>SCPO01001242.1_pt1 | contig 473058 bp, 613 predicted proteins | sample 6106821 | NCBI WGS metagenome assembly SCPO01 (sample SAMN10720448, study PRJNA508395) | human gut metagenome | isolation source: Participant 2 stool, 0 month | host: Homo sapiens | collected 2017
GGACAAGGAATTTCGCTACCTTAGGACCGTTATAGTTACGGCCGCCGTTCACTGGGGCTTCGATTCAATGCTTGCACATCTCCTCTTAACCTTCCAGCACCGGGCAGGCGTCAGCTCGTATACGTCATCTTTCGATTTAGCACAAACCTGTGTTTTGGTAAACAGTTGCTTGGGCCGATTCTCTGCGGCTCCATCTCTGGAGCACCCTTCTCCCGAAGTTACGGGGTCAATTTGCCGAGTTCCTTAACAACCCTTCTCCCGTTGGCCTTAGAATCTTCTTCCTACCTACCTGTGTCGGTTTGCGGTACGGGCACCTCAGAAATACACACAGCTTTTCTCGCCATCTTCCATCTCAGACTTCGGTACTAATTTCTCGATCTCTACCGGAACCAACACCCGGCTCTGAGACTTCAAATGTGTCCCTGTGCTTAACTCTTTTGGTGGTGACGGAATCTCTACCGTCTGTGCATCGGCGCCTTCCGGCCTCACCTTGCCCCGACTAACTTGGAGCGGACGAACCTTCCTCCAAAAACCTGAGGCTTTCGGCCATGCAGATTCTCACTGCATTCGCGCTACTCATTCCGGCATTCTCACTTCTATACACTCCACAGCCGCTGCGCTACTGTTTCTCCGCGTATACAACGCTCCCCTACCCAATCCATTACTGGATTGCCTAAGCTTCGGTGTCAGGTTTAGCCCCGTTAAATTCTCCGCGCAAAGACGCTCGACCAGTGAGCTATTACGCACTCTTTGAATGAGTGGCTGCTTCTGAGCCAACATCCTGGTTGTCTGCGTATCTTCACATCGTTTTCCACTTAACCTGACTTTGGGACCTTAGCTGTAGATCTGCTGTTTCCCTTTGACAATGACATTTATCTGACACTGTCTGACTCCCAAGCATCAATACTCTGGCATTCTGAGTTTGATAAGCTTCGCTAACCTCTCGGCCGCTAGGCTATTCAGTGCTTTACCTCCAGATATCTAAGTTGAGGCTAGTCCTAAAACTATTTCGGGAGAACCAGCTATCTCCGGGTTCGATTGGAATTTCTCCGCTACCCACAGTTCATCCGCCGCCTTTTCAACGGAGGTCGGTTCGGGCCTCCATGGAATTTTACTTCCACTTCAACCTGACCATGGGTAGGTCACCCGGTTTCGGGCCCATTATATGCAACTTAACGCCCTTTTCATACTCGCTTTCGCTTCGGCTCCAGACCTTAAGTCCTTAACCTTGCTGCATACAATCGCTCGCCGGACCGTTCTACAAAAGTACCCTATCACATTGACGTGCTCTCTAGGTGCTTGTAGGCACAGGGTTTCAGGTTCTTTTCACCCCGGGTGCTTTTCACCTTTCCTTCACAGTACTATACGCTATCGGTCACTGGGTAGTATTTAGGAGGGTGGTCCCCATCTTCCGACCAGGTTTCACGTGTCTGGCCGTACTCTGAAATCGCTCAGCTCTTGTCGTTTTCACCTACGTGGTTCTCACACTCTCTGACCGGCCTTCCCATGCCGTTCGGTTAACAACTTAAGTCTAAATGCGTCCGTACCCCGAAGGTATTTCTACCTTCGGTTTGCCCCTTCCGCGTTCGCTCGCCACTACTTACGGAATCTCGTTTGATGTCTCTTCCTCGCCCCTAGATGTTTCAGTTCAGGCGGTTCCTCGTACCTTCACCCCTATGAACCAGGTGAGTTTTCATTCAGAAATCTCCGGATCAATGCTTATTTGCAGCTCCCCGAAGCTTATCGCAGCTTATCACGTCTTTCATCGGCTCCCAGTGCCAAGGCATTCGCCCTGCGCCCTTGTTCGCTTGACCATATCAAACTAATCTCTTTCGAGATTGGCTTGTATCCTCTTGATTCTCTCTTGCCAACGAAGATTATTGTTACCCTTCCTTTGAAATTGTAATATTTCTAAAAAGAACTTACTATAATCTTTGTTTCGCAGTTATTCAGTTTTCAAGGTACGTCTTTGAGTTCCCTTTTCAGGCCCTCAAAATCGAACAATATCTAATCAACTTGTATCTATCACCTGTTCCAGGAACAAATCATCTTCGATGTTTTGTTCTGCCTGACTCCTTAGAAAGGAGGTGATCCAACCGCAGGTTCCCCTACGGTTACCTTGTTACGACTTCACCCCAATCACCAGTTTTACCTTCGGCGGCGTCCTCTTGCGGTTAGACTACCGACTTCGGGTCCCCTGGCTCTCATGGTGTGACGGGCGGTGTACAAGGCCGGGAACGTATTCACCGTGGCATGCTGATCCACGATTACTAGATTGACCGTAACGCCAGTCCGAAGACCGAGTTTTGCTCCACCTCGCGGTCTTGCTCTTTGTTTAACGCCATTGTAGTACGTGTGTAGCCCAAGTCATAAAGGCATGATGATTTGACGTCATCCCCACCTTCCTCCGTTTTGTCAACGGCAGTCTGGCCAGAGTCCTCTTGCGTAGTAACTGACCATAAGGGTTGCGCTCGTTGCGGGACTTAACCCAACATCTCACGACACGAGCTGACGACAACCATGCACCACCTGTCTCCTTGCTCCGAAGAGAAATGCTGTTTCCAGCATCGTCAAGGGATGTCAAGACTTGGTAAGGTTCTTCGCGTTGCGTCGAATTAAACCACATACTCCACTGCTTGTGCGGGCCCCCGTCAATTCCTTTGAGTTTCAACCTTGCGGTCGTACTCCCCAGGTGGATTACTTATTGTGTTAACTGCGGCACTGAAGGGGTCAATCCTCCAACACCTAGTAATCATCGTTTACGGTGTGGACTACCAGGGTATCTAATCCTGTTTGCTACCCACACTTTCGAGCCTCAGCGTCAGTTGGTGCCCAGTAGGCCGCCTTCGCCACTGGTGTTCCTCCCGATATCTACGCATTCCACCGCTACACCGGGAATTCCGCCTACCTCTGCACTACTCAAGAAAAACAGTTTTGAAAGCAGTTCATGGGTTGAGCCCATGGATTTCACTTCCAACTTGTTCTCCCGCCTGCGCTCCCTTTACACCCAGTAATTCCGGACAACGCTTGTGACCTACGTTTTACCGCGGCTGCTGGCACGTAGTTAGCCGTCACTTCCTTGTTGAGTACCGTCATTATCTTCCTCAACAACAGGAGTTTACAATCCAGACCTTCTTCCTCCACGCGGCGTCGCTGCATCAGGGTTTCCCCATTGTGCAATATTCCCCACTGCTGCCTCCCGTAGGAGTCTGGGCCGTGTCTCAGTCCCAATGTGGCCGTTCAACCTCTCAGTCCGGCTACCGATCGTCGCCTTGGTGGGCCATTACCTCACCAACTAGCTAATCGGACGCGAGGCCATCTCAAAGCGGATTGCTCCTTTTCCCTCTGCTCGATGCCGAGCCGTGGGCTTATGCGGTATTAGCAGTCGTTTCCAACTGTTGTCCCCTTTGAGGCAGGTTCCTCACGCGTTACTCACCCGTTCGCCACTCGATTTGAAGAGCAAGCTCCTCATCTCGTTCGACTTGCATGTGTTAGGCGCGCCGCCAGCGTTCGTCCTGAGCCAGTATCAAACTCTTTATAAATGATATTTATCACTTAAAAAGTGTTAAATCTCTCTTCGCTCAGCACGCAATCGCTTGCGTCCTGTGTGAATTACTTTGTTTGGAATTGTTTAACGTGTTTTTCCAACACGAAAATAGGTTCCGTTACAAGTTTTTCGATATTGTTCAATTTTCAAGGTCCTGTAGCGCCTCAGCCAAGCGGCTGACAGCTTGTTTATTTTATCACAGAAGTGATTTTTTGTCAAGCTCTTTTTCGAAGTTTTTCGTTTCTTATCGAACTTGGAGCGTTCTCTGTTTCTCGGTGCTGACCGGAACTTTCGGACGTCTATTGGTTCTTTTCGCTTTACTTCTAGCTGGGACTCAGAAGTCATTCTTTTGTCTCAGCGCTTGGCGCTCAAGTATAATACCATACGCCGGGCCGGATGTCAACACTTTTTTGCAAGTTTTTCAGGTTTTTTCGTGCTGACTCAAATCAGCTTCATCCTCTTGGATTCTTTGCGCAAGGCGTCCCAACACCGTAGACAAAAATAAAAACCCCACAGATGTTTCCTGCTCATCTGTGGGGTTTCGAGAGACATCATCACATGAACTGTTCTGGCGACTAAAAAAGGAATCACGATACTCAAAGACAAAGTAAAGGTAATTCCTTAAAAATGCAACTGGCTACCATTTTACAGGCCCTTTAGCTTTGCGTCACAGCTTTTCAACTGTTTTGCTAAATATTCTATTCGCAAACTCTTTTTTGAGTCAATTACATTCAAGTGATTTTCCAGTGTCTGAGCACCTTCATCTCTCTGGATAGAATATACCATATTTCTTCTTTCCTGTCAATGGAAAAATCCAGAGTTTCTTTTTATTTATAAAAGGGTGTAAAAGATGCTCTCGAGCTGCCCTCCCGACCTTATTTCTCAGCTGATCACTGAGCAGCCTTTTGCTGCCTCGACCTGCTTGATGAGTTCGGGAACGACCTTGAACAGGTCGCCCACGATGCCGTAGTCAGCCACACCGAAGATGGGGGCGGACTCATTCTTGTTGACGGCAATGATGCACCAGAATCCTGCATACCTGCGGTGTGCTGGATAGCGCCGGAGATGCCCAGAGCCACATAGATCTTGGGATGGACGGTCTTACCGGTCTGACCGACCTGATGATCAGCGGTCATCCAGCCAGCATCGGTGACAGCACGGGATGCGCCGACAACGCCGCCGCCCAGAGCTGCAGCCAGCTGCTCAGCCAGCTCGATGCCCTTGTTGACGTCCTTGCTGATGCCACGGCCAACAGAGACGATGACGTCTGCACCGATGAGGTCGACCAGCTTCTCAGCTGCCTTCTCAACGCTCAGGACCTCAGTCTTGATGTCGTCAGCGGTCAGGCTGAATGCGGGCTTCACGATCTGGCAGGCATCGGCCTTGGCCTGATCGAAGGGAGCCTTCTTCATGACGCCGGGACGGACGGTAGACATCTGAGGACGGAAACGGGGGCAGATGATGGTAGCCATCAAATGGCCGCCAAAAGCAGGACGGGTCATCTTCAGGTTGCGGTCCTCGTAATCGAACTTCTGCTTGGACAGGTCGATGGTGGAGCTCTCCTTCAGGAATCGACATACTTTGCAGTGTCGATGTCCAGATGGGTAGCATCAGCGGTCAGACCGGTGTGCAGACGAGCTGCGCAGCGGGGGCCAAGGTCGCGGCCGATGTTGGTAGCACCGATCAGCAGGACCTCAGGCTTGTACTCGTTGACCATGTCGCAGACGACCTTGGCGTATGCGTCAGTAGTGTAATCCTTCAGCAGCGGGCTGTCGCAGACCATGACCTTATCGGCACCATAGCCGCCCAGCTCTTTTGCAATGCCTTCGACGTTGTCGCCCAACAGCAGGCCGGTGACTTCGCAGCCCAGCTCATCAGCCAGCTTGCGGGCCTCGCTGACCAGCTCAAAATCAGTGGACATCAGTGCGCCCTGGCGCTGCTCGCAGAAGACCCAGACGCCCTTGTATTCGTTAAAATCAGCCATTGTAATCCTATGCTCCTTTCATCAGATCAGGTGCTTCTTGGCCAGGATACCAGCCAGCTGTGCAGTGGTATCGTCGCCAGTCAGCATAGTGCCTGCGCCCTTCTGCGGAGGAGTGAAGGACTTGAAGACGTTCGTCGGAGAACCCTTCAGACCGATGGTATCGACCTCGATCAGCGGATCGTCCTTCAGCGTTGTAATCGAACACTTCCAGCGGCTTGTCGTAGCACTCGAAGATGCCGGGCACGCTCATGTAAGCGGGCTGATTCAGCTCCTTGATGCAGGTCAGCAGGCAGGAGTCTGCACCTTGACCATCATGTAGCCGTCCTCCAGCATCCGCTTGACCGTGAGGGCTGTTGCCATCCTTCTGGATGTCAGCAACATAGGTCACCTGAGGCAGGTGCAGCTTCTCAGCGATCTGAGGACCGACCTGTGCGGTATCACCGTCGATTGCCTGACGGCCGCAGAACACGACGTCCTCGGGGCCGACACCGATCTTATTGACAGCAGCAGCGAGGATCTGGCTGGTCGCGAAGGTATCAGAACCACCGAACTCACGGCCAGAGACCAGAACAGCCTTATCAGCACCGCGGGCCAGCAGCTCACGGAGCATACCCTCGGCCGGCGGGGGGCCCATGGTGACCACCACGACCTCACAGCCGGTGTCATCCTTCAGCTTCAGCGCGGCTTCCAGAGCGTTCAGGTCATCGGGGTTGGTGATGGTTGCCATAGAGGCACGGTCCAGAGTACCATCCGCTTGACAGCCACCTTACCGGAGGTATCAGGAACCTGCTTTACACAAACGATTGCTTTCATTGTAAATCTTGCCTCCCTTACTTCAGCAGCGCGCCGGAAATGACCATCATCTGCACTTCGCTGGTGCCCTCGTAGATCTCAGTGATCTTGGCATCACGCATCATGCGCTCGATGGGGTAGTCACGGGTGTAGCCGTAGCCACCGAACAGCTGCAGGCAGCGGCGGGTCACGTCGCTTGCGGTGCGGGCTGCGATGAGCTGCCTGAGCAGCCTCGACGCTGTAGCGGACCTTTCGCCATTCATAGCTTCCTGCTTCTTCAGAGCGGCAGCGTAGACCAGATACTTTGCAGCCTCGATACGGGCCTTCATCTCGGCCAGCTCGAACTGGGTGTTCTGGAAAGCGGAGATGCTGCGGCCGAACTGCTTGCGCTCCTTGACGTAAGCGACGGTCTCCTGCAGAGCGCCCTCGGCGATGCCCAGAGCCTGGGAAGCGATACCGATACGGCCTCCGTCCAGAGTAGCCATAGCCAGCTGGAAGCCCTTGCCGCGCACGCCCAGCATACGGTCCTTCGGGATGCGGCAGTCCTCAAAGATCAGCTCGCAGGTAGAAGAACCACGGATGCCCATCTTATCCTCAGCCTTGCCGACGGAGAAGCCGGGTCGGTACGCTCCACGATGAAGGCGGAGCACAGCTTGGTGGGACGGCCCTTCTTGTCGAGGATCGGAACAGCAATGACGATGAACACGTCAGCGTAGCCTGCGTTGGTGATGAAGACCTTGGAGCCGTTCAGCACCCAGTAATCGCCATCTTCCTTTGCAAGGTCTGCTGGCCCTGAGCGTCAGTACCAGCGCCCGGCTCGGTCAGACCGAAAGCACCCAGCCACTCGCCGCTGCACAGCTTGGGCAGATACTTTTCCTTCTGCTCGGGAGTGCCCTCATAAATAGGTGCGCACAGGCTGGTGTGTGCGGAAACGATAACACCAGTGGTGCCGCAGACCTTGCTCAGCTCCTCAACAGCCATGACGTAGGACAGGACGTCGCCGCCTGCACCGCCAACGGAGGTGGGGAAGTAAATGCCCATCATGCCCAGCTTGCCCATCTTCTCGACGGTCTCCTTGGGGAAATACTCTTCGGCATCGACTTTCTTTGCCAGAGGCTTGACTTCGTTTTCAGCAAACTCGCGGTACATCTTCTGCACCATCTGCTGCTGCTTGGACAGAGTAAAATCCATCGCTATATCCTCCTAACGGATGTTTTTCTTTCAGCACAGGGCAGCTACACTCATGTCCTGTACAAATTCCTCCCGGCCGTTTTCTTCGGGACGACCGAGAGAAATTTCAAACTAATTTACAGCTCGTCGACAGGGGTCTTGGTGCGGTCTGCGTTGTAAACGTAGAAGCCCTTGCCAGACTTGCAGCCCAGGTTGCCGCCGCGAACCATCTTACGGATGAGCGGGCATGCACGATACTTGCTGTCGCCGGTCTCCTTGTACAGGACGTCCATAATGGCGAGGCAGATGTCCAGGCCGATGAAGTCGCCCAGCTCCAGGGGGCCCATCGGGTGGTTGGCACCCAGCTTCATAGCGGTGTCGATGCCGGCGATGTTGGAAACGCCCTCCATCTTGATGAAGGCAGCCTCGTTGATCATCGGGATCAGAATGCGGTTGACGACGAAGCCGGCAGCCTCGTTGACCTGGACCGGCTGCTTGCCGATGGCAACGGAGATCTCCTTGATCTTCTCGACAGTCTCAGCGGGAGTGTTGCAGCCAGCGATGACCTCGATGAGCTTCATGCGGTCTGCGGGGTTGAAGAAGTGCATACCGACCAGAGGACGGCTGACACCCTTGCCGATCTCGGTGATGGACAGAGAAGAGGTGTTGGAAGCGAAGATGCACTCGGGCTTGCAGATCTATCCAGCTCGCCGAAAGTGGTCTGCTTGACCTTCATATCCTCGAAAGCAGCCTCAACGACCAGGTCGCAGTCAGCGCACAGGTCTTCCTTCAGGCCCGGGGTGATAGCAGCGACGATAGCGTCAGCCTTCTCCTGCGTCATCTTGCCCTTAGCGACCAGCTTCTCATAGCCCTTCTTGATCTTTGCCAGACCATTCTCGGCCCACTCCTGCTTGATGTCACACAGAGCAACCGTGTTGCCCTCGACCTGAGCAAATGCCTTTGCAATGCCCTGGCCCATAGTGCCAGCACCGATAACACCGATCTCATGGGAAATCTCTCCTTTATTATATCTTCTGAATGTAGTGCCTCTCCGTGTCTCCCCTTTCCGGGGAGGCGCTGCAGAGGCGTTATGGTTTAGTTTAGTTGTTCGTGAACACTGCCTTGGGCTTCGGCTTTTCACGGCTCAGGAAGCAGGCCATGCCTTCCTTCTGGTCATGAGTCTCGAAGCAGTCGCCGAACAGCTTCTCTTCGACTTCGACAGCCTTCTCGATGGGGAGGCTGATGCCGTCGTTGATAGCCTTCTTGCAGTTGCGCACGGCGATGGGAGCGTTCTTGGCGATCTTGTTGGCCAGCTTCAGGACATTCTCCATCAGCTCAGCCTGCGGATACACTGCGTTGACCAGGCCGATGCGGTAGGCCTCGTCAGCCTTGATGTTCAGTGCAGAGTAGACCAGCTGCTTTGCCATGCCCATGCCAACCAAACGTGCCAGACGCTGGGTGCCGCCGAAGCCCGGGGTGATGCCCAGACCGACTTCCGGCTGACCAAACACAGCGTTGTCGGAGCAGATGCGGATGTCGCAGCTCATAGCCAGCTCATTGCCGCCGCCCAGTGCAAAGCCGTTGACGGCTGCGATGACGGGGATGGGGAAGCTCTCGATCATCAGGAACACATCATTGCCCAGTTTGCCGAAAGCCTCGCCCTCGGCCTTGGTCATGGTGCTCATGGAGCCGATGTCAGCGCCTGCCACGAAGCTCTTGTCGCCTTCGCCGGTCAGGACGATGCAGCGGATGGCGGACTGGTCAACTGCCTCAAAAGCAGCCTTCAGGTCTGCCAGGACTTCGGGGTTCAGGGCGTTCAGTGCCTTCGGGCGGTCGATGGTGATGATCTCGACTGCGCCCTGCACCTCGGTTTTTACAAATGCCATTGTGAAAACCTCCATTCAGGTTATATCTTATTCAAAACAGTCCCCGGACAAGGGGCAAGTCTCCGGTCTCGCCCACTGTCCGGGCTGTATCAATATCCGGAGTGACCCTTCAAAGGGAAATTAGTCCATCTCGACGATGGTTGCGCAGCCCATGCCGCCGCCGATACACAGGGTAGCCAGACCCTTGTGAGCACCACGATGCTTCATAGCATACAGCAGGGTGACGAGGATACGAGCACCGGAAGCGCCGACCGGGTGGCCCAGAGCGATTGCGCCGCCGTTGACGTTCAGCTTGTCCTTATCGAAGCCCAGAGCCTCGCCGACTGCGATGGACTGTGCTGCGAATGCCTCGTTGGCCTCGACCAGGTCCATATCAGCAACGGTCAGGCCAGTCTTAGCCATGACCTTCTTGGTAGCAGCGATGGGGCCAAGACCCATGACCTCAGGCTCGACGCCTGCCAGAGCACCTGCGACCCAGGTAGCCAGAGGCTTCACGCCCAGCTCCTTGGCCTTCTCTTCGCTCATGACGACCAGAGCAGCTGCGCCATCGTTGATAGCGGAGGAGTTGCCAGCGGTGACGATGCCGTCCTTGGTGAAGGCGGGCTTCAGCTTTGCCAGCACTTCGGGAGCGCTCAGACGGGGGCCTTCATCGGTATCGAACACGGTATCGCCCTTCTTGCCCTTGATGACAACAGGAACGATCTCATCCTTGAAAGCGCCGTCCTTGATGGCCTTGTCAGCCTTCAGCTGGCTGTGGTAAGCGAAATCATCCAGCATCTCGCGGGTGATGGGGCTGTAGCCGTACTTCTTCTGATAGGTCTCGTTGGTGCAGACGTTCTCAGCGGTCATGCCCATGTGCTTGTTGAAGCCGCAGGCATCCCACAGAGCGTCATTGACCATCGTGTCGACCAGCTCGCTCTTGCCCATGGGGGAGCCCATGCGGTAGCCGTAGCGGCCCTTCATCATGGCGAAGGGAGCCATGTCCATGTTCTCCATGCCGCCTGCGACCACGATGTCAGCATCGCCGGCCTCGATCATCTGAGCAGCCATGTTCACGCAGTTCAGACCGGAGCCGCAGACCACGTTGACGGTGACAGCAGGAGTCTCGACGGGCAGGCCAGCCTTCAGGGAAGCCTGACGTGCGACGTTCTGGCCCAGACCAGCCTGGATGACGCAGCCCATGTAAACATGATCGACCTGCTCGGGTTTCACGTTAGCACGGTTCAGGGCCTCCTTAATGACGATGGAGCCCAGCTCTGCAGCAGGGACGTTTGCCAGGGTGCCGCCAAACTTACCAATAGCGGTACGGCAAGCAGATGCGATAACAATTTTCTTCATGTTAATAGCCTCCTGAATTTATATGTTTCGGGGTTTCGTAAAACTATTTATCAAAAAGCCCAAAGGCCTTTCTGCATTATAAAAGGTATCAGAACATCTTTCCTTCCGCCCGGAGCTGCTCCACTTTGGCGTGGATGGCATTCTCTACGTTGGGCGTCACGAACTTGGAGATGTTGCTGCCGTAGCGGGCAGCCTCCTTGACGATGGTGGAGGAAAGGTAGCTCCACTTGATGCTGGTGGCAAGGAACATCGTCTCGATGCCGGGCATCAGTGCGTGGTTCGTCTGGGCAAGCTGTATCTCGTTTTCGAAATCTGTCACCGCCCGCAGGCCCCGCACCATCACCGAAGCGTGGCGCTTCTTGGCGAACTCCACGGTCAGGCCGTCGAAGCTCTCCACCGTCACATTCGGGATGTCCTTGCAGCATTCCCGCAGCAGCGCCACCCGTTCTTCTACGGTGAACAGAGGGTTCTTTGCGCTGTTGATGAGCACTGCCACAATGAGCTGGTCGTTTATCTTTGCAGCTCGCTTGATGATGTCGAGATGTCCTTTCGTGACCGGGTCAAAGGACCCGGGGTAAACTGCTGTTGCCATCGATATGGTCTCCTTTATTTGCGCGCTTTGAAAAGCGCATTTGGTGTTGCCATGATAGCACTTTTCAGTTCCTGCTTCAAGTACCAGACCGCATCGCCATCGCAATATCGTTAATTTTTAGTCAATTAACGTCGCACTGGGGCGCATCATCTTGGTACACCCTTAGTAAACCATATCGTCAAAATTTTATCAAGTACTTTTTCGAAAAAAATTGTTTTTGCTATACCAAACAATCGCCACAAATACCTAAGAAATTTAGTCAAATTGTCCTGCGAGACATTTTTCGCGGAAGAGGGCTTGATTATAATGTTTGTTAATGTTATAACTAAGCTGTGCAGGTGTGCCGCTGCCGGAGGCTCCTGCCCTGCCGACCCCAAGGATACCGCCGGGGTGTGATAAGACAGTGTCCGGACTGGGAAAAAACGGTAAATTTCCGGCTAAGATTTTGTCCCGTAGAATTGTAAATAATAAATTTACAATTCTTTTATGTTCTTAAAGGAGAGGATGGTTTATAATGGATTTCATGGAAATGTATGCCCAGAAAAAGATGACTGCCGAGCAGGCTGCTTCTCTGGTCAAGAGCGGCGACTGGGTGGATTACGGCTGGTGCGTCAACACCCCCGTGGCCGTGGACGCCGCCCTTGCCAAGCGCCTGCCCGAACTGGAAAACGTCAATTTCCGCGGCGGCATCCTGATGTGGGTGCCTGAGATCTTCCAGATCGACGACCCCGCTGCCCACATGACCTGGAACAGCTGGCACATGGGCGGCATTGAGCGCAAAGCCATCGCACAGGGCTTCTCGTTCTACTCCCCCATCCGCTATTCGGAGCTGCCCCGCTACTACCGCGAGAGTCCCGACCCGCTGGACATCGCCGTCTTCCAGGTGACTCCGATGGACGAGCACGGCTACTTCAACTTCGGCCCCAGCGCTTCCCATCTGGGTGCCGTCTGTGAGAAGGCCAGGAAGATCATCGTGGAGGTCAACACCAATATGCCCCGCTGCCTCGGTGGTATGGAAAACTGTGTCCATATCTCCCAGGTCACCGGCATCGTGGAGGGCGACAATCCGCCCATCGGCCAGATGGCCGCTGCCGGCCCCGCCTCCGAGGTCGATTTGAAGGTCGCAAACCTCGTCGTGCCCCAGATCCCGGACGGCGCCTGCCTGCAGCTGGGCATTGGCGGTATGCCCAACGCCATCGGCAGCCTCATCGCCCAGAGCGATTTGAAGGACCTGGGCGTCCACACCGAGATGTATGTTGACGCTTTCGTGGACATCGCCAAGGCCGGCAAGATCACCGGCGCACACAAGCAGCTGGACAAGGGCCGTCAGGTCTACGCCTTCGGTGCCGGCACCCAGAAGATGTACGACTACCTCAACAACAACCCCGAGTGTATGTCTGCTCCCGTCGATTACACCAACGACATCCGCAGCATTGCTGCGCTGGATAATTTCATCTCCATCAACAATGCGGTGGACATCGACCTGTTCGGCCAGGTGAATGCGGAGAGCGCCGGCGTCAAGCACATTTCCGGCGCAGGCGGACAGCTGGACTTCGTGCTGGGCGCATACCTTTCCAAGGGCGGCAAGAGCTTCATCTGCCTGTCTTCTACCTTCTTTAATAAGAAGACCGGTCAGCTCGAGAGCCGCATCCGTCCCACGCTGGAAAACGGCAGCATCATCACCGATACCCGCGCCAATCTGCATTACCTCTGCACCGAATACGGCTGCGTCAACCTTAAGGGTCTGACCACCTGGGAGAAGGCCGAAGCCCTCATCAATGTGGCACACCCCGACTTCCGCGAGGAGCTTATCAAAGAGGCCGAGAAGATGCATCTGGCGCCGCAGCAACAAAATCTAAACATCGCCGTACCGGCTCCTGCCGTCTGCGGCAGGAATGGAGTCACACATGATGGACAAAAAACCGCACATCAAGCCCTATATCTACGGAATGCTCGCGGGCTTTGGTGCGATAAGTCTAAGCATCCTGTTCTTCTTCTTCATCTACCGCTTCGACGGGTTCGGCGACGCGGTCTCCAAGGTGACCGGCATCCTGATGCCCTTCATCTATGGTGCCGTCATCGCCTATCTGCTCAAGCCGGTGTGCAACACCATTGAGGGCTTTCTTCACCGCATCTTCCCCGAAAAGCTCCACAGCATGGCCAATATGCTTGCCATTGCGGCGACGCTGCTGTTCGGTGTGCTGGTGGTCTACGCCCTCGTGATGATGGTGGTGCCGCAGCTCATCACAAGCGTCACCTCCCTCTACTACACCGCGCAGACCAGCATCACCCGGTTCATGCGTTGGGTGAACACACAGAAAGTCTTTTTGGATAATGAGACACTGATGGGCTACTTCAACGATGCCTACGATGTCATTGTTGCCAATCTGACCACTCTGCGCACCACCCTGCTCCCTCGCTGCAGAATTTACAAGGCATCCTGAGCGGTGTGGGCGTCGGCGTCATGAATGTGGTGACCTGGTTCAAGAACCTGCTCATCGGCCTTATCGTCGCTGTTTACCTGCTGGCCAGCCGCAAAAAGTTCGCCAAACAGGCCAAGATGATCCTCTACAGCGTCGTCAAGCCCCGCTGGGCGCAGCTCATCCAGGAGGAAGTCCTCTACGCAGACAAGATGTTCGGCGGCTTCATCAACGGCAAGATCATGGACTCCGCCATCATTGGCGTGCTCTGCTACTTTGCCTGCATCATCTTCAAGTTCCCGAGCGCGCTGCTGGTGTCGGTCATCATCGGCGTCACCAATGTCATTCCTTCTTCGGCCCCTTCATCGGTGCCGTGCCTGCAACGCTGCTCATCCTCATCCAGAGCCCCATCAAGGCCATCTGGTTCGTACTCTTCGTGCTGGTGCTCCAGCAGCTGGACGGCAATGTCATCGGCCCGAAGATCCTGGGCAACACCACCGGCCTTTCGAGCTTCTGGGTGCTCTTCTCCATCCTGCTGTTCGGCGGTCTGTGGGGCTTCGTGGGCATGATCGTGGGCGTGCCGCTGTTCGCCGTCATCTATGACGTCATCAAGAAGCTGGCCTTCCACGGCCTGCGCCGCAACGGCCAGCTCGACCAGATGACCGTCTACCACGACGAGTTCGGCGATCCCGGCGACCCGGCTCCCGCGCCTGTAGAAGATGAAGGAACGGAAACCGAAATCGTCATTGATTCCGGCGAAGAATAAAATAACAAGATAAAGCCCCCATCCTCCCGGCTGCCTCAGCCGGTGAAGATGGGGGCTTTTCTGCGCATTTTTATGTTTGAAAGACCGATAAAGTCATTTCGCGTGAGCAATGGAATACGCCGGTTCCCAGTCCTTGTAATTCTCGTACCGGCTCTCCCTGAGGGTAACGTGCGACCAGATCTCGTCGGCTACAGGCTGCCAGTCGGCAGCATATGCACCGCATTTGTCACAGAGGTGGTCTACGCTCTCGGGCGACTGCAAGTCGGTGCTGTGAGCACCGGTGTCATGCACCATCTGGCGCAGAAGCTCGGGGTTTTCCAGCATCGGGCAGGGACGCAGATGGTTTTTATTGAAGGGCTGGCCGTTGTGGTAGGCCATGAAGAGCGGGCTGCGGAGAATATCGAGGATGCTGCTGTCGTGGATGTTGGCGTTGGAATAGTGGATAAAGACGCACGGCTCTGCATCGCCCGCCGAATTGATATGAAAATAGTTGCGTCCGCCTGCGATACATCCGCCCACATACTGTCCATCGTTCTGGAAGTCCATGGGGAAGAACGGAATATCGCTCTTTCTGAGCGGAGATACCGGATGCGCTCGATCATGTACTTGCGCTGAGCAGGCGTGGGCATCAGCTCTGGCGCAGCCTCGTTGCCTACCGGCATATAGTGGAAGTAGAACCCGAAGTGCGCGCCCTTGTCGCAGAGCATCCGCATAAAGTGGTCGCTGGTGACGGCTTCGAGATTGTCTCTGGTATAGCAGATGGAGGTGCCAAAAAGGATCCCGTGGGCCTTGAGCAAGTCCATCGCATTCATGACAGCGGCATAGTGGCCGTCGCCCCGCCGGGCATCATTGGTAGAGGGAGTTCCCTCGATCGAGAGCATGAAGGCGATATTGCCCAGTTTTACGACCTCTTCGCAGAACGGCTCATCGATGAGGGTAGAGTTCGTGTAAATCGCAAACTGCACATCGTTGTGCTTTTTGCCAGACGGAGAATATCCGCCTTCCGCACCAGAGGCTCGCCGCCGGTGAGCATATAGAGATAGACCCCAGCTCCTTGCCCTCGGTGATGATTTTGTCCATATCCTCAAAGCTGAGGTTGTTTTTGTGGCCGTACTCGCCCGCCCAGCATCCCACGCAGTGCATATTGCAAGCCGAAGTGGGGTCGAACAGGATCAGCCACGGAATGTTGCAGTGGTACTTTGTGCGGTTCTCGCGGATGGTCTTTGTCCCCCGGAAGAACGCCTCATAGCCAAGGTTGAGCGCCGTGGTGCGTGCCACGTTGGGCGCGGTCTGGTCGAGCACACAGTTGATGAGCTTCGACCACTTGCTGTCCGCATCGGTCAGCACTGCGCGGGCGTGCTCATACGTCTCCTCGCTGAACGAGTCGCCATAGAACTGCTTTGCGACGTCCACCATCTCGGCAAACGCCTTCTGACGGTCTTTTCTGACATGAGCCAGTGCCACATCCACCATCGTTCCGACAGCGGTACGCTGTACCTTATGGCTCAACGGCTCCAACGCGATACTCATAAAAGTCTGCCTCCTTGTGTGGGTCTTTGCCAGCCCTTTGTTTTGACAATACTTTAACATTTTTCCGACAAAGGTTCTATAAACAAGCAGAGCAGGGTGATAGTTTTTCTATCATCCTGCTCTGCCTGTTCAGATTTTTATCAGTCGTCGGTTTTTGATGCTCTGCCGTCGGTGCTGAAGCGCAGCAGCGCCCGCTTCAAATCACCATGCATCATGATGTTGAGCCGTTCGGCCATCAGGGTGGGCTCGGTCTTCATATCCCGGCGGACCCACTCCAGCACCATGCCCACCAGCGCATACTTGTAAAAATCGATGATGAACTGCTTGTCCTCTTCCTGCACCGGGATGTTTTCACGCTCTACAAACATCCGCAGCAGAGGGTCAAGCATTTTATAGAGGTACTGCTCCACCTGTTCCCTGCTTACCGAGCGGTAGACGTTGAGCACCAGCACCCGGTTGTCCTGGATGCGCTGCAAGGCGTCCAGAAGCGCCTCGCTCCACGTCTCAAAGTCCTGATGGCCTTCCAGTGCCTCTGTGGCATCCTCCACCAGGATCCAGTCCACCAAATCGTAAATATCCTTGAAATGGTAGTAAAAGGTCATGCGGTTCACGCCGCAGTCCTCGGTAATGTCGTTTATCGTTATCTTATTCAGCGGCTTGCGGAGCAGCAGCTTTTTGAGCGATGCTTCCAGCGCGCGTTTTGTCGTCTGTGCCACGAGAATGCCCCTCCTTTCGCGTTTGCCCCGTTCTGTGCGGAGTTTTCCAACTTCTATCTATTATGATACCTCATCTGCCCGTGCAGGTGCAAGCACCTTTTTCGACTTTTTCATGAACTTTTTATGTTTTCTTAAGATTTGGACAGCAAAAAAGCCTGCTCCGCCGCAGCGCGTCTATTATGAGCTTTCCGAAAAGCTTTGACATTTTCCGGCTTTCCTCTTGATTTCTCCCCGGCCCTGCTTACAATGGAGACACAGAGGGGCATCTCCCTGTTCTTTTGATTGGGAAAGAGGTTTTTCTTATGCTGAATACCATCGGTTTCTTAGGCTGCGGCAACATGGGCGGAGCTATCGCCCGGGCCGTCTGCAAGGCGGCAGACCCGCAGAACGTCTGGCTCGCCAACCGCACCGCCGCCAAGGCAGAGGCTCTGGCCGCTGAGCTGGGCTGCAACACCACCATCAACGACGAGGTGGCAGGCCGCTGCGACCTCATCTTCTTAGCCGTCAAGCCCCAGATGATGGAGGAGCTGCTGGCACCGCTCCGCTTCACGCTGGCCGAACGGCCCAGCCGCTTCGTGCTGTGCAGCATGGCGGCGGGCCTGTCCATCGCCCGCATTCAGGAGATGGCGGGCGGCGACTACCCCGTCATCCGCATCATGCCCAACACGCCCGCTTCGGTGGGGGCCGGTATGATCCAGAACTGCACCTCCAATGTCACCGCCGAAGAAGAGGCCGAGTTCCTGAAATTGATGGCCCCCGCCGGGCGGCTGGATGCTGTGCCGGAAAGCCTCATCGACGCGGCCAGCTGCGTGTCCGGCTGCGGCCCGGCCTGGGTCTATCAGATGATCGAGGCGCTGGCTGACGGCGGCGTGGCCTGCGGCCTGCCCCGTGCCAGGAGTACGCTGCCCAGATGGTCCTGGGCAGCGCAAAGCTGGTGCTCGAGAGCGGCCAACACCCCGGCGCACTCAAGGACGCCGTGTGCAGCCCCGGCGGCAGCACCATCCAGGGCGTGCGGGTGCTGGAAGAAAAAGGCCTGCGGGGCGCGGTGATGGACGCCGTCATCGCCTCCTACAACAAGACAAAAGAGATGGGAAAGGGTTGATCTATGCGCATCGTAGTCAAAGTCGGCACCTCCACACTGGCCCACTCCACCGGGCGGCTGAACATCCGCCACACCGAAGAGCTGGTGAAAGTGCTCAGCGATTTGAAGAACGCCGGACATGAGGTCATCCTCGTGTCGTCGGGTGCTATCGGCATGGGTGTGGGCAAGCTGTCGCTTTCCGCCCGCCCTACCGATATGTCCTCCAAGCAGGCTTGTGCCGCCGTGGGTCAGTGTGAGCTGATGTACACCTACGACCGGCTGTTCAGCGCCTACGACCACACGGTGGCGCAGATTTTGCTCACCGGTGTGGACATTGAGCACGCCAGCCGCCGTGAGAACATCCAGAACACCCTCACCCGTCTGCTGGAGCTGGGCGCACTGCCCATCATCAACGAGAACGATACCGTCGCCACCGACGAGATCACCTCCATCGGCGACAATGACACCCTCGCCGCCATCGTCACCTGCTGCATCAAGGCCGATCTGCTGGTGCTGCTGAGCGACATCGACGGCCTCTACACTGCCAACCCCCACACCCACCCGGACGCAAAGCTCATCCCGCTGGTGGAGGACATCACGCCCGAGGTGATGGCGCTGGCCGACGGAGCCGGTTCGGCGCTGGGTACCGGCGGAATGTCCACCAAACTCCGGGCCGCCCGGATGGTGACCTCCAGCGGAGCTGACATGGTCATCGCGAACGGCGCCCACCCCGAACTGCTCTATGACATCGCCGAGGGCCGTGCCGCAGGCACCCGCTTTGCGGCCCACAGACAGGAGGCATAACATGACCACACAGGAAATTCTGGAAGCCGCCCGCGGGGCAAAGACTGCCGTTGCCCTTTCGGACAGCGGCACCCGTGATTCTGCCCTTCTCGGGATGGCTGATGCCCTCTGCGCACCGGAATCCATGGACGCCATCCTCGCCGCCAACGCCGAGGACATGGCCGCCGCCAAGGGCCGCATCAGCGACGTCATGCTGGACCGCCTCGCCCTGACGCCCCAGCGCATCGAGGCCATGGCCAAGGGCATCCGGGACGTTGCCGCCCTGCCTGACCCGGTGGGCCGGGTGCTGAGCCGCATCGAGCGTCCCAATGGCCTCGTCATCGAGAAAACCGCCGTGCCAATGGGCGTCATCGCCATCATCTACGAGAGCCGCCCCAACGTCACCAGCGATGCTGCCGCCCTCGCCATCAAGAGCGGCAATGTCTGCATCCTCCGCTGCGGCAAAGAGGCGTGGCGCTCGGCCAACGCCATCGTTCAGGCCTTGCGGCAGGGTCTGCGGGCAAACGGTCTGCCTGAAACAGCAGTCTGCCTCATTGAGGACACCACCCATGCCTCGGCCAACGCCCTGATGACCGCCGTCGGCTATGTGGACCTTCTCATCCCGCGCGGCGGGGCCGGACTCATCCGTGCCTGCGTCGAGAACGCGAAAGTCCCCTGCATCCAGACCGGCACCGGTATCTGCCACATCTTCGTGGACGACACCGCCGACCAGACCAAGGCGCTGGACATCATCGAGAACGCCAAGGCCAGCCGCCCCAGCGTCTGCAACGCCGAGGAAGTCTGCCTCGTCCACAGCGCCATCGCGAGCGAGTTCCTGCCGAAGCTGGCCCAGCGCCTCGGCCCCGACCGCACCTCCAAGGGTCTGCACCCGGTGGAACTGCGGCTGGACGAGCGCGCCGCCGCCCTCATCCCCGGCACCCCTGCCGGGCCGAAGGATTTCGACACGGAGTTCCTCGACTACATCCTTGCGGTGAAAGTCGTGGACAGCGTGGAGGAAGCCATCGCCCACATCGCGGCTCACTCCACCGGCCACAGCGAAGCCATCCTGACCCGGACTGACGCCCACGCTGCCCTCTTCACGGCGGCAGTGGACAGTGCCGCCGTCTACGTCAACTGCTCCACCCGCTTCACCGACGGCGGAGAGTTCGGCCTTGGCTGTGAGATGGGCATCTCCACCCAGAAGCTCCACGCCCGGGGACCCATGGGCCTCGGCGAGCTGTGCAGCTACAAGTACATCATCCACGGCAACGGCCAGACCCGGTAATTTTCGGGTTTTCCCGGGATTCATCACCCTTTCGGTAAAAATTTTCTCCATTCTCCACAAAGCTATAGTCATACTTTTGCCATTTTATCTTGCAAAAATCACAACAAACCTCTTGACATACGGGCCTTCTGCGGGTTAAATTTAAAATGAGAGTGTGATTCGACACAATCGCACTGGTTTAGTCTGTTTATCGAGAATTGTTCTCCGCAAGACTTCAACTTTTCAGACCGTTTTACTGCGGAGAACACTCTTCCGAGCATATCCGCCCACTCACAACACTATACTTGGAATGAAGGAGAGAGCGTTATGACGATTGCTATTCTTGCACATGATTCCCGCAAAGAGCTGGCGCTGCAGTTCTGCACAGCTTATAGCGGCATCCTATCCCGCAACACAGTCATTGCCACCGGCACCACCGGTCGGATGCTGGCGCAGGCCACCGGCCTGCCCGTACACTGCTACCTCTCCGGGAAGCTGGGAGGCATCCAGCAGATCTCGGCCCGGGTGGCCTGCGACGAAGTAGACCTCGTGCTCTTCTTCCGCGACCCGCTCAAGGCCGAGAACGGCAGCAGCGAGCAGAACCTGCTGCGGCTGTGCGATATGCACAGCGTGCCGATCTCTACCAACATCGCCACCGCCGAAGTGCTGCTGCGCGGCCTCGACCAGGGCGACCTCGACTACCGTGAGGGCATCCATCCCGACATCGTGGAGCCGCTGCCCGTCCATCGGGCCGTGTGCTGAGCCTGTTTTTAAGACTTTTCCGCCATTTGTGGTTTTGTGTATAGAGGGTTTTCGACAAAGAAAGACACCGCAGAAGCTTTCACACTTCTGCGGTGTCTTTTTATCTTATGCGCTCAGGTACCACTGAGGGATAACTTATTCCAGACCGCCCATCTGCTTGATGGCCTTGATGGCGTAGGTCAGGGTGCGGCCCATAGCCACGCCTGCCATCAGGCAGGGATAGTTGTTGGCGAAGAAGGAGCCGGACATATCGCCGGTGACATACAGGCCGGGCATCGGCTTGTTGTCATTGTCCAGAGCCTGACCCTTGTCGTTGATGGCGATGCCCTGCTCGGTACACAACAGGGAGGCACCCAGCCAGCAGCCGTAGAATGGAGCGGTGCGGATGGCACTCAGACGGTAAGCGGGCTTGCCGAAGTCCTCGTCGTTCTGCTTGTCGTACAGCTCGTTGTAACGCTCAACGGTAGCAAGGAAGGTATCCTTGGCCTCACCGGTGAAGCCCAGCTTGTCGGCCAGCTCGTCGATGGTGTCGGCCTTGAAGAAGACGCCCTCCTTCTCTGCATTGTCCATCTGCTTCTGGATATACTCTGCGCCGGCATTGCGGGTCTGGGCAGAGCAGCCGATGGTGTGGAAGCGCTTTGCGTCCTCCAGAATGTTTGCGTCGCAGATCTGTGCGTAGACGCGGCCCGGCTGATGGGCAGCCGCGTAAACAATATCGTTGTAGGGGCTGCTCGTTGGCGAAACGCTCACCGTTGCGGTTGACCTTCAGGAAAGGCTGGGTGCCGGGGTTGTACTGGCGGATGGGGCCGGGGAAGGCCTTGCCGCCGAAAGCGGAGTCGCTTGCCACATAACCGCCGTCCACGCCGGGAGCCACGATGCCGCGATCAAACAGCATGGGAGCAGCTTCCTTGTCGAGGTTTGCACCGGCCCAGACAGCGGCACGGATGCCGTAGCCCTTATCGGCCGGAGAGTAGGAGCAGGCGGTGGTGACAGAGGTGCCCAGCGGATCCAGCTGCTCCATCATGTAGGGGTTGCCGGGGAAGCCGCCGCAGGCCAGCAGAACGCCCTTGTTGGCGTTGTAGCGGATGAAGTGGTCATCCTCGGTGCTCTGGGCGATGATGCCGGTGATGCGGCCAGTGGAGTCCTTCTCCAGCTTTGCCAGAGAGGTCTTGAAGTCCACATCGTAGCCCAGCTCCTGAATGTACTGCAGCAGCAGCTCGTTGCGGGCTGCGCCGGAGCTGCGGTCATAGGTGTACTCGATCTCGGGGTACATATAGTCGGTGTTGTGCTCGGCATTCTCGGCAGGCCACTTAGCCTCATCGCCGTAGGTGTAGACCATCTTGACACCGTACTTGTCCTCCATGATGGAGCGGATGAACTCGATCATCTCACCGGACTCGTTGATCCAAGTCTTGACAACGCGCTGGTCGCACTTGCCGGAAGCGTAGCGGGAGATCTCGCTCAGCAGCTTGGCACGGTCCATCTTGATGCCCTGTGCCTGTGCGCCGAAGCCGTCCACAGCGCCGACCCAGTGACGGGTATCCTGCACGTTGCCGTTCTGCTCGATGACGCGGAAGTTCAGGCCGTGAGCAGCAGCGTAAGCAGCTGCACCCATGCCGCCGTTGCCAGCGCCGACGATGAGGATGTCGGTGTCCACGGTCTCGGTGATGGCAGCCTCGTCGATGTCAGGCTCCTTGCCCAGCCAATCGTTTTCGTCACCGGTAGGCAGCTGGACGGAGGTCACAGTAGCCTCGCCCTTGGCCTGAGCGTAACAGCTCTTGGCAGCCTTCATGACAGCGTCGGAAGTGATGGTGGAACCGGAAACGCCGTCGATCTCAGCAGAGCCTGCAGCCATCAGCTGCTCACGCAGCTGGTCGGCAGCAGCAGCGCCGTAAGAAGCGGTCTCGCCGGAGGTATCGACCACAACGTCGGTCACAGCGCTATCGGAGAAGGTCATGGTGACCTTGACGGTAGAAGAGATGCCCTCAGCAGTGCCCTCATAGGTGCCGGGGATGTAGGTGCCGGCTGCACCGGAAGCAGCAGGTGCGGCAGAGGAAGAGCTGGCAGTGTTGCAGGCAGCCAGAGCACCGGCAGTCACACCAGACATGGCGGCTGCGGCAGCGATCTTCAGAAAACCTTTGCGGGAGATCTTGTTCATTTTGCGTGGTTCCTTTCTTCGTGTCTTTTTCTTCTTCTCTATTCTTTCTCATAGCTCCGTGCAGCGGCAGACCTTCTTGCACTGCCGCCCACATCGTTCGATAATAATTTAACACAAATTCAAGGGTCTGTCTTTTAAGAATCCTTAAACATCCTGGCCATTTCTTCGTTCAATTCTGGACATTCTCGTTAATTATTTGCTTAACAAGTCCAAAAAGAGCGCCGACCGCTTAAGTTTCCTTAAGAAGTCGGCGCTCTCATCAAAACGATTCTTAAACCTTGCCGCCGTCCGGCTGGAAGACATAACCCTTGCCCCAGACATTTTTTAAGTAGACGGGCTTTGCCGGGTCGGGTTCTATCTTGCTGCGGAGGTTGTGGATATGTACCTGCACCGTCCGCACATCGCCGAGGCTTTCCTTGCCCCATATCTTCTGGTAGAGCTCGTTGGCTGTGAAGAAGGTGTTCGGGTAGCGGACGAAGAGGGTGAGGATGCGATATTCCATGTCGGCCAGATGGACGCTGCGGCCATCCTTCTCCACGCTGTGGCTGTTGGCATCCAGCGTGAAGGCCGCGCAGTGGTAGCCGTTGACGCTGGGCTCTGCGCCGTCCATCTGCACCCGGCGGATGTTGGCCATGATACGGGCCAGCAGGATCTTATTATTATAGGGCTTTGCCAGAAAGTCGTCGCCGCCCATTTCCAGCGCGCGGACGATGGTGTCGGTATCGTCCAGACAGGATGTGAAGATGATAGGGCAGTGGTGCCAGCTGCGCAGACGCTGGCAGAGGTCCACGCCGTTGGTGTCCGGGAGAAGGATGTCCATCAGGATGACATCGAACTTTTCCCGCGCATGGCTCAAAGCGTCGCCGCCTGTCTCTGCACAGACCACCTCAAAATTCTGCTGACTTTTCAGAAAATAGCATGTGGTGTCGCGGATCACGGGGTCATCTTCCACCAACAATACGCGGATCATCCTGTCAGCCCTCCCCTTTTTTCGCACGATTTGATATACTATAGTATACCTTATTTTTTGCACATCTACAAGGGGAGGCATCGCCATGAAGCAAAAATGGCCCATTCTGATTTTCTCCGCGCTGCTTACGGCCTTTATCGTGCTGGCCGGTATCTGGGGCAACGCACAGTTCGAGCATCTGCACAGCGGCAGTGTGCTCACAGCCCAGCACGCCGCCCAGGGTATCGCGCTGGACGGCTGGCGGCAGGAAGCCCCCGGCCAGTGGCACTTTACTTTCACGGTGGGGGAAGACATCCCGTCCCTCACCCTCTGTGTCACCAACACAGCGGTACCGCTGGCCCCTGAGAGCCTCACCAGCCTCGAGCACTCGGGGGAGCTGTATGCACTGGACGTCACGCCCGGCGAGACGGTGGAGCTGGTGTTCACCTGCAGCCGCAGCCCCCAGACATGGCTGATGACTTCCGCCTTCGCCTCCCGGGCATTCCGCTTCCGCACCATGACTCAGCTCATCGCTCTGACGGCCTTTGTGACCATGGGGATGGTGCTGCTGGCGCTCTACCACTATAAGCACCTGCCGGAGCTGGGGTACTTCCTGCTCTACCTCGTCATTATGAGCGTCTGGGCGCTGATGGTCTTCTTCTTCCCAGCCATCCGGAACAGTCTGCTCCAGCGTATCCTCCGCTCCTTCTTCTCCCTCACTGTGCTGGCCTCGGCACTGCTGGCGGCAGGGCTGCTGGGGGTAAAACTGCCCCGCTCCGGGCGGGGGCTCCTTGCGCTTGCCGCCGGATGCGTCGTCTTCTTTGCGCTGTCCATGAGCAGCTATCCCCGCTGCGGGTCGGGATGCTGGTAGCGGGCATGTGCCTCTGCCTTTATTACTTAATGGCCGCCGTGAACGCAGACTATGAAGGTGCCGCTCTGATGCTCCTGCCCGGTGCTGTCACCACCGGCTTCCGGGTCTGGGCACTAATGCCCGGGCTGGACAGCGTGCTTTTTGTGGAGTCTGTCCCCTTCTACCTGCTGCGCTGCGCCCGCCTCTACGACCTTCCCTTTGCCATCGGCTGCATGGTGTTCGTCTGCCGGCGGTTCGCTCTCCTCTTCGACCGCACCGAGCAGCTGGCCCGGGAGCTGGACGCCCGGGTGGCAGAGCGGACAAAAGAGCTGACCGCCGAGACCGAGGCCCGCAAGAGCATGATGCTCAACATTTTTCACGACCTTCGCAGCCCTCTCTTCGCCGTCAGCGGCGGGCTGGAAACACTGGAATCGGCCCCCGAGGCCCTTCCGGCCCTGCTTCCGGCTCTGCGTCAGCGCATTGAATTCCTGCGGAGGCTGACGGAAGACCTCTTCCTCGCGGCAAAGCTCGAGCAGAAGCAGATCCTGCTCAACGAAGACCGCGCCGCCCTCAACGAAGAAGCCGCCGCTGTCTGCGCCGCCTGCCGGAGCGAGGCCGACCAGAAGGGCGTCGAACTCCATGTCAGCGCCGACACACCTCTGCCTGTCTGGGGTGACAGCGTGCGGTTACAGCAAATTATCCAGAACCTTGTCACCAACGCCATCCACTATACTCCCGCCGGGGGCAGCATCCATGTGGACTGCCGCGCCGAGGACGAAACGGCCTGTGTCAGCGTACAGGACACCGGCTGCGGCATCGCGCCGGAAGACCAGAGCGCTGTCTTTGACCGATACTTCCATACCACCGCCGACAAAAGCACGACTCCACCGGCCTCGGCCTGACCATCGCGCAGGAGCTGGCCCACCTCCACCACGGCGAGATCACATTGCAAAGTGAAGTCGGCAAGGGCAGCATTTTCACGCTGCGGCTTCCCTTGCTTACAGACTGAGAGGGCAAGGCCGCTGATAAGATCCATCTCTCGATAGAAAGAGGACATCACGCAAAAATCGCATGATGTCCTCTTTCTTATCGCAATTTTCAAAAATAGTGCCGGTCAAAACTGCATCTTTGTGATATGCAGTTTGCGGCTGTTGCTTGTGCATTAAAAACGCAAACTGCTATATTTCAGCAGCTCCGTCAGCTTTGCCAGACGACGCACAGCCTCGTCCAGCACGTCGGTGCCGCGGGCAAAATGCATCCGGATGAGGTGGTTGACCGGCTCTTTGAAGAAGCTCGAACCGGGGACAGCCGCCACACCGATGTTCTTTATCATCCACTCACAGAATTCCAGGTCGGTCCAGCCCTTGAACTGGGGCAGGGCGAGGAAATCCGAAATGTCTATCATGACAAAATAAGTACCCTGCGGGACGTTGTGCTTGAGGCCGATGGCATCCAGCCCGGCAAGGAAGTGGTCGCGCTTCTCGGTGTAAAGAGCGCGCAGACCTTCATAGTAGCTTGCGGGCATGGTCAAACCGGCGACGGCGGCCTCCTGCAGGGGTGCGGCTGCACCGACAGTCAGGAAATCATGCACCTTGCGGGCACCCTCGATGACGTAGGCCGGGCCGATGAGGTAGCCCCGACGCCAGCCGGTGATGGAGTAGGTCTTGGAGAGGGAGTTGCAGGTGATGGTGTGCTCGAACATACCGGGCAGGCTGGCCATGCAGATGTGCTCTGCCGGGGCGTAGACGATGTGCTCGTACACCTCATCCGTCACTACAAAAGCGTCGTACTTGATGGCAAGCCTGGCGATGGCTTCCAGCTCGTCGCGACGGAAGACCTTGCCGCAGGGGTTGGAGGGGTTGCAGAGGATAAGCGCCTTGGCACCCTCGGCAAAGCCCTTCTCGATGAGGCTCAAATCGAACTCATACTCCGGCGGCACCAACGGGATGTAGATGGGTTCAGCCCCCGAGAGGATGGCGTCTGCGCCGTAGTTCTCGTAAAACGGCGAGAAGACCATCACCTTGTCGCCGGGGTTGCAGATGGTCATCATGGCGGCCATCATGGCCTCGGTGCCGCCGCAGGTGACGCAGATTTCCGTGTTGGGGTCCACCTCGTGGTGGAGGGCCGGGCTGGTCTTTTTCGCCAGCGCCTCCCGGAAGTTCTGCGCACCGAAGGTCACGGCGTACTGATGGGGGCCGTCGTGGGCGGCTTTGGCCAGTGCGTCGGTCAGCTCCTTCGGCGGGTCGAAATCAGGGAAGCCCTGCGACAGGTTGATGGAATCGTATTGGTTGTTGATGCGGGTCATCCGGCGGATGACGGAGTCGGTAAAGGTGCCGACGCGGTCGCTTAATCGTGGCATTTTTGATCCTTTTCATCTTAGACTCCCCTCGAGAGGGGAGCTGGCACCGAAGGTGACTGAGAGGTTCAGTCCTTAAAATACGCATTCTGCACAGCCAGTAGGACGCCTGCGCGGCTGGCGGCGAAGTTCAGGCCGCCCTGCAGGTAGCAGGTATACGGCTCACGCAGCGGGCCGTCGCAGGAAAGCTCGATGGTGCTGCCCTGGGTAAAGCTGCCGCTGGCCATGATAACTTCGTCGGTGTAGCCCGGTTCCGGAGAAGGTTCCGGGCGGCATAGCTGTCCACGGGCTTGCGGCCTGAACTCCCCGGCAGAAGCCGATGAGGGCGTCCGCCGTACCAGCATCAAAGCAGGTGACGATGTCGTTGTGGGCCTCGCAGTAGCGAGGGATGGGCTTTTTGCCCACCAGTTCCAGCAGGCACTGGGCGTAGATGGCCGTCTTGATGGCCTCGCAGACCACGCCGGGGGCGTAGTAGAAGCCCAGATACATATCGCGGGGCGTCTCGAGGGTGCAGCCCAGCTCCTTGCCGAGGCCGGGAGCGTTCAGGCGGTAGGCGCAGAGCTCCACGAGGTCTTTCCGGCCTGCGATATAGCCGCCGGTGGGGGCGATGCCGCCGCCGGGGTTCTTGATGAGGCTGCCCACCACGAGGTCGGCACCTGCCTGGCAGGGTTCTTCCTTCTGGGTGAACTCGCCGTAGCAGTTGTCCACAAAGATGATGATGTCGGGGTTGGCGGCACGTGCGGTGTCGGCCACCTTGCGGATGGTGTCGAGGTCGAAGGCGTTGCGCTGCAGGTAGCCGCGGCTGCGCTGGATGTGGCAGACCTTCGCGCCCGGGGCTTTCTGGGCGATGAGCTCATAGTCCGGGGTAAAGTCAGCCTTCAGCGGGGCCTCGTCGTACTTGATGCCGTAATCCATCAGGGTTCCGGTGCCTTTGCCCTTGCCATCCAGACCGATGACGCCTTCCAGCGTGTCATACGGACGGCCCGTGGCAGCCAGCAGGGTATCGCCTGCCCGCAGCAGACCAAAGAGGGCCACGGCCAGCGTGTGGGTGCCGCTCTGGAACTGGCTGCGCACCAGTGCATCTTCGGCGCCCATCACCTCGGCAAAGATCTGCTCGAGCTTGGCGCGGCCGGTGTCCCACAGGCCGTAGCCGGTGGTACCCAGCATATCGGTGGAGGACATCTGGGTGTCCGCAAATGCTTTCAGCATCTTGAGCTGGTTGTAGTCGCGGATGTCCTCCATCTGCTTGAAGTAGGGCTGGCAGAGCTCGAGAGCTTTTTCATCCAGCGCCAGAACTTCGGGTTTATAATCGAAAAAGTGATTTAACATTGACATTATAATGAATCCTTAATTGTTATTGTACTTCATATCGTGCATACTCCCCTATCTTCTCAAAGCCCAGCCGGGTATAGAAATGTACCCGCTCGGGGCTGCATAGGAAGACAGGCATCCAGCCTTCGGCGGCGAGGGCATTCGCCATCTCGACGATGAGCCGCCCGCCGACGCCTTTGCCCCGCAGAGCTTCCACGGTCTCGCCGCAGGCCATGTATGCCTGACCATTTGCCAGCGCGTAGGCTCCCACAGTACAGATGATGTTTCCTTCCCGTTCCAGCGTCCAGACCCGGGCAAGGCCCCGGCTGCGCTTGGAGCAGAGCTCAGAGTAAAGTCGTCCCGTTTTGAGGGCCTGTCAGGAAGAGCAGATCCGCTGCTTTTCCGGCGGCAGGTTCTGTGTTTTTGGCAAGACTCTGCCAGAGGGCAGCGTCCGCCTCAGGCAGCGGCAGCTGACGCCCCGGCGCAAGGCCGAAGACGCTGTGTGTCTTTGCCCGTTTCCAACCGGTGGGCGGCGGACACTCGGCTTCATCCAGCACCACGGCCTCACAGCCGCAGAAAGCCAGAAAGCCCGCCAGCTCCTCGGGGTTGGCGTGACCCGCCAGCCACGCGGTGCTGCCGCCGACATCCAGCGCCAGCGTCGGCCCGGCGAAAAGCGGCCCGGCTGGCTCTTACCGAAGAGGGCGAACGCCAGCGGCATGGTCGCCCCGAGACAGAGCTTGCCCCGGCAGGCGTTCAAAAAGCGCTGCTTCTGGCGGGGCGTTTTGATTTGGGCGATCACTTCAGCGCGTTGACGATGCTCTTGAACTCGCGGCCACGCACTTCAAAGTTCGGGTAGAGGTCGAAAGAAGCACTGGCCGGCGAGAGAATGATGATGTCACCGGGCTTTGCGCAGGCGCGGGCCAGCTCCACGGCGTGCTGCATGTTGTCGGCGTGCTGGATGGGCAGCTCGGCCTCGTTGAAGTTCGGGTCTTCGCGCACGGCCTTCTCGATGCGGGGGCCGGTAGCACCCATCAGCACGAGGTTCTTGACATGAGCCGTGATCTCAGGGGCCAGCGGCTCGTAGGGGATGTGCTTGTCGTAGCCGCCTGCGATGAGGATGACCTTCTGGTCGAAGCTGCGCAGACCGGCGATAGTGCGGGTGGGGCTGGTGCCGATGGAGTCATTATAATAAGTGACGCCGTCCAGCACGCGCACCGGCTCGATGCGGTGCTCCACGCCGGTGAAATTACTGCCCACCAGCTGGATGGCTTCCACAGGCACCTCGCCCCAGACGGCGGCGGCAGCGGCCAGCAGGTTCTCAATGTTGTGCAGGCCCGCAGCTTCACGTCCTTCTGTGCGAGGAAGGGAGTCACGACGCCGTTCTCTGCCATGCAGAGCATCCCGTCCTCCCGCAGGAACGCGCCGTTGTCCGTCTCGTGCAGGCGGGTGAACCAGACCTGCTTGCCCTTGCAGTCCTTCTGCATGGAGCGGCTGATCTCGTTCTCATAGCCGAGGACAGCGCGGCAGGGCTGCTTCTGGTAGAGCAGGATATTCCGCTTAGCGTCGATGTACTCCTGCATATCCTTGTGGTGGTCGAGGTGGTTGGGGGTCACGTTGGTGACGACGGCGATGTTGGGGCTCTGGTGCATACTGATGAGCTGGAAGCTGGACAGCTCCACCACGGCCACGTCGTCGGGACTCACCTCGGGCAGCATGGGCAGCAGGGCTGCGCCGATGTTGCCGCCCAGATGCACCCTGCGGCCTGCGGCCTCGTAGAACTTGGAGATAAGGGTGGTGGTGGTGGTCTTGCCGTCAGAACCGGTCACGGCCACGATCTCGCAGGGGCAGAACTGGAAGAACAGCTCCACCTCGCTGGTGACCATGGTGCCGGCGGCCATGGCGTCCCGCAAAGGCTTCTCGAAATAGCCCACGAAGCCCGGGGTGCGCATGATGATGTCCTGCCCCTTGAAACCGTCGAGGTAATTCTCGCCGAGGCTCAGATCGATGCCCAGCTCCTTGATGGTGGCGGCGTAGTCGCCGAAATCTTCCACGCTCTTTTTCTGGTCGCAGAGGGTGACGTGCGCACCCAGCTCCACGAACTCCCTGATGAGCGTCTTATGGCTGACGCCCGCGCCGATAAAGGCAACCTTTTTGCCCTTGATGAGGTTTGCAAGCTCCTGCTGTTCCTTCTGCATAAAAGGACCTCCTCTATAAATGTATATTACCATAGCACCCCCGCCGCACACAGCCGCAGGAGAAAATGCATTGCCGTCCTCCATTATAGACCATTTGTTTCCGATTGGCAACGGAAAAACACAAACCGTGGCTCAAAATGTCCACTCAAATCAACAAAATGTCGATTGTCTTTTCTGCCTGTTTCTGTTACACTTATAGCGATTTCGATTTTTGGCGCAGCATCAACAGCATTGCGCCGGCTCAACACCAAAATTTTCCTGCGCCTGTCCGGGTGTAGTTTTCGTATTTCTTATCACTTTCTGAGACAAACAGGGCCGCATCGGCCCGAAAGGATGCATTTCTTGAAACAGCTTCGCTTTGTCGCGGCTTTACTGGCTGCGTTTTTTGTTCTGAGCCTGACCGCCTGCGGCCCGGCTCCAACAGCTTTACCTGGTTCGTGGACTCCATCCCCGCGAACCTCGACCCGCAGGTGGCGTCCAGCGCCTCGGACATCATCGCCTGCGAGAACCTCTACAGCGGCCTCGTCCGCCGCACACCGGACGGCAGCCTCGCGCCGGAATTGTGTGAGCGGTGGAGGTATCTGCCGACCGGCTCACCTATACATTCTATTTGAAGGACGGCCTGACCTATACCGCCTCGAAGGGAGATCCCTCCGACTACGCCATCACCGCTGAGGACTTCGTCTTCGCGTTCCAGCGGATGTTCCTCCCCGGCACCAACTCCCCCTACGCCGTGGAGTTCTCTGCCCTCGAGAACAGCGCCGCCGTTCTGGCCGGTCAGAAGCCCGCCAGCGCGCTGGGCGTCACCGCTGCGGAACCGCTGAAACTGGTGTTCCGACTCTCCTCGCCCGACGAGACGTTCCTCTCCAAGCTGACGCTGCCCGGCGCGATGCCCTGCGACGAAGCGTTTTTTGACAGCACCCGAGGCACCTACGGTCTGACCAGCGCCTCCACCCTTTCCAGCGGACACTTTTACCTTTATAACTGGACGTCCAGCGGCCTTTTCCTCCGCCGGGCGGCTTCGGGGAGCCAAATCGACAGCCTGCGCCTCGTGGAGAACACCACGAGCTCCGGCCAGTCCGCCGAAGAGCTCATCAATAACGAAAATGCACCGCCGCCCTCGACGACAGCGGTACCCCCACCTCGCTGCAGAGCGTGTCCTACTCCGACACCACATGGGCGCTGCTCTTCAACTGCGACTCCATCTTTGCTTCCACTGAGCTTCGGCAGGCACTGGGCAGTGCAGCCGCTTCGGCGGTGGAAGTCCCCGGCGGCGGGCTGTTCGCAGAGGCAAAGGGCCTCATCCCCGACGGCCTGACTGTGGACGGCATCGACTACCGGCAGACGGCGGGCGATGTCCGCCCGGCCTTCGGCGACCCCCGCGCACTTTACATCGCCGCCCGCGACGGCGGCGTCTCCCCCTCCGACTTTGGCCGCGTCTCCCTGCTGCTGCCCTCCGGCAGCGGCCTCAGTGACACCGCCGAGCTCATCAACAGCGCATGGCAGAAGGAGTTTTCGCTCTTCTTCTCGGTGGAAGAGGTGGAGCCGGAAGAGTTCCAGAAGCGGCTCGAAAACGGCAGCTACACCATCGCCCTCGCCCCCGTGCAGGCCGAGGGCGGCAGTGTCTACACCGCGCTGGCCCAGTTCTCCCCCACCGGCGGCGGGCTGACCGGCTACAGCGACGCCCTTTACACCACTCAGCTCTCGGCCCGCGCCACAGCCACCGGCAGCACTCGCTGCTCTCTGCTGGCCGCCTGTGAGCGCCAGCTCCTCGAACAGGCCGTGGCCGTGCCGCTCTTCACCCAGCAGAAGCGGCTGCTGGTGGCCAACGGCATCGAGGGCCTCGTCTTCGACCCTTCGGCCCGGTGCTGGATGTGACGTATGCCACCAAATCAAAATAAAAAGCATAAAAACAGAGAGGATAGTTCAGGAATGACTATCCTCTCTGTTTTTTGCTTTTTTACGTTAATACGAAGGTCAGCTCTGCGGTGGCGGCGCACTTGCCGTCCACATAGGCGGACGCTTTGCCGATGCCCACCGGGCCGCGCTGCTCGACCAGCTCACAGTGAAGGGTGAGCACATCGCCGGGGGTAACCTGCTTGCGGAAGCGGGCGTTCTTGATGCCGCCGAAGAGGGCCAGCTTGCCTTTGTTCTCAGGCAGGCTCAGGGCCGCGACAGCGCCGGTCTGGGCCAGTGCTTCGAGAATCAGGACGCCGGGCATGACCGGCTGGCCCGGGAAGTGGCCGCAGAAGAATTCTTCGTTGCGGGTGACGCACTTGCGGCCAATGGCCCACTGACCCGGCTCGTAGTCCAGAATGCGGTCCACGAGGGCGAAGGGATACCGGTGGGGCAGGATGGCCGCGATGTCCTCGCTGGTCAGGCTGTTTGCGTTTTCACGCACGGTGCGGGTTCTGCCATCGCTCAGCCCTCCCACTTCTTGAAGAGCACGCAGGCGTTGTGTCCGCCAAAGCCCAGGCTGTTGCTCAGAGCGTACTCCATCTTCATCTCACGGCCCACATTCGGCACATAGTCCAAATCGCACTCCGGGTCGGGCTGCTCGTAGTGGATGGTGGGCGGCGCGAACTGGTCGCGGAGGGCCAGTGCGGTGAACACGGCCTCGATGCCGCCTGCGCCGCCCAGCAGATGGCCGGTCATGCTCTTGGTGCTGACGACGGCGATGTCCTTGGCGTGGTCGCCGAAGACGGCGTGGATGGCGGCAGTCTCGCAGCTGTCGTTCATGTGGGTGCCGGTGCCGTGGGCGTTGATGTGGTCGATCTGCTCGGGGGCAATGCCGCCGTCCTTGAGAGTCAGCTTCATGCAGCCGATGGCACCTGCGCCGCCGGGTGCGGGAGCCGTGAAGTGATAGGCGTCGCAGTTGGCGCCGTAGCCCACGACTTCGGCATAGATGTGCGCCGCGGGCCTTGGCATGCTCCAGCTCTTCCAGCACCAGCACACCGCTGCCCTCGCCCATCACAAAGCCGCCGCGCCGTGCGTCGAAGGGCAGGCTGGCCGCATCAGGGTCCGTAGCAGTGGAGAGGGCCTTCATGCTAGTAAAGCCGCCGATGCCCAGCGGGCTGATGCAGCTCTCGGCACCGCCGCAGACCATGACCGGCTCGTAGCCGTCGCGGATGCGGTGGAACGCATCGCCCACAGCGTTGGTGCCGCCTGCGCAGGCCGTCACCGGGCAGGTACACATCCCCTTGAGGCCGAAGCGGATGGCGATCTGTGCTGCCGCCATGTTGGCGATAGCCATGGGGACGAAGTAGGGGCTGACCTTCTCCATGCCCTTTTCCTCGCCGCGGCTGTGCTGCTCCTCGATGGTGGGCAGACCGCCGATGCCGCTGGACACGATGACGCCGATGTTCTCGGCCTCGGCTTCGCAGTCGATGCCGCTGTCCTGGATAGCCTCAGCGGCAGCGCCCAGCGCCAGCAGGGTGAAGCGGGCCATCTTGCGGGCTTCCTTTTTGTCCACGACGGTCTCGGGGTCGAAGCCCTTGACCTCGCCTGCCAGCTTGCACTTGAACTCGCTGGCGTCGAACTGGGTGATGGGGCCGATGCCGCACTTGCCTGCGCGGGCTGCGGCCCAGCTGTCGGCGGTGTTATTTCCAAGAGGGTTCACGGTGCCAAGACCGGTGATGACGACTCTGCGTTTTTCCATAGAAAAAGCTCCTTTTTACATTGCCATGCCGCCGTCCACACAGAGCACCTGCCCGGTGAGATAGCTGCTTTGTTCGGCGGCGAAGAAAGCCACCGCGTTTGCCACGTCCTCCGGCTGGCCGGCGCGTCCCTCCGGGATGGTCTTGCACATCTCGGTGCGGACAGCCTCCGGCAGAGCGGCGGTCATATCCGTGGCGATGAAGCCGGGAGCCACCGCGTTGACGGTGACGTTCCGGCTGGCCAGCTCCTTAGCGAGGCTCTTGGTCAGGCCGATGAGGCCCGCCTTGCTGGCGGAATAGTTGGTCTGGCCTGCGTTGCCCCGCAGACCCACCACGCTGCTCAGATTGACGATGCGGCCATAGCGCTGGCGCACCATCCGGCGTGCGGCCTCCTTGCAGCAGAGGAACGCACCCTTGAGGTTGGCGTTCAGGACGGTGTCAAAATCTTCCTCGGAAAGGCGGAGGATGAGGTTGTCGCGGGTGACGCCCGCGTTGTTGACGAGAATATCCACCCGGCCAAAGGCATTCACTGCTTCTTCGAACAGCTTCTTGCAGCCCTCGGCAGTGGAGACGTCGGCCTGCACGGTGACGGCCTCGACGCCAAGCTCTTTGCACAGTGCGGCAGTCTCGGCGGCAGCGGCCTCACCGTGGCAGTAGTTGACCACCACATTGCAGCCCTGCTTTGCCAGCGCAACACAGACAGCCCGGCCGATGCCGCGGCTGCCGCCGGTGACGACGGCGGCACGGGTCAGCTTTTCTTCGCTCATGCCTGTGCCTCCTTCCAGCTGGTGAGGAAAGCTTCCAGCTCTTCTGCCGTCTCGACAGCGGTGCAGTGGACATCTGCGCCCAGCGTCTTTTTCACGAAGCCGCTCAGGGCCTTGCCCGGGCCGACTTCGAGAATGTCGGTGACGCCCAGCTCGCCCAGACGGCGGAGGGTATCTTCCATGTAGACGGAGGTCTGCACCTGCTTTTCCAGCAGAGCGGGGATGCTGTCGCTGTCTGCCTTTTCGTGGCCGAGGCAGTTGAAGAGGACAGGCGTCTCCATCTCGCCGAAATGCTCAGACGCAAAGCGCTTTGCCAGCGCGTCACCGGCGGGGTGCATCAACTTCGTGTGGAAGGGACCGCTGACCTTCAGCGGAATGCAGCGGCGTGCGCCTGCGGCTTTTGCCAGCTCAGCGGCCTTTTCCACGGCGGCTTTTTCGCCGCCGATGACCAGCTGGCCCGGGCAGTTGTAATTGCAGATCTGCACACAGCCCAGAACGGACGCCTCTTCGCAGCACTTTGCCAGTGCATCGCGGTCAAGGTTCATCACAGCGGTCATGCCGCACTCGATGCCCTTGGCGGCGTCGGCCATGGCTTTGCCACGGAAGGCAGCCAGCTCCACAGCCTGCTTGGCCGTGAAGACATCGGCGGCTTCCAGTGCGGAGTATTCGCCCAGCGACAGACCGGCCAGATAGTCGGCCTTGATGCCGTTTTCCTTCAGGACAGCCGTGACACCGGCGGCAAAGGCCACCATGCAGGGCTGGGTGTACTGAGTCAGATTCAAAACGCCTTCCGGATCGTCGAAGCAGACGCTCTCCAAATCAAAGTCAAGGTCTGCGGCGTTGAACGCCTCCCGGAACGCGGGGTATCTCTCGTAAAGGTCTTTGCCCATGCCGGGGTGCTGAGAGCCCTGACCGGCATACAGAATGGCAAGCTTCATTGGTGTTTCCTCCAATCATCCATCAGTTCATCCATCAGCTCCCGGACACTGCGCATCCGGTCGAGACGGCCCACGTTGGCCCCGCAGAAGAAGAGTCCCTCTTCCACATTGCCCTTCACGGCCTCGATGAGGGCGTGGGTGATGCAGTAAGGCACCTTGGCCGGCTCGCAGGCTTTGAGACAGCGGGCGCAGTGCTTCGGCGGGAAGCGCAGGCCCTGCTCAAGCTTCTGCACCAGCGGAGTGGCCAGCGCACGGCCCGGCATTCCCACAGGGCTGTGGATGATGCGCACATCTTCGGGCTTGGCCGCCAGCAGGACGTCTTTATAGGTCTGGCTGGCGTCACACTCGTAGGTGGGGATGAAGCGGGTGGCGAGCTGTGCGCCCGCAGCACCCATCTTAGTATAGTGGGCGATGTCCTCGCCCGTGTAGACACCTCCGGCCACGAAGACCGGGATGTCGTGGCCGAACTGAGCCTCGAAAGGCTTCACCTCGGCCAGCACTTCGGGCAGGATCTCGTCGAGAGTCTGGCATTTTCCAGCCAGAAGCTCTTCTTCCGAAAAGCCCAGATGCCCACCAGCCTTGCAGCCCTCGATGACCACGAAGTCGGCGGTGCGGTTGAAGGCTTTTGCCCACCGGCGGAGGATGAGCTTTGCAGCACGTCCGCTGGACACGATGGGTGCCAACGCAACGTCAGCTCTTTCCACCAGGCCGGGTAGCTCCAGCGGGAGGCCCGCACCCGATACGATGGCATCCACACCTGCCTCCACAGCAGTGCGGACGGCGTCGGCGTAGTTCTGGGTGGCGACCATCGCGTTGACGGCCACCAGTCCCGCGCCGTTGGCGATCTCTTTCGCTTTGGCGATTTCTTTTCAGCGCACGGAGATTCGCTGCGCAAGGGTCGCGGGCAAAATCGGGTTCGCGGTAGCCTGTGTCGGCGGTGGAGACGCACCCCATGCCGCCGCAGGCCGCGACCGCACCGGCCAGACCGCCGAGGGAAACGCCCACGCCCATGCCGCCCTGTAAGACAGGCACGGCCAGCGGCTTACCTGCGAGGGTCAGCATAACTCGCTCAGCGAATGCATCCGCTGCCTCCCGCTCTCCCACAGCTCGTCGAGGATCTCAGCTACAGGCCGCACCTCGTGGAGCATACCAGCCACCTGACCGGCCATCAGACTGCCGGTGGCGGTATCGCCCTCAAAGACGGCGCGCCGCAGACTGCCCAGCGTGTATTTTTCCAGCTCCATCTTGTCGGCGCCGGCCTTTTCCTGCCGGACATACTCGCGGCTCATCCGGTTTTTCAGCACACGGACGGGGGTGCCGCCGATGCGGCCGGTGACGATGGTGTCGCTGTCCTTGGCGCGCAGAAGCGCGGCCTTGTAGTTCTCGTGGACGGGGCATTCCTCACTGACCAGCAGGCAGGTACCCACCTGAACGCCGCAGGCTCCCAGTGCGAAGGCTGCCGCCAGCTGGCGGCCATCGGCGATGCCGCCCGCCGCGATGACAGGAACATCTACAGCGTCCACCACCTGCGGGACGAGGGCCATAGTGGTCATCTCGCCCACATGGCCGCCGCTCTCGGTGCCTTCGGCGATGACGGCATCCACGCCCAGAGGGGCAAGGTGCTTAGCCAGAACGGCCGCTGCCACCACGGGGATGACCTTGATACCGGCTTCCTTCCACATGGGGATGTACTTGCCGGGGTTGCCTGCGCCGGTGGTGACGACCTTGACGCCCTCTTCCACGACGATTTTTGCAAACTCGTCGGCCTGGGGGTGCATCAGCATGATGTTGACGCCGAAAGGCTTGTCGGTGAGCGCCTTGCAGCGGTGGATGTTCTCCCGCAGCGTCTCAGCGTTCATGCCGCGTGCGCCGATAAGACCCAGCGCACCGGCGTTGGAGCAGGCGGCGGCAAACTCGCCGGTGGCGATGTTGGCCATTCCACCCTGGATGATGGGGTATTTCGTGCCTAATATCTCGTTGAGTAATTTCATGTAAATCGTCCTATTTATAGGTTTTACTTTAGAGCGCTCACCCTTTGGGAGAGCTGGCATGGCGTCAGCCATGACTGAGAGGGCTGTACGTAACCAGCATCCCGCCCCAGGTCAATCCGCCGCCGAAGCCGATGCAGGATACCTTCTGCCCGGCTTTGAGCAGACCGGCTTCGGCCATCTCGTTGAGGGCCACCGGGATGCTGGCCGCGCTGGTGTTGCCGTGGCGGTCCATGTTCTTGTAGAACTTTGCGGCGTCGGCGTGGAGCGCTTTCACACAGTGGTCGATGATGCGGCTGTTGGCCTGATGGCAGACCACCCAGTCCACATCGTCCAGCGCCAGCTGCGTCTCGTCCAGCACCGCGTGCAGACAGCGGGGCAGCGCGTCCACCGCAAAGCGGAAGACGGCACGCCCGTCCATGCTGATGGGGGCCGAGCCGGTGCGGCAGGGGCCTCCTGCGTGGATAGCCTCGTCGCCCCGTGCGCCCAGCGTGATCGCAAACGGTGCTTCGCACAGTTCAAAAATCGCTGCGCCCGCACCGTCGCCGAAGAGCACACAGGTGGAGCGGTCGGTCTGGTCCATCAGGCGGGACAGCGCTTCGCAGCCCACCACGAGGGCGTACCGTCCACCCAGCGTCGCCATCGGGCCGCGGACCACGGCGGTGCCGTAGATGAAGCCCGAGCAGGCGGCGTTGACATCCAGCGCGGGGCGGTTTTCGGGCAGACTCAGCGCCCGCTGCACCTGACAGGCCACACTTGGGGTGGCGTCAGGTGCCGAAAGGGTAGCGCAGACACAGCAGGCAATATCCTGCGGCGAAAGACCACTGCGCTCCAGCGCCTGCTTTGCCGCCGCGATGGCCAGCGTGGCGGCGGATTCTTCCTCCGTACACCAGTGGCGGGCGCGGATGCCGGTGCGGGTGGAGATCCACTCGTCGCTGGTGTCCACGGTGCGGCTCAACTCTTCATTGGTGACCGTGCGGCCGGGCAGAGCTCCGCCGGTGGCGATCAACTGCAAACCGTTCATGCTCGTTTCGCTTCTCCGATCTGACGAAATTTTTTGTACCGCTGGTCGGCCAGTGCCTTGCCGCTCATCTTGCAGAGGGCGGTGAGGTGGTTTTTCAGGGCCGTATCCATGGCGGCAAACAGGGCCGCATGGCTGCGCTGTGCGCCGCCCACAGGCTCCGGGATGATCTCCTCGACGATGCCGTCCTTGTAGAGGTCCTGTGCGGTCAGCTTCATGATCTCGCAGGCTTCGCCGCTGCGGGAGGAATCCTTCCACAGGATGCTGGCGAAACCCTCAGGACTGAGCACCGAGTAGACTGCATTTTCCAGCATGAGGATGTGGTTTGCCACACCCAGTGCCAGTGCGCCGCCGGAAGAGCCCTCGCCGGTGACGACAGCGATGACGGGAACCGTCAGACCGCTCATCTCCATCAGGTTTCGGGCAATAGCCTCGCCCTGTCCCCGCTCTTCGGCCTCTTTGCCGGGGTATGCGCCCGGCGTGTCGATGAAGGTGATGATGGGGCGGCCAAACTTTTCGGCCTGCTTCATGAGACGGAGGGCCTTGCGATAGCCCTCCGGTCCCGGCATACCGAAGTTGCAGGCCATGTTCTCTTCCAGCGTGGAACCTTTGCGGTGGCCGATGACGGTCACAGGCATCCCGTGGAAGCGGGCGATGCCGCCCAGAATGGCGCTGTCTTCCCGGCACTGACGATCGCCGCACTGCTCAAAGAAATCGGTGAACAGAGCATTGATGGTCTCGTCGATATGGGGGCGCTCCGGGTGGCGTGCCAGAAAGACCCGATCCTCAGCGGTCAGCGGGCCGCAGCAGCGGAGGATCTCATCTTCCTCCACAGCCAGTTCGGCCAGCTCGGAAGCGTGGGCCGTGATAGCGGCCATCTGGCTCTCCTCGTCCTGTGCGCCGCCACGCAGGGCAGCGATCTGGGCGTCCAAAGGAGCAAGCTGCTCCAGAAGTTCTTTTATCATTCTGTTTTCCTCCCGCCTGCGTGGAGCTGCAGCAGCTGGATGAGGGTGGCGCGGAGCTCACTGCGGGGTACGACCTTGTCTACAAAGCCGTGTTCCAGCTGGAACTCGCTGCGCTGGAAGCCCTCGGGCAGGCGCTCGCCGATGGTCTGCTCGATCACCCGGCGGGCCGGCAAAGCCGATCAGGGCGCCGGGCTCGGCCAGCATGATGTCGCCAAGGCTGGCAAAGCTGGCGGTAACGCCGCCGGTAGTGGGATGGGTCAACACACTGATGTACAGCCCGCCCTTGGCCGAAAAGCGCTCGATGGCGGCGCTGGTCTTGGCCATCTGCATCAGGCTGAAAATGCCTTCCTGCATCCGGGCGCCACCGCTGGCCGAAAAGATGACCAGCGGCAGTTTTTTCGCCGCCGCGTACTCGATGGCGCGGGTGATCTTCTCGCCCACGGCCGTGCTCATGCTGCCCATAAAGAAGCGGCTGTCCAGCACAGCAGCCACCACCGACACGCCGCCGATGCGGCCCACTGCCGCGACAGCAGCCTCGCTGAGGCCCGTCTTCTGGGTCTGGGCGCTGAGCTTTTCGGGATAGCCCGGGAAACCCAGCACGTCCTGCGGGGCCAGCTCTGCATCCAGCTCCCGGAAACTGCCGCTGTCCAGCACTAGGCTCAGGCGGTAGTACGCACCGATGGGCTGGTGATTGCCGCAGTTGGGGCAGACGAAGAGGCTCTTGGCCCAGATCTGGCGGGTGGCACGGCGGCCGCACTGCTTGCATTCCACAAACTGCGGCTCATGCCACGCCACACCGGTGTCCCGCCGGGCTTTGAGCTGGAAGGCGCGCTCCCGCATCCGGCCCGGGAACAAGTCTCTAATGTCGTTCATCGTTATGCCTCAGCGTGTGCAGTCAGGTAGTTGAAGATGTCGCCGACGGTCTTCATGTTGGCCAGCTCCTCGTCGGGGATGGAGACGCCGAAAGCGTCCTCCAGAGCCATGTTCAGCTCCACAGCGTCCAGGCTGTCAGCCTCGAGATCCTCGGTCAGGCTGGCCTCCATCGTGACCTTCTCTTCCTCGCAGTTCAGGGTGTCAACGACGATCTTCTTCATATCCTCAAAAGTCATGGTGATTTTCTCCTTTTATCTTGTGTATGTGTGTTGTACTATCGTATCTTGTTCGGGCAAATCAGTTCACGTCATTTAGTTAAATGTTTTGAACGATTTGATAAGGCAATTATACTCGCGAGGCCACCATTGTCAATAGTTTTATCTAAAAAGTTTTAGTTTTCTCATTTCTTTCACAGGTCGTTGCGCAACCAATACAATATTTTCGTCGTGTATTTCGGGCTTTTTGTAGTTTTTCCCGGCCCCTGTGCTATATTCGGCCCAGAAAATATGTATCTCATCATCTCACTTGCTGCGGCGGGCATCGTGGTGCTGCCGGGCTGATAGATCCATAACAAAAGAGCAGAGACTTGCGGGTTTTCACCGCAGGCTCTGCTCTTTGTGTTACACCGTTATCTCGATTTGATTTCCTTCCACCGCAAGGACACAACTTTCATAATAGCCGTCTCCGGTGGTGCGGGGGCCGCTGAGGACTTCGAGGCCGTCGGCCTTGAGGCGGGCCGTCAGCGCGTCCACCTTTTCCTGACTGCCGACGCTGAACGCGATGTGCGCGTATCCGGTGCGGGTGGCAGGCTTCGGCTCGTCGGACATCCCGGGTTTGTTCATCAGCTCCAGGCGTGCGCCGTCCGCGAAAGTGAGAAAGTAGGAGCGGAAGTCCGTCCTCGGGTTGTGGTAGCCCGCATTCGGCACGGCGTCAAAATAGCGCACAAAGAAGTCCTTTGCAGCCTCGAGGTCGTTGACGTACAGGGCGATGTGCTCGATTTTCATAGCGTCTCCTTTCTATGTTTCACCAGATAGTAGCCGATGCCGATGGCGTCCGCCAGCGCCATGCCCGCAATGAGGGCGAAGGACTGGAAGACGCTCTGGCGCATTTCATCGTACTCACCACTGCCGTACTGCATCGAGATGGCCGCACCGCTGCCCATGCAGAGGCCCAGCAGGATGCTGCAGGTGATGGGGCCGGATGTCAATGCACGCTGCACGGGGCAGATTTCTCCTTTTTCACATCTCAACAAAATTTCATACGGTATTCTTTGGGAGTACAGTGTTTTATCTCCCGGAAGATCTTGATAAAGTAGCTGCTATCGGTGAAGCCGCACTCCGCGCCAATCTCGCCGGTCTTGAGCCGGGTGGAGCGGAGCAGCTCAGCGGCCTTTCCACCCGGTACTGCTTGACGTACTGGATGGGCGTGATGCCCAGCATCTGCCTGAAACTGCGCAGACAGGCGCTCTCGCTGAGGGCCACGCTGCCCGCGATGAGCTGGACTGTCAACTCTTCTGCGTAGTGTTCCTCCACGAAGCGGAGCATCTGCTTCATCCGCTCGGAGGCGATCTGCTCCTGCTGGGAGACTTTCGTCCGCCCGCCCACGCACTGGGTGCTCAGCAGCCGCAGGGCCAGAGAGAGGTAGTAGCGCACCCGGTTCTCGTAGTCGAATGGCTCATCTGACACGGCTTTCCAGCTCTCGTGCAGACAGTCCAACACCTGTTTCTGCCACGGCACCAACGCATCCAGAAGGAAAAATGGCGGGGCGTCGGGCTGGGTCATGGGGCGGATGAGCTTCTGCCAGAAGATGGTATCCATACCGCCCACAAGGCGCGGATGGAACACGCCCGAGTGGAGCAGGGCTGTGCCTTCCGGTGTCTGCTCCACCGCGTGGAGGACGCCCGAGTTGATGAACACTCCCTGCCCGGTCTGCAAGGTGAGGCGGGTCTTGTTGACGTCCACATGGAGCGGTCCCTTCGTGCAGAGCACATATTCAAACTCTTCGTGCCAGTGCCACGCCACCGAATAGCTGGACAGATCCTCGGCATAGCAGGCGATGGGAAACAGCGCGCTGCCGTGCTGCACAAGTTCCCTGCCCTTTTCGCTGGCGACGATGTTGGAGCTGATATTTAGTGCCATATTCGCCAATTCCTTTCCCCAATACATTGAAGATTTTTTATCAAAGCCGATTTTGTTGTACAAAGAATGTGTTTTTGTTCTATCATCTGTGCCGGTTTCGTGGTATTATTTCATCGGAGCTGATAAGCCCAGTATAGCACTGAAACAGGGCAGATACAACCCACAACGAAGCTTTGCTTCCAAGGGTCTTGCGCACTGTCCCACAGCTCCAAGGCCGCGATGCCGCCCGCACCCCGACCCACAAGGCTTTTGCAGAAGTCTTACACACTTTACCGAATACGGAGGTACTTATTATGCTTCGCATCGAATATTTTGATAAAAACCGCTTCATGAAACAGGTCGCCGCAAGCCGCGGCAGCGTCATCCTGCACCTGGACAATGGCTCCACCTGCGACCTCAAGAAGGACAACGAGGCTTCCGCCATCTTCCAGACCCTGGACGCTCCCAAGAAGGGCTTCAGCATCAGCGTGAGCGACCCGCTGATGTCACCGGCTTCCTGCGCTATATGCTCGAGGCTGGCCGCGCCTGCTGAAAACGCCATCATCTATTCTTCATTATTCATCATCACAGCAAAACGGGACAGCCCCGCTCTGGCACATCTCAGAGCGGGGCTGTCCCGTTTTGTTGCATTTTTATTTTACAGGATGCACCGGCTGATGGCCTGCGCCACAGCCAGGAGTTCTTCCTGCCCGATGAAGCCGAACTTCATCTCGTGCTCGTCGGCGTAGCAGACCGTCAGTTCCGAAGTCTGCAATGGGTCGCCGAAGCCTGCCGTCTGGATGCCGAAGTGAACGATCTTCCGGTAGGGCAGGACGAAGATCTCCTGCCGGGTGCCGGTAACGCCCTGCATATCCACAATGAAAATGCGGTGGCTCGTAAAACGGCCTGATCGCGCACCGTCTTGTATGCGCCCACGATGCTTTCGCCGTCCAGCAAAAGCGCCTGCACATTCTTGCAGATCTCCTTCTCCTTGATGCGGATGAGGTTCTGCATCGGCTTTTCCCGAAATTCCATACCGGAAGTCTCCCTTCTTTTGCCCTATATAATAGGTGTTTCTGGGCCAAGTATAGCATTTCTGCCACAGAGCTTCAAGTCATTCTCGCCTTTTGGGCCGGGTTGTGTTATACTGGCAGATGATTTATCATCTCTCCGTCTCGCATACGCTCGACAACTCCCCTACCGAGGGGAGCCTCTGACGAATCGAAAAAAAAGCTTTACGAAATGCCAAGGCCTCTCCTCGACAGGAGAGGTGGCACACCGAAGGTGTGACGGAGAGGTTGCTCCTTAGAAAAGAGAGGTTCACCTATGGAGATCATCGTACATCAGGCCATTCTCCACGTTCTGGATACCACGCTGGATGCCCCCGTGCTCAGCGGCAGCTGCATGGAGATGACAGCCGAAAAGACGGCCTATCTGCAATACCACATCGAAAAGCTGCTTGCCAGCGACGACATCCGCCAGTGCCGCCCCCTGCCGGACTCGGCGTTCCGGTACGAGCTGGAACAGAACAAGGACTTTATCGACCTGTCCTGTCGCATCGCGGGCGTGCTGTTCGACTATATGCACGCTCATACCACCATTCCGGGGGCCGACCTCGCTGTGGTGGACTTCACCCGGGACGGCCAGCCGTGGCTGGGCATCCTCAAGCTCAACTATAAAAACGGCTACACCCACTACACCGAGAGCGTAGACGGTGCGCCGGTCAACTCCATTATCCAGCAGCGGGCCTGCCTGCCAACCCAGAGCGGCAAGGTGGAGGAAGGCGCACTGGTGGACCTGACCGACTACTCCATGAAGCTGCTGGAGAAAAAGTTCGACATCGACGGCCACAAGGAGTTTTACCTCTCCACCGTCGTTTTCCAGTACACCACAGCCGAGCCGGAAAGAAAAAGCTGCAGGCCATTCAGGACGCCGCCGTCCAGGCTGTGCAGGAGAACTATCAGGATGAGCCCCACGTGGAGGCACAGGTGGCCATGCTCATTGCCAATCAGGCCGCTGACAACGACAACAAGGTGACGGTCGAGCAGGTGCGCCGGCAGCTTGCTGAGGAATACCCGCTGGCGGCTGTCCCCTTCGACGACTATGTGGAGAAAAGCGACGTCCTCGAGTCGGCGCAGGCCCAGCAGCCCGTCACTGTCTCCCCCGCCCGCATCCGCCGGATGGAGAGCCGCAGCATCCACACCGCCAGCGGCATCGAGGTAAAGCTCCCTACCGAGATCCTCTCCGAGGATTCTGCGGTGGAATTTCTCCACGCCGAGGACGGCAGTGTTTCGCTGCTCATCAAGAACGTCATCCTGTAAGGAGGGGATCTTATTATGGACCTTGCTGTCATCACCGCCCAGCAGGTGGCGGAACTGTTCATCCTCATAGGGCTGGGGGCTCTTGGTGCCAAGACCGGCCTGCTCCGCCCCGAGGGCAAGCAGACTCTCTCGAACCTGCTGGTCAACCTCGTCGTCCCGGCCATGATCATCAACTCCTACCGCATGGAGTTCAGCGCAGAAATTCTGCACAACCTCATGGCCGCGTTCGCCCTGAGCACCCTGTCCATCCTGCTGGGACTCATCATCACCCTGCTGTTCACGGCCCGCAGCAGGGACAGCCGGACGCCTATCTTCCGGTTCGCCTGTGTTTTCTCCAATGCGGGCTATATGGGCCTGCCCCTCATTTCGGCGCTATTCGGCTCCGAGGGCCTGCTTTATGCCAGCGCCTTCTTTACCATGTTCAATCTCCTGCTCTGGACGGTGGGCTACAGCATGGTCAGCGGCAGCTCCGACCCCAAAAAGGTCGCCCAGAGCCTGCTGCACTGCCCGGCCATCTACGCCATCGTCGTGGGTCTTGCCATCTACCTGCTCCAGATCCCGCTGCCCGACCTCATCGTCCAGCCCATGGAGCTTCTGGGCGACATGAACACTCCCCTCTCCATGCTCATCACCGGTATGCTCATCGCCTCGGGCGACCTGCACCGCACCCTCACCGATCAGCACATCTGGAAGCTCACCGTGGTCCGAATGCTTTTCATTCCGGTGCTGACCATCGCAGCTTTCGCCGCGCTGGGGCTCTTCCGCTACGGCATGGTCACGCAGGTCATCGTGCTGCTGGAATGCTGCACGGCTGCATCCATCACCTCGGTGTTCGCCGTCCAGTTCCACCACGATGAGCAGTTTGCCGCCGGCAGCGTCGTGCTGACCACCCTGCTCAGCATCGTGTTTCTGCCGCTGTGTGCGCTTATCATTACGATGTTCTGAGGAGTAAAAACCATGTCCGATATTACCATCCGCAACGCCACATTGGCCGACGCACCCCGCATTCTGGAAATTTACGCCTACTACGTCGAGCACACGGTCATCACTTTCGAGTACGATGTGCCGTCGCTTGCCGAGTTCGAGGACCGGATGCGGGACATCATGAAAAAATACCCCTACCTCGTCATCGAGCGGGATGGCCGCATCGAGGGCTACGCCTATGCCCACGCTTTTGTGGGACGTGCCGCCTACGACTGGGCCGCAGAGCTGACCATCTACCTCGACCACGACGCCAGACGCGGCGGTATGGGCCGCGTCCTCTATGAGGCGCTGGCCGACCGGCTCAAGGCCATGGGTGTCCTCAATCTCTACGCCTGCATCGGCTACCCGCTGGTGGAGGACGAATACCTCACCAAAAACAGCGCCCAGTTCCACGAACATCTGGGCTTCACGCTGGCCGGTACCTTCCACAACTGCGGCTATAAGTTCGGGCGCTGGTACGACATGATTTGGATGGAAAAAATCATTGGCGAGCACCGCCCCGACCAGCCGGACATCGTGCCGTATCAATATTGAGCCTATGAAAAAGCAGGTGCATCATGCGATGCATCTGCTTTGCTTTACTGTTTATCCATTTGTTCTTTGTGGTATTGCAGCGTGTACAGCTGATAATACCGGCCATGTGCGGCGAGAAGCTGCTGGTGAGTTCCCTGCTCCAAGATCTTGCCGCGCGACAACACGATGATGTTATCTGCGTGCTGGATGGTGGAGAGGCGGTGTGCCACGATGAGCATAGTGCCGACGCTGCGCATCTTTTCCAGCGAATCCTGAATCAGAAGCTCCGTCTCAGTGTCGATGTTGGCGGTGGCCTCGTCCAGAATCATGACGCTGGGCTTATGCAGGATGGTGCGGGCAAAGCTGAGCAGCTGGCGCTGGCCCGCTGAGAAGTTATTGCCGCGCTCCCGGACTTCTTCGTCGAGGCCGTGCTCGAGTTTGTTGATGAAGTGGTCGGCATTGACATACCGGCAGACCTTCATGATTTCTTCGTCCGGAATGTTCTCCTCCCGCAGGACGATGTTGCTGCGGATAGTACCCGAGAAGAGGAAAACGTCCTGCAGCATCTGGCCGAAGTGACGGCGCAGCGACGAAATCTTGATCTTGCGGATGTCGATGCCGTCGATCAGAATCTCGCCCTTCTGGAACTCATAGTTGCGGCAGATCAGGGAGAGGATGGTGCTCTTGCCCGATCCGGTAGATCCGACGAAGGCCACGGTCTGGCGGGGTTCCACATGGAAGGAAACGCCCTGCAGCACCCACTCGCCAGGGATGTAGCTGAACCAGACGTCCCGGAACTCGATGTCGCCCTTCACCTCGTCCAGCTCAACGGCATCGGGGGCGTCCACCATCTGGGGCTGGATGTCCATGATGGAGAACACCTTCTCCGACGAGGCCAGCGCCGATTGCAGCCAGTTGAACTGCTCGGCCAGATTCTGGATGGGGGTGAAGAACTTGGAGATATACATATAAAAGGTGACGATGGTGCCGCTGGAAATGGTCTGCACGAGGAAAGTGACATGGTTCAGATGGCCCATGCCGCCAAGATAGAACAGACAGAGGATCGAGCAGATGTACAGCATATACACCAGCGGACGGAAGACGCCGAAGACGAAGATCTGCTCCTGCGTGGCCTTGGCGAGGGTCTGGCTCTTCTGGCGGAACTCCTCCATCTTCTCGCCCTCGCGGCCAAAGATTTGGGTGACTTTGATGCCGGAGAGATTCTCGGAGAGGTAGGTGTTGATATCGGTGGTCGCGTCCTTGACCTTGCGGTAGGCGCGGCGAGAGAACTTGCGGAAGATCACCGTAAACAGCACGATAAAGGGCACAAAGCACAGCACCATCAGGGTCAGCTCGTAGTTCAGGAAGAGCATCGCCACCAGAATGCCCAAAATGACGAAGGCGTTCTTGGTGAGGTTGACGAAGAGGTTCGTGAACATCATCGAGATGGCGTTGGTGTCGTTGGTCACGCGGGTGACGAGCTTGCCCACCGGGATGTCGTTCAGCTGGCCGTGGAGAGGCTTTCAATGTGGGTGAAAAGGTCTTCACGCAAATCGGAGATGATGCGCTGGCCCACACGCTGCAGAATGACAGCCTGCAAATAGGTGCTGGCCATCGAGAAGACCAGCACACCCGCGTACACGGCCACACTGACATAGAGGCTTTTCAGTTCGAAATCGCCCACCACAAGCTCTTCGATGTAGCCCACGATGAGGGGCGACGCGATGTCGTAGGAGATGGAGAAGAGGACGAGAAAGCCCACGACGACGAACTGCCTGAGGTAGGGTTTGGCGTAGCCGACGAGGCGGCGCAGGATCTCGCCGTCGGCCATGCTGCGCTCGAAGCCCATAGCCGTTTTCTTGTCTTTGACGCAGGCGTAGGCGATGAGCAGCAGCACCGACACGGTGCCGATAACGCCGCCCACGAGAAGAAGCGGATTCAGACTCATCATGCGTTGCCACCTCCCACTTCGTCTTCAAGCTTCTGCAAATCGACCATCTTGTGGTACTCCGGGCAGGATACATAGAGCTGGTCGTGGGGGCCGACGGCCTCCACTCTGCCGTCCTCGAGGAAGATGATCTGATCCAGTCCCTCCACCGTCGAGATGCGGGGCGCGATGAGCAGAGTGGTCTTGCCTGCACGGCTCTTTTCAGGTTGTCGAGGATGATTTTTTCCGTCTTGGTATCCACCGCCGAAACCGAGTCGTCGAGGATCAGGATGGGCGCATCTTTCAGCAGGGCGCGGGCGATGGAGATGCGCTGCTTCTGACCGCCCGAGACGGTAACGCCGCGCTCGCCCAGGACAGTCTCGTAGCCATCCTTGAAGTCCACAATGTTATCCCGGACGTCAGCAAGGCTGGCTGCCCGTTCAATGTCCTCGGTGGGTAGCATCGTCCACGCCAAAGGCGATGTTGTGGGCGATGGTATCCGAGAAGAGGAAGTTCTCCTGCGGGACATAGGCACACGCCTGCCACACCGAGTGGATGGAGACGCCGTTGACGTCCTTCCCATCCACGAAAAGGGTGCCGTCGGGGACGTTATAAGTGCGCAGGAGCAAATCGACCAACGCCGTCTTGCCTGCGCCGGTCTTGCCCACGATGCCCACGCTCTCGCCGGGCTGGATCGTGAAGGAGATGTTTTTCAGCACATCGTACTCGCCGTCCGGGTAGCGGAAGGTCAAATCGCGGAACTCAATGCCGCCCTTGGGGTTTTCGAGGTCCGGCACACCGGCGCGGTCGGCCACATCAATGGGTGCGTCCAGCAGCTCGGTGATGCGGTTGAGGGAGGCTTTGCCGCGGGAGGTCTTTTCAATCAGCATCGAAATCGCCATGATGGGCCAGACGATGGCCTCAAAGTAGCCGATGTACTCCACCAGCTGGCCCGCATTAAAATCGCCCTTGTAGACAAGATAGCCGCCGTAGCCGAGGATGACGCAGATGACCGACTCCACGAAGAACGTCACCATTACTTCGAGCAATACTGAGATGCGGGTATACTTTACGTTGATCTCTTCGTTGTCTTTGTTGAGTTTGCGGAAAGCGATGAGCTCTTTGAGCTCCTTGACAAACGCCTTGATGACCGCGATTCCGGAGAAGTTCTCCTGCGCAAAGTCGGACAGGTCAGAGAACGCCTGCTGGCGCTTCTCCCACGTTTTGGTCATGGTCTTGCCCATCACGGTGCCGATGGCAAACATGAACGCTGCCGGGATGAGGGCCAGCATGGTCATGCGTCTGTCCATGCACCACATCCGGTAGAGGGCCAGTAGACCCAGCACCAATGCGTCAAAGAACATCAGGATGCCGTCGCCGAAGCACTCCTGCACGGTGTCGAGGTCGTTGGTGTAGAGGCTCATGAGGTTGCCGACCTTATTCACCTGATAGTACTGCTGGGACAGACGGCGGCTGTGGTCGAACATCTTCTCCCTCAGATCCGCCTGCACCCGGATGCTGGTGCCGAAGAAGCAGATGCGCCACAAAAGCGCCCCACCACCATGAGCAGCACGATCCATATCATGGGCAGGCAGATGTGCTGGAACAGCACCTCTTTCGTGAAAGGCATTGTCTCGCCCCTCACCACCACCTGTCCAAGGTTGACGCCGTTGATGACCAGACGATAGAGCTGCGGCACAAGCAGCTGGATATAGTCCACCATCAGCAGCGCAAGGATGCCCAGCAGCAGCACGGGCGCGTGGCGCAGGTAATAGCGGTTGATGTACTTGCCGAATATCACTGGTTTTCCCTCCTTTTCCCATAGCACAGAGGCGAGCCAACGCCCGCGGGCCGAACTCCCGCAAGCGGTCAGCCCGCCTCTGTTTGTTGCACGATAGTCTCAGTATACGGCCCGGAGCATCGAGTTGTCAACATTTGATGCATTTTCTGTTGAAAAAAGCCATCGTCGTGCATCTCTGCACAAACGATGGCTTCATGTTGGAGCGGCCGACGAGGCTCGAACTCGCTACCTCCACCTTGGCAAGGTGGCGCTCTACCAGATGAGCTACGGCCGCATATTCGGTGCATTTATCCTTGCACCCTCCCGTTCATATCTCAAACGGAGCCCCCGCTAAAGCTTGCGAATGCAAAATTTTGTGGGGAAGAGGAGAAATTTCAGTGCTTGTCACAGCGGTCTTGCTTCGCAAGACTGCCCGACAAGCGACTGACATTTCGACGTGGTGCCTCCGATCGGAATCGAACCAATGACACGGGGATTTTCAGTCCCCTGCTCTACCGACTGAGCTACAGAGGCATAGAAAGTGCATTTATCCCTGCACTCCCCAAAATCCGTTTCTTGAATCGGGGTCCCTGCAAAAACTTGCAAATGCAAGGTTTTGTGGGGAAGAGGAGAAAGTCTGGCGTTCATCACGGCGGTCTTGCTCGCAAGACTGCCAGACGAACCGCAGGACTTTCGACGAGCGACCCGGATCGGGCTCGAACCGACGACCCCCAGCGTGACAGGCTGGTGCTCTAACCAACTGAGCTACCGGGCCACATGGTGGAAGTTAACGGGCTCGAACCGCTGACCCTCTGCTTGTAAGGCAGATGCTCTCCCAGCTGAGCTAAACTTCCACAATAATGGAGCGGCCGACGAGGCTCGAACTCGCTACCTCCACCTTGGCAAGGTGGCGCTCTACCAGATGAGCTACGGCCGCATATCCATTGTGGCGCGCCGGGCATCACCCGGCGACGTCGATTATTATACCGCAGCTTTCGCCTCTTGTCAACTACAAATTTGCATTTTTAAAAAAGGGACGTTTCCGTCTCCCCACCGCGTACAAAGCCGCGCCGCCGTTCAAGTTTGTCTCAGCTGACGCGAAGAAAATTTAATTGCTTTCCTTTCTTAATATCGTTATAATTAAGATTGTCAAATCGTTGCTGAACTTTCGCGCCTGCCGCTTCGGGCTGCTGCACCGAGGAACAGGCGTGTTTTCATGCAGGGGAGAATATAGGAATAAGGAGCAAACGCAATGTACAAGATCACGGAAAAGGTCGCGCTGAACCCCACCGTTACAAAGATGGTCATTGAGGCCCCGCTCATTGCCAAAAAGGCAAAGCCCGGCCAGTTTATCATTGTGCGCCCGTTTGAAGACAGCGAGCGCATCCCCCTCACCGTCGCAGGCTATGACCGCGAGAAGGGTACTGTGGACATCATCTTCCAGATCGTCGGCGGCACCACCATGGAGCTGAACAGCCTCGAAGTAGGTCAGAGCGTCCACGACTTCGTCGGCCCGCTGGGCCGCGCTACCGAGGTGGAAGGCCTGAAGAAGGTCTGCGTCGTCGGCGGCGGCGTGGGCTGCGCCATTGCGCTGCCCATCGCCCGTGAACTCCACGAGCAGGGCTGCGTTGTCCACAGCGTGGTCGGCTTCCGCAGCAAGGACCTGCTCATCCTCGAGGACGAGTTCAAGGCCTGCAGCGACGAGCTGCGGATCATGACCGACGATGGCAGCTACGGCACCAAGGGCGTCGTCACCGCTGCCCTCGACGAGCTGGTGGCTGCCGGCAACCAGTACGACCTGGTCATCACCATCGGTCCGCTCATCATGATGAAGTTTGTGGTAAAGACCTGCCAGAAGCACGGTCTGAAGAGCATCGTTTCCATGAACCCCATCATGATCGATGGCACCGGCATGTGCGGCGGCTGCCGCCTGACCGTGGGCGGCGAGACCAAGTTCGCCTGCGTGGATGGCCCCGACTTCGACGGCGACCTCGTGGATTTCGACGAGGCAATGGCCCGCGGCACCATGTACCGCCCTTTGAGGCCAAGGCCCGGGAAAAGGCCTGCAATCTGTTCAAGACTCAGGAGGGAATGTAAAATGGCTTTCAATATGGACCCCAAAAAGTGCCCGATGCCCACCCAGGACCCCAATGTCCGTAACAAAAACTTTGACGAGGTGGCTCTGGGCTACACCGCAGAGATGGCCATCAACGAGGCTAAGCGCTGCATCCACTGCAAGAACAAGCCCTGCCAGGACGGCTGCCCCGTCGGCATCGACATCCCCGAGTTCATCGGCCATGTGGCCGAGGGTGACTTCGAAGCCGCCTATCAGGTCATCAATCGTTCCTCTTCCCTGCCCGCCGTCTGCGGCCGTGTCTGCCCCCAGGAGACCCAGTGTGAGGGCAAGTGCATGCGCGGCATCAAGGGCGAGCCGGTGGCCATTGGCCGCCTGGAGCGTTTTGTGGCAGACTGGCACCGTGAAAATGTTCACCCCGTCGTGCCTGAGTCCAGTCAATGGCCACAAGGTCGCCATCATCGGCGCGGGCCCTGCCGGTCTGACCGCCGCAGGCGACCTCGCCAAGCTGGGCTATAAGGTCACGGTCTACGAGGCCCTGCACGTCGCAGGCGGCGTGCTGATGTACGGCATCCCCGAGTTCCGTCTGCCCAAGGCCATCGTCCAGCAGGAGATCGACGGCCTCAAGAAGATGGGCGTCGATTTCGAGTGCAACATGGTCATCGGCAAGGTGCTCACCATCGACGAGCTGATGGGTGAGTACGGTTATGAGGCCGTCTTCGTGGGTTCCGGTGCCGGCCTGCCCCGCTTCATGGGCATCCCGGGCGAGAGCCTGAAGGGCGTCTACTCCGCCAACGAGTTTCTCACCCGCTCCAACCTGATGAAGGCTTATCTGCCCACCAGCAAGACCCCCATCCGCACCGGCAAGAAGGTCGCCGTCGTCGGCGGCGGCAACGTGGCAATGGACGCTGCCCGCAGCGCCCTGCGTCTGGGCGCTGAGACGGTCTACATCGTCTACCGCCGCGGCATGGCTGAGCTGCCTGCCCGTAAGGAAGAGGTCGAGCACGCCGAGGAAGAGGGCATTATCTTCAAGACCCTCTGCAACCCCGTGGAGATCCTGCCCGATGAGGACGGCTTCGTCAAGGCCATCACCTGCATCGAGATGGAGCTGGGCGAACCGGATGCTTCCGGCCGCCGCCGCCCCATCGAGAAGAAGGGCAGCGAGTTCACGATGGACGTGGACACCGTCATCATGAGCCTGGGTACCAGCCCCAACCCCTCATCCGCTCCACCACGCCGGGCCTCGAGACCAACAAGCACGGCTGCATTGTCACCGAGGGCGACGAGGGCAAGACCAGCCGCGAGGGCGTGTACGCCGGCGGTGACGCCGTCACCGGTGCCGCCACCGTCATCAAGGCCATGGGCGCCGGCAAGGCTGCCGCCAAGGCCATCGACGAGTACATCCAGAACAAGTAAACTATAAGCAAAGCAGGTCATCCCGCCGGGATGGCCTGCTTTTTGTTATCGGTAAAGATTTGCCGCCTCTGCGTTTTCCAGCGTCAGCAAGCGTATCTTCTTGTCGATGCCGCCCGCGTAGCCGGTCAGGCTGCCGTCGCTGCCCACCACCCGATGGCAGGGTACGATGATGGAAACAGGGTTATGCCCCACCGCGCCGCCCACGGCTTGCGCGGAGACGCGCTTTCCGCCGTTTATTTTCGCCAGTTGTTTTGCCAGTGCGCCGTAGGTCGTGGTCTGTCCGTAGGGGATCTGCAGCAGCAGCGCCCACACCGCCTGTCGGAAATCGGAGCCGACAAGATGGAGTTTCGGAGTAAAGTCCGGCTCCCGGCCTGAAAAATAGACGTCCAGCCAGCGGCAGGCGTCTCCCAGCACTGGCATTGTCCCCTCTTCATTCTCTGGAGGAAGCTTCGCCGCAAAATACTTCTGTGCCTCGAACCATACTCCGGTCATCCCTTCTTCGTCTGCTGCCAGCAGTATCTTTCCCAGCGGCGAATCGTAATGCATCGTATAGGTCATGGCGGTTCACCCCTTCCTTTTCGGCTTTTGGGTCGGCGCGTAGTCCTTGAGGCCCGGCATCGCGCCGCCTGCTGCCGCCCAGAGATAGAGGCTGGCCACGCTGCAATAGGGACTGAACCGGCGGCGGTACTTTTCGAACAGTTTCCGGTCGATTTTTCGGTGGTGGTACACCATCCGCAGCCCACGCTGGATGGCAAGGTCGTCGTAGCTGAACACGTCGGGCCGCTGCATACAGAAGAGCAATATCATCTCTGCCGTCCAGACACCGACGCCTTTCAGGCCGCTCAGCTCCCGGATGGCCTCATCGTCCGGCCTCTGCCGGATACCCTCGAGGTCAAATTCTCCGCTCTCGATTTTCCGTGCAAAGTCCGTAATGTATTCAGCCTTTCGGAAGGTCATACCGAAGCTCTGCAGCTTCTCAACCCCGGCTCCGAGGACGGCAGCTGCATCCACCACGCCGAACTCGTCCCGCATCCGCTTCCAGATGGTCGCCTGCGCTTTCGTGGAGATCTGCTGGCCGACGATGTGGTGTACCACCGCCGAAAAGAGGTCGGTATCCACTTCCTCTCGATGTGTCCCGCCTGTGCGATGACCGCCGCCATCCGCTCGTCTCTTGCGCTCAGATACGCCGTTTCCGCTTCGCCGTATTGGAAATACATCTGTCCCGCCTTCTTTCTATACAACCTTTCGTTTGCTCATCAGTTGTTGGTTTGATTATAACAGAACGTACGAAGTTTTGCAATATAAAAGCGCTCTGCCAAAAAGCAGGGCACTGAAGGTTTGTTGGCAAGCCTATTCTTGGACGTTCAGGATGCAGCTGTCTTTTATCGCAAGTCAAGAAATTAGCGCAACATTCAAACAGCATATTTGCGATATGCAATTCAACGTTGTTGCTGTTGCATTAAAAAGTTGAATTGCTATAAGTGACAGCCCTGCTTTTTATCGGTACTGTGTACAAATTACTTACATTCCTTCTTCATAGCAGAATAGCCGATGAGAACGGTCCACACATAGGCGCAGGTCTTAGGGATCATCAGCATCCCGATCATGGGGATGGCATTGGCCCAAAGAACAACGGGAATGTAGAAACCGAAGCTCAGCACGATGGTCAGCCACATCCAACGGAAAGCTGAGTCGTTATGCTCCTTGGCGCTGCGGTAGAACAGCACGATGATCAGCAGACCCATCAGTGCAAAAGGAATATTACGGTAAATGCCCCAGGACAGCGGGGATCCGTCGCTCAGCCACTGGTTCTGCGGCATCATGCATAGGATAACACGCACAGCAGCCAGACCGTAGACGGCGGCAGTCAGGCCATTGCTGCCCTTGACCCGGTAGCGCTCACGCCAGACATAGTACAGCAGCACATAAAAGACTGTCATTGTCACAGAGGTGATCCACTTACCCAGACCCAGGGGAACGGTAAAGTTTTCAAAACCCGTGGTGCATAGAGCCAGCGCACGGGGAATCAGATGGAACGAGTCGCCGGCGCCCAGAACGACAGCCATCAGACCGAACAGCTTGAACTGGTGGCTGCCCTTGCAGCCACGGATCATCAGGATCCCGATGGTGATGACGGATACCAGATACACCGCATCAAAAATAGTTTCTACGATTGCTTGCATAGTTGATTGCTCCTTGTCGATACATCAAATTCATTGTAACACTGCATTTTTTTGCAGGGTCGTCTTAGTTTTACGGTCATCAGGGGCTTACCTGGCATAGCTGCATCCAAAGCACAGGATGTTGAAGCTGGCAGTGCTCCACACAAGGCAGGCGAGCCGCAGCAGGATACTGCGATGAACTTTCCTATGAGTGTCTCCTTTGAGTGAACAGCGTTCAATTTGGACGTTATAAAATTCCCACAGCAGTGTGGGAAGAAAATGCGGTCAATATAAGGTTCTGCGCACGATCTCCAGCACAGCGGCGGGTCGTAGTCCTGCCGCAGCAAAGCAGACAGCATAAGCGAAAACAGCACATCGGCAAATTTTTCAACGGTGAATTGCTCATTAAAAGCGCCCGGACGGATTTTGGTATCCTGTTGCAGCACCGTACACAGACCGTTTAAGATATGGTGCCAGATTTGCTGCATGTGCCGTTTGCCATCGGCCTTGTCCTCCTGCATAAAGCCGAGAGAGTGCAGTGTGAAGAATCCGGGATACTGCTCATAGCCGTAGGCCATGCGCTCGTACATCCATTTGACACAGGTCTGCACGTCCTGAAATACGGCCTCGTCCTGCGGGCGGTGGAAAATTTCGCACCAGACGCTCTCGACCGTGGCGCTGATAAGCTCAGCCTTGGAGTCATAATAGTTGTAGATCGAGCCGACCGAGACCCCGCATGCCGAGGCGACAGAACGGATGCTGACTGCCGCCCAGCCCTTTTCCCGGATAAGCTCACGGCTGTTTTTAAGATCTCTTCCTTGGAGGTCACGATCGTATTCATGTAGTCACCCTCAATATGAACAATGTTCATTTTTATTATACTGCCCCTTCCCACTTTGTCAAGAGGATTTCATAAAAGGTTTATATTTTTGTGGTCATCCTTTTTAGCCATGTTCACGGATGCTTTTCTGGTACACCAGCGCCTTGGGCATGAAAAGGTTTCGACCGCACCTGGCACCTATGACCACCTATACCCAGACCGAACAAGCAACGTCGCGGGCCGGCTGGAAGCTCTGGCTTTCCCAGGGAAGAAGAAACCGTGATACTGGTTTGATTTTTCCTCGGGTGTTATTTTTCTGTTGCTTTGGGCGCGAAAAAGCCCCGCCTTCAAGCGAAAAATCTTGAAAGCAGGGCTATTTTTATACGTTACTCCGTTCTATTTTTGATGGATTCAAAAAAGCCGGAAGGCAAATTTTTATTACTCGAGCTCGGTAAGTTTATTTCTTCGCTAAGCAAATTTGTTTAGTATATCTGTTCTTGGATGTTCACTTTTCCATAAGATTGCTGTGCTAGATGTGGCTTGCTGATTTTTTAGTATCAGGATAGTATCACACAACCAGCGGGATTTCTATGAATATCATAGTCTATACTCTCTTCAAAATCAAGAACTGCTCATCATTCGTCCTGAAGACTCAGGATGTCTCCCAGGCAAATATAGGTTTGGATAATGCACCGGGTTGCATCTCGTCTTGTCACCTCATGATGAACGCCCTTGCATTGCAAGTCCGTCAGATTATCCATCCAATCCAGTAGATAAATCACATTGCTTCCAACCATACTTTTAGAGGGGCTCTTATCTTCCAGCTTTTCAATCACCGCTGAAAGTTTATTTTTATAGTGTTCTCCACTAACGTCAATTTCTTTTCCCGATTTGGTTTTATATTTTTTCTCTCCGTATTCAGGAAAATATTTCTCAAATAGTTCTTTTGCAGTTCCTTCAAAGAGCCTTCTGCACGTTGTAAGGGCCTGTGAATACAATTCTGGATTTTCCGAATTGATTTTATCTTCGATTGCTTGAAGTTTAAGAAGATTCTCCTTTGACATCTTAGAAAATTCATTTTCTACTCTTGTGCGATATTCAGAAAAACAGTTGTTGCCACATTTCCAAATGAAATCTCAATCTGTTTTTCAAGTGCGTAATCATAATACTTTGATTTTAGAATAGTTAACTGCTTTTCTGACGATGCTATTTGTCTAACCAGCACTCCTGTTGAACTTGATACCGTCGTTGTTAATTTGTTCATCGCCACCGCTGCCCATTCTCCCGAAACAGACGCTCCTTGTGTTGTGAAATTATTCACAGCGCTACGCTGTGCAGCAATTTTTTCTTCAAGTTCCGAGGCTATTTCTGAAAAGACAAGCTCCTTTCCATCCTCAATATATCCCCTTCCTTTTCACCATGCTATTTGCCACGCCTCTTTTTGAATGTAGCCATTTTTATTTCTAGGATATCCGCCATATTCATATTGAAGCCACATTATCGCATCTGTATCATTTAGCAATCTCGCAATTTTCAAACATAATAGCAACGCTGATGTTACTGTTATAGTATTATCCTCTATGCCATTCAGAACTTTTTCACATGCTACTAATGCATTTTCTGTTTTAGTCATGTTTTCCCTCCTCAAATGAGTTTCCGCCAATCCCAAAGAACTTATCAAAGAAGCCCTTCAGCTTATCGATTACACCCTGCTTCTTCTGCGCACGGCCACCGCCGCCAAAGCGGGAAACAGGCGGCATCAACTTGTCAATGTCAGTGCCCACAGTCTTAATCTCACCGTCACGGAACGCATTGGCCAGATACTTGCGTGTCTCCGGCTCCTTCAGCTTTTCCTCTTGGATGATCTTTGCAAGCTCTTTCTCCCGCTGTTCGGACACATAAGTGTTCCACTCTGCCATCACATCATCCACATCGTTGACCCCTGCAATAAAGGTTTCAATCAGTTGCTTTTTGCTGCGCAGTTCCGGGCTGGCATCAATCGCCTTGCGAATCGTGATGAGCACTTCCTTATCATCGCAATGGGTGTCATGGTATTTTTTGACCAGCATCAGAATGTAGTCAATGTTAATTTCGACCTGCCGAATCAGCTCCACCTCGAACACCACATCATCCGTGATATCCTCTTTGGTTTCATCGTGCTTCTTGTTACGCCATTCATCCCGCAAATCCTGATAGCGGCCCAAATAGTCCTGTAAATCCCGTTCAGAGATCAGTTCGTTGCCCTTGAAATCATCAAAGGAAGACAGCAAGTTCCGCATCCGCAGCAGTGCACCAAACAGCACGATAAAGTCCTTCTGGTTCTGCTCTCCGATGATCTGCGGCTCTGTCAGCGGGAATTTTTGCGTCAGGTCATCGATCATGTCGGTGTAACCCTGATGGTATTTTCCCTGCTCATCCGTATAGCCATGGTAATAGTCTGCATATTTACGCAGTAGAACGATGCCACCCGCATTTTTATCTCCGAACAGCGAAATAGCCGCATCCACCCGCTTTTGCAGATTGCGGAAGCAGACGATATTGCCAAAGGTCTTGATGCTGTTCAAGATACGGTTCGTCCGGCTGAACGCCTGAATCAGACCGTGCATCTTCAGGTTCTTGTCCACCCAAAGGGTATTCAGGGTCGTGGCATCGAAGCCCGTCAGGAACATATTGACCACGATCAGCAGGTCAAGTTCCTTGTTCTTCATGCGGAGCGATACATCTTTGTAGTAATTCTGGAACCGTTCACCATCGGTCGAGTAGTTCGTATGGAACATCTCGTTGTAATCCTGAATGGCAGCATCCAGAAAATCCCGGCTGCTCTGGTCGAGGTTGGAGGTATCTTCCGGGTTTTCCTCGTCCAGAATGCCATCCGTTTCCGCTTCATTGGCTCCATAGCTGTAAATGGTAGCAATGCGCAGCCGCTTGGTTGGATCTGCCGCCATCTGTTTTTTGAACTCCTGATAATACAGCTTTGCCATCGGCACAGAAGCCACGCAGAAAATCGAATTAAAACCGCTGACGCGCTGTTTTGCTTGATTTCCTCCACCGCACCACGCTGGGCAGAGGCCACCTCTGCCACATTCGTCAGCAGATTAAACTCATACGATTTGTCTCCCCGATAGGTTTTCTGGTCGAAGTGGTCGAGGATGTACTTTGTCACCAGAGAAATACGCTTGGGTGCCATGAACGCCTTTTCCCGGTCAATGTCCCAAACATGCTTGTCGTCCATGTCGGCTCTGCGTCCATCCTTTTGATGTAATCCACACGGAACGGCAGCACATTCTTGTCGTTGATGGCATCCACGATGGTGTAGGTATGCAGTGGTAGAACCTTTTCGCCTTTTTCATTTGGTTCACCGCCAAACAACTGAGGCGTTGTCCTCATACCGGGTTTTCCGCTCGTACCTGCATTTGCTGCGTAAATCGGTGTTCCGGTAAAACCGAACAGGTAGTACTTTTTGAAGTTGTGAACGATAGCACCGTGCATATCACCGAACTGGCTGCGGTGGCACTCGTCAAAGATGATCACAACATGCTTCTGGTAGACCTCATGCCCCGGATTCTTCTTGATGAAGGTCGCCAGCTTCTGGATGGTGGTAATGATGATATGTGCTTCCGGGTTTTCCAACTGGCGTTTCAGAATCGTGGTGCTGGTGTTGGAGTTTGCCGCTCCTTTCTCGAAGCGGTCATACTCCTTCATCGTCTGATAGTCAAGTCCTTGCGGTCTACCACAAACAACACCTTGTCGATGTAGGGCAACTGCGATGCCAGCCGTGCCGTTTTGAAGGAGGTCAACGTCTTGCCGGATCCAGTGGTGTGCCAGATGTAGCCGCCGCCCTCGATGGTGCCATACTTTTTGTAGTTGTTGGCGATCTCGATGCGGTTCAATATCCTCTCGGTCGCCGTGATCTGATATGGGCGCATCACCATCAGCATCTTTTCTGAGGTAAAGATGCAATACCGGGTCAGCACGCTCAGGATCGTGTGCTTTGCAAAGAATGTCCGGGTAAAGTCGATCAGATCCGTCAGCACGCGGTTATTCGCATCAGCCCAGTAGGAGGTAAATTCAAAGCTGTTGCTGGTCTTTTCCTTTTTCGTCTTGCCGTGTTTGGCATCCTTGATGGCATTGTAGCGGGTGCTGTTGGAGTAGTACTTGGTATTTGTGCCGTTGGAGATCACGAAAATCTGCGCATACTCGTACAAGCCGCAGCCCGCCCAGAACGAATCCCGCTGGTAGCGGTTGATTTGGTTAAACGCCTCCCGGATGGCCACCCCGCGCCGCTTCAGTTCCACATGAACCAGTGGAAAGCCGTTGACCAAAATCGTCACATCGTAGCGGTTATCATGCCGTGCGCCGTCTGCTTGTTTTACCTCATACTGGTTGATGACCTGCAGGCGGTTGTTGTGGATGTTCTTTTTGTCGATCAGCGTGATGTTTTTGGAGCTGCCATCATCCCGGTGCAATACCTGCACATTGTCTTCCTGAATCTTCCGAGTCCTTTCAGGAATATGCTCGTTGGGGTTGGCAATTACATCACTGAAAAACTGCTGCCATTCCGTATCGGAAAACTGGTAGTGGTTCAGCTCTTCCAACTGGCTGCGGAGGTTAGCAATCAGTTCATCCTCGGTATGCAGCGGCAGATAGGTATAGCCCTGCTCGCACAACAGCCGGATAAACTCTTTTCCAGTTCCGCCTCACTTTGGTAGCTGTCAGAGCGCACCTTGGAGGGTTCATAGGTGGCAACAACGGTATCCTCATTGGTAGCCGCAACGATATTGAAAAAGGACATTTTCACACCCGCCTTTTATTCATACAACCCTGCTTCTTCTCGTTCCACCCGAATATCTCGCAGTTTTCTTCCCTGATAAAGCCAATGCACCGGCCCTTGTAGCGGATAGGTCGTCCGCATGATTTTTTGAGCTAACGCAGAAAGTGAATAGGCTTTACCCTGATACTCAATTTGCCTATCATCTTTTACTACGGCTACAACCTCAGGATGATTTTGCAGCACGACCTCTGCCCCCATCGGAATACCACATTTAATAAATGAGAACGGGGCTTTGCGTTCTTTTGCTTCTTCCTGAATTTCAGCCGCAACTTCTTCGTCTGCAATCTCATGGCCTTCCGGGGTAAGGCGCTGCAGTTTGTCCATTGTGCCGCTTAATTTTGCAATGCTCTCCAAAAGCGCATAAGCATCCTCTTTTGTCATTGCATAAAACTCTTTTGTTCTTGTCTTGCCATCGAACGTATCAATAGCGCGCAAATCAGGATTCAAACGGTCAATCAGGCTATGCAGTTCTTTATCTTGTAGCGGAGCCGAAACATCGTAAGTAGCATATACCCGAAACGCAAATGGGATACATTCGCTTCGATTTAACTGTTTCAGTCGATTCTCGATATTGGTCGCATAGCCAATTTTTACATAATCCGGGAAAGAGGGATTTGTCAGGATATAAATTACACCAGCCTTTTTGCTGCACTCACGTTGCAGCCACCTCCTTAAACGTCAACAATTTATCTCTGTAATATTCATACTGTTTTTGGCGTGCTTCAATTTCTGCAGGCAAGCCAATGTTGAGGTCGGAGCAAATCTTCTCAAAGTTGTCCAGTACATTCACAATGCGGTTTTGGATATCAAGAGGAGGAACAGGAATTTTATAAGCCAAAACTTTCTGAAAATCCAGAGAATCAACTGTTCCTCCCTGCTTTTAGTCGTTCTGCGAATACTCTCTCCATAGGCTTGCAACGCATGGGAAACATACCGAGAAGATATTCCTTCTTTTGTCACCAGAATTTTAATATCCTGATTTACCGTCGTTTCAAACGGAATATAAGTAACCGGGAATGTGTGCCGCAAAATCCCTGACCGTGTAACGATCGCCACACTCCCAGCGGGATATACCGTCATAGATGCTTCATCAACCGCTGCATTCGTGATATGGTCAATCGTATCTGACAAGATCGGCTGCTTAACATCTTTTGAAGATACCCACGGAATCGTACCACTCTCCCAATATTTCTTTTCAGCCATCGAGGGAGTTTTTCCGCCAGACCACTTTCCAAGGTCAGCAATTCTACACAATATCTCTCGACTGAAATCAATTGTCCCCCCCCTGAGGACATCAAAAGTTAGCAACTTATCCCGATAGAATTCATATTGCTTTTGGCGAGCTGTAAGCTCTGCTGTAAGCTCTGCTGTAAGATTTGTGAAATTGTCTAGGATGCGGACAATTTCACGCTGAATTTCAATCGGTGGAAGAGGCACAACGATTTTACTCACATTATCAAGATATATTCCTTTCTGAGCTGCACCATGAGCATTTGCTTGAATATAAGATTGTACTGAAGAGGATTGCAATGCAAAAAAAACGTACCTCGAAATTGCAACACTATTGTCGAGCTTTATAACACAAACGCTTCTTTGAAACAATGCTTTTAAGTCCGTATCAACAACCGCAACTCGACCAATTGCTCCTACTATTGTTAATAGTACGTCTCCTTTTTGAACATTTGTTCTTCTGTTTTCAATTTCAAATACTTCTGGTGACACCCATTTGCTTGCATTTATATCGATTATTCCATTATTGATATTCTGCGCAGAAAGTATTGGATATGCTCCGTCCGTACCAGCACCCTTTGGCAAATTATGCATTCCATCTGTAATCTTTATGGCAATATCTCCAAGTTTTTTATATTTCACTCCATCCGAACATTTTTCTTGAATCAATTCATCAAGTCTACTCATCTTTGTTCTTCCTTTTCCAGCCAATCAATATAATTTTTCCAAACTCTTATGTATTCAGTTGCTGTTGCCACTCCATTTTTAACGCCCATGGTTGAATCTGCCATTCTAACGTAAATCACACCTTGTCTGACTACAAACTTACTCTTGTTGTAGCCGTCTTCAATATCTCGATTGCTTATAAAAACTCCCGGCACTTTCTTTACTACAATCAAGTAAATCCATCTATTCTTACTAATCGCAATCGGAACAAACTCACACTTGGGATGGCTAATCAACATATACATTTCAAGTTTTTCTGTCAATTTTGCGCTGAACTGTTTCATCTTTCCCAAATCATCAGCGCTCAACCCACACAAATCCCATTTTCCGGGCAAATAAATGAAATTGGCATCTGTATTTAATCTTCGTCTATCCTCTGTTGAAAGCGGTATTTTTCGCTGGTTTTCATCTTTGCTTTCTCCCACTCCCACAATGATATATGAATCTCCATTATAATCGCTATTGGAAAATGCTAGGATGTCTTTAATGATAGCCGGAATATGTTCGTCAGTCAGACCTTTCTTGAAATCCCAGTATATTCCTTCCGTATAGCCTTCAAGTAGCGGTTGAACAATCCTAAATGCTTCACGTTCTGTCATTTTCACACCTCAAAGAGTATGGTTACAGAATTTCGCCATCTTCCAAATACCTGTCAAAATCGCTCTGGTACAACCGATCCTGCACTACACGGTACTTTTCAAACTCCGTTTCGGCGTGCATCTTTGCAAGCTGCGCCGAGATTTTGCCTGCATCCTTCAGCACTTCCAGATCATCTGCCTGCAAATAGATGTCCAGCCGCTTGGCCCAGTCCTCCATGGTCATGGGGATATGACGGCGGGCACGGTTCTCGGCAAGGTCGAGGTAAGCCGAAACGATCAGCTCCATGGACTTCATTTCGTCTTCGGTCAGGTAATTTTTCGCCACCGAAACATCGCTCTTTTTAATTTTGCCGTTGGGAGCATCCTTCCATGTGTGAAGCCCCATGTGCGGCTTTTCGGCATCGGCACGCTCATAGATCAGCTCTGCCGCTGTATGGCGGTGCACGGCATAGTGCATCTTATTCTGCACCTTCGCAAAGAACTCTTTTGTGGTCAGCGCATTGCGGTCATAATCCAGCGAAGTAGCGTAAATATCGGTAAGTTTCTGGTAGAAGTTGCGCTCCGAAATGCGGATCTCCCGGATGCGCTCCAACTGCTCTTCAAAGTATTTCTTGGTCAGGACTGTGCCGCCGTTTTTCAGGCGTTCTTCGTCCATTGCCCAGCCCTTGATGGTGTACTGCTCCACGATCTGGTTCGCCCAGACACGGAACCGCACCGCCCGCTGGTTGTTCACCTTGAAGCCAACCGCAATAATCATTTGCAGATTATAGTGGTTCACGCTGCGAGTAACCTGTCGGCCACCCTCATTTTGAACTATTCGGAATTTCCGAATCGTTGCCGCCTCGTCCTGCTCATGGTCAGCATAAATCTTTTGATATGCTCATTGATGGTCGGAAGCCCCACATCGTAAAGGGTCGCCATCATCTTTTGCGTCAGCCAGATGTTTTCATCCTCGTAGCGCATCTCAATGCTGTCCTTGTCCTCGCCCGTAGAGGCAACAAAGGTCAGGTATTCCGCCGCAGAAGAACGTACCAATGCAGAATCTTTCTTTTTGCTTTCCATCTCAGCCCTCGATTTCTGCCACGATCTGGTCAATGGCGGCCCGCAGTTCGTTTTCTCGTGCTACGATTTGTGCAATTTTAGCGTTCAGCTTTACAATGTCGATCTTCTCGCGGGTATCCTTGGCTTCCACATAAGTGGAAACGGACAGATTGTAGTCATTTTCCTGCACCTCGGAATACTCCGCCAGATGGGAGAAGTGCGCTTCTTCTGCCCGCTGTGCAAAGGTGTCCACTATTTTGTTAATGTTCTCCGGGGTGAGTTTGTTGTTGTTCGTCACCTTGACGCACTCGGAAGAAGCATCAATGAACAGCACTTTATTGTCCGTTTTGCCCTTTTTCAGCACCATGATGCAGGTGGCAATACTGGTACCAAAAAACAGGTTGCTCGGCAACTGGATGATGCAGTCAATGAAGTTATTGTCCACCAGATACTTGCGGATTTTCTGTTCTGCACCGCCACGGTACATAATGCCGGGGAAACAGACGATTGCCGCCGTACCGTTGGAAGCCAGCCACGCCAGCGAGTGCATGATAAACGCCAAATCCGCTTTGCTCTTCGGAGCCAGCACACCAGCCGGGGCAAAACGTGGATCATTGATCAACAGCGGATTCTCGTCACCGGCCCACTTGATGGAGTACGGCGGATTCGATACGATCAGCTCAAAGGGTTCATCATCCCAGTGCTGCGGATTTGTCAGCGTGTCCTCACAGGCAATGTCGAATTTGTCAAATTCGATGTCGTGCAGGAACATATTGATGCGGCACAGGTTATACGTTGTGATGTTGATTTCCTGTCCAAAGAAGCCGTTGCGCACGGCATCCCGTCCCAGAACCTTTTCTGCCTTCAGCAGCAGCGAACCGGAACCGCAGGCAGGATCATAGACCTTGTTGATTTCCTTCTTGCCTACCGTACCCAGCCGGGTCAGCAGTTCCGACACATCAGCAGGCGTAAAGAACTCGCCACCGGACTTGCCCGCATTGCTGGCGTACATGGTCATCAGATATTCATAGGCATCGCCAAAGGCATCAATGTCATGCTCTTTCACATCGCCAAGGTTCATATCTGCCACGCCGTTCAGCAGTTTAACGAGCTTTTCATTGCGTTTGGCAACGGTCGCACCCAGCTTGTTGCTGTTCACATCGTAATCATCAAACAGCCCTGCAAACTGTCCCTCAGAGGAGCTGCCCTTTGCGGATTCCTCAATGTGTCGGAACACTGTTTCCAGAGTTTCATTGAGGTTTTCATCGTTGGCTGCTTTTGCCCGCACATTGCAGAACAACTCACTGGGCAGGATGAAGAACCCTTTTTCCTGTACCAGTCCTTCCCGTGCCTGCTCTGCCTCTGCATCAGACATATCTTCATAGCGGAAATCCGGGTTGCCTGCATCAATTTCGCCCTGATTGATATAGCTGGCAATGTTCTCCGAAATATAACGGTAGAACATCGTACCGAGAACGTAGCTCTTGAAATCCCATCCGTCCACTGCGCCGCGCAGATCATCCGCAATCGCCCAGATTGCACGGTGCAGTTCTTCGCGTTCCTGCTCTTTTTGGTGTCTACCATTTTTATTTCCTCCATCAAATGCGGATTTCCGCATTGTTTTCTTTCATTTTAACATAGTAAATGTACCACTATTGGTACACCATGGTGTTTTTCCCAAAAAGGATATACTTTCCTTTATACTATCCTAGTAAAGCGTACCACAGCTTTTCCGTGATTGCAAGCCGATAAATATTGCTATTGCTTTTTCAGAGTCGAATTATCACTTATATGTACAGACCCCCGCCAACATCCGCTGGCGGGGATCTGCTATGCTTACAGTTCTACGTTGCTCTGCCTGTTCTTCTTTTGGCTCCTATCTGCCGCCTGCTCCTGCTCCCTCATAAGTCCAATGACCTGCTGCATCTTTTCGGCACCGAAATAGTTCCACAATCGCCTGAAATCACATTTCATCGCATAGAGCTGCTCATTTTCTGCCTTCACCTCTTTCAGCCGCTGGCTTAGATGATGGGTAGCCTTCTTCTCGTCCTGATAGAAGTGCAGATACTTATCCCGCTCGTCCTTGACCTCCCAGTACTTACGATGGAGGGCAAAGAGTACCTTCACCAGCTTCTGGATCAGCGGCATTGCCTTCTTCTCCCGGTAACTCTTGGCGGTCTCAAACGTGGCTGCTTCCGGCACCCATTCCTCCGGCCGCTGGGAGTATTGCGCCGACAGGCTTTCTAGCCCCTCCATGATGGGAGCCAGCTTGTTCAGCTTCTGGCTCTGCTTCTGGTAGGTCAGCTCAGCTTCCTGCACCCGCTGTTCAGCGGCATCTACGGCTGTCTGCGCTGTTTCCAGTTGCTCCTGCATCTCGGTCAGGTCGGTCTGGCACTCCTGCTTGGCAGCTTCCAGAGTCGCTACCTCTTTACTGCGCTCCTGCTTTTTGAAGTCCAGCACAGACAGGTGCTCTTCGTGGGTGCCTTTCTGCTCCCACTCGATGCCGTGCCGCTCCATCACGGCAGCAAGCTGCTCCTTCTCGGCGTTGATCCACTGGTTCAGCTCGGATTCTCGCTTGGAGCCGCCTGTAAAACCCAAGGCCTTCAGAGCCTGCTTCAGGGAGACCTTGGTGTCCAGTCCTTTGCCCTTCCAGCCGGACACATACGGCACGAAGTCGATGTGCAGATGGGGCGTGGCTTCGTCCATGTGGAGGAAAGCCCCGAACACCCGCAGTGTCGGGTTCCGCTCTTGGAAGCCCTGCATATACTCGTCCAGCAGTTCCTTTGCCAGTGCGCCATTCTCGGTCAGGACACCCATATCATCCTTATTGCCAATCTGGACGATCAGCTCATGGAAGAGCTTTTCCTGCTTACCTGTCCGCAGGTGCTCATAGTAGTCGGTGATACAGCGGTCCTTGCGCTTCTGCTTGGCATTGTAACGCTTCACTGCCTCGTCAAACAGTTCGTGGTACACCTTCTGAATCGGCTCATCCCGGTACATGACATTCAGGCTGCTGCGCTTCGGGTCTACGTTTTCAGCGGTGAAACTTCTCCGGTTATGGTTGAGGGAGCCGGGACCCCGCATTGCGGAAATGGTTCTTTTCAATCGCACGTCCTTTCTCTGTGGAAGTAACTGGTGCCGGACACGGCAAAGGCTTTGTTACTTTCGTCGAAAGTAACGCAAAAGCACTTTTGACAGACGTTCCGTCCATCAAAGATGCCTTTGCGCCCTTCCGGGGCTTCCGTCTGCGGACGGTGTTTCGCTGTACCTCGCCGCTGCCCGGTCCAACACCACCTTCCTGCGTGATTGCATTCACAGGGCGTGACACGCTCCTGTACTTTGCCAATAGAGGGACTCACCAGCGGAAGCTTTCTGGCACGCCTCATCTGTCCAGATACTCCTGTCGAGCCTGCTCCCGCTGTTCCTCGGTGGGTGCTGTCTTGTACTGGGCATACAGCTCATGCCGCAGCATCGCATCCAATTTTTGCTCCGGACCCTGCTCAATGACCTCTTCGTACTCATTTTCGCCGCTCAAATGATAATGCAGCAAGGCGACGAAAAGTTCCTGCGAAATCTGCACATTTTTCATCATTATCACCATTCCGTGTCGGTTGTGTCGATTGTGACGGTATTTTACATAGTAGCAAAAATACCGTCACAACCGTCACGAATCGTCACGCCCCAGAATTTTCCAACGTTAATTTGACCACTCTGCCCTCATGGGTGCGCTTGCTTTCGTACCGAATTCCATAATCGTTGTAGAGCCTGTCGGCACTCACGTTCAGCTTCCGGGTCAAGATGTTTGCCTGTATGCTCACACCAGACAGACGTTCCAGCAGCTCCGTGGGCGTACCGCTCCACTCTGGCTGTTCCGGGCTGAGCATCTTTGCCACCGCTTCCAGAAGCGGGTCGGGCGGCAGCTTCCAAAGTTCCGTTTCGGCTCCTTGGAACTCCCACACGCAGCGTTCCCGGTCAAACTCCAATGTCAGCTCCTGATCCGGCTGGTCACGCCCCACGATGTCCAGTAGTGCGGTGTTGTCCGTGCGCCGCTTCTTCTGCATGATGAACGCGCCATCCGCTGCACCCAACAGACCGTTGGTGCCGGAGATCATATCAAAGCTGTCCTCGGCTTCCATCTTCCGGGTGTGATGAACCACCAGCAGGCAGATGCCGTACCTGTCGCTGAAAGTTTTCAGTTTGGTCACGATCTCGTAGTCGCTGGCGTAGCTGTATCGGTCACCGCCGATCTCCCGCACCTTCTGCAGGGTGTCGATGATGATGAGCCGTACATCCGGGTGCTCCCGGATGAATCCTTCCAACTGCTGGTCAAGTCCCTCGCTCACGGACTTAGCTTGCGTTGCGAAGTAGAGATTGCTGGTCTCCTCTACCCCGAACATCCGGGAGAGCCGCCGCTGCAGCCGGGCGTAATCGTCCTCCAATGCAAGGTAGAGGACGGTGCCCTGATGCACCTCGTACTCCCACAGCGGAAGCCCCATCGCCACATGGTAGGCAAGCTGCCCCATGAAGAAGGACTTGCCCACCTTGGGCGCTCCTACAAAGAGGTAGGTGCCGCTGTACAGCAGGTCGTTCACGATGGGTTTCCGGGTGGATATACCGTGTCGTACAGTTCGGTCATTGATACCGTGTTCAGCCCGAAATTGTTTGATTTTTGCGGCTTGCAGATTGATTTGCTTGTCCGAATTTGTTATAATATTAGTGTTGATTTTTGAGGACGACTGTACCGCATCTGCGCCAACAGATGCACCCGGTACGGTCGTTTTTCTATTGTCCGTCATTCGCATTCCTCCTTAAGTCCGTTCAACGTCAGAGCCACCATTTGCAGGGTTTCCAGCAAGTCCGGCGAGACCTCTTCATCCACGGCCAGCCGTTGCAATTCCTGATAGATCAGCTCCATCTGGCCTCGCAGGGCTTTGTAGACCCTTGGGTTGCCTACTACGATGATTTCCCGGTCGGTCAGGCGGCGGATGATATACTCCTGTTTGGTCAAGCCGGAGAGCTTTACTTTGGCTTCCAAAACCTCGTCCTCTTCCGGGGACATTCGGAAGGCCACCACCTTGTTCCGCCAGCGGCCTTGCTGGTCGAGTACTCGTTCCATCTTCATCCCTCCTTTCGCTCCATGTCCAGCTTCTGCGCCATCTCCTGCTGCTTCGAGGGGAAGAGGTGGGCGTACTTATAAGTGATGTCCACGCTCTCATGCCCTACCCGGTCTGCGATTGCCAGCGCCGAGAAGCCCATCTCGATCAGCAGCGATACATGGGAGTGCCGCAGGTCGTGGATTCGGATGCGCTTCACCCCGGCCTCCTTGGCTCCCCTGTCCATCTCGTGGTGCAGGTAGCTCTTGGTCACCTCAAAGATCCGCTGGTCTGGCTGGACTTTGTAGAGGGATTTCAGATAGTCTCTGATCTCGTCCGTCAGAAACTGCGGCATCTGGATGACCCGGACGCTCTTGGGTGTTTTCGGGTCGGTGATCACATCCCGGCCTTTCAGCCTTTGATAGGATTTGGTGATGGAGAGCAGCCCCTTGTCCAAGTCGAAGTCTGCCGGAGTCAGAGCCAGCAGCTCGCCCTTCCGGATGCCGCACCAGTAGAGGACTTCAAAGGCGTAGTAGGATTGCGGCTTGTCCATCATGACCTCTGCGAACTTTAGGTACTCCTCCTTTGTCCAGAAAAGCATTTCCTTGTGCTTTTCTGACCCCATGCACCCGGCTGTGGCTGCTGCGTTTGATTTCAGCCCGTAGAACCGGACGGCGTGATTCAGAATGGCACTGAGTTGTCCATGCAGCGTCTTGAGGTAGGTCGGCGAGTAGGCCTTGCCGTTTTGTCCCGGTAGTTCAGCATCTCGTTCTGCCATGCGATCACATCCCGCGGCCTGATCTCACTGAGCCGTTTTTCCTTGAAGTACGGCAAGATTTTCGTTCGGATGATATGCTCCTTGGTAAACCATGTGTTTTCCCGGAGTCGCTTCTTTTTGTCCGTGATATAAATTTCCACAAAGGCTTCAAATGTCATGGTCAGGTCTGCCGCCTGTTGAAGAAGGAACTCCCGCTCCCACGCCAGAGCATCCTTCTTGGTGGCAAATCCCCGTTTCAGCTTCTTCTGCTTCACACCTTGCCAGTTCTCGAAGTAGAAGGAAGCGTACCATGTGCCCTGCCTGTTGTCCTTGTAGGCTGGCATCCTATCACTCCTCCCCTGCCCCGTAAATCTTCTCCTGATAGTACCTCCTGCTTACCCGGCCTCCCACGGTCGTGTAGCCCTTGGCTCTCAGTTCCTCGTTCCACTGGGCAATCATTTTGTACGCCAGACCCTGCGAGATGTCCAGTTCCTTTGCCAGCTCGTCTGCCTTGATAAAAATGCTGTTTGCCATTTTTTGTCCTTTCCTTGTCGGTTTCGTTTCGGTGCCGCTTCATCCTCGCTGACTTCCGGCAGGCATATCCCCTTTGCGGTGCTGTGCCGTCCCCTTGCGGAGCGCTCGCTTCCTTTCGGAATGTCTTGGCGGTTTGGGTCAGTTTGGCGGTCATTCAATTTTACTAAACATTTTGCTTATCTTTTCGTGTCCTCATTATACTAAACATATTACGTTAAGTTAAGAGGTTTTCGGGCAGAATCTTAAACTTTTTTGTTTATTTTCTATTGCACTTCCTGTTTTTCTGTGCTATACTGGGTTCAACAAATATGTTTAAGTCAGGAGGCAATCGCATGGCAGTCGGTGACCGCATCAAACGTGCCCGCAACCTCCGAGGTATGACCCAGAAAGAACTGGGCATTGCCATCGGGTTTGAGGAGAAAAGCGCAGACATCCGCATCGCACAATACGAAAGCAACACCCGCACTCCTAAAGAAGAGTTGCTCCGCAAGATTGCGGAGGTGCTGGACGTGAACTACCGTTCCCTCTATGAGCCGACCCTGTACGCCGCAGAGGATGTGATGTACACTCTGTTCGAGCTGGACGAGCACTATCCCGGCACCCGGCTCTACGAGGTCACAGACACCACCGACCCGGATCTCCCGGAAAAGCACATGGCGGTCAGCTTCCGGTATCGCCTGCTGGATGATTTCCTGAAGGAGTGGCAGCTCCGCAAGAAGCAGCTCCGGGAGGGTGAGATCACCAAGGAAGAGTATCTGGAATGGAAGCTCAACTGGCCTCAGACCGCCGACGGCTGCGGCCGGTACGAGCCGAAGAAAAAGTGGCGTAAAGAATAAAAGACACAAAAATGCCCTCTGAAAAACTTACCGTTTCTCAGAGGGCATTCTCATGTCTCTCTTTATGAATAATCGCCTGATAGTATCAAAGCAGTATCACAGAGCCTTTTGACTCTCGAAATATTGCATTGCATCAACACTTTTCAGGTTTTGAAGATTACTCGAGCTCGATCGTGGCCGGCGGCTTACCGGTGCAGTCATAGAACACGCGGTTGACGTGCTTGACCTCATTGACGATGCGGCTGGTGACAGTACCCAGCACGTCCCAGGGCATATTGTAGCTCTCAGCGGTCATGAAGTCAGTGGTGGTGACAGCGCGCAGGGCCACGGCGTAGTCGTAGGTGCGCTCGTCACCCATGACGCCGACGCTGTGCATATTGGTCAGAGCGGCGTAATACTGGCTGATCTCCTTATCAAGGCCGGCCTTGGCGATCTCCTCACGCCAGATGGCGTCGGCATCCTGCACGATAGCGACCTTCTCGGGGTCACTTCGCCGATGATGCGGATGCCCAGACCGGGGCCGGGGAAGGGCTGGCGGCTGACCAGATACTCGGGCAGACCCAGCTCACGGCCAGCCTGACGGACTTCATCCTTGAACAGGTTGCGCAGCGGCTCGACCAGCTCCTTGAAGTCCACGGTATCAGGCAGGCCGCCGACGTTGTGGTGGCTCTTGATGACGGTGGACTCACCGCCCAGACCGCTCTCGACGACATCGGGGTAAATGGTACCCTGTGCAAGGAAATCGACCTTGCCGATCTGCTTTGCCTGTTCCTCAAAGACGCGGATGAACTCCTCGCCGATGATCTTGCGCTTGCGCTCCGGCTCGGTGACACCGGCCAGCTTTGCAAAGTAGCGGTCACGGGCGTCCACGCAGATGAAGTTGATGTCAAAGCCGTTGGCGTTGCCGGGGCCGAAGACAGAGCAGACCTCTTCCTTCTCGTTTTTGCGCAGCAGGCCGTGGTCCACAAAGACGCAGGTCAGCTGCTTGCCGATGGCCTTGGCCAGCATGGCAGCCAGCACGGAGGAATCGACGCCGCCAGACAGGGCCAGCAGCACCTTGCCGCTGCCGATGCGCTTCTGCAGGGCCTCGACGTTGTTCTCCACGAAGGAGTCCATCTTCCAGTCGCCGGTGCAGCCGCAGACATTGTATACAAAGTTGTGCAGCATCTTCTTGCCCTCAGCGGTGTGGAGGACCTCGGGGTGGAACTGGACGGCGTACAGCCCCTTTTCCTCGTTCTCAGCTGCGGCCACCGGGCAGTTGACGGTGTGGGCAGTGATTTTGAAGCCGGGCGCAGCCTGCTCGATATAGTCGTTGTGGCTCATCCAGCAGACGGTGGAGGGCTGCACATCGGTGAACATCTTGCTGCTGTTGTCCACGAAGACCTCGGTCTTGCCGTACTCACGCTCGGGGGCGCGGCAGACGTGGCCGCCCAGCAGGTGCATCATGAGCTGGCTGCCGTAGCAGATGCCCAGCACAGGCACGCCCCAGCTGAATATCTCGGGGTCGACGGTGGGCGAATCCTCCAGATAGACGCTGTTGGGGCCGCCGGTGAAGATGATGCCCTTGGGGTTCTTTGCCTTGATGACGGACAGGTCCGTCTTATAGGAATAGATCTCACAGTAGACATTATTCTCGCGGACGCGGCGCGCGATGAGCTGATTGTACTGGCCGCCAAAGTCCAGCACGATCACGGTTTCATGCTGCATGATGTTCTCCTCTCTATATATCACTGGTGTGCTTCTTATAGCTAAGATTTAGTATAGCACATTTCACAACCAAAAGCGACATCTTTTGTGTATTTTTCTGTTTTGTTTTTCGTTTTAAATTGTAAACCCTTTCGCAAATCAAAAGTTGACGCAGCGTTTGCAATCTGCCATACTGGGAGCATGGCCGCTTTGGGCCAGAATGTATAGGAGGAACAATTCTTATGAGTCAGAACACCCGGGCCGCTGCGGCCACCAAGTCCAAGTTCTCTGTGCGGGACATCTGCTATGCAGGTCTGTTCGCCGCCGTTATCGCTGTCATGGCTCAGATCTCCATCCCGATGCCTCTGGGCGTCCCCATGACCATGCAGACCTTCGCCATCACGCTGGCTGCTGTGGTGCTGGGTTCCAAGCTTTCCGCCATCGCTTCGCTGGTGTACTTGGCACTGGGCGCTGTGGGCGTGCCGGTGCTGGCAAACTTCTCCGGCGGTTTCGATAAGTTCGTCGGCCCCACCGGCGGCTTCCTCATCTCTTTCCCCCTGATGGCTTACATCATCGGCCTCGGCGTGGAGCACCGTAACGCCTTCAAGGGTGCTTTCGTCACCGCTGTCATCGTCGGCACGGTGGTCAACTATGTGGTGGGCGTTGCAATGTTCGTGGTCGTCGCCCACAGCACCATCGCCGTGGGTATCACCGCCTGCGTCCTGCCCTTCATCCCCACTGCCATCATCAAGGCAGTTCTGGCCTGCGCCATCGGCCTGAATCTGCGGAAGCGCATTCCGGGGCTGAAAGCATGAGCATCGTACTTCGTCCCCATCATCTGCTCTGCACGCAGGGCTATTCCGGCAAAGGCTATGACAACGATTTCGTAGCCCACATGACCGACGTGGTGCATCAGCTGCGGGATGTTCCCGGCACCACCATCCACCTCACCTTCTCCACTGACACCCTCTGCTCCTGCTGCCCCAACAAGCTGGGGACTGACCTCTGCGACACGCAGGAAAAGGTCAAGCGCTACGATGCAAAGACGGTGGAATACTTCGGTCTCGAGGAAAAGGATTACGTCTACCAGGACCTCATCCGCGAGATCGACGCCAAGGCCACGCCAGAGATCCTCGCCGACATCTGCCGCGACTGCTGCTGGTTCCCCATCAGCGCCTGCTGCAAGAATATCTGCGAAAGCCGGTATGTGAAATAAAGCGATAAAAAATACGGGATGCTGCAAAATGCCGCATCCCGTATTTTTGTTTTATCAGGCGATGAACTTATCGTACAGGCCGAACACGAAGATGAACAGGACAATGAGGGGCAGGCCATAGGTCAGGTAGCCACGCATCCAGTCGTGCATCTTGAGGCCGTCGCCGGTGTTGACTTCCTTCTTGTAGTTGTCCCAGCCCCAGCCGTAGCGGGTGACGCAGAACAGCAGGTAGACGAGGGAGCCCAGCGGCAGGAAGAGGTTGCTGACGAGGAAATCCTCCACATCCAGCACCGCACCGCCGAAGATGGCGAAGCCGTCCCAGGCCCAGACATTGTAGCCCAGCACACAGGGCAGAGAGGGCGATGATGAGGAAGAAGTTGACGAGGCTGGACTTCTGACGGTTCCAGCCGGTCAGCTCCATGCCGCAGCAGATGATGTTCTCGAAGACGGCCAGCACGGTGGAAAGTGCCGCAAAGGCCATGAACAGGAAGAACAGGCTGCCCCACAGACGGCCCATCGCCATATTTGCGAAGATGTTGGGCAGGGTGATGAAGATGAGGCTGGGGCCGCTGGTCTGGTCCACACCGTAAGTGAAACAGGCCGGGAAGATGATGAGGCCGGCGGTAATGGCGACGAAGGTATCCAGCACCACGACGCGGACGCTCTCGCCCAGCAGGGCGTGCTCTTTGCCGATGTAGCTGCCGAAGATGGCCATTGCACCGATGCCGAGGCTCAGGGTGAAGAACGCCTGATTCATGGCCCCCACCAGGGTGTTGACGATGCCCACTTCCTTCATCCGCTCAAAGTCGGGTACGAGGAAGAAGGTCAGGCCCTCCTTTGCGCCGGGCATGAACATACTGTTGACTGCCAGCACCACCATGATGACCAGCAGGGCGATCATCATGACTTTCGTGACTTTCTCGAGGCCGTTCTGCAAACCGCGGGCGCAGACGAAGATACCGATGGCCACAACGACCACCATCCAGAAGCCCATGGTCAGCGGGCTTGCCAGCATCTCGGTGAACTTACCAGCCACCTGGTCAGCGTCAAGGCCCACCAGCTTACCGGCAGCGGTCATGTAGAAGTAGTGGAGCATCCAGCCGGCCACCGTGGTGTAGAACATCATCAGCAGGTAGCAGCCGATGAGGGTGAAGTAGCCGTGGATGTGCCACTTCTGGCCGGGCTTTTCGAGGGCCTGATAGGCGCGCACCGGGCTCTTGTGGCTGGCACGGCCCACGGAGAACTCCATGGTCATGATGGGCAGACCCAGAATGACGAGGAACAGCAGGTAGAACAGCACGAAAGCGCCGCCGCCGCCCTGACCTGCCATGTAAGGGAACTTCCACACATTTCCGATGCCGATCGCGCAGCCGGCGGAAAGGAGGATGAACCCGAGTCTCGATTTGAGTTTTTCGCGTTCCATTGATTGTCTCCTTTATTGCACCTTGCAAAAATCTGCGCCCGTCGTTTCGTCCACGACGGGCGCACAGTATATTGATTATATCACAGCTTATGGCAAATTTCCCAGAAGTCTCGCTTGAATCTTTTTCATGTTTTCTTCAGGAGAGTTTGCTGTACTTTCATGTTTCGAGCAGTTCCGACTGCATTTCATCCAGCTGCTCGTAACTGTAAAGGCGGTTGAGGGCTTCCACCAGCTCTTTTTCGAAAGCCGGGGCGGCAGACCGAGAGCGCAGAGCAGCTTTGTTTTCCGCTCAGCCGAGCCCGCCGTACCCGAAAGCCCCCACTCATAGAGGTCGGTATAAGTAATTTGCCGCCCCTCCGGCTTTGCAGGAGAAATGCCAGCTTCTTCGCCCAGAGCGTCCCGGAGCGCCTGCAAAACGAGGGCATCGTCCACGCCCTCGACCCCCAGAAGCCCCTCTTTGCCGGGCTGAGCCTTCCGCTTTTCCTTGCCGTGGATGGCCGGAACGTAGGCTTGCACCACGTTCTTCTCCCCACCAGATTCGTGATGTAGGTGCGGATGCGGAAGCCCGCCGCGTCGGAGTCCGTCAGGAGGATAAGGCCGTTTTTGTGGGCCAGCTGTTTGAAGAGCTGCTGACGCTTCTTATCCTTATAGATGCCAAAGCCGTCCGTCAGCAGGATCATGGCGTCGGTCAGGTGGGAGAGACGGGCCGCATCGTATTTGCCCTCCACGATGAGCACACGGTCGGTGTGCAGCAGTTCCAGTTTCGCTCATCTTCTTCCTCCCGCCATTGCCAGGCGGCAGAGCGCCGTTTCCAGCAGGGTCTGCGCGCTCACGGGCTGGCTTTTCAGACTCTTGTCCAGCTCAAGCAAAATCTGCATGCAGGCTTCCAGCTGGGGCAGCGTGTAGTGGCTGGCTGTCTCGGCAGAGCGCTTGAGCCGGTAGTCGCTGCCCTTGTAACCGAAATCCTTGAACACGGTGCTGTAGCTCTTCCGCTTGGCTGCGCCCAGTTTGACCCGATAGAGATCCACATAGCTGCCGATCATGGCCGCCGTGATGGGGATGGGCTCCTGCTGCAGGCGGAGAAGCGTTTGCAGCTTTTGCAGGCACCGGTGGCGTTTTTCGCCGTTATCATCCGTATCATCTCGAAGACGTCGGCCTCGAGGCTCACAGTCCCCATCTCGGCCACCATGGCCGTGGTCACGGTCTGGTAGCCGGAGAGGGCGCAGAGCTTGTCCACCTCGTTCTCGAGAAGGAACGGGTCTTCGCCGCAGCGTTCCAGCAGGGCCGTCGCCGTACCCTCGGAGAGGGTGGTGTCCTGCGCCTTGGCGCGGTCCATCACCATGACCTTCAGCTCGTAGGGCTTGGGTTTGGCCAGCTCTTCGGCAAAACCGATCTTAGTACACTGGGCGATGAGCTTCTGCGCCCGCTTGCCCAGCTTGAGCTTATTGCGCTCCATCTCGAACACGCTGCCCAGCACCACCACGGCATTCTCGAGGCTGGCCAGCGTGGCGCACAGCTCGTCGAGGTCTTTGTCGCTGTAGGCGGCGGGGTCCACCTCGGGCAGAAGCACCACGCGCCGCGTCCCGAAGAAGGAGATGGTGCCTGCCGCCATGATGAGCTGCTCGATTTCGGGCGCAGCACCGTCCAGAACGGTCGTCTCTTCGTCCTCTCCCTCGGCCAGAATCTTTGCCGCCCGGGCCACAGCCTGTCGGACAAGATAGCGCTCGCTGGAATAAAAATAGTAGACCGGACAGCCTCCCTGGGCCAGCTGCCGGAGTTTCGTTTCCGTTGCCAAATGATCGGCTCCTTTGTATTTGGATTATTTTATTCTATCATACTCTGCCCGCTTTGAAAAGCGCTCACCCCTCGAGACGGAGGCGCAGCCGCGAGACGGGCTCTGCGTCCTCTTCCATCCAGCGGTATTTGCTGCTCAGGGTCAGGCAGCCGGTGTACCGGATATTGTCCGGCCTTGCCATCGAGGCCAGCAGCCACTCGGCCCGGATGGGCTTTGCAGGCCGGACCGTGCCGCTGAGGGTGATGAACCTCTGCCCGCCGACACGCATCCGCAGAATGCAGCCCTGCCGGGTGCGGAAAAGTTCCAGATCCACTTCGTCGCAGGAAGCACAGCGGGTGGTGTTCTCGGCCAGAGCAGCGGCATTGATGCGCTTTTGGGCCTCGATACGGCAGGGTTCTTCCGTCTGCATCCGCAGGTCAACCAGAAGTTCCACCGTCCTCACGCCCCGCTTTTCCAGCTGATTTTCCACCGCCCGCCGGGTGATGCTGCTGCCCCGGAAGAGGACGACTGCCTTCTCCCTCTGGGTGATGACGACGGCAGGCGCAGCCCGGGTCCCCACGAGTTCGATGTTCACCACGTTCCAGCTCAGAGCCGTTTCCAGCCCGAAGGCCAGCGCTGCCAGCAGAATGACCGTCGGCAGAGCTACCCGGAGTCGGATGTGCCGCCGCATTGCCATTGCGCAGAGCAGGATCAGCACAAGACACACCAGTGCGGCATAGGTCCCATCAAACCAGAGGGACGCTCCCGGCAGAACGGACACCCGGAAAGCCCACTCGTTCATCAGCCATGCCAGCCCTTCGGCACAGAAGGCCACCGGGCGGCGGATGATTTCAAACAAAGGCAAGCCCTCCGCGGCCAGACCCAGCAGAGCTGCACCGAGGCCGAAGCTCAGCATCGGCCCCACCAGCCAGAGGACGGCCACGCCCGACGCCACGGCCCAGACCGTCGTGCTCATCCCCCGCAGCACCAGCACCGGGAAGGTCGCCACCGATGCACAAAGGGAGACGCAAAGCGAGTCCCACACGCCGCCCGCAAAGCGCCGGAAGAGGAGCACTGCGCGGGATGGTTTCTCCCGGCGGCTTTTCCGTTTCTTCTTTCTGTCGTAATAGCGCTCCCGCCCACGCCCTGCGCACTCAGCACCGGCCAGTGTTCCCATCACTGCCGCAAACGACAGCTCGAAGCCCACGTCATAGACCGCGTACCCGTTGCCCAGACACATAAGGACGCCTGCCGCGCCCAGCGAGGTGAGCGTATCCGCCGGGCCTCCCACCCAGACGCCGAGGGAGCTGACCCAGACCGCCACCGCCGCCCGGAGGACAGAGGGCGTCGCGCCGGTGATGCCCACCAGCAGAAGGGCCGTTCCGGCCCGGAGCAGCGACCTCGCCCGCCGGTAAGCCCGGCTCCGCTCCCGCTCCTTGTGGGGCAGAGCATCCAGCAGGCCGCAGAAGATGGTGACGTGGAGACCGCTCACCACCAGCACATGGGAAAGCCCCGCGCCCCGGTAGGCACTGCGGAGAGTCGAAGTCAGATGGCTCCGGTCGCCCACCACCATCGCGGCCAGAACGCCGCCGGTGTTTTCGGCCATGCCTTTCCGCAGAGCGCGGCTCAGCGCCGCCTGGAACCGAGCCGTCCGGGCGCGGAAGCTCTCGCTCTGCCCAAGACGAAGCATCCCGGACAGATATTCCGCGCTGAGGACAATGCCGTCGGCGTAGTCGTCCAGACGCTGGGTGGCATCCGGCACATCCAGCGAAAAGCGGCCCCGGATGCGGCCTCCGGCCTCACATTTGGGCAGACTGGCGCACTCCACCCGGAAGTGGACAGCTTCCCGTCCACTTTTCCACCATTAGCACGGCGCTCACCCGGCCCGCCGTGTAAGCGCGGCCTGTGCTCTCCACTTCGGCGGTGAGGGTCACGTCTCTCCGGCGTTAGCGTCCTGTATCTTTGCCAGCCGTGCGCCGGTCATCTCCATGATGCCGACGCCCAGCACTGCGCCCAACAACAGACAGACCGCATACCCTCTCGCGGCCCCTCCTTTCCACCAGACCAGCAGGCAGAAGACAACAAAAATTGCCGCAGACGGCAGCAAAAGCCCCGTCTGCGGCAAAAATGAGCATAACGCTAACACACCCAGCGCACTCAGGCAGAACGCGCAGAGCGGGCGTCGCATATCGGTTTAGTGGAGGAACAGAGGCAGCGGCTCGAGGAAGATGATGTCCTTGCGCTGGGCAGCATCACCCTCGGCCAGAACGGCGGCCTGACCCACGATGGTACACTGGGTCTGCTCGGCCAGCTCGTCCAGAGCCTTGAGAGAGCCGCCAGTGGAGATGACATCATCCACGACCAGCACCCGCTTGCCGCTCATCTTGTCCAGCTCCTTACGGTCGATGACCAGCTTCTGCTTGCCAGCAGTGGTGATGGACTGGTCCTCGACGACAACAGGGTCGGGCATATACAGCTTGACGCCCTTGCGTGCGCAGACGTAGGGCTTGCCGCTCTGGCGGCTCATCTCGTGAGCCAGCGGGATGCCCTTGGCCTCAGCGGTCAGCAGGATGTCAAAATCCGGGCATTTCTTGAGCAGCTCAGCGGCAGCAGCCACCGTCAGCTCGGCGTCGCCCAGCATGATGAAGGCCGCAATGTCCATGTGGTCGTTCACCTTGCAGATGGTCAGCTCACGGGTCAGGCCCGCGACATTCAGCGTATAAGTCTTAGCCATATTCAACGATCTCCCTTACTTTTTCGGAATCAGACAGGCAGCTTCTCGCCGCCCAGAACATGGAAGTGCAGATGCTTGACGGTCTGGCCGGCGTCCTCGCCCACATTGGAGATGACGCGGTAGCCGTTGTCGAGACCCTGCTCCCTGGCAAGCTTTGCGATGACCGCAAAGACATGGCCCAGCAGAGCGCCGTCTTCCTCGGTCAGCGCAGCGGCCGAGGGGATGTGCTTTTTGGGGATGACCAGGAAATGCACCTTGGCCTGCGGGGCGATGTCGTAGAATGCCACCACCTGCTCGTCCTCATAGAGCTTCTTCGAGGGGATGTCCCCCGCTGCAATTTTGCAAAACAGACAATCTTCCATGGGAATCGCTCCTTCCAGATTTTTTATCATTCTGCCTGTCCGTCAGGCGTGACGGACAGGTTTATTCCAGAATTAGCCCAGCTGCTTCTCCACGATGCTCTTGACAGCGGCCAGAGCCTCGTCGATCTTGGTCTCGTCCTTCAGACCAGCCATAGCGAAGTCGGGCTTGCCGCCGCCCTTGCCGCCTGCGATGGCAGAAATCTCCTTGACAAGATTGCCGGCCTTGAGACCCTTTGCCTGAGCGTCCTTGGTCACGGTAACAGCCATGGTGATCTTGTCGTCAGACTTGCCCACCAGAACAGCCACAGCAGCAGCCTTGGCATTGTCACGGATGGTGTCGCACATACCGCGCAGGGTGTCGCCGGAGGTACCGGTGAAGTAAGCGGAAGCGATCTTGACGTCGCCGACGGTCTCAGCATTGTCGAACAGGCTGGTGACCTTGGAAGCAGCGACCTTTGCCTTGATGTCCTCCAGCCCTTGCTCATGGCCTTGTTCTCAGCCATGACAGCCTCCGCACGAGCGGGCAGAGCGGCGACATTGTTTGCCTTCAGGGTGTTCGCCACAGTGTGCAGCATCGCTTCCTGCATATTGGCACGAATCATCAGATTGCGGCCGGTGACAGCCTCGATACGGCGGATACCAGCAGCAACAGAGGACTCACTGACGATCTTGAAGCCGCCGATCTGAGCGGTGTTCTTGACGTGGGTGCCGCCGCAGAACTCGGTGGACCAGCCCTCAATATCAACAACACGGACGACCTTGCCGTACTTCTCGCCGAACAGAGCCATAGCGCCCAGCTTCTTGGCCTCTTCGATGGGCATTTCCTTGACGGTGACGTTCATCGACTCGAAGATCTTGTCGTTGACGATCTTCTGCACACGGATCAGGTCCTCGGGAGTGACAGCGCTGAAGTGGGTGAAGTCGAAGTGGGTGATGGAAGCGTCCTGATAGGAGCCTGCCTGATGGACGTGGTCGCCCAGGACCTCGCGCAGAGCCTTCTGCAGCAGGTGGGTAGCGGTGTGGTTGCGGGCGATGGCCATGCGGTATTCCTTATCCACGCGGGCGGTCAGATGGTCGCCGACATGGACGATGCCGCTCTCGAGGGTGCAGGTGTGGACGTAGTAGCCCTTGGGGTCTTCTTGACGTCCTGCACGCGCAGCACGCACTCAGCGCCGGTGATGACGCCATGGTCTGCGGCCTGACCGCCCATCTCAGCGTAGAACGGGGTCTTATCGAGAACGACCAGCACGCCTTCCTTGGCCTGCTCGTCGGTGGCGATGGCGTCGGTCAGAGCCTCCTCATCGCTCAGCGCCACAACGACGCTGTCGCTCTTGAGGGTGTCGTAGCCCACGAACTCGGTGGGCTCAGCGGTCAGAGTGCCGAACAGGTCTTCGCTCCAGCCGGAGATGTTCTTCTTGAGGCGCTCTGCACGGGCGCGCTCCTTCTGCTTGGTCATCTCGGCGTGGAAGCCCTCCTCGTCGATCTCGATGCCCTGCTCCGCAGCGATCTCCTTGGTCAGGTCGAGGGGGAAGCCGAAGGTATCGTTCAGCTTGAAGACGTCCAGACCCTTCAGCAGGTGCTCGTGAGCCTTTTCCAGACCGTCGATCATGTTGTTCAGGATGTTCATGCCGGCGTCGATGGTGCGGGCAAAGTTTGCCTCCTCGGTGCCGATGACCTTCTTGATATAGGCGTCGTGCTCACGCAGCTCTGGGTAAGCGGACTCGCTGGACTGAATGACCGTCTCCACCAGCTCCACGAGGAAGGGGCGTCTGATGCCCAGCATCCGGCCATGGCGGGCAGCACGGCGCAGCAGACGGCGCATGACATAGCCGCGGCCCTCGTTGGAGGGCAGGATGCCGTCCGACACCATGAAGGTGCAGCTGCGGATGTGGTCGGTGATGACGCGGATGGAGATGTCCTCCTTGGGGTTGGCACCGTAGGTCTTGCCGGCGATGTGCTCCACATGGTGCAGCACGCTCTGGACGGTGTCGACCTCGAACAGGTTGCCCACGCCCTGCATCACGCAGGCCAGACGCTCCAGACCCATGCCGGTATCAATGTTGGGGCGTGCCAGACGTTCGTAATGGCCCTTGCCGTCGGCGTCGAACTGGCTGAACACCAGGTTCCAAATCTCCATATAGCGGTCGCAGTCACAGCCCACGCCGCAGGTCGGCTTGCCGCAGCCATACTCGGGGCCGCGGTCGTAGTAGATTTCAGAGCAGGGGCCGCAGGGACCGGAGCCGTGCTCCCAGAAGTTGTCCTCCTTGCCCAGGCGGACCATATGGTCGGGGGCAACGCCCACCTTCTTGGTCCAGATGTCGTAAGCCTCATCGTCCTCTTCGTAGACGGAGATGTGCAGCTTATCCTTCGGGATAGCCATCCACTCGTCGGAAGTCAGGAACTCCCATGCCCAGGGAATGACCTCTTCCTTGAAGTAATCCTGGAAGGAGAAGTTGCCCAGCATCTCGAAGAAGGTGCCGTGGCGGGCGGTGATGCCCACGCGCTCGATGTCAGGGGTGCGGATGCACTTCTGGCAGGTGGTCACGCGATGACGGGGCGGCTCCTCCTGAGCGAGGAACCACTTCTTCATAGGTGCCATGCCGCTGTTGATGAGCAGCAGGCTGGGGTCGTTCTTCGGGACGAGCGGGAAGCTGTCCAGACGCAGGTGGCCCTTGCCCTCAAAGAAGGTAAGGTACTTGTCACGCAGTTCATTCAAACCGGTCCATTGCATAGTTTTAATCTCTCCTCGTGTATCGGCGTCCTCCTCCGGACGCAGTTTTTATGGCAGTCGGGCAAAAAACAAAAAACAGCCCTCATCCCGAAAAGGGACGAAGGCTGTCTGAAAAGCTCCGTGGTACCACCCAAATTGCAGAAATGCCGCCGGGGCGCTCCTGCCGCTTTGTGCGCTGTAACGCTGCGCAGCGTCCGGTTTGTTTCGCCGGAAGCTCCGGGGTGGCGTAAAAAATGCTCTGCCGGAACGCCTTTCAGCCAAGGGCGTTCTCTCTGGGCGGCGGCACACATCCTTCTGGCCCCATCCTTGCCATTTGCCATAATTACCATTCACGCGCAAAGGGCATACTGCTCCTTTGCGTTCATTTCAGATTATAGCATAGTCAGGCCATTTGTCAACGGGTTTTCCCAAAAATCGCGCGTCACGGCACCCAGATGCGGAGGATATTGCTGACGACGCCGTCCTTTGTGAAGACGGTGGTGTTGTAAGGCGTCCAGTCGTCCTTGTCCTCCGAGACGGCCTTGCCTACCTCGATGGCGCCGTTCGTCTCCACCGGCACAGCGTCCACGCTGGCGGAGCTGTCGCTGAGGGTCACACTGTCGTCCACGGGCAGCACGAGTTCTCCCATCATGTAGTAGACCGGGTAGTCGTCGTAGGTGACGGTGCGGTAGATGTCGCCGCTGCGCCAGAGGTCTACGCCGCCCTCTTCGATGCCGCCATTGATGGAGACGGTGCCGTTGTCCTCATTCTTTCGATTTTCTCCACTGTCACGTTCTGTGCTTCCACAGCGCCGTCCAGATGGGTGCTGAAAACGCTGCCCACATCCAGCGCGTCCACGTCCTCGGCGCGGTAAGCGTCGTAGCCGTAGACCGTCAGGGTCATCTGGCGCTTCTTGGCGTCCACGCTCGAGATGTTCGCGGCGAACTTGTAGGAACCAGTCTTCATCTCTTCAAGACTGCCCTGGTCGATGGGCATCATGACGCCCTCTTCGCCGGGCAGGACGCGCACTTCGCTGCTCACCTCTTCCACTTCACTGGCGGCGGGCATCGAACCGGCCATGCCGCTGGCGGCACTGGCAGCGCTGGCAGAGCTGCATCCGGCCAGCATCCCCAGAGCCAGAACGCCTGCAAGGAGCATCAGTTTCTTGTCGTTCGTCATATCAATACCTTCTTCCCTCTTCAATCATGTAAGGCTCTCATTATACCATAAATGGAGATTTGATGATGAAACCATCGTTAAATTCCGATGAATTCTTTTTGCACCGGCACAGTATACTCTTGTTTTTTGAAAAAGTAAACAACCAACTTGACGTAAGAAGGCGGATTCGCTACAATAAAAGCAAATCTTAGCCTATTCTTAATTTAGAGAGGAAACTTCCGTGAAAATATTGAAAGTCAAATGTCTCGCCCCACCCGGCTGGACAACTATCTGATGCAGCAATTCCCCGCGCTGAACCCGGGCCGTCTGAACAAGGCCCTGCGCGAAAATAAAATCAAACTGAACGGCAAAAAGCAGCCGCTCTCCACCCGCGTGATGGCAGGCGATGAGATCAAGCTGTTCATCCTTGACGATGTTCTGGACGCCGACAAGCGTGTGGACGGCCCGGCGTGGAAGAACGCCCGCGGCCCGGCGCAGGTGGTGTACGACTGCCCGCAGATCCTCATCGTCAACAAGCCCGCCGGCCTCGCCGTGGACGGTCCCGACGACGACACCCTGCTGAACCGTGCTCTGCTCTACCTCAACCAGCAGGGCGAGTACAAGGAGAATGACGTCTACACCCCGCCCTCTGCCACCGCCTCGACACCGGCACCAGCGGCCTTGTCATCATCGCAAAGACGCCGGAGGCCGAGGAGCTGTTCCTCGCCGCCATCAAGAGCCGCGAGGTGAAAAAGACTTACCTCTGCGTCACCTTCGGCCGTCCCACGCCCCCGGACGCCACCCTCGGCGGCTACTTGCTCAAGGACGCCGACCGAGGCATCGTGAAGATCGTGGAGGACAAGCAGCCGGGTGCCAAGGACGTGGAGACCCGCTACGAGACCATCGCCGTCTCCGGCCGTCTGGCTCTGCTCAAGGTTCAGCTCATCACCGGCCGCACCCACCAGATCCGCGCCCACATGGCAAGCATCGGCTGCCCCATCCTCGGCGACAGCAAGTACGGCAACAACACCGCCAACCGCGAACTGAAGCTCAAATATCAGGCCCTCTGTGCGTGGGAGCTGACCATGCCCCACTTCAACCAGCCCGATTTCGAGTTCCTCAGCGGCAAGACCTTCCACGCCCCGAAGCCGTGGTACTATCAGCAGGTCCTGGATGGAACGCTGAAATAAAACGATACAAAAAAGGGAGCTGTCCGCATGGGCAGCTCCCTTTTGTATTTATAAGGTATCAGACCCGCACCATATCCGGCGTGATCTCCTCGATGGAGTGCGCGCCGCACATCTGCATGGTGTCGGCCAGCTCACCGGCCAGCTTGTCGATGTAGCACTTGACGCCTTCCTCACCGCCGCCGTAGACAGCCGTGACGAAGGGGCGGCAGATGAGCACGCCGTCCGCGCCCAGTGCCAGTGCCTTGAAAACGTCCACACCGGTGCGGATGCCGCCGTCCACCAGGACCTTGACGCCGGTACCCTTGAGGGCCGCGGCAATCTCAGGCAGGACTTCGGCGGTAGCAGGACACTGGTCGAGGACGCGGCCGCCGTGGTTGGATACCACGATGGCGGCGGCACCGGCCTCCTTGGCCTTGAGAGCACCCTTGACGGTCATGACGCCCTTGACGATGAAGGGACGCTCGGCCAGCTTGACGATCTCAGCCAGTTCGGCCACGCTCTTGCTGCCGGCCGGAGGCGTCATATTCTTGAGGAAGGGCAGGCCGGCGGCATCCACGTCCATTGCCACGGCGAAGCAGCCGCTGGCCTTGGCCTGTGCCATCTTCTCTTTAATAGTGTCGATGTTCCAGGGCTTGATGGTCGGCACGCCGCAGCCATCGGCATTGCCGATGGCCTTGGTGGCCATGGTCATAACGTCAGGATTGGTGCCGTCGCCGGTGAAGGCGGCGATGCCGCTCGGCGCAGGCGCGCACCAGCACGTCGTTGTAGGTCATGTCGGTATAGACGTCGGAGTAGTGGAGGTTCACCGCGCCCACAGGACCAGCAAAGAAGGGGTACTTGAAGCTGCGACCGAACAGCTCCACGTGGGTGTCGGGAGTGCTGTTCTCGCAGAGGGTATCCATGTTCACGCGGATGTCGGCCCACTTATTATAATTGCGGATAGCGGTGTCGCCCACGCCCTTTGCGCCGGGGCCGGGGATCTGATTCTTGCAGGCCACGCCGTTGCACACCGGGCAGGCCTTGCAGTATTTGCCGATGCACTCGCGGGCATTGGCCAAAACATCTGAATAATTCATCTGTTTTTCCTCCTGAATTCCTTTTGTTTTCCGCAGAGTTTCCCGCTCTGCATACTCTCTGCCCTCATCATAGCCCCGTTTGCCGCCTGCGTCAAGGGGGGCTTCATCTCTTTTCATTTTTAGCCATCGAAGCTGCGTCATTTTTGAAAAAATGCAAACTTTTTAAAAAATGCTTGACAAAAGACCTTCTTTCAGGTATTATAGTGGAGCGCTGAGGGCCACGGCCCGAAGCACTGAGAACTGAAGATGTGGAAAGATGGCTGAGTTGGTCTAAGGCGCACGACTGGAAATCGTGTAACGTGTCAAAAGCGTTCTGGGGTTCGAATCCCCATCTTTCCGCCACAAAACCCAGAACCGATGGTTCTGGGTTTTGTTATATCCAGAAGTTGAAAGGATGCTTGCTATGTCTGTCACCATCGCCATGCCCCGGATGAGCACTGACCCGGAGCTTACCACCGCACAGTCAAAATATGTGGAAAGTCTGGCCCGGGCCGGTGCCGAGGTACACTGGGTAGCGCTTTCCGACTCGGATGCCGCCGTGACCGAGGCGCTGACCTGCGACAGCCTCTTGCTGCCGGGCGGCGGCGACATGGACCCGGCCTTCTACGGGCAGGAGCGCATCCCCGCCTGCGGCGAGCCGAACCTTCTGCGGGACGCCGCCGAGCCGAAGCTGCTGCGGGCGTTCCTCGCGGCAGACAAGCCGGTGCTGGGCATCTGCCGGGGCATTCAGGTGATGAACGTCGTGCTGGGCGGCACGCTGTATCAGGACATCAAGCCTTTCGAGCATGTTCCCCACAATGACCACTGGGCGAAAGTCCATACCGTCACGGTGCGGCGGGGGACCCTGCTGTCCCGCCTGCTGGGGCAGGACACCGTGCTCGTCAACAGCCAGCACCATCAGGCGGCAGACCGCATTGCCCCGAATTAGAAATAGCCGCCCTCAGCGAGGACGGCATTGTGGAAGCACTGGAAAAGCCGGACGCACACTTCTGCCTCGGCGTCCAGTGGCACCCGGAGTGGCTCAGCGACGCAGACCCGGCACAGCAGGGGCTGTTTGGGGCGTTTGTCGAAGCTTGTAAAGGTTATGTATCGCGCGCCTGCGCGGGGTCAGTTTTCTCTTTCGGTCAAATGGCTTTGCGCTCCGCGCAGGCCAGAGGCAGAGCTGTTTTTTTCTTTAAGCTGGTTCTCGCGCTGGTGGCGCGGGGCTGGTTTTTCTTTCGGTCAAGTGGCTTGCGCTCCGCGCGGGCCAGAGGTAGGGGGGTGTTTCGACTCCCCCCTCCCTACCTCTGGACTCCACTCCCGCAACGAGTTAAGGGCTTCTCGCCCTTAACGATTCCGAAGATGAGGTCGAAACGGAAAAAAGCTAGTCGCTGCGCTAAACGCTTTTTTCTCGTTTCTCCAATTTGCTGCTTCGCAGCAGACTTTACGCCCTTGCTGAACGTAAAGTCCTGCGAAAGCGTAACACCATCGGCGGAGCCGTAAACCGGAGAAGCCCAAAAATGCGTTTAGCGAAGCGGCTAGCATTTTGGGCTTCGACAACTCCTTCGGGATTATCAAGGGCGAGCAGCCCTTGATTCGTGCCTCCCGCGCTTCGAAAGTAGCGGGTGCTTTTCTGGTTCTCTTTTGGCACGCAAAAGAGAACTTAACCTCGCGTAACCGCGCTCTACCCCCGCGCCATCGGCGCGAGAACCAGTTCAAAGTTCCTTTAAGAACCCATCCAGCTCCCGCTGGTTCCGAATCAATACATATTTCTCCGGGTACTTTTCCCTGATCCTCTCCATCTTCGCCCACTTTTGCTTCGTGCGCCCATCGTGGAGGATCCAGCGGACAAATTCGGCATCTATCTTCTCTTCGCACCCGGGCGCAGACGACTCCCTCACACGGCCTTTGTTCTGCTGCCAGCGCCGTATCGCCCGCCAAAGGCAGACCAGCGGTGAAAACCAGAGCACGATGATTTTATCCGCTTCTTTCAGCCGACGGGCATAACAGGTCTTGCTATAATTGCCGTCGATGACCCAGCCTCCTGCGTTCTCGTCGAGAAACTGCCGGACAATGGCTTCTTCCTCGGCGAAGGGCCGCTCCACCCAGCCGGGCAGGAAATGCACGGTATCCATATGGAGCACCGGCAGGCCGTATCTCTCCCCAGGCGCTTTGCCAGCGTGGATTTCCGCTGCCGCTGGTACCAAGTATCGCTATTTTCATCTCTGCCTCCTTTTACCTTATATAAGATGTATCAGACAGTATACGCTGACCGTCTGATAACGTCAAGTTCCGGCTTGACATTTCGTCCACCTGCTCGTATGCTATAATCATAGAGTCTATGACAGGAGGTCTTGCAGATGGCATCTCCAAAAAAACGTGTCAATCCGCTTTTTGTTGCTTTAGCGGTCGTGCTGGTGGCCGTAGTGGTCGCTGTGGGCGTGGTCTTTTCCAGCTGCACAGCAAAATCTCGGCTCTGCAAACCGGTGCATCCTTCACCTTCCGGTATGAGATAGCGCCCAACAGCCCGGATAAGCCGCCGCTGCTGAACATCCTCGATCGGGTGAACGCTTCCAGCGGCAGCGTCAGCGGCCAGTATGCGCCCGGAAAGCTGCAGCTCTCTTCTACCAGCTCAACGAAGACGACTCCGTCAAGACGTCTCCCTTCACCCGGGTCTATATCGACTCGGAAGAGACGCTCTTCGACATCGGGCAGCTCTACACCGTTCTGCGTCAGGCTGTCACCGATAAACTCTCCATCGCAAGCGTTCTTCTGCCCGAGTGGAGCCTCGGAGACTACATCTCCCAGACGCAGGCTTCCGCCGTGCTGGGCGTCGAGACGAACAAGGTCGAGCTTCGGGCGCTTTCCGGCTTCACCCTCTCGCTCAAGGGGCTGAAAAGTCTCTCCTTCTGCCGCACGGGACGGCTACCGCTACTATCAGTTCCCCGCCGCAGCCGACGGCACGACCCTCGTGCTTGGCTTTCGACGGACGCTCTCTTCTCGAAGACCACGCCCATCCATGTGTTGCTGACCCTCCCGGACCACAACGTCCACATCCAGCTCACCGGCACGGTGACTTCTGCCAAGACGGTGCTCTCTCCCCCGGCTTCCCGGATGAGTGGCGAGGACATCGCCACGCTGGCTCAGATACGCCAGAGCATCGAGTCTGTCTGGAAGATGATACAGTCCGCCACCCAGACCACAAACTGAATGATACCAAAAAGCAGACGCTTTGTGCAGCGTCTGCTTTTTGTTTGCGATTATTTACCGGTCGAGGATACGGCCATCCACCGAGAAGGTGACGACATTCCAGGGGATGAACTTGCCGCTGTTCTTGAGGGCAGTGACGGCGGCGTGTTCGAGACCTCCGCAGCAAGGCACCTCCATCCGCAGGACGGTAACGCTCTTGATGTCGTTATTGCGGATGATCTCGGTCAGCTTCTCGCTGTAGTCCACGGCATCCAGCTTGGGGCAGCCGATGAGGGTAACATGGCCGCGCATGAACTCCTGATGGATGTTCGCGTAGGCGTAGGCGGTGCAGTCGGCGGCGATAAGCAGCTTGGCACCGTCAAAATAGGGTGCATTCACCGTCACGAGCTTGATCTGGCAGGGCCACTGGGCCAGCTGCGAGGGCTGGGCGGCGGCAGGAGCTGCAGCCGGTGCGGCCTGCTGGCGGTCAAACTGGCGCATGGCGCTGCCCGGGCAGCCGTGGAAGACGGGCTTTTCGGCAGCGGCAGCAGCCTTTTTCTGTTTGTTTTCCAGCACAGCCTGCTCATCGTAGGCAGCGGCCTCCGCTCCTCGAAGGTGATGGCACCGGTGGGGCAGCCGGGCAGGCAGTCGCCGAAGCCGTCGCAGTAGTCGTCGCGCATGAGCTTGGCCTTTCCGTTCACGAGGCCGATGGCACCCTCATGGCAGGCAGTGACACAGGCACCGCAGCCATTGCATTTTTCTTCGTCTATATGAATGATTTTACGTATCATATCCACACTCTCCTTTTCTTGATGGGCCTATTATAACAGATGCTTCGTCCTATTTCTGTTGTCATGACCACAAAGAGAGAGGAAGTTTTTCTCAGTAATGCACGACATTGTCCGCATTGCGGATGCGTGCCAGCACCGGCTCTGCCTCCGGGCTGCGGAAATAGTCGAGGCTGGTCTTGGGCAGCAGCGTCTCGAGGGTATCCCAGTCGCCGCTCTGCAGGCACTGGCGGACGGTGGAAGCACTGATGGCCTTGCCGTTTGCTTCTTTGCGGGGTACAACGACACACTCGATACCCGCTTTGGGCAGCTGCTCACACATAATCTGGTTGTAAAGCCCCGTCACCTGACTGGTAGGCTCCTCGCCCACATAGCGGGCAGTGATGTTCAGCGCCGCCGCGATTTTCGTAAAAACGGCGAGGTCCAGCCGGGCGTGGCCGTCGATGACAGCTGCCTCATCCTTCAGGAAGTAACTGGGGAAGGTGGCATTCGAGATGATGTAGGGGCCGCTGTCGTGGAGCACCACATTCGGCAGATGGGCCACGCCCGCCTCCACCAGCTTCCTGCGCACGGCAAAGGCACGAGGCTGGCGTCCTCACTGACCACGAACAGGTGGAGCGTGTCGCAGGCGGCAGCAGCTTTTTCTACAAGATATTGATGACCGAGGGTAAAAGGGTTCGCGTTCATGACGAGGGCCGCACTTTTGCCCTCGGTCCTGGTCTTTCCAGATCGCGCAGATAAGCCCCGAAGCCGTCGCGGCGGTTCTCCATGAAGACAAGGGTATCCTCCACCCGGGCGATCTCGTAGAAGCCGAGGTCGCCGAAAAACTTGGAGCTTTTTACCTTGGTGTAGAGAAACAGGTGCATATTCCCCCGCGCGCACTGCACCTCGATGAGGTGGGTGATGATCTGGTTCAGCAGACCTCGCCTGATGGGCGCTGCTGACGGCGAAGCACCGCAGGGTGTTGCCGAAGCAGCTGCCGGTACCGATGACGTTGTATTCCTCGTCGAACATGGCGCAGATGTAGTCCAGATTGCCGTCGCGGCGGATGCCCTCCTGACCCAGCAGTGTGTCGATTTGGGCCAGAACGGTTTTATCGGTCGGATAGACCTGCGAAATGGTATATTCACTCATCGATATTCTTCTCAGTAGTAACAAAATGGAGCAGCCAGGTCAGCGCCAGCAGGTCGGCACTGCCGCCGGGCGAGAGATTTTCCGCAATGAACCGGTCATCCAGCGCCGCGAGCGCATCTTTATCCGGGTAAGGTGTCTGGGCGAGAAGGGCTTTCAGCTCTTCGGTGAGGGCCAGCTGACGCTCCCGGCTCGAGCGGGCAATGATGTTGGTATCGGTGCTGTTGGCCAGGATGGCCAACAGTGCGCCGCCGCCGACGCGGTCGAAGTCGTAACCCTTGGCAAGGCCCTCTTCCAGCACCGGCAGACCGGCATTCAGCACTGCGGGAAGTCCGGCTTCCACCTGCCCGCGCACACCGGTGATGCCGTACTGAACATAAAGCTTCTGGCCCACGGTGGCGGCGTTCTCGGCAGTGACGCCTGCAAAATCCTTCTCGGTCAGGCCCGCCGTCATTGCGGATACTTCCGCCAGAACGCGGGCTGCTTCGGCCCAGAGGGAGCGGTCGAGGCGTCCCAGCGCCGCGCAGACGATGCCCACCGAAAAGACCGCGCCCTTGTGGGTGTTGACGCCGCCGGTGGCGTCCAGCATCTCACCCTCGGCCTCACAACCCAGAGGCCGCAGGGCCGCGAACGTCTCGGGCGCGGGCTGTTCCGCCGTCTCGCGGCCCGTCCGGGCGCAGTCTTCAAAATAGGGGTAGAGCGCCGCGGCGCTGTCCATGAAGGTGAAGACGTCCATGTCTTTATGGCTTCCGCTGTTACGCCGGTCCACAAGGCCGGGCTTCGGGGTGGTGGTCACTTCGTAGAGCAGAGCGCGGACGGCCAGACGGGCCGCGTCGGCAATGTCCTGCGCGTCCCGGGCCTCGGTCAAGATCTCCGTCGTCTTTTCCTGCAGTTCGGCCACGGTATGGATGCGGCGGCTGCTGCACACCTTAGCAGGTCCGCCGCAGATGAGACAGCGGCGGCCTTCGAGGTTTAGCTCTTCTCTGTCCACTTTGAGGCCGTCCGGATGGATGACGTCCATGTCGAACAGCCGCCCCAGCGGGGTGGCGTCCTCGATGTCGGTGGTGAATTTCTTGATGGTCAGCGGGTCGGCGTCCAGCACATAGAACGCCTCGCAACCGGTCACTTCCCGGACGGCGTCCTGATGCAGCGGCGTCAGCTTTGCCCGCAGAAACTGCTGGCGCAGCAGCTGACGCCCCCGCGCAAAGCCCCGCCGGATGAGGGGCGAATCCTTTATCGGGCCGCAGATATTCATGGTAAAGCAGATGAGCGGCTTGTGGTACTGGGTTAACAGCTCCTGCTGATGCTGCACCCGACGCTCCCGTGCATCCAGCATCTGGACCAGCGAAACAGTCGTTTCCATGTTTTCTCCTCTCAGCGGTGCTTTTGAGCATGTCCATCAAGAGCTGCACCTGCGGCAGGGCGGCTGCGTCTCTCTGGCAGAAAATATAGGTGCGCCGGACGAAGGGCTCACCGTTCTCGAAGGTGCAGGGCTTGACATATCCTTTGAAGTTATCCAGCGCCACTTCCGGCATCAGCGCCCAGCCAAGGCCCCGCTCCACCATCTCGCGGCAGACCATGATGTTATCCACCACAAAATTGCCCGCATCGTTGGTCACGCCGTTCTCGTAGCGCCAGCGGGCCATCTGGGCGCTGATGGTGGCGTCGCTGCTGTGGTCGATATAAAGGTAATCGGAGATGGGTCTGTCCTTGTTCTCCTCGCTGCAGATCAGGCAGATATTCTCCTGCGAGAGCAGGAACTGGGTGCCGTCCCACGGATACTCGCCCCGCAGCACTGCCACGTCCAGCGAAGAGTCCAGCATCTGCTGGTAGATGTTCCGGCTGTGGCCGGTAGCGATGTCGAGGCGTACCTTCGGGTAGGCTTTGTGGTATTCCGTCAGCACCTCGGGCAGACGGTAGTAGGAGAAGTTCACCGAGATGCCTGCCCGCAGGGTGCCGCAGGCTTCGCCCTGGATGGAAGCCAGCTGGCGGCGCATCTTTCCATCTCGCGGGCGGCGGCGGCGCTGTGGAGCAGCACCTGTTCACCTGCCGGCGTGAAGCGGATGCCCTGCCGCGAGCGCAGCACGATCTCCACCCCCAGCTCCTGTTCCAGCGCCTTGATGCGCTTGGAAAGTGCCGACTGGGTCATGTACAGTTTGTCCGCTGCGTGGGTGATGTTGCGCGTCTCGTCCAGTGCGTGCAGCAGCTCGTAATCTTTTTCGTCCATCGTAGCTCTCCCCCTATTGCCCTTTATTTTTCTTATCATTTCTGTTTGCGCTTCATCGCGGCGCTTTTCTCTGATTCCATATCTGTTATTCATAATACAACAGATTTCAGCAAATGAAAAGGGGATATTCGCCTTGATTTTTCCGAAAGTCCATTCCCAGATGGAATAACTCAGCACTTTTCTTGCGGCTTTCTTAACCCTGCCTTAATTCCATCTTAATGCGGTGTTGTCGTACACAACATCTTCATTTTTCTTTGCTGATGGGCGGTCTTCCTCCCGCAGTACTGAAAACGCAGTTCTCTTTTCATTTTTGCCTGAAAAATCAGTAAAAGTACAGTTTATTGGACATTATTTGTATTATTATAAAACATGAAAATACTCGTTTCTTTCTTCTTTGGCACATTGCAGATTTTTCCGTCTGCTTTTTGTGCAAAGTCCCAGAATTTTTCGTCGAAAAGCGCGTTTTGTTGACAGCCGCTTTTTGAAAAGCGTATCCTTATTGCAAACCAGAGTCAGGAGGTCATTTTATGGAGCACTCCACACGTCTTGCCCACATCAGCGAGGACGGCACCCGCACCCAGACCGTCTATGACCATCTCGCCGGCACTGCCAGGCTGGCCGGTTCCTTCGCAGCCCCCTTCGGGGCGCAGAGCGAGGCCGAATTTGCCGCGTGGCTCCACGACGTCGGCAAATACAGCGACGCCTTCCAGCTGCGGCTCAAAGGCGGCCCCAAGATGGACCACTCCACCGCCGGGGCGCAGGAGGCCTGGGTTCGCCAACATCTCCACACTGCCTTTGCGGTGGCCGGACACCACAGCGGCCTGCCCGACGGCGGGAGCCCCGCCGATGACCCGGGCGACGCCACCCTGTTTGGCCTGAGCAAAAAGCCAGTAGCCCCCTACGACGGCTGGCAGGAAGTAACGCTCCCCGCCTCGACGCCGCCCGCGTGGGCCTACGCCGACCCGCTGAGCCTCGCGTTCTTTACCCGGATGCTCTACTCCTGCCTCGTGGACGCCGACTTCATCGACACCGAGACCTTCATGGATGGCAAGGCCGCACCCGGGGCAGCGGCACGGACATCGCCGCACTGCGGGACATCGTTTCCGCACAGGCGCAGCGCTATCTCAGTGCCGAATCGCCCTCGCCCGTCAGCGTCCAGCGCAACACCGTCCTCCGCGCCTGCCTCGAGAAAGGCGCTCACGGCCCGCAGGGGCTCTACACCCTCACCGTACCCACCGGCGGCGGCAAGACCTTTGCCTCCCTCGCCTTTGCGCTGGAGCACGCCGTCGCCCAGAAGATGAAGCGGGTCATCTACGTCATTCCTTATATGTCCATCATCGACCAGACCGCCGCCGTCTTCTCGGGCCTGCTGGGCGCAGAAAATGTTCTGGCCGACTTCTCCAACGCCGAGTACAAGACTGTTGAGCAGGACGACCTGACCCCCGCCCAGTACCGCCAGATGCTGGCCAGCGAAAACTGGGACGCCCCCGTCGTGGTGACGACGGCGGTGCAGTTCTTCGAGTCGCTCTACGCCAACCGCAGCAGCCGCTGCCGCAAGCTCCACAACATCGCCGACAGCGTCATCATCTTCGACGAGGCACAGACCCTCCCGGGCGACTACCTTGCCCCCTGCGTCAGTGCCATCGCTCAGCTCATCCAGCATTACCACTCCACAGCCGTCCTCTGCACGGCCACCCAGCCTGCCCTTGAGCCGCTGTTCCGGCGCTTTGCGCCGGAGCTCCACCCGCAGGAGATCACGCCCGACGCGGCCCGCCTCTACGAAGTGCTCCGGCGCACCACACTGCAAGACCTCGGCACCCTGCCGCAGGAGGAGTTCGCCGCCCGGCTGGCCCGGCACCCCCAGGTGCTCTGCGTGGTCAACCGCCGCAAGACGGCCCAGCAGCTCTATGAATCCCTGCCCGCCGAGGGCAGCTACTGCCTGACCACCCTGCTCTGCGCCGCCGACCGCCGCCGTCAGCTGGACGCCATCCGCCAGCGACTGAAAGAGGGTCTGCCCTGCCGGGTGGTGTCCACCTCTCTTATCGAGGCGGGCGTGGACGTGGATTTTCCCGTCGCTTACCGCGAGCAGTGCGGTCTTGACTCGCTCTTACAGACTGCCGGGCGCTGCAACCGCGAGGGGCGGCGGGGCGCAGAGGAAAGCATCGTCTACCGGTTCCAGCTGGACGAGTGTTCCACGCCCCAGATGCTCAGGCAAAACGTCAGCGCGCTGGACTACACCGCCCGGCATCAGGACACACTGGACACACCCCGGGCCATTCAGCTCTACTTCAACGAGCTCTCCGACCTGCGCGGCCCCGACGCCGTGGACAAGCACGGCATTCTGGATGCCTTTCTCCGGGGCATCCGGGGCTGCCAGTTCCCCTTTGCACAGGTGGCGCAGGAATTCCGCCTCATCGAGAACGCTGCCCGCACGGTCTATCTGCCCGTCGGCGAGGGCGCATCCCTCTGTGAACAGCTGCGCAGCGGTCATGTTACCCGGACGCTGCTGCGGAAGCTGGGCGTTTACAGCGTCTCCTGTTATAAGGACCAGTTCGACAAGCTCGACGCCGCCGGGGCGCTGGAACTGCGGCCCGATGGTTCCGCCATCCTCACCGACACCAGCTGCTACAGTGAAAGACCGGCCTTGCCATGGATGTGGAGACGGGCATCGGCCTTTACTTCTAAAAAGAGAGAAGCGGCAAAGCATACGCCGCCTTGCCGCTTCTCTCTCAACGCATTTGACACTAATCAAATATTTCAACCCGCATCGGCGGCATAAATACCGCCAACGACACAACTAGTATAGGTCAGAACCGACCTGTCCGCAACATTTTTGCACATTTTATTGACAAGCCCTCTGCAAAGCGCTATATTGAAGTCAAGGATACGCGTCAAACGCGTTTGAACTAAACAAATGAAATAAATTTTGAAAGAGGTGGTTGCAATGGCTAACATTCATCTTAGTCTGAAAATTCAACTTCACCCGGAAAGGAGGCGACGCTGATGTCCATGCTCATTGAAGTATGGGGCGACTATGCCTGTTTCACTCGTCCGGAAATGAAGACCGAGCGTGTGAGCTACGACATGATCACTCCATCCGCTGCGCGGGGCCTTGTGGAGGCCATCTACTGGCACCCCGGGCTGCATTATACGGTTGACCGCATCTATCTGCTCAAGCCCTTCGGCCTTGACCCCGAGGATGAAGCGTCCACCGAGGAATACACCCAGCGGCCTATCCGGTTCACCAACATCCGGCGCAACGAGGTCAAGTCCACCCTGCTGTCCTCCGCCGCCCTCAGTGCGGCCAAAGGCGGCACGCCGCCGGTGCTCTATACCTCGGAGGACATCCAGCAGCGGGCCGCGATGGTCCTGCAGGACGTCCACTACGTCATCGAGTGTCACTTTGATTTGACGGACAAGGCCGCCCCCAGCGACAATCCCGGCAAGTTCCAGGACATCCTGCGCCGACGCCTGCGCAAAGGTCAGTGCTATCACCAGCCCTGTTTCGGGTGCCGGGAGTTCCCGGCCAACTTCCGGGAGTGGCCGGGCGGCAGCATTCCGGCGCTGAAGGTCACGCAGGACCTCGGCTTCATGCTCCACAGCCTCGATTACTCTGATTCGGCCAACATCCGCAGCCAGTTCTTCCGCGCAAAGCTGGTGGACGGCGTGATGGAATGCCGGGACGTGGAGGTGTTTACATGATACTCCAAGCACTCACCGCCTATTATGAACAGCTCTTGAAGCAGGGCAAGGTGGAGGCCCCGGCTGGGACAGTAAGTTCAAAGTCAGCTATGAACTACGCCTTGGCCCCGACGGCCAGCTTCTCGCCCTCAACGACCTGCGGCAGGAAGTCCCCAAGGGCAAAAAGACCGTCATCGCCCCCCGTGAGCTCCCTGTCCCCACCGGGTCAAGCGCGCCTCCGGCGTCGCCGCAAACTTTTTGTGCGACAATACGTCCTATCTGCTGGGCGCAGACGAGAAGGGCAAGCCCGAGCGCTCCCGCCAGTGCTTCGAAGCCTGTGCCGCCCTTCACCACAAGGTTCTCGACGGCGTGGACTCCCCTGCCGCCAAAGCCATCCTCGCCTTTTTTGACAGCTGGGAGCCGGATACAGCACCCACCCACCCGCTGCTGGCCGAGCAGTGGGCCGACCTGAACAACAACTCGAACCTTGTGTTCGGCTACGAATCCCCCGACGGTGCCCACTGGCTGGCCACCACAGATGACGCCATCCGGACCGCATGGCAGTCCGCCTTTGACACCTCCGATGCAGACGCCGAGACGGCCCGCTGCCTCATCACCGGCAAAGAGGCCGGCATCGCCCGCATCCACCCCGCCATCAAAGGTGTGATGGGCGCACAGGCCGCCGGTGCGGCACTGGTCTCCTTCAACGCACCCGCTTTCTGCTCCTATGGCCATGAGCAGGGTGCCAACGCCCCCGTCAGCGAGTACGCGGCTTTCGCCTACACCACGGCCCTCAATCTGCTGCTGGCTGACCGGGACTGCTGTCAGCGCATCGGCGACACCACCATCGTCTGCTGGGCCGAAAATGCCGCTCCCGCCTACTCAAACGCCATGCTGATGTTTTTCTGCGGCGGTGCCGAGGCGCGCGGCGTCTCGGAAAGCGACCTTGCCGCCGCACTGAAAGCCCTTTCTCAGGGACGCCCTGTCTCCTTCCTCGATGACAAGCTGGACCCGGACCAGAACTTCTATGTGCTGGGCATCTCGCCCAACGCGGCCCGGCTCTCCGTCCGGTTCTTCCTGCGCAACAGCTTCGGACAGTTTGCCAAAAATCTGCAGGACCACGCCGACCGGCTCAGCATCACCCGCCCCGCCTTCGACAAGCGGGAAAACCTGTCGGTCTGGGCGCTGGCGCAGGAGACGGCCAACCAAAATCCCGGACAAAATCCATCGCCCCAGCTGGTGGGCGATCTGCTCCGGGCCATCCTCACCGGCGGGCCGTACCCCGCCACCCTGCTCAACGGCGTGACCCTCCGCATCCGGGCCGAACGGGAAGTCACCCGAGGCCGCGCCGCCATCCTGAAAGCCTACTATCTCCGCAACTACCCCACCAAGCTCAACAAGGAGGTATTTACCGTGAGCCTGAACGAAAGCAGCAATGTTCCCTATGTTCTGGGGCGTCTCTTCTCTGTGCTGGAGACGATCCAGAGCGTCGCTAACCCCGGCATCAACGCCACCATCAAAGACCGGTACTTCAACTCGGCCTGTGCCACCCCGGCAACGGCCTTCCCTACGCTGGTCAAGCTGGCTCAGAAGCATCTGCAGAAGATGAGCACCCCAACGAGGTGCATTTCAGCAAACAGCTCACCGAGCTGATGGCCCAGCTGCCCGAGACAGGCTTCCCGGCGCGGCTCAGCCTGCCGGAGCAGGGTGCCTTTGAGATCGGCTACTACCACCAGACCCAGAAACGCTACGCCAAAAGAATGAGGAGGAATAAACCATGTCTGAGCCCATCAAGAACCGCTATGATTTCGTCATCCTGTTCGACGTCGAGAACGGCAATCCCAACGGCGACCCCGATGCAGGCAATATGCCCCGTATCGACCCGAGACGGGCTACGGTCTGGTGACCGATGTCTGCCTCAAGCGGAAGATCCGCAACTATGTCGAGACCCTGAAAGAGGACGAAAAAGGCTATCGTATCTACATCAAGGACGGCGTTCCCCTCAACCGCAGCGACGCCGAGGCCATCAGCACGCTGGGCATCGACCCCGACCTGAAAGCTGCCAAAAGGCCGACCCCGACATCGATGCCAAGCTGCGGGACTATATGTGTGAGAACTACTTCGACATCCGCACCTTCGGTGCTGTCATGACCACCTTCGTCAAGGGTGCGCTGAACTGCGGTCAGGTGCGCGGCCCCGTCCAGCTGAGCTTTGCCCGGTCGGTGGACCCCATCGTCCCGCAGGAAGTCACCATCACCCGCGTGGCCATCACTACCGAGGCCGATGCCGAGAAGAAGGGTACTGAGATGGGCCGCAAGCACATCGTGCCTTACGCCCTCTACCGCGCCGAGGGCTATGTCTCGGCCAACCTGGCCCGGAAGACCACCGGCTTCTCCGAGGATGATTTGAAACTTCTGTGGACTGCCATTCTGAACATGTTCGAGAACGACCACAGCGCTGCCCGGGGCAAGATGGCCGTGCGGGAGCTCATCGTGTTCAAGCACGATTCTGAGTTGGGCAATGCCCCGGCCTATAAGCTCTTCGACTCCGTCGCCGTCCAGCGCAAGCCCGATGTGGACGCCGCCCGCAGCTACCGCGACTACACCGTCACGGTGGCAGACACTCTGCCGGAAGGAGTCACCTGCAAGAGGCTGTCCTGATGGGCGGCGCAGATGACTGGCTGCCCCTGTCGGGCATCCAGCACTTCTGCTTCTGCCGCCGCCAGTGGGCGCTCATCCATCTGGAACAGCAGTGGGCGGAGAACCGCCGCACCGTCGAAGGCCAGCTCGACCACGCCCGCTGTCATGACGCAGACCAGACCGAACGGCGCGGCGGCCTGCTCATCACCCGAGGGATGCAGGTGGTCAGCCGTCGGCTGGGCCTGAGCGGAAACTGCGATGTCGTCGAGTTCCGGGCCGACCCGGAGGGCATCTCCCTGCAAAGCACGGAAGGGCTCTGGAAGCCCATGCCTGTCGAGTACAAGCATGGCCGCGCCAAGGCCAGCGACGCTGACCGGCTGCAGCTCTGCGCACAGGCCATGGCGCTGGAAGAGATGCTGGTGTGCAGCATCCCGGAGGGTGCGCTCTTCTACGATGAAACGCGGCGGCGGGAGGTCGTGCCGCTGACCGAAGAACTGCGCCAGACCACCCAGAAGATGGCCGATGAGATGCACGCCTATTTTACCCGGGGCTATACCCCCAAGTCGAAGCCCGGCACCCACTGCAACGCCTGCTCCCTCAAAGAGCTCTGCCTCCCCGTGCTGTATCAGCGTGCCGACCCGAAAGCCTATCTCCGCGCCCATCTGGACGAGATGCAGGAGGCCGCGCCATGAGAAAGTTTTTGAACACGCTCTACGTCCTCAACAAGGACGCCTACCTTTCCCTCGAGGGGGAGAACATCGTCCTGCTCTGCAACAAGGCTGAAATTGGCCGGGTCCCGCTCCACACGCTGGAAGGCATCGTCTGCTTCAGCTATCCCGGCGCAAGCCCTGCCTTGATGGGTAAATGCGCCAGCCTCGGGGTCGATTTGAGCTTTTTCAGCCCGCAGGGCCGCTTTCTGGCCCGGGCCGTAGGCGAAGAGCGGGGCAACGTCCTGCTGCGGCAGACCCAGTACCGCATCGCAGACAGCGAGACAGAGAGCTGTCTCTATGCGCGCAATTTCATCCTGGGCAAAGTCTATAACGCCCGCTGGGTGCTTGAACGGGCCACCCGCGACCACCCCCAGCGGGTGCCGGTGGAACAGCTCAAGCGCACCAGCGCCCAGCTGGCGGCGGCGCTGCCCCTCATCGAGCAGTGTGACGACCTCGACCAGCTTCGCGGTCTGGAGGGCGAGGCGGCACAGCGGTATTTCGACTGCTTTGATTCACTCATCCTGCAGCAGCACGATGATTTTGCCTTCACCGGTCGGAGCCGCCGCCCGCCACTGGACAACACCAATGCCCTGCTCTCTTTCGCTTATTCGCTTCTGGCCTCCGACTGCACGGCGGCTCTTCAGAGTGTGGGCCTCGACCCCTACGTCGGCTTTCTCCACAGCGCCCGGCCCGGGCGCAGGAGCCTCGCCCCCGACTTCATGGAAGAGCTGCGTGCAGTTTATGCCGACCGCTTCGTGCTCTCCTGCATCAACCAGAAAATCATGACGCCGAAGCATTTCCAGAAGCAGGAGAACGGGGCCGTCCTTCTCACCGATGAGGGCCGCCGCGCCTTTCTGGGCGGGTGGCAGACCCGCAAGCAGGAGACTATCACCCACCCGTTCCTGAACGAAAAGCTCCCGTGGGGCCTCGTGCCTTATGTGCAGGCTCTGCTTCTGGCCCGCACCCTGCGGGGCGATATGGAGCTTTACCCGCCATTTTTCTGGAAGTGAGGGATGTGTATGCTGGTCCTTATCACCTACGACGTCAATACCGAAACTCCTGCCGGGTGCAAACGTCTGCGCAAAGTCGCCAAGCGCTGTGTGGACCACGGCCAGCGGGTGCAGAACTCCGTGTTCGAGTGTCTGCTGGATGCCGCGCAGTATGCCGTTCTCAAGGCGGAGCTGACGTCTCTCATCGACCCTGCGCTGGACAGTCTGCGCTTCTACCAGCTGGGCAACAACTATAAGAACAAGGTGGAGCATATCGGCGTTCATCCGCCCTTCGAGCAGGACGGCCTGCTGTTGTTCTGAGTTTCCCGCCCCGGTGCGAAGGGCGAATTCTCAGCATTTTTCCGGCACCTTCGCACCGGATTTTTGTGTCATTTTGCATGATTAGGATAGCTCTTTGACCCGTTGTAAATCAAGGCTCTTCTAAATTCGTGCAGAATGTTGTATAATTTGTTTGAAAATAGAGATTTTGTCTCTGTTTTTGCTGTCGCCCTCCTCGCGGAGGGCGTGGATAAAATATCATTGAAAGTTTCTGGGGCCGGTCTCCGCTGGGTCGCCCTCCTCGCGGAGGGCGTGGATAGAAATCTTATGGAGATCTGAAGCCTGAAGATTTCAGGGGTCGCCCTCCTCGCGGAGGGCGTGGATAGAAATCGATGATGCTCTCCGACCTTTGATAATCTCCAGAGTCGCCCTCCTCGCGGAGGGCGTGGATAAAATAACTTAACCGGCGACGAGGCCGAAAGAATTTACGTCGCCCTCCTCGCGGAGGGCGTGGATAGAAATTGCGCTACGGCGTGGACGTTTACACCGGCCAGGGCAGTCGCCCTCCTCGCGGAGGGCGTGGATAGAAATACTTGCCCGCCCTATGCAGATCTTGAAGTGTACAGGTCGCCCTCCTCGCGGAGGGCGTGGATAGAAATCGACAGCCTGAGCCGCAAGCACAACGTTTTGACCCGTCGCCCTCCTCGCGGAGGGCGTGGATAGAAATCGAACCTCACATCTGGCGGCAACAGCACCATGAGTCGCCCTCCTCGAGGAGGGCGTGGATAGAAATAGGTGTCTGGCATCGACTACATCGACGTATGGTGTCGCCCTCCTCGCGGAGGGCGTGGATAGAAATCTCCCGACAACAAAGTCGTGAACATCGAGGTCCCGGTCGCCCTCCTCGCGGAGGGCGTGGATAGAAATCGCGCCGGGCGGCGCAGCCCCAGCGGCGACCGATGCGTCGCCCTCCTCGCGGAGGGCGTGGATAGAAATTGGTGACGGCGACCGGCGATTACCTGACGCTCAAGGTCGCCCTCCTCGCGGAGGGCGTGGATAGAAATACCTGTCCGCTGCCCTGGGCGTGAAGCCGCGGCGTCGCCCTCCTCGCGGAGGGCGTGGATAGAAATCGCTGAAAGCGCCAAAATGACCGACGACGCGGCGGAGGTCGCCCTCCTCGCGGAGGGCGTGGATAGAAATCACCACATTCCTGAACTGCCTGGAGTTCGCGGAGTCGCCCTCCTCGCGGAGGGCGTGGATAGAAATACCCTTTGCCAGAGCATTAGCGCCTGTTTCCAGGTCGCCCTCCTCGCGGAGGGCGTGGATAGAAATTGGCCAAGATCAAGGAGATGTGCTGACATGAGCGAGTCGCCCTCCTCGCGGAGGGCGTGGATAGAAATCCTACATTACCAGCGCCGTGAACCAGAACACCACGGTCGCCCTCCTCGCGGAGGGCGTGGATAGAAATCATCAAACCCAGTTTGCAGGATAAGGTGGCCGATGTCGCCCTCCTCGCGGAGGGCGTGGATAGAAATACCGTACTGACGGTAAGTGTGGAGAGCGATTTCGTCGCCCTCCTCGCGGAGGGCGTGGATAGAAATCATATCGGGCAGGTGGAAGCAAGCCGCCCCGCACCTGGTCGCCCTCCTCGCGGAGGGCGTGGATAGAAATTTCTGGATCACGTAGCAAAGGTGCAGCATATCAGTCGCCCTCCTCGCGGAGGGCGTGGATAGAAATCCACTTATGACTATGATCCCTGCATTTGGCCCAGTCGCCCTCCTCGCGGAGGGCGTGGATAAAATCCACTTATGACTATGATCCCTGCATTTGGCCCAGTCGCTCCTCGCGGAGGGCGTGGATAGAAATTTCCGTTCTGGCTTCCCAGCACTCGCAGGTATTCGTCGCCCTCCTCGCGGAGGGCGTGGATAGAAATATCCGATGGTCGGCGGCGAGATCGTGCAGAGCGAGGTCGCCCTCCTCGCGGAGGGCGTGGATAGAAATAACGCTTCCGCCGCGGGCGTGTTCAGGCTGGACCGTCGCCCTCCTCGCGGAGGGCGTGGATAGAAATATGGTTTTCGGTAGGAGAAACCGCCTTTCCGTCGCCCTCCTCGCGGAGGGCGTGGATAGAAATTTGTCCAGAAGCCGCTGGGTTGCTTCATCGGTCAGGTCGCCCTCCTCGCGGAGGGCGTGGATAGAAATGACAAAGCAGAGGGGATTTTGCGCGCCGCCGGTCGCCCTCCTCGCGGAGGGCGTGGATAGAAATAAATCTCAAACCCTGCGTTTTGATGGTCTCGGCGTCGCCCTCGCGGAGGGCGTGGATAGAAATATCACAGAGCGATATATAATTATCACAGAATCAACGTCGCCCTCCTCGCGGAGGGCGTGGATAGAAATACGGAGCCAAGGAATGCCGATCTTGGCAGCCATGGTCGCCCTCGCGGAGGGCGTGGATAGAAATCAACCGAAAACGTGCGGTGCTGGATGCCGAAGCCGTCGCCCTCCTCGCGGAGGGCGTGGATAGAAATTCCGGCGTAAGAACACGCCGGTCGGAGGTCTGGAGTCGCCCTCCTCGCGGAGGGCGTGGATAGAAATAAGCCGGCCACGGCCACCAACGCCAACGGCATCAGGTCGCCCTCGCGGAGGGCGTGGATAGAAATTACTTTCTCCCGACCATCAGCATCACGCTGGGCGGTCGCCCTCCTCGCGGAGGGCGTGGATAGAAATTTGAACTCCCGGAGGCACAGCCAGATGACGTGGAGTCGCCCTCCTCGCGGAGGGCGTGGATAGAAATGTTCCGGGTGGAACGTGGGAGCCGCTGGCGATGGTCGCCCTCGCGGAGGGCGTGGATAGAAATAAGTCCACGGCGGAGATCATCGCATACAACAGCGGTCGCCCTCCTCGCGGAGGGCGTGGATAGAAATAACAGATCCAGCAGCTTCATAATTCAGCTCTCCTGTCGCCCTCCTCGCGGAGGGCGTGGATAGAAATGTCCTCGATCATGGCCGTTGCGAGGGCGTCCCGGGTCGCCCTCCTCGCGGAGGGCGTGGATAGAAATCTGCTGGAACAGGGGCTGCGCCACAAAGCACGGGTCGCCCTCCTCGCGGAGGGCGTGGATAGAAATCCCAACCACTGCGAAACCCTGCTGGGAGAAAGGTCGCCCTCCTCGCGGAGGGCGTGGATAGAAATCATGAGGGCGGTGTCTGCGTCCTCGTGGAAGATGGTCGCCCTCCTCGCGGAGGGCGTGGATAGAAATATCTTGAAGCCGATAGCAGCAGGCGATTGCTTTGGTCGCCCTCCTCGCGGAGGGCGTGGATAGAAATCGTGAAGCGGCTGCTTTATTCAGTCATCCTCGTCGCCCTCCTCGCGGAGGGCGTGGATAGAAATAGATCAACTCCTGAACGGTCGCCCTCCTCGCGGAGGGCGTGGATAGAAATAAGCTGGTGCAGGATGCAAAGAACGTATTGTCGCCCTCCTCGCGGAGGGCGTGGATAGAAATATGCAGACCCGGACACCCGAATGACCGCAGCAAGGTCGCCCTCCTCGCGGAGGGCGTGGATAGAAATTCGGCTATGTTCACCCAAATCGGTTTTAGAGGTCGCCCTCCTCGCGGAGGGCGTGGATAGAAATCATCCGCTTTGCTCTGCAATAAGCCCCAGTGGCGTCGCCCTCCTCGCGGAGGGCGTGGATAGAAATCATACTGGCATCCCGACTCCCGTCAGTTAGAGTCGCCCTCCTCGCGGAGGGCGTGGATAGAAATACCATGAACGTGGAGCAGGTAACCGCCACCTGCTGGTCGCCCTCGCGGAGGGCGTGGATAGAAATTGGATGCCAGCATCATACCATCACCCCGGTAAGCGTCGCCCTCCTCGCGGAGGGCGTGGATAGAAATAGCAGATTTGCAAGCTGGCCGGGCTGGGCGATGGTCGCCCTCCTCGCGTGGATAGAAATAAGACGGCCATTACTGAGGCCATCGACCCCACCCTGTCGCCCTCCTCGCGGAGGGCGTGGATAGAAATATACAAGGGCCGGACACGGAGGAAGTTTTGCTCGTCGCCCTCCTCGCGGAGGGCGTGGATAGAAATTTGCGAGATTCTGCCCGCCTCGACCAGATCCTCTTGTCGCCCTCCTCGCGGAGGGCGTGGATAGAAATGTATGAAGAAAACGATCTACCTCGGCCCGACCATGTCGCCCTCCTCGCGGAGGGCGTGGATAGAAATCAGTGAATAGAATTTGCGTTTTAGCGCTCGTCGCCCTCCTCGCGGAGGGCGTGGATAGAAATAGTAGCAGAGCTTGAAGGTTCCTCAACGCCACCAAGGTCGCCCTCCTCGCGGAGGGCGTGGATAGAAATACAGCCTTGCCAGTGGCATCAGTGGCCAGCTCATCGTCGCCCTCGCGGAGGGCGTGGATAAAATATCTCGCCGTATGCCTCGGTAAACCCGACAGAGTGTCGCCCTCCTCGCGGAGGGCGTGGATAAAATTCATCGTCCCACAGGGCAAGCTCGCCGGTCTTATGTCGCCCTCCTCGCGGAGGGCGTGGATAAAATCTCGGCAACAAGCCCTCCGCCTGATGTACCGCCGGGTCGCCCTCCTCGCGGAGGGCGTGGATAGAAATCGGGTCATACTGGACATGAACGGCTCCGATGCGTCGTCGCCCTCCTCGCGGAGGGCGTGGATAAAATTCCTTTGGAGATGTAGACACCACCTTACCAGATTGTCGCCCTCCTCGCGGAGGGCGTGGATAGAAATTGCTATGGCAGAGGGTTTAGCGGAAGCAATCGACGTCCCCTCCTCGCGGAGGGCGTGGATAGAAATTCATCGTCCCACAGGGCAAGCTCGCCGGTCTTATGTCGCCCTCCTCGCGGAGGGCGTGGATAGAAATCTCGGCAACAAGCCCTCCGCCCGATGTACCGCCGGGTCGCCCTCCTCGCGGAGGGCGTGGATAGAAATCGGGTCATGCTGGACATGAGCGGCTCCGATGCGTCGTCGCCCTCCTCGCGGAGGGCGTGGATAGAAATTCCTTTGGAGATGTAGACACCACCTTACCAGATTGTCGCCCTCGCGGAGGGCGTGGATAGAAATTGCTATGGCAGAGGGTTTAGCGGAAGCATCGACGTCGCCCTCCTCGCGGAGGGCGTGGATAGAAATAGATTCACAGCCATCCCCTCACTGAACCAGCGCGTCGCCCTCTCGCGGAGGGCGTGGATAGAAATTGGTCTAAGCTGGACAAGCCGATGAACCGCCGCCGTCGCCCTCGCGGAGGGCGTGGATAGAAATGATTGAGTTCCGGTCGAATGAGGCAGCACCATGTCGCGCTCCTCGCGGAGGGCGTGGATAGAAATAAGCAGTGGCGTGAGGGCAAGGACCGCACCGGCCAGTCGCCCTCCTCGCGGAGGGCGTGGATAGAAATCCGACAAGGAGCCAGTAAGCAAAATCCGGTTGGAGTCGCCCTCCTCGCGGAGGGCGTGGATAGAAATCAGAATATCGGACTGATCTTCGTCGAAAAACACGTCGCCCTCCTCGCGGAGGGCGTGGATAGAAATTTCGTCACATAGCCCATTGCGAAACCTCCAGAAGGTCGCCCTCCTCGCGGAGGGCGTGGATAAAATACAGCAGCTTTGCCACGATGCAGGGCTGTCGCTGGTCGCCCTCCTCGCGGAGGGCGTGGATAGAAATGCACTGGTTGCGGCCGGCGTGTTCGCGGCACTCGTCGCCCTCCTCGCGGAGGGCGTGGATAGAAATTTGACAGCAGTGCGCATGGCGGTGATTGTAGAGGGTCGCCCTCCTCGCGGAGGGCGTGGATAGAAATCGGCCAGCCTGACCCTCCAGACCCGCCGCAGAACGTCGCCCTCCTCGCGGAGGGCGTGGATAGAAATAAGCCCACAGGCGGCACCACACCGGCAGCACGTCGTCGCCCTCCTCGCGGAGGGCGTGGATAGAAATCATGATGCCAGCAAAGCAGGTGCGGACGGGGTATGGTCGCCCTCCTCGCAGAGGGCGTGGATAGAAATTCGTTGCTGCCCCGCTCCCAGGAGGAATACGGGTGGTCGCCCTCCTCGCGGAGGGCGTGGATAGAAATAAGAACCTGCTGCACCCCAAAAAGGAGGACTGACGTCGCCCTCCTCGCGGAGGGCGTGGATAGAAATGGCAAGAAGTTTGGCTTCGCACTGGATGTTCTCACGTCGCCTTCCTCGCGGAGGGCGTGGATAGAAATACCGCATAACCCCACTGGAAAACGCCATCACGCAGTCGCCCTCCTCGGAGGGCGCAGGTAGAAATCAACACAAAAATATGGTAAACTCTTATTAAGTTGTTGCCATGCGCTCTCTAAGGAACCGAGTATTTTGACCTACAATTCCGTCTCTTAAAGACGTTGGTTGAAATCAGTTTGTGTTCCCCGGTGCATTCTTCGACTTGAAGTCGCTCCTATTTGAGGGGTGTGGATAGAATAACATAATAATCATATCGCAGTTCTCAAAAGCGTAACCAAGTCGTCCTCTTCACCGAGGGCGTAGATAGAAATGGTCACAACCACGCCGGTCTTTTCAGCATCAAGGTTGCCCTCCCCGCAAAGGGTACGGATAGAAATCAGTTTCCTCCTCGAATCGGGCATCGCCACAATTTTTCCAAAAAGGAGTTTTCCATGCATACCGTTCCCCTTACCCATCAGCTCGTCACCATCCAGGACGACTTTGACCTCGACAAGATCATCGAAAGCGGCCAGTGCTTCCGGCCGCAGAAACTGGCCGACGGGCGCTACCGTTTTCTTTCCGGCGGCGCACTCCTTTATCTGACTCCGCTGGGCGCTGGGCAATACGACGCTGCATGGTATGGCTCAGATTGGGAGTGCTGGGCCAACTACTTTGATTTGGGCCGGAACTATGCCGCGCTGCGGTGCAGCTTGGCGGGACAGAGCAGCTATCTGGACAAATCGCTCGAATTTGGGCAGGGCATCCGAATCCTGCATCAGGACCCATGGGAAATGCTCATCACCTTTCTTATCTCCCAGCGCAAGAGCATTCCGGCCATCCGCACCGCCGTAGAACGCCTTGCCCGGTGCTGCGGCGAACCGCTCAGTGCCGAAGGCGATGAAGTCTTCCTCTTCCCCACCCCGCAGCAGCTCTGCGGCCTCTCTGGAGCGCAGCTGATGGGCTGTGGTCTGGGCTACCGCACCCGTTACATCCAGAACGCTGCCGCACAGGCTTCCAGCGGCACACTCGACCTCGGTGCTCTGGCAGCGCTGCCCGACGACGCTCTCTTTTCCCGCCTCCTCGAGCTGGACGGCGTCGGCAAAAAGGTAGCAAACTGCGTCTGCCTCTTTGGCTATGGCCGTACCGCGATGGCTCCCATTGATGTTTGGATACAGCGACTCATTGATGAGGAATTCGGCGGCCGCGACCCTTTTCCTTCCTATGGTCAGCAGGCTGGCATCGTACAGCAGTACCTGTTCTACTACAAGCGCAGCACCCGCCGCAGCGTCGCTCACAAAAAAAAAAAGTTATTGACAACTCTCCTTTGGCTGGTATAATAATATGCGTCGTCAGGAATGACACGCCAGCTATGGGGGATTAGCTCAGCTGGGAGCGCGATGCACCCAGAAACACACCCCCACAGCGATGGTTGATGACGATTAAGTTCCCACTAAAGATTTTCATTCCAGAGGCTTGCTTCTGGAATTTATGGGGGATTAGCTCAGCTGGGAGCCCGGTTGGTATCAAAACACACCCCAGTCAGATAGTCCTGCGACAATCAAATTCCCAACAAAACTCCATCCAAGAGGTTCGCTTCTTGGATTTTATGGGGGATTAGCTCAGCTGGGAGAGCGCTTGCATGGCATGCAAGAGGTCAGCGGTTCGATCCCGCTATTCTCCACCAAAAAAGCACTGTACTTCGTAGGAAGTATGGTGCTTTTCTTTTTGCTTTCTTGGAGGTCACACTGAAAATCAGCCAAATGCCTGATTTTGCAGGCGTATGGACGGCAACCCCCAATTCTTGCTGTTTCGTTGTTTTTGAAAATGCTTGTTCGATGCCCGACTGTTTTGCAGGCGGACGTATCACTCCCCCTCAATGTAAGGAGTGAGATCGAAGTTGAACGAGATGTTGATCTGGTATCCGCGATATACGTCTACCCTGCGGATGAGCTGGTTGACGATCATCTTCTTCGCTTCAAAATTTGCACTGTCGTACAGGTCAGCATAAGAAATCAGTTCATCATACAGCCGCGACACTTTATCCATCAGCTCAGCCGTTTTCTCCAGTTCTTCACTGGCCGCTTCGCAAAGGTTTTCCAGCTCCGTGAGTTTCTCTTCCTGCGCTGTAATCATTTCGGCAAGGGTTTCTCTCGGTAACACGCTTTCACCTTTGATGCAAGCTAAAACCTCGGTTTTCAGTGCGAACAGGTCTTTTTCTGCCTTGTTCCGCTGTGTCTGAAGGTCTTGCAGATGATTCTTGCGTTCCGCATTCTCTTTTTCATAGCGTTTTGTAACGATCTGCTCTTTGGGGATACCCCTCATCTTGGAGAAAATCTGGCGGACAGCTTTATCAATGATCTCATCCAGAATGTGGACGGTATATCCCGTCTGCCCGGTGCAGTTGGTCTGCTTGCGGAGCTTTCCGTAACAGGTATAGCGAATACGCAGCGTATCGTCTAACGATCCATCTGCCATTTTTCGCCATTTACGGCTGCTGGTCAGTTCCAGCTTTGCACCGCAGTGTCCGCAGTAAGCGTTGCCGGCAAGCAGCGACTTCCATGGATGTTCAAAGGAAGACGATTTTCGGCTTCCGCAGTTGAGCGCACAGAGCGTTCATTCCGAATGCGCTGTGCGTTTTCAAACTGTTCCTGCGGGACAATCTGCAAATCCGGCATCAATTCTGACCGTGCATCCCCACAGCGTAGATCGCCGGTGTAGGTCAGGTTTTGTACCATCCCCGAATACTGGATGGGTGCCAGCACTTTCCAGACCTTGCGCGATAGCCAGAATTGTTCAGATAGGTAGCAATGTGCTGCGGGCCGTAGCCCTCATACACATATTTGTCAAAGACAATCCGCACTACGGCAGCTTCCTGCTCGTTGATGTGCAGTTCGTACAGTTCATGCTTGCGCTTGTTGATACGCCCACTCCGTACAAGGTCATAGCCATAAGGCGCATTTCCGCCCTTGAAGTGACCTTCTTCTACAAGCTGGCGCAGACTGGTGCGGGTACGGACGGAAGTCTTTTCGCTTTCTCCGTCCGCCTGCCAGAATCGGATGTAGTTCAGCAGTTTGTCAGTGTGGTTGTCGAAACGCTGCTCACCCTCTTGGGTACTCCATACCCGGATGCCGTTCCGTACAAACCATTCCACAACAAAGGGCGTTTCATCTGCGATACGACCGATACGGTCGAACATGAATACCAGCAGGATATCGAACTTGCCCTTTCGGGCATAGTCCTTGATGATCTGGAGCTTGTCGCGGGCGGCGGCCCGGACTTTGTGGCCGGACACGCCTTCTTCCTGTTCTTCATGGACGATGACCCAGCCCTTCGATTCAGCGAATTTATGGCAAGCCTTTCGCTGCATGGGCAGGTCTGCTTCATGGTTGGAGTTGAAATCCACCTGCTTATCGGTGGAAACGCGGTACAAGCAGCACACGCGATTGTTATTTTTTGTCATTGTAAATTCCTCACTTTCATCATAAAAAGTGGGGATAGGCTTTATTTCGTTGTCAAAGAACGTCCGGCAATGGCTCGGTTTGTAATATCGCCCGTTACCGCACTCAGTATAGCGTTTGATTCTGCATTCGTCCATGATGTCAACCTACCTTCTTCGTATAGCTGGTGGCAAGCAGGATGTTCCGAATGCGTTCAAATGCTTCCGGGTTGGGTTCTTTGGAAAAACTGAAAACAACAGGATAGCCATTGATTACCAGATATTGCCGGTTAGCATCACTGTCAGTCGCAGGAAGATTTCCTGCGACCTGAGAAAACTTGTCGATCATTGTAGTGCCCTTTCCTTTGATTTATCAGAATTTCATCGGCAGGGCATCCTTGCGGCACTTGCCGTTGTAGGCCATATAGATGGGAAAACGTATTTCTTCCATCCGGGCAGTTTGGCAGGATTGTCCATGCCACTGCGATAAATCTCCATGGGGTGAACGCTGCGCAGCGCACGGATGAGCCGTTCCTCGCTGAACTCACCGTGATACAGTTCTACGAAGTGCATCACGCCCCGCAGGACAGATGCCCGGAACGAATCAGGCTTGCCCTCCCATGCAGCCACGATCAGCCGCAGGGCCTCGCAGTAGATTTTCTCGCCCATCTGGTTGTACAGCTTGAGTGCGGTGCCCACGCAGCTGATGCGGTAGTCGCTCAACTGCAAGCTGTCATAGTTGAAGTCCAGACCCACCCGGTTGGTGGCTGCGAGAAATGCAACGGAGGGCGCATCCTCTCCCACGACCTTGGCACGGAGCTTGATGCCCGCCGTCAGCGGTGCGGCGTGACCGTTCTGCTCTGCGAAGAACAGGGCTTCCTGCTGCATCGTCAGGCCAGTGTATATCTTACACAGAATCGGCAGATCCTTACCGCCGTTGCGCAGGATACGCGCTTCAATGGTGTGCTGGCCGTCCGTTACATAATACCGGCCATTGCGGAAGCTGACCTTCGGCTCGTTCGCCGTATATTCGTTAAAGTCTTTGGCAATCAACTCAACGCGCTTGCGCTGGATGCCCCGCTGGTACAGCTCACGAGGGTAGATCAGCTTACTGCTGTGAATGACCACCATCTGGTACGGCGGTGTAATGTTAAAGGAAGCGGAGAAGTTATCCGCAGTGTTTTTCAGGCGCATCTCATTTCCTCCTTGATTCGCCAGATGTATTTTTCAGCTTCTTCCAGAATCTCAGCGACCTGCTGCTTACGCTTCGGGATGGTGAGCAAGGTGGGATTAAAGGTAAAGCTGTATTCGAGCCGCTGAATCATGGCATGAACAGCGGATTGCAGTTCGGTGTACATCATCATCTCCTCCACACTCCCAGCGTCCTCAAAGGATGATTTGATGGGTGTGTAGGGATAGATGGGTGGCTTTCCATCCACCACTTCAGGAGGCGCGTAAGCCGCCTGAGAGCGGATGATCGGTTTGAGTTTTTGAATGCTGCCCATCGGATTCAGAGCAAGACTGATCTTCACAGCATCATCGACCCGGCGCATATTCTCCGGGGAAAGGTGTCCGACAAACTTCAGGACACGGATTTTATCAATGGTGAAAATCTGTTCTGCCTGAACAATGGACGGTTTCAGGCCATCTTCTTCTACCTGACAATGGGTTGCCTGCGTTACTTTCTTATCTGTCTTACTTGTCAAAGCCGCGACAATCAAAGTCGGAGAGTAGATGTTGCCGACATCATTTTGAAGAATGACTACTGGACGGGCACCGTTTTGTTCGGAGCCAACGCCTGCCTCCAGTTTTACAAAATAGATGTCTCCGCGTTGGAACTTCCAATTCGATTCCAAGTGCGAACCTCCATTCTGATATGCAAAAGCCCGCTGCGTTTTCGGCAGCGGGCTTTGCTCAATTCATGGTGGTAATTGATTTTAGGGATTCTATCGCATCCCTGCGGGTGAATGAAAACCGGATTCAGCGCGGCATGACAACGTAGTCGTAGCCACGCCGGGTCTGGCAGACCGTGCAGGTTTCCATGCATCTGTCCTTATTCGGCACAATGGCGATCTTGAACGCCTTGGTTTCAACGTAGTGCCGGAGGCAGACACCGCAGAGGGTACGGATGGACTTGACCATCGCAGGAGTCAGCTTCATCTCATGGTATATCTGACGCTCTTTGATGGTAGGATTCAGTTCATCCATAGGTTTACCTCCTATGTGTGATTAAAAATGAGTGGGTAGTTATGTAAAGAACAGAAGCAGCCGAAGACCAAAAACAGCATCCGACTGCTCCTGATAAAATATGTTTAGGTCTCATATTCGCCCTCGGCTCCCTGAGAGTGGGGAATCATCTGGCGGCGGGCTTGTACCGCTCCATTGGCATCTCAGCCACCCCGTCTGCTTTCTGACCGGGCCGCGAATTACGGAAGTATCATTGTTCTGAGTACCAGATGACTGAACTGTTCAATTTTCAAGGTCCGTGAGTGTGGACATATCACCGGCGGCGGTAGCCGTCCGGGAAATTGTCCCCTCACTTACTAGCCATCGAGAAGGCTCAATCCATAGCATCAAATTCAAAGTTTTTCAAAAATTTAGTGATTCGTTTGATTTTGATGCTAATTGTCGGCTGAGAACAGTGCAAAACTTTAGAAATTTCAGTAACAGTGTATCCCTCATAGGCAAAAAGCGTCAGCAGCTCCAAATCCTTTGCATTCAATTTTTCAAGTGCTGCAAGCAGATGCTCATTTTTGATTTCTCCGACCCATGCAAAACGGTTTTTTGTTTCGTGATATACGTCAGTGACCGTAATAGCCTTTTCGTACCGCTTGAAATCCACGGAATCCTCATCATCCTCGGTCACAAAAATCGGCTGAGTATTATCAACATAGGCACGTTCACTATTGAGAACATCCAAATCGAACTGGTACATTGCCTGGATTGCATCTTCGGACATTCCTGCTTCCCGGTACTGGATACGCAGTTTCTTCCACCTGTTTTCCAGACGTACACGCTCTGAGCCATTATTGAATTTCATAAACCTCCAAATTTTCGATAAAGCGTAAAAGTCGAAAATTTGGAGATTCTAGGGATACTTTGCGGCCAGCTCCAGCCACGAAAAGAAGGCAAAAAGAAACATGAAGTGTCCTTTCCGCCGGATGCGGAGGTTGAGGACACTTTACTGTGTGACAGCTTGCGGGCTTTTCTTGGCAACAAAAAGAGATGCACTAAAGAAAAGGGTACCGACACTGTTTTCCATCCGAGAATGGAAAGCGGTATAAGTATCCTCGGCCTTTAATGCATCTCAGGCTTCGATATGTTTTGTTCCGACGCATCGAAGCCTATAAAAAAGAAAACCGCCGTGCGATCAGCTTACAGGGCATCGATTCGTGCCCTGTAAGCATATCACACGACGGTGTTATGAAAGTCATCTGGCGGTGTTATGAAAGTGTTATGGAGCCATTTTTGCCCCTTTCTGAAAAATTTTAGGTGTTATGAAAGTCACATGAAGGTGTTGCGAAAGTGTTATAGGAATCATTCTTACCAATTGGCTCCAAATGCAAGGATTTCCTCGTATTCTTCCGTGGTCAGATGTTCCTTTGCTGCGGCCAGCTCGTTGGTTGCAAGTTCATTCATTCCCTGTGCTTTCAGGGAGCGGATCAGCCAGCAGTATGCTTTCGGATTATCCGGAGCGATGGTCAGAGACTTCATGGCGTACTGATTGAGCAAGTCATAAGAATGCAGCGAATCCAGCTGCTTCAGCAGTTCACTGACAGCACCCATATAGGAAAGATGGTATTTTGTGGAAAACTGAATGAGCCAATGCTCCCCATCTGCGGAGGACAAGACCTTCCCATGATAGAGGTCAAGAGCATTTTTGAGAATGTCCACTTTGTTGATTACGGAGGACGCTCTGACAGCGGAAGATACAAGTTCATCAAAACGCTGATAATCTGTCATAATGTGAAGCTCCGGGTTGAGCTGATATCCGGATGCGGAGGATAAAACCAATGGTTCATCCGAAATAATACTGAACTTCTGGCGTAAACGGTAAACCAGCCCTTTGACGTTCTTGGCTGGATTGTCTGAATCATCCGGCCAGAGCGTTTGGGTGATTTCCTGCGGAGAAATGGCATTTTACGGGAAATCAGCAGGTAAGAAATCAGTCGGTTGATGCTTGGAGAGCTAAAGTCAGCTTCTTTCAGAACGCCTTTGGACGTACTGATGCTCAGTTCGCCAAACAGACTGACATAGATGTCCTTGCTGCTTTGAATCGAAGTGGGAATATACGCCATCTGGAGTCGGTTCAGCATCTTCTGTTCGTTGTACGACGCAAGCAGCACATAGGCCAGAATCCGCAGCATACTGGTCTGCTGAATATACCGCTTAGGATTCCGGACGGCAAGCAGAGCGACTGGGCGCGGCTCCAAGGAAACGGCAATAACAGGCCGGATGCCAAGCCGCTGGTACAGGTTATACTCCGCAGGATAGGCTTCTTTTGTTGCTTCGGCGTCCGGGACGACCATTGGAATTCCCTTGCGGACAGTTTGTACCCACCGATCAAGAAATTCAGCGGATTCATATTCTTCGGTTAAAAGCATCGTCTTGTCTGTTGCGCCAGCGTTGAACCACCAGAATGGTGTCCACAAATTCAAATCAAGATCGACCTGAATTAAACCGCACCAGTCAGCATCGTAGAATTGGCAAGTGGCTTTCAGCACCTGCTGGGCAACTTCTTTCGGGGAAAGATGCTGGTAATACAATTGCGATTCAAGGTCATTCATACTGTTCTCAAAATCAATTGCACGTTGAATATCTCCAAAGCTCCGTTCTTCGTACTCATGATCAGGCTGACGCATAAAATTTCACCTCGTGTCAAATAAAAAGCACAGCATCAGGGATTCACTCGCTCTGTACGGTGAATCCCAGTGCTGTGCTGGTATCAATCATGCAACCGCAAGAGCTGAACAAAGCTACATCGTAGTGTGGTTGGGCGGCTCAAGCAAAAATGAATCTCATTTCGTCAAAAAATCAACAATCAAATCATTAAAGGAGCCATTCAAGGAGCCATTCAAATGAAACGAAATCAGAATTTTGACTATAATCGCTCTCAAAAAGTGCTTTCCTGCCGCTACAACATGGACATCAACCGAGTGGAAGCCCGATTCGAGGATGGAACCATTCTTTCCATCGACTGCATCGTCATTGAGGACGAATATGGCAACACCCCGGCACAGCGAGCAGAACTGGACTGGCTACTTATATAACAAGCCCTTGGAATATACCCAGCTTGTGCTGAGTGGGAAATCGAACATTATCTTTCACTTGGTTGCGATCACGGTAGACTAGAAGATTGACCTTTTTCATAGAAATGTGATTGGCTGTTACAGAATGGCTCTTCAAAGCATTACAGAAAATCCGGAAACTTTTTGAACCATAATAACTCAAAAAAGTTTCCGGATTTCTGTTTTTGTACGATTGCTATCGTATTTTCATTTTGCAATAGTTTTCATAATTGACCATTGTCCATTACAGAGAATATAGGTCTCTTCCTATAATTGGCTGACATTTTATAGCACACACATTTATTTCTGCATGGAATACCCACTGCTTCCATAAAATATTTACTCGAATAATTTTCCGCAAAATGGACAACGATCTTTCACTGTTAGTACAATTGAAAAGTGCTTCCCACAAAAAGGACAACGACGTGTTATAAAATCAAAAATATAGTCTATCAAAAGTACAACAACAGCTGCTATACGAAACTCAAATGCCCATAGTGCGCATACGACTATTGCTATGAAGATGAATACAGCTTTGCATAATGTGAGTTTTGTTTGGAATTTCTTTTTTTATTCTTCTTTCAAGCATTTTCCTTATAAGACGGAAGATTATGCTCAAAGCAATAGTAGGCTTTTTCCAAGATATAGCTATCGTTGTCATAGTGAGTAGCTTTTCTATATTCTGTCTTCTTTGCAGTTTGTGAGGTAAATCTTTTTGTTTTAGGATTTACCAGTGCATAAGTTACAGTCGTATCCTCAATGGTTGCTCTTTCAAAAAAGCATTTGGCTGCCATGAGTAATCCTTATAAAATTCACATTGTCTAATTTTCAGATGTGTATAAATATTTGTTGATGCGTATTGACTGGGATCACTGTAAATGAAAATCTGAGAGGGAGTTAGCCCAGAAGCTGTAAATGGAATCCAAATATAGGGTTTTGTTAATCCAATCAGAATATTAACACCTCTGTCTAGTACCGCAGCTGCAGCAGGACTCACAACACTTCTCCTTTCATTTTTTACAGGTTTATTTCCGTACGTTATCTGAAAACGATATGGAACTCCCTTATAAGAATCTCGCGCTGTAGGTCTTTCGACAACAATTTTTCATATGTAATTGTCGAATCATATGGGATGTTACGTTCGGTAAGGATTTTTCCTGTTCGACAGGCGACAAGCCGCTTAAATCAACCACTTCACTTATATACATTCCTGCCGATGGAGCATCTATCTTCGACGTGTCTGCATATGCCGAAGTGGGGATAATATGGGACATTGCCAACAATGCGGTACTTGCACCCGTGAGTTTAAGAAATTCTTTGCGAGTCATCTCTTTCATATTTATTCTCCTTGAAGTTTACTGATTATCGCATACCGTTACTTGATATAATATATTGTTTATACGTTTCTTCAACTCTGCATTGGAATCACCCTTTCATGTAAAAACAAAAGACACGAAATTGTTACGTCCACCTTAATTCTTAGATTAACTATTGATAGCATCAAAGCACAATAAGCAATCAAGGTCCACGATTTTGTATCAAAGTAGAGAAAACTTGTAACGAAATCGGTGTGGCGCAAATAACATGACCCTCAACACTGGGCATCCAGCATTGAGGGTCATACTTAAATAACCGTTTGTATTGCACTCGCACTATGCCTCAAGTCGATTGTCAACCGAAGGCTTTTATTATGTCATGAAGAATTTCCATCTGCTGCGGCGAAAGATCATTTCCTTTTTGACTTGGTGAAAGCAATTCATTACGGAGTTTAATTAAAGTTTTCTTTTGCACCAGTCAATCCAGAAAGAGATAGTACTTCTGGCGCATCCAGTCCTAGGAGTTCATCTGTTGAAATGCTAAATAAGGATGAAATGCTTGCAAGAACATCCAACGGAATTGCATGTGCATCACTTTCATATCCACTGATCGTGGATACAGCCTTATTTAACCGTTTAGCCAAATCTGCCTGCGTCCAGCCACGACTTTCCCTCAGCTTTTAACTTTTCTCCTAAATAATGCTCCATTCCCGTACACTCCCATTTTATATAAAGTGTACTATTTGAAATTTCAACATAATCGTACTATACTACATATAATGTTCGATTATGTTGAAATTTGATTGACTTGTGAGGAGCAGGGCTGTATGTTGTGTGATAAAAGCATTCCCATGTGCAATGGAGGGATTTCAAAATGAATGTCTTGGTTTATGATGATGACCAGCAGATCGTTGATTCTATTATTGAAGAACTCAAAAGAAAAGCGAGGAAACGCATGTAGCATTAAGATTTTATGGTTTTCTCAACCAAGTCAAATAAACTTATCACTTCCGTATGATATTGCGCTTCTGGATATTGATATGGGCGAAACAAATGGAATTGAGCTTGCCAGAAAGTTACGAGCAGAAAATGGAAACATTGTGATTATCTTCATTACGAATTTCATTCAGTATGCTCCAGAGGGATTTGAGGTTCAAGCCTTTCGATACTTACTAAAAGCAGATTTCTCTGCTAAACTTGATTCCTACTTTGATTCAGCCGTCCAAGAAGTGCTTCAACGGAAACAGCTTGTTACAATTTCGATAAACTCTGAAATTATTGATGTACCTGTAAATGACATTCTGTATTTAGAATCTCAGCGAAGAATCATTGTTATGCACTTGTTGGACGAAAAACGCCCAGCATACCAATTTTACGGCAACATAACGGAACTATCCGAAAAAATCGAGCCACTCGGTTTCCTTCGTATTCAAAAAGCTATCTTGTCAATATGCACTATGTCGAAATCTTTCAATACAATAAAGTCCAATTGCGTGGTGGTCTTTGTCTGGCTCCAAGCGAAAAGAATTATAATGAGCTAAAACAGAAATATTTACATTGGCGAGGTAAAAGTAGATGGATGCTTTAATCAGTTTGGTTTACACAATCATAGATTCAGTCTGCGTATGTCTGTTTTTAGACGCTTTTGCTTCGCACCGTTGGAGGGATCATAGATTTCTTGTCGGTGTAATAGTTCAAACTATTTTAATGTATGCATCCATTGAATTCAGTGTTATTGTCTTAAATCGAAACCAAATCGTCAAAATTTTTTTAATTCTACTATCCTGCTTTATTGTTGCCAGAACTCTATATGGGAATATCTCAGAAAGGTTTTTATTATTTCTTATTGTTGTAGAATATCTCTTGACTTATAGTTTATCTTTTGCAGTCGGAATGCTTGCAACTTCGGTTTGTGGGATGGATGCTCAGACGTTTCAAGCCAATAAGACTTTATCTCTAATCTATGGAAACTCTTATTATTCTGCTGAATTATTTATTATTGCACTGTTTCGTAAAATAATGCTTCAGCGCACGGCAAACAGACCAAGAAGCCATGCTCAACATTCGCAGCTGATTCTGTACTTTCTATTTCCATGTGCATCATTTGTAATGCTTGTGATCCTACTTTACGTTACAAGTGGTCACAATATAGAAGAGTTTGTTTCTGCTGGCTGTTGTATTCTCATTTTTATTTCAAACGTCGCAGTCCTCTTCTTATTGGAGCGAATGGAATATGCCGCATCGGAAAGAGAACAGCTGTTGACACTTAATCAGCAGATTCAGCTGCAATCGAAAAACATGACCTCAGCAAGCGAACTTTATTCAGCTCAAAGGAAGAAAGTTCATGACTTTCGGGCGCACCTGAATGTTCTAAATCAACTAATGAAGAGCCAAGAGTATTCTGCTGCTGAAGAATATCTTGGAAAAATTACCGAACAGCAAACAGATCGACTATTCCTTGTCAACACACACCATCCTATCTTGGATGCACTTTTCAACACAAAAGCTGCCGAAGCAACTCAAAAGAAGATCAGTATTGATTTTGAAGTGAATGATCTATCAAATCTTCCATTTGATGCCTCTGATATAGTAGTGCTTCTATCAAACCTCTTGGATAATGCCATTGAAGCGTGTCAACGGTACGATAAAGGTGACAAAACGATTCATGTCATGGCGGTTGCGCAACAAGACTTTTTTATCTCTGTCCGAAACACATCAGAACCTGTTACAATTATAAACAGTTCCATTCCAACTACAAAACCAGAACCACAGCTGCATGGTTTTGGACTTGCGAACATCCGACTGATTCTTGAAAAATACAGCGGCGAATATACCATGTTCTATGAAAATGGGTGGTTCCAGTTCACCGCTGATATACCGCTCACTCCGATTTCGTGACAAAAAAAGTCCATTTCGTTACATTATTGTGGAAATTGTAGCTCAACTTGTGTATTCTTTCTTTCAAGAAAGTTCTTTTAATGAGGATTGTCGCAATGAAAGATTTTGCAATGCAATTAACGCAAAAGTGCGTGTCGATGGGATTGCTTGATGAATCTTATTCTGAATGGTTTGCATATAGCATCGAAAAAAGAGTGACAACCTTATTCACTTGGCTTGTGCAGTGTCTGATTGGCGGTTTTTGCTTTGGCTGGACCTTAACGATTTCATTTTCTGTGTTCTTCCTCTTAATTCGGAAATACACAAACGGTTATCATGCTGCTACTTATAGTAAATGCCTGTTCTGTTCCATTTTATTAGAAGTAGTTCTTCTTGCTTCAATCTCCTACGTTTTCCGTACAGGCTTGGCGTTGCTTTTCTTAACTATAGTTTCTGATATTACAATTTTGTATATTGCACCAGTTAACAATAAAAGCATTCACTGGTCAACAAATGAATTTAAGGCTGCAAAAATAGCTGTTCGTTGGTTATTATTGATTCTAAATATTTTCGCAATTTTGTTGGTGGGAACTCAAATCGCTCCTTCCATACTACAAGGGTTGGTCGCAGCATTGACTGCTGATGCAATAACATTATCCATTTCACGCTGTCAAAATTGAAAGGAGGGCATACAAATGAAAATTCAAGTCAAACAGTTCGCCAAAAAGAAAATTGAAGCTCTGGTGAAGAAGGATATGCAGGAGTGGCCTCCGGGTTGTGCAGGCTGGATGTATCAGCCGAAGCGTCCCTATGTACCTGAGAAGCATCTGCAAGAAAAACGAAAATAAGTTCAATCCTGAGATGGCATGGTCGCTTTCCTGTTTCAACAGCAAAAAGCACTATGCCATTTTTCTTTGTTGGTGACTCCGATTTCGTTACGAATTTTCTCCATCTTATTACAGAAATGTAGACAATATTGCTTGCTGGGTATACAGTGTAAGAAAGGATGGCACAATGCACAAATCGAAAGGAGTTACTCCGATGCAGCAATATAGCTTTGAATGAAATTCAAACTTATCCATTTAATGAGAAAGGATTGCTTATTATGAAACATAAAAAAGTATCACAGCTTTTAGCTGCTTCGCTTTCTTTCTTGATGATTGCGATGCTTTGCGTTTCTAGCGTTGCAATGGAACCTTCTATGAGAATCGGCAGTGTCACCGTTCATTCTTCGCTCTTTGCTAAAATGGCTTCTGAATCGCCGGAAAAAGATTTGATTACCCAATCCAATATTGTTAAGGCAACCGATGAAATGATTCAGTTCGAGGAAAAAACCGTTCTGGATGTTCAACATTTGGATGATGGTTCGTCCCTTACTTCCTATCGAAAAGATGTCGCAACCATTCTGCCTAGCGAATTTCCAACATCTATAAGCCCCTATGCAGATGGAAGCATCAACCAAGATTCTTGGGACTCAAGCAACACCGTACGAGCATATACTACAATTTATTATGATATTGTTAAAGACTCCGGCGATCGTTCGTATTATAAGTTGACAAAGGTTACTGGAAAGTACTATTGCAATAACTCAGCAACAAAATTACGAGCCAAACTCTAAGAATTGGTCAAACTGGATGGACGAGTAACGGATATCGAGAGCAGACCAAGGATTTTGACATTCCTGCATCTCAGAAAAACTGGACAAAATACCCTGATTCCTCTTGGGCTGGTGTTCTGGTAGATGCAACAAATCGCGTTGGCTGCTACTATGTTGTCAATATTGCTGCAAAGACCGGAAAGACTTGGTATGTTGAAATTTCAAATAATATCCGATAACCGTTTTTGAGCAAGGAGTTTTTTATGCTACCGTTTTTAATCAAAAAGAGTTGGTGGTTTGCTCAAATCAATCTCAATACCAAAAATACACATCTCTTTTAGAAAAAGAAGGAATCGGATATCGAACAAAAGTACGCGATTTATCATCGCCGTCTTTGTTTTCGATGGGAACCCGTGAAAGAACTGGAACCGCATTTCAAAAGGTCAATTGTCAAACAATCTACACAATATACGTTCGCAAAGTTGATTACGAACGTGCTGTTCACGTTATCATTGTTTGATTAAACCGCCAAAACCATATACGCTTTTCCTCGCCAAACAACCAGTTGCAAAGCAGATCTGATTGTTTGGCTTTTTATTTTGCAAAGGAGCGTGATGCCATGACCCAACCCCAAACTGACCTTGCCTACCTCCGTAGCGAAAAAGCCAAAGCGGAGCAGAAGCTGCGCTCTTGCTAGCACCGGGAGAAGATCCTTGAACGCCAGATGTCGGAGCCGAACCGGAGAGCGTGTGCATCGCCTTTGCACACGTGCTGGAATGCTTTCTGGTCTGTCCGGGAGAACTGGCCGACGATCAGGTGATTCATTTCACTGGCTATGATGTAAAGAACATTCTGACCTATCACGGCATCCCACTGGATCAGCACGTCTTTTACAGCGGAACACTGCCGGAGTATAAGATTCCCGGAAGCAGAAAATAGTGCTATGCAGCACATCCGGGATTGTGCTATACTTGATTTACATAAACTTGTTTGTCCTAAAAAGTTGGAGGTGTTCATGGCAACACGAACCATTTGTTTTCCCATATCCGGCTATCCCTATTGCAGAGAACAGCCGGTGACATTCACATGGATAAAAGGCAGCAAGCGGCAGAATATCCGTGCCGTCCATGATGCCGTCAATATAACAGACCCGGATGTTTCGATTCTGGAAATCAGCTCTGCATCCGTTCAGCCGGAGGGTGAAGCTGTTTCTTCTTTGCGGCTTTTGCTGCATCTGGATTCTGTTGCGCAGGATGTACCCATCAGCACGGTTTTTGAGGCTGCCAAAGTATTTGAACATGGCGGGCCATTTGCTGACCTTTTGACCTGCGAACCGCCCAAGGTTCATAAAGACACCCGGCTGAGAACCAGTGGAGAGCTGCTTCGTTACTCGCTGGAAGGAAACGAGTATCCGACAGAGCCGTACATGGATTCGTTTTTTGAATGGCTCTACTGCCGTGCATTGAAGCAGTTCCCGGAAAAGGCAGCGAAGCTGAGCCGATATAATGCCTTTTCTGATATTGCTGCCGCCGCGGATTCTAAAAAGTATTATGGCGATTCCTCACGGGCGGCTGCGATTTATGTGGGACTTGCAGCGGCAGGAAAACTTTCGTGCATTGATTCCTATGAATTATTTATTGATGAGGTCTATACGGAGCCGAAACCTTTGCCCAAGTCTGGAAAATCTGAGGCTGCTTCAACAATGACACCCGAAGTTTCTGCACCAGCAAAGGATACTCCGGCAGACGAATTGCCGCAGCCCGATAACGCAAATGCGGAAGTGATTCCGGACGCTGCGCAGATGGAGCATATCCTTGAGCTGCCCAAAGTGACCTGTCTGCTTCTCTCTTTGGCAAAAATGCTGGTCTTTCTGCAAACAATTCCAGTGAGCTGACATATAAGGGAAAGGAATTCCTTCTTGACGTTTATCAGAAAGCGCTGAAAAATAAAACGCTCCAAATCAATATCCAAAAGAACAAAATCACATTTCCGATGGAGGAACCGGACAGCGGATTTCATGCAGTTGGTGTGTTGACCCGTTCGCCTGCTTGGGAATACGGATGGAAGTTTAACTATCTGACTGAGAATACATCCGGTGCAGAAAAGTCCGAAGTTAAAGAAAAAATCCCTCCGAAGCCTTTGACCGCATTGGAGCATCTGGAACGCTGTGGGTATAGAATCGTTCAGCAGGTCGTACCGAAAAAACTTCCGCCGATTGCCGTTCAGCGGATGGCATGGAAAACAGGCGAAGCTCTTTGCGACCCGGTAGTGGTGGATTTCTTGCAGTTTATTCGGACACATATGCAGAGTGACGGCTCTTTTTCGTTCCGTATCCCAAAGGGTACTTCTAAGAATTCGTTTGCCACACTTTCGGAAATCGCTCAGACGTGGGATAAAATGGGACTTTTTGCATCCATTGTGATCTATCCGCAGAATATCGTCTATGAGCTTGCGCAAAATGAGACTGTCCGGCATTTCCTGAGCGGGAAGTGGCTGGAACTTTTTGTGGAGCATCAGGTTCAGCAGATTTTGAATCGCTATCAGGAGGAGCAGGGTGCAGAAGTTTCGGTTTGCTCCAATGTGATTCTTTCAGAAGCGGCATCCGTAGGGAGCACGCATGAACTGGATGTCGTATTCTCCATCAACGGAAAATTCTTCTGGGTGGAAGCCAAATCGTCCAGCCGAAGTATTGATTATGGAAAATACGCTTCTCTATGCGAAAAGCTGAAAGTAACCTCCGACCGACTGCTTTTGGTCAACAGTGATTTGTCCGTTGAGGAGTGTGAAGGCGTTTCTTACTTCTGGAATTATCGTGTTGCAAATTGTGCAACGATCACGCAGGAACTGGAAAGCATGATTGCTAAACAAATTGAAATCACCGCTGCTCTGAGTACAGACTGAGTAATAAGCAAAAAAGCCCTGAGAACCCTGCCGGATAAGCGGCAAAGTTCTCAGGGCCGTATTGTTTTATCGGATCTGCTCGACTTGCTTGGAGTCCTTTTCCTCCGCAAAGAACAGTTCCACATTCTTCTGCGCTTTTACGATGTCCTGCATCTCATCCCGCGCCTTGCGGTACTCCGGGTAGAGTGCTTTTTTCTTGGTGAGCAAAGCCGAATACTCTGCATTCAGGTCTTTCACTTTGGGCAGCTTTTTCAGGCCGGATTCATTGAAAGCGGCTTTCGCCGCCTTATGCAATGTAATCTCCTCCCGGTGCGCTTCCAAAAATTTGGAACTGTACCCGGATTTGCGGTAAGCATCGTATACAGGCCGGGTCTTGGCATAGTTGACGATGTGCGCACGGAGGACTGCAATCTCGGTCATACGTTGCTCTGCGGCCTTGATAGAATCGCCCAGTTCGTGATAGTGTGAAAGTGCAGCATCTGCAAGTTCCTTCAGCTCATCCGCACTGCTGATTTTCTGTTCCTGCAAAAAAAGCAACGTCTTGGACATTTCCTTCAGATTGTGCTTTTTCGCCCAGCGCTCGTATCCACCGCCTTTACCCTCAGCAAGTTTTGCTTGAATGTCCACCAGCAGTTGAAAGGGCTGTTCTTTGGGCGACTGTTTCTGGCGGGGGTGGTGCTCTGCCTTGCCAGCCAACACAGCTTTGATTTCTTCTTCGCTATACCCTTCGCCCAGTGTACGAAACCGAATAAAACGCTTTTGCCCTTTGCCTTTGACGGAGGTGTACTTTCCACGCTTGATCTCATAGCCCTGCTGTTCCAGATTTTGCAGAAAATCTTCGTAGTCGGTGGGCTTCTGCTGCAAAATTTCGTCGATGACACCGCACAGTCGGTCGCGGTTGCTTTCCCTTGGCGGGTAAGTGATACGCTTCTGCCGCTCCCGATAAGGCTTCTTTTCAATTACGGAAAGCTGATGCTCCAGACAAATTAAATCGCTTAACCGCTGCACTGCCAGCCCGGAAAAGAAAAATCCCGAAATTTCCGGGTGCCATACAAAGCGGTCGAATTAAAGATAATGTGATTGTGGATATGCTCCCGGTCGGTATGAGTGGCAACGATAAAATGCGTGTTTGCCTTTCAGAAAGCGTGAGGCCAATTCGTAGCCAACTTGATTTGCTTCCTCTGCTGTGATTTCGCCGGGTCGGAAGGATTGCCGTATCTGATAGGCGATGACATTGCTTTTCTGGCTGCGCCCGGTGGCTTGCTCGTATAGCTTTTGTGAGCATGAACTCCTCATCCACGGTAAGCGGGCTGCATTGATAGCTGCTGACAAGTTCGCCCCTTTCAGTCTTGTCGGGATTCTGCGCATAATCAGTGCGGTCTTTCAGGCAGGCGGCGATAGATTTTCCTTTGTGCTGATGCAGTGCAATCAGACGAGTAGCAGCCAGAGCAAATCACCCCCTAAATGAAAAAGCCGCCCGAAGGCGGCAAAAAATTCAAAATCAAATCACGTCCCGGAGCCAACCGCTGAATCGTTCAACGCCCGCCACCATCGCAGTTGCGCTGACAAAAGAACAAAGCAGAGAAATTCAGCAACCAGCAGAATCAAAACTGATCCCAAGTCTGGCGGTAGACGGTGTAGATGCCGCAGCCAAAGATATACAGCATCAACGGCGCGACAACATAGCTGGACAGAGTGAGCAGCCACTTTGCCATCAGAGCCAGAAAAGCCACAAACAGAGAGACCGGGGCAAGCACCATTTTGAACAGAAACCTCATATCGAACACCATCCTTCCTTTTTCCGCCCCAATTATAAAGGTATCGGCTACTGCCTTGCAAGGATGTCAACCGTTATGTAAGCCCGCAGTCCTCCTGCTGCGGGATTTTTTTAGAGTTCCGAAAGTTTGGCGAGAAGTTGCTTGCCGATAGCTATCAGCTCATCCAACCGACTACGCAAGTCCTCTAAATCGGCGGCATAGAGCTGCCCGCTTTCATTGGCCCGTTTCGCCACCTGATTCAGGTTGTTGCTGCAATTCTGAAGAAGGTACGCCATCCGACTCAGCTGTGGTAAATCAAGATTCAGGCAGTAACCATCCAGAGCCATTTTTCGCAGATAAGAGCCAATGCTCAAAATACCGCAACTTTCCATCTTCTGACGAATGCGTTCCAGTTCGACTTTGCTGACACGAAAATGGATCTGCTGGTCACGGCGCTCCGTCACCGGGCATCACCATCCTTATCCAAGTAAGATTTGAATGGTCGGACAGGCTCCACTTTATCAGCCTTTTCTTCCAGAGCTGCCAGCACAGAGGGGCGGGCATCCGGCTTTTCTTCCGCTTCGGGTTCTGTCCGGCTGGACTGATGCTCCATGTTCAACAGCGCATCCAATTCTGCAAGGCGGGCAGACTTGGTTTGCAGTTCTTCCTCCTGCGCAAACGGCTTGGCGATTTCAACCTCTGCGGCCTGCTTCTGCTGTTCCAGAGAATCCAGTGCGGCATCAGCATCGGCAATGCGGTCGGCAAAATTGCCGATGGCATTGTCCAGACGGACGATGTTGCCGCGAGGGTCATCGCCCAGCGGTACCGGATAACTCAGCTCGCCGCGGAGAACGATTTGATGCTCATTCTTGAAACTGTCAAAGCGAATGTTCAGCTCAAAGCCGCGATAGGTGCCCAGCAGCATCATATCCGCATTCGGCATCTCCTTGCAGGCGAGCATCAGCCGCTCACCAGCTGCTTTTTTCTCATCGAACACCATGCCCTTGATCGTCATGCCGCAGAAGTTCTCCTTATCCTGCGGGTGTGCGTCTGCGATTTGGGCATCGTTTTTCAGAGCCGCAATACGGTTCTTCGCTTTCTGAATTTCCTCCGGGTAATGCTTGAGCAGCTTATCTTCCAGACGATATTTCTGGTTCTGGTAATCCGAGCGCAGCACCTTGAGCTTTGCTACCTGCACATCCAGATCCATCTTTTCCCGGATGCGCGGGTCGCCTGCGCATAAGGCCTTGACCTCGGCATACGAAAGAGCCTGCTCATCCACATCATCACAGGAGCGCATCGGAGATTTGCTCGTCATGATCTGCGAAATAAACTTCTGCTTGTTTTCCAGCGTTTGCCAGAGGTAGGCGTCGAATGTCCCCTCCGTGACGTAATTATAGACGTAAACTTGTTTGTTTTGTTGCCCTGACGGATGATTCGGCCGTTGCGTTGGGTCATATCGGACGGTCGCCAGCCTACATCCAGATGATGCACGGCCACCAGCAGGGTCTGGACATTGGTGCCTGCGCCCATCTTTGCAGTGCTGCCCAGCAGGACACGCACCTTGCCGCTGCGGACTTTGGAGAACAAATCCGCTTTCTTACCTTCAGTATCAGCGTTGTGGATGAACTCGACCTCCGATTCCGGCACACCGGCGGCAAGCAGCTTTGTGCGAATATCATCGTAGACATTGAACGAGCTCCCTTGGGCGTGGACATATCGCAGAAAATCAGCTGCGTCAGATTATCCTCTTTGGTTTCGTTCCAGATACGCAGAACATTGTCGACGCAGGCATTCAGCTTGCTGTCCGGGTCATCCGGGGTGAGCGGATTCATCAGCCGCTGGTCAAGGCCGATTTTACGTCCGTCCGAGGTGATCTTCAGCATATTGTCCACCGAGGGGTCAACCGCACCGCTATGCACCTCAGCAGCACGTTCGCTCAGGGATTTCACCATGTCCTGCTGGATCTCCGATGGTTTGACCACGACAGTTTCAAACTTGGCTTCCGGAACAGGCAGATGCAACTGGTCGAAAGTCTTGATGTCCGCTGCCTCCTTGAACATATTCATCAGCTCCGGCAGGTTAAAGAACTTGGCAAAACGTGTGCGCGCACGGTAGCCGGTTCCTTCCGGCGCAAGCTCAATGGCCGTGGTGGTCTCGCCAAACGTAGAAGCCCATGCATCAAAGTGGGTCAGTTGTTTCTGCTGGAGAGTGCTGTACTGCAAATAGCGCATCAGGGTGTACATTTCCGTCATGGAGTTGCTGATGGGCGTTCCGTTGCGAAAATCACGCCGCGCCCGCCAGTCACTTCATCCAGATAACGACACTTGCCGAACATATCGCTGGACTTCTGTGCTTCGGAGGTAGAAAGGCCAGCAACATTGCGCATCTTGGTGTAAAGATATAGGTTCTTGTAGTTCTGGCTCTCGTCCACAAATAACCTATCTACGCCTAATTGTTCAAATGTGACCACATCATCCTTGCGGTCGGTGGACTGTAGCTTTTTCAGTTTCACCTCCAGTGTTTTCCGTGTCTTTTCCATCTGTTTCACGGTAAAATGCTCACCGGACTGTTCCTTGGCCTCTGCAATGGCATTTTCGATTTCCTCGATCTGATCTTCGATGATCCGTGCCTGCCGTTCCGCAGAAAGAGGGATTTTCTCAAACTGCGAGTGGCCGATAATGACGGCATCGTAGTCGCCGGTTGCGATGCGGGCGCAAAAACGCTTTCGATTGGCGGGTTCAAAGTCTTTCTTGCTGGTAACGAGCAGCTTTGAATTGGGGTATAGCCGCAGGAACTCGCTGGCCCACTGCTCGGTCAGATGGTTGGGCACCACGAACAGGCTTTTCTGACACAGGCCCAAACGCTTGATTCCATTGCCGAAGCTGCCATCTCAAAACTTTGCCGGCACCCACCTCGTGGGCGAGCAGGGTGTTCCCACCATAAAGCACATGAGCAACTGCATTGCGCTGATGTTCCCGCAGATTGATCTCCGGGTTCATACCGACAAAATGGATATGGCTTCCGTCATACTCGCGGGCCGGGTACTATTGAACAACTCGTTATACTGCTTCACCAGCAGATTCCGCCGCTGCGGGTCTTGCCAAACCCAGCCTGCAAAGGTATCCTTGATGGCCTGCTGCTTCTGCTGGGCAAGCATCGTCTCCTTCTGGTTCAGGACACGCCGCTCTTTACCATCCTCCTCAATGGTATCATAAATGCGGCAGTCCCGCAAATTCAAGGTGTCCTCCAAAATCTTGTAGGCGTTGGCCCGGTGGGTGCCGTAGGTTTCGGTGGACATGATATCATACATTCCGGCGGCAGATTTGTTGCCGATGCGCCATTCGGACGTAAATGGAGAGTAGCGGACTTGGATCAGGTTGTTATAGCGGATGCGGTAGGGCGGCTGAAAAGTCTCCATCATAAACTGCTGCACAATGGCGGGATTCAGCCACGTGGCCCCCAGTCGGATGTCGATTTCTGATGCTTCAAGGTCCTTCGGCTGCGCTTTGGTCAAAGCCTCCACATTGATCTTGAACTCCGGGTGGCTTTCAGCGGCAAGCTGAGCCATGCGCAGTTTATTCCGCACATTGCCGGAAAGATACTCGTCCGCAGTCTGCCAGCCTGCTTCCGGCTCATCTGCATCCGCAGAAGGGTCTTTGAAAATCACGCCTTGCAGCTCTGTGGTAATACGCTCATAATCGCCGGGAGAGCCGAGAAGTTCCGCCATATAGGGCAGATCAACACGGCCATGTTCTCCAATGGACACTGCCAGTGCTTCGCTGGGGGTGTCCACGCTGGTGACGGTGCGCTCCGGGCGAATCGTTCGCTTGGTGAACATATCCGCCTTGCTTTTGAGCTGTTTATTCTCATCGAGATTTTCCAAAGAGCAGAGCAGATAGTAGGAAGAATCATCCTCAAACAAACGCCCATTTTGCGGTCGTTGAGCAGACCGTATTTTGCGGTAAAAGCGTCATAAGCTGTGTTCAGCTTTGCTTGGGTTGCCTTAATGTCCTCATCCGGGTAATCGTCCAGCTGCTCCTGAATCAGCTGGTTGACGATCTGCCGCAGTTCCACCATGCCGGTGACACGGGCTTTGGCATTATCGGACAACTCCACCTGCGTCATTATCGAATTTTCTCGGTAGTACACCTCACCGTCCACCACGGCATAGGAGAAATTCTTTACATCCGGGTCAGCGGGGAGCGTCTTGCGCTCGACTTCTGCATCCGCAACATCTGGTGTTTCCACCTCGACTTCAACATACTGACCCTCAATATGCTGTACCGCTTCGGCAAGCTGGTCGGCCAGCACTGCGCCCTCGATGGGGGCAACCGTCAGTTCCTCCCGTCCGTATTGGGTGCTTTCGGTGGTCAGTTCGCCCAGAATCATCTCCGGGTGGTCCACGAAATACTGGTTGATGGCAAAGCCGTCCTCGGTCTTGCCGAGCTGCACCCAGTCCGGCTCATGGTCGATGGGGCGGTCACGCTTTTGCAAAAAGATAATGTCGCTGACAACATCTGTGCCAGCATTGGCACGGAACGCATTGTTCGGCAGACGGATGGCACCCAGCAGATCGGCACGTTCTGCCATGTGCTTGCGGGCGGTGCTGTCCTTGCTGTCCATGGTGTAGCGGCTGGTGACGAATGCCACCACGCCGCCCGGACGCACTTGGTCGATAGCTTTCGCAAAGAAATAATTGTGGATGGAAAATCCCAGCTTGTTGTACGCCTTGTCGTTGACTTTGTACTGACCGAAAGGCACATTGCCCACCGCCAGATCGTAGAAATCACGGCGGTCAGTGGTCTCAAATCCAGCCACTGTAATGTCGCCTGCGGGTACAGCATCTTGGCAATGCGCCCGGTGATGCTGTCCAGTTCCACGCCGTACAAACGGCTGTCCTGCATGGTGTCCGTCAGCATTCCGAAGAAGTTGCCCACGCCCATGGACGGCTCCAAAATGTTGCCAGACCGGAAGCCCATGCGCTCCACGGCATCATAGATACCACGGATAACGGTGGGGCTGGTGTAGTGGGCGTTCAGAGTGCTGGAACGGGCAGCAGCATACTCATCCTCGGAAAGCAGCCCTTTCAGTTCGGTGTACTCTTTTGCCCAACTATCTTTGCCGGGGTCAAAAGCGTCTGCCAGACCGCCCCAGCCTACATACTGGGAAAGCACCTGCTGTTCCTCGGCGGTGGCACCACGATGCTCCTGTTCCAGCTGGAACAGGGTTTTGATGGCCTCGATATTTCTTGCGTACTTCTGCTTTGCGCCGCCCTCGCCCAGATGTTCATCTGTGATGTGGAAATTCCCGACAGGTTCAGACTCAGGTTCTGCGTTGACGGCTTTATCCAAAGCTGCGGCATCCGGGAAAGTCTGCACTTCGCCGTCAATGACCGTTGAGATCGGCAGTTCATCCAGTTCTTCGTCAGACGGCTCCGGCTCGTCCTTGTCTGCTAAAAATTTTGCGTGTTCGACTTTGAGCCACTCGGCGGCTTCTCTGTCTGCAACTTCTTTTTCAGATTTTCCAGATAAGATTCTGCCTGCTTCTCGTTAGAAAACTGTGGAACGGCGTGATTGGTTTCATAGTAGTCATCATAAAGATCATCCCAGATAGCAAAAAGCGGCATTTTACCGTCAACGACTTTTCGGACAGAGAAACGTTCGTATTCAGGCACTTCGGATTCCTTGGCGATGGCTTCTGCCTGCGCCAGCATTTTATCCACACGCTGAGCAGTCGCACTCTGTCGCAGCCCCTGCTCAAACTGCTGCTTGTTAATAACCTCATTGTCCCAAGACTGCCCGTGCGCACTGGTGTCGATGCGCACATCGGTTTCGCCAACATAGCCGATAGTGCCCTCGATCGTTCTGGTAGACAGGTCTACTACAACTTCGTCCCCGACATTGTAGTTGGATGCTTCCTGTCTGGTAGCACGCTGTTCCTTTTCCTCATCTGTCAGATAGCGGTCGGACTGAATCATAAGGTCGATATACTTTTCCACCTGCGCCCATTTCAGGGTGATTTTCTGGTGGTCAGGGTAATGGTCAAATTCCAGTCCCTTCCAGTCGTGGTTCACAAAACCCCGGCTTCCGTCCAGAAAATCGTGGGAGTGCCCACCAATGCCGTACTCCTTTGCCAGTGCTTTGGCACGGAGTTTGCGGTCAGGCTGGGTCTGGTACAGTGTCATAATGCGCTGCTTGCCACCTGCAAACCCAGAACCATGCTTACGCAGTTCGTTTTCAATTTCAGCCTGCGACAAAACAAAAGCGGAGGGCGTTTTTTCGCTCTCCGCTCGGTCGATTTTTTCGATTTGCTGGGCTTCGGTGGGGAGGACGGCATCCAGAAAACTTAGCTGTAGATAAGCTCCGTCATCACGACTTCCTCCGCCTGTGCTTTCAGACTGTTCATGTGCTGCACCCACATCAGTTGGTTCTGCGCTTTGTCCGGGGCCGGGTTCTGCTTCAGCAGTTCGGCCATCATCTGCTGCATCCGGCTCTCTGCCGTCTGCTCCAGTTCCATCAGATGCGGGTACAGCGTCCCGTTCAGGAGCATCTAATTGTACAGTACCGGGCGATACTGCTTCAGGTAATTCCGGCGCATCCTGCCGTACTTGCCCAGCGGGGTCTTCGGCTGGCTGAGGGTCAGGTTCGGGAGCTGGTAATCCCCGATCTTCGTGTAATTCAGACTGCTGCTCATATTCTTCCATCCTTTCTACGTTTCGGCGGCGGGTCGTGGTTTTCACCGTCCGCTCGATTTTGCGTAAGACCTCGCGGCTGATGTCGCTGGTAGCGGCACCCAGCGCATAGACTGCATCGGGTGTGGAAAAGGTGTGGATGGCCTGAAAGTCATCCTTGTCAAAGTAGCCTTCCGGTTCAAACCCGCATCGTTCTAATAGAGTGTAGGTGACGCTCATTGTCGCAGCGGCCTTGAACTGAAGTTCCTTTCCGCTACTATCATAATCATCAAAGAAAGAGCCGTCAACGATGTTGAGGATGTCGCCGCTGTTGTTGTCCCAATAATCGTTCACCAGCTTCTCCGCAATATTTACGAGCTGCTGGCTGAGCCGTTCATGGCTGATGCCGTATTCTGCGGTCAGCATCTCAGACACCGGCTTGAAAAGGTCGTCATTCATTTCCCATCGTTCCGGGTCGCGAGAATTGCGCCGTACTCCGGTGTCCGACACATCAAACACATAGTGCAGACGCGGGTATCCGCTGGATTCGTCCAACAGGGCGATGCCCTTGGAGCCACGCCGGACATACCGGTTCATGCGGTTGTTCCAGATGTCGTAATCGGCGCAGGCTGTGGCATCGGGTCGCTGAGCGTAGATCATCAACTGGTCCGGGAAACTGTACTTGTACAGCCGGGATGCTGTGGTCAGGTAGTCCGTCCAGCTTTCCCAGTACCGTGTCAGACCGTTTGCCGTGCGCTGGGCAAGGGCAAGATATTCTTCGGTTTTGCTTGGCATTTTAGCCTCCTTCTTTAGTTTTTAGGGTATAAAAGAGCGGGCAACCGTTTTGGGGTTGCCCGCAGAGGGTATGTAATAGTTTGATTATCAGGTGCCGCTATCCCTTATAAACTTCATGATGCAGCAGCCCATTGCAATAATTGCGAACAAAGTGTTCAGACCGAGGGCACCAGAACCCAAAAGACCATCAAGGAAACCTCCGACAAGCCATGCTCCCACGGTGAAAATCGCTGCCCATCCATAACTCATGAAAATTCATCTCCTTAATCTATAAAGTTACAGCTTCATAATGAGAAAATGTTTTGCGAACATCAAACACGCCAATGATTTTATTGCAATTTTTGCATAGAAAAGCGTTTGGTATCTTTGTCTGTCCTCATAAAATGCTGGAATTACCAATACTGTGCCATTCCTGATAGGAAATTCTTCTAAGTCCTTTTTTATCAAACTCGTCTTTTGGAACCCACCCAACTGAGATACCAGCGGAAATCAATCCTCCCGCAAGCATTTCTTCTCCACAAATAGGACATTTCATATCAGCGTCTCCTAACCAATAGCACACTAAAAGATTTGATTTCACCACTTGATCTCAAATGGAATCAGTTCGCCAGAAACAATCCCAAAGAAATACAAAAGCCCGATTTCGATAGCAACACAGATTATCAGCAGAAGATTTGCAAGAGCTTTACTGTCGCTCAATTCTTCAATACTTTTTCGGTATTGGACAAAGACCCACATTTCAGAGGTGAAAAACAAAATGTAGAGGAGGCTGCTCCGAAAAAGAGCCATCATATTCGATAGCGCATAATTGATAAGAATAAGATTTATGGAATGAATAGCAACATCCAAAATCTTTGTGATTTTTCGTTTCATACACAGACACTCCAACCCTACAGCTCGGTTTCCACTGCAAGCTGCTCCTGCTTCTCTTTTTCATCAGCGATTTGGACATCAACATCTTCGCGCATCTTTTTTAGAAGTGCAAGGACTCGCTTGATTTGACCTTTGGTATTCTCCACTCTGCTCTGTGCCTGATTGATGTGATCCAGAACTGCCCAGTCTGCAAAGAGGCCGTCAAAGAAGAAATCCGCAAATTTCAAAAAGCTGTCCACCGTAACCTGAAGGTCTGCGGTGATCTCAACATCAGAAAGCTCAGTTTTGAACCGCCGCAGTTCCACTTGAAGCTGTTCGATTTGTTCCTGCGCATCGTCCAGTTCCGCATACTTGGCGAGATCTACCCCTAGACCACCGCCCATTACGTCCCATGTACTCCAGCCCTCGGCATTGTCGAGGGTTTCCAGAACTTCATTGACCGTGTGCAAGGCAGTCTTTCCGGCGTTGATGGCTTCCAGCAGCTCCCGCTTTTGGACTTTCAGTGCGGCAATGCGGCTTTCGCTTTCCGCAATCTGCTGTGCGGCAGGGTGAGCAGAGACTTTGATGCTTTTGATTTTTTCGGAAAGAGCAGCTTGATACCGCCTTTCGCAATCGGACAGCCTTACCAGCCTATTTTGAATCTGCTCCATGTCGGCATCAACGGAAGAAAGGTCATGGAGAGCCGCATCGTACTTGACGCGGGCTGCATAGGCTTCCTGCCGTTCCTTGTCCAGCTTCTCATCCATCTTTCCAATCACCTGATAGAAAAATGCGGCAAGGCTGTGTCCCTCCAGACGGTCCACATCAGCCTGCTCTGCCAGCTTGGATTTTTCCAGCTTTTTCAGGCAATCAGCAAGCGTATCTCTCTGGGCGGTCAGTTCTTTCTGTTTTGCTTCGCAGCTTTTCTTTTCAGCGACCTGCTGCCAAAGCTCTTTCAACGTAGAATCACTCATATGGAATGTCCTTTCCCGGCATTACGTTTCTACGTTCAGAAGCTGGTTAAAAAATGCTGCCGATTATTTATAAATGTTTTGGTGATAACGTAGCTGTCCGTATCTTCATACTGACAAGGATGAATCGTGCCATTGTCGAAGCTAAAAATCTCAGCATCAGGCATTCCGAGGAGAATGGGTGAATGTGATACGATAATGAATTGCGCCCCTTCTTGGGCACACCGATAAATGTTGATCAGTAACGTGAGCTGCCGCTGCGGGGATAAAGCGGCTTCCGGCTCGTCAAAATAGAGACTCCATCTGCACCCATGTAGTCCTGCGCAATGGCGAGGAAACTTTCACCGTGTGATTTTTGGTGATAGCCTTTGGAGGGATGATCGTCATCGGAATAGTCGATTTCCTTGGTGGCTACATTATAGAAACTCTCTGCTCGGAGAAAATACCCGAACTTTGGTCTGCGATACCCCTTGGAAATCGTCATAGCCTCACATAGTTCCGAATGGGAGTTGTATGTGGAAAATGAATAGTTCTTCGTTCCACCCTCTGCGTTGAAGCCGTAAGCAACAGCGATTGCTTCCAGAAGCGTAGATTTTCCACTTCCATTTTCGCCAACAAAGAACGTAATGGGCTTATGGAATGTAAAAGTGTCGATTCCACTGATGGCAGGAATCTGACGAACATAATTGTATGGGCGAACTCTGTTCCAGTCGATGGTCAGCCCTTGGATAAACAAATCGTTCATACAGCACTCCATACTATATAATGTAAGAAACACTTAGCTCCGCTCAAACCCAAGATAGCGGGTGCCCTGAAAACTCAGCTTTCCGATGTCGCCCTGCACGAGCAGACCATAATCGCTTCCGTCCACTTCAAATTCCATCCGGTCGCAGCTCTCCACCTGAAAAGTCACATAGTACGATGTAAATGTGCTAGTGTCGTATCCGTGCGCACCGGACATATCTCCGGCATTGGCACTGCTGGAATGCGAAACATCGGTGCGCTTTGCTACCACTGTTGCCGGAACGGTAAGCCGCGGCGAGTGGTTGTTTTTGTTCCATGCGCGGAGATTTGAAATTAGAGCAAAGAAAAACATTCCAATAAAAGCAGGAACAGGATTGGGAAAATGAAGCTGAATATAGCGTCAAACCATCCAAAACATTTTACTCCTCCAAAATTTCTTCCAGCAGGTCCTTTACATCGTCCAGAAAAGATTCTTCTCCAAGGGTGTTCACCTTGAAGAACACCGCCTGACTGCCGCCTGCGGTGATGGCAGACAGGCGGATCGGACTGTCTCCATTCTGGAACAGGGTCAGCGTCAGGCTCAGGCGGTTGCCGCCTATCATGCTGTACCGTTCAAATACAAGGACACTGCACCGGGCATCGCCCTCTTTGAAATCACTGCCTGCCTCTAAATCTGCCGACCAACTGCTGTCCGGGATTTCTTGTTCCAGCTTCCGAAGCAGCTTGTCAAAGTTTTTGTTTCGGATGGTCTTTTCAAAGATTGCCATAATGGTTCCTCCGTTCTGACAATTAAAAATCGGTCCCTTATTTTTGATACGAGCAGAGCCACAGGAAAATTGCGGAGAAATCGCTTGAAGAGAGGAATTTTGTCTGATTTGATTATAGCATACCTTTTGGAAGAACAAAATACTTTATGTACGCCGCCCGTAGGCAGCAAAAATCAGTCCAGTGAAAATTCCAGTTCGGCAAACTCTGCATCGGTTAGCAGTTTCAGCTTTTCGATAACGCCCTCTGACAGTTCCCGCAGGGCAGTTTCATCCGGCATCAGGTAACACTGCATGAGCCGCAACTCGTGGATAAGCCCAAGCCGGGTGCCGGTGTTGTAGAGCATCATCAGGGTCAATTCCTCGTGGTCAAAGTTCATGTTCATCCCTCGCTTTCCGGCAGACGGTAGGATTGCACTCCGGGGCATCGCACTTTTCTTTGAGATTCATCAGCACCGAAGGGCGTTCCGGCTGCTTGTCCAGAAACCCCTGTAAATCCTTGAAGCCGATGCTGTCCACATAATGCACAGACACCTCGCCATTGCGTTTAAGCGCGATCACATCGCTGACCGACAGGCTGTGTCCCTCAAAATCCTGCGGACGGGAGAGGTTGAACATCTGAAATAGTTCTTCCAAAACCTCGTTGTTCGGCACATCCTGCCGCATGGCGGGCAAATCAGCATAGTAAGTGGCCTCATAATGCTCCGGGTCTGGCGTTTTGCCCCGACGATGCAGTTCCCGCATGGAAGCAAATCTTTCATTGAGGATTTTTTCGTCATGCCGCAGCTGCATCACCATATAAACATCGCACCCTGCGTTCAGAAACTTCTGCGGGATGTCTGTCATGGGTTCACCGTCAAAATTCTGGTTCCATTTTTGCTGCATCGTCCACCTCACAGTTCTGGCGCAGAACGTGCAGACGATTTTGGCGCAGACGTATCACTTGCCAGTGCTGCCAGCTTTTCCAGTGTGGAAGGGCGATGGTCTGCGCTCAGTTCCTCGGCTTCCGCAACTTTATCCATGACTGCATCGTAGTCCTGCAGTAGCCGCCGGCCCTTTTCCATGTGGTGTGCTTCCAGAATCTGCTCACGGGCTTCCTGAATGGTCAGTTCCGGGGCATCCAACTGCCCACCGTCCATCACAGAATAATCGTTGTGGTAGAGGATGTAGTCCCATCCATCCTCACAGGACTGGATGGCAAGATAACCTTTGCCGCCCAGTTCCCACGCCGCCTGCTCGTCCTGTGTCTGAATCTCCGGGTAGAAGTCTGCATGGTTTCGTTCCATGACTTCGGCAAACTGGCAGATGTGGAACACATTGCCCAAACCGCCCATGTCAAAGTGGTAATCATCCAGATGTTCCAGCCGTGCCGTAAAGCTGCGCCCATCCGGGTAATCCACCTGTACAACTCCGCCATCGGGAATGCGGTAGAGGTCGTCATAGTGGCTGTTGATGAGACGAATATCCTTCGGCAGCGTTTCAGGCTCCCAGATGCGCCGTCTGCCGATACCAGCTTGCGGGATGTTTTCGAGGATCTTTACGCTTTCCTGTTGGATGGCCTTGCGGTCATCGTCCGAAAGTTCAAACAGATACCAGTTCCGGGCAGCAGGAATGGCGTTCCTGCCATCGGGCGGCAGGTTCTTTTCCGAGATCTGCCCGCTTTCCAGCGGCTCACCAGTTACCTTGTTATAAGTGGCAAAGCCGACCCCTGCACCGTTTTCTCGGAGATGCAGATAGCGTTCATCGTTGATAAGGTAGACCGCTTCTTTTATCTGCTCCATCAGCATCCACCTTCAAATTCCAGCGAAAACTTGCTGCGGCCATCGGGTTCAGTGCTCAGCAGGACGGTGGCGTTGTAGGTCTTGCCCTTGGCGCTCTTTGCAGTCCTTCAGCCGGACACGGCCATCCCGCAGCAGCTTGTCCGCCATTCGGCCATCCAAACGCTTGCCCAGACGCTTAAAGAACGCATTGTCCTTCCACAGCACGAAACGGCAAGGGTTGGATTCACAGAACCAGCCTTTTTCACGCTCTACAACATTTGCACCGCAATTCGGGCAGACACCAATGATTTTGTTTTTCATAAGCGCATTCACTCCTTTTTTCATTTCCGTGTTCTTTACCAGTTCGGTAATCATCGTATTGATCTCGGTCATAAATTCACCCGGCTCCATTTCGCTGCGCTCGATTTGCAGCAATTTCGCTTCCCAGTCAGCCGTCATATCCGCAGACTGGATTTCTTCGGGCATCACGGTGATGAGGGCTTTGCCCTTGTCGGTGGGCAGAAGCACCTTGGTTTTCTTGGTGCCTTTCCGTTCCAGAAAGCCCTTCTGCACCAGCTTTCGATGGTGGCGGCGCGGGTGGCTGGAGTGCCAATGCCCTGACGCTCTACACCCTCCGGCATACTGTCTGCACTGGCGGTTTCCATCGCATGAAGTAGAAGGTCCTCGGTGAAATGCTTCGGCGGGGTCGTTTGCCCCTCTTTCAGTTCTGCATTGAGGATGCCGCACTCATTTTCTGCGACATTGGGCAGGGCTGTGAGTTCCTGCTTCCGGTTCAGGATGTCCGCCAGCGCCTTGCGCTCCACCGCTTTCCAGCCTTCCTCCAAAACCTCCTTGCCCTTGGCGGTAAATTCCTCCCCGGCGCAGATGGTGGTGAGCGTAGTTTCTGCATAGCGGTGCGGTTCACCCACAGCGCAGAGCAGCCGTGCAGCAATCAGCCGCAGGACATTCCACTCCCCGGCAGGGAGGGCGGCAAGGTCTGCGTTTGCCATGCTTTTCGTAGGCAGCAGCGCATGGTGGTCGGTGACTTTGCTGCCATTGATGACCTGCTGCACATGGATGGGAAACGGTTCCTCCACGGCAAGCGCCCTGCCCGTGTCTGTCACCAGCCCCGGCAGGGATGCCGCCATATCCTCCGTCAAAAAGCGGCTGTCTGTGCGGGGGTAGGTGATAAGCCGCTTTTCGTAAAGGCTTTGGGCATAATCCAAGGTCTGCTGTGCCGTAAATCCCAGCAGACGGTTGGCATCCCGCTGCAATGCAGTAAGGTCATAGAGCTGCGGCGGGCTTTCGGATTTCTCCTTGCGTTCCATCTTCTGCACTGTGACACGCCCCTCCTTTCGGCATTTGGAAAGCAGCAGTTCGGCATCCGCTTTCTGGGCAAACCGCTTGCTGGATGCGGTGCCGCCGTCCGCAAGGGTCAGGGCAACCGTGTAGAATTTCTCCGGCACAAAGGCGGCGATGGCGGCTTCCCTCACCACGGTCATAGCGAGCACCGGGGTCATAACACGCCCCACCGCCAAAGGCTGGTTGTACAGGCATGAAAAAAGCCGGGACGCATTGATGCCGACCATCCAGTCGGCACGTTCCCGGCAGAGTGCTGCGTTGTACAGCGCATCGTATTCAGTTGACGGCTTCAGGTGGGCGAACCCTTCTCGGATGGCATTTTCCTCCATGCTGGACAGCCACAGGCGGGAAAAAGGCTTTTTGCACCCTGCTTGCTGGTACACCAAGCGGAAAATCAGTTCTCCCTCGCGCCCTGCGTCTGTAGGATAGTTCTCGGAGGTGACTTTTCTGACTTTGTTACTCGATGGCATCCAATGGGCCGATAAAGCGGTAGAAAATCTGGATTTTCTGGACGTATTCGCCATCGACCTTTTCCGCTCTGGATACCAGAATCTTGTCAATCAGCTGATGCAGAATCTTATAGTTCAGTTCGGTGATACCAGCGTACTTGCTGACTTCATCAATAAAATCCTGAATCTTGTCCAGCTGATCGTGTTCAGCACGGCCTTCCCGCTCGTACTGCTCAATCTTCTCGGTCAGTTCAGCCTGTTCTTTGTCGTAGCGATCTGCAAGCATTTGAAAACGTTTCTCCGGGAGAAGTCCCTTTGATACGTCCTCATAAAGTTTTGCATACAGGTCTTCGATTTCTGCGATTCGTGCTTTACACTGCTTCAAATCCAGTTTGTGCTGCGCCCGGTCAGAGGACACCCGGAGGTGCATCTGATTTGCAATCTTCTTCACAAGGGCTTCCCGATTGCTCACAGCGGCCTTTGCGTGTGCCTGAATGTCCGCAAAGACAGCTTCATGCAGAACACGGGCTTCCAAATTATGCGAGTCACAGGCTTTCGCACCATATTTCCGATAAGTGCTGCAACAATAAAAGGTCTGATCCAGAACACTGTTACGTTTGCGCCTGTGCTCGACCTTGACTAACATCGTTCTGCCGCAGTCTGCACAGCGGACGATTCCCTTGAAAATATTGTCGTAGTCGGTCTTATCGCACATAAAACTACTGGAACGGCTGTAAAGGATTCGCTGCACGTTCTCCCAACGGTCTTGTGGGATGATTGCTTCATGTGTATTCGGAACGATAGCACGTTCTTCAAAAGGAATATAACGCCGCTTTTGGGATTTCATGGACACGGTGGGCTTGGCTTCATAGATGATGTGTCCGGCGTAGACCGGGCTGTGCAGAACCTGACTGATATAGGCACTGTCCCAATCATACATCTTTTCATCATCAATAAAGCGGCCAAACATCTCTTTCTTGTAGTAACACGGCTTCAAGACTTTTTCATCGTGGAGCCGCTTGGCGATGCGATGAAGCCCCAGCCCTTCCTCTGCCATTGAATAGATATACTCAACAACGGGGCGGTGTTCGGGTCGATCACAAGGTGATTGTGGTCGGCAGGGTCTTTCTGGTAGCCAAACGGTGCGCCGCTGGAGATATACTTTCCGCTTTTCTTGCGTGTCCGAAGGGCACTCTTGATTTTTCGGGAAGTATCTTTGGCGTACATTTCATTGATGATGTTTCTGAACGGGGCAATATCCATCTGAGATTGCTCGTTGGAATCATAACCATCGTTGATTGCAATATAGCGGACACCGTGTTCAGGAAAGAAGATTTCCATATACGTTCCGGTTTCGCTGTGGTTGCGTCCAAGTCGGGACTGGTCTTTGGTAATGACTGTTGCCACCTTTCCTTCCCGGATATCATCCAGAAGTTCCTGAAAGGCAGGGCGGTCAGAGTTCGTACCGCTGTAACCATCATCAACATTGTACTGGCAATTCCCGAAACCGTTGCGTGTGGCATACTCCATAAGCATCGCCTTTTGAGTGCGGATGCTCAGGCTTTCGCTTTTTGAACCGTCATCTTTTGACAGTCGGCAGTATAAAGCAGTTACTTTTTGTCCTTTTCCATGTGTACCTCCATAATGGAAAAGAGACCTCATCAATCACATTGTAGCGGATGCTGCGTGATGATGCAAGCCCTTTTCCGCAGTAAAACGTCCAATTAGCCAGCGGCGAGATACGATTCGGCAGTTTTACGAATTTCTTCTTCCGCAAGCCGCTGAAAAGAGTATTCATCGGCACATTGCCGATATAATGGCGTTCCACGATCAGGCGCACGGACTTCGGACTTCTCGGCGCACGTTTACGTGTGGTGGGCTTCTTCTCAGATTTTTCTTTGTTCAAGGGCAGACCTCCTCATTCATGTGGTGCAAATACGGAAAGGAATGGCTGGATTCTATTCGTTTTTCTCTTTTTGTTTTATTACGTTGGTTAGGTAAAAGTTTTCTTTGATACAGTCTTTAAGGCTGCTATACTGCATAGGAAAAATATCTTTTGCAGATGCCATTAAGAATCTGCATCACAGAATCGTGATTTTGGCGGTTCTTGAATCGTGAAAAACGCAGAACTATTCAACATTTGGAATTTTCACAAAGATGTGATTGGGCGAAGAAAACCGCGTTCGTCTGCGCTCGATCAATCCCGCAGCGTCAATTCCTTAAGCGCACTGGAAACACTGACAGTGCTGCGCCCTAGCTGCTCAGCCAAAGAGCAAATCGTAAAATGACAAACACGAAACCACGTTCATCTATCCAGAGATTTTTCTGCGAGAGCGTGGCACGGTCGAGCAGCAGCACATAAGTCATTTTGCAGTCTGACTCAGGTCAAGTTCCAAAGGAAGCGTGGGTATGGGAGAAACGGCGGCAGCAGAGTTTGCGTGGTAAGATATTCTGAAATGTTGATCACCTCCAGCTGAAGCAGAAATCAGGAACAAAGAGTATGTAACGAGAATTGGAGGGTTCAATTCTCCAGTCGCAGAAAAGCACGAAACAAGTGCTCAACTGCGTTAATAAGTTAAGGTCTCCCATATTGGTCCTCGACTTCCTAGGAGTGGGGAATCGTCCGGCGGCGGGCTTGCACCGCACCATTGGCATTTCAGCCACCCCGTCTTCGTTATGACCGGGCTGCGAGTTACAGAAGTACCTTTTGTGAAGTACCGGACGATTGAACTATTCACTTGTCAAGGAACATATGGAAGATTTCTGGACTTTGACGGACGAAAACATCCTTCTACTTGGTAGCCGATGAAAAGGCCATTTCGTAGCATTGCAAGCAATTTTGTAAACAAAACGTCATAATAGTCCGAGAATGGTCTTGAAAAGATGCCCTACACTTGGTAGGCATCGAGAACACCTGTTTCGTAGCATTGGTGAGAAACTTGTAATTGAATTGTAATTCTTGAGACCGAATCTCCGCTTTGAAAAATCCTCTCAATAGGTAGCCGACGAAAAGACCAAAAGACAACCATCTTTTGAGAATTAACAAAAGGTCACAAATGACTAGCCTTCAAAGAAGCGTTTCTACTATTAACAGAAAAGTGGCCTAAAATGGGGGTGTTGGAGAAAATTTCCACCTTAAAAATGCGCCTTTACTCACTAGCCAACGAGAATAGCCAAAAGCCAACAAAACGAATTATGTATTTCTGCCACTGATTGCAACAGCATATCGGTGACAGAAAGATCGTTTAGAGCGATTCTTCGCGGTTTGGGGGAGTGGAAGTCGTTTTGTGGTGGGACTTTTTCTGCTGAAACTGCTCCAGCTTTTTCAGCACCGATTCCTTTTCCGGGGTCTTGCCGCCCGGTGCGAAAAGCTGCTGCTTGTTCAGCACCATATCAATATACTTGCGGACACTTTTCAGATCGGAGATGTCCGGCTGCAAGGTTTCCAGTTGGGTGCGAAACTCTGCGCTGCTGGATTGCAGCGCAGAAAATTCGGCATCAATGCCGAAAAATCCACCGCAATACTGCCGTTCAGCTTCATCAGAGTGCGGACAGCTTTATTGAAGATGTCCAGTTCCTCCTTGTGCTGGGCAGCGTAAGCGTCCTTGGTCAGCTTGAAGTTCTTCTTGATAAAAATGTCGGATGGGCTTCAGCTTGGCATGGACGGCGGCAACGTCCTTGATCTGAGCGATTGCCCGCATACGGTTTTCGTTCTGCTTCAACTGTTTGCGGAGAGGCGGCGGTCTGGTTTAAGCTGTCAATGGCGGTTCAAATCCTCAACAGTGTTCAGGGAATGGGCTTTCAGGTAGTCCACAGCCCGTTTGACTTCCTCAAAGTCCCGGACAGTGCACTTCAGTTTTGCCTTGCCAGACCAATCGCTGCGCTGCTCGGCACGAAGATTGAAATAATCCACTAACAGGTCGGATAGCGTTGGCTCTTTGGCCTTTTCCAGAGCGTCCAGAAGAAGCTGCTTCTTTTCATTCAGATCTGCGATCCAGCGTTGCAGCCCACGAATTGCGCTGCGGATGGACTGCATCAGGCTGTTGGCGGCTCGAATATCCCGGTTCAGGTTGCCGAGAAAGGTTTCCACTCCACGCTTTTCCATCTGGTGTGCAGCGGGGCCGAGATGGACGGTCGGTATTTGCTGGATGCCCTGCCGCTCAAAGGAGCGCAGGTCAACACGTTCCGGTCTGCCAGCGGCTTCCAGATAGCGGTTGGTAACAACTTCCCAGCTGTGCCGCCAGACCTCGGCATACTTCTGGTCGTTCCAGTCCACTGTGTTTTCCTTATGGCACTTCCAGTTGCCGGAAGCGAGCCGGATGCGCTCACCGTTCTCGTCAAGGTCGTACACCTTTCTGGCTTTCGAGAGCCACTTGCCGTGTTCATCCATTGCCCGGAGCGTCAGCAGAATGTGGGCGTGTGGGTTGCCATCTCCCTTGTCGTGGATGGCAAAGTCGGCAATCATCCCTTTGGAAACAAACTGCTCCTGACAAAACTCTTTTATCATGGACAAATACTGCTCCTTCGGCACCTCCACCGGGAACGCCAGCACGATGCGCCGGGCAAGCTGGGAGTTCCACTGGTTCTCCACGACTTCCACGGCGTTCCAAAGGGTTGCCCGGTCTGCATATCCGGGCGGCGCATGGATGGCAGCATGATCTCGGCATGGACAAGCTCTTTCTTCTTGTTGTAGAATTTCGTTTTCTGGTCGTACTCGCTGAACAGCCGTTCGCCGCTTTGGTAAGCGGCCCCGGCAACAGCGGACTGCCCTTGGCTGCGCTTGACGATGGTAATTTTGAAATGCGGACACGGAATAGGCATCACCCCCAAACAAAAAGACCGCCCAGCAAGATTGCTCTTGTGAACGGTCTGGAATCGTATTCGGTTGTGCTCGCCGCCTTGGACTGGAGTGCTGTGCGCTTCGGTCTCAGGCGGGAGCCGCAAAAGGATAGCTGCAAAGCAGCGCAAGGAAAATGCAGTTTTTCCTTGGGATGGAATCGGGCTGGCGCACAAACGCCAGCTTCGATTTCATCGAGCCGTCTGCAAGACCGCAATTTCACCGGAACGGTGTATAATTGCGCCCTTTATTCTAAAGGGTTTTGGACGTTGCTGCGTTCGTGAACGTCATGCACCATCTTTGCAAGTGCCAGCACGACTTCCGGTTGACGGAACGAGATCTTCAAAAGTTCCATCACCTGATCATCGGTCAGTTCTCCCGGACAGACCAGAAAGCTTTCCAGCATTCCGGCACGGGTACAAAGGCGATGCACACGCTCTCCGGTTCAGTTCCGACATCCGATGTTCAAGGATCTTCTCCCGGTGCTGGCAAGAGCGCAGCTTTTGCTCTGCTTTGGCTTTTTCGTTGCGGAGATAGGCTAGGTCGGTTTTGGGTTGAGTCATGGCATCACGCTCCTTTACAATATTAGTGGTATTCGACATTTTTATTGGTTCGTGGTACACTACACACAATCAATGTAGATAGAGGTGATTGCGTTGCTTGCGTTATATCTAAGTGTGCTTGATGATCGAAGCTTTGAAGAAGAGTTTACCGAGGTATACAATACATACAAACGGCTGGTTTACCATACCGCTTACAAAATCATGGATGATTCGTATTGGCAGAGGACGTGCTACAAGAGGTGTTTTTGTACGTTGCAAAAATTTTTCTAAAATTCATCGAGAAAACTGTCACGAACTCGCTGCCTATCTCGTTAGTTGTAGAAGCCGTGCGTATGATAGCTTCGCAAGCGGCGCGAAGAATCGCTGGAAGAAATCCCAGATATTGAGGATAATGCGCCAGTGCCAGATGATGCAATAATCAGTGTTGACAATATCGAGAGTTGACAGAACTGATTGGACAAATGAAACCGAAATATCGTGACCCATTACGCCTTTTGGCAATGGGATATACAAATCGTGAGATTGCGAAATCGCTGGGATTAACGGACGAAGTGGTACGAACACGGCTCTTTCGAGGGAGAAAACTATTATGGAAGGAGTTGAGTAACCATGAGTGAGCAGACAAACATTTCATTTGAAGCGGCCTTGATGATTGCACTTCGTGCAGATGCACAAAGGAACTGGATACACTGCCAACACCAGAACAACTTGAAGAACTTTACCCGGATACTTCTCAATGGGATGAACGAATGGCAGTGGCATTACGGAGGAAAAAACACCGTCCGATGTTGAAACGGGTGTTGGTTGCAGCCTTGACGCTGGTGGTGCTGACCCTTGGCGCACTTGCGGTCATCGCAGACTTCCGCAAGGCAGTCTACACGATGATTCAAAAGTTTCTGCCCATTGAGATGCAGTTGACTTATCAGGTGGATGGCGAACCGCTGGAACGATTGCCGGATGGATACAGCGATCATTATGTGCCGGACGGCTTTGAAATGGACAATGCGCAGAAATTTGAACGAGCAGAAAACTTTTTACATGTTTACTCGTCAAAAGAAGCAGAAGAAAGCTACACTGTCCGTTGCTCAATTATCCAGCCGGGGCAGCAGTCCCTATTTGATAATGAGCATACAGTGTACGAAACCGTAAAGGTCGGAGAAGCAGATGGTGTACTTGGAACCAGTACGGATGAACATGGAAAGAATGTTTATACTCTAAGTTGGGAACATCGGGGGATTACTCATACCGTTATGGGAAACATTCCATACGATGAGATTATGAAAATTGCAAAAGGCATCCGATAAGAAAGCCGGGCACTTGTGAGAGTTCACAAATGTCCGGTTTTCTTTTTGTCTGAACTTACAAAGATGGAAAATTTGAAAAATTTCTCCTGAAAATTGAAACGAAGCGGATGCGAATTACGTTGATTATACAAAGGCTCTTGATAGGAGCGAAAAAACGGAGGTGTATGTCTATGTCGAAAAAGCGTTTGTTGTCCATTGTTATTTCAGCGGTGATTCTCTTGAGTTTTGCTTGCACCGCAATGGCCGTTGAAAAGTCTGAGCGGTATGTAGGCGATAGTACGGTCAACGGATCTATTTACCAAACATACTATCAAGTTGATGCCCAGACACGAACTGGAGTAAAGAAAATCAGCGTTTCAGGCGTTCTCTATGAAAAGGGAACAATTGGAACATGGCAAAAAGTAAGCAGCTGCTCAAACAGCAGCACGACCTCAACCTGCGTGGGGAGCGGTAACTTTAACACTAAGCCTGGAAAATCTTACAGGCTGGAGTATTCTGCAACCTTTAGCTATTCCGATGGGCGGAGTGAAACCATTACTGGAAGTACCAGTAGATAAGTGAAGCTTGTTATATATTTCAGCAAGTTAGAAAGGTGTGAGGTAATTATAAAGGCGAGATCAACGCACGTTATCCGATACCTAGCTATAGTCGCACTGTGCTTGCTTTTGGGCTTTATGCTTGGAAGAAAAAGCAAATATGAAAAACGAGATTATTTGAAACAATTCAAAATTGGAAAAGCAACATACTCTGAATCGTTGATATATGAGGCTTATGGCGGATTGCAAAATGATGGGATAATGTTAGCGGTATACTACGATGTGGATGCAACCAAGATTGTTCATCAACTCGATTCATGGGAGAAAATTAATGATTCCCCAACTATATCTTCTATATTAAAAAATGTGTCGTCATATTTTGGATTGGATTTTAAGATTCCTGAAATTGCAAGTGGAAATTTTTTTCTTTATGATAATAGTCAACATAAGGAACTATGCTCGGAAGCCGAAATGAATACATTGCTTTTACATTCTGAAGATGTGAATTTTAGTCTCGTTGTCTGGGACGATGAGAAGCACACAATTTATATAGTAGAGTACAGAATTTAAGGAGGTTCGTTATGAAGAGGTTCGTATCATTAGTTCTTTCGGTGTGTTTTTTGTTTTCGATAAATACTGTGTCTTATGCTGCTAATACAAGCAGCCGTAAAGCTAGCAATCCTGTTATTCAAAGCATGAATGATAAGTATCATGTTGATTTTTCGGGAATGTCGATAGATGAATTAAATAAGTTTATCGATAAGATGAAAGATGAAGATCAAACACGCGCATCTGGAAATTTGTTAAATAATACACAGCTTGCATGGTTGGCAGCTGCGCAAATTGCACGGGATAAGGGATATGAATGTGCGGCTCTTATGGTTGAATTCTCTGTATATAATATTGACTATTCTGAGAGTGTGACGGACTCTTCGACGCCATTGCTTGACAAGTTAAACACGACAACAGTTTTTAATAATTATAAAAACAAAGTACTTAATAGTGGCTTGAAAGATTTTAGCGGAGGAAGTTGGTCTTTTACAATTCAAAAGTCTGATAATGCAGATTTATTCTATGCATTGCATAGGGTAAGCACCTCTGGAACAGGCTTCATGATTGGTAATTCTATAATGTATTATTTGATTACCGTTCATGACACATTTGATTTTGCATATGACAACAACTATGACGACTTGTTTACTACTACAGTGAACAATTGGGCTTGGTTGTGCCAGCAGACGCATGTGTTGAATCCCATAGAGATAAATCTTAGCACGGCTATTGGATAAAAAATCAGTGGTATTTATTTTTTACGAAAGTAAAAGTTGAAACCTAAAATAAGGATGGCTCTAACGTATGAAAAATTTTACGGAGGCGTTTCCAATGCAGAGCAACTGATGTATAAGAAATCTTGTGTATACTCTAAAAGTAAAGAAGGAAAATTAAAATGGCTAGTGAAAAAATATCTCGTAGAATTTTTTTTGAAAGCAAGTGGGATTGTGGCTCTTTCTTCAATGGAGCTTAACTCTGGGCTGACTGCTTTTGCAGATAATCAAAGTGATGGAAGAAAATCTCATATCGAGAGATACCATAGATACGATTTTGATACAAAAGAAGAATCTATAGAGGAAATTATAGTTGAAACCAATTCCTTCACGGATGGAGAGACAACTGCAGGCTATTTTCCAAATGGAAAGATTTCGGATATTGATCTACCCGATCTGTATGCGATTATCGGAAGCAATGATATCACTGTTGTTGATAATCCAACAGCAACACCATATTGTAGCACGGTATGCCTACAGATAACGACCAATAATGGAGGGACAAATTATGGTTCTGGATTTATGATTGGGCCTAATGCACTTGCAACAGCAGCACATAATCTATATAGTATAAAGGAAAAAGCCTACGTTAAGTCGGTAAATGTCGCACCTGCTCGATCTGATAATAGTAAACCTTTTGGAAGCGAAAATGTATCGGCAAGTTCGATGATTGTTAGTGGTTCTTATCTTGCTGGAACAAGTTCAGAGGATTGGGCAATTATTACGCTCAAGAATAATTTAGGAACGAAAACGGGATGGCTTGGGTTACATTGGCAGTCTAGCAATTATTCATCATCACAGTTGGTGTATGCTTATGGCTATCCGAGCCAAATAAATGGTGCCGATGCGAGATATCGGATGTGTAAATCTTCTGGGTATATTAGAAGTCAGACTTCAAAATATCTCAAGGGCGATTGGGATTTGACAGGTGGCTTTAGTGGTGGTCCTCTTGTAGAATATATTTCTGGAGCTGGGTATGTAGCTATCGGAATCCATAAAGATGGAAGCACAATTGATGGTTCTTCATATCCGACTTCTTATACAGGGGCATTGAGAATAACACAATCGCTTTATACGCTGTTCCTTTCATACAGAGGTTGATAAAATGAAATGCAAACGGAAGATTATGGTTGGCATAGCATTTGTGGCAGTGGCTCTCTGCATTCTATTTCAATCGAATACATTCGGAAGAAAAAAATCGGAACTTATAATTGAAGAAGTTGACCTGAAGAACAATTGTATTTATGCGACTGCAAAAAATCAATTATATGATACGGATGACAATTATATAATTTATGGCGTATCAAACTACTTGAAAGGAAATCTTCAGTTGTCGTATCTTAAAGAAGGCGAAAGCATTCTTGTGATATCAAACGGTAAGGTGTCGCTATCAGATCCGTATCAATTTGATAAAATATACAGTATTCAACTGTTGCAATAGCGTTTCATTTTCTCAATAAATAATATAAGCTATTTACAGCTGCCTCCTCTGTTAAGTGGTGGTGCAGTGCTTATTCTCAATAACGATGCGATTGATGAAAATGATAGACCTTTTTGGAATTTAGAATTTTCTCAATAATCAAGCCCCCAAAATGGCAAACTTGAAATCATCGAGAGATACATAAAATATAGGGTTAAATCGACTTTCGTGTCGAAAAAACAAGTGCTAGAAATAGCAAAATCCATTGAATTTTAGAATGACATTTATAAGAAACCAGTAGATTTGCCTGATATTTGTGATTTCTTTGACCGTTGGGCCATTGATTTTGCACTACATTGATTTTGCACTACTATGAGCAAAGGAAAAACTTAAAATAAGCAAACAACCCGCCATTTGCAGCGACTGCAAGTAGCGGGTTGTTTGGCCTATTTAGAGGTTAGTCTTTCAGTTTGCCATGGTCACAGCCAAGTGAGAGATAATGCTCAATCTCGCCACTCAGCACAAGCTGGACGCACTCCAAGGGCTTGTTGTATAGTAGCCAATCAAGTTCAGCTCGCTGTGCCGGGGTATTGCCGTATTCGTCCTCGATGGCAAGGCAGTCAATGGCAATGGCAGAGCCATCAGCGAACTGGGCTTCCGCTCGGTTGGTGTCCATATTATAGTGCCAAGAACGTGCTTTTTGAGAACTATTCTGGTCAAAAATTCGATTTTGTTTCATTTGAATGCCCTCTTTGATGCTTTTATGATTTAGTTTTTTGACGAGATGAGGTCTCTTTTTTCTTTCTCTTGAGTCACCCAACCGCACTATCCTGCATCCGTAGCGCAAATCACATTGTCCACATCTGGGCGGTGCATGAGCTTCTGCAGGATGCCAAACTGCTTTTTAGTGCTGGCAGACACCAGATACTGCCACTTTTGCGGCAGAATGGGCAAATCTGCAATGCTCCACTTGACGTATTTGGCATCGTAGACATTAGGCGGAGCCAGTTCCACCAGATGACCCACACACCAGCTCACCAGATAGCCGTTGCCCTCAAGGTAGCCGTCCTGACGGTTGGTAGCACCGAGAACTTTGGCATAGGACATGGCAACCGAGGGCTTTTCTGCTACAACTAGAATTGAAATAAGCGTTCCCTCCATTCTGTTTCGGATTGCAATATGTACGGCGGCAAAACGCCGCCTTAAAATCAGATGGGTTCGGTATCTTCCTCTCCGGCTTCTTCCGGTTCATCCTCAGTGGGTATTTCAAAGTCGCCCTTGTCCTCGGTGTAGTTTGCATCGGGGTCAAGGGCTTCTTTTTCGGCCTGCTTTTTCTGCTTCTGCTTCGCAAAGGCATAGAAAACGCCGCCTGCCGCCAGCGCAATCAGCACGACCGCACCCAGAAAGCCAGATGCGATCTTTATGACCTTGTTTTCCCTGGGCTGTTCCTCGCAGGATGCCGCTGCTTCTTCTGCGGCTTTCTTGGCTTCTTCCTCGGCTTTCAGCTTATCCTGTTTCGCCTGCGCCGCCGCTTCTTTCAGCGGTATAAGCATCGGCAGCATCTTCCTCCATCAGAGCCAGAAGGTCGGCTTCGTCCACAAGGTTCATAAAGTGAACGGTCTGCTGCCCCTTGGCGTTGCGGTCAATCACCAGATAGAAAGTCGCACCCGACTTCGACACCAGCGTGATAAACTGCTGACCGCTGCCATCGGAATAGTTGGTGTGGTAGTCGTCTACCAGCGTCAGATTGCCCTCCGGGGTCAGGGCACCAGAGGTTTCGTCCGTGATGGTGACAACATCCTCCTCCACGACCTCCGGCAGAACAGGCTGCTCCACGGGGGCAGCTTCGCCCTCAAAGGCAAAGGCGGGAGCCGCCATGCCAACGCACAGTGCCGCCGATACCAGCAGCGCACCCAGTTTCTTAATCTTCATCTGTATCGACCTCCTTCTCAAAAGTTGCACCCACAGCAGACAGCGCAGCCGGGTTCGGGGTGGCGGTTGCCGACTGCCGCAGCAGGGCAGCAAGCTGTTCCGGCGTGACCTTTGCAGTCCGCACCATCTCGTTGACCTCGGCGGAATCCTCCTCCTGAATGCGCCGTTCCAGAATCTCGATGCGGTTGTTCAGCTTGATGCGGCGTTCCTTCTCTTTTTCCAGCATTGCCCGCAGTTTATCCGATTTTTCGCTCATAAAACTCCTCCAATCATTTTGAAAGCCGTCCGAACCCGGCGAGATGCTTCTCCCAGTAGGACGAGTGAATGTTTGCGTATTTGATGGGGTCTCCGGCACTGACCATCATGCCGTTGCCCAGATAGATTCCAGTGTGGCTCATGCCGGGGTGTCGTAGGTTCCTTTGAAAAAGACCAGATCTCCGGGCTTCGCTTCGGCCTCGCTGATGTGCTGGCTCTTATTCCACAGGCCATTGGCGGTGGTGCGCCCTACATCGTAGCCGTTCTGGTTATAAACCCAGCAAACATAGCCGCTGCAATCGAACCCGGTTTCCGGAGTGGAGCCGCCCCAGACGTAGGGCGTGCCCACATACTTTTGGGCTTCCTTGTAAATGGCGGCGAACTCTTCATCCGTCAGGGCTTCTGCCGGAACCTGATAGTCAATGCCCGGTGTGCCGGAGCCATCAGAGCCACCGGGCGGCAGACCACCGTTGAACAGGTAGGGTCTGCCGCCCAAGGTGTCTTGAAAGATCTCGTACCGTTTCCATTGGTCGGCATTCAATTCTTCCCGGATAACGACTTCCAGCCCTTTGTTCACCAGCTTTGTGTGAAAATGCGGTACTCATACGGCACCTGCGTGGGAATCGGATTCCTGCCGGGCTGATGACCCAGACGGTCTTATACCGTATCTGTACCTCCACCCATGTGGTCAGCTTATACTGCTTTTTGAAGGTCTCCTTCAACTTGCCCTGCACTTCTGACCGGGTGTAATCGTCATAGAGAGTCGTGAGAAAAGAGGTCAACTGCCATGGGTCATGCTCGATGGGGTCAAGGTGATACTGGTACTCGTTGTAGCCGGGGTGGTCGGTGGGGTGCGCTTGATCTTTTTGTCCAGCTCCTTTTCCAGCTTCTTGTAGTCGGTTTCGGCTCCCCGGATGTCCCGGTCCTCTGCGGTATAAATGGTCTGCCCGGATACCTGCGTGGTGCCGGAAAACAGAATGGAACAGGACGAAAATGCCGACATGACCAGCAGCAAGAGCAAAAGAAAAACGCCCACGATCAAAAGAACGTGCGCGTTGCTTTTGCAAAATTGGCAATGCCGTTGACTGCGGTACTGACCACCGATTTTCCTTTGTCGATGACCTGTTCCATGCCAGACTTCGCAGCAGTGGTGCCATTGGATGCCGCTTTGCCGCCTGCGGTCTGCGCCGCTGTGCCCGAATGGGCGGCGGCATAGTAGCTCTGCCGGATGTCCTGTTTCTGCCGCCATCGGGAGAGCCAGTTGGAGCCGCCCTCGCCGGTGCAGGATGCGCCTGCATCTTGTGCCGCAGTCGGCTTCTGCGGGGAAGATTTTGCGATTTTGGCACCCTTCTTGCCCTGCATCTTGGCTTTCTTTTTCAGCTTCCTTGCATAACGATTCTTTGAGAAATCGCTGACCGCTTCTTTGACTTCACGCCTTCATTGAGAGCCTGTGTGCCCACATTATCGTCCTCGTACTGGTCAATCTCCCGATGTGCCGCAGACCGGGCGGCAGCAGCGGCATACATAGCACGTTTCTGCTGCTTTGTCATGCGGGATGCTTCATCCGGGGTAATTTCAGCTTTACCAAAACGCAGGTGCTGCGCCTTTTCCGCAGCTTTATCTGCGTCCAGTTTCAGCTTCTGCTTTTGGGTCTTAGACTGCTCCACTTTGGACTTTTTCGGAGGGGAGCGCGTGGCCGTGCGCTCCTTGTCCTCCTCAAATTTCAGCTTTGGCTGTTTCTCACTCATGCTTTTGCGCCTCCGCAACTTCGGAAAGGCGGGTCGTGAGGATGCGGTAGAGTTCAAGGTCTTTCGGGAAGTGGTCAACAAAGGGCAGGATCACATTACCGAAAACAGCAGCCCTTCACCTTCGCCGGAGTGGGTCACATAGGAAAGCTGATGGGGCGAGATGTTGAGTTGCTTTGCGAGAATCTGCCGGTCTCCGTTGGCCTGATTGAGCATATACACAAAGTCCGAGTTCTCAAAAATATTCGATACTTCGGGACTTGCCAGCAGATCTTTGACGTTCTGCGTCAGGGCTGTCGGGATGCCGCCCCACTTACGGAAACGCTTCCAAATCTCCACGGAATAAGCAGCAGTCTGCTCTTCCTTCAAGAGCAAATGGAACTCGTCTGCATAGTACCGGGTGGATTTTCCGGCACTGCGGTTGGCGGTCACACGCCCCCATACGGCATCCTGCACGATGAGCATACCCAGCTTTTTGAGCTGCTTGCCCAGCTGCTTGATGTCAAAACAGACGATGCGGTTATTGATATCCACGTTGGTGTGGTGGTTAAAGATGTTCAGACTGCCCTTGACGTAGATTTCCAGCGCAGCCGCCACATGGCGTGCTTCCGGTTCATCTTGCGTCAGCAGGGCGTTGTACAGATCTTCCAACAGCGGCATATTTTCCGGGATGGGATTCTCGAAATACTTGCGATAGATCACATGGACGCAGCGGTCAATGACCGTCTTTTCCACCGGCTGCAAGCCCTCTTTGCCGCCCACCACCAGTTCGCACAGGGACAGCACAAAGTCGGCTTTCAAAGCCAGCGGGTTATCCTCTTCCGAATAGTTGCTGTTGATGTCCATCGGGTTGATATACTGGGTACTGGCAGGGCTGATATGGATGACCTGCCCATGCAGACGCTCCACCAGCGGAGCGTACTCACATTCCGGGTCACAGATGATGATATCATCGTCCGTCACGAGGAACGCATTACAGATCTCACGCTTTGCGCTGAAGGATTTACCGGAACCGGAGTGCCCAAAATCAGACCGTTGGGGTTCTTCAGCTTTTGCGGTCCACCATAATCAGGTTGTTGGACAGGGCGTTCAAGCCATAATACAGGCTTTCCTTGCCGTTGTCGAACAGCTCCTGTGTGGTAAACGGCACAAAAATCGCTGTGCTGCTGGTGGTCAGACCGCGCTGGATCTCAATCTGGCAGTCTGCCAGTGGCAGGCTGCTCATCAGCCCCTGCTCCTGCTGAAAATCAAGGCGGCATAATTCGCAGTTGTGCTTCTGCGCAATGCTGACCGCCTGAAACACGTTGGTTTCCAGTTCCTGCTCGGTTTTTCCGGTGTTCAACACGAGGAACGTCACCAAAAACATTCTCTCGTTCTGGCTTTGCAACTCCTTCAACAGTGCCTTGGCATCCCTGCCGTAAGTCGCCAAATCAGACGGCAGCACGTCCATGTCGTATCCGGCGCGGACGGCTTTCTTCTGCTCTTCGATTTTGCTGCGGTCGAGTTCGGTAATGGTGTGTTTGATGGTTTTGATGGCCTTGTTCTGGTCAACGGACTGGATGTGCATGGTAACGATCTGGCTGGAATCCATGTCCAGAAAATCCTTCAAAAGCTGGTCGCTCAGGTCAGAAGCCGTAATATTCAGGAAACTGACCGCCCCGAAGATACCGCCCATCTGAAAGGTACGGTTGTTCTTAAATGCCAATGCAGTAGGGGCAATGGCATCCTTTACGGACAGACCGCTGGGCGCAAGGTCTTTCCAGTTGAAGTGGAACTTGTTGGCTCCATCCATGTTCAGCATCCCATGCATCAGTCGCAGGCGCTCTGTGCCGTCCAGCGGCTTTGCCAGAACGCCTAACCTATGAAAGTTGTTCATCAGGTCGTTCTGGATGTGCTCCAACCGGGGTTTGACCTGCGCCATGCTATCGCCTTCGATGCCGTAGGTCAGGAATTTGGTCTTGGTCAGACCGTTGTTGCCCTTGGAAAGCTGCTGCCGCAACATCTGGCTGTACTCGGCTCGCACATCGTCAAAACCATCCTGCTGGTACGGGATGCGGATGGACTTTTCAAAGTCTGCCGAATCGGTGGCGGTATTCACGAAGGACAGTTCAAAGTGGATGGAACTGTCGAAAAAGTTGAGAAAACTGCACCATTCCTCAAAGATAGCGGTCTTGTCCTCCTGCTGCGCGAGCTGATAATTGATATCCTGATACTGGATGGTGCGGGTGTAGTAGCCGGGACGGACACGGCAGGTACCGTCCTCAAACATCCGCTGGAACGGAATGCTCTCCTGTGCCGTGCGGGGCACCGTGGACTTGGGCGGCTTTTTGCCGTCATTATTCTTTCAGAAACGGAATCATGGGTGTCATCTCCCTTCATAAGCAGTGCATAGTAATTGCGGGTCTGGTACGGACGCACCTTCGGGCGAACAAAGCGCGCCTGAAAGTAGTACCGCAGGATCTTTTCAGCCGGCTGACCGTTCTTCTGATACATGGCCAGAAAGAACATGGGCAGCATGACCGCCATCATGCCGAGGGTAGCACCGGAATTGCCAGCGGTGTCCCGCAAAACAAAGAACAGCGGCCCCCCTACGACTGCCGCTGCACCAAAACAGATAAGCTGCCGGGCGGTCAGGTTGAAGGCTACTTTGGACTTCACCTTGCTGAAATCGCGCGGCACGGAAATATAAGCTGCCAAAATTTCACCTCCTTAGTGTGCGCCCAGAATGCTTCGGGCGACGGAACCAGTCTTGAACAGCGTAAAGCACAGCAGCACCGTGTACCCACGATGCTCCAGATCGAGTTGATGGCATCCCCGGATATTGCAACATTCTGGAGCAGAACAGCGTAGATCGCCACGCAGATCAGGATCAGGAAGCCCTGAAATCCCAGCGCAAACAGAGAACGAAGATAGTTCTGTCCAACATGGGATTGTTCGTGGTTGCCCCATGTTGCCATGGGCACCGGGGCAAGGCTGACCATCATATAGATTTCAATCATTCTTCCGTAGACGATGACAAAAATCACGATGGACAGGATGCGCATGGTGATACCGATGAAGAAGGACTGCAAGAACAGTCCGAACAGGGGTCCTACGTCCATCTGCATCATGCTGGATTGCAGCATGGAAAGCCCGATGTCGTTCACCCGCGTGTTGCCAGAAATAATGCCGCTGGAATTTGCCACCACCTGCTGCGTCACATCGAACACCGCCATGATGATGTCGAAGGTGTTGGAGATCATCCACACCGAAATGGCAGTTTTGAAGATCCATTTCATCAGCAGCGCAGGTTCAAATTGTGCCATGTTGTTGTGCTCTGTTATGAGCTGAATCAGCTCATAACAAGCAATAAAGGTCAGAATCACGCCTGCAATGGGCAGCACTACGTTCCGGGACAACGCCTCAATCATAGCGAAAACGCGCGGTTCAAAATTGGATGGTTTGGTACCGACCTGCTGTGCAATGTTGCCTACTTGGGTGTTGACGTCATCGAACAGGCCGTTGAGATTGGACATGATCGCCGCTGTTAAAAGCGACTTGATCCAATCCGAGATCGCTTTGAGAACTGTTTCCACTCAGTGCCACCACCTATCAAGAAAAATGGTTGATAAGGGTCTTGAGTAGGTTGAGCAGAAAAATAAGGTGAGTCAGAATCTGCATAATAGCACCGTCCTTTCAGAATCAAGGTGAATATTCGATTTGCAATGCGTTTCCTCTTGTGATAAGAATCCGTTTGCCACGGAGGGGCTAGAAACACTTGCAAGTAAATATGTACGGGGCGGCAATCGCCGCCCGGAAAAGATCAGCCGAACAGACCGCTCAGCAGGGGGATCAGGGTGATGCCGATAAGGGCAACACCACCGCCACCGGCCATGAGCTGTTTTATCCCCAATTAGGTGTAAAACTCTGCTCGATGGCGGGCGGCGGCGTACAAAAAATCTATATGGTGTTTTTAAGAGAACCGTCCCGGCGGGACAGGTCAGGCAGTGACCTGTTCCACCTCCGGGATGGGTTTGAGATTAAAATGAATTTCGATAGAAATGTGTCTTGTTTTATCTTCGTCAATGCGCTCATGCACGACGATTTCTTTGATTAAGCGGTTGAGGGTGGCTGCGTCCAACTCTGTGATGTTGGCATATTCCTGAATGGCTTCCACCCATTGTTTTGCGTCATTGGCAAGCTGGACTTCATCGGACAGCCGCTTTCTGCCCTCGGACACTTTTGTTTTAAGTTCCGTCTGCTCGGTCTGTGTCTTTTCCAGCATGGTGTTGAAGTTCTGCTCACTGATACGCCCTGCAATCATATCTTCATAAAGCCGCATTACCATTTTGTCCAGAACCTCAATCCGTTCCTCGTCCCTTGTAAGGGAGCGTTCCATTGCTTCCCGCTGTTCCCGCTGCTCGGCTTCACAGGTATTGGTCAGGCGGTCAGCAACCGCTTTCCCGTCCATCAGGGCAGCTCTGGCACATTCCCGGATTTTCCGCAGCACATGACTGTAAAGGGTGTCATAATCAATCCGGTGCTGGGTGCAGTGGTTCTTTCCAAAGGCATTGTAGGTCTTGCAGGAGTAAATCTGCTGGGGATGTTTTGCGTTTGTGTAGCGTACCGTCAGAGACTTCCCACACTCGCCGCATTTTATCAGTCCGGCAAACAGGCTGATTTCATTGGTCTGCCCCGGACGCTGGCGGGATTTCAGCTTGTTCTGCACAATGTCAAAGCTCATGCGGTCAATCAGCGGTTCATGCTGTCCTTCCACTACAATCCAGTCCTCCGGCTTCTTTTCCCCAATCGTGCCGATTTTGAAACGGTAGTCCTTTTTCTGGGAAGCAATCGCCCCGGTGTAGACGGGATTCATCAAAAGGTCTTTGATAACGGAAAAGTCCCACATATATCGCCCGTTTTCCGGGTCTTTCTTTTCCCATTTGGTGCGGGTATTGCGAAGCCCCCGTTCCCGGTTCCACCATGTGGGGCAGGGGATTTTTTCTTCCTCCAGCCGTCTGCGGATATAGTTCGGACCATGACCGTTTAGGGCATATCCGAAAATCAGCCGCACAATCGGGGCGGTTTCCTCGTCAATGAGCAGATGGTTTTTGTCCTCCGGGTCTTTCCGATACCCGAACGGGGCAAGACACCCGGTAAACTGTCCTTTCTGCGCTTTCAGAAGATAAGAGGAATGGACTTTCTTGGAAATATCCTTGCTGTACATCTCGTTCAGGATATTCTTGAACGGGGCGATGTCGTTGTTATCCCGCAGGGTGTCGATACCGTCATTCATGGCGATATAGCGGACACCGTTTCTTGGGAAAAAGTCCTCAATCAAATGCCCTGTTTGCAAATAGTTACGCCCCAGTCGGCTGAGGTCTTTCGTGATGACAAGGTTGATTTGCCTGCGCTCAATGGCTCTCAACATTCTCTGTAAATCAGGACGCTCCATATTAAGACCTGTGAAGCCATCGTCCTGATAGACTGCCACAACCTCCCATCCCTGCTTTTCGCAGTATTTTTCCAGCATATCACGCTGGTTTGCGATACTGGCACTTTCGCCTTGCAGGTCATCGTCCTTTGACAGCCTGCAATAGACCGCCGCACGATAGCCCCCGGCAAGTGCTGAACCGATTGTTCTGTATTCCATTTCGTTCATCATAGCCATTTACCCACACAATCCAGACGGTATCTGGCTCTGTTGAACCTCATCTTCATTATACTTCAAATCTTTCTTTTTAGCAAGATATTCTTTTGTATTTGTCTTTCCGTATTTCTGGGAAATCAGGCTGACGAACACATCGGTGGCGTCCAGTTCCCCGTCAAATACGGTTGTCACTTCAATCTTGGTCTTATTTTTCGCCATAGGCAGTTATCCTCCATACATGAAAATAGCCAGACAGAGAACGGTCGGCAACGAAGTCCGGCAACGGGCTTCAAAAGACCTTGCAAACAATCTCAATCTGGCGTTGATTACTATTTATACTTTTCTTTTATTTTTCTGTTGTTTTGGTTGTCAGAGAGGGAAAAAGCCCGGAAATAAGGGATTTTCCCCGGCAACCGGCTCGGCAACGGGATAGCAACGAAGTCGGCAACGGGCTGTCATTTTCAGAATGGAAGCTCCATCTGCTCTGTGACCTCCACAAAACCGTCCATAGATTTTTCGGGCGGGTTGTCGGTGTCCGTTGCCGGGATTTCACGCTCCCAGCCCTTTTGTCTGCCGTATTCCGCAAACATCCTCGGATTGGAAAAGTAGTTCCACCCGGTAATGCACTGGTTCATTATCTCGTTGATTTCCCGGATTTCCCATTGCTTCGGCTCATCAAAGGTGTGGTTTAAGGCTTCCTTGTAGAGCTGCTTGGAGCAGACCGTTTCCCCGGTGTACTTATCAAGGTAAGCCTGTATCATCCCGGCTTTGGTGTCCTCCGGCATAAAATCCCGCTGGTGTTCTTTGAGATACCGCTGCATGGCTGGGCTGAATGACAGCTTGAACATGCCGCTTCGGTAAATCTCCATAGCTTCTGCCCACATCTGGCTGATATACTCTCTGGAAGCGGCTTCGTCCTCCAAAATGTGAACCTCGGCTTGCTCCGGGTACACCATGACCGGGATAAATCGGCGGTTGCCGGAACGGTCAAGGGGGAGAAAGTCAAGGGCGTTGGAAGTGCCGCCGAACACGCATTGACGGGGGCGGTCTGCCGGGTGAGTTTCATAGGGAATTTTGTAAACCTCTTTCTGGCGGCTTAGAAAGGACTTGATTTCTTCAATGCTCTTAGCGTTGGCGGTTGCAATCATTTCCGACATTTCAATAATCCAGTGACCTTGCAGCTTGCGGTACACATTTTCATCGTCCAGTTTCCGCAAATCATCGGAAAACCACTCGTCCCGGACTGCCAGCAGACGGAAGAAGGTGGACTTGCCAGCCCCCTGACCGCCTACCAGACACAGCATGATTTCAAACTTGCTTCCGGGCTTAAATGCCCTTGTAATCGCCCCCAGCATGAACAGCTTCAAGGCTTCATAGGTGTAATCGTCCACATCAGCCTCCCAGAAAGTGCCGCAGACAGAAGCGGATGCGCTCCGTCCCGTCCCATGCAAGGCTGTTCAGAAAATCCCGGATGGGGTGGTACTTATTCTCATTCGCCACAATCCCGATGGCGGTCTCAATCTTCTTCTCACTGGTAAGCCCGTAGGTTTCCTCCAGATAGAGAAGCAGATACTTCATGTCCGTATCGGTCAGGGCTGTGCTTTCTCTGTGAAAACCGATGGGCTTTATGATGTCCTTTCGGTCGGTCAGGATGTTGTAGGCGATTGCCCCGGCAAGCACAGGGTCACGCTGGAATACGGTCAGGCAGTTCCGTATGCTCTGGCGGACGCCGCCTTTCTCGGTGGTTTCCAGAGTTGCCTTTACTTCCTCAACGCTCTGGGGCGGCTGCATGGCGTTCATGGTGTTTTTTAGTTCTTGCTGCGTCTGCGGCGGCAAGCTCTGCCATTCGCTGTTCAAGCTGTATCACATCCTTTCCATGTTCCGTAATCAGTGAAGCGATTTCCTCCGTATCCCCAAACAGCAGCACATCCAGCAGATATTCCACATGGGCTTGCTTCTGCAAGGCTTCCACGAACCGGGGATGAAACGCTTCCTCCGGGGAGTGCGGGGCATAGTCGGTTTTCCATACCCGTAAGAGGTGTAGATAATCGGCAAGGACACGGAAGCAATGTGCCTTTGCTTCCCGGAACTGTTCTTCCGGGGATTTCTGCCGGGGCTTGGGCTTCCTTGCCCTGCCCGGTGGCTTCCAGTCCTCATAGGCAAGCCCGAAGTCACTCGCCAACTGTGCGGCGGCTTCCTTTTTCCCCAGCCCGTACAGGGCAGCTACAAAATCAATCACATCCCCATCTGCACCACATCCGAAGCAGTGGAAACGCTTGTCCAGCTTCATGCTGGGGGTCTTATCGTTGTGGAACGGGCAGCAAGCCATCCCGTTTCTGTTTACCCGGATTCCGTAATGCTCCGCAGCCTGTCTTGTCGTAACGGACTGCTTCACAGCTTCAAATACATTCAAATCAATTCCTCCTTGTAAAAAAGAAAAGGCACTTATCATTCTCAATCTGAAAATGGCAAGTGCCTGTTAAAGTTCCATATCCTGTTGTTTGTGTTTCGTCTGCGCCGGGGTGCGTTTTTCTGTGCTTTCTTCTCGTCAGCCTTATCCTGCAAGACTTCTTTGAGGGGCTGCTTCTTGGGCGGCTCTTTGCTTTCCTCTGTGCCGGGTGTGGCTTTCCGTACCCAGTAGCGGATGTCCCGCAGCTTCTTCAAATCTTCCTGCACCTCGGTCAACGGTACTTTCAAGTCTGCGATTTCGCCCACAAGCTTCGCCTGTTCCTGCAAAAGCTCCTTTTTCGTGCTGTCCTTATCATCCGGGTGCTTGGCAAGGTAGGCACTGGCTTTCTCAAACCGGGCAACCTCCGGGTGTTCCAGCTTGAATTTTTCCTTAGTTTTCTTGAAAAATATCTTCTGGTATTTCTCATAAACGGGCTTACATTCCTTACAGTCCGTCCGGGCGGAAAGGATACCGTCAATCACTTTGCTGCGGGTTTCCTTTGGCTTCATCTGACTGCGGTAATCTGCGGCTGATTTCCCGGAAGATTCCAGAAATGCTTCTAAGTCCTCCACAGTGGAAAGTCCCTTTTGCTGGAGATAGGACAGGGCTTCGCTGACTGCCTTTAAGTCCTGTGAAGTCCCCCGGTTTTGTCCAGCCCTCGTCCAGTCCTTCCGTTCTTCTTTTCGTATCTCCATATATTTCATCAGTAGATTGGGAAGAAGTGTCGCTTCCTCCGCCGCCTTTTGTGCAAGCAGTTCTTTCCGTTTTTCTCCCAGCTCGGTAATCCAGCCTTTGAGGTTTTGGATGAGCTGCCGAATGGACTGCATCAGGCGGTTGGCGGCTTTGATTTCCCGGTTCAGGTTGCCGATGTTCGTCTGGATACCTCGCTTTTCCATCTGCCGGACAGCAGCCCCCTCATGGACAGTAGGGATAATATCAAGCCCCTGTCTGGCATAGGAACGCAAGTCCACACGCTCCGGGCGATCATTGGCTTCTAGATAGCGGTTCTGGATAACCTCCCATTCATGCCGCCAGATTTCACAATACTTCTGGTCGTTCCAGTCAACCGTATCCTCCTTGTGGCTTTTCCACCTGCCGGATGGCAGCTTTATCCGTTCCCCGTTCTCGTCAAGGTCATAAACCTTGCGGCTCTTGGGAAGCCATTTCCCATGTTCGTCCATTGCCCTCATAGTGAGCAGGACATGGGCGTGGGGATTATGTCCCGGAGGATAGGGGTCATGGATGGCAAAGTCAACGATCATGCCTTTGGAAACAAACTGCTGCTGACAAAACTCCCGGACAAGGACAGCGTACTGGTCTGGCGGTATCTCTCTGGGAATGGAAAGCACCCACCGCCTTGCAAGCTGGGAGTTCCATTGCTTCTCAACAGCTTCGGCAGCGTTCCAGAGGGTGTTGCGGTCTGTGTACTCCAGGGGAGCGTTTGCCGGGAGCAGGATTTCATTGTGAACGATACCACGCTTTTCCGGGTAGTGCTTTATTTCTTGGTCGTATTCGCAGAACAGCTTTTCGCCGCTTTGGTAGGCAGCGGCGGCAACCGCAGACTGGCGGTGGCTGCGCTGCACAATAGAGATTTCGTTGTGTGGACAGGGCATTTTGTGTTCCTCCTTTCCGTTTTTGGACATAGAAAAAAAGCAGGAGACCTTTTTCAGATTTCCTGCTTGGTGTGCCGCTGGGGGCGGCGGGTATTTAGTTATTAAGAAATTTAGGGAGCATTTCGAACTTGTAAATCACAAAATCAGCTCCCATAGTAAGGATGCAGTGAATGGCTGTAGTAAAAACATTATTAACATTACTGTTCCGCAGATAATATACAAGTCTTTATTTTCTGCATTTAATTCTGGATGCTGTGTAAAATTTTTTGTAATCCGCTTGGCAATGAAATAACCACCTAATGTACCTACCATATTTGTAATTATATCGTTAATGTCGGTTGTCCTAAAAGTAAAGATTTGTGAAATCTCTATTGCAATAGTCATGCACATTGCAAATAACATTGTGTTTTTTATTGCCTTATATTTTTTCCATAACATAGGCAATAAAAAGCCTAATGGCACAAACAAAAGAACATTTAAACAAGCATTTACAAAATCAGAAATCATATCGGCAAACGGAATGATATTGATTGTAAAATCTAAATTCAAAGATAACACACTTGGAAAACCAACAAGAGATAAAACTGCCACAAGATAAAACGCAAACACAATATATATAAGCGTTTGCTTCAAGCTGCGACGAGAAATTTTCCCATATAAAGCCAGTAGCGGAACAATAAAGATAGCAGCCGCTACGATGTCAATAAGTGCACTATATATTCTGTGCATACTTAGCCCCCTTGTCTAAATCGTAAATGTTTTATAATCTCATTATACATCAACACCGTATCGAAATATAGAGTGATGTTATTAAGATTGTTTAAAACTTGTCGGCTGGGAACAGCTTGCAACGCAAGGTGTCCCCAGATGGCAAGTCCACAAAAGGGTAGCTGGCGGCAGCCAGCGCAGGGGAAGCGTAGCGTCCCCTGTTTGATTTGGAGCAGACCATGACTGCGGAAAATCACAGCCCCTCCGGCGAGGAGCCTTCGGAGAACGCAATGCACCAACCTCTGGGTGGTGTATAATTGCGCCCTTAGTAAACTAAGGGGTTTCCGGCTTCTCCCGTTCCAGCAGTTTTTTCAATAGTTCCTGCGTGTCCTGCCTGTGAAAAATGAGTGTCAACAACAGCATGACATCATCATCTGTCAGGCGTTCCGGCTCTTGCAGAAAACTTTCCAGCATACCGCCACGAGTACAGAGCCGGTGTGTCCGTTCTTTTCGGGTAAGCTGCTTTAGCTGGTGCTGCAATGCCTTTTCATCATTAATAGCTTTCCGCAGTTTCTTTTCACTCTTTTCCAACTCCTGGTTGAGCTTTTCCAGCTTTGAGGTATCAGGCAAGGGCAGCGTCCTCCTTTCCCGGTATCAGCACATAAATCCTGTTTGGTTCTCCCACGCCCTGACGCACCCGCATGATAAGTCCGGCGGTTTCCAGTTCATTCAGAGAACGCTTGACCGTCATGGGGCTGCGGGACAGGACTGCGGCAATGCCTGTGATAGGGAAGCAGATAAACAGGATTCCGTTCTCGTCCTCCTGTCCGTTGGATAGCATAGCGTCCAACATCCGGCAGTACATGACCTTTGCGGTGCTGCTGACTGGAAATCCTGTCAACGCTCTGGGAAAGGGCATACAGGGCGGCAACGGTGTGCCTATCGTCATAAATTCAAAATTCATTCGGTGTGTTCCTCCTTTTTCTTTGCTCTTTTGGATAAATAACGGGGGCAGTCAACCACAACCGCCCGGAAGCTCTGCTTGCACCCATGCTTGCATTTCCGGCATAATTCGTTGTAAGTGACACGCCCCGGTCATTGAGGTAAAAAGCTCATGCTTCCTCTTTTTGCTCATTCTCGGCATATTGCGTTTCCTCCCGTTTTAGTGTATAGTTTCGGGGCGATTTTCGGCAAAATTACGGTCATAGAGCCGTCTAAAATCTCCAGAAGTATCAGCAATAGGGTAGACTATCCCCCTATCAGATTGTCGTGTTTCGGTATCATTTCGGTATCAGTTCGCCAGTTCTCCCCGGCGTCGTTCCTCCCCTGAATCTCACAGCGGCGTATCGCTCCCTTTGGTACGCTCGTTTCGGTCAGGGTTCCTCCATATCCCTGCCAAAAGTCATGGCGCTACATCGCCGGGGAAGCATATCCCACACAGGCTGGTCATTCGATTGGAATAATCCATCGATGAACTACCTGTATCATAGAACATTTTTGTGCCCTGTGCCGTATGTCCACAAAGTAGGAATTAGAGGGAAAAATCAGAAATTTCCACGATTGCGGAAAGTGTGATATAATCCAGTTAAGCGGCAGAAAAGCAGCCGCCGGAAAGGAGCGTGCGCCCATGAAAGGAGCAACAAGCATACAGGAACGCCTTTGGGAACTCCGCAAGGACAAAGGCTTAAATCTGGAAGAATTATCAAAGCTGACGGGCATTTCTAAATCAGCCCTTGGAAATTATGAAAAAGAGGATTATAAAGAAATCAATCATGGCAACCTCATCACGCTGGCAGACTTCTATGGAGTTTCCGTTGATTATCTGCTGTGCCGGACAGAGAACAGGGAGCAGATCAACACGCCATTAACGGAACTGCATTTGAATGATGAGATGGTGGCACTTCTGAAAAGTGGGCGGATTAACAACCGTCTGCTCTGTGAGCTTGCCACTCATAAGGATTTTATCAAGTTTCTTGCAGACATTGAGATTTATGTGGACGGGATTGCCACCATGCAGATTCAAAACCTCAACGCCCTTGTCGATACCGTCCGGCATGAAATCATTGAACGGTATCGCCCCGGCGAAGATGACCCGCATTTGAAAGTGCTGCAAGCCGCCCATATCAGCGATGATGAATATTTCAGCCACATGGTTCTTGATGACCTCAATCTCATTATCCGGGATATTCGGGAAGCCCACAAAAAGGACAGTGAGAGTGCGCCCCAGACCACCGTTGCCGATGAACTGAAAGAAAATCTGGAAGCGGTCGAAAATTTCAAGGGCAGCCGTTTGGAAAAACTGGCAGTGCTTTACTGCAAGCAGCTCGGCATCAACTATAAAAATCTGTCAGACGAAGAATTTCGCTGGCTCATTCGGATTCTCCAAAAAATCAAAGAAAACGGGAACGCCTATCAGCCAGAGGAAAAAACGGTAAAGGAAAACCGCTGTTGCATGGTTTGTTGGATTCCATGTAGCAGCGGTTTGTGCTGTGGTTATTATTTCATTCGTTTTCTTAATATTCGGCGATAATTTGTTTCTCCCTTTGGTGCGTCCTGTATAATTTCCAACACACCATCTTCAAGCATTTTATCAATGCGATTGGAAATCCATACATCACTAATTCCAAGTTGATATTTTCCTAAAACATTACCTATGACAATAGCCATTTTGAATTGCTCTGGCTGTTCCGCAATTTCACGAAGAATGAAACTATCATATATATCTTCTGAAACGCTTTGCAATTTACCATTTAACATTGCACGCAAAGGTGCATTTTCATTTTGAAGTTGATTCCATTTCATAGTACAAGCTGAAAGAAATACAGGATTAGCTTTCTCTTGTAGAGTTATATAGTTTCCCCATTCGCCAGGAGAGACCTCGCCCCATGCTATTTTGGATGTCATAGTATTTTCTTTTCCATATTCCCATGTAGGTAACTTAACCAAATAAATTGTTGTCTGGCAGTTTAATGGTTGAAGTTGTTTCATAAGCCAATACATACCACAAAGCTCATCTGGATTATAGCTATACCAAATGCGAATTTCTTCCCCAGCTACATATCGTTCAATCACTGAGGTCAATGTAGTTTTAATTTTCTGTATTTTTTCTTCAACCTGATAATCTAAATCCTCTACAAAGCAGACAGACAGCATTTTCTTGAAAATATTTTTCCGCTGTTCGCCAATTCCATTATCAGAAATATCTCCCACACTAAGAGCCATATCAAAACAATAAACATCACTGCTCTTGCCTCCCAATGGAATAGCATTCTCCCAAGCAATGCGTTCTTGTTCCTGTGCTTGAAGCTGTGCCTTTTTTCATTTCATCTGAAGATGGAACACTCCCGTCTTCGTGCCTCATAAATATTGAAACAGCACTTCCTCTATACTTTCCCTTGCCGTAAGTTTGGGCAATTTTCAAACTTCCACAGGCACTTTCACCAAATACAATTTCAATCATCTTATATACCTCCGATTTAATTGCTCCCGTTATGAATAAATCATCTCATACAAAACAATTTCTTCTGCCCTGTTGTGAATGTTATTGCAACGCTGCACCCATTCCATTTGTCGGGTACGCTTCAATTCCTCGGTCACGCCCTCGGCAGCTTTCATCTGCTCCATGATGGTGTCTAACCGTTCCTGTGCCTGTTCATTCAGGTCTGCAAGATATGTCAACAATTCTCCGGTCAGTATCAATGTATTCAATCTGGCTGGGTGGACTTCCTCTTAAATATTCCCGGTGCATTCGTCCGTACTTTCCGATAGGGCGGTGTTCCTCCGGCAGTTTCAAGCCTGGAATGTAGTAATCTCCGACAAGGATATAATCAATTCCGTTTTCCGTTATTCTTGGTTTCAATTCGCTCATGTTCCTTACCTCCTGTGGAAGCAGGCTCGTCTGGTACTAACTCAATCACATCGGTAATCTCACAATTCAGCGTTTCGCAGATACGGGCTAATGTATCCATGCTGATGTGCTTTCCCTCTTTGCTCATGTTGGCAATCATATTTGTTGTCATACCAGCAGCAAGCCTTAAATCCTCTTTTCTCATATCACGCTCTAACAGTGTGTGCCAGAGTGGCTTATAGCTGATGTGCATATTGTTTTCCTGCCTTTCTATCTATACCACCGGGGCGGCTGCCCCGGCAGGAACTTTTCTCTTATTATAGCACCAATCTTGTGAAATCACAATTTATTCTTGTAGCCTGCCGCTGATACCGTCTGGATTGTGCTTTTCCTTTCGTTTTTTGTTCCAACTAATTAGCCATGAACTGCTTCATGCCCTGACTCTTTGCTAATGTGCGATAAAGAAGTAATAGAAGTGTAAAAAATTTTGCCGTTCCTATCCGGCACTTAGGGCTGTGTCGGATAGGTCAGGCGTTAGGCTTCCGGCAAGTCTATCTTGCCGACAAAGCTGTAATAAATCTCAATGTCCTGCCTGCGGGTGCCGTTCTCGTCATAGCTGCACTCATGCACGACGATTTTCTCAATCATTTCCCGCAAGAGGGTGGGGGTCAATTCTTCAAAAGCAAGGTGCTTTCTCACAATCCCCATGAATTTCTCGGCGTTGACGGTGGCGGCCTGCGACTTGGAAAGTTCCTCCTGCAAAGCGGCAGCCCGGTCTTTCAGTTCCCGCTGCTCCTGCTCATAGTCCGCCGACAGCTCCATGAAACGCTCGTCGCTGATTTTGCCGCTTACATTGTCCTCATACAGCCGCTTGATAATGCGGTTCACTTCGGCAATGCGTGTCTGGGCCTGTTCAAGCTGCTTCGTGGCTGCGGCGGTCTTTCTCTTGCCGCCGATTTCGTTCTGCTGGATGAGCAGCTTTACAAAGCGGCTCTCATGCCTGGCGGCGTATTCCGTCACTTGCCGGAGATTGGAAAGCACGCCCGCCGTCAAAAGGTCGGTGCGGATAAAGTGTGCCGTACAGTCACGGGTACGCTTCTTGTAGCTGCCGCAGATATAACAGTCCTGCTTGCGGTTCTTGTTCTGATACCGCTGCTGATACAGCACATGGCCGCAGTCGGCGCAGAACAGCATACCAGAGAACAGCCCCACTTCATCATAGCGGTTCGGGCGTTTTCGCTGCTTGCGTAACTCCTGCACACGCTCCCATGTTTCCGTGTCGATAATCGGCTCATGGTGATTTGGGAAGATAGCCTGCTTCTCGATGGGGTTCTCAACGCTGTGCTTGACCTTGTAAGAGGGCTTCTCCGTCTTGAAGTTTACCAGACAGCCCGTATATTCCCGGTTTTCCAGCAGATGGACGACGGTGTTTGTCGCCCACTTGCACTCATAGCCGGGGTGGTAGCGTCGGGTGCTGCCCGTCCTGCGGTATTCCAGCGTCCCCGGCGTGGGGATTTGCTGCTCCGTCAGCATACGGGCAATCTTGGTCGGGCCATTTCCCGCAAGGCAAAGCTGGTAAATCTGCCGTACCACCGGGGCGGCTTCCTCGTCAATGATAAAGTTTTCGTCCTCGTCCATGAGGTAGCCATACACCGGCTTGCTGGTAACGGGCTTGCCGCTCATGCCTTTTGCTTTCTTTACTGCCTTGATTTTCTTGCTCGTATCTCTCACCAGCCATTCGTTAAATAAGTTCCGCAGAGGGGTAAAATCATTGTCCATGCCGCCGTTTGCGCTGTCCACGTTGTCATTGACAGCGATAAAACGCACGCCCTTTTGAGGGAACAGCATTTCCGTGTAAAATCCCACCTGCAAGTAATTACGCCCAAGCCTGCTCATGTCCTTGACGATGACCGTACCCACTTTCCCGGCTTCAATGTCTGCAAGCATGGCTTGAAAACCGGGGCGCTGGAAGTTCGCGCCGGAAAAGCCGTCGTCGGTGTACCAGCGCAGATTGGTAAAGCCGTTCTGCTTGGCGTAGGCTTCCAAAATCCGTTTCTGGTTGGAAATGGAATTGCTCGCCTTGCAATTCGTCCTCGTGGGACAATCTCGGATAAAGGGCGGTAATGAGGTTTTGGGTGGCTTGTCTTAACATAAAATCCTCCGTTTCCGACAGCCAGCCCCACTATTCCGTGGTTTCATTGTACCACGGAACAGGGGCGGCTGTACAGCGGTAAAAGTGTTAAATCTGCTTCTTTACAGCTTGTCAAATCGCCTTTTTTTGTGTAGCAGCGGCTTCCGCTTCCAGTACCCTCGCCATCTTGTCGGCGGCGGTGCTGGTGGTGTCTTTCTTGAAAATAGCCGGACACGACAAGAACGGAATTGCCCATGCGGATTTCCGTCACGCAGTCGGGGCGGCGGGTGGTACGGTGGTCGTGCTGCTTGATATTCTCCATAGGCAATACCTTTCATTCAGCCAGCAGTTTCTTCATGCTCTCCATTTTCCGCTTGGCGGTTTCCTGCCGGAAGTTGTCGCCGGTAAAGCGTACCGGGACGCACATGGAAAGCAGTCGGTCATAAATCCGGAATGGGCCGTGTCTGTCGGCTTTTTCAACTCGTCCAGCGGGCGGTTGGTGGTGGCGATCAGCGGCTTGTTGCTGCGGTATCGGGTATCAATCACATGGAAAACCTGTTCCAGTCCATAGTCGGTGCCGCGCTCCATGCCGAAGTCGTCAATGATAAGCAGCGGATAGCGGCAAAGGCGGGAAATATACTCATTCCGGCCTGTAAAGCCGGAGAGAGGTCGCCCAGGATAACGGCGAAGTTCGTCATATATACGGGGACTTTTTCTCCATGAGGGCGTTTGCGATACAGCCCGCAAGGTAGCTTTTCCCGTTGCCGACGTTCCCCCAGAACAGGCAGCCGATGTTTTCGGCCTGCATTTCTTCCCAATGCTCCGCATACCGCCGGGCAATCCCGGTCTGCGGGTTTCTGCCGTTGTCGTTCTCGAATGTCCATTGCTGCATGGCTGAGTCGGCAAAAGCCCTCTGTTTCAGATTTTCCACGGCTTCCACATGGCGGCGGTGTTCCTCGGCGGCCTGCCGCTGCTCACGGGCGGCTCTCTGGCAGTCGCACTCTGCCGGGTGGCGGTCACGGCCAAACAGCTCCTTACCCTCCGGGAAGTAGGCTTCTTTCGGCGTATGGCACTTTCCGCAGTAAAGCAGTCCGTCCTCGCCGATATAGTCCTCCATCTCCGGGGCGGCGGTTGTCATGTTCTCCAAAATATCTTTGATTTCACTTGTCATAAGCTTTCTCCCTCCATACAGGTATAGTCGGGGATGCCCTGTTTTACGGCTCCCTTTTGTCATTGGCCGCCCATCTGTGCAAGGCGGCGGCATAATTCTGGTAGGCTTTCCCGCTGGCGGCAAGGTAATGGCTCATTTCCTCAATCAGCCGTTCCAGCCTGTCCGGGTATTCTGCCTGTAACTCGTCATATTCGTCCTTTGACAGAAAAATATTCTCATATCGGCCATAAGCTGTGGGCGGCTCCCCACTCGCTCTCATTGTTTGGTTCTCTATTAAGTTGTTTATATTAGTTTTGTTAGGGTCGGTTTTCCGACCATCATAGGGTCGGTTTTCCGACCGTCATAAGGTCGCTTTTCCGACTGTATGAGGGTCGCTTTTCCGGCCATCAGTTGGTCGGAAAACCGTACCACTGGGACAGGCGGCACTTTCACATAAAGCCGATTGGGTGCGGAGAAGCCCCGCCGTTCCCGTTCTAAAAGCCCGGCTGCGTCCAGTTCTTTCAAGGCTCCCTTGATGGCGGTACAACCCTTGTCCAGCATTTCCGCTATCTCTGCTATGGGGTAGACAATGTATGTCCGTCCCTCGCTGTCCTGCCAGCCGTTCTTCTGCGAAAGGGTGGAACGGTCTAACAGCAGCGAATACAGCAGCTTGGCGGTCTGTGAAATCTCCATTTTCAGCAGGAAACGGGGGATACGGCAGATAGGCGGGCAGCCGCGTGTCTGCCCTGATATAATCAGCGATAGGATCACCTCCCTCTGTGTTGTGTCGTTTTTGGGCTTTGTCACGCATTAAAACGCCGTTTCCGGGGGGGAAAAGGATAAATGTATCGCGTACCCTTTGACACCCTACGAAAAAAGCCTTGATTTATGCGGGTTTGAAATGCCCTAAAGCGTGACATCTCTGCCTTTGTTTCCGCTTTCTCTCGGCGGCTTTGATTTTCTTCATGCGCCCGGCGCAGTCGGGGCAGTATTTCCCCCGGTTGGATTTGGGGACAAAGGCCGCCCCGCAGACGGCACACCGTTTCCGGCTTCCCCCGGCACAAGAGGGCTGCGGCCAGCTCCCCGTCAAGGGGCAGGACAGCCACACGGAACCAGTGGCACATGAGGGAAAAGGAAATGCTCTGGACGCACACGCAAGGCTCCCCGTCGTCCAATAGCAGGCAGTTCCCCTCATCGTAGTTACAGCACTCATGCACAAGGCGGCGGGCTGCCTGGTGCTGGCGGTAGTCCATGTGGGAGGTTATCGCTCATGGCTCTGCTCCTTTCTGCGCTGCGGCTCGTCCCGGCGTAAAATCTGGTCGATATTCCGCTTGACGGTCTGCAACTCCTTGAACCGCTGTTTCTGTTCGTGATAGGTGTTATACAGGCCGTCTTTCTCGGAGATAAGCTGCTCGATCTCGGCCTGCAACGCTTTCCGGGCGGGCAGCTTGGTAATGCCATGCGCCTTGAAATACCGGGCGGCTGCGTCGGCTATGATAAAATCGCTCTCATGGGCCTGCCGGTATGCGGCGCGGGCTTTCTCGGATTTCTGCGCTTTCAGCCCGTCGCGGGCGGGCTTGGTCTTGGCGTAGGCAAGTACCTGTCGCTGCAACTCCTTTTTCCCTTGCAGCTTCGTTTCCAGTGCTTTCAGTTCGCCGCTGGTCTGGCGCATTTTCTGATAGGCGGTGTCAACGGCGGCTTCTAACTGCTCCGGGGAAGTAAAGCCGTATTGCTGGTAGACGGACAGCGTTTTGGCGGCCTGCTTCAGATTGTGTATCTTCGCCCAGCGTTCATAGCCCCGGCCTTTGCCCTCGGCCATTTTCTGCTCAATGTCCACAAGCCGCTGCACTCTGTCCTGTCTGGGGTCGATTTTCCCTGTCTTTTCGCCCTGTAAGCGGCCTTTCCCGGCGTGTAGGTATTCGGGTATGGCTGCGGTCTGTTCGGCGGCTCTGGCGGCTTGGTGCTGCGGGTGTAGCGAACCGTTACGCCCCTCTGGGCGTTCTGCTCCAAAACGGCAAGGACAGCGGCGCGGTCAAAATCGTCGCCCAGCTTCCGGGCGGTAATTGGCTTTGTCCTGTCCGGCGTGAGGTAGGAAAGCCGCCCCCGGCTCTCCTTGACGGTCACACCCTCCTGCAGCAACACAGAGAGGAAAACTCGTCAAAGCTGGCGGCGGTGGCAAGGGCTTTCCGTAGGGTCTGCCGCAGCTTCTCCTTGTTCGTTTCAAACTTGGTCTGCCGGGGCGTGATACCGCCTGCAATCATGGGGCGTTCTGCTTGTCCAGTGCGGCCTGTCCCTTTTCTGCGCCCAATACTCCCGGTCTGTGACGCGGTTCTTGCTGCCGTTCAAGAGGTCGATTTGATAAAGCCCCTCCCGGTGGCACATCTCCATGACTTCGGATTTGAAGTAGCGCAGGGCAGCGTCGGTACATCGGTGCTTGCAGCCGACTTTCGTATCGGCCGGCCTGTCCATGTAGGGCAGGAACGGCACTTCCTCAATCCGCAGGCTGTTTATGACGATATGCACATGGATGTTGCCGCTGTGGTTATGCCCGTCCGGGTGGGTGCAGACAAGGGCCTGATGGCCGGGGAAATGCTCTTTACAGAATTGCTCCCCCAACGCCTGCGCCCGGTCTACGGTCAGGCCGTTGTCCGGCCCGTCCCGCGGGTCAAAGCTGATGATGTAGTGGTGGCTTTTCACATCTTCCCGCCGCTGGTTTTTCTGATAGCGGAGATTGGGCCCGCATACACGCAACGGCAAAATCCTCCCCGTCGCAGTTCAGCGTGGACAGCCGGTAGTCCTCACGGGGGATAAGCCTGCCGGTTTCATCAAGGACGGGCTTCATGGTAAACTCGTCATGCTCAAAGAGCAGGTATTGTTCGGCGGCTCCGTAGTCGGCGTTTTTAGAGTTGATATGCTTGAGTGTTGCCAACCGCGTCACCTACTTTCTTGAGGACTTCATACTTGAGGACGGCAAGGTCGGCGGCCGCTTCCCGCAATTCCTTTGCCATAGCCGGGTAGGGGCTATGCCACTCGTTGAGGGTGCGGGCAATCTGGTTGAGATTGCCGCCGATCCTGCCGTACTCGGCTGTCAGCTTCCGACAGCGGAAAGCAACTCGTCATTGACCGACGACACATGGACTACGGGGCGTATGGTAGTGCGCCGGATGGCCTGCCGGAGAAATTCCGACTGGCTGATACCATAGGGCGCAAGCCGCGCTGTGAAGTCGGCATATTCATCTTCGGACAGCCGGGTTTTCACAACGCGGCTGCGGTGGGGGGTGTTGTATCGCTTCGGCATGGGCTGTAAACCTCCTTTCACTTATCACAAAAATGGGCTGGTCTGTTAGCTATTTTCGGGGCATTTCCTGTCTGCCGGACAGAAATATTTTTCGGCGCAAGCCGCAAAGCAGGGTTTGGGAAGGCACTCCCCAACAAGTTTCCCGCGAGGGGCAAACCGCAGAATTGCGGATTTTGGCACCGTGGTAGAAACTTGCTCTAAGTAAGCCGTAGATTTCCCCTTGCACTTACTACTCGTATAGCTGCCGCCTGTTTTGGCCGGATTTCTGCAAAATCTTACGGCGTGGGGCGATTTTACCCGCAGTTCTTTCTTTCCGCTAAAGATACATTTCAAAGGCCGCCAGCTACCCGCTTGCCGGGAATTTTCTCAAATTTTCCTTTGCCTTAGAAATACAGAAAATGCAGATTTGGCTACCGCCGCAGAAAATTTTTTGTTTCCGGCTTCACCTACCTACTACGGATGACTTTGCGATTTTGCCAAACGGATAAAGAAAAAAGCAGCAAATCTTTTTCAGACTTACTGCTTTCGCTGGCCGCCGATGGGCGGTGGATATTCAGTTTTGAAAGTTCAGGTCAGGTTGGCCCGATGATGGATAGCACAATAAATTCCTGTTTTCCCTTTAAGGCATTGTGCATTTTTTCTATTTCTCTTGATGATTATTTTTTTCATAATCAATCAATGTACCTATAACAATTCCAATCAACATTCCGATACCTGCACAAATAGAAATAGCAAAAATTTTGCAAAACGCCCATGCCAACACACCTATGCAAACACCGACAATAAATCCTGTTAATAAGCCAATAGTTAAGTATTTATTACTTTTCATATTGCTATATCTCCCCTAAAAGTATATTTGTCGTTGGTTCTATTATACTATGACCTGCTTCCTTTAGGAATAGATGAATTGTAAACTGGCTGGAGTGAAACCGCTAATGACAGCCAGTGTTTGTTCTTTGTTTATCGGTCAAAGCGAAATTTGAACAGGGCGGCAATGAGCTGTTGCTTTATATGTTCCTCAACCTCGGCGTTGACTTTCCCGTGTACTTTGGAACAGTAGCGGATATATCCGGCGTAGTGGAGCAGGACAGCGTTCACGGCTTCTGGGTCGCCCTCACGGGCTTTGAGGATTGTTTCATAGGGGAGAAGTCTACTCATACCGGCTCACCCCCATTTCTTCGCGTAGCCGCTGCAAGGCAAGCTGGATATGCCGCCCCGCTGTGCTGCGTGACCGGCCAATACACGCGCCGATCACGCGCTGCGGCTGGCGCAGAAAGTAATAGCGCAGGATTTCTTCCCGCGTCTGCTCCGGCAAAACAGAGATCGCGTCGGCAAGGGCGGCGTTGCAGAGCAGGACGGTCTGACCGCAGACGGTAAATGGGTATTCCTCGTCCGGCTCCGACGCGGCAAACTGGACAAACTTCTCGTTCATCAGATAGTCAAGGGAAACTTGCCGTTCCCATTGCCGTTTAAGCTTCAAAATCTTGTCCAAGGCGGCACAGCGGATAACAGTCTTGCAAAAGGCGTTGTACCTGCGCTGGATATATTCTTGATAGGCTATCTGGTCGGTCATGGAAATTCCCCTTTCTGAATAATAGTGCGGGGCGGTGGCACTTCTTGCTGTCGCCCCTTGATTGCCTACCAGCAAAGGCGGGCGGGGCTGTCAACGGCTGCGCATATGCGCCGTTCATCTTGACCGTTGACTGGCTCGGCTGGGTTTGCTATTTACCCGGCAAACTTGAATTTATTTTAAGCTATCACGTTTTACCTTCTTAAGCCTTACTATCATTACCATAGGAATTTCTTTGTTGGTTTTAAAACATTCTTCATAAAATCCATCAATGACAAATCCAGCTCTAAAACAAAGGTTAAAAATATCTTGTATGGAACGATGATAATAAATCTGCTCTTTCGGTTGCCCTTCAATCGCTATATCATAGTAACTGTGCGGTGTCATATATTTTCAGTCAACGTGACAAAACAAGGGTGTTGCGTTGCAAAGACAAAAATTCCGCTTTCCTGCAACAGTTCATAAACAGCCATAAGAAGTGGTTCAATATCCGTAATATCCATAATTGCCATATTAGAAACTGCTTTCGTAAAGGCTCGATTTCTTTTTAATTCTAATATACTTTTTCTATCGGTCGCATCCGCCACACAAAATTCAATTTGTTTTGCATATTGTGATTGCCGTCTTTTAGCCAATTCTATCATTTTTTTGCTGTAATCAAAAGCGACAACCGAAGCGCCTCTTTGTGCAAGATACGAAGAATAATTTCCATTGCCACACGCAATATCCAAAACGTAATCCGCAGGATTAGGAGATAGAAGTTCCGTTACTTTGGGACGCACTACCTCTGTGAAATTCATTAGATTCGTCACCCATTGCATTATCCCAAAATTGTGCGTTCTCCTCCCAGATTTTTTTACTTTCCTCTGTTCCCATGTTCTCTCCCACTCCCCAAATTTGCTTTTTTGCTTCCATTAAATCTTCCTTACTATATTCCATTGTTACCCTCCATAACTTCTGATTGTTGCCGTCTTGACTATTATGTATCTTTACATTACCTTCTGAAACATATGGCGCACCTTGTCCAGGCGGCTGTTTGGACGGCGGGGCTGGATGACCGGCTGACCGACAGCGGCCTGATATCCTTTCAGCTCTGTAAGGCATACGCTCCGCCCGTTGGTGTAAAAGGCCAGATCAGTACGGTATGCCTGTATACAGCGGGCGGGAATCTCGCCAGTAAAGACAACTTCATCCTTTTTTACCTGGGCCGTTTCGATAGCGGCACAGTATTTTGGCGCATCGTGATAAGCCCTGGAAAGGTATTCCTGGGGCGCATAGAGGATGAAGGAGAGAAAGGTTCCAGCAGCTGCGTCCCCGATTCCTTCAATGCCTGTTCCAATACAATCGGGGCCAATGAGCGGAAGTCCGCCGGCGTGCTGACCGGACTGTAATAAAGCCCGTATTCAAAGCAAATCTTACAGTCCGTTACGTTCCAGCCGAACAAGCCCTGCTCCAGCCCGTAACGGATACCATCCCTGACAGCGTTTTGAAAACTCTGGTTCAAGTATCCCAGCGAAACCCGGCTCTCGTATTGTACACCGGAGCCAAGCGAGTGGTGTAACAGACAGTCCTATGGATGCCCAAAACGGGTTGGGCGGCACCTCGATATGGATGGTGTGGCTGGCTGCTTTGAGCGGCCGCTCCATATAAATGACGGAGGGTTCCTTTACCACTGTTTCAAGCTTGTATTTTCCGACAGCAAAGCGGAAACAACCTCCAACTGCACCCGGCCCAAAAGAAAGAATGATCTCATGGGTGATGGAATCCACTTCGCAGCGCAAAAGCGGGTCAGTATCCGCAATTTGCGTAAGAGCGTCCAGCAGCCGTTCTCTTTGCGCTGCCGTTTTCGGCGCAATCGTCGTCCGCAGCATGGGGAGGGTCCTCGCGCCACCTTTACGAGGGAGCCGGGTTTGGTCCCCTAATACGTCGTTTAACCTCACGCTGTCGCTGGGAAGGATAACAATTTCACCCGGATAAGCGGTGTCTGTCCGAACAATTTCCCCTTTGGATGGAATACGCATCTCTGTGATTTTCAGCTTTTCTCTCCCGGCCAGGGCCACCGTATCCCGCAGGCGCAGCGTTCCGCTGTATAGCCGTAGATAGACACGCCGCTGGCCGCAATCTGTATACTCCACCTTGAAAACGCTGCCGCATAGGGCGGCGCTCCCCTGTTCCCCAATCGGTTGGAACAGCCCTGTCACCGCATCCATCAACGGTTGAATGCCAAGGCCACTTTTTGGCGCTGCCATAATAGACCGGGAACAGGGAGGCGTCTTGAACCCGCCGCTGTTCCTCCCGCACAAGTTTTTCCCGGCTGATTGGTTCTCCTGCGATATACTTTTCCAATAATTTATCGTTATTTTCGATGACCGCATCCCATGCTTCTATGTCGGTATTTTCCTCCAGGACTATTTCCGGGGACAGCGACCCCGTCTGCTTGATGATAATATCGGCGGAGAGCTTATCCCGAACAGACTGAACCACGCTCTGCAAATCAACGCCAGCCTGGTCGATCTTGTTGATAAAGATAACGGTGGGAATGTTCATTTTCCGCAGGGCATGGAACAGAATACGGGTCTGGGCCTGCACGCCATCTTTAGCGGAGATCACCAAGATGGCCCCATCTAAAACAGCCAAAGAGCGGTACACCTCCGCCAAAAATCCATGTGGCCGGGCGTATCCACAATGTTGACTTTACATCTGTGACACTGGAAGGAAGTGACTGCCGCTTGAATGGTAATCCCACGCTGCCGCTCCAAAAACATGGTGTCCGTCCTCGTTGTCCCTTTTTCGACGCTCCCCGGTTCTGAAATGGCTCCGCTGGCATATAGCAGGCTCTCCGTCAAGGTCGTCTTTCCAGCGTCTACATGGGCAAGAATTCCAATATTGATTATTTTCATGTGATTGTCCTCCCTTTACTGCCCCGAAGGGATAAAATCCCCAGCAGTAAAATACTTTTACCACTGGGGATTATAATTTGCGGACATACACATATACAGCATACACCTATTTGTGACTGCTGTTTTTTCGGATATGTCAAAATTGATAAGGCAAAAGTATTCTTAAATTGGGTACAAAAAAACAAGCCCCCACAAAAGGAACTATCATAATCCTTTGTTCCCACTATTTGATTATAGTTTTATTTAAGAATACCTTGCCGCATATTTTACTCCTTTTCTGGAATGGAACTATTATATCACATCAGTTTTAGGAAAACAAGTATCTAAAAGAAATTTTTCTTCCCCTTATATGTAACAATCATACCGACTTTCTGGCGTTCAGAATGGTTTCTGCTGTCTGCTGTGGTGTTTGGTTGGAATTGTCCAGCCAAAAGCCGATCCGTGGTGTTGTCTGCATTTTACTAAATACAAATTCAATGTATACGGAAATAAAGATATAAGGAGTGGGAAGGATTCCGCCGTAGTCGGCATTGTAGGAAAATCCAAAAGTTTAGATTTTCTCAAAATGCTTATCTTTTGGTCTTTGGTTCGGAATAGTGTAGTGCTGGCGGTCTATCTATTGTTTTCGGTTGCTTGCTTCTTTACCGTACATGAGCATTTGCGGAGGGATTATCGCCGCCGTAGCCTTCCATGAGGTTGACAGCACCCACACGCCCAGACCGGCACCCAGTGCCACGACCAGAGTCTTCAGAACGTCCACTGCACTATTGAAAATTCCATATTTCGTCTCCTTTGTTTGGCAAAAGTGACCCTGCGCAGACCCGAAACCTACTTGTGAACTGCCGTAAACTGCGGCAAGGGTTGATTTGCTTGTGCGCCTTTTGGGTCAGGATAAAAAATAACCGCTCGTCTTTGTCAGGCGGGCGGGAGTGAATCAACATCCACGAGGACGAACTGATCGTCCGGGCGGATTTTTCTTTATGGCTCAGATATTTTTCAATATCCAGAGCATTTTGGGGTCAGCATCCGATGTCATTTTATAGTTCGGATGCTGGGTCAGATCGTATTTGTCTGAAAGAAACGGTCTGACACCACGCAACTGCAGGATGCACTTGCCGCCGTCCAGCACTGCAAGCTCATCCCGGCTCATAAGTTCATGACCGAGTTTTTGATAGTTGGTGCCATAGCTTGGGCTATTGCCGCGGGTATCGGAATTGTTGTAGCTGTCGATGGTTTCCTTGCCGAGTGCTTCGGCAAGATATTTCAGGGTAGTAGGCTCGCTGCCACCCAGAAATATCTGGCTGTCCATGTTGCCCACGATGGTATCCGCATTATCCTTGTAGATGGCTTTCAACTGGCTGCGGGTCTGCAAAACCAGACACGCCGAGATCTCACGGCTGCGGATGGTTGCCACCAGTTTTTCCAGCTGCGGAATCTGGCCAATGTTGGCACACTCGTCGATCAGGCAGCGCACATGGACAGGCAGCTTTCCGCCGTACACATCATCTGCCTTATCACAGAGCAAATTGAAAAGCTGGGAGTAGATCATGCTGATAAGGAAATTGAACGTGCTGTCCGTATCCGACATGATAAGGAACAAGGCTGTTTTTCGGTCGCCCAGCTTATCCAGCTCCAGCTCATCGTACATGGTCGCATCCCGGATTTCTTGGATGTCAAAGGGCGAAAGGCGGGCACCGCAGGAAATCAGGATGGATTTTGCGGTCTTGCCGGCAGCCAATTTATAGAGCTTGTACTGCCGCCCTGCAAAGCTGTTTGGCTTCTTTTTTGCCAAATCTTCAAAGAGCAAATCAACCGGATTCTGATAATCCTCGTCCTCCTCGGACACCTGCATGGTGTTGAGCATTTCCAGCAGCGTAGCAAAATTCTGTTCCTCAGCCGGGGCTTCGTAGTGCAGATAGGCAATCAGCGAGGTCAGCAAAAGCCGTTCCGCCTTGTCCCAGAACGGATCGCCGCCCTGACCTTCACCTTTGGTGTTGGTCATAAGGGTCGTGACCAGCTTCAAAATATCCTTTTCCTCGTGGATATATGCGAACGGATTGTAGCGCATGGACTTGTGAAAATTTATGGTGTTCATCGTCCTGATTTTATATCCGTTCTTCAGCAAGGCAAGGCCGCATTCTTGAATGAGACCGCCTTTTGGGTCAGTCACCACGAATGAAACTGGATGGCTTTTAGACGTACATTGAAGCAAGTTCGGCTTGATAAAGTACCTTGTTTTACCGCTGCCAGAGCCGCCGACCACCAGCACGTTTTTGTTTCGTGCATTTTGGGGTCAGGTGGACGGTTGCTCATCATTAGGCGTTCCGTTTTGGTCAGTATGATGTTATCCTCAAATTTCGGAGCCATAAATGGTGCAATATCTGCCGGTGTGCCCCAGCGGGCGGAGCCATACTCCATGCCGTGTCGGTACTTTTTGGCGTTTTTGCTTTTCAGATAGACGGCCAGCCTCAGTCCAGCACCGCAGCAGATGCCCACCAGAATATCCAGTGGATGCAGACTAGGAAGCGGGTTCGCAAATGCAGCTGGGAGCGTACCCATCAGGGACACGATTTTGTCGCCCAGCTCCTTACCCTCGGCCAGCCGCCATGCCTCGCCAAGATTGGTCGCAGCCAGCCCAATCACCAGATAGGGCAGGTACAGGGCCAGCAGCTTGGTGAACTTTTTCTTGTTCATAAGCCACGTTCCTCCTCTTTGTGCCGTACTTTGTCGGGGAGGTTGGCAATGACCTGTGCCAGATCGTGCAGCTTGGCCAGCACAGAGGGACGCTCGGCCTTGTTCAATACTGCTGCCGAATACTCCTTGAACGCAGCGTTCAGAGCGTCTGCATCCTGTGCCTTGAAGAAAATCAGAAACCGAGGTGGTGTGCAGGACAGGTCTTTTGGATTGCATAGTCGATGTGATATCGCTTAGCGCAGCGGTCAAAATCCTTGATGCCAGTCTTTTCGATTTCCAGATTGGTCACACCCCGGTTCTGCCGTATGAGCCGATTCATGGACTGCTTGCCCTGCGATGCACTCTTGTCGTACTGGCGCAGAAAGAACTGCGCCCCTTTCAGCAGAGTGCGGGCAGACAGTTTTACAGTCGAAATGGCAAAATTGACTGTTTTGTGCTCGATTTCTTCCTGCATTTCCATCACCTCCAGTGCAGAAAGTCGTGTTTAGCGGTCAAATCCGGCATCCTTCGGCGGGGTGGTTTTGCTTTCTTCCGGGCAGACTGCTTCATCGGGCACACGAACAACCATCATCCGATGCCCCAGCCGGATAAAATCTTCCGGCTGATGAAAATGCTCCTCGTACTTCTGTGCCAGCTCCGGGGAAAGTGATGCAAAATCTTCCTCACCCAGACCGACCACCAGAAAGGTTCCGGCGACCACATCATAGGCTTCGCCGCTTTCATCCCGCAAGGCACGGTTCAGCGGCAGACCCATCAGCTTACCCTCATCGTTGTAGACGATGGCTACCGGAATCACTGAACGGATAGCTGGCACCGATGTTGCCGCCGACTGCCTGCTGCAAAGATTTCAGGTCAGGGTCGATCTCGACCTGCTGCGGATACTGCCCCGGTGCAATTTTCAGCACCGACAAGGTGTTCTCGTTCTGTTCCATTATCGTCCTCCTCGAATTTGATAGAGATCTCCTGCCCGGCATGGGCGGCGTTCAACAGAGCTGCCACAAAGAAGCCGAAAAAGCGCCGGCTTCAAAAATGCGAAACCGATAAAAGTTCAGCATGGCACCTCAGTCGATACAGATGCAGGGCAGCTTCTGGCCGTCAGCCATCAGGGTGACGCTATGGCGCATCAGATACTTCTGAAAGAGGTAGACCTGATCGATCGTCAGCGAGATGAACTCGCCATCCATATTGGTGCGCACCAGAATGACCGGACCGGTCAGATAGTGCTTGCCCGCCAGTTTCAGCACCTGCGCCGGGTTGTAGCTGAGCAGCAGCGAGCTGTCGGGGATGTTCAGGTACGCATCATCCTCGTCAAAGCAGGGCAGAATGTCGGGAGCCTCGTCCAGCGTGATGACTGTCAGTTCCATATCCGGGGCGATGGCAGCAAAATAGATCTCGCCACTGCTCCTGCTTTCCGACAGTGCCGCACGGATATGCATATCAATGGTGATTTCCTCGGAACGAATAATGGGATTGGAATCATTCTTCATAGGCATTTTCTCCTTTTTCCTAAAGAAAAAGACCCAACCGGGTCTTTTCAAATTCATATCCTGTCAGCGTTCTTCACTGCGCTGACGCTTTCTGCCACTGTTCCAGCAGCTTGATGATGGTATCTTCCATCTGTTTGGGCGTGTAGCTGCGCGGAAAATACTTTTTCAGGGTGTCATTCTTGATGGTCACAGTGTCAAGCTCGCTCTTTTTCTCCTCGCCCATAATGGCAACGACCGTCTCCGTTGTAAAAGTTCCATCCTGAGCCAGCTTCTTGATACGCTTTGCTTGTGAGACAGAAGGAAAGTTCTGGGTATCATCCATTGCCCGGATCACTTCCTGCTGTTGTTCAGGAGAAAGATAGGAAAGCTCCACTGCAGGGTTGAAGGACACCGTTTTGTTATCTACCATGTCCAACAGTTCGGGAATGAGGTTGGTCAGACGGATAAAACGTCGAACAGTATCGCCACTAATGCCTTGACCTTTTGCGACTTCATCATCACTTCTGAACTTCGACGCAACTTGCGGCGAAGTCAAATCGACCTTGCACCTTGATTTTTATGGCATCCAACTTCATTTTGTAGGCAAAGGCGCGTTCGCTGGGCAGAATGTGCTCGCGCTGCAAGTTGCTGTCCACCATGAGGATCACTGCTGCATCGTCCGACATCTCCCGGACAATGACCGGCAACGTTTCCAGCCCGGCCAGTTCCGCAGCGTGTTGGCGGCGGTGCCCGGAGATAATTTCATAGCCGCCCTTCGGTCTGGGGCGGGCAATCAACGGCGAAAGCACACCGTACTGCTTGACACTTTCCACGGTATCGCTCATAGAATCATCGTCCAGAACCTTGAAGGGATGGTTCTTGAATGGAAACAGCTCTCCAATCGGAATCTGCTGCACCTGCTCGCGCTGTTCTTCCTGCCGGGATTCTTCGGTGGAAAAATATCATCGTAGCTGCTCAGACTGGCGTTTACGCTGCTTTTCGGCATCGGCCAGCACCTCCTTCGTCAGAGATTTATAGGCTTCTGCCACTTTGCCTTTCGGGTCATGGACAAAGATGCTCTTACCCGCCGCGCTGATTTCCGCTGCACGGACGGAGTGGGGAATCGTCTGACCGAACACTTTGATGTGCTTTCCGTATGCCTGCCGGATCAGCGAGTCGATTTGTCGGCCATAGTTGGTGCGGTTATCTGTCATCGTCAGCAGGATGCCTTCGATTTTCAGCTTCGGGTTGATCTGCCGATGCACCTTGTTGATGGTCTGCAAAAGCTGTTCCAGACCTTTTGCGGAAAGATACTGTGCCTGCACAGGAATCAGGGCAGTGTCTGCCGCTGCAAGTGCATTGATGGTCAGCATCCCAAGGGAGGGAGTGCAGTCCAGCAGAATATAGTCATAATCCCGCTTTGCACTTTCCAGCACCTGCTTCAGCATCTTTTCACGGCTCATGGCATTGACGAGGGCGACCTCCATCCCGGCCAACTCGATATTAGCAGGAATCAGGTCTACACCCTCTGCATGGTGCAGCACACCTTCACCGGGTGGAATACACTGATCGTTCATAGCTTTCTGCATCAGGGAAGAAAGGGTAACGGGCAGTTCGTCCGGCTTCTGCCAGCCCATACTGATGGTGAGCGAACCCTGTGGGTCAGCATCTACCAGTAAAACTTTCTTGCCTTCGGCAGCAAGGCCAACACCCAGATTTTCGCAGGTTGTTGTTTTCCGGTACCGCCTTTCTGGTTGACAACGGCAATCGTGGTTGCTTTCTTAGAAATTTCTATCACCCCGTTTCGCTAAATCGTGGTTGGTCTGATTCTGATAGTAAAGCTGCATGGTGGTCGGTGCGTTGTACAGAGAAGCGAGCAGGTATTGTTTCATGTTCCTGATTGGGCTGCTGTTCTCTGCAAGGCACTTCAACACAAATTTGATGTGGTCGGCGTTCAGCTTCATAAACCGGCTGCGCACTACCTCGGCAGGGCGGTCATCCCCGGCGATCCGCAGCATCTTTCGCTTGGTCGCACAGGTGTCCACCAGCAAATCAACGATCTGGTAGATGATGTCCTCGTCATCCGGGCAAAGCCGGAGAAGCTCGACCTCCAGGACTGAGAAAAATATTCTTCCAGTTGTTCGCGCTGGCCCATCCCGTCTGTTTCTTCCGAATTGAAGGGATAAGTCTCATTCATCTCAGTATTATTCTTATCAGTCTTATTACATCGTGGTTTTGCAGGGTCTTGACTTGTGCTCTTGAAGCCTCCAGATTCGTGATTTTCACGATTCTGGAATCGTGCTGAAGAATCTGCCGAAAAGTTTTTCACATACACCAAACTTGGCCTTCCTAAACCTCTGCGTTTTCGTTCAATCAAACCAAATTCTTCAAGCTCCCGTAGCAACTTCGTCGCTTTGTTGTCTGCGCAACACAATGACCTCTTGACATCCTCAATCGTGAAGATGATGAACACCCGACCTTGCTCGTCCAGCCAGCCATTCTTGGCCGACAGGCTCATGCGATCGAGCAGGATGCCGTAGAGTGTTTGGCATCCGTGGACAGGCTCTGGAACCGCTGCTCCTGAAAAGAGCCTTTGGAATGCGGTAGAAGGAGAAAAGCTCTCCAGTCTGTCCGTAGAAGTAGTCAAGGGGCATGCGGTTGGTGCACAGATAAAAACAGCGATAATATATCGGCATAGTTGAGAAAACCTCCTTGTCAATACTTTTGGGGAAAATAAAAAGCGCAACTTTGATGTGTGAAATCAAAATTGCGCTAAGTGAGCTGTCAGAAAAACTTTTCTCGTAAATGACCTTCTCTCTGAGCAAAACCCATTGACACACTTGAAAATTGGGTGGTAAAATTGCCTTGTAGGCGGAGCATGATTCCTGGAAGCAGGATTAAACTGTGAACCTTTTTGGTGGATAGAACGTATCAACGCTATATTAAGCCTGTCCCCGCACTTTCGTGTGGGGGTGTGTTTCGATACCGTTCGGGAGAGCGCTTGCATGGCATGCAAGAGGTCAGCGGTTCGATCCCGCTATTCTCCACCAAAAAGCACTGTACTTCGCATGAAGTACGGTGCTTTTCTTTTTTCGAGGCCAAATTTTTGGGGATGCATTGAGTTGCCTGCATGTCTTTTGGGCTTTTGCGGAAAACCGGGATGTTCCCTCAGATAAGCGGGTCTGCCTCATAACAAAGAGACCGCTGTACAGCAAGCTGCTGCACAGCGGTCTCTTCTTCTTTTTTAGCTCCGCGGGATGGCCATTCGTCGCTCTGCTTTCTTTACGAGCCATGCTCCCGTCCATCCACAGGCAGCTCCCAAAATGACACCACCCAGAATATCCGTCGGGTAATGGACACAGAGGTACATCCGCGAGAATGCGATGAGAACGCCTACCGGCAGAGCCGCCATCGCCCACTGCTTTTTCCCGGCCAGCCAGAGGGCTGTCACCGAGGCGAAGGACGCCGCCGTATGGCCCGAAGGGAAGGAGAAATCGTCCGGGTGCGGGATAAGCAGCTGTACCTCCGTGAGGATGTCGCATGGACGGACGCGGGCCACCAGCGGCGAGAAGAAGATTGCAGAGGACAGCGTCGATGAGGCGCAGCCAGCACGCAGCCGACCCGCCGCGTTTTGCGGAACACCAGCAGCAGCGCTGTCAGCGTCACCCAGAGAATACCGGAGTCTCCCAGACGGGTAATAAAGCCCATGCTTCCATCCAGCATGGGGCTGTGCAGGGATTGCAGGGCGGTCAGGAAGGTGAGTTCGGCGTTCATAAGGCTCCCTCTTTCTCGTTTCGTTGTGTACAGGATACCAGAAGTTTATGAACAGAAAAGCACAAAGTCTTAAACAGTAGTTAAAACAGTCAGCCCGCCGCTGAATTTTGCAGCATTTCAGTTCCCGGCGTTCCTGATGGACAAGGGAAAATAAAAAGAAAAGCAGCCCGAAATTTTCATCTCAGACTGCTTTCACTATGCCGGTGGTGGGGTCGAACCCACACGTGTTATTAGCACAAGGGATTTTGAGTTTTATCCGCATCTTCCATCTGGTGTCATCCAGTGATATCTAGTGATATCTGGTTCCCACTGTGCAAAGGCAGATTCACGCCTCAACGAGCAATAATTTGGAATATCCACGATTTTCGATGCGTTTCCCCTACTCTGTTTTTTCGGTTTGGACCGCCCAAATGGAAATGGAGGGATGTTCAGGAGGGATGCAGGGCAAAACGCTCCTCTGCTTAGGCACAAAACGAAAGGAAAGTCAAGGATAATGAATCAAAATCAAGCAAAAGAGTATTATAAAAAATTATTTGTGAACTATCCTGATGTGCTGTCTGTCGAAGAAGCAACAACTTTACTCGGTTTCAAAGCCAGACTGCCATCATCAGAAGAATCCATCAACATAGAATTCGCTGCCTGAAAGTCGGACGATCTTTCATGATTCCGAAAGAATATCTCATCGACTATCTTTTGGATAGCTAAATTATACAGCCATTATATTACATAGCGCACCACTTTTCAATAAGAAAAGAGTGCGCTTTTATTTCAAATGAAAGGCGGTCGATTTTTGAACACAAGCAGGAGCAAAATGTTGAAAAGCCACATGACTCTTGACTACTTCTACGGACAAGCCGGAGAGCTGTTCTCCTTCTACCGCATTCCAAAGGCTCTGTTTCAGGAGCCACGGTTCCAGAGCCTGTCAACCGATGCCAAGACCCTGTACGGTATCCTGCTTGACCGCATGAGCCTGTCCGTGAAAAACGGCTGGCTGGACGAGCAGAACCGGGTGTTCATTATCTTCTCGATAGAGGATGTCAAGAGGGCGTTGTGTTGCGCAGACAACAAAGCGACCAAGCTGCTCCGGGAACTCGAAAAGTTTGGTCTGATTGAACGAAAACGCAGAGGTCTGGGAAAGCCAAGTTTGGTATATGTGAAGAACTTTTCGGCAGAATCGTCAAAATCAATATTCCAGAATCGTGATTTTCACGATTCTGGAGACTTCAAAAACGCAAGTCAAGCCCCTTCAAAATCACGATGTAATAAGACTAAAGAGAATGATACTGAAATGAGTGAGACTGATCCATTCTATTCTGAAGAAGCGGATGGGATGAGCAAACGCACCCAACTGGAAGAATATTTTTCTCAGTCTTTGGAGATAGACCTTCTGCTCCGGCTCTGCCCGGATGATGAGGACACCATCTATCAGATCGTAGATTTGTTGGTGGACACCTGCGCGACCAACCGCAAGCTGCTGCGCATTGCCGGGGACGATAAGCCCGCCGAGGTGGTACGCAGCCGGTTTATGAAGCTGAACGCCGACCATATCCGCTTTGTGCTGAAGTGCCTTGCAGAGAACAGCAGCCCCATCCGAAACATGAAACAATATCTGCTCGCTTCTCTGTATAACGCACCGACTATAATGCAGCTTTCCTACCAGAACCAAACCAACCACGACTTAGCGATGCGGAGGTGATAAAAATTTCAAAGAAAGCAACCACGGTAGCCATCGTCAACCAGAAAGGCGGCACTGGCAAGACCACCACCTGTGAAAATCTTGGCATTGGGCTGGCGATGGAAGGTAAGAAAGTCCTGCTGGTGGATGCTGACCCGCAGGGTCGCTAACCATTAGCATGAGCTGGCAGCAGCCGATGAATTGCCCACCACCCTTTCCACCCTGATGCAGAAAGCCATAAACGACCAGAGCATTCCGCCCGGTGAAGGCATCCTGCACCATGCAGAGGGCGTTGACCTGATTCCGGCAAACATTGAACTGGCAGGGCTGGAAGTTTCCCTTGTCAACTGCATGAACCGGGAAAGATGCTGAAACAGGTGCTGGACAGTGCAAAGCACGACTATGATTTCATTCTGCTGGATTGCACCCCTTCCCTTGGGATGCTGACCGTCAATGCACTGGCAGCGGCGGACACCACCCTGATTCCGGTGCAGGCGCAGTACCTGTCTGCGAGGCTTGGAACAGCTTTTGCAGACCGTGCAGAAGGTCCGACGGCAGATCAACCCGAAACTGAAAATCGAGGGCATCCTGCTGACTATGACAGATAGCCGCACCAACTATGGGCAGCAGATCGACAACCTGATTCGGGGTGCTTACGGCAGCAAGATCAAGGTGTTCGACCAGACCATTCCCCGGTCTGTCCGTGCTGCGGAAATCAGTGCAGTGGGCAAAAGCATTTTCCAGCACGACCCCAAAGGTAAGGTGGCAGAAGCCTACAAATCTCTGACGAAGGAGGTGATGGCGAATGCCGAAAGGCAGCTTAAACGTGTCGCTGAAAGGGGCAGATGACATCTTCTCCACCGAGGAGTCCCGGCAGGAGCAGCAGCGGGAACAGGTGCAGCAGATTCCCATCGGAGAGCTGTTCCCTTTCAAAAACCACCCCTTTAAGGTCTTGGATGATGAGTCCATGCAGCGCACGGTGGAAAGCGTGGAGCAGTACGGCGTGCTTTCTCCGCTGATCGCACGTCCACGCCCGGAAGGTGGCTATGAGATCATCTCCGGGCACCGCCGTCAGCACGCTGCCCAGCTTGCCGGGCTGGATGCCCTGCCGGTCATTGTCCGTCAGATGGATGATGATGCCGCCGTTTTGCTCATGGTGGACAGCAATCTCCAACGTGAGAACATTCTGCCCAGTGAAAGGGCCTTCGCTTACAAAATGAAGCGGGAAGCTCTAAAAATCAAGGTGCTAGGTCAGATTTAACTTCCGCCCAAGTTGGGCGGAAGTTGGAAGCTGCCGTATTGGTCAGGAAGCTGGCGACAGTAGAAATCAGGTACGGCGCTTTATCCGTCTGACCAACCTCATCCCGGAACTGCTGGACATGGTAGACGAAAAGAAGATCTCCTTCAATCCCGCTGTGGAACTGTCCTATCTGGACGAAAGCCAACAGCGGGCTTTTTGAAGCCATGGATGGTACCCAAAATGCCCCATCTGTATCGCAGGCTCAGCAACTAAAGAAGATGGCGCAGTGTGGTGAGTTCATCTATGAAAAGGCGTTTGATATTTTGGGGCAGGAAAAGAAGAGTGAGCAGGACACCGTAACTATCAAAAACGACATCCTGCGAAAATACTTTCCACGCAGCTATACGCCTCGGCAAATGGAAGAAAAATCATTCAGCTTTTGGATGCGTGGCAGAAAAAGCAGCAGCGCCACAACGAACGCTGATTCGTAACGTAAGACCCGATGGGGTCTTTTTTTTTGCAAAATTTGGAGGTAACGCCTATGAATAACACGATTCCTTTTCACTCCGCTCCCCATGCACCGCAGATCACGGTGGATGTGAACATCCTGTCCATGCCGAAACAGGCGGCATCCTGCCTGACCGAAATGGTAAGCGAGAATGTCTACCTTGCCGCCATCGGCCCGGACATGGAACTGACCATTATCGTGGAGGAGGATGCCCTTCCATTCTGCCTTGTTTTGACGAGGACGATGCCCTGATTTCCGTGAAGGGTGCGCCGCTGTTTATCAGCTACAATCCGGCGCAGGTCCTCAAGTTGGCAGGCAAGCGGTACCTGACCGGCCCGGTCATCTTCTACCGCACCGATGGGCACAGTACCATCGTGTCCCTGACGGTGGAGGATATTTACCGCTTTCAGACCTATCTGGAAAGCCACAGCACCACCCTGATGGCAGATGGGCAGAAGCTGACCTGCATCTGCATCGACTGAGGTGTGCTATGCTGAACTTTTTTATCGGATTCGCATTTTTGAAGCCGGTGCGATTTTCGGATTCTTCGTGGCGGCTCTGATGCAGGCGGCACGGAGCGGTGAGAGCGGACTGAATGGAGAGGAGGATTCGCATGGCTGAAAACACCCTGTCCGTGCTGAAAATTGCGCCGGGACAGTATCCGCAGCAGGTCGAGATTGACAATAACCTGAAAGCCTTGCAGCAGGCTGTGGGCGGCACGATTGCTGCTGTTTACCCCTTGCAGATCCGGTGGCTATCATCTGCAATGACGATGGCAAGCTCATGGGACTGCCCCTGAACCGTGCCCTTCGGGATGAAAACGGAGAAATGTATGATGCCGTTGCCGGAGACTTTCTGGTGGTAGGTCTTGGCGAGGAGGATTTTGCATCCCTGACCCCGGAACTGGCGCAGAAGTACGAGCAGCTTTTCCATCAGCCGGAAGCCTTTCTGAAACTGGGCAATCGTCTGCTGGTGCTGCCGGTGCCCGATGAACCCCTGCAGAAAAGCCCCGCACCAAGCCCCGGCAGAGCATGACCGCTAAAATCACCCTGCTGCACGGGAGGTGATGGCAGTGCAGGAAGAAATCGAACAGAAGTCATTCAACATTATGATCTCCACCACAAAGCTGTCTGCCCGGACCGTCCTCCGGGCGGTAAAGGCGGCATTTCGGCTGTACCAGTCAAAACATCCCAAGGCAAGCAAAGTGTCCGCACCCTTCTGCAGCAGAACCGGGTGCGTGTCCAGCGTGGAGATCAGCAAGACCGGCATCCGTGGTCTGGAACGCTATGCCAAAAGTACGGCATCGACTACGCCATCCGCAAGGACACCTCCGAGGTGCCGCCCCGGTATCTGGTCTTTTCAAAGCCCCGGACGCAGAAGCCTTCAACTCGGCGTTCAAAGAGTATTCGGCATCCCTGCTGAACAAGGACAAACGCCCTCGGTATTGGCAAAACTGCATGAACTGGTGCAGGCTGCGGCAGAACTCCCGGCAAAGTCCGGCACAAGGAACAGGAGCGAGGACTGTGACCACGAAAAAGCTGACAAAGCTGCTGGCGCTGTGTCTGCCCTATATTTTGCTGGGGCTGGTGGCAACCAACTTTGGCGAAGCGTGGCGGCTTGCCGAGGGCAAGGAGCTGGGCGATAAGATCATGTCCATGATGGGTACTGTTCCGTTGGCATTTGCGAATCCTCTGCCCTGCCTGCATCCGCTTGATATTCTGGTGGGTTTGTGCTGCGGTGCAGGGTTACGGCTGGCGGTCTATTTCCGTGGCAAAACGCCAAGAAGTACCGCCACGGCATGGAGTACGGCTCTGCCCGGTGGAGTGCATAATTTTAAGTGTAAATGACATATACATGGACGCACAGGAGGTTATGCACATGACTGATTATAGCAAAATTACAGCCCTTTACTCCCGCCTTTCCGTGGGCGATGAGGACAGGGACGGCGGCGAGAGCAACAGCATACAGAACCAAAAATATTTTTGGAGAACTATGCCAGAGGGCAGCACCTAACCAATATCCGGCACTACATCGACGATGACGAAAGCGGCAGGTTTTTTGACCGTTCCGCCTACTCCCGCATGATGGACGATGTGGAAAACGGGAAAATCGGTGTCTGCATTATGAAAGACCTCACCCGCTGGGGGCGCGACTATCTCCAAGTCGGCAACGCGATGGAGATATTCAGACGGAACAATGTGCGCTTTATCGCGGTCAACAACGGCATTGACAGCGAGAAGCCCGACACATTGGAGTTTGCGCCCTTTATCAATATCATGTCGGAGTGGTACGCAAAGGACATCAGCAAGAAAGTAAAAACGGGCATTAAAACCAAGGGCATGAGTGGAAAGCCGATTGTCACCGAAGCCCCTTACGGCTATGTCAAAGACCCAGACAACAAGGATTTTTGGATAATCGACGAGGAAGCCGCCGAGGTTGTCCGTTTGATTTTCCGTCTGTTTATCGGTGGAAGAACCGCAATCAAATCGCCATGCATCTGAAAAACGAGCAAATCCCAACCCCCACTTTCTATATGAAAGACCGAGGGCGGGGAACCTGTAAAAATAAGACGCTGGGCGAGGAGAACCGCTGCAAGTGGAACAAAGCCACCTTGACCAATATCCTCACCCGGCAGGAGTATTGCGGCGATGTGGTCAACTTCAAGACTACAAAGCATTTCCGGGATAAACATAACCACTATGTAGACCGGAGCCAGTGGCACATCACAGAAAATGTGCATGAGCCGATTATCAGCCGCAGCGATTTTGAAACCGTACAGCGGATTTTGGAAAACGCACCCGTCAAACGCCCCAACGGGGACGGGGAAATCCACCCTCTGTCCGGCTTGCTTTTCTGTAAGGACTGCGGCGCAAAAATGCACATTCGTATAGATTACCGGAACGGCGGCAAGCGGCACGTTGCCTATTGCAGCGAGTACCACAAGGGGAAAGCCAGAAATCTGAAATGCAATTCCCCACATCATGGACGCGGACTTGCTCATGCAGACCATCGCAGAAGTGCTGAAGAAAATCGAGGACTATTCTATCAGCAATCGGGCGGAGTTTGAAGCCTTAGTGAAAAAGAACCTTGCCATGCAGCAGACCGACTAGACCAAAAAGCAGCAGAAGCGTATTCCGCAAATCACGACGCGCCTTGAACAGATTGACAAGGTGCTGAATAAGCTCTACGAGGACAACGCCCTCGGCACGATTCCGCAAGACCGCTATGAGCAGATGTCGCAGAAGTATTCGGAAGAATACTATGCGCTGAAAGCGGAGCTTGCCACGCTCAAGAGCAGCTATCCGCTTTTGAGAACGCGGGCGGACGGGCGCAGAGTTTTTGAAGCTGACGGAACGCTACGCTGCCTTTACCGACCTGACCCCGCCATTCTCAACGAGTTTATCAGCCGGATTGAAGTGCATGAGCGCGACCAGAAAAGGGCGAGATACGCAATCCAGCACATCAGCATATATTTCAATTATATCGGCAAGTTTGAGAACGAAGTGACACAGCTTGCAGAGCCGACCGAGCAGGAAATCCGGCAAATGCGGGAGGAAATCGAAGAAGCCAAAAGGAAAAGAGCCGCGCCTATCACCGGCAGTATTCAAGGGAGTACCGGGCGCGAAACCTTGAAAAGAAGCGGGAGTATGACCGCATGAAAGCGCGGGAATATCGGGCAAGGAGAAAGGCGCAGGCAGCCGCCGCACAGCCTGCACAGTAAAACAGAATAACCGTCAACCAAGAGGGATTTTCCGAACTACGGGAAATCCCTCTTTTGCGCCCAAAGAAAGGAGCCGCCTATGACAGAACAGACCCCCGACAGTATCATCACGACCCAGAGGAACGGGCAGACCATTGTTGCGGAGTTATTTTTCAATCACAGCAGCACAGAAACATTTCGCGACAAGCTGCTCAAACTGGTGCTTGCCGACAGTTCGCGTTTATCCGCGTCTGACGGTCAAGAGCCGGGAAGAAAACACCCGAAAAATGCCCCTATTGCGTAACAGGGGCACAGAAAGGAGAGTTTATGAGAACAGGGCTTACGAAGCAGGAAAAGACCACCGATATTTGGTTTGACGAGAAAGACCCGCTTATCCATATCCGCACCCACAACACCGCCTTGAAGAAGCGTCTGCTTGCATACAGCCGCCGTTATCCGGCGATCTGCCAGCAGACCGACGCAGACCCGGAAACGGGCTGCATGGAGTTTGATATTGAGAAAGGGCGTTTCTCTTTCCGTCTGACCGCCCCATACAGCGAGGAACGGCGGGAAGCGGCGCGGCGGTACGCCAGAGAAAACAGCACTACAAACTTGTTGAAATAATGTGGATTTGTTCATAATCCTGTGCTATACTTCTCAAAGGCACAGAATGGCAGATATAAATTCGTGGGAGAAAAATATGAAGAAGCATAGAAAATGTAAAAGATAATAGCTTTGTAACAGTGTTGTTTATAGCATTTGTTGCAGTAATTGGGCTACACAAAACAGGGATTTATCGTTTTGATTTCTTAAAGGACATCTATAAAAAAATTGATTTTCAACTAAGTACGAACGAGCTTAACATTCCGCAGGACGCTCTTTCATTTTCTGTTTATGATATTGAGCAAGAAGAATATTTATTTTACGAGGGTGATAGCCAGTTGCCCACTGTCGCAAGTTTGGCAAAACTATTTGCCATTGATTATGCTTTGGGAAAGTAGATTTGGAAGATATTGTTGAAGTAAATCAAGAGGTATTAGAACTTGTTCAGGCGGGTTCATCTTTAGCAAATCTGTATGCTGGGGAATACACAGTTAAACAAATCATGGAGGCTATGCTTGTTCCTTCCGGAAATGACGCAGCCTATGCGTTGGCATATCATATCGCTAAAACGAATTAGGCGAAGGTTATACAGCAACGGAATATATAGATTATTTCATGACAGAACTTAGTGAGTATTTAATCGAAGCAGGCTATTCCAAAACAAATTTATATAATGACCCAAGTGGCGCGTCTATGCAAGCTGACTCTCATTTAGATGATATTAACCGCGTAGCGTTGAAGCTCCTTAACTACGATTTTGTTAAAGAATGTATTGGAAAAGCGAATTTTCAATTCAAACTCCGCAAGGTGAATTTACATGGAAAATACAAATGAATTTTTAGATGAAAATTCACCGTACTATAATGCAAATGTTAAAGGAATGAAAACAGGAACAATGGCATCTTCCTATAACATTGTTGTTCTGTATGAAAAAGATGGAAAAGCATATTTAATTACCTGTTTAGCGGCACACTCAAATGAGGGAGATATAAAGCGGTACAGTCTGCTATCAACACGATTATTGAATAATGATGATGAAATATCCCGTTATAAGTAAAGTGTCAAAACAATAAGGGTAAGATAAAACAGCACACAATAAAACTTAATACCCACCCACAAGGGACAGCCGAGAAATCGACTGTCCTTTTCTGTGCCTATAGGCAGAAAGGAGCGACCAACTATGACAAAGCCAAGAGAGAAAACCCGCGAGGAGCTGCAAGCCGAGGTTGAGGACGGAAAGAAGAAAATCCGGCAGTATGAAAACCGGGAAAAGGTGTTGCGGCAAAAAGTTGTCCCAAGAGGAACGCCGGACGCGTAGCCACCGGCTGATCGTCCGGGGCGCGGTCTTTGAAAGTTGTGCCGGAAGCAAAGAACATGACCGACGAGGAAGCCACAGCACTTCTCCGGCTTGCCTTGACGAGTGAGCCAGCGCGGGAATATCTGAAAAAACGAGCCGAGGGAGCGACAAGCTGAAAATACCTTAGGAACTAAGGGCGCACTTATACACCCTTGCGGGCGTGTGCGCTCTGCCGAGGGCTTATCTCCGCACAGGAGCTTTCCGCGCTCCGATATGGCGGCTTTGCCGCAACAAGGGCTGCACCTTGCGCCGCTTCGCGGCTATCCACACCCACAAAAACAGTACACCCGCCGTTGGCGTCTGTACCATTTTTGCGGGTTTTATTATCCTATCCGGGAGGTGATACCCATAGCCATTTACCATTGTAACATCAGCATTGTCAGCCGGGGCAAGGGCAAATCAGCCGTTGCCGCAGCCGCCTACCGAAGCGGTGAAAAGCTGACAAACGAATGGGACGGAATGACCCACGACTACACCCGCAAAGGCGGTGTTGTCCATACAGAAATCATGCTGCCGCCCCACGCACCGCCCTCTTTCTCTGACCGTTCAACCTTGTGGGACAGCGTGGAGCTTTACGAGAAAGCCGGGAACGCCCAGCTTGCCAGAGAGATTGACGCGGCGCTCCCCATAGAATTATCCAGAGAGGAACAGATCCGGCTTGTCCGGGAATACTGTTCCTCTCAATTTGTTTCCAGAGGAATGTGTGCGTCGATTATGCCATTCACGACACCAACAGCGGCAACCCCCATTGTCATATCATGCTGACTATGCGACCACTTGACGAGCGCGGAGCATGGGCGGCGAAATCCAAAAAGGAATATGACCTTGATGAAAACGGTGAGCGCATACGCTTACCAAGCGGCAGATACAAGACACACAAAGTTGACCTCACAGGCTGGAACGACAAGGACAACACCCTTTTGTGGCGCAAGGCATGGGCTGACTATACCAACGACTTTTTGGAGAGGAACGGAAGCCCGGAGCGTATCGACCACCGCAGCAACGCCGAGCGCGGCATTGACGAGATACCCACCGTCCACATGGGAGTGGCGGCTTGCCAGATGGAGAAGAAAGGTGTAGCCACCGAGAAAGGCGAACTGAACCGCAGTATTCAAAACGCAAACCGCCTTATCCGGGAAATCCGGGCGCAGATTGGGAAGCTCAAGGAATGGATTGCCGACCTGTTCAAAGCGCGGGAAACCGCCCCGAAGCAGCCGCCGCAATCTCCCAACCTTGCAAATCTGTTGATGAAGTATTTGAGCGTTCAGAGAGAAAAGAGCCGGAAGTATTCGCAAAGTTGGCAGCACCAACACGCAGCCGACGAACTGAAAACCATAGCGGCGGCGGTCAACTATCTTTCCGAGCATGGTATCTCTAATCTTGATGAGCTGGACGATTCTCTTTCCTCTGTCAGTGATAAAGCCTATTCAATCCGGGAGGGAATGAAAACCGCCGAGCAGCGCATGAAGAAGCTACAAAAGTTAATTGAATACGGGAAGAACTACACAGAGTACAAGCCCATTCACGATGAACTGAAAAGCTGCAAAACGGTTGGACGAGCAAGCGCGACAAGTACGAGGAAGCCCGCCGCGCCGAGCTGACCCTATGGAACGCAACAAGTCGCTATCTCCATGCAAATCTGCCGAAAGGAACAAAGACCTTGCCTATTGCGGAATGGGAACAGGAATATGCTGACCTCAAAACGCAGAGGGACAGCGATTATACCAAACTGAAAGAGACCCGCGCCGAGGTTGCCGAGCTTCAAAAATCCGCAGGTGCGTGGATATTGCACTCCGCGCCGACCAGCCGGAGCAGACGCAGAGCCGCACCAAGCGGCATGAACAGGAGCGATAAGAAAAGGACGGGCAAGCTACTTTGCCTGTCCGTCCTAAATGTTTTCCGATAAAATGGACGCTATTGATTCCTAATATTAAAACCAACTTGCTCTTTCGTCCCTAAATTCGGGCAGGTCACTATGCTCATAAGGATTATAGTTATTCAAATTGCAGCCGAACTCTTTCAATGATTTTATTTTATTATCCGCTGTCCATTCCACCAACGAAATACCATCAAATTCCTCTATACGCCCATTGTTCATTTCATTTTAAAATACCATTCCACAATCGTCTGGTTTTCTTTGTGGAAAAATTGTTTGATTTCCCAAGCAACGACTTTGCCACGAGTATTCCATTCCTGAAACCAGTGTTTTACGATTTGACGGTTATTATATTTTGGACCCCAGCTTTCAATATAAATTACATCTTCTGCAAAAATATTATCAATACCTAAATCCTGTTTTGTAAGCCACATTTCAAACCATAAATGAATATTTTTTCCCTTTCATTCACAATCCAGCACCTCACTAACTTCCGATTTTTCGGTTTCATTTTACATCAAAACTATGAACAATTCAACCACAGAAAGAGAGGTATCAGCCATGTATTACACCCAAGAACAGATAGACCATGCCAACCAAGCCGACCTTGTTTCTTTCCTGCAATCACAGGGCGAGCAGCTTACCCGCGCCGGACAGGAATACCGCTGGAAGCGGCACGACAGCCTGACCGTCCGGGGAAACAAATGGTACAGGCACAGCCAGAGCAAGGGCGGCGCACCCATTGATTTTGTCATGGAGTTTTTCGGCAAGAGCTTTACCGAAGCCGTAGAACTTCTCACAGGAGAAAAAGGGAGCCGCACCGCCGCCGGACAGACATTGCCCCGCGCCCCTATCCGACTTCCGACTGCCACCCCGCAGCACCGACAACCGCATAGCGAGGAACTACTCACAGCAGCCCGCCGCATTGATGAAGATGTGACGGGCTTTTTTCTTTTCCAATGGCGACATTTACGAGGAAGCCGCCCACCATAACGCCGTATTCGTCGGCAGAGATGAAAGCGGCATACCGAGATATGCCCACCAGCGCGGCACAGCCGGGAGCTTCCGGCTTGATGTGAAAGGAAGCGACAAATCCTTTAACTTCTGTTACCGTGGCGAGGGCGAAAGGTTGTTTGTCTTTGAAGCCCCCATTGACCTGTTATCTTCCTCTGCCTGTTCAAAAGGATTGGCAGAAGCAGAGCTATCTGGCGTTGGGCGGCGTGGGGGAAAAAGCACTGCTCCGCTTTCTCTCTGACCGTCCGAACATTCAGACCGTCTACCTCTGCCTTGACAGCGACCAAGCCGGAAACGATGCTTGCAGCCGCCTTGTGAAGCTCACGCCGGAGGGCTTGACCGTCCACCGCCTTGTGCCACTTTTCAAAGATTGGAACGAGGTATTGCAGCACAGGGGCAGAAATCACAGACGGGAAGTATATCCGTGAAGCGATTTACGGCTTGAAAGAGCCGCCGCAGGAAGAAACCGTTGAGATTATCCGCATGAGCGAGGTGGACACACAGACCGTTGAATGGCTATGGGAGCCGTATATCCCTTTGGGAAAGTAACCATTGTGCAAGGCAATCCCGGCGAGGGCAAGACCACCTTTGCCCTACGCCTTGCCGCCGCCTGCACCACCGGGGGAACGCTGCCGGGAATGAAGCCCTTGCCGCCATTCCAAGTAATTTACCAGACCGCCGAGGACGGGCTGGGCGATACCGTCAAGCCACGCTTGATAGAAGCACAAGCCGACCTTGACCGCGTGCTTGTGATTGATGAAGCCAAGCGGGAGCTTACCCTCTCCGACGAGCGCATAGAAAAGGCAATCACGCAGAACGGGGCGCGGCTGATTATCCTTGACCCCATACAGGCGTACATGGGCGAAGAAAACCGACATGAACCGGGCAAACGAAGTGCGCCCCATGTTCCGCCGCCTTGCCGATGTTGCCGAGCGTACCGGGTGCGCCGTTATCCTTATCGGACACTTGAACAAAGCTGCCGGAGGGCAGAGCGCATACCGGGGCTTAGGTTCTATCGACTTCCGCGCCGCAGCAAGGAGCGTCCTGCTGATCGGGCGCGTGAAGCGAGAGCCGAATGTGCGCGTTATCGTCCATGACAAATCTTCCTTGCGCCGGAGGGCAAGCCCGTTGCCTTTTGCCTTGACCCGGAAACGGGCTTTTCGTGGATAGGCGAGTATGACATTACCGCCGACGAGCTGCTGTCCGGCGCGGGCGGGAACACCGCCACCAAGACCGAACAGGCAGAACGGCTGATACTTGACCTGTTGGCAGACGGGAAAGAGCTTGCAAGCGAGGACATTGTAAAGCCGCAGCCGAAGCCGGAATATCCGAAAGGACAGTACAGAACGCCAAGCGCAACATGGGCGGCATTTTAGGCGCAAGGCGTGTCGGCGGTCAATGGTACAACTTCATCAAGAAGAAGCAGCCACCCGAACCCGCAAGCTGAAAGTGCAAAACGCAGACCCTTTGCACTTTGCACTTTCGCACTTTCACGATGATTTGCGTCAATAACTCAAAAAAGCACTTGACAAAACGCTTCATGGGGCACCGCCAAGGATATTGAGCCGTTCATGGCACCCAAGTTTGCCGATAACATCATCCTGACCAAAACAGAACGGCTGATGATGTCCAACCGTCCGCCTGACCCCAAGAATGCCCGGAATAAAAACGTGCTGGTGGTGGGCGGCTCCGGCAGCGGCAAGACCCGATTTTGGCTCAAACCCAACCTTTACAATGTCACAGTTCCTATGTGGTCACTGACCCGAAGGGTTATAATTATCGAGGATAAAGCAAAGATGCGTTTACAAAATCAGAAAAGTATCGTATCTTTGTTACATATCGTATTCCCACTAAAATAAAAGAAGGTGAAACTATGGCAAAATCCAACCAAGGAAAAATCACGGCACTGTACGAAAGGCTTTCCAGAGATGATGAGCTGCAAGGTGAATCTAACAGCATTCTGAATCAGAAAAAGTATCTGGAAGATTACGCTCGCAAAACGGCTTTAACAACATCCAGCATTTTACGGACGATGGATACAGTGGAACGAATTTTAACCGTCCCGGCTTCCAGTCCATGATTGCCGAAATCGAAGCCGGGCACATTGCAACTGTCATTGTAAAGGACATGAGCCGTTTCGGACGCAATTATCTGGAAGTTGGATTTTACACAGAAATTCAGTTTCCTTCCAAGGGTGTTCGGTTCATCGCTATCAACAACAATGTTGACAGCGCCAATCCCACGGACAATGACTTTACTCCGTTCCTGAACATCATGAACGAGTGGTACGCTAAGGATACCAGCAATAAAATCCGTGCCGTTTTCAAATCGCGGATGCAGGATGGCAAACGGTGCAGCGGCAGTATTCCCTACGGTTATAAGCGGGTTCCCGGTGATAAGCAAACCCTTCATATAGATGCGGAGGCCGCTGCCGTTGTCCGCAGGATCTTCGATATGGCAGCCAGCGGTGCCAGTCTTGCGCAAATCGGTCACGCTTTCGGACGAAAAGTGCTGATTCCGTCTGCATACGAAGAACGGCATCATCCCGAAGCTGCCCGAAACCATTCGTACCACGACCCCTATCGGTGGAATACGACCACCTTGACCTATATTCTTGACCGGCAGGAATACCTCGGCCATACAGTGCTATGTAAAGTATCCGTGAGAACTTCAAGTTGAAAAGCGCCGTGCTGCAACCCGGAAGAAAGGATTATATTCAAAACACTCATGAGGCTATCATCGACCAAGAAACATGGGATAAAGCACAGAGGCTGCGCAAGCGGAATCCGAAAAACTTCCGAGTGGAACATACTCGCACCGGTTAGCCGGAATGGTATTCTGCGCCGACTGTGGCTCCTGAATGAGCTTTTCCAGCCCCGAATCCAAACATCGGGATTCTGATGTAGTGTATGATTCGGATTCTTCATGGCAGTGCAGCAAATACCGTAATATGTACGTTTCCTGCACATCCCATTTTATCAAGACCTCAACCATTGAAACCGCTATTCTCAATGCAATCAAAGCGATGACAAAAGAAATTATTGAAAATGAGGATGAATTTGCCAAGCAGCTTCAAGCTGCATGGGAAAACCAAAACACACAGGTATCTTCCGAGAGTAAAAAAGAACTGCATTCAGTTCAAAAAAGAATGGACGAGTTGGACGCTTTGATTCGGAGCCTATATGAAAACAGCGTCTTAGGAAAAATCCCCGAACGACAGTATCAACGTTTGATGGCGCAATATGATGATGAACAAACTGTCTGCGAAGCTCGCATTGCCGAGTTGAAGAAAGAACTGACAACGCTGAAACAACGAAGGTTGATCTGAAACGCTTTATCAAACTGATTCGGAAATACAAGGACTGTGATACGCTGACAGATGAAATGCTGTACGAACTGGTAGAAAAAGTGGTGATTCATTCCGCATCCGGCGGACGGACGATCTACCGTCAGCAGCAAATCGACATCTACTTCAATTTTATCGGTGACACGTTCCCTAGTCAAATTGAGATTAGTCGCGGCGACAAGAAAATCTTACAGAACAGCAACTTGCCAAGCGTAAGAAATATCAGAAAACTGCCGGGGAAAACCGCAAAAGAAACGTGCTGCTCTGCGTGAAGCTGCTAAAACTGATCCACAGGCGGCAGCAGAGTATGAAGCCCTCTTGCAGAAAGGCCGTGAACGATGCCGCAAGTATGCCCAAAATAAAAGCTGGCTCAACAGGAGCCTGCTGATACAGTCCCTATTCAATTTGAACCGTCTTTGAAACGCCTGAAGAAATGAAAGGAGAATCCGCATGAACGAACTTGAAAAATCCATCCATGACAATGCCAACGGTCTGGACTACACCCTTGTCAATGACCACTATCTGCCGAATCTGACCGCAGCAGCCCGGCAGAGCAGCACCCACCGGGCGGTGGGGCCGCTTACATAAAATGTATCTGAAGGAGCAGCATCCCATCCAGTATAATCAACTGCTCCTGTCCGGTGAGTTGGGCGGCTATCTTGCCAAGCTGGACAAGCAGGCCGAGGAACAGCTTGCATTGACCGTCCGGCAGATGCAGGAAGCCGAGGGCGTGACTGAAGCCCTAAAAGCCGCCGATCAACTGGAATGGGTGCGCAGGATGAACAGCATCCGCAACCGTGCCGAGGAGATTATCAAGACCGAGCTGATTTTCGTCTGATACAATATTGCATCTCTGACCGCCCTGCACAACGCACGGCGGTCTTTTGTCACATCGGGTCTGCACAGGGCAGGCCCTTTTTTAATACGGAGGTACAAGCCTATGAAACTGACGTTTGAAGAAAAAGCTGCTCTACACCTATGGCTGCGCCGATCTGGAACTGACCCACAAGCGGCTGTGCGGAGTTGCCGGGCTGACGGTTGATCCCGACCAGAACAAGCAGGTGTATGACTTCTGCCGGAAGCTGGAGGACGAAACACTGGCAGACTGGTACGACCAGATGTTCTACTTCGTCCGTTCCGAGATGGAGCATTATACCATGATGCAGAAAATGTCACGGGACATCGAGGAGGACGAGGACTGGGGCCCGACCATCTTTGACGAATCCGTGGGGGAAGAACTGATTGACGATGTTTAAGCTGGAAACCATGATCTACGCCAGTGAGGACGGAACAAGCAGCGTGTTCACGCTGAATCCCGCCTTGCAAAAGCAGCTTGATGCCCTTGCAACGCAGCACCCGGAGGTGTGCCAGCGGAAGGCAAGGGGCGAAGCTGGCGGGGAACGTATCAGGTCAGGGTGCAGCACTGACTATCCAGCCTATGCAGATTCCCTGAAAGCGATAACCGATCTGCTATGGTAAAGAGCAACGGGCAAAGCGTCAGGAGGGATGCTTTGCCCGTTTTACATAGAACGATGAAATTCACTTTTAGCAGAAAGGGGCGATTTATTGGGAAATTTATATGGTTATATCCGGGTCAGCACCCGTGACCAGAACGAGGACCGACAGTTGATTGCACTGCGTGAACTGAATATCCCGGAGAAAAACATTTTTATGGATAAGCAGTCCGGCAAGGACTTCAACCGTCCGCAGTACAAGCGGCTGGTGCGGAAATTGAAAAAGACGACCTGCTCTACATCAAGAGCATCGACCGTCTTGGACGCAACTATGCGGAAATTTTAGAACAGTGGCGGCTGCTCACCCAGACAAAAGGCGCTGACATCGTGGTGCTTGATATGCCGCTGCTGGATACCCGGCGCGGCAAAGACCTGATGGGCACTTTCCTGAGCGACATCGTGCTGCAGGTGCTCTCCTTTGTGGCGGAGAACGAGCGCACCAACATCCGGCAGCGGCAAGCGGAAGGCATTGCGGCGGCGAAAGCCCGTGGCGTGAAGTTTGGCAGGCCTCCAAGACCACTTCCAGATAACTTCTATGATGTTCACAAAGCATGGAGAGATAAGAAAATGACCCTTAAAGAAGCTGCCGAAGCCTGTGATTTGCCCGTAGGCACGTTCTATGGAAAATCCATTCAGTTTGAAAAGTCCACCTAAGCAAATACTTTGCAAAATTTTGAAATGTGTACTTTTCAAAATTTTGCAAAGCTCACTCTTTATAAGGCATTATGCCACAAATCTCGCTTTAATTCAAGAGAAATTGGAAGTTTCAACGAAAATATATCATCGTTTTAAAAAGTACACCTTTTAAATTCAAAGAACACTTCGAAGCAACCGCTAACCCAAAAGTGAGTATGCTATTTTCAGCTATAATATTAAGTTCCACTACTGTAATTATAGGATGTCTTGTCGTGTTAATTACCGAATCTTTGTACAACTTGCTCTACAACCTTCCATCCGCTCCACCTGAAATGGGTGGCTTGCTTGGGCAATCAAAAACACAATTAATACCTTTTTGTCGATTCAGGAAAAATATCTTTTAGGAAATCTTGCCAGTATGTTCCCAATGAATTGCTTTTGAATCAAACAATATCGGACTGGGACGCTCAAGGAATTATTTTTAAAGGAATATTTCACACCCATAAAGAGGGGCACGGATGTCAATGCTTGTCATCTGCGGATATTGTCTATATTCGATCAATTATGAATGCTTATGTGAAAAGTTGTATTTTCCGATTGTTATTCCTCATACTGGAGTTTTCCTTATCTCGCAGTTTATGATCAATTATCCGGACTTTCTGTTACGCCCGAAGAATTGAATCTGACACTTTAATACAATAAAAAGGAGAAAAACATTATGGACAAAAACAATATAACCTCTGTGAAAATTCCTGCGGGTGCCTTTTGTGGACACAACTGTTCTGACGGATGTATCTATTGGAACCCTTATGACCGTGATAGTAATGGCCGCCAGTACTGTTCGCATTATGATGCTTACTACTATCCGAGAGAGCGCCAAGGATGTCTTAGTTATGAAGACTAATTGCTTCGATTGCACGGAGGGCGTACCCCATGATGTGGCATTTCTATGAGATTCCGTACATTCCGATTTAGAGCTAGTTAAATATCAATCTCTTGGTGAACAAGGTATAGATGGTATTCTTGAGCGACATAATCGTTTTTTACGTCAATGGCAAAGGAATACTGTTCTAATCCATACAACCCTACATTTTTTCCTTAGCTATACTCATGAACGTCCAAAAGGGAGTCGTCTGCAAATTTTCTTGGCATTTTCTTCCGATCAGACTGTAAACTTTGAATCAATAGATGCGCTTATGCAAGCAAGTCCTTTAGCTGACTACTATAAGATTGCTCCTATTGAAGATGTTCCTGTTTGCTTGCGGAAATCATTTGCAAATATTCTTCTAGTCAAAAACAAGAACAAACACGTCTTTCCACAGGAGATACGCTATTTACAGTCGAAGGCTGGAAATCCAATCCCAAGTCACGTCTTTATGAAATGGAAAAAACCGCAGAGGCTCTTAATGAGGATATGGTTTATCATATTTCAATCTATGGAAGTGACACCTATAAACTGCACAGCAGGCCTTACAAAAGCCTATCGCAATTCTACGTGAGAGCATTGGGCCGTAGTGGTCAAATCACCCTCGCCGATAACAAGATTCGTCTGCGAGATGTCTCGGCCGAAGAAACCCTACGGATATACGAAGAGTTTTTATCAGATGTTGCCAAATCGCCTTGTTTTTTTGCCAACATTTTACTTTACGCAAACAAAAAAAGTAGTGCGCATTTTTTGATGGATGCTGTCTGCGGAGAAGCTATCAAAGAAGGAACTTGTGAAATTCAGGAAATTCCCAGTACGGCCGCACCGTTGGAATTGCAGGAAGTAAATCAGCCTTACTGCAATCTTCTACCACCCTCTTTAGCATTCTGGCCAACCGCTTATACACTTGATGAACTTTCTTCTTTCTTTCGGCTTCCAATACTATTTGATGGCGAGAATATCGAAATAAAGAAGGAAACTGCTCCGAAGTTGGAGCAAACTGGCATTTACCTTGGACAAACCAACAATGGGTTGAGCGCTTTTATCGATGCATCATCCTTCAAAAACACGCTTTCATATGTGGTGTTCCCGGCTCTGGTAAAACTAACACCATGCTGCATCTCGCTAATAGCCTATGGCATCATAAAAAGCTAATCAAGGATGATACCGATAATTTGTCGGTCACTTTTAAAGAAGAAAGTGATCCTATTCCTTTTTTGGTTTTGGAACCCGCCAAGCGTGAATATCGAGAACTTTCTAGGTATGATATTCCAGAGTTAATTATTCTTTCTCCTTCAGCTAGTACAAAATTTCCTATGAGGTTGAATCCCTTCGAATTCCCGAAAGGACTCACACTTTCAGAACATATCTCTAAACTGTGTCAGGTTTTTGAGGGTGCTTTTCCGATTGCTCCACCAGCTCCTTTATATTGGATAAAGCTATCGAAGGTATTTATCGAGCACATGGTTGGAATACCAATGATATTAACACCGGGGAAAGAATATCCGACCATGTCGGAATTATATGATCGCTTTCAAAAAGAACTTAGCCAAACAACTTATGACAGCGAAATTCAAGGTAATATTCAATCTGTTCTGGAAATGCGTATTGGCAGTCTCCTACGTCGGGAAATGAAGGACATTTTTGATGTAAAACACTCTACATTCTCTCCAGAGGAATGGCTAAAGCACCCTGTCATTGTAGAACTCGAATCGTTAGGAGAAGGTCCTGCCAACTTTGTTACGTTGTTATTATGTACCCTCATTCGAGAAACTTTGAAAGCCTCTCCTCGTGCAGATGAGGAAAAGGTTGTCCGGCATATCATTTTTATCGAAGAAGCCCATAACCTTATCGCTCCTGAAGCACAAGTAGCATCTGGTCAAGATTCAAATCCTAAAATTGCTGCTACAGCATATATCGTTAAAATGTTAGCAGAGGTTCGTGCTTTACGCGAAGGTATTATCATCGCAGACCAGCTTCCTACTGCTATGGCACCTGAAGTTATTAAAAATACTAATATCAAGCTGATTCATAGACTTACCTCTATAGATGATCGACAACTGATTGGCAGCACAATGTCTGCTAGTGGCATTCAACTAGAACATGTTGCAGTTTATCGTCCGGGTGAGGCCCTAATGTCTTATGAAGGACTTCAGCGACCATTTGAACTCAGAATTCAAGAGCAAAAGGTCATGGTTCTGAAACGCCCAATGACGACGAACTATATGATATTATGCTTCACAAGCCAGCATTTTTTCAGTTGGCGCAAAAAGAAGAAAATCTAAAGCTAGAAACTCTAAAAGAAAATGTTAAATCACTAAAGAAAAAGGAGGTTGAAGCTCTTTGTGCACTCTCGAATATGACTCATCCGTACATACATCCACTCAAATCACAGATTTCTATTGGCACATGGAAAATATTTACACCTCGATTGTAATACTTCGTTCACAATACCGAAGAGACTGTCAGGCGATAAATGAACTTTTCATTTCAGCCGAAAGAAAAGCGATGTTGGATGAATTGATTCGCAGTATAGGAGAATCTCTACAAAAAAAAATCAAAAATAACGTTGTTTTTCTTGATTCGAATGGCCAATTAGAATGAGGTATTATTATGGCTGAAAATTTTAGTATTGAGCATTCCAGAACGAAAATCACTGAGGTAAAGAAAACTATTGAAGATAAAAAACAAAAGCTGGACGAGTTAAAGCAACAAAAAAAGAGTCTTATGGATGCCGGGCTTGCGTTGGATTCTTCAAATTTAGATTCAGCTGTTCAAGCTACCCTTATGGAAAGCATTAACGATTCTCTGCGTGATGTTGAGAACAAAGCTTATGACGTTTCGAAGGATGCAAATCAGAATCTACAGAGCCTTGAACAAATCCGGCAAAATGTTGACGATGAAATCACAGATAGTCAAAAGGCGAAGAAGAAACTCGACCAAACCAAGAAGCTGTTAGACACATTAGGTGTTGGAAAATCATTGGAGAAAGGAGTAAACAAGCTGGATGACCACTTACAGGAAGCAACCGGCTTAAAAGGTGAAGTCATTTCAGCTATGCAGGATTTGGAAAAAGTCTACCGTCAGTTAGATCAAATTTAAAATGGGAGGAATTATTTATGGGCTTACTCGGATCTCTTTTTCGGCAGCCGCCGATATCGCAAAGGAAACTATCACAGAAACAATGAATCAAAATGAAACCGAAAAATTCATTAAGATAATGATGGAGCGCGATGCTCAAAACGCTGAAGCAAATGAAAAACTCTATCAAGACTGGCTCACGCATGAAAGAAGCAACTATTTTGCGGCTAAAAAGAATACTATCATTCATGATGCCTTTGATGTTCTGATGGATTCTTTTGAGGATACCGGAAAATTTGATTTTTCTGCTGTGGATAGTTTGAGCGATGAACTGAAGAGCAGCGATAGCTATAAGCAGGAGGCAGCTGATGTTGTTAATCTATGCTGCGAAGCTCTAGTTAAACTGCATCAAAAGTGTTGTATTTCCATTCGATTTGTTATGCAGACAATTCACAATTTACAGCGCTTCGCCGATATTGTCCCTAGCATTCGAGGCTTGGATCGTCATTATGATGCTTTCTTCCTGTTGACAATGCCGATTGCAGTTTTGACAGATTTCGACAGCATTGCGGAAGGATTAGAAGCTGCCAAAATGATTCTGATAATTATCTCGCGATGGTTGGAAGCAACAGTCCGTTGTCAAGGCTTGCAGCTTTGAAAGATATTTTGAAATCGGAAGACTATGTTGCTGCTGTTTCCAATTTACTTTTGCCGATCAAGAGGTTGCTCCTTATGCAGGTATGAAAAAAATGATTCTCTGTCTCTCTATGGAGGAAACAGACGAAGCTACCGCTCTTCTTTTGGATACATATTGTACGGTTATTATGAATTATTTACGGCTTTCAACAGCTAAAGAAAAAGTCGGAAAAGATAATCCTTTATTTCTGCATCAACAGAGCAAATCCTGCCAATCGATCTTTTGATTGCTCAATCTATTAAATCTTCGAAATCTGGTAGCCCGCAGGAAGTTGATACCAATCTCGATGAGTTCCTTGAATATTATCCTCTGATTTGTACATCTAGCTGGGAAGATCAGCTTTTCATACTTCAGAAAGTTTTGCTTACCTCAAAATGTATTCTCAGGAGAGAAAGGTTCTTGAATTTTAGTCAAAACAATATTCCTCGTACTGAGCAAATTGATCGTCGGTTAAACTTTTTTTTATTATTCTTAATCAAAATGACATTAGTAATGCGGCCAACAGCATAGAGGAATTTAGCATTCAGACAAGTGATAATGAAATTGCATATGATTATCTATTTATTTCTTGGACAGTTTCGGAAATAAACTCCTATATGAACCTTTTAACTAGCGAGGACAAAACACTCGATCTTCCTATGGTTGTTGCTGAATGGAACAAGAAAATTCCTCAAAAATATTCGCTGGAGTACAGATGCTATGCAAGTTTACCTTGATAAGTATCTCCATGAAAATTTTGGTGATCTGTATACAACCAAAATTAAAACTGCGGTGCAGTACTCTCAAATGAAGTAGAGTACGAGCCTTCCGTCTATATTGAAGCAACCGACAGCGCTAAATATCCGTGGCTTTCGTTTGTTGTTACTGGTGAACAGCTTACCATGACACAAGTTTCCTTCGCTATTTATGCGTTGTATCTGCCTACGAAAGACTCCCAATGCACTCAGGCGGTTGATACAATCGAACAGAATCAGAAATACCAAAATCGACTGATTACTTTAAAACAAGCTCAGAATCCTAAAATCAAGAATTATATTGAGTCCATCAATGAAATTCTGATTTCTGGTCTTGAAGCATGGCTAAATAACAACAATACTTCTAGCATGTATGATTAAGGAGAAAAAGTATGGAAGACATCAATACCTTAACTCAAAAAGCCAATTCAGGTGACGCTGTTGCCATGCGTAAGCTGGGTTATGAATACCTGATTGGAAAACAACATCCAAAAAGACGAAAAAAAGGCATTTCAACTTTTCCGTGCAGCTGTTTGGGAAGGCGATCTGAATGCGACAATATACTGTGGCTATTGCTGTAAAACTGGTGCCGGTCTTGAAAAGCCTAACATCGTCGCAGCCGCACGATACTACGAGTATGGTGCACGTGCAGGAGTTGCCGCAGCGCAATATGAACTTGCCAGAATCTATATTGATAAAGAGATGGGGGATGCTTGCTTTATTGGCGGTGCTAATCCGTATATCGGTTGCGAACGATGGCTGAAAAAAGCTGCGGAACAAAACTACATCTATGCTGAAGAGTTGCTCGCCGATAAATATTATGAGGGTGTTTATATCGTCAAAGATGTTAAGGCTGCAATTTATTGGTATGAAAAAGCAGCAAACCAAGGCAGCGTCTACGCTATGTATCGGGCCGGATACATTTATTACTCGAACCAATCGACTACAACAAAGCTGGTCAGTGGTTCTCACTCGCCGCAGAAAAGGGAGACAAAGATGCCGAAGAAGTTTTGCGCAATAATCTGAGGTATAATCGCTTTACCAAAAATGGGACGCAGTTCGTTAATCGAACTATTTCCGAAATAGCATAAGAGCCGCGCATCCATGTCGTTTTTGACCTCATGAATGCGCGGCTTTTATAAAGTGCAAAAGGAGTTTGATACCATTGACCCAACCGAAAACAGACCTAGCCTACCTCCGCAGCGAAAAAGCCAAAGCAGAGCAAAAGCTGCGCTCTTGCCAGCACCGAGAGAAGATCCTTGAACGACAGATGTCGGAGCTGAACCGGAGAGAGCGTGTGCATCGCCTTTGCACTCGTGCCGGAATGCTGGAAAGTTTTCTGGTCTGTCCGGGAGAATTGACCGATGATCAGGTGATGGAACTGCTCAAAATCTCGTTTCGTCAACCGGAAGTCGTGCTGGCACTTGCAAAGATGGTGCATGACGTTCACGAACGCAGCAACGTCCAAAACCCTTTAGAATAAAGGGCGCAATTATACACCGTTCCGGTGAAATTGCGGTCTTGAGACAACTCGATGAAATCGAAGCTGGCGTTTGTGCGCCAGCCCGATTCCATCCCAAGGAAAACTGCATTTTCCTTGCGCTGCTTTGCAGCTATCCTTTTGCCCGCTACCATAAAACACGCATAGAAAAAGCCGATTGGAAACAGAAACATTTCCAATCGGCTTATCTTTGTTAGGCAGATTTCTTTTCAGCTAATGCCCGGACTTCCTCAATTGAAAGGTCGGTGTACTTTGCCACCTTTTCACAAGGCACACCATCTGCCAACATTGCCAATGCGTGTTTGACCGATGTTTCATGCTCGGTTTCATCCCGCATCTTTTCCATAGCTCTGCACATAGCTGCCACTCCCTTCGTGTCTTCTTTGAAATAACGAACCCTCTGTGCCAAAATGGAATAATTCATATCCTTCGAGTTGGTACAGAAAAGTCGTGCATCAGTTTTCCTAATGCGGTTTCGTCCTTGATTTGTGAATTCACATAAACGATGTGCGCTTGATCGTTGAAAGCCGTTCCAGTTTCCCGAACTGTACGGTCAACATGATAAATTGGAAGGCCTGCCTTTAATACGTCATGTTCAGTGATAAAGATAACGTATGTTTCGTTCAGCGCATCGTAATCATCGCCCGCATCAGTCAAGTTTGCATCCAGCAGACTGCTATTGTACCGTGCGCGCTTTTCACTAGCACCACGGTCACTGCGCTGCACCTCAATATTATATGCACGGTTTTCCCGATCCACTGCCAAAATATCCAATCGGACTGAACGCCCTTGCAGATTTTTGATGCTGTACTGGCCGTGAACCTCTTTGACGGTCAAATCATCCCGTTTCAAGATGATCTGCAAAAGAAACTCAGCACAGGCACGTTCTTCAAACACCGCAGCCATGAAATCATCATCAATCAACCGCAATCCACGCAACCGCTGCAAATCTTCTTCATGTTTCCGTTCAAAATCCAGTTCCTGTTGTGATTTTCTTCCGACATTGGCTCACCAGCTTTCTGTTTACTTATCCAAAATAATAGTACCATAATTCCGTGATTTTTACAAGAGAACGATTCAAATGTCATCAGGAGGTGATGCCTATTCCGTGTCCGCATTTCAAAATTACCATCGTTAAGCGCAGCCAAGGGCAGTCCGCTGTTGCCGGGGCCGCTTACCAGAGCGGCGAATGGCTGTTCAGCGAGTACGACCAGAAAACAAAATTCTACAACAAGAAGAAAGAGCTTGTCCACGCCGAGATCATGCTGCTGTCCCATGCGCCGCCCGGATTTGCAGACCGAGCAACCCTCTGGAACGCCGTGGAAGCCATAGAGAACCAGTGGAATTCCCAGCTTGCCCGGCGCATCGTGCTGGCGTTCCCGGTGGAAGTACCGAAAGAGCAGTATCTCTCCATGATAAAAGAATTTTGTCAGGAACAGTTTGTTTCCAAGGGCATGATTGCCGACTTTGTCATTCACGACAAGGGCGATGGAAACCCACACGCCCACATTCTGCTGACGCTCCGAGCGATGGACGAACACGGCAAGTGGCTCCCGAAAGCCCGAAAGGTATACGACCTTGACGAGAACGGTGAGCGCATCCGGCTCCCTTCCGGGAACTGGAAGTGCCACAAGGGAAACACGGTGGACTGGAACGACCAGAAGTACGCCGAGGTCTGGCGGCATAGCTGGGAGACCATCACCAACCGCTATCTGGAAGCGGCTGGCAGACCGGAGCGTGTTGACCTGCGCTCTTTTGAGCGGCAGGGCATCCAGCAGATACCGACCGTCCATCTCGGCCCCGCCGCACACCAGATGGAAAAGCGTGGGTGGAAACCTTTCTCGGCAACCTGAACAGGGATATTCGTGCGGCCAACAGCTTGATGCAGTCCATCCGCAGCGCAATTCGTGGGCTGCAACGCTGGATCGCAGACCTGACTGAAAAGAAGCAGATTCTTCTGGACGCACTGGAAAAGGCGAAGGATCCCACGCTGTCTGACTTGCTGGTGGATTACTTCAACCTTCGCAACGAGCAGCGGAGCGATTGGTCTGGCAAGGCAAAACTGAAATGCACTGTCCGAGACTTTGAGGAAATCAAACAGGCGGTGGACTATTTGAAAGCCCATTCCCTGAACACCGCTGAGGACTTGAACCAAGCCATTGACAGCTTAAACCAGACCGCTGCTCCTCTCCGCAGGCAGCTGAAGCAGAACGAAAACCGTATGCGGGCAATCGCCCAGATCAAGGACGCTGCCGCCGTCCATGCCAAGCTGAAGCCCATCCATGATGCCTTTATGAAGAAGAACTTCGCTGACCAAGGACGCTTACGCCGCCCAGCACAAGGAGGAACTGGACACGTTCAACAAAGCTGTCCGCACCCTGATGAAGTTGAACGGCAGCACAGCGGTGGATTTTTCGGCATTGATGCCGAATTTTTGCGCTGCAATCCAGCAGCGCAGCTGCGCACCCAACTGGAAACCTTACAGCCGGACGTCTCCGCACTGAAAAATATCCGCAAGTATATCGATATGGTGCTGAATAAGCAGCAGCTTTCCGCACCGGGCGGCAAGACCTCGGAGAAGAAATCGGTGCTGAAAAAGTTGGAAGAAGCCAAGGCGGCGCAGACCACAAAGAAAACGGAAGCGAAAAATCACACACAGGAGCTTTAAGGAGGGCAACATGACCTACACCCAAGCCCAGATCGACAAAGCCAATGCGGTGGATCTGGAAAAATTTCTCCGGGCACAGGACGAAACGCTGGTGCGCAGCGGAAAAGAATACCGCTGGAAAGCCCACGACAGCCTGACCGTCTGTGAAAACAAATGGTTCCGGCACAGCCAGAGCAAGGGCGGCTTGCCGGTGGATATCGTGATGAAATTTTACGGCAAGTCCTTCCCCGAAGCGGTGCAGATGCTGACCGGAGAGCCGGGCGAAGTCCAGCCGGAGGCTGACCCCGCCCTCTCCGGCGTTTCGTCTGCCGCTGCAGAACGTCACCAATGCCAACATCCTGAACTATCTGACACAGGAGCGGAAACTCAGCCCCTCGCTGGTGAACTTCTTCATCGCTGCCGGAGATATTTACGAGGACGCCGCCCACCACAACGTGGTCTTTGTGGGCGGGATGCAGATGGACACCCACGGTACGCAAGCAGCCGTGGCATCCATGAGAAGTTCCGGCAAGATGCAGCCGGTGCAGAAAAGGCGTTTGGCTTTGCTCATCGTGGTACCGACAAACAGCTGCTGGTCTTTGAATCGCCCATCGACCTGCTGTCCTTCATCGAACTGTTCCCGAAAACTGGCAGCAGCACAATTATCTGTCGTTGGGCGGGGTGTCGGGCAAGGCACTGCGGCAGTTTCTCTCAGAACGCCCGGACGTGGAGCGGGTGTTCCTCTGTCTGGATGCCGACAAGGCTGGAGAGGATGCCTGCAAGCGGCTGACGGCGCTGCTGCCGGACACGGTGAGCGTGACCCGCATCCAGCCCTGCATGAAGGACTGGAACGATGTTCTGGTGCACCGGGCAGAGATCCCGAACCGCAATTATTTCAAAAGCATTGTGCTGAAAGAGCCGTCAAAACCGGAAACGGTGAAGATCATCCGCATGAGCGACGTGGAGCTGACCCCAGTAGACTGGCTCTGGAAACCGTATCTTCCTTTGGAAAGCTCAGTGTGCTGCAAGGCAATCCGGGCGAGGGCAAGACCTACTTTGCCATGCACCTTGCCGCCGCCTGCACCAACGGAAAGCTGCTACCCAACATGGAGCGCATGGAGCCCTTCAACGTGATCTACCAGACCGCAGAGGACGGTCTGGGCGATACGGTAAAGCCCCGTCTAATCGAAGCCGGGGCAGACCTTGACCGGGTGCTGGTCATTGATGACAGCGATGTGCAGCTGACGCTCTCCGATGAACGAATTGAAAAGCCATTATCGAGAACAATGCCCGACTGGTCATTATCGACCCGATCCAGGCGTATCTCGGTGCCGATGTGGACATGAACCGGGCGAACGAAGTCCGTCCGATCTTCATGCGGTGGGACAGGTAGCGCAGCGAACAGGCTGCGCTATTTTGCTGATCGGGCACCTGAATAAAGCCGCTGGAATGCAGAGCTTGCAGCGGGGCCTCGGCTCCGTCGACATTGCTGGCGCCGTCCGCGGCGTCATGTTCATCGGCAAGCTGAAGCACGACCCGACCATGCGCATCTTGACCCACGAGAAAAGTTCTCTTGCCCGCCGGGAGCGTCACTGGCGTTCTCTCTGGGGACGAGGGTGGCTTCCGCTGGGTCGGCGAGTACGACATTACCGCAGATGAAATGCTGTCCGGCATCGAGCCGCAGCGGGAAACCAAGACCCAGCAAGCCAAAGACCTGATCTGCACCCTGCTTGCCGGAGGAAAGCAGGTGCTCAGTGAGGACATCGACAAGGCGGCGCTGAAGGGGCATCCCCGGCAGAACCGTCCGGGATGCAAAACGGAACTGGGCGATGCCCTGAAAAGCAAGATTGTGGAAGGCCGCAAAAGGTCTTTTGGATGGAATAAGCCATTTGACTGGCAGAAAATTTTGGCTGGCAAGAAAATCATGGTACACCCACAGTTGCCAGTCTGCCAGCCAAATTCAGAAAATGACGATAAAAGGAGAAAATCAATGGAAAATCAGAATTCGAGTTATTCGGTACAGATTGGCAAGACCACTTTTATTGTGTGTGTGAAGCAGTCCGAAACCGCCAAAAAGCCGATTGAAAAGATGTTCAAGGATATGTGCAGACATGAGGTCACAAGGGACTTTCTTGCAGACAACCTGATGAATTTAGAAAAATTACCGAAAACCTCTTGACGAAGTCCAGCCCGAAGGCACCGGCTACCGTGCGCGCACACGATTCGCCAAATTTTTAACTTGTCTGAGCTGATGGCGATGTTCAAGGAGTCTGCGGACATCAAGACCAGTGACCAGTTGCACCTGCCTGTACCCGAAGCAAAATTCGAGACGGTGGTGGTCAAGCCCTCGGAAATTCAGCAGGACATGGTGCAGGCTCTGAGCGAACGCGCCGCCAAAGGTACACAGCGGCTGCGTTGACCCCGCGGTGGACAATATGCTGAAAATCACCTCGGACGGCCGCAAAATCGGCTTGACGTTCGCTTGATGAACCCCATGCTGCCGGATGACCCCAACAGCAAGCTGAACGTCTGTGCAGAACGTGTTGAAGATCTGGGAGGAGGGCAAAGATCAGAAGCTGACACAGCTTTTGTTCTGCGACCTCTCAACACCAAAGAACGATGGCAATTTCAACGTCTACGATGACATTCGCAAAAAGCTGATTGCTGCCGGTGTGCCGGAAAACGAGATCGAGTTTATCCACAACGCCGACACCGAAACCAAAAGGCCGCATTGTTCTCCAAAGTGCGCTCCGGCGATGTGCGAGTTTTGCTCGGAAGTACAGCAAAATGGGAGCCGGGACCAACGTGCAATCCCGACTTGTGGCAGTGCATCATCTGGATGTTGGCTGGAAACCCAGCGACATGACCCAGCGCAACGGTCGTATCATCCGGCAGGGCAATATGAATAAGGAAGTCAAGGTGTTCAATTACGTTACGGAAGGACATTTGACAGTTATTTGTTCCAAACTTTGGAAAACAAACAGCGATTTATCAGCCAAATCATGACTTCCAAATCCCCGGTGCGCTCCTGCGAAGATGTAGACGAACAGGCACTTTCCTATGCGGAAATCAAGGCATTGTGTGCCGGAAATCCGCTCATCAAGGAGAAGATGGATTTGGATGTTCAGGTCGCAAAACTCAAAGTTCTGAAAGCCGACCACCAGAGCCAGAAATTCCGTCTGCAAGACAAGCTGCTGACCAAATTCCCGGCTGACATTCAGGAAACGAACGCCTATATTGCTGGGGTGAAAGCGGACGCACAGCTTGCCGCCGCCCACCCGCAGGTGCAAGAGGGTTTCTGCGGCATGACCATCAAGGGCGTGACCTACGATGAGAAAAGACCGCCGGTGAGCGACTGGTCCTCGCTTGTTCCGAACCGCCCAACGCCGAAGAAAAGGTCATCGGCAGCTACCGGGCTTTGAACTGTCCCTGCGGTTCGATACCTTCCGCAGTGAGTATCAGGCACTTTTGAAGGGCAGCGGAAGTACACGGTGCCCTTGGGCACCGACCCGCTGGGTAACATTATCCGGCTGGATAATTCGCTGAACAGCTTCCCGGAGCGCATCACCGCCGCAGAGAACGAGCTGGCCACCCTGCATCAGCAGCAGGCGGCGGCGCAGATTGAGGTGGAAAAGCCCTTCCCACAGGAGGAAGAACTAGCAGAGAAGTCCGCTCGGCTTGCAGAGCTGAACGCCCAGTTGGACGTGGACGAAAAGAGCCACGAGCCGGAACAGGAGGAAGAACCAGACGAGGATGCACCCGCCGCCCTTCAGTGCTGGCGGCGTTGGAGGAAAAATCCGATAAGCCGGAGCCTGTGAAGCCCTTCCGCAGTTACTACGACAAGGATGGTGATGCACGATGAAAGAAAAGCGGGATGAAACTATCATCCTGCGCTTGAGCAAAACAGAAAAGAACCGTATCTATGAAAAGATGCTCAGCATGGGCATCCGAAGCCTGAGTGCCTATATCCGCAAGATGGCACTGGACGGCTATTGCCTGCACCTCGACTTGAAAGAACTGCAACGCATGGCATATCTTTGCAGATGTGCAGCAACAATCTGAACCAGTACGCCAAGCGTGCCAACGAGTGCGGCAAGGTCTACGCCGCCGACATGGAAGATCTGCGGCAGCGGCTGGACGAACTGATTGACATTGGCAAGCAAATTCTTTCCAAGCTGGCAGAGCTATAAAAATTCCCGCAGTTGGAGGACTGCGGGTGTACATATAATGCTTGACATCCTTGCAACGCAGTAGCCGATACCTTTATAATAAGGGCGAACAGAAAGGAAGTGCTTGATATGATGTCTATGCTGAAGAAAATTGTTCTTTCCCCGATTTCTCTTTGTGGCGTTTCTAGCTCTGATGGCAAGATGGCTGCTAACCCTGTCCAGCTATGTAGTTGCTCCGCTGATGCTCTACATCTTCGGCTGCGGCATCTACACTGCTTACCGTCAGACTTGGGATCAGTTCTTTATCCTGCTGGTGGCCGAGTTCATCTGCTTCATCCTCTTTTTCGGTGCAACTGCCATCACCGAGGGCATCGGGCGTTTCAGTGAGTGGCTTGCAGAACTATGAGGGATGCTATGAGCAAACAGAAGATAGAGGATTGCTATTTTGAACACAACAGCACGATTTTTTCTGAGATGCTGGGTGAGGATGAAGAGTATCTGCGACTGAAAAAAGCCAAACGAGCAGCTGAGGAAGCCTTGCAGAGCGTTATCAGCAAAGAAGCGTGGAATCAATATCTCGCCTTAGATGAAATCTGCAATGAGTTGGAATGCGCCAGATACAAGGCAATGTATCTGGCGGGTGCTGCCGATTACGAAAAAATATCCAAATAATCTTGATGCCGCCTCCGGGCGGCATTTTTGTTGCAAAGGGGGTGATGATGCTGGCAGCAACACGGCTGATTGCGCTGCACAAAACAAGGGCATGACCGTTGCGGCCTGCCTGAAAAATCGCACGGACTGTATTGAAAACCCGGACAAGACCGAGCAGGGGCAGTATGTCAGCAGCTATGCTTGTAGCGCCCTGACAGCAGATGAAGAATTTATGCTCACCAAACGGCAGTACGACCTTGTGAACGGACGAAGGCAGAAAAGCGATGTAATCGCTTATCAGATACGGCAGTCCGTCCGTCCGGGGGAAATCACCGCAGAGGAGGCTAACAAAGTAGGCTACGAACTGGCCATGCGTTTTACCAAGGGCAAGCACGCCTTTGTGGTGGCAACGCACACGGGCCGGCAGCACATCCACAACCATGTGATCTTTAACTCCACGGCACTGGATGGCACCAAAAAGTTCCGGGATTTTTTCTTTTCAGCGTTGGCAGTGCAGCGGTTGAGTGACCTGATTTGCTTAGAGCACCAGTTGTCCGTCATTGAAAAGAAGCCCTACCGGGAGCGGCAGAAGCGTGTTCTCTATCCTCCAAAGGAGAGCGGCAGGGACTGCCTATGCGGAATCATCGACACAATCCTTGCAGAAAACCCGGGGGGTTACGAAGCGTTTCTGCAAAAGCTGGAGCAGCAGGGTTATGAGGTGAAGCGTGGCAAGTACACGGCGGTGAAGGGCAAGGGACAGAAACGCTTTATTCGGTTCCGAACTCTGGGCACCGGCTATGGCGAGGACGAGATCAAGGCGGTGCTGGAGGGAAAGGCGAAGCACCAACCGTATCAGAAAAAGCCGCCCAAAGAACAGCCCTTCCAGTTGCTTGTGGATATTCAAGGGAAAATGGCAGAGGGCAAAAGTGTCGGCTACAAAAAGTGGGCAACCAAGTTCAACCTGAAAGAGATGTCCAAAACCCTGCTGTTCTTGCAGGAGCAGAAAATCGGTAGCGCAGAGGAACTGCGGAACGTGCGACGGCGGCAACGGAACGTTATCATGCTATGGGGATTCCATCAAAGCGGCAGAAGCGAGGTTGACCGAAATCGCCGTGCTGAAAACTCACATCATCAACTATGCCAAGACCCGTGATGTGTACGCTGCTTATCGGAAAGGAGGGTACAGCAAAACGTTTCTGGAAGCCCACCGGGGGGAGATTACTCTGCACAAGGCGGCGAAAGCTGCCTTTGACGAGGCTGAGATGCAAAGTTGCCGAAGGTTAAGGAACTGGATGCGGAGTTTGCAGAACTGCTGACCAAGAAGAAAGCATCTTACCCGGACTACCGCAAGGCACGGAACGAGATGCAAGAACTGGTTCGTGCGCAGAAAAACGTAGAACGCTTTTTGCAGACGAAAAGGACACCACCGAGAAAACCCAGACTCGATAAACGAATACCGCCGAGGAGCTTTCCTTGGGAAGCGTCCTCGACGGCTTTTTAGTTTATATAGCAGCGGTCCTGTTTTATAAGCCAATCTTCACACAGCCGCTGGGCTTCATCCTTTGTGCAGCAGGTGCAGTTGAAAAGCCTGCCACGGAAAGAGCAGTAGGTGTAGTGTACCTTCGGGACTCCATTGGCATCTCGAAAATCAACACAGCGTTCCTCACCGGGCAGCAGATAGATCGTATCCATGTTCAGCAGCTCCTTTTACCTTCGTTCATGTGCCAAGGGGCACAACGTTTGCTATTGTACCATGTACCGTCCCAAAAGACCATTGCTTTTTGACCAAAGATACGCACAAAAATTTTTCGTCCCAAAAGTATCCAGATGGCGTTGAGTAAACGCTATTGGATTGTGTATAACAAAAATTGCGACAGGTATGCTATTTGTGTGTAACAAACACAATTAGAATGTGAGGTCGCTATGAATACGCTTTGGGTCAACGAATACGAGAACAGCGCAAGGAAAAGGCTGGACGATTGAACAGTTTGCAGAACGGGTCGATTTGTCGGCAAATTATGTTGGAGATTTAGAGCGCGGAGTAAAAATCCCCAAACTGGAAACCTTTATCCGAATCGTAGAGGTGTTGGACGTATCTGCTGATGTGCTGATCCGGGATTCCGTTCCATCCGCATCCCATGTGGCAGATGACGAACTGAGCAGAAAGCTGAGCCAGCTCACACCGGGGCAGAAGAAAGCTGCCATTGACATTCTGAATGCATACACCGACAACATTCCCTATATTACAAAATAACACCTATGTCAAAGAACGCCAGCAAACGTGCTGACGCTCTTTCTTTTTGCCCACAAATAGTCTATAATCAACACTATAAGCGTGCATATAACGCTAACAGTGAGTGCTTGAGGTGAACGGCATGACAATCCTACCCAATATCGAAGAAGCAATGGAAGATGCCCGGAATGGAAAGCTGAGTCCGTATTGGCAGAACGACCTATACCGTGAATGTCACCGTCAGAAGTTATCGGACGAAGAACAGCAGGCTCTTTCGGAACTGGAGCGCATTTTGTCCGAAACTCCACAATGGAGCAGCGAAGAAGAATTGCATCATGACATGGCGAACATCGGCGGCAGAGTCTGGTACTGCCACTACTGGGAGGAACACTACTCCATGGTGCAGTTGACGGAAGATCGCAACGGCAGATTTAATACTGCCTACGTTCTGGACAGAAACACTTCCCCGGAAATGCGCCGGGAGGCTGCACTGCTGGCGCAGAAGGAGCTTGCGGAATGTATGCAGAAATGGGGCATTACGCTTCTGGATGCGCCTGTTCCTGAACAGATGAAGTACGATTCTCTTGCAGAAGCCGCTTCTCACCTCATGCAAGTTTTGAGCGACCCAGAGCACATCACCGGGTAAAAAGCGTCCCGAAGGGATGCGCAGCCTGCATTGGAAAATGCAGATTAAAGGGGCTTGGGGCATTCCCAACAAGCGTTTTGCAACGCAAAATAAGCAGATGTATATACGTCTGCACTGCTTGCTGGTACAATGTCATCGATGAAACAAAAACAGTTTCATCAAAGACGGTTATATGGTTGTGCCGATTTCCAAAACATAGTAATATTGAAGTACGAACTGGGGCTGAAAGTGGCAAAACTGCTTGCTTGGTTTCCATTCAGGAATTACTAACAGCGTAGACCGTCCGTTCGCTTCGTATACAGTCAGCGTCACAAATTGACACCAATTTATCATTCTTCACGAAGTATGTGCTAAAATCTCTTGACAGCACCTCACAAAATATGTTATCTTTTGTAAACATCCCTGAAAAGATATGACCTTTTCTGGGGACCGAACACAAACCGATTTTTCTCTGGAGGAAAGACCCATGAAACAGGAGATCATCCGCAAACTGAGCGCTGCCGTGGCCATGAGCCTCGTTGTTGGCGTCTCTCTGGCCGCCTGCGGCGGCGGCAGCAGCTCCACCGCCGCTGGTGTGACTAAGACCGGCTCTGCCGAAGGCTTTGGCGGTGCTGTCACCGCCACCCTGACCGTGGATGCCAACGGCACCGTTACCAACTGCAAACTGGAAGGTGCACAGGAGACCGAGAGCATCGGCGGCGCTGCACTGGAAGAGCTGTCCAAGCAGGTCGTAGCCGCTAACGGCCCCGCCATCGACGGTGTTGCCGGTGCCACGGTGACCACCAAGGCCGTCCGGAAGGCCGTTGCCGCCGCACTGGGTGTAGAGCTGGCCGAAGAAGCCCCCGCCGACTCTGCTGTCGCAGCCCCCGCTGAACCCGCCGCCATCGTCCCGGTGGAAGGCGGCATCCAGATCGGTCAGGCCTATGCTGCCGCCCACGGCACCAAGTGCTTCACCGAAGCGGTGGCTGTGGTGAAGGATGACGTCATCCTCGCCGCCTACCTCGACGATTTCCAGTTCACCAGCGCCGATGCAGACGTAACCGCCGTGCCCAACTCCGACTCCGACTTTGCCGCAGGCTACGCCGAGGGCAAGGTTCTGATGTCCAAGCGGGCCAACGCTGATTATTACAGCAAGATGATGGCCGAAAAGGGCGGCTCCACGGTCGCTCTGGATGCAAACTTCGACGCCATCCAGAACTTTGCTGTCGGCAAGACCATCTCCGAGCTGGAGGATGTGGCCGCCAAGGGTGCCGAGGCTGTAGACGCCGTCTCCGGCGCAACGCTGGTGGATACCGCCGGTTATCTCTGCCATCGTGGATGCCGCCAAAACGCCCAGACCACGCAGGCGGTGGAGTTCAACGGCAGCTCCGAGGACCTGAAGCTGAATGTGGTCTATGGGGCCGCACACGGCACCAAGTGCTTCACCTCCGGCGCAGTCGCCACCGCTGGGGACACCATCGTGCTGAGCTACATTGACGAGTTCCAGTTTGCCGGTTCGGACGCCGGGGTCGTCGGCGTGCCCAACTCCGATTCTGACTTCGGCGCAGGCTACGCCGAGGGCAAGGTGCTGATGTCCAAGCGGGTCAACGCCGATTACTACAGCAAGATGATGGCCGAAAAGGCTGGTTCCACCGTTTCGCTGGATGCCAACTACGACGCCATCCAGAACCACGTGAACGGCATGAGCATTGCCGACGCCGAGGCTCTGAGCAAAGATGAAAAGGCTGTGGACGCCGTTTCCGGTGCCACGCTAGTGGATACTGCCGGCTACGTTGGTGTGCTGGTGGATGCCGCAAAGTAAGGCAAGAAAAATAACGTTCCTCTGAACAGCAGCGCCCGCCGGGAGATCTCCCGGCGGGCGCTGCATATTTATTATACGCAGTTAGTACAATCTAACCGTCTGGTGGAAGAAAAGGCAGGCCACCTGTATGTAGTCTGCCTTTTGCCTGATGCGAAAGCCCGCAGACACGCGGGCTTACAGCACCAGCGAGGGCGCGGTGTAGACCCGTGCCTTCAGCTCGCTGTTTAGCATATACAGCCCTTGCTGTCACCGCCGAACAGATCCATCTTGGTAATGAGGTCAGCGGCGTTCTTCTCCTCCTCACCCTGTTCCTTGATGAACCAGTCCAGCATCTGCATGGTGCGGAAGTCCCTGACCTCGTATGCTGCGGCGTAGATGGCATTGATGCTGGCGGTGATCAGCATCTCGTGTTCCAGTGCTTTTTCAGCGGGGCCATGTGGTCGCCTCGTTCCCACTCCGGCTTTGCGATGGCCTCAAAGGTGACACCCTCGCCGTTGTTCTGCAAATACTGATAGAACAGCATGGCGTGATCCCGTTCCTCCTGCGCCTGTACCCGGTACCAGTTCTCAAAGCCGTCCAGTCCGACGGCGGCGTAGTAGTTGGCAAAATCCAGATACAGATAGGCGGAGTAGGACTCCTTGTTGATCTGCTCGGTGAGCAGAAGAGATACGTTAGTGTTCATGATACTTCTCCTCCATAAGATTGTCTTTTCCTGCTCCCGGAATGGGGCAGATATACCGTACCAGAGCGATGCGGGATGCTCCCTTTCATCTCCAGGAACACCTGCTCCGCCTTGGGATGCTGCAGCCCGTTGCGGCCAATATCTCCTCTGCGTATTTTGGCATACCGCCAACTCTCCAAATGCAAGAATGAATCTTATTATTTTGCTTTTATTATACCTATATTTTTTTCTCTGTCAACAAGCACAAAGGGCTTGTGCTCCAAAAGCTGCCTCGAAGCCGATTTTCTCAAATTATGTGACGCCGTCACAGTAAAACCGCTTGTCACGCGGTAATACTACGCATAAAAGCACAGCCGCAGAGTACATCTGTGGCTGTGCTTTTATGTTCAGTTGCTCACTGTTGCGTGGACTGGATATGGAGAGACAACATATCTCCCGATCTAACATGGGTTATCTTATCTGCCATCACTTTGGCAGTTTGCCTTGCAGATATGTCGGCATCCCCACTGCGGTCGTATCCGGCCTGACCTTAAACATGGCTTTTTCAATCTACCTCCCTTATCGGTTTTCCGCGATATATTTCTCCGCCATGTGGACTGCCACCGCGCCGTCCGCCACGGCGGTGACCACCGACGGAGGGGCTTCGTCCGCATCGCCCACGGCGTAAACACCGGGAATACTGGTTTCCGTGGTCTCTCCGGCCACGATATAGCCGCCGCCGTCCAGCCAGTTGACCCACCGCCAGCGCCGTGGCGGGCTGTCGGCCCACGCTGACAAATACGCCGTCGCAGTCCACCACGCTTTCCTCACCGGTGACGGTGTCCCGCAGGCGGACGCCGGTCAGCCTGTCCCCGGAAAGCAGCGCGGAAACGACGCTGTTCCAACGGAATTCCACGTTTTCGGCCTGTGCCAGCGGCTCGTGATAGATCTTGGTGGCCCGCAGGGTGTCTCTGCGGTGGACGAGGATCACTTTTTCGCCACGCGGCTGAGAAGGAGGGCATCTGCCGCGGCGGAATTGCCGCCCACCACGACCACCGTTTTGCCCTTGTAAAACATCCCGTCGCAGGCGGCGCAGTAGGCCACGCCCCGGCCCAACAGCCCGTCTCTCCGGCCACGCCCAGCGTTCTGGGTTCCGCACCGGTGGCCAGCACCACGGTTTTCCCCGGAAGATCCCTCGCTGGTCTCCACGAGCTTGGGAACCGCCGTCAGATCCATGCGGAGGACTTCTGCGTATTCGCTGCGTGCCCCAAAACGCTCCGCCTGCTTTTGCATATTCTCTGCCAGAGAGAAGCCGTCGATCCCGTTCTCATAGCCGGGATAGTTGTCGATCTCCTCCGTCAGGGCCATCTGCCCGCCAGCAGACAGCTTTTCCAGCACGACGGTGTCCAACCCCGCCCGTGCCGCGTACAGGGCGGCGGTGTAGCCGCCCGGGCCGCCGCCCACCACGAGCATATCATAAACATGATTGTTGTTCATATCTGAACCCTCCGTTATTTCGCCAAGGCTTCCTGAATGAAACGGTCGATTTCTGCCTTTGAGCCGGGCGCGCGATGATGGAACGGCCTTTCCGTTCCGGTACAGCACCAGAGTTTGTCCTCGATCCCCTCGGCCCCGCCAGCCGCGGCTCCTCGTCAATGTTGATCTTGCCGACGGCGAGGCTGTCCGCGTATTTCTCCGATCTTCTCATACGCGGGGCCGATCCTCCGGCAGTAGCTGCACCAGGGCGCCCAGAAATCCACCAAAACGGGCTTTTTGCACCGGGTCGCCTGCTCAAACTGCTCCTGATTCATATTCATAGCTGCCATATCTGTCAGCTCCTTTCCTTTGTTTGGGTATTCTCAAGACTCCGGCCTCGCCCCACACCACATTGTGACCTCAACCTGAGATGACGGTACTCTGCCGTTGGGACATAAAGCAGATGAGTAAGACCATCATCTGTACGAGAATAGCTGCGGTTTGTTGCAGCTTATTCTGCGCAGAGCTCAGCCACCAGAGCGTCCATCTGCGCTTCGCTGGTTTGGTTCAATGCACCACGCAGAGACACGACCGTTTCGTAAAGGTGGATATCCTTCATCTCCTCCAATTTGGTGCGCATCAGCCGCGCGGCAGCAGGTGCCCAAGAGCCGTCTTCAATAAGGCCAACCCGGCGGTTTCGGAATCCCTTTGTCCGTAAATGTTCCAAAAACTCCCTCATGGGCGGAAACAGTCCTCCGTCATAGGTGGCGCTGGCTAAAACCAACTTCCCGCAGTAGAACGCACTGGCAACAGCGTAGGAAAGATCTGTCACAGTGAGATCACATATGTTGACCTGTACGCCTTTTTCTCTAATTTACCCTTGAGGGTCTTCGCCGCATGGGCAGTATTTCCATGGATGGATGCGTGGGCGATCAGGATGCCCTCCGGTTTTTCCGGTTTCCATTGTGACCAGAGATCATAGAGCCGCAGATACTCCTCCAGCCCTTCTGTAAGCACGGGACCGTGGAGCGGGCAGATTGTTTTGATCTCCAGCGCGGAGATTTTTTCAGCAGAGCCTGCACCTGTGCGCCATATTTCCCGATAATATTGTAATAATACCGTCGGCCTGCCCAGGGGCACGGGCAGTCCGTTCCAGTGAACCGAAGCGGCCGAAGGCATCCGCCGAGAACAGGATTCTTTTCCTCCTCTTCATACGCTGCCATCACCTCCGGCCAGTGCACCATAGGCGCCAGCAGAAAGCGCAGCCGGTGCAAACCAAGGAAAGCGTATCTCTTTCGCCAACCTCCAGCATACGGTCTTCCGACAATGCACCTGTGCCGAAGAACTGCTTGATCAGGGTAAATGTTTTCGCGTTTCCCACGATCTTCATCTCCGGGTACTTTTGTGCCAGTCGCATGAGGCTGCCGGAATGATCCGGCTCCATGTGTGTGACCACAAGATAGTCGGGCTGCGCCCTCCAACACCCGCGCCACATTGGAAAGCCATTCTTCCGTTGCCCGTGCGTCCACGCTGTCACGGCAATCTTCTCATCCAGAATGACATAGGAGTTGTAGCTCACTCCCATAGGCTGGACAGAGTACTGGTTTTCAAAGAGTGCCAATGTGTTATCATCCACCCCTACATAGCGGATGGCATCTGTTACCGTTTGGATAGCCATATAAAAATACCTCCTATTTTCCTTACTCAGACTCTGACTGATAGGTTCTTCTTTTCTAATGGAACATACGCTTAGCCGCAGATCGACGGTCGCGCATTTTACCGTTGCCTTGCTTCCCCAGAGTCGTTACATGTGGTACACCGCAGCGGAGCGAAGTCCTTCCGGCAGGCCGTCGGGCGCAGCAGGTGAAAGTTCCCAGTGTACCTGCCCCGCCCACTGGGAGGCGAGCGGAGAAGTGGAGCATGACAATACCGAGATCCAATGCGGCATCCAAATTATCGGTGTAGGCATCCTCCTGCTGCACCAAATAGATGCTGTGATCCTGCACAAGGAAGCCATAGGGCTGACGGTTGAGATAGCTGGGGAGAGCGAAGCGGCGTAGAAGGACTGCCAGAGCATATCGTCGTAGAAGTCCATCATCTCGTCAAGCCCAGACTTGTTGCTCCAGCTCCCCATGTGAACCAAATCGTTCACGCCCTTTTTGGGCGCGTAGTACTGCTGCTCGGCCCGCACATCGATCTGAGACATACTTAGGATATTCAGCCGCAGCTTTCTTGCGGTCTTTTCCCGTAGCCAAAGGCAACGATTGCCGCCACCTCTAACGGGGTGGCGAGAGACAGTGCCTTTTTGATTTTGTCGCTGTCGGTGAAGGTCATCCAGCAGGTGTCAATGTCCAACTCAGTCAGCTTGAGGACAAGATCTTCCATCATGTAGCCGGCGTTGATGGCCGCATAGGAATGCGGGGCAGACATAAGGAGCAGGTAGTGCGGTGCTCCGATGAGAAATTGATTATAGCCCGCTGAGCTCTCCAGCGCCTGCTGTGCATCCTTGTCCAAGACGATCAACTCCGTTGCAATCTCCGGGACAAGACGGGGCAGGTCTTTTCATAGTAGGATCGGAGCTGGCCGATAGCCTCGCTCGGAACTTCCTTTTCGCGGAATGCGCGAACGGATCTGCGATTTTGAATCATAGCGCTGTAATTCAGTAGTATCTCCTATTCTGATGTCTTTGGTTTTCTTATAAATCGTCTATCAGTGCGGTGCTCTTGGCGTAGGCGGTACTGCGTGCCTCAAAGAAATCGGTCTTGACCATGTTGGCGTCGGCGTACTGGCTGACCCATTCCATGCTCTCCGGTTCGCTCTCAAAGCCCGGATACAATGCCGGATAGCCAAGGCTCGTCCAGCGGAGGTTGCCGAGATAGCGGATGTAATCGCTGATCATCTGCCGGTTCAGCCCCGGGATGTCGTCGCCGATTACATAATGCCCCATGCGATCTCCTGCTCCACGCCCTCACGCATCATCTTGCGCAGCGCTTGTACGCTCGACGGTGAATAACCCCGGCTGCTCCTTTTGCAGCTCCGTGATGATATTGCGGAACAGCCACAAGTGCGTGTTCTCGTCGCGGTTGATATAGCGGATCTCCTGCGCCGAGCCGGACATCTTCCCGTTTCGGGAGAGATTGTAGAAGAACATAAAGCCGCTGTAAAATAGATGCCCTCCAAAATATAGTTTGCCATCATCACGCAGCAGCGTGGGAGCGTCCTTCCGCTCCTGAAACTCGTTGTAGCAGTCCCCAATGAAGGTGTTGCGGCGCAGCATATGCTCATCCGTTTTCCATTGGTAGAGGATGTCATTGCGCTCCACGGGGGAACAGATGGTGTCGAGCATATAGCTGTAGCTCTGTGAGTGGACACACTCCTGAAACGCCTGAATGGACAGGCAGAGATTGACCTCGTTGGCGGTAATGTAGGCGCCGATATTAGGCAGGTTCGCTGTCTGAATGGAATCCAAAAGACAAGAAAACTAAGAATCTTATCGTAGGCGCTGCGCTCGGCTGACAGCAGGCGGGATAGTCCTTCACATCCTGCGAGAGATTGATCTCCTCAGGGATCAAAAGTTGTTCATGGCATGCCGGTACCAGTCGCTGACCCAAGCGTACTTCATATTGTTGAAGTCATTGAGGTTGGTGGTATTGCCGCCGATCATGCGCCGCAGGCGCACATCAGGGTTCGCCCTCCGGGTTAAAGAGGGGCTTTTTCTTCAGTTCCGTCATGCTATCCTCCTTATGACGAGCAGCTTTCGCAGTCCTCGACCTCAAGGGCCTTGCTGCGGACATAGTAAATGGTCTTGACGCCGGCCCTCCACGCCTCAAATACAGTCTGAGCACCTGACGCATGGAATAGTCATTGGTGATATAGAGATTCATGCTCTGCGCCTGGTCAATATGTCTCTGGCGAAGGCCCGCGGCGCGCACCGACCAGCTTTGGTCGATCAGATGCGCTGCCTTATAGTACCACCATGTGTCCATAGAAAGCTCTGGAGCAACGCGGGGCAGCATGCTGCCCTTTTTCTCCTCTAAAGAAGAATTTCTTCATAATTGATCTATACCCGCCGACGTGCCGGAGAGGATAGATGTGCTGGAGGTCGGTGCGACCGCCAACAGATAGGCGTTGCGCATTCCCTGCACCGCCACCGTTTTCGCAAGCGCCCGCCACTTTTCGGAGGTATAACCCCGCTTTTCAAAATACGCGCCCGTCTGCCAGTCGCTGCCCTCAAAGAGCGCGTAACGACTCTTTCCCGTGCCAGTGCTGCGTCCGCCTTGACGGCGGCGTAGTTGATATGCTCGAACACCGCGTCGGTGAAGGCAAGGTGCTTCTCGCTCTCCCAGTGGATGCCGCGCTTTGCCAGCATGTGGTGGTAGCCGCTGACGCCCAGGCCGATGCTGCGGTACTTCTGATTGGTAAGCCGCGCGTATTCCAACGGGTAGAAGTTGAGGTCGATCACATTATCCAGTGCGCGGATGGCCGTTTCTACCGTGCGTTCCATATAGGCCTCGTCCTCCACCGGCAGATTACCGAGAGACAGACTCGCCAGATTGCAGACCACAAACTCACCTGGGCGTGTGGCCGTCACCACCACTGTGTCGCCGTTCTCCGTGTGCACCTCAGTGCTGATATGCTCGATGGGCGACATGTTCTGCGCGATCTCCGTGCAGAGATTGGAGCAATAGATCATTCCCGTGTGGCCGTTTGGGTTCATATGATTTACACTGTCGCGATTGAAAGCGAAGGGTGTGCCGGTCTCCACTGCCGAGCGAAGCACCAGCCGCACGCTGTCCTTGACGGTGACGCTGCGCTTTCGATGCGCGGGTCATTGACGCAGTCCAGATACCGCTTCTCCCATTCCGTACCCCAGTAATCCTCCAGAGCGTAGCCCTTGACCGTGAGGATCTCATGCGGACACATGAGATGCCACGGCGCGTCTATGTTCTCCTCCGCCAGTCGCCAGAATAGATCCGGATAGCACACGGCGGGAAACACATCATGCGCCTTCATGCGGTCGTCGCCGTTATTGGTGCGCAGTTGAAGGAATTCCGGCAGATCCCGGTGCCATGCGTCTAAGTAAACCGCCACAGCGCCCTGCCGCATCCCCAACTGATCCACCGCCACGGCGGTGTCGTTGACCAGCCGGATCCAGCGGATAACACCACCTGCCGCCCCTTGAAAGCCGCGGATGGTGCTGCCTGCAGCGCGCACCTTACCGAAGTACATCCCCATTCCACCGCCGAATTTAGAGACCTTTGCGAAGTTGTCCAGCGAGCGGTAGATGCCGTCCAGACTGTCCGGCACAGTGTCCACAAAGCAGCTTGAAAGCTGATGGTAGGGCTTTCGCGCGTTAGACATGGTAGGTGTCGCCATCGTGACCTCCATACGGCTGAGCATATCGTAAAAGCGTTTTACCCACCCCATGCGGTCAGAGCCTTCGTTCATAGCAAGATGCAGCGCGATACCCAAAAACATCTCCTGCGGTGTTTCCAGCGGCACGCGGCTGCGTGACTGGATCACATAGCGTTTGAGCAGCAGGTCAAGGCCGGAGTAGGTGAACAGCTCGTCCCGTTCCGGGCAGAGAAAGCCCTCCGCCATGGCGATCTCCTCGTGGGTATAGTGGGCAAGAATATAGTCACCGTAGAGTCCCTTATCCGTCAGATAGCGAAGCTTGCCATAGAGGTCGCCGACGCCGCGCCCATCCCATTCCTGTGCGTTGCGACAGCGAAAGGAGTGGTTCAGAAGCCGCGCCGCGATGAACTCCCACTTGTGCCTCTGCCGTAGTCAACTCTACCGCCGCCTTGGTCAGTGCCTCAGCCCGCTCATCCTCCGTCATGCCCGGGCGACAGAAACTCTCAAACTTCATTTGAAGCGCCGCGAGGGAGTAGACTTCCTCGGTAAAATCCATCTGGATGCGGCGCAGCACCTCGTCAAGCGAGTCATCCCCCACCGTCCGCGCGATGGTATGCCGGACACGGCGCAGCGCAGACCGCTTTTCGCGATAGAGGATGTACGCCTTGGCTACCTCATAGTGTCCGCGCTCCATGAGCGTCCGCTCCACCTCGTCCTGCACACGTTCTACGGTGAGCGGCACTGTGACGGAGAGATTGTTGAGAACGGTGGCGAGGATCTCATCCAGCTCGCTGCTCCCGATCTCCCGGCCCTGTCCGTCAAACGCCTTTTTCATGGCGTTGAAAATTTTCTCCTGTTGAAAGGGAACAGCCTCCCCGTTTCGTTTTCTGATCTCCATTTCGATCCTCTCATCTCTCCGGTCACTTCTCATGTCCTTTTGGGAAAGAGCGGGCAAGCGCAGTATCACGCTTGCCCGCTCTTTTGAAAGCCGGTTTTCTGCAGCCGACGCGGTGGGGCTGTTTGTTGTCTGTTGTCTTGGTTTTAGCTTCCCTGCCAATCACTTCATAGATTCCAGAATGGCGTCCGCCAGTGCTTCCAGCTCAGTGCGCTTGTCCGTGCCCATGGACGAGGCGAGGCTGAGCCGCTCGTTGAGCACCGTCATGTTCTTAAGCTCATTGTTGACGAATTTCTGCATGAGGTCACCGGACTTCACCGCCCATGAGCCGTTTTCAATGATGGCAAAGGTGCGGTTTTGCAGATTCAGTGCCTTCATATCCATGAGGAAGTCATGCATGGCAGGGTAGATGCCGAGGTTGTAGGTCACAGAGGCCAGGACAATGTGACTGTACTTAAACGCCTCGGAGATCAGCTGGGAGACATGAGTGGAGGACACATCGTACATCGCCACCTTGCTCATGCCCTTATCGCAGAGCGACGCCGCCAGCGCCTGCGCCGCGTTCTCCGTGTTGCCGTACATAGAGGCGTAGACGATGAGCACGCCCTGGGTCTCAGGGGCATAGCGGCTCCATGTGTCGTACTTTTCGATGAACCAGCCCAGATCCCTGCGCCACACTGGGCCGTGGAGCGGGCAGATGTACTTGATCTGATCCAAAACGCCGGCGGCCTTTTTTCAGCAGGAGCTGGATGTGGGGGCCGTACTTGCCCACGATGTTGGTGAGGTAGCGGCGGGCGTCGTCCAGCCAGTCCCGCTCGAAGTCCACCTCGTCGGCGAACAGCTTGCCGTCCAGCGCGCCGAAGGTGCCGAAGGCGTCGGCGGAAAAGAGGACGCCGTCGGTGACGTCGAGGGTCACCATGGCCTCCGGCCAGTGAACCATAGGCGCGCCCACAAAGGTGACGGTGTGCTTGCCGAAGGAGAAGGTATCGCCCTCCTTCACCTCGATGCACTCATGTCCGTCCACATGGAAGCCGAACTGCCGCATGAGCATGAATGCCTTCTCGTTGGAAATCAGCTTCACCTTAGGATGGCGCAGCAGGATCTCCTCGATGCAGGCGGCGTGATCCGGCTCCAGATGGTTGACCAGCAGGTAGTCCAGCTCGCGGCCATCCAGCACATACGCCAGATTTTCCAAAGCTGGCGGCAGGCAGACCAGTCCACCGTGTCAAAGAGCACCGTCTTTTCATCCAGCAGGCAGTAGGCGTTGTAGGTTACGCCCCGGGAACGGGAAAGCAGTTTTCAAACAGGGCCAGGCGATGGTCGTTGGCGCCCACCCAGTAGAGGTCGTTCGTTACTTTACGCACGCAATACATCTTATCTTGCCTCCTTCACGGCCTCAAGCCTTTACAAATTGATCCTTCGTCTCCGCGCACTCGGGACACACCCACTCGGCGGGAAGCTGCTCAAAGAGCGTACCGGGCGCGATCTCGCCGTCCTCGTCGCCCAACTCCGGCACATACTCGTAGCCGCAGCCGCTGCAGACGTAGCGGTCGCCGATTGGGGGCGGGCTTCGGCGGTGTGGGCGCTTCATCTTTACCATGGGCGGCGCGGGCAGCTTTTCGCCGCTATCCAGCGCGGCAGTGAGCAGGGGCAGGATCTCCTCCACATCGCCCACGATGCCGTAGTCGCAGTTCTTGAAGATAGGCGCGTTACCGTTCTTTTTGATGGCCACGATGGTGGAGGCGTCCTTGATGCCCTTAAGGTGCTGGGATGCGCCGGAGATGCCGCAGGCGATGTACAGATTGCCGGTGAACTTCTGACCGGACATACCCACATAGCGGTTCAGCGGCAGATATTTGAGAGTCTCCGCCACAGGGCGGGAAGAACCGATGGCCGCGCCGGCGGCCTTGGCCAGCGACTCTACCAGTTTCATGTTCTTTTTCTCCCCGATGCCCTTGCCCGCGGAGACCACCCGCTCCGCCTGCGGGATGGGCGTATCCATAGGGATGCCCACGGAGAAGTCGTGACCATCCTTCTTCAGCGCCGCCACAAGGTCGGCCACCTGCTGGGCAGCATCCCCTCCCGGAAGATGGTCTTTTGCGAATGCCGGTAATGGGCGCGGGTTTCTTGGCCGCCGAACGTCTCGCCGCCGGAGCTCTTGCCCAGCCTGCCCACCAGATGAGAGGCGATGACCACCCGCTGGATCTCGTTAGTGCCCTCGTAGAGGGTGGTGATCTTGGCGTCGCGGTAGGCCCGTTCCACCTCCATGCCCTTGAGGAAGCCGCTGCCGCCGTGGATCTGCAAGGCATCGTTGGTGACCTCCAGCGCGATGTCCGAGGCGTACATCTTCGCCATGGCGGACTCCATGCCGTAGGGCTCGTGGTGCTCCTTCAGCTCCGCCGCGGAGTAGATGAGGAACCGGGCGCAGCGCAGCTTGGTTGCCATATCTGCCAGCTTGAAGGCGATGCTCTGCTGGGCCGCGATGGGCTTGCCGAACTGGACGCGCTCCTTGGAATAGCTCAACGCGTGCTCAAACGCGCCTTGGGCGATGCCCAGCGCCTGCGCGGCGATGCCGATGCGTCCGCCGTCCAGCGTGGACATGGCAATCTTGAAGCCCTCGCCCTCCTTGCCCAATAGGTTTTCCTTGGGAACCTTCACGTCGTTAAAGATCAGCTCCGCCGTGGAGGAGGAGCGAATACCCATCTTGTCATAGTGGTCGCCGAACTCAAAGCCCTTCCAGCCCTTCTCCACGATGAAAGCGGAGATGCCCCGGTGCCGATGTCCGGCGTGGTGACGGCGAAAACCACATAGGTGTCCGCCTTAGGGGCGTTAGTAATGAAGATCTTGCCGCCGTTGAGGAGGTAGTAGTCCCCCTTATCCAGCGCCGTGGTCTCCGTGCCGCCGGCGTCGGATCCGGCGTTGGTCTCCGTAAGGCCGAAGGCGCCGATCTTCTCGCCCTTGGCCAGCGGAAACAGATATTTCTTCTTCTGCTCCTCGGTGCCATAGGCGAAAATGGGCCATGAGCCGAGGGAGACGTGGGCGGAGAGGATTACGCCTGCGCCGCCGTCCACACGGGCCAGCTCCTCCACCGCGATGGCGTAGCTCAGGGCATCAAGACCGGCACCGCCGTACTCCTTGGGGTAGGGAATGCCCATCCAGCCCAGCTTACCCAGCTTCTTGACAGCCTCATCGGGAAACTCGTTGTTCTGATCCATTAAAAATGCGAGGGGCTTGATCTCCTCTTCCGCAAAACTCCGGATCTTCGCGCGCAGCTCTTCGTGCGCCGCCGTTGTTTGAAACAGCATAGGGTACCTCCTTTTAAAATTTTACAGCTTGCTTGTATCTTGGGGATCGGATCCGCCGGTCAGCAGCCTGCGCAGGCTCACGGCACGGAACGCCTCGTCCTGCTTTTGCTGCAAGGCCGCCAGCTGACAGTGGATGGCGCACCGCCCATGCTTGTCCTGCCAGCGGCATTCATATCCAGCTCCATGCAGGCGCACAGGATGCCCTGCTCCCCACGACCACCATGAGATCGTAGAGGGAGGTCGCGTCCAGATCGCAGGACAGCGCGCAGCCGCCGAGGGCGCCGCGGCTCACCCGCACCAAATTGCCGGCGGAGAGCTTGCGCAGAATCTGGTAGGCAAACTGATTGGGGATCAATTCCGTTTCCGACATCTCGGCCACCGAATGCTTCTCCCGTCCAGCAGCACCCGCAAAATGCGCAGCGCGTAGTCCGTCTCTTTGGTGATGATCATACTCCGTATCCTCTTTTCGCTTGCTTGTTGATGCCATCATATCAATCTTGATAAATTTTGTCAAGATTATTTCAAAAAAAATATCGCTTTCATACAGACCGCCCCAACCCGGGTCAGCTTCGCTTTCCATTCAGCGAAAAGCCATGTTCCTTACAATTATAGAAGCCGAAAAAGCTGTGCCGTGGCAGTCCGCCGAAAGCAGAAAAGACTATGCCTTAAAACCAGAAAGCGGAGAAATTGGTTGGGGCTCGCAGGGGTCGCCCACCCAAGGCGGATAAGGCGGTCCCTGGCAAGTCCAAGGCAAGCACCAAAGTGCGTGCTTTTCATTTTATATTCGACACATTATGTTATGATATGCAGTAAATGTTCCATCTTACCGTCCCATTCTCTGCTGGAATCGGCGCACTCTTTCAGTTCAGTTTCGACTTCAGCATTTATCGGCAAGTTTTTCTTGTAGCGGATGGTATGCTCAAGGCTTGCCCAGAAGTCCATAGCGATTGTACGGAGTTGTATCTCCACTGGCACATGGATCACTTTTTCCGCAAAGAATACCGGCAGCCGGATCGTCAGGTGCAGACTGCGATAGCCATTTGGCTTAGGGTGTGAAATATAATCTTTCTCTGTGATAATTTCAATGTCAGACTGTTCTTTTAGGCACTTTGCCAAAAAGAACACATCCTCCTCGAAAGAGCAGATCACCCGCACACCGGCAATATCCATGATATTTGCCTGCATGGTCGGAAAATCCAGAGAAAGTCCGCGCTTCTGCATCTTATTCATAATGCTGGACGGCGACTTCAAGCGGCTTTTTATACTTTCTATCGGATTGCGATCATGCTGCAATGAAAACTCTTCGTTTAGAATTTCCAACCTGCTTTCCAGTGCTTTCAGCGCACATCGGTATTGCAGCATGACTTCCTGATACCTGCGATTTTCGCTTAAAAGGCGCTGGCATTGCAGGTCATCCAAGCCTTTGTCTGCCGCAACCGTCAAACCAAATAGATTTTCACTCATAGCTTCTCCATTCCGCAGGGATAGGCGCTCCGCACTGTCTGCTGCTCTTGTGTTACGACCTGATAAAAACTGTATCCGCCGGAGAGATGGGAACAGCTGAAACCATACTGCGTCAAAAGCCGACAGGCCAGATAACTGCGAAGCCCAGTCTGGCAATTCACATAGATAGGCTTGTCCCGCTCTAACTCGTCCAAGTGCTCCCGCAGATCGTCCAGTGGAATATTGCGGAATCCATTCAAGTGCCCACGCCGATATTCGCCTTCTGTACGGACATCCAGCAGTGTCGCACTGCCATCGCAGGGCAAGTCCTCAATATCATTCCAATGGAACTGCTGCACTTTCCCGCTCTCCAAATCCTCGATCATAAAACCGGCCATATTGACCGGATCTTTGGCAGAGGAATAGGGCGGCGCATAGGAAAGGTCAAGTTCCGTCAGTTCCAAAGCTGTCATTTTTGCGCGAATGGCCGTTGCCAGTACATCAATACGCTTGTCCACACCGTCGCCGCCAACGATCTGCGCACCGAGCAACCGCAGGCTTTCTTTTTCATACAGTACCTTCATTGCCATAGCCTGTGCGCCGGGATAATAGGCAGCGTGGGATGCTGGGAAAAGTACGACTCTGTCGTAAGCAATCCCTGCTGCCTGCGCCGCCTTTTCATTGATCCCCGTGGAGGCCGCGGTCAAGCCAAACAGTTTCAGAACAGACGAACCCTGAGAGCCGGTAAAGTGGCTGTTGCCGCCGCAGATATTGTCAGCGGCAATGCGTCCCTGCTTGTTGGCGGGGCCCGCCAGCGAGATCAGCGCCTTCTGGCCGGTCACGAAATGGGTGACCTCCACGGCGTCCCCCACGGCGTAGATGTCCGGCACGGAGGTTTCCATCCGTTCGTTGACAGCGATGCTGCCACGAATACCCAGCTCAAGACCGACATCTTTGCTAAATGCGTATCCGGGGTAACACCGATGGCCAGCAACACCATATCCGAATGCAGCGGCTCACTACCCTCCAGCAGCGTCAGCACGGAATCTCCGTCCTGCCGGAATCCGGTGACGGTTTCACCCAACCGCAGAGCCACGCCGTGTCTGCGCATTTCCGCATGGACAAAGCTCGCCATATCCGCATCCAGCGGCGCTAATAGCTGCTTTGGACGTTGGACGATGGTGACGGAAACACCCATTTCTGCAAGGTTTTCCGCCATTTCCAGGCCGATAAAACCGCCGCCAGCCAAAACAGCGGTTTTTCGGCTTCTGATCCTCTACAAAGCGTCTAATGCGGAGGGTGTCTTCCACGGTGCGCAGCGTGAAAACACGCTCACTGTTGACGCCGGAAAGCGCAGGAACCGTCGGCTTTGCGCCGGGTGCGAGGAGTAGTTTGTCATAGGTTTCCGTGTAGACCTTTCCACTGTCCAATGCGTGAACGGTGACGGTTTCTCTGTGGGATTGATCGCAGTTACTTCCTGCCGTACCCGCACATCAATGCGAAAGCGGTCCCAGAAGCTCTCCGGAGTTTGCAGCGTCAGTTCTTCTTGCTCCTTGATCACACCGCCCACATAATACGGCAGGCCGCAGTTGGCATAGGATATATAGCCGCTGCGCTCGATCATGATGATCTGCGCGTGTTCATCCAAACGGCGGATGCGGGCAGCGGCAGAAGCACCGCCCGCCACGCCGCCTACAATTACGACCTTCATTTCACGCCCTCCACCATTGCGGCAATCTCCGACTTAGGCCGATAGCCGACCGATTTGGCAACGGCCTTTCCATCCTTGAATACGACAAGCATCGGGATACTGGATACCTGAAAACGCATCGCCAGTTCCATTTGCTCGTCCACATTGACCTTGCCCACCTTGAGCGTACCGCTTTTTTCTTCGGCAAGCTCATGCAGTACGGGAGAGAGCATTTTGCACGGTCCGCACCAGTCCGCATAGAAATCCAGCAGGACGGGCTTGTCGGAATGCAGTACCTCATTTTCAAAATTCGCAGCGGTAATTTTCAGTTCAGCCATGAGAAAGGCTCCGTTCTGTTATCTTTGTTTATTCTTTGTTTTTCAGCTTGCAAATGCCCTGCGTCATGGTTCCCATCGGGCAAAACGCACACCATGTGCGGGGCATGTAGAGCACCATAACGATCAGACCCAGCAGCAGAGAGGTCAGCATGAGACTATAAAAGCCAAAGCTGAACTGCGCCACCCAGTCAGTGACCGTACCGGCTGTATAAGTCCAGCCCCACGGCACACGGAATGTCCAGAACAGCTTAATGGCCTCCCGCAGGGACGTAGCACCAGCAGCGACCAGATAGGTCTGGAACACCATATTGCCGAACATCGTCAGGAAAAAGAGCAAAAAGGCATAACGGAACCACTTGGAGGACATCCAGCGGGGCGTGGGCTTGCAGCGGGAGCATTTAAGGTCTGTCCCCAGCTTGCTGAACAGTTGACCCCGTCCGCAGAGGTGGTTGCAAAAGAATTTGTTCCCGCCAAAGATGGCTAAAAGCAGCGGCAGAAGAAAATCGATCATACCCAGCCACGCGAACAGGATATTGAAAAAGCCCAGTGCAAAATAGATGATGGCATATACCCACAGGTAATCGTACCAATGCTTTGCTTTCATGCGTCAGCCCTCACTTTCACCTCAATGCAGCCGACGGGACAGAGCTTTGCGCACTTTCCGCAGCCTACGCAGCGTTCCGCCTCCACGGCGGCGTAGCAGCCACGGCGCACCTTGACGGCCCCCAGTGGACAGGTATTTTCACACACACCACAGGCGACACACCGCGTCTTATCTATGGCAGCCAGTTTCTTTGACAGCATAGCTTTCCTCCCTTAATCCTACAAGGATTTGTAATAGAGCATACAGTGGCAGACCCCCTCGAAGCCCGGATCTGCAATTGGATTCTTGAACTCCTGGCACATACATTTGGTTGCCTCTGTGCGCTCCCTGCGGCAGGGGCAGTACCCGCCGGTGCGCTTGAGTCCTTTTCTGATGGTGCTGACAATCTCCTGATCGGGATTGAGCTTGATTTTCATGTTCGCCAGCTCTTTCTTGATTGTGGCTTTATCATACCGCAGGACAAAGTCTTTTTCTGTGACGAGGTTACATTGATAAAAATCCGGTGCTTTTGAGCACCGGATTTTAAGAAGGTGAATTACGCTTTCCACAGACTGTGGAGGTTGCAGTAGGCGTAGACCGCCTCGACCTCATCGCCCTCGCAGAGAGCGAAGCAGACCTCCGGCTTTTCGCCGGGATGCAGTTCCTTACGCTGATTGCCCTGCTTGGTCTGGAGAGATACCCATTCGATGTAGTGCTCCGGCAGCATAGGATGCTCCACGGAGCCGACCTTGACGTGGACGATGCCGTTTTCCACAGTCCAGACAGGGACGTGCTTCTCCACGGCGGCGTCGGTGGTGCCGGGAACGATCTCGCTCATCGGCTTGCCGCAGCAGACGACAGGGACGCCTACGTCCTTAACTTTGGCAATGATGTTGCCGCAATGCTTGCAAATGTAAAACTTCTGCTCCATGATGATTCTCCTTTTCTTTCTTTAATAGTTTTCTGCGTGAATTTCAAAATAGCTCTGGGGATGATTACAGGCAGGGCAGGCCTCCGGGCGCCTTCTCGCCCACGACGATGTGACCGCAGTTGCGGCACTCCCACACCTTGACCTCGCTCTTGGCGAAGACCTCCGCCATCTCCACATTGTGCAGCAGGGCACGGTAGCGCTCCTCGTGGTGCTTTTCAATGGCGGCGACCAGGCGGAAACGCTGGGCCAGCTCATGGAAACCTTCCTCATCGGCTGTTTTGGCAAAGCCGTCGTACATATCCGTCCACTCGTAGTTCTCGCCCTCAGCAGCAGAGAGAAGGTTTTCGGCGGTGTCGCCAATGCCGTTCAGCTCTTTGAACCACAGCTTGGCGTGTTCCTTCTCATTATCAGCGGTTTTGAGGAACAGCGCCGCGATCTGCTCGTAGCCTTCCTTCTTGGCCTTGGATGCAAAATAGGTGTACTTGTTGCGCGCCTCGGACTCACCGGCAAAGGCAGCCATCAGATGTTTTTTTCGGTTTGAGTTCCTGCGTATTTCGTTTCTTTCATGGTGGATACTCCTTCCTGCTTTTCTGCTTTTATTGTAGCAAATCTATGATTTTATTCCGTGACGAAGTCACATTCCTTTTTATTTTAGACGATTTAGTCTGTTCTTATCCCGCAGCGTGATTGCACCACGCTTCAGCTCCACCAGCCCGTCCTCCGAGAAGCTTTTGAGCATCCGTGCCACTGCCTCCCGTGCCGAGCTGATGTGCTGGGCGATCTGCTCATGGGTCATACGTATGGTATCGGAGCCGGTACGCTCCGCTTCGGCAAGGAGAAATTCTGCCAGCCGCTGATCCAATCCCTTGAACATAATCTGCTGCATCGCCCACATCACATCAGAAAACCGTTTCGTTGCCAGTTCATAGAGAAAACAGCGGACATGGAGATTTTTCTCCTTGAGTGCAGCAATGACAATTGCAGGGATAATCAGAACGTCCGTATCCATTCCGGCGGTCATTTGCGTATCAAAGGTGATCTGACTGATCACACAAGAGGCAGAAAGCACGCATAGTTCGCCCGGATACAGGCGGAACAGCGTTACCTCCCGCCCCTCATCAGAGAGAAGATAGGTGCGGATCTCGCCGGAAAGGACAAACAGCATTCCGAGACATTCATTGTCGCTGCTGTGAACGAACGCGCCCTTTTCATAATGACGGACAAAGGCACTTCGACGTAGCGTGTCCATTTCGTGTTCGGTCAAGGATGACCAGAACGGAAGTTGTGTCAGTGTGCGTTCCATATCAATGGCAGCTATGCTTGCCGCAGCCGTGGTCACCGCAGGAGTGACCATCCTCGCCGTGCTCGTGGTCATGGTGATCACAGTGAACATTGGGGTCGTAGCCAAGATTTCCGCTGAGCAATGCGCTCACCGCCGCGTCAACGTCCCCGCTGACACCGCCGTAGAGCTTGATGCCCGCTTCGGCGAGTGCTGCCTGCGCACCGCCGCCGATGCCTCCGCAAATCAAAGTGTCCACGCCATTCTGCATCAGGAATCCTGCCAGTGCGCCGTGACCGCTGCCGTTGGTATCAACGACTTCCGCATGGACGATTTTGCCGTCCACAGCTTCATAAAGCTTGAACTGCTCGGTGTGACCGAAATGCTGAAAGATTTGACCGTTTTCATAGGTAACTGCAATTTTCATAATGGAATCTCCTTTGCAAGTTTTGCCTAATTTTTCCATGTTGGCTCTCTGCATCCGGCAGCAACGGCCGCAGTGAGCTGCCTCCTGTCCTCCGCAGATGCGGTAGTTTCCCCCGGTGATGTGCAGCAGTTTCCCGTGGACAAGACACGCTGCGATCTTGCTCCGTGCGCTTTCGTAAATCTCCTGCAAGGGTAGAGCGGGAAATGTCCATTTGAGCGGCACACTGCTCGTGGGTTTGCTGCTCCAAGTCAACCAGCCGAATGACCTCGTATTCGTCCAGCGTCAACAGGATCGGCTCGGTATTCTCGCACCCGTTGGGACAGAATGTATCGACCTGTGGTACGCCACAAATTTGACGGCACCGTGGCGGTCTTGGATGGGAGCTTTCCTCCCTTTGTATTCGGTATATTCCGATTGTAGCACTTTGAGCAGAAAAAAACAATTTTTTTCAAAAGCTGCTACATTTTCCGTCCTCATATGTGTGCTGGCTGATATTCGGTGTCGAATGCTACATGTGAGCTTTGTTCGTAATGCCCACCGAGCATGACCGTAGCGGCAGTCACAGCATCCACATGAAAGCGTTCCCGGTAATGTTTGCGTTTTCGTAAAAAAAAGCGTTATAATTGAATCAGTTAAATCAAAGGAGGTATCAAATCATGAAATCACATAAATACTGGTCCTTGGGCGCACTTTTCTGTATGTTGGGATGCATTTATTCTGGAATCAAAAAATCTATGACTGCGCATAAATACTTTGCCTATTCTTCATTGATTTGTATGGGCATGTCCATTTATTCCGGTCACAAACTGGTTTCTCCAAAGAAGAAAAAAATCACTAAATCAAATAATAGTGAGAATAGTTAAACAAAAAAATTCCTTTCTTTATCTTTATTCTCCTTGCCCTGCGGGACTAGTATGATTTTGAATACGGAACCGATAAAGAGGTTGACGGTGTGCTGTCATCAACGACAAGTGCAAGGCTCTGGCGCAAAAGGTCAAAGAGATTATCGACACCAAATCTTCGTTTGCTGACTGGCTGAACAATCAGAACGTCCGCAATCAGTTGAAGCTGGAGATCAAGATCTGCCTTGTAAAAAACGGCTATCCTCCACAGTACAGCCCCGAAGTTTTCAAAAAGGTCATGGAGCAGGTCGAGAACTTTGAGGAGAACAATTAAATCATCCATAAAGAAAAAAATACAGCTATATTCAGGCTTCACACTGAAATATAGCTGTATTTTTTTGCATCGCTAACAATTGTTGTGCTTTCTCTTGAAAACAGCGTAAAGATTTATTATAATAAGATAAATAGTTGTAGCTTTTGCAAAGGAGGCCTGAAGTATGGCAGCACAGCGCACCTATCTGGCAATCGACCTGAAAAGTTTCTATGCCTCGGTGGAGTGCGTAGACCGTCATCTGGACCCCCTGACCACCAATCTGGTGGTGGCAGACGCCTCCCGCACCGAAAAGACCATCTGCCTTGCGGTGTCGCCGTCCTTAAAAGCCTACAAGATACCCGGCAGAGCACGGCTGTTTGAAGCCGTTCAGCGGGTGAAAGAGGTCAACGCCCAGCGGCTGCAAACTGCCATCCGGCAGAAAAAGGCGGTCCGGGGAGAGGACGGCAGGTACCACTTTGCCAGCACCTCTTTCGATGCCAATGCCCTGAACGCAGACCCGGCGCTGGGGCTGAGCTACATCGTTGCGCCACCCCGGATGCAGCGGTATCTGGACGTTTCCACCCAAATCTACAAGACCTACCTCAGATATGTGTCCCCGGCAGACATTTACCCCTACTCCATCGACGAGGTTTTCATTGATGTGACGGGCTATCTGCCTTATTATCACATGAGCGCCCACGAGCTTGCCATGACCATGGTGCGGGAGGTGCTGTACAACACCGGCATTACCGCAACGGCAGGCATCGGCACCAACCTCTACCTTGCAAAGCTGGCCATGGACATTGTGGCAAAGCACATCCCGGCAGACAAAGATGGTGTCCGCATTGCGGAACTGGATGAGCAGTCCTATCGGTATCTGCTGTGGAACCACAGACCCTGACGGATTTCTGGATGACCGGTCCCGGAACCGTCAAGCGGCTGGAAGCTCATGGCATCTACACCATGGGGGACTTGGCACGGTTCTCCATCCATGGAGAAGATCGTCTGTATGAGATTTTCGGCGTGGATGCAGAAATTCTCATCGACCACGCATGGGGCTATGAACCCTGCGGCATGGAGCAGATCAAAAGCTACAAGCCCAGCACCAACAGCATCAGCGAGGGGCAGGTACTATCCACTCCTTACCCGTATGATAAAGCAAAACTCATTGTCCGGGAGATGGCGGAGATTCTGATGTTCCGGCTCACGGAAAGAAGCTGGTGGCGGAATCCATCACTTTGGAGATAGGCTACGACCGGGAGAACGTGGACAAGGGTGGCTACCGTGGTCTGACCCAGACCGACCGCTACGGCAGAATCATCCCCAAAGCGGCACACGGCACTGTCCGGTTCGATGCCCCTACCAATCTAGGCAGCACCATCATCAACGAAAGCGCAAAGCTGTTTGAGCGCATTACTAACCCTGCGCTGACGGTGCGGCGCATTACCATCAATGCCAACAAGGTCACGCCGGACGAGGGCATCTATCAGGTGGACTTTTTTACCGACACCAAGAAGCTGGAAAAGGAGAAAAAACTCCAGCAAGCCATGCTGGGCATCAAGAACAAGTACGGCAAAAATGCCGTACTGAAAGCCAGCAGCTACGAGGAAGGTGCCACCATGCGCCAGCGCAATGCGCAGATCGGTGGTCACAGCGCAGGAGGTCCGGATGGAAAACTACAAAAATAGCAAGATCGGACAAGAGACCGCCCAAAAGTACGGGGACATCATAGAGATGGAACGCACCCAGACCGAAGAATCCCTTCGCAAGCACCCCCGCATGACTTTACAGAACCGGGCAAAGATTTTCTCTCCCTTTGCAGCACTGCGGGGTTATGATGAGCAGCTTGCCGCAGAAAAACAGCGCACCGAGCGGGTGACCAAGCGAATTTTGACCGAAGAAGAAATGTCGGCTCTGTCCGATCGGCTGATGCAGGTCACCAAGGGCATGACCATCACAGTGCGGTATTTCAAAGAGGATACCGCCCACCCGGAGATTCCCGCAGTGGGCAACTACATCACGCTGACCGGAAAAGCGGACCGCATCGACCCAGTGTTCCGCATCTTGCAGGTGGGCGAAACCGTAGTGCCCTTTGAAGATCTGGTGGAAATCAGCGGGGAGGGCATCATGGAGATCGACCAATATCTCGGCATTACAGAGGATTAAGCACAAAAAAGGCCACCAGTCGAAAAAACGGCTGGTGGTCTTGCTTACTTATGATGTATCGTCGGCAGCTGCTTGACTTTGTTTCCGACTTTTTTGCGTTCCAGTGAAAACACCATATCTGGAGTACGCTCAAAAAATCCTATGTCACGTTTCCAGCTTGTCCCACACTTGCAATGGAACAGCCCTGTGAACTGCTGTTTCATCTTGCGCCCGCAGTTCGGGCAGACATGTTTACTTGCCCCTTATATTGCATTACTGGAGCTTTGCAAGGATTTCTTCAGCCGTCATACCGCTGGCAAGCAGCTTCTTCAGCACATCTTCTGCTTCGCCTTTCTTTGCTTCTTCTGCTGCCTTTGCTTCGGCGGCAGCTTTTTTGTTTTCGGCTTTGGTAAGTTCCTTGGTGACGGCTTTCAATTCTGCTTTCTTGGCTTTCATCTGCGTTTTCAGATCATCGAGATTTGCAGTCAGCGCAGCAACCTCAGATTCGATTTTTCCTTTTCAGCGGTCTTTTCTGCAACGACGGCTGCATAATCAACGCTGGCCTTTACAGTACGAGCCTTATTCTTGCTTCCCTTGGGTCTTGCCATAATAATTTCCTCCCATAATAAAACCATCTCTATATGGTGATATTCTCAGAATTTCATCTGTCTGCATATTCTGGTACCATTGACATAAATGTCATTTGCCAGTTCTGTAACTAGCCGCATATCCTGCCAGGTTTCACACTTATTCCCCATAAAAGTAATGTTATCAAAATGGACATCATGAACACGTACTTCTTCTGTCGGTGTCTGATACCCCCGGATCATGGAGACCGGGACATCTCCGTTCAGCACCTGGATATTATCAAAATAGATATCATTAATCTCTCCTTTGGCAAGCTGTTCCGTATATTTGCAAAGCAGAACCTTAATATCGAACAGTTTCTGTTCTGCCTGCTCTACTCTGATGTTTTTATAATGTATATCATGAACATGGCCGCCATCTGCCTGATGGATGGAAAGCGCCGCACCACCCATGTTTCCTTCATACTGGCAGTGTATAATATCACAATCCTCAAATACTAGGTCGTGGATTTCGCTCTGGAGGGCATAACCAAGCTCTATGGCATTACCGGGTTCTGCATTCCAAATTACGTTATTGTGAACACGCACTTTTGTTACATCACGTACCGTTGACGGATCTTCAAACAATCTTTGGGATTTGATGCAGATACTGTCGTCTGTGGAACGGATAAAGCAATTTTTTACCTCTACGTCCTGGCTGCTCGTAATATCAATACCGTCTCCCGTTACAATCCTCGACATAATGCTCATGTACGGTAGAGAAGCACAAAGCAAAACAAGGATAGCCAGCCCTGCCACTATTCCGAAGTCAGGGGAACGCAATAGAAAAATTTATAGCTGTATGCTATACTTAATTAGCATTTGAACATATCAAGCTGACACAGCAATCTCTTTACTTGCCGTTAATGCGCGTCTACCAATAGTCCGCACAAAGCAAGAGTAGCGTAAAGGTATAAAAATTTCAAACTTCTTTGTAACGAAATTCCGATTTCTCCGTCTAACCTATGAAGCTGAAGGAGGTGATGACAAGTATGGACTATGAAAAGCTCTATAAAGCCTACTATTTACAGGTATACTCGTATACTATTTCTCTTGCCAAAATCGTGAGATAGCAGAGGAAATCGCGCAGAACACATTCTATAAGGCTGTTTCTACAACATCACAATTCAAAGGTAAGTCAGATGAATTGACATGGCTCTGCTCCATAGCAAAAACCTTTACCATGATGAAATGCGAAGCCGTCAGCGAGTAGCTGATGTGAGTGAAATCAATGACTTGCCATCAAATGAAAATGTTGAGAACTCAGTTGCAGATTCTGACATGGCGTTCCGCATACACCTCGTTCTTCACCGTTTGGAAGAACCATACAAAGAAGTCTTTCAGCTTCGCGTATTCGGGGAACTATCTTTTCACAAATCGCTGCAATTTTGGAAAAACAGAATCATGGGCGAGAGTTACTTATCATCGTGCAAAGCTAAAAATTCAAGAAAGGATGGATGAAAAGCATGAGTAAACAATGCGATATTGTTCGAGATATTCTTCCGCTGTATGTTGACGGTGCTTGCAGCGAAGCAAGCGCAGAGATGGTAAAAGAGCATTTGAACGCCTGTGCTGACTGTAACGCAATTTATCAGAAATTGCTTTCTCACACGAGCGAAGATGTTCTTCACGAAGAAAGCGAAAGCGTTATTATGCGCCATGAGGCAAAAGAAAAGCAGAGAGGCAGAAAAAGATAACGATTGCTGTTCTCGTTTCCATCGCTCTCTGTACCATTGCAATTTTTACAGCTCTCTTTCTGTTACCTATAAACATTGCTTATGAGCCTGTCAAAATCGACTTCCCATTTGAGGTTGAAGATGTCGAAAGCGTTGAAATGTACCACTATGACGGAGTGCCTGCATCAGCAGAAAAGAAAGTAGTTGTTGCTGAAAATGATATAAAGACCCTGTATGATAAGTTCAAGGGCTTATCCCTAAAAGACAAAACGACTGAGGAAACTGCCGGAGCAGATGTGACCAGCTTTAGATTTAACCTCTCAGATGGAACAAGCTACGATTTGATTTACGCCTGCTATGGGGTTAAAAACGGCGAATTGAAGTCAGCAGCAGGCGGTTTTAAGTATTTCACAAGTGCGGATATTGGCTCTTATTGGAACAATTTGAATACGGAACTTGAGGCAATTCCTATCAATGAGAGTGAATTGCCGTGAGCAGATATAAACCCAGCCGAGCCTGTCAACGGTCAAGATGAACGGCGCAAATGCGCCGCCGTTGACAGCCCCGCCCGTCTTTGCTGTTCGGTAATCAAGAGGGCGACAGCACAAGATGCTGCCGCCCTCTGCCATTATTCAGAAAGGGGGATTTTCCATGACCGAACACGAAAAGTATCAAGAACATATCCGGCATACACACGATGCCTTTTGCAAGACCGTTATTCGCCACGCTGCCATAGACGCAGCCCGGAGCATACGGAGCCGCCGCAAGCGGGAAATCTCGCTTGAATATCTGATAGAAGAAAACACTATCCATTCAGTACCACAGATAAATACTTTGCGGAGCAATCCGGCATGACCAGCTATCCGCTTTTCGTCTGTGGTCAGATGGTGCTTTGAAAGCCCAGAGCTTGCCGCAGCCCTGTCCGCACTATCACAGATGGAACAGGAAATCATTTTCCTGTACTACTTCCAACGATTGACGCATAGGAGATTGGACGGAGATATGGACGGGCTGGCAACACAACCGGGCGGCGTATTCAGATGATTTTACGGCGGCTACGGGCAGAGTTGGAGGGTTTGTCCTATGAGCCAGCTACTTCCTATGAGACAATCGTTAAGGCAAGCGAGGGCGACCCGGAAGCTGTTGCCGCCGTTCTATCTCATTATGCCGGATATGTCCGCTCTTGTGCGAAAATGGACGGACAGATTAACACGGATATGCAGGAGCATATCGTCAGGCAACTGATAGAAAGCCTGTTGAAGTTCCACTTTGACCGCTAAACAGAAAAGTTGTATAATTAGAGCCTAACAAATTAAACTTCAATGAGGGTAAAGCAAATGGAACAGATTATCAATTATAGAGACATACCCACAGATAAAAGGATTGACATATTAAATGCTCTTGAGCGAATAGGTTTTTTTCCGGCATACGGCGGCGTGAAAACAATGCAGCAAATTATGGAAAAGTCAGTTCCAGGTTCAGTCCCACAATTCTATTTCGTTTTCCGTGAAAATGAGTTGATAGGGTACAATTTTCTCATTGGGGACACTAAGAAATATAAAGCGTTCCCATGGCTTGCTATTAGCAATATGGATGAGCAGAAGTTGACTGTTTGTGAAGAAATGATGAAAATACAAATTGCCTTTTGAAGAACTCGGAATGCAAAAGATAGCAGATCATTGCATTAGGATTATGGAAGATTACAGAAAAGGAATTGGAAAGCAGAAAGAAAGCGATTGCAGATAAATTCCATTTGAAAAACGGCTGACAATTTAATACCGCCGCCCATCACAGCGGCAGATAAGCAGTAAATCTTGAAAAGGTTTACTGCTTTTCCCATTTTCAAAAATCTTTGGCAAACCATACCACCGGATTGTTGTAGGGAGCAGACAGGGAAAAAAAAAATTTCCGCTGCGTTTGCCAAAACGATTTTCACCGTTGTAGTGGTGAACAGCGGGCAGAACACGCCGCTGCAATCGCTATATTGGTGGAGCAAGCCAGTATATCCGCAAACCAGAGCCGCCGAGGAAAGCGGTAGTTTTTTAGAGCAAGATTCTACCACGGTGCCAAAATCCGCATATCTGCGGATTTGCCCCTTTGGTAAATTTTGTTGGGGAGTGCCTTCCCCAAACCCTGCTCATGCGCCCTGTCGGGCGAGAAAGGATGTCAACGCTTGAAGAAAAAATACAACACGCCCCACCGCTGCCATGTGGTCAAAACCCGCATGACCGAGGAAGAATATGCCGACTTCACCGAGCGGCTGAAACACTATGACATGAGCCAAGCCGAATTTATCCGGCAAGCCATTACACGGGCGACCATTCGCCCCATCGTTACCGTGTCCCCGGTCAATGATGAGCTGCTGTCCGCTGTCGGCAGGCTGACCGCCGAATACGGAAGGATCGGCGGCAACCTTAATCAGATCGCCCGTGCCCTCAACGAATACGGCACACCATACAACGCCCTGTCCGTTGAAGTCCGCGCCGCCATTTCCGACCTTGCCGCCTTGAAATTTGAAGTCTTGCGAAAGGTAGGTGACGCTGTTGGCACCATTCAAGCATATCAGCTCTAAAAATGCTGACTACGGCGCAGCCGAGCAGTATCTAACCTTTGAACATGACGAGTTTACCATGAAGCCTACCCTTGATGAAAACGGGCGGCTCATGCTCCGGGAGGACTACCGAATAGCAACGCTGAACTGCGGCGACGAGGATTTTGCCGTTGCCTGTATGCGCTCCAATTTCCGCTATGGGAAGAACCAAAAACGGGAAGATGTGAAAAGCCACCACTATATCATTTCCTTTGACCCACGGGACGCAGCGGACAACGGCTTGACCGTAGACCGGGCGCAAGCATTGGGCGAGGAATTTTGCCGGAAGCAGTTTCCCGGACACCAAGCCATTGTCTGCACCCACCCGGACGGACACAACCACAGCGGCAATATCCATGTTCACATTGTTATCAATTCTCTGCGTATCGAGGAAGTACCCTTACTGCCCTACATGGACAGACCGGCAGACACCCGCGCGGGTGCAAACACCGCTGCACAGACGCGGCGATGGAATACTTCAAAGCCGAAGTCATGGAGCTGTGTCACCGGGAAAATCTCTATCAGATTGACCTATTGCATGGCAGCAAAAGACCGCATTACCGAGCGTGAGTATTGGGCGCAGCGGAAAGGGCAGGCAAAGCTGGACAAGGAAGCTGCCGCCTTGCCAGCCGAGGAGCAGCCAGCCAAGCCCACGAAGTTTGAAACAGACAAGGAAAAATTGCGGCAGGCCATACGCACCGCGCTGTCCTCTGCCACAAGCTATGGCGAGTTCACCGCCGTTCTCTTGCAACAGGGCGTGACTGTCAAGGAGAGCCGAGGGCGGCTATCCTACCTCACGCCGGACAGGACAAAGCCCATTACCGCCCGCAAGCTGGGAGATGATTTTGACCGCGCTGCCGTTCTTGCCCTTTTGGAACAGAACGCCCACAGAGCCGCCGAGCAGACCGCAACCGTACCCGAATACCCCCGCAACATAAGGGAGCGTTTGCAGGGCAAAAAAGCTGTCCAAACCACCCCGGAAAAGGACGGTATTCAGCGCATGGTTGACCGGGCAGCGAAGCGAGCGGAGGGAAAGGGCGCGGGCTATGACCGCTGGGCGGCAGTCCACAATCTGAAACAAATGGCGGCTACCGTTGCCGCCTACGGGCAGTACGGCTATTCGCCGGAGGAGCTGGACGCAGCCCTGGTATCTGCCAATGCGGATTTACAGGACAGCACCGCCAAGCTGAAAGCCCTGGACGCTGCTATCCGGGAGAAAAAGGAGCTTCAGACACAGGTGCTTGCCTATGCCAAGACCAAGCCTGCCCGTGACGGTCTGAAAGCACAGAAAACGGAGAAAGCCCGTAGCATCTATCGGGAACGGCACGAAAGCGATTTTATCATAGCGGACGCAGCCACCCGTTATTTTCGGGCGCATGGCGTTTCCAAGCTGCCAAGCCATAAAGCCCTGCAAGCGGAAATCGAGCAGCTTACCGCCGAAAAGAACGCCCATTACAACGAATACCGGGAGAAAAAAGCCCGTGTCAAGGAGCTGCATACCGTGAAAAGCAATCTTTCTCAAATCCTGCAAGGCGAGAAAGACAGAGAGAAAAAGCACGAACATGAGCGTTAAAAACCGCCCCGAAACGATACCAAAACAGGGATATGCCCTGCACCCTATCCGCAATACTGCCCACCTTTGAAACGGGGCGCACAGCGCAGGAAATCCCCGAAAATGACACCGAGAAACTACATTTTTACCGACCTATCCGCTTATACCAGCGGAAACGGCAGAAAGGAGCGAGAAATGCCACGTATGAGCAAAAAGCGGCGGTTGGAATGGAGCTTTTTCCTCAACCACCGAAACCGTATTACCTACAATGACCTTTGCCGGGGCTGCACACACGGCTGCAAGCAGAGCTTCCGGGCGATTATCGTCCTCTGCCCCCGGTATTTCTCTAAGAGATGGAAACACAGGGAGGACACCGCCAATGGCAGATAACCGCAAATATTACTACCTCAAACTGAAAGAAAACTTCTTCGACAGCGATTCCATTGTGCTGTTGGAGGACATGAAAGACGGGGATTTTGTATTCCAATATCCTCTTGAAGCTGTACTTAAAATCGCTGAAAAATGGCGGCAGATTGCAGCTTGACGAGCATATCCCCTATACCGCCCAGATGATAGCCACGCTGACCCGTCACCAAATCGGGACGGTGGAACGGGCATTAGCCATCTTCCAGCAGTTAGGGCTTGTGGAGCAGCTTGACTGCGGGCTGCTTTATATGACCGACATTGAGCTGATGATTGGTCAATCCTCTACCGAAGCGGAACGGAAACGCGCCGCAAGGCTTGAAAATAAGGCACTTTTGCCGCCGCGGACAAATGGCGGACATTTGTCCGACATTCGTCCACCAGAGATAGAGATAAAGAAAGAGATAGATATAGAGTTAGAAAAGAGGGAGAGTTAAAGGGACAAGCCCCCGCCCGCAGCTATGGCAGATATGAGAATGTATTTCTGACTGATACGGAGCTTTCCGAACTGCAAGCGGAGCTGCCCGAAAAATGGGCGTACTACATTGAGCGGCTTTCCGGCTATATCGCGTCCACGGGCAAGAAATATAAAAACCACGCCGCCACTATCCGCAGATGGGCGGCAGACGATACCGCAAAGGCTGCCCCGAAAAGGGCATACCCGAATACACCTGCAAGGAGGGCGAGAGCTTATGAGTAATCTGTTTACAGAACGAGTTTTGAATATGGCGGCTGTTACCCCACAGCCGGAGGACTACACGGGCGAGGACGGACTGCTTTACTGCGGCAAGTGTCACACGGCGAAAGAAGCCTACTTCCCGGAAAAGCAAGCCGCCCTGTTTGGGCGTGACCGCCACCCGGCAGAATGTGACTGCCAGAAAGCCCAGCGTTTGGAGCGTGAAGCCGCCGAACAGCGCAGAAAGCACCTTGACACCGTGGAGGACTTGAAGCGCCGGGGATTTACCAATCCTACCATGCAGGAATGGACTTTCGCCAACGACAACGGAAATGCCCGCAAATGGAGATTGCACACTTCTATGTGGAGCATTGGGAAACCATGCGCGAGGAAAATATCGGCTATCTGCTATGGGGCAAGGTAGGCACAGGAAAAAGCTATTTTGCCGGGTGTGTCGCTAATGCCCTCATGGAGCAGGAAGTCGCTGTCCGCATGACGAACTTCTCTGCGATTTTGAATGACCTGACCGCCAGCTTTGAGGGGCGCAACGAATATATCGAGCGTCTTTGCCGTTTTCCTCTGCTTATCATTGATGATTTTGGAATGGAGCGCGGCACAGAGTACGGTTTAGAACAGGTCTACAATGTGATTGACAGCCGCTACCGCAGCCGCAAGCCCTTAATCGTTACCACCAATCTGACATTGGACAGCCTGCAAAATCCGCTGGACACCGCCCATGCCCGGATTTATGACCGCCTTTTGGAAATGTGCGCCCCTATCCTCTTTACGGAGAGAACTTCCGCCGTGAAACGGCGCAGGCCAAGCTGAACAGACTAAAAGAATTGATGAAATGAAAGGAGTTGCCTATGGCAGAGAACAAGCAGAACACCACCCGGAACGCCGCCCGGACTGCGTGACAGAGATCCGCATGGGCAACACCGTCCTTGTCGTTTCCGGCTTTTTCAAAAAAGATACCACCGACACAGCAGCCGATAAGATGATGAAAGTGCTGGAGGCGGAAGCCGCCGCAGGACACAAAGCCCAGCTTTCGCCCTAACGCTACAAGCCGCACAGAAAAATCGTCATTTTACCGGGCGGTAAAGAAGCAGAAGCCGCTATACAGACAGCCACCCCATGTGGTATAATCGAAATACGGAATAGTGGGGCTGGCTGTCGGAAACGGAGGATTTTATGTTAAGACAGACCACCCAGAAAATCACTGCCCTTTATCCAAGACTATCCCATGAGGACGAGCTGCAAGGCGAAAGTAATTCCATTTCCAACCAGAAGCGTATCCTTGAAACCTACGCAAAGCAGAACGGCTTTTCCAATCTGCGCTGGTACACGGACGATGGCTATTCTGGTGCGAACTTCCAAAGACCGGGCTTTCAATCCATGCTTGCGGATATTGAAGCCGGGAAAGTGGCTACTGTTATCGTAAAGGATATGTCACGGTTAGGGCGAAACTACCTGCAGGTGGGAATGTATACCGAGATGATTTTCCCACAAAAAGGCGTCCGCTTTATCGCAATTAACGATGGAGTGGACAGCGCACAGGGCGATAATGATTTTGCCCCTTCTGCGGAACATTTTCAACGAATGGCTGGTGAGAGATACGAGTAAGAAAATCAAAGCTGTAAAACGGTCAAAAGGCATGAGCGGCAAGCCTGTTACGAGCAAACCCGTGTACGGCTACCTCATGGACGAGGACGAAAATTTCATCATTGACGAGGAAGCCGCACCCGTGGTCAAGCAGATATACCGTCTGTGCCTTGCCGGGAACGGTCCGACCAAGATAGCCCGTATGCTGACCGAGCAGGAAATCCCAACGCCGGGAACGCTGGAATACCGCAGGACGGGCAGCACACGCCGCTATCACCCCGGCTATGAGTGCAAATGGGCGACAAATACCGTGGTGCATATCCTTGAAAACCGGGAGTACATGGGCTGTTTGGTGAACTTCAAGACGGAGAAGCCGTCCTACAAGACCAAGCACAGCATAGAAAATCCCATTGAGAAACAGGCAGTTTTCGAGAACCACCATGAGCCTATCATCGACACCCAGACATGGGAGCGTGTGCAGGAATTACGCAAACAGCGCAAGCGTCCGAACCGCTATGATGAAGTGGGCTTGTTCTCTGGTATGCTCTTTTGCGCGGACTGCGGCAGCGTCATGTATCAGCAGCGTTACCAGACCGATAAGCGGAAACAGGACTGCTATATCTGCGGGAACTACAAGAAGCGCACCCATGACTGCACCGCACATTTTATCCGCACCGACCTTTTGACTGCGGGCGTTCTCTCCAATCTACGGAAAGTGACGAGCTATGCGGCAAAGCATGAAGCCCGGTTTATGAAGCTGCTGATCGAGCAGAACGAGGACGGCGGCAAACGCCGGAACGCCGCCAAGAAAAAGGAACTGGAAGCTGCCGAAAAGCGTATCGGTGAACTTTCCGCTATTTTCAAGCGGCTGTATGAGGACAGCGTAAGCGGTCGCATTTCTGACGAGCGTTTCACGGAGCTTTCGGCAGACTATGAAGCCGAACAGCAGGAATTGAAAGAGCGTGTTGCCAGAATACAGGCGGAGCTTTCCAAAGCACAGGAAGCTACCGTAAACGCAGAAAAGTTTATGAACATTGTCCGCAAGCACATGAACTTTGAAGAACTGACCCACACCCTCTTGCGTGAGTTTGTAGAGAAAATCGTTGTGCATGAGTGCAGCTACGATGAAAACGGCACACGCAGACAGGATATTGAGATTTACTATTCTTTCGTCGGCAAGGTGGACTTGCCCGAATGACCGCCCGCCCTATCCGATACCAAAGACAAGTATCGGATAGGAAAGGCAAAATTTTTTACACTTCTATTACTTCTTTATCACACATAAGCAAATATTCATATTATCAATCACAACATGGTCACACGCCGCAGGAACTACATGCCAGGAAGGTCCGTCTACAGCCGTAAAGCCTTTTAAGAGTACATTATTACACCACTTGGCATAGATAAAGAAACGGTGTGCATTACTGTCCGGCAGATGCCAGCAGGATCCGTTGATAATTCCGTTTCCTACAATGGAAATATTGTCACAGTGGTCTGCATATACACACCCTGATACAACCGCACCTTCCTCAATATAAACCGTATCATTGGACTTTAAGGTAAGAACTCCTACATTATATACCTTGCCCTTTTCAAAGCAGATGGTGGTATCTGCCGGTTTCTCAATCCTGTGCGAGCAAAGTACAAACAACGCATCATGAAGACCACCATCTGTCTCTACAGTAAACTTTCTCGGTTCATCAAGATGGATATGGATTGTTTCTCCTTTTACAGAAGGAACTATGCCAAAGCTGGACGGACGGATTTCAAGTTTTTCATATGATGCATGGATTGAAATCTCCAGATCATACGCTTCGTTATCTACTACAACAACATAGTCAAACGAATCTGTATGGTATACCACTCACTCTGTTCCATTGCAGGTAACACTGTATTTTGCTGATTTTTCCAATTCATCTACAGAATTTAAAATAAATCTCGGTTCCTTGACCGGGTCCGGATTAGGATAATAAATCAAATCATTTTCAAAATCCTTCATGTCTCTTTTCTCCTCGCTCCATCATAAATACTTATGATTCATACTGCCTATAATCAATTAACAGAGCTGTTATTTAATTCTTCGTTAATCTCTTTGAGAATCTGGTCACCACCCTGATTCTTCCAGTTTTCAACAAAAGTATCAAATTCGCTGATATCTGCTTTTCCCATAATAATCTTTGCAAATGTTTCTTCTTCCATTTTTTTCAGGTTAGCCCATTTTGCCTGCATGGTTTCTGTCTGACCGCTATATGCATTGTAAACCGGTATATATTTATCATTTAATATAAGTATATTCTTTCTGTCTCGAAATGGCAATACTTTCTTAGACAACAAGAGCGGAGCCCTTTGCAAGGCCCCGCTCTTATTCATAGAGAAAACCACAAGCTATGCTTATGGAAGAAAAGAGCCGTAGCGTCGAAACGGTAGAAAAAGAACCTCCTTTTGCTATAATTAGAAGCGGGTAACGCCAACCGCATAGGGCCTTTGGTTCGGCCTGCTTTTTGGAGCTGGGCCTCTCGTGCCAGCAGCTCGAACAGAATATCCCGGCCCTCTTCACCGACCCCGCGTGCGGCCATGTGCTGCGGGCGAAAGGCTTCGTACAGGACGAGAACGGCTGGGTGGAGCTGAACGCCACCGCCGACGGCCTGACGGCAAACGCTATCCCCAAGGGGCAGGAAGTGCTCATCGTGATCGGGGAAGGGCTGGAGGAAGAACGGATTGAGGTGAGATTAAAGGGGTAAGGCGGATCCCCCGTATATCGTTGTATCTTTCCGCCCAAAGTAGGCGTATAATAGGGGAAAAGAAACGCTAAAGGAGAATCCCTATGAACGGCACCGCATTGCGCAAACCGACTGCCCGGCGGGTGGTGGGCATGGTGGCGGGCATCGTCATCATCGCCCTTGGCATTGCGCTTTTCAAGCAGTCCCACCTCGGCAACGACTCCATCAGCGCCCTGAACATGCGGCTGGCGGAGCTGCTCGGCATCTCGCTGGGCACCCAGAACCTGTGCACGAACATCCTGTTTTTCCTGTTGGAATTCTGGTTCGGGCGCAAGTACATCGGCCTTGGCACCTTCGTCAACGGCATCTGCATCGGGTACATCGTCACGGCGTTCTATGACCCCATTCACGCCCACTTCGGCGACGCGCCGTCGCTGGCGGTGCAGTTGGCGTGGGTCATCGCGGCGGTGCTGGTCACGGCGCTGGGCGCTTCGCTCTACCAGACCGCCGACCTCGGCATCGCGCCCTACGATTACCTTTCCCTCGGTCTGCGGGACTACACACCCTGCCCGTACTTCGGGTGCCGCATCTTCACCGATGCGCTCAGCGCCCTGCTGTGCTGGCTGCTGGGTGGCCTTGTGGGCCTTGGCACCTTGATCTGTGCGTTCTGCCTTGGGCCCTTCATCCAGTTCTTCGACCGGACGTTCTCCCAGAAGGTGCTGCAATACAAACCGAACAATTGAGAAACCCCGCGGCGTCAAATCATACGCTGCGGGGGTCTTTTTATTGCTGCCGTTAAGCAGAAAATGAAAATGAAGGAGATTTATCTTTCAAAACCGCCTGTGGACTGCTGCGGCGATGGGGAGCCATAACAAACCCATCAGACAGGCTTTGGAAGAAGTAAATAGGGATGTGAGAAATGCACTGTCACAGGTTGATGCCGATTCCAAGGATCACGAATAGGATCGCCAGACAGATGCAGCTTAACATTTATCTGGAGATGGCCCAAGGATAAAATAGAAGCAGTATTAAAGCCGCTCACTGTGCTGGTTTCCAGCATGGTGAGCGGCTTTTTACTACAAATATGAAGAATCGAAGAAGTCTTTTAATGTAATTCCCAAACCCTGACAAATTCTTTCAATCGTCTCTACGCTCAACTGGCCTCCTCGACGGGCAGTACTTTGGATTGTGGAGTACGATATCCCGCATTTTTTTGTCAACACACACAGATTCATATCACGCTCTTGCATCAAATCCTGAACACGCTTGATCGTATCCACGAAATTCCCTCCCATCTTTTTAGTTCAAAACTTTTCCAACGATCTCGAATCTTTGCTCTGGAGATATAAGGATTGGCGAATATTTGGTGTTAAGAGAAACCAAAACCGGTTGGTTATGCACCACGCCATAGCTGTCGGTAAAGAACTCTGCTTGAGACTTATCTGGGGTATGTTCATCGTATTTTTTCAGATATCCGCAGTCACCATATACGAATATCCCGATATCCCCGCATTCAAGTTCTTCGCAGCGCTTCACCCATACGATTTGTCCGTCATGATAACGCGGCTCCATACTATCGCCACTAACGTATATCCCAAACTCGGCACCTGCCGGAACGCTACTGGCAGGCACTTGTATCTGCTGGAACATTTCACCCTCAAGAAAAGCTCCTAGACCTGCCGATACTGGCAGCTCTGATACTGGCATCGTTATGCAGTCGATTTTCGCAGGCTCTTCTGTGCCTGGCTGGTAGCGCCGAGATGCAATCAAGTCCATTTCGTACTCGGCGACTTTTTTTTGCCCGATGTCATTTAGAAGGGCGGGTTTCTGAAAGGTCTTTGTAAAGTAGGAAGGTCCTTCCTTGATGTTCAATGCGTGGCAGATCGCAACCAGTTGGTAGATGCTGGGAGTGGTGTATCCTTTTTCCCATTTACTGATTCCCTTGTCACTGACATCGACGCCATAGTGGCGGAGAAGTTCGGAGAAAGTTACAAGTGAATAGCCATTCCTTTTTTCGTACAGCTGCGAGAATCAGACCAACCTCATTACTATCCCTTGCGGCGACTGCATCATAGCACACCGTAGATGGGGCTATGTGCATTTTGGTGAGCGCAGTTTTCTTTTTCATAGCAAGAACACTCCTTTGTGATCCGGTAGCTCTATTATAGTATAGAAAAGATAAGAAATCAACAAAGAAATCTCCAAAATGGCGACAAATGCGTAATTGACATCTCCATAAAGTGGGTATATAATCGAATCAAATCCGCAAATAACAGCTTTTTGGTGTTGATTCTGGACCGAAATCGTATTTATTCGGTGTTTTTAAGAGGTGATATTATGAGAAAAGAAAACGTAAGATGCCCGATGTGCGGAACCATGAACTATGATGTAGATCTTGATGCAACCGACGGCTGGACAAAATGCCGTCTGTGCAAAGCAGTAACCTGCTCTATGGATGAGTGGAAAAAGCATACAGTGTCCGTTCCTCTGTTAAACGAAAAGCAGCTCGTGGCACGCAGTATGACTCGCAAGTAATGCACGCTGCATTCTGATAAATCTGCAAAAAGGAGGAATTCTGATGTGTGGTGATTACAACCTTCGCCGTGAGAAAAGATACGTCGAAGTGGATGTTCGTTTTACTCCTGACGGCAAGATCCGTCCTCTTGCCATAAACTATGACAAGACTCGTACTTATGGAATTGATCGTGTCTTGGCAGTCAAGCACGGCACATCGCGCCTTGGCGGAAAAGGTCACTGCTTCACCTGCCTGATTTGCGGGCAGAAGCGGAATCTTTGGCTTGAAAAGGGCAAGTGGTTTGTGGAAGCCTACTGCTCCGTGCCGGAAAGCCGTGCTTCGTAATGGCAAGGTACTTATCCCGCGCAGACCTTTCGCGCATAGCGGGTAAGTATATCGACCAGTACTATACCCGCTTCGGGATCAGCAAAGATGCCCCGGAACCCATTGACCCTGAACGGCTTGCAAGCGCTGTTCTTGGGCTGAATGTGAAAATGCTGCCGCTATGTAGCGATGGCAGCGTCCTCGGACTTACCGTTTTTCAAAGATGCGGTTTTACCGTAACTTTAGGGGATGGTACAAAGCTTGTAGAGATATTCATGCCGAAGGACGTTGTGATCGATTCTGCTCTTGCGGCAGACAGATGCACTGGATGCCGGAATTTCACAATAGCGCATGAAGCAGCACATCAGATTTTGGCTGATCTGTTCCCGAACGACTACGGAAAAGCAGTCAAGTGCCGTGGGCACATTGCCTATCGGGAGAGAAACGGAAAGCCCTCGTGGGAAGAATGGCAGGCGGATACCCTTGCAGCAGAGCTGCTGATGCCAACATTTCTGATCAACGCCGAAATAGAACGGGCAGCGCTGTGCCTGCCGAATGGAATCCTATACAAATCCGCATCTGACCCTAACTATGAAAAAATTCTGGAGATGGCTCGACGGATTGGGGTTTCTTGGTCTGCAATCAGGATCAGACTGCAGCAGATGCAGGTTATAAAAGGCAAACCCATCCACTGCCATCCATTGGACATCATCCGATTTGGAGAATGAATATGATTCAGTCAAATAATCGTCCTTTTAAAAATAAACCGCTGAGCAATATACAGCAGGCAGAATTTAGCATAGGCTGGAGGTTTTGCCCCGTTTGCGGACACAAGCTCTACCAAAAAGATGAGAGCTGTTCAGGCACTATCCGCATAAAGTGCCTCAAGTGCGGCAACGTAGCAACGGTTGATTTAGCCTATCGCAGGCGTTGATTGCTTTATAGGCAAAACACAATTTCAAAATCGGGTGCATTGCACCCTGAATATGGACTGTTCGCTCCGAGCAACGGGCCATTGCCGCAAGGCAATGTATGAAACGTGCTCCAAATAGCCGGGCAACAGCTGATAGAGTGATTCTGCTTTAGAACCGCTCTGTTAGTTGGTTGTCCGGCTATTTTTTTAGCCTTCAGGTAGCCTGCTCCCGTAAAAAGGAGCAGGCTTTATGTTTGTCCGTTTTTCGTGGATGCCCCAAGCGGCTAAATATCCGTAGCCTTCCAAATTTTCGACTTTTTACGCTTTATCGAAAATTTTGAGGTTTAACATGGGCTTCAACTATGGTTTGGAAAAGAAGAATTTTGATAGTCAGTGGGCTATGACCCGCAAGCAGTATGAAGATGCCGGTATGAGCAGCGAAGCGATTCAGGCAATGTACGATTTCGACTGGTCTGTTTTTAACGCTAATCGCTCTTACCAGAACCATACGCAGGAAATGGCTGCGCCGTCCTTTGAGCAGAGCGAAGAATCCTACTCGCCCTTGATGAACAAGTATCAGGAAGCCGTTTCCGTTACGGATACTTACCACGAAACTAAAAGCCGTTTTGCATGGATTGGTGAGATTGAGAACGAGCAGTTGCTTACTGCACTCGAAACTTTGAAAACCGAAGATTTGGAAATTATCACCATGTACGCTTACGAGGGATACGACATCACTGAAATTTCTAAAGTCTACGGCGTATCTCGGCCCACTATTAGTATCAAAATCAAGAGAATTACTAAATTTTTGAAAAACTTCAATTTTAATGCTACGAATTGACCCTTCTCGATGCCTACCAAGTGAAGGGACAATTTTCCAAGCGGCACTCGCCGCAGGGCAAAGCGTCCGACTTCATGGTCCTTGAAAACTGAATAGTTCCGTCATCTGGTACTCCGATAATGATACTTCCGTAATTCGCGGCCCGGTCACAAAGCAGACGGGGTGGCTGAAATGCCAATGAAGCGGTACAAGTCCGCTGCCAGATGTTTATGCCCCACTCGCAGGAGCCGAGGGCGAATATGCGAGACCTTTAATCATATTGATCCGGGAACTGCCGGGTACGTTTTGCGCATCCGGTAGTTCCTTTTTACGTATCCCAATTTATTCTTTACCCGAATATCCACTTTGATACATATAGGAGGACACTTTTATGGATGAGTTGAACCCCACGGTGCGCGAGCAGGAGATCTACGAGAAGATGGAGCTGACCCCTGAGATGGTCAAGTCCATCCGCACCCTCTGCGGTACCTGTCTGCGGCACTTTGTGGATGCAAAGGCATTCAAGATCGCACTTGTACCCAGCGCAGACCGGGGCATGGACACCTGCACCGTCTGCCAGATGCGGCGCGGCTACGATTATGTGGTCATGCACCGCTGATCCAACCATACCACCATACCGTGAACGAAGCCCGCTGCGGAACATCCGGCAGCGGGCTTTGCACATAACAACATGGAGGTACAATTTTGCAGCAAAACTGGAAATTCCAACGCGGAGACATCTTCTTCACCCATTTTGGGGCGAGCACCGGCTCGGAACAGTGTGGTGACCGTCCGGCGGTCATTCTTCAGAATGACGTGGGCAATTATCACTCGCCGACCCTGATCGTTGCGACCATGACAAGTAAGGCGGAAAAGAAAGTAAACCAGCCGACCCACTGCCTGTTGGAAAACGCAGGGTTGAACATGCCGTCTGTCGTGCAGGCAGAGCAGATCTTCACCATCGACAAGAGCCGGGCGCTGAAGTATCTGGGGCATCTGACCCCGGAGGAGATGCGCCGGGTGGATGATGCAGTACGCATCAGCCTTGCGCTGAACCCGATGGGCAGCATCCAGCAGATAGAGCCTATCCGGCGCTCTACGGCGCTTTACGCGCCGCCTGAGGTGGTGGATGGCAAACCGCCTGTCTACCCCTATACGCCCATCCGGTCGTCCTTTGAGAACGCCGGAAGCATCGAGGAAATGATGCTGTACACCGAGTTGCAATCCGCTGTTCATGCCATGATCCAGCGGCTGGAATACAGCTTCACCTTCAATCCCAGCCTGCTCACCAGCCCGAAGCGGAAGCAGCAGGTGACTGAGATCTTAGAAGAAGCCGAAAAATACATTTGGAGAATCAAGGAGGAAATGCGATGCGCCTGATCGACAACAATTCTTTCATCGGTATCAACCCGCCGTACCAGCTTCTGGTCATCCACAGCAGCAAGCTGATCTATCCCCGCGAGATCTACCAGCGGGGCGTGGAGCGCAAGCGGGTGGAGCTGATCGCCAGGGACTTCAACGAGTACATCGTTAACGAGCCGAAGGTCAGCTTCCGCAACGGCAGGTACTATGTGATGGACGGGCAGCACACCATCGAGGGCTGCATCCTCCTTAACGGCGGCGAGGACCGCCCGATCCTCTGCAAGGTCTACACCGGCCTGACGATGGAGCAGGAAGCCCTGCTCTTTGCGGAGCAGAACGGTCACGCCGCACCCCTGTCGGCGGGCATCAGGCTGCGCGCTAAGGTGGTGGGCGGCGATGCGCCTTCCAAGGCGTTTGTCGCGGCCACCAACCGGGTGGGGCTGTCCCTCAACTACGACAGCATGCAGCTGAGCGACTACCGTATCAGCTGCGTGGGCACGGCGCTGAAGCTGTACGACCAGCTGGGCGAAGAAATCTACTGCGAAGCCCTGCGGCACATCGTGGAAGCGTGGGAGGGCAGACCGGATTCCTTCCGGGCGGCTGTCCTGCGGGGCGTGATGTACTTTGTGCAGCTGTATCATGGACAGTACAGCGCGGAGCGGCTTGTCCGTGCGCTGAGCGGAGTCCATCCCATGGAGCTCTACCGTATCAGCCGGGATAATCCCGCCAAGCTTCCGGGCTGGCGGCGGTACGTTTACCCCATCTACACCACCTACAACGGCAAGTGCAGGAAGGATGCGCTGCCGATGAAGTTCTAAACTCAAATATCTCCTTTGGCAAGGGCGATGGTACCCGGAAAAAGGCCATTGCTCTTTACATATAGTATTTTCTTTCAAATAATTGACATATTGAACTGGAAAGGAGAGGACCGGAATGAGCGAGATCGCAGCCTGCACTTTGATTCAGGAAGAGCCCGACCGCAAGACGGAGCGGTACATGATGATGTTCAAGGATTACCCGGATGTGGTATCCGTAGACATTCTTCAGGAAATGCTTGGCATCTGCCGGAAGAATGCGTATCTGCTGGTCAAGCAGAATAAGATCCACTCGGCGCGTGTAGGACGCAGTTATAAGATCGTCCCATATTTTGAACCGCTCCACTATACATTGCAGGATATGGAACAGCATCCCAAATACATCCAAGACTTCTACCAGCATGAGTTGGATCGTGGCCTTACGGCAAATACCGTCATTCACTATCACGCCAACATCCGCAAATGCCTGCAGTATGCTTTTCAAATCGGCATGATCCGTTCCAACCCGGCAGATCGCGTTGAACGTCCTCGTAAAGAAAAGTTCAAGTCGGAGATTTACAGCGGTGAAGAACTGGAGCAACTTTTCAAGGTGATTCAAGGTGACCCTTCGGAGTTTGGCGTCATCATGGCTGCATTCTACGGGCTGCGGCGCAGTGAAATTGTTGGTTTGAAATGGGATGCCATTGACTTTGAGAACAAGAAAATCAGCATTCAGCATACGGTTGTGACCGCAAAGGTCAACGGAACGGTAACGGAAATCGCACGAGATAAGACAAAAACAAAGTCGAGCTGCCGGACACTTCCCCTAATCCCTGCCTGTGAGCAGATGCTCAATAAAATGAAAAAGGAGCAGGAGCAGAATCGGAAGGTCTGCGGCAAAAGCTATTGCACCGATTATCTTGACTATATCTATGTAGACCCGACGGGAAAGCGGATTCGGCCCGATTTCCTGAGCCAGCATTTCCCAGATTTTCTGGTAGCACACCAGATGAAGCGTATCCGTTTCCACGACCTGCGCCATAGTTGTGCCAGTCTGCTCTATGCCAATGGCGTGAGCCTGAAGGAGATCCAAGAGTGGCTCGGTCACAGTGACATCAGCACAACAAGCAACATTTATACACATCTGGATTTCTCCAGTAAGGTGTCCTCGGCGAATGCAATCGTCAATATCTTCCCAGAAAACACCAAAGTATAAGAAACTGAGCAGAAAAAGAAAAACAGCCCAATATCTTTCGATTCTAAGCTGTTTTATGATGGAGTGCCGATGGTGGGACTCGAACCCACATGGTTTCCCGAACGATTTTGAGTCGTTTGCGTCTGCCATTCCGCCACATCGGCTTATATTCAATTTTGGGACATTAGTACCGGTTTCTGAAGATTGGAGGGATGTTCAGGAGGGATGTAAGAAATCCTGCTTCGACAAACTATCAAAATTCAACGAACACTCGTAGATTTGTCGCACAGACACGAAAAGTTACGAAGCGGATTTTGAGTCCCCTCGTCTGCCATTCCGACACACCGGCGTATTCTATTTTACAGACAACATAGTTATTATAGCGGATTTTTCTCCCAAAATCAAGATGCAGCTCACAACTCATCAAATTTCTGCAAATTTCCTCTCCCTTTTTGGGCCGCGGGCGTGTATACTGAGAGAGACAACATCGTACCCAAAGGAGTACTCTCTATGAATCATTTTCTTTTTGCCCCCGTTACCGACGCCCAGCGCCAGCGCGACGCGCTATTAGGGGCGCTGGTGGGGTTGGCCCGCTCCACCGTCAACGAGCCGAAGACCGAGGACACCGACCGTGTGCTGGCCTCCGGTCTCCGGCTGGCTGCAGACCCGGACGCTGCCGAAGACGCGCTGCGCCGGATGTACAGCATCGTCGAGACGGAAAAGCACCGCGTCGCCCCCAACTGCGCCACCTGCACCATGCGCTGCGGCAACACCGACAACTACGACCTCGCCCGGCTCTGGGCCGCGCCGGAGGACATCCGCGCCCTCAAACTGCGGCTGCTGGCAGCAGTATTCCGGCTGGCACAAGGCCGCCCGGACGCTTGCGCACAGGAGGTCATTGATCAGGCCCTTTTTGTCCTCGCCGAAGACTGGGACGAGGAACTTCTCGCCTCCATCGTGAAGCGGGCCGAGGACTGCTGTGCCGGGTAAATTCCCAGAAAATTTCTGCTTTTCCCCGTGCGCTGCATTTCTTTTCTCTCCGCTGCGCCGCACACAAATCCGGACAGTTTCTTTTTTATAGGGCATTCTTCCCCCTTTTTGTCAGAATTTAGCGTTCCGGGCGCAGAAATATGGGGATGTTTTTCAAAAAATACTTTACAAACGTCAAAGAAATAACTATTATATAAGTATAGTGCTCCAAATCGTTGGCACGAACAGAAAGCGGTCGGACTGACCGGTAATACAGCTTCCGGCCCGGAAATCATCCACGTTTCCAATTTGCAGTGGAATACAGGAAAGAAGGTATAAGCTATGTCTGAGAAAAAGTCTGCTGCCCCCGCAGCTGTCGCTGCTCCTGAGGCTCCTGCGGCAGAGCCGAAGAAGCGCAAATCTTCTGGTGCTGCACAGCGGCGCGGTCGTCCCCGCTCTCCCGGAGGTTTATGTCGAGTTCGGCACCAACCAGTACAACATCACCGATGTCATCGAGCGCGCCAAGGCCGACTACCGCGCCACCCATAAAGTGGGCGTCCAGTCCTGCAAGGTCTACGTCAAGCCTGAAGAGGGTATGGCCTACTATGTCATCAACAAAGTCTCCGGCAAGCTGGAGCTGTGATGTTCCTCAATACGAACAAAGGCGTCTGCACAGTCATTTGTGCAGACGCCTTTTCTTTTTATAAGCCGTACAGTTCGGTGTACTTTCGGGTAAGGTACTGGATATAATCCTCAGCACTGAAATCGCCGCAGGCATTCTTCACCACGTCGGCAGGCTCCATCAGCCCGCCGTACTGGTGGACTTTTCCCGCAGCCACGCCGTGATGGGTGTGAGGTCGCCCTTTGCCGCCGCGCCCCAGACGTCCAAGTCCTGCTCCATCCGGCGGAGCATCTGAGCGCCGTAGGCACTGCCCAGCGCGTAAGACGGAAGTAGCCGAACGCGCCGCCCGACCAGTGGCTGTCCTGTAAACAGCCATCCCGGTCGTTCGGCACCTCGATGCCCAGATATTCCTTATAAAGCTTCGCCCAGACAGCCGGCACATCTTTTGCTTCCAGCGTGCCGCCGATGAGCTGCTTTTCGATCTCATACCGTACCATGACGTGGAGGCAGTAGGTCAGCTCGTCGGCCTCGGTGCGGATGAGGCTGGGCTGAGCCTTATTGACAGCGCGGTAGAACTGCTCTGCGCTCACGCCGCCCAGCTGCCGGGGAAAGAACTCCTGCACCTTGGGATAGATAGCTTCCACGAAAGGCCGCGACCGGCCAATAAGGTTCTCATAGAAACGGGACTGGCTCTCGTGGACGCCCATTGAGACTCCGCCCGCAAGACAGGTGTACTGCAGGTCATCCCGGATGCCCAGTTCATACAGAGCATGGCCGCCCTCGTGGAGGACAGAGTACATCGAGGATGCCACATTGTGCTCGTCGTAGTTGGTGGTGATGCGGACATCCTTATTGTTGAATTCCAGCGTAAAGGGATGCTCCGTCTCACCCAGACCACAATGGCTGCGGTCGAGGCCCATCACCTCCATCAGATAGTCGGCGAAGTCCTTCTGCTGTGCTGCCGGGTACTCCTGATGAAGGAAGCTGTCGTCGATCTGTGGCTTCTCGCCGATTTTGTGGATGAGCGGCACCAGCCCCTCCCGCAGCGTCGCAAAGAAGCTGTCCAGCATCTTCCTATCCACGCCGCGCTCATACTCGTTCAACAGAGCGTCATAGGGCGCTTTCGAGGCGTCATAATAACCGGCAAAGCGGCGATTGTAGTCTACAAGCTCCTGCAAAACGGGGCAGAACAATGCAAAATCGTCCTGTGCCTTGGCCTTGTGCCAGACGTCGTCCGCCCGGTTGCACAGCTCTTTGTAGGCCATATATTCGTCAGCCGGGATGCGGGTCAGCTGCTCACAGCTGCGGCGCAGTTCCTCCACTTCGCGGCGGTGGACGAGGTCCAGCTCCCCGGCCCGGGCGCTCAGCTCATCCAGCAGCGCTTTCGTCTCGGGGCAGGTCATCAGTTTCTGGCTTTCTCCCGCCAGAATGCTCATGGCCACGCCCCGGCCCTCGGAGGTATCGCTGGGCGCGGTGGTCACGGCGTCCAGATAAAGGAGCTGTCCGCACAGTGGTAGGCGTACAGCTTCTTTGCAGCAATTCCAGTTGCTGCAAGGCGCGTTCTATCTCCATTGTCGTTCTCCTTTTTCTTTGATTTTTATCCCCAACCGAACAGCTTCCGCTTCGGCACCTGAACGGGGTCGGGTATCTCAAACTCGTACCGCTCGGTGGCGTTGATGACCGTCGTGCCGCCCCGGGTGCAGACACGAGGCAGGTTTGCCCCATAATTCAGGTGCATATGCCCGTGGATGAACCACTTGGGCTGATACAGGTCCATCAGATCGTTGAACACCTGAAACCCCTTGTGGGCCTTGTCGGTGCCGTCGTTGAGGCCGGATGCCGGGGCATGGGTCAGCAGGATGTCGATGCCGCCCGCCCGCCGGGCCGCGAGCCAGAGCTTCCGGGCGCGCCGCCGCATTTCAGCCTCAGTGTACTGGAAGGTATCGTCCCTGTTGTACCGATTGCATCCGCCCAGACCCATGATGCGCAGCCCCTTCCAGACATAGACTGCATCGTCCACACAGATGCAGCCACCCGGTTCTGACTCCTTGTAACTGCCGTCGTGGTTGCCGTGGACGTACAGGATGGGGACGGTGGTGAAGTTTGTGAGGTATTCGAGATATTTTTCGGCAGATCACCGCAGGAGAGGATAAGGTCGATGCCTTCCAGCCGCTTGCGGACACTCTCGTCCCAGAGCAGTTTGGACGGCACATCCGAAATCGCAAGTATTTTCACGATGCTTTTGCTCCATTCTTTTCTATCCTTGGGTCTTTGCCTGTTACTGCGGCGTTCCCTTTACGTTGTCCAGACCATTGATGTTTAAAAGGCTGCGGGTCTTGGCGTCCAGTTCGTCGTAGCTGGGCAGTTCGCCCTCCACGCACTCTTCCAGCCAGTCCATCTCCATCAGTTCCTTGGGCGTATAGATGCCGGAAGCCGCATGGTGAAGGGCATGGCCCTGACTGTAGCTCTCGGTCGGGAAAACCTGTATTTCCCCATCGCAGAGCTGGCGCTCTGCCATCTTGAGCAGCTGCATGGTTCCGTCGTTCAGCCGGGTGGGGTATTCCACCCGCTCGGCACCGCTCTTGAGGCCCCACCAGTAGTTGATTGCCCTGCCGCCGGGGGCGCTGTCCCATGTTCCGGCAAACACGGAGCGGACGATCTCGGTGAAGAACACGTCCCACCGCCACTCCGGCAGGCCCAGCGGCTGCAGAACGCCGTCGGGCAGGCGGCGGCAGAGGCCGTAATCGCGGTAGGTGCCTTCCGGCTCCCGGAAGTCCTGACTGTAGAAGACTTCGATGTCTTTCCTGTCAGAGAAATCCTGCGGGTGTGCCGCATCGCACAGACAGGCCCAGCGCAGCACCACCCGGCTGTCGGGCCGGACGGCACGCACGCCCTGAGCAAAGGCATTGATGGCCGCAGGCACACCGTACACCGGGTTTGCAGCCACATAGCCCACCTTGTCGCTGTGGGAGACGATGCCCGCCAGCATTCCCAGCAGATAGGTCACCTCATAGGTGCGGGGGTAGTAGGTGCGCACCAGCGGATGAGGCGCATTGAGGGAACAGTTCAAGAAACGGGTCTTAGGGTGCTGGGCCGCGACCTTCAGGCAGGCGGTGTGCATCCGGGCGCTGGTGGTGAAGACGATGTCCGCATGGTCATGGGCCACCTCTTCCAGCACCTGCTCTGCATCCACCTCGGGGTTGACGTTCTCCCGGCAGCTGACATAGAGCTTATCCGGGAAAGCTTTCACCAGCGCGGCGCGGCCCTTGTCCTGTCCGCGCACCCATGCGCTGGTCTGGGCGTTGTGCTCGTGGAGGAACACCACCCGCAGCTCGCTGGGGCGGGAGCTGAAAATGTTCAGCTTGCTCAGCAGCGGCTCCGAGCTTTGCTTCGGCTCCAGCAGCAGTTCCACAGCGTGGGGCTCTGCCAGAATTTTCACCTCGTCCCAGAGGCGGGCCAGATTCTCCCGCACCTTGGTCGGGGTGGACTCGCAGGCGTCGGCGTAACGGTACACCGACAGGTACACCAAAGCGCGTCGCCCGGCGTCAGGCCCAGTGAGCCGCCGCCCAGCGCATAGAACTGCTGGCTGAACATGGTGTAAAGAGACGAGAAATTCAGCCGGTCGTCGTCCGTCCACACCTCGCCCGTGGCCTTACAGGCCAGCGTCTGCAGCTTTGCATAGCCCCCCAGCCGGGAGAAGCTGACGTAGTTGATGCGGGAAAACTTGTAAAAATCAAGGAACTCGTAATAGAGCTTATTCTCCAGCGTGTCGTTCTTTGCCGGGATGAGCCGGGTGACAGTGCCGGGAATTTTCACGGCCTCATAGTATTTGAGGACGGAGACACGCTTATTGCCCTCCTGCACATAGAATTTGTTCAGGTATTCGAAGGCAATAATAGGGGTGTGGATGCCCTCTTCCAGATGGGCGTCACAGAGGTTCGACCACTTGACTGCAAACTCGGTGTCGTCGTCGAGAAGAGGCATGAAATTGGAGGCAAAGGCGGTGTGGCGTCCGGCGGTCTTGGTACCCACGATGCTCTCGGCCGGGATGTCCACCAGCCCCAGAGGCTCCTGCGCCACGATGTCCACATCGGTGAGGATGTCGTCCAGCACCGCGAGATAAGGCGACTGTCCCCGGGCCACATTGGCCCGATAGGCACGCTGGCCTGCACGCTGGGCGCTGCGGTAATCTTCTATCATAAACAAAACTCCTTCTGCTTTTTCAGCAAGCGAAGAGGGATACTTTCCTCTAAGGGATAGTATAGCATGAAAATCGAAATTATGGGAGACTTTCTCGCCGCAAGGTGTTGCTTTCGCACAAATTTTAAGGTACGATAAAAGAAACACACGTTTCTTGTGAGGTAAGCTATGCTTTGTGAAACTCTTCCCCGGCTGGAAGCCGACGAATATCCCGGCGGTCTGTGGTACTACGAGCCCCACACCTACCAGCCCTACCGCTATGTGCTGGGGCGGGTGGGCCGCCGCCCGCTGGTGTGCATCGGCATCAACCCCAGCACCGCCCAGCCCGGTGCGCTGGACCCCACTCTGAAGAGCGTCGAGCGTCTGGCCAACGCCAACGGCTTCGACAGCTGGATCATGTTCAACGTCTACCCCCAGCGGGCCACCAACCCCAACGACATGGACAAAACGCCTGACCGCACCCTCTGCGACGAAAATCTCCGCTGGCTGCAGGCCGTGCTGGCCCAGACCGAGCCCACCATGTGGGCCGCATGGGGTACTCTGATTGAAAAGCGGGACTATCTGCCCGACCTGATGCGGGAGATGGTTGCCCTGACGCGGGAAAAGAACATCCCCTGGGTGACCTTCGGCCCCCGCAGCAAAAAGGGCCACCCCCACCATCCCCTCTACCTGCGCAAGGACTCCACACCGGAGCCTTTCGATGTGGAAAACTACCTCAACACCTGTTTTGAATGAATCTCTCAGGGAGGGAATTGCATGACACCGGAACGATATAAAAGACTGACAGACTGGCTCGAGGGACATCCCGCCCTGCGGGAGGGCATCATCCTGCTCAACCGCTGGCTCCCCCTCGTGCCTTTCGTCTGCTATCCGGTGCTTCTGGTACTGCTCAACCTCCGGTGGTTCACGATGCTCACCATCGGACGGGCGGCGGCGCTCTTGATTTTATGCAGGTCATTGCCCGGGCCATTCTCGTTCCGGGTCTGGCGTTCTGGCTGGGAACCATCCTGCGGGCGAGGCTCAACTTTCCCCGCCCTTATGAGCAGCCGGGCTTCGTGCAGCTGGTATCTAAGGAGACCCACGGCAATTCCTGCCCTTCCCGCCACGCACTCAGTGCCGCCGTCCTCGGGATGGTGTGGCTCTACTTCTACCCTGCCGTCGGCGTCGTGATGCTGGCCATCGCCGCCCTCATCTGTCTGCTGCGGGTGCTTTCTGGGGCGCACTTCGTCCGGGATGTGCTGGCAGGCGCAGCCTTCGGGCTTACGTTCGGCTTTGTGGGGATGTGGCTGCTGTGAGAAGCCTTTTGCAAAAGCGCAAAAGTTTCAAATTTCTCTTGACAGAACCCCGGGGCTATGGTATTATACTTCTCGCAGCGTGCTTCGACTCACAGCTGCGAACCGTATCAGAACCCAATGGGATAACAACGTGCGCCCGTAGCTCAGGTGGATAGAGCAACTGCCTTCTAAGCAGTGGGCCGGGGTTCGAGTCCCTTCGGGCGCATTGATGTGGTGCCCATAGCGTAGTCGGTTAACGCGCCAGATTGTGGATCTGGAGACCGTGGGTTCGAGTCCCACTGGGCACCCCACTAAAAAGACCCGCGAGCATATGCTTGCGGGTCTTTTTCTATTGTGGGGATGCCCAGTGCAGCCGAACCGACCGCCGCCTGCGGCGGAAACAGGAGGTGAGGCTGGGGCCGCGCTCTGATTTGTCAAGGCCCGCCAGGGCTGCGGAAAAATCAGCAAGCGCAACTCGTGAGCTACTCTCCTCCTCTTCTACTTTATAAACAAACCAAGGCCGCAGCCCAGAACACCTTTCCGTGTTCCACGCTGCGGCCTTTTCGTATTTCTCAGCTTCCCAACTGCTTCAGGATATTGGCGACCTCATCGTTGGAGTAGCCCTCCTTCAGCAGTTCGCTGCGGATGGCCGTATCGCTCCTGCCCTGCCGGTAGAGACGGGCGGCGCTGTAAGGTACGATGGTGCTGCCTCCGGACGACAGCACTGACCCGCTGCCCGAGCCTCCCGAACTGCCCGCACTCTTTGCCCCGGCGTTTGCCGCAGCCTGCTGGGCGCTCTGGGCTGCCTTGGACTGCTTGAGCGCCCATTCGCCCTTTGCGATATTCAGCTTTTCGCTGGTCACATTGTTGTTGAACTCCTGCTGGCGCAGGGTGTCCTGATACTGCCGCTCCGCCTGCTCGTTCTTGTACTTCTGCTGGGCAAGGCTGTCCTGCCGCTGGGTCTCCTGCATCTGCTGGTCCCACGCAGCGTCAGCACGCTCGGCCGCGTAGGCGCGGTCTTTCGCGTACATATTGTACCCGGTGTTGGCCAGCGTACCCATCAGCGAGCCGATGCCGGTGGTCCCGGTGATGGCCAGCTGCACCGCGTCGCCGATAACGCCCAGAATGCTCAGCACATTATTGAACGTCTGCTGGCGCTTGGCGATGGCCTGCTGCTCCTGAGTGGAATAGTAGCCGTACAGGGCGTCCAGCCGGCCCAGATAGTCCTGATAGCGACCATAGTCCTGCTCGTAGGCAGCATTGTAGGCGCTGCCCTTCCGGTCGAGCTGACTGTAATAGTCCGACAGCTCCGCGTTATACTGTGCCTGTGCGTTCTGCTCCTGCGTGTTGAGCTGGTCGATTCGGGTCACGACATCGTCGCCCTCACTGTTGTAGGTGTCCAACGCCAGCCGGTAGAGGGACGGCAGGGCGTCGTTCAGCGCGCCCATCTGCTGCTGGTACGCCTGCTGGGCCACACTGGCCGCATAGCTGGAGCCGTAGCCGCCGGTGAGGGCCGCAGCCTGTGCGGCGGCGTCCGCGCTGGCGTTGCGGGCATTCTGGGTGTACTGCTGGGCATACTGGCGGTAGAGCGGGTCCTGTGCATAGCTGTACTGGAAGCTGTTCCGCTCCAGCAGCTGACCGATGAGGTCTTCGATGCGGCCCTGATAGGTGCTCTCATACTTGCCCGGACGGTTCTGCTGCCAGTTTTTCAGGTCCGCTGCTGCGTTGGTGACGCTCTGACCGGGGGCGTACTCCGCATTTGCCAGTGCATTCTCCACCTCTTTGCGGCTATTCAGTCCCGCCGTGCTGTAGGAGGACTGGACTGCAGGCTGGGCAGCCACATCTTCCAGCAGCTGCTGTTCTTTCTTTTTCTCGGTGCTCATAAATTCTCCTTTCTCACTGGATGCTGTTCAGCCGGGCGCGCAGCGGCTCCGACATATTTTCCACGTCCAGATTGCAGAGCACATATTGTAATTGCTCCTGCATCTGGTATAAGTAGTTACGGATGGCGCGGGCATCCTCCGCGTCCATGTTCTCGCTCAGATGGGGCAGTCCGATCTTCGAAAGTCCCGTGACACTTGCCATGTTCAGTTCACCTCCTGTGCCAGAATGCCGCCCTTCGCGGCGGCGCTCGTCCGGGTCAGGCTGCGCAGGGTGAGCTGACCTCTGCCCTTCAGCCGGAACCGCAGGCTCCCGCACCGCCTCGGCACAAACGGAACATCGAAGCAGCGCCGCCCGTCGGCGGTCAGCTGGGCCAGTGTCTCCCACGCTCCGCTGTCGTAACTCACAGCCACCTCGATGCGGCTCTTCACCTCGGCCTCGAGCCGGAGCGTCAGCCGGGAGAGATACAGCTCTTCCGGGCTGTCCAGCCCGATGTTCCCGCTGACGAGCTCGAAGCTCACGCCGTCCTCGATGCCGCCCGCCTGCTGCCAGTTCTCCTCCCGGTCTGCATCTGCGGCCCAGATGGCCTTTCCGTCCCAGAGATAGAGCTGCCCGCCGCTTCCGGCCATCTCGTAGGAGCAGACATCTTCCTCCTGCCAGAGCCCCCGTTCGGTGTCGTAGACCAGCAGCCGCACGGCCTGGGCTTCGCCGCTGCCTCGCACGAGGTGCAGATAATACCGCCCGTCCAGCGCGCCGCCCAGCGCCGACTTCACGTTCCGCAGCCGGGCCGGGTCGAGGGCCGTCGAGACTTTGGTGGGGATGCTGCCGTCCCAGGCCATCACGCCGTCGGGCGAGAGATAATAAAGCGTCTCGTTGATGACGCAGAGGCTCCGGGCAGCGCCCTTTGCCACTCCCCGGCAGCGCAGGCTGCTGAGCTGGAAATCCGAGGGCTTGGAGCCGTAAAGCTTGTGAAGGGTGTTTTCCTTGAAGAAAAGCGCGTATCCCATACAGGTAGCCGCGCCGGTAAATGCTCCGTCGCTGCCCACGGTCACGGCATAACTGTCGGCGGCAATGCCCCGGTAGGAGAACCAGTTGGTGGGGTCACCCAGCTTGCAGGCGTAGATGACGTTCTCCTTGTTGGAGCATCCCCACACCCGGTTGTCGCACTCGGTCAGGTAGTCCATGTCCGGCACCCGGCGTTCCAGCTCCACCACCTCTGCCGAGACGAACTCCCGGCTGACGCTGCCGTCCAGACTCACCCATCTTACCGCTGCGCCGGTGCGGGTCAGACGGCCATAGAACCACTCGCCGCCCGGGTCGGCCTTGACGCGCAGAGCATCTGCGCCAGCGTCGTAGACGATGCGGTCGCCGTCCAGCTCGTTCCACTGCCCGGCCTGTTCTGCTGCAGAGCCGGTGAGGGTCACAGTGTCCTCTGCCGCAAAGTCTGTTCCCACCCCCTTTGCCGAGATGCGGCAGTAGTCCAGCACCACCGCCGACCAGTTGCCGGACGCCTCACTATATACTTCCAGCGTGCTCTCGCTGCTCCATGGCTTTTCCGGGTCTTCCACCCGCAGAAAAAGCTGGCCGTCCGTCGGCTTGTCGGGTTCAGCAGGGCCGCAGCCACTCACCTCGTAGACCTTGCCTTCCGCGTCGCAGGGTGCAAACTCTACGCTGGTGTTTTGCCCGACCACACCGCGCCCAGAGCGCTCACCTTCCGGCTGGCAGTGTCGAAAGCCAGCTTGTCCGGGAAGATCAGGATCTTCGTTCCGATGCCCACCAGCGTTTTCCTGCCGTTCTCCACGGCGTCTTTCAGGGTCACTTCCATCTCATCCGTGTCGTCCGGCGTGTAGACGAGGTCTCTGCCGCAGACAGTCAACAGGCCGTTCAGGTGATACATCCCGTTCAGGTCTGCTTCCTCCCGCAGCTTCCGCCGGGGCAGACGGGTGCTCAGGGCCGGGAAATTCCGGGCCGAAAAGTTGATGCCCGCGCTGTACTCTGCCTCGGTGCAGCTGTACGTCTCGTTCAGCCCGCCGAACACCCGCAGCATATTCCGGGTGTTTTTCAGGCCGTTCCGGTTCGAAAGTATCATCTTTCTCCCTCCTTACCAACGCCAGCTGCAGCCCCGGGTGGGCAGATTCTTCCGCCGCAGCCACGCGGCCAGTTCGGCTAAGATGCTGTTGTACTGGGCCTGCTCACCGGCGTACCGGTCGTTCTCGCCCAGCGCGGCGTCCGTCATGGCGCACAGATAGTGCGGGTACAGGCTGTCGAAGGGCGGCGGCACCAGCAGCACGTCGTCATCCCGCAGACCGTTGTCCCACGCAATGTCCGCGCCCACGCCCTCCCGGCTGTCGGCGCTGCTGGGCCGGAAAAATTCTCCGCAGCATCCCGTCCACCTCGCACAGCCAGCGCTGCCGGGTGCGGGCCGCGACACGGCTGCCCGGGCGCAGCTCTTCGGCTCGCTCCATCGCTTCTCCTACCGTCATAAAAAGCCTCCTTTCGCTTTTTCCAAAAAGGCCCGGCAGAAGCGGCCTTCTCCGCCGTTTCTGCCGGGCCGCGTTGTCTTATTTTACTGGGCCGCAGTCTCTGCCGCAGCGATGCGGGCGGCGGTGTACTCGTCCTGCTGCTGGCTGTGTTCCAGCACCTCGGCCACCTCAGGCGGCACTTCCACCTCCACGCCCCGGCGGATCTTGTAGTTCACGCCGTTGACGCTCACGAACAGATCGCCCTTGTACCGGCTGTTGTCCTTGAACAGCCGGATGCGGACATTCTTCTTTTCTGCCATAGCTTCTCCTTTCCGGCTGGCTCAGTTTGCCGCCGCAGTGGTGGAATAGCTGGACACGCTCTCGATGCGCACCATGTACTGCTCCACCAGACGCTCGGCGGCGCGCATACCCTTCCAGCCCACAGAGGCGCGCTGGTTCAGCGGATCGTCGCCGTAGCCCAGCTGCTTGACGATGTGCTCCAGGCCGCCGCCTTCCAGCTCGGTGACGCCGTAGGCGTGGGCGCCCAGCACGAGGGTGCCAAAGACGGCCAGACCCTCCGGACAGGTAGCGTCCTTCCAGATTTTCGCCTCGCTGGTCTCGATGAAGCGGATGTTGCCCAGTTTGCCGATCTCGCCGCGGTACATGGTGTCGGGGTCGGCGTACTTGTGGGCCTCGATGAACTCCTTGCAGGTCTTGAGGTCGTAGGCGGCGTAGGGATGGATGATGGCGATGTAGCTGTCGCCGATGGGGTCAGCGTTCATCGCGCCCAGCTGTGCCGCGGCCTGGAAGAACAGCTTCGGGGTCAGGGTGCAGCTCTTGTCCAGCGCCTTGCGGCTGGTGACGGCAGTCTCGGTGCCGTCTGCGGAAAGCTTCGGCGCATAGATGACGTTGGTGCCGCCGGCCAGCACATCGCGGGTGATGCTGTCCATGGTGCGGCCCGCCTGGCTTGCCAGAACGCGGGTGGCCTGTACCACATTGTTGTCGATGGCCGTCATCTGCAGCACATCGGTGAGCGGGGTCCAGCCGCCGTACTGGTGCAGGTCGCTGGTGATGGTGGTCACATTCAGGGTCTGGCCGTTGGGAGTCACGCCCTCGGTCAGTGGGGTATCGGCCTTGGGCAGGCTGTCGTACTTGCGGAACTCAATGGTCTTGCCGCCGTTCTGGGGTACGGGATAGTAGTCCGCGAACTGGTCATGCACCAGACGGGGCTCTGCCTGGTCGATAAGGCGCTTCTCGTAGAAGGTCTTCATCTCGTTGGTCATGGTGCCGGTGGTGTTCTGCAGGCTGGCAGAAGGGTCGGCAAAGAGCTGGAGGTCCATCTTCAGGTTGTAGCTTTTCATGTCATTTGTCCTTTCTGTATCAAAATTTTCAAAAACTGATCTTCACCCCGTGCATCGCACGGCGTTCCAGTGCCTCACGCTGGGCGCGGGTCATGCTGGCCACATCGGCCCGGGTGATGGCCGCACCGCCGGGGCTGGTACCGTTTTCCGCCGGGCGGGCCGAACGCTGGCGGATGCGCTCCACAACGCCCTGCTCCACGGTCTGGGCGGTCTGACGCAGAGCATCGTTGTAGTGGGCCAGACGGTAGGCGTCACCCATCCGCATCCCGGGCAGCTCCATCAGGCGGCGCATCTCGGGGTTCGCCAGCTCCTGCTTGAGCGAAAAATCCGGCATATCCCGGCGAAGCATCGCCTCTTCCGCCGCCCAGCGGGCGTGGAGGGCGCGGACGGTGTTCGCGCCCTCTCTCAGGCCCGGGATGGGCGGGAGCGGCAGCGGCGCAGGGCGTTCGGGCGGTGCAGGACGTTCGGGCGGTGCAGGACGCTCTTCCGGCTCCTGCACTGCCGCCGGTGTCGGCACATCCGAAGCTTCCCGGCCCTCATCCGCCTTCATCGTCCCGGAGGCGATGGCCTGCTGAGCCTGTGCATGGCTGAGGGTAGGAGCGGAGTGGGCGGCGGCATCGCCACCCTCCGAGGCAAAGAGCTGCAGATCCACCATCGACTGTTCTCCCCGTCCGCTCAAATCGGCGAAGCGGACATTGTCCGGGTAGCGTTCTGCCAGCAGAGCAAAGCCCGCCTTTGCAAATTCGAACGCCCCTCCACCCACGGCTTCTGGGGTGCTGCCGCCGTCACGGCCAGACGCGGGCCGTCCGGCTCATCCCATACGCCGCTCCTGGTGCCTTCCTCGCCCGCCAGCAGGGCGCAGAGGGTCTGCATCAGGGTGCTGGCCCCCGCACACACGATGTCCTGCCCGGCGGGGGCATAGCCCGCGTGACCCGAAGCTTCCAGCCGACAGGTGGGGCCTGCCGGGCCGTCCAGCTCGGTGTAGTTTACTTTTATCATCTCATTTCTCCTTTCTGCGTCTTCATCGCCCTCGCCATCGCAGCCGTGCTCAGCTCCTGTGCCGGGCCGCTGAGCTTAGGGGCTTTGGACTTTTCTGCACTTCCAGCAGACCCGTCAGCTGGGCCATCTGGGCCTGCATCCGGGCCAGCTGCTGGGCGAGGGTGCCGTTCTGGCGCACCCGCTGGCGAACCTTTTCGATGCCCTCAAAGTCCATCATTTCCAGCGCCGCCAGCGCGGCGTCGGCGTTGGCCGGGGCGAAAAAGCCCAGCTGATAGCACTCCTTGGCCGTCTCGTTCTGCGACAGGCGGGAGAAGGTGGACTTTTTCTCCGCACTCACCACGATGTCGAACACCGGCTCATGACTGCCCAGCTCCACGCCGCCCACGACTCTTGCAGGCTGGGCGCGGAGCACCTGGCCCGAAAAGCGGACGAACTCGCTCTCGCCGCTCTTGCCGGTGATGCGTAAGATGCGCTCCTCGTCGTAGAACTGCCTCATCAGCTCGATGATAAGGTAGCACTCTTTGGCAAATGCCCTGTAAGCGCTCTTGAGCATATCCCGGCTGAGCTTCGAACCCGCCTCCTGCAAGGCCGCGATGGCCGAAGCTGCCGTCACGCCGCCTGCGGTGCCGCCCTGGGTCATGTCGCGGTTTCCGCTGATCTCCTTCAGCTCCTCGATGCGGCTGTTGCGGTAGCTCAGGCTGTTGCCCTGCAGACCCGCCGTCTGCAACGGCCGGAAGCTGTCGTCGTTCAGGCGCCCCACCACATGGATGATGTCCCGCGACAGGTCAGTCAGCTCTTCCTCATTGACGCCCGCCGTGTCGCTCAGCACATACCGCTGGCGGGACGAGAGCAGGACGTTCTCGTCCATGGCGTGGTTCATCTTGTCGATGGCGGTCTGGCACTCCTTCATCACATCGATGTACCCGAAGCCCGCCGGGCTGTCCTCTTCCATGAACAGCGCGTCGAACACAAAGGGATACTTTCCGTGGTCGTAGAAGCCTCTTTCGGCCAGCGCCGGGTCGTTCTCGCTGGCGTAGAGCACCACGCCATTGCAGAACTTGCAGTAGTGCAGGACGCTCCTGCCCTCGGGGGAGAGCTTTTTGTAGTACCAGTCCACCACGACGCTCTTGTCGCTGGTATCAAGGCCGCCGTCGTGGATGTAATGCGGCACGTCCAGCACGCTGGCAGTGTGTCCGGCCAGCTGGGGCCAGCGGCTTTCCAGCTGAGCCGTGTCGGCCAGACTCAGCGAGAAAAGTGGGGCGACGCCTGAATATCGTCCACGCCCGGTTCCCAGTAGAGCATCAGCAGGTTCATGGGCCGGATGGCGATCTCGCCCACACCGCCCGCTGATCCGAACCCAGACTCGCCCTTTGACTTGGTTCGCTGTACACTTCATAGTCAGCCTGTTTGTACACCTGCTGGAAGCCTGTGCCGCGCCTGTCGTGCGCCTGTGCCGCACGGTTCGGCACCAGGACGTTGGGACTGGGGTAGTTGTCCATCGCGTCGGCATGCTTGTTGGCGAGGAGTTGAACACGGCTGGGGTTTGCCCTCCATCATGGGGTTCTGGTAGTTCTTCCAGTGTCCCATCCGGAACCACAGTTCGTTATCCACCAGGCGCTTGTCCAGCGCGGCCTTGCCCGCCTTGTACCGCTGCAAGATCTGCGCAGCCTCAGCCACCTCTTCCGGCCCGATGGGCAGTTTTGTTGCTTCATCCATAGTATTCGTTTTTCTCCTTCCTGCCCTCTGTTGCAGGGCGCTATCGTTTTCTCCGCCCCCAGCCTCTCCCAAAGGGAGAGCCTTTACACCCTCAGAAACTTCGCCTTCCGATGCAGCTCCAGCGGGTCATCCAGCACCGGCGGGGCCGATGTATGCCGGGGCGGCGAGATGGGATTTTCCATCAGCACATAGCGGCACTCATCGTAGATGTGGTCTTCCTGCCGGGTGTCGATGTCCTCCACATTGCTCTCGTCGTACACGAGGTTCGGGATGGTGCGGATGAAGTGCTTGCAGGTATTGAACACCTGCAGCATCGGCCTGCCCTCGCCGTCAAAATTCAGCCGGTAGTGCATCTGCATCTTGCCCGCCAGACGGGTGTGGTCGCCAGGTACCCAGTGCAGAAAGTTCGGCCCCCGCTCCATCATAGCGGCGATGCTCTCGCCCCGGCTCTCGTCGAAGATGGCCGGGTCGGCGATGCCCTGAATGACTCTGCCCCGGAGCACCGGGTCGTTCTGCTCGGCCTCCCGGATGCGGCGGGCCTGCTCCACCGGGTCGATGCGCAGCCCCTCGTTGGGGCGTCCGGTGCAGCCGTACAGCTCCTTGATGCGGTAGAGCCGCCCTTCCTCGTCCGCCGCGTACCACCCCACCGAGAACGGCTTCGAAAAGCCGAAATCGTAGCCCCGGTAGATTTTCCAGTGCTTCGGATGGTGAACGGCGCGATGACGTGGGTCCACCGCTGGTCTTCGTAGCGGTTCGGGTCGTTCCGCCACTCGGTGAACACCTGCCCCGAAAAGCTGTCCCAGCTGCCGTAGAGCAGCGCCTGCTTTTCGGCCTCCGGCATGGCCGCGAGGCTGGCCAGATAGTCCGGGTCATTTTCCAGAAGGGCGGGGTTGTCGAAGATGCTGGACGGGATGAACACCCGCGCCCGCCGCAGCACCTTTTCGGTGCCGTCCGGCATCCGCACCGGGTATTCCTCCACGATGGGGGTGCCGGGCGGGGCGGGCGTGATGAACCGCGCCTTCACCCAGCCGTGGCCCACCCCGCCGGGGTTGGTGGTGGCCCGCAGATACACCCGGGTGCCGGGGCCGGTGGGGCGGTTGCGGCTCATCATGTAGCTGTACTCCTCCCACTCGAAGTGGGTCAGCTCGTCGAACCCGATGAAATCGAAGGCTTTGCCCTGATAGTTCGTCCGGTCCTTGGTGTACTGCATCGAGCCGAAGTAAATTTTCGCCCCGCTGGGGAAGACCCACACATGGCTCGTGGCATTGTACTGCGCCTCCGGAAAGGCCCGGCGGTAATAGCTTTGACTCTTGTCCACGAGGTCGGAAAGCTGCGGATAGGTTTTGCGGAGGATGAGCGCCCGGTAGTGCGGAATGTGTACCTGCCGCAGCGCCTCGATGACGAGGGCGTCGCTCTTACCGCCGCCTGCCGCGCCGCCGTAAAGTGCTTCCGGCTCCGGCCTCCGCATAAATTCCATCTGCCTCGGTTGAGGCCTCCACACGACGCCCGCATTCTTGTTTTCTGTCGTCATACATCCTCCACCGGCGGCAGCAGCACCACGCCGCACTCCCGCCCTTCTGCGTCCACGCCCTGGTCGTTCAGGGTCTTCGACACGCCCGCCAGATCTTTCAGCACGGCAGTCGCTTCTTTCAGTCCCTTCATGATGCCGGGGTCGGTGCTGTTCTCTCTGCGGGCCGCGCGCTGGCGGGCGTTCAAATCTTTCACCTCCTGCGCCAGCATGGTGCTCAGGGTGTCGGTGGCTTTCCGGAGACTTTCCTGTCCCTTGGCCGCAGCCTGCTTTTCCTGCCCCATCCTGTGTTCTCACTTCCTTTCGTTCTGTCGCTGGCAAAAGGATACCACGCTTTTCTCCGCCGCAGGAGTACATACTTTTGCCCTCAGATTTGTATTTTACTGTATATTTTATCCTATAAGTAATATTTCAAAGCGGCAAAAATCCCTGCCTGTGTTCTTTTCCACAGACAGGGGATCTTTCACTCAATTTTCTGCGCAAAGTCTCCGGGAGACTCTCTGCGTATTTTTACAGGGTTTCCACCCGGTCAAACAGCTCCTTTGCGGCCTCCACAGCCTCCTTGCTGCCGAAGACCACCCTCACGCCCTTCTCCATCCGGGCCGACAGGTCCGCCGCCTCGGCCTTGAGGGCGGCAGCATCCACACTGCACAGGCTCTTGCGCTCGGCGGCAGTCATCTCGTCGGTGATGCCGCAGAAATATTTGCAGTCGGTAGACGCAGCCTCTTCCGGGCTTGCGCGGGGTGTCCAGCTTTGCTGCCGCGCCCACGATGAACTCGTTCATGTCCTTCTCGGTGTAGTCGCGGCCTACCAGTTCTGCCGGCCCCTTTGCGAAAGTCTCATAGCTTTCTTTCAGGTGTGGGTCGCGGTAGGTGTAGAGATATTCGGTGCCGTCGTTCTGGGTCACCATGCCGGTGCCATACGCGCCGCCCACCTCGCGGATGTTGTGCCACAGATACTCGTAGCTCATCACCCGGGCCAGCACCTTCCGCTCCAACCGCCGTTCCATGGGCCAGACCAGCACATCGTAGTTCACGCCGCCGTCGATGATGAAGGCCTCGTTCACCGGAGCTGTCAGCTCCTCAGTGTAGGGCTTTGCCTCACCGCGCTTTTCTGCCGCGAAGGCACTGCCCGGCAGAAGCTTTTCAGGGTATCCAGCGCCGCGTCGCTGCCGTGGAGGCTGACGGTCAGGGCGTTCTTTTTCAGCACGTTCTTCCACAGCTCTTCCATCTTTTTGCCCAGAGCGGTCCAGTCGGCCTTTTCCAGCAGCTCACAGAGATAGTGGTAGTAGCTCACGCCGTTGCAGCGCTCACTCAGTGCGGATTCCACCGAGAAATGTGCCGCCGCCCGCATGGCGGCGAAGGCGTGGCCCTCCCGCAGGAACTTCTGCTCCATGAGCAGCTTCTGCTGGCTTGCCACCCGCTCCATAGCAGCTTCGGCCTGCGGGCCGCTGAACTTTGTCTCATACAGCCACTCACTGCCCAGCTCCACAGCCTTTTCGAGGCTGCGTTCCAGCATACTCATCCCCACGATGAGCTTTGCGTGGCAGGGCCTGCCTTCCTGCCGTCCCGTCCAGCAGTCCATCCACGCACCACTGTTTCCCAGCCAGGTGTTCCTCAGAGTGTTCAGTTCCTGGGCCGTGTGCTTTTCGGTGTCCAGCTCATCAATGACATCCGTGAGCAGATGCAGGCAGGACATGTCTTCCGGTGCCATGCCGCCCAGATCATAGTAAAGGTACAGGTAGGTATTGCCTGCCGAGGGGTGGTGCAGCAGTTCTGCACCCGCCAGCAGCTCCTTGCTGCCCGGTGTCTGCTTTTTGCCCTCGCCGAGGTCGGCGGCTGTCAGCGGATGATCCAGCACCAGCTTGCCGTCGGTGCGGGCGGCGCGCCCCTCTTCCTCTTTCTTGGGCAGGGTCGGCACCTGGATGATCTCCACCGGCGCAGGCGCGAACAGCTCCCGCAGCAGCTCATTGAACCAGCCCTGTTCCAGCTTCTCCCGCAGGGAAGCGAACAGAGCGTTCGTGTGGAGCAGCAGGGCCGGGTCGCCGGTGTGGAGCCAGCCTGTAGATGCATTGATGGCGTCCAGCACACCGTCCGGGATGCTGCCCGGCCGCTCAAGGGAAGCGAACTCGGTGGAGTTGAGGCTTGCCATCAGCAGCTCCTCGGGGATGCCCTTTTCGAGGATGCCGTCCACGGCCTTGCGCACGGCGGCGGCAAATTTGCCCGCCGACTCTTCCGTCGCGCCCCGCAGCACAAGCTCCAAGGTCGGCTGCAGCGTGCTGTCATCGAAGCCCACGTCGATGTCCGCGCCCAGTTTTTCTTCCAGCAGGGCGGCTTTCAGAGGCGCCTGGTTCGTCCCCAGCAGGGCGTCCAGCAGGATCTCCACGCCCAGCTGGCGCTCCCAGTCGCTGAACGCACCGGTGTACCACGCCAGCGCACACTGAGCCTCGTCCGGCTCCGGCTTCTCGGTATAGTACGGAATATTCCGCTTCGCACCGGCCTGCTCGTCCTGCACCGTCAGGCGGGGCGGCTGGCGCTCTTGGGCATACGGCTCAGATACTGCTCGTCGAGAAAAGCCAGCTTCTCGGCCATGTCCATCTTGCCGTAGAGGGTGATGCAGCAGTTGTCGGCGCTGTAGTGGCGGCGGTAGACCCGCACATACTTCTCATAGGTCAGCGCCGGAATGGACGCCGGGTCGCCGCCGGAGACGAAGCCGTAAGCCGTATCCGGGAACATTGCCCGGCTCAGAGCGTTCTGCAGCTGTGCGTCCGGCGTCGCCAGCGCCCCCTGCATCTCGTTGTAGACGACGCCGCTCACCGTGCCGTCTTCGTCCCGGTGCCAGCCCTCCTGCTCGAACACGCCCTTGTCCACCATGGCCAGCGGGCAGAACACCGCGTTGAGATAGACGTCCATCAGGTTCTTGAAGTCCGTCTCGTTGGGGGTAGCGAAGGGATACACCGTCTTGTCCGGGAAGGTCATGGCGTTCAGGAAGGACGCCATGCTGCTCTTGAGCAGCTGCAAAACGGCGACTTCACCGGGTACTTCTCGCTGCCTGCCAGCACCGAGTGCTCGAGGATGTGGAACACGCCGGTGTCGTCGGAAGGGAAGGTGCCGAAGCCGATGCCGAAGGCCTTGTTGTCGTCGTCGTTTTCCACCAGCAGGACAGCCGCCCCGCTGACGTCATGGGTCAGCACGGTCAGCGTTCCGTGCTGTTCGGGGCAGTCCTCGCGCTTGACGAGGGTGTAGCCGGGATATTGTTTCATGGTCTTGCTCCTTTATATTTTTGATTTGAGCTTATTTTACTATGTATTTTTGTAAGGCGCAACTAACGGCGGGTTCATTCTCTTTGTCGCCAAAGAGAATCAGAAAAGCGCCAGCGACCCCTTCAGACCCCAAAGAAGAAGTCGAAGCACAAAAATGCCAGCCGCTTCGCTAAACGCATTTTTGTGCTTCTCCAATTTGCTGCTACGCAGCAGATGTTACGTTATCTCATTCAGGAACGACTTCTTTTTGCACGACACCCTGAACAGCACGAATCCCACGATGAACAGCACGATGAGGGAGCCGACACCCACATTGGCGCTGCCGGTGAGCTGGCTTCCACGCTGACGATCATCGTGCCGAGGAAGGACGCCCCTTGCCGCAGATGTCGAAGAGGCCAAAGTATTCGCCCGACTTTTCCGGCGGGATGATCTTTGCAAAGTGGGAGCGGCTGAGCGCCTGCACACCGCCCTGGAACATTCCCACGATCACCGCCAGCACCCAGAACTGCCACTGCTGGGTCAGGAAAAACGCAAACACCGCGATGCCCGCGTAGGCCGCAATGCACACCGGGATGAGCTTTGCCGAGGGGTACTTGTTCGACAACCGCCCAAAGATGAGGGCCGACGGGAACGCTACGATCTGGGTCACAAGAAGTGCCAGCAAAAGGCCGGTGGTGTCCAGACCCAGCGCCGTGCCGTAGGCCGTCGCCATGTCGATAATGGTGTACACGCCGTCGATGTAGCAGAAGAACGCCAGCAAAAACCAGAACACCTGCTTATCCTCCGGCAGATGCCGCAGGGTATGGCCGATGCGGGCAAAACTCTGCCGGACAGCGTGCTTTTCCACCTCCACATAGTGGAGCTGTTTATAACTTTTCAGCAGCGGCAGGGTCGTGAGCAGCCACCACGCCGCCGTCAGCAGGAGTGCCAGGTTCAGCGCCGTCATCTGGCTGATGCCGATGCTCCCCGCCCCCAGCACAAGACCGAGGCAGACCACGAAGGGTACGCAGCTGCCGATGTATCCCCACGCATAGCCCCGGCTGGACACTTCGTCCATCCGCTCGGGAGTGGTCACGTCGCTGAGCATCGAGTCGTAGAACACCAGGCTGCCCGAAAAGCCCACCTTCGCGATGACGAAGATGACCAGAAACGGCAGCCACGCCGACGCCGCGCCCATGGCGCAGCAGCCCACGATGCCCACGAAAACGCAGAGTATGAAGATAGGCTTCTTGAAGCCCTTCGTATCAGCCACTGTTCCCAAAATCGGGCTCAAAACAGCCGTGATGACGGTCACAGCCGAGCTGGCATAGCCCCAGTAAGCCAGATACTCCACCGAGCTCAGGCCCCCGGCCTCCGCCAGCGCATTGAAGAAAATGGGGATAAGGGTGGCCACCATCAGCACAAAGGCCGAGTTGCCCACGTCGTACAGGATCCAGTTCCGCTCCAAGCTCGTCAGGCGGAATTTACCGCTCTTTTCCATCCGGTGCTCCTCTCAGTTCTCCCCAAACGTATGCTGATACTCCGCCCCAAGCGGCTTGTTCTCTGCATACTCTTCGATGAGCCTTACCGCCAGCGGCACAGCCGTTTTATACAGTTCTTCGAGCTTCTGGCTGCTCTGGACGCATTTGGGGTTCGGCTGCGGGTTTGCCACAAGGCCGTGCATGAACTCATACTTGCCCGCGACGCGCATCCCGGTCAGCACCACCCAGCGCTTGACGGGGTTCGCCGCCTGCAAAAATGATGCACCGTTATCATCCCCTTCATCGCTGCCAGCGTCTCGTCCACCGTGACGCCTTCGTAGAAGGGCGCGATGACCTCGGCCCGCTCCCGGCTGGGTTTGATATGGCTGGCCGTGAAGAACTTTATGGGGTCGAGGCCGTCTTCCCGCATCAGGGCGTTGTCAAACTCCGTCTCGATCTCGCAGTGTCCCACACCGCTCTCCCGGACATAGGCCTCCACATAAGGGTGACAGGTGCTGTCCAGCACGAAGTGGCAGACAAAGCCCAGCGCATAAGCCAGTGCGGCGCTTTTATCCGTTGCATTTTCCACCACGGTGCGGGCGCGGGTGAAAACACCTCGCCCTTCTGCTCGTGCATGGCATTGCCCAGACGGTTCACCGGGTTCGACTGCAGGGCCTTGTAATAAAACATCAGGTCCGGCCCGTGGAGACCTATGTCGTAAAGCTTCCGGTGCTGTTCCAGCGTCGCGCGCAGACCGTCCGGCAGCAGGGCCAGAACATCCGCACCAAAGCGGCGGTGTGCGTAGGTAGAAGGCATGATACCGCCCCTTTCGTTTATTTTCGTAGCCCTGCGGCAGCTCGTTCTTCAGGCCGCGCTCCATCAGGGACTTGACAGCCTCTGCCGCACTCATACCCTTGTTAACGATGGCGTTGACGGTCTGGACGATGGGCATTTCCACCTGATACCGCTCGGCCAGTTCCAGCGCAGCGGGCAGGGCGTTCATGCCCTCGACCACCATGCCGACTTCCTTGACGGCATTTTCCGGGGTCTCGCCCTTGCCGATGAGGATACCGGCGCGGTTGTTGCGGCTGTGCATACTGGTAGCCGTCACGATGAGGTCGCCGATACCGGCCAGACCTGCGAAAGTGTGGACATTGCAGCCCATCGCCACGCCCAGACGGGCGATCTCGGCGATGCCGCGGGTGATGAGGGCAGCGCGGGCATTATCGCCGTAGCCGAGGCCGGTGGAGATGCCGACGCCCAGCGCGATGACGTTCTTCATGGCGCCGCTCAGCTCTACACCCTTGATGTCCTCGTTGGTGTAGACGCGCATGACATTGTTGGTGAAGACCTCCTGCACATAGGCAGCGGCCTCCATATCCTTGCTGGCCGACACGATGGTGGTGGGCAGGTCGATGGCCACTTCCTCGGCGTGTGTGGGGCCGGACAGGGCCACAAGACGCACGCCCTTCGGGCCGCCTTCCTTGCCCAGCTCATCAGCCAGGATTTCGGTCATGGTGTACAGGGTGTCGGGCTCGATGCCCTTTGCCACGTCCACGATGATCTGGCCGTCGGCCACATAGGGCCGGGCCTTTGCCGCCGTGGAGCGGACGAACACCGACGGCACTGCGAACAGCAGGATGTCCTTGTCTTTGCAGACTTCCTCGATGCTCTTGGTGAACCGCAGCTCATCGGGGATCTTCATCTGCGGCAGATTGGGGTGCTTGCGGGTGGTGGAAAGGCTGTCGATCTCCTTCTCGATGGCCGACCACACCAGCACATCATTCCCGCTCACAGTCAGCATCCGTGCAAGGGCCATGCCCCAGGTGCCAGCGCCCAGAATACCAATACGTTTCATCACGTTTGTCCTCCGTATCCGCCGCGCTCCCGTCTGGCGGGGCGTGCGGCCTGTTTGTACCTTTACAGGTCTATACAGTTCTATTGTACCCGAAAGCTTCTGCCTCGTCAACTACTCTGCCGTTCTGCACAAAGTCAGCACCTGTTTTTCATCCATTTCGTCTATACCATGCAATTTTTCGAAACCATTTGCGTTCATTTCCAAATCATGTTATAGTATTCTGGTAGGTTTTGTAGGATTTTCATTTTTTCCTCTTGACTTTGACCCTGCTTTAAGGTATATAATATGTCCACCCACTTGTCCTGTCTGTTTATTCAAATTTTGAAAAGGAGTATCCATGCTGGAAACACTCTTATCCAACCGCACCGTCAGCGTGCTCTGGGAGGCTCTTCCCGCATCCTCTCGGCGGGCCTCACCATGACCATCCCCCTCACCCTCGTCTCGTTCACCTTGGCGATGGTGCTGGCAGTGGCTGTGGCGCTGGTGCAGTACGCCCGGGTGCCGGTGCTGAGCCAGCTGGCCCGGTTCTACATCTGGGTCATCCGCGGCACGCCGCTGCTGGTGCAGCTTTTCATCATCTTTTACGGCCTGCCCAGCGTGGGCATCATGCTGGACGCTTTCCCGGCGGCAGTCATCGCCTTCGCCTTCAATGAGGGCGCATACTGCGCTGAGACCATGCGCGGCGCACTCGAGAGCGTGCCGCAGGGCCAGCTGGAAGCCGGCTACTGCGTCGGCATGAGCTGGTGGCAGATCATGCGCCGCATCGTGCTGCCGCAGGCCCTGCGCACTGCCGTGCCTGCCCTCTCCAACTCCCTCATCGGCATGATAAAGGACACCTCTCTGGCCTCCAACATCACGGTAGCGGAGCTGTTCATGGCCGGCCAGCGCGTCGCCGCCCGCACCTACATCTTCCTGCCCATCTACTGTGAGGTGGCTGTGGTGTATCTGCTGTTCTGTACCGTCATCACCAAGCTGCAAGGGCTGCTGGAGCGCCAGCTCAACGCCCACGGCTTCCAGTAAGAAAGGAGTGTGGCTGTTATGGCAATGTTAGAGATACGCGGCGTCCACAAATCCTTCCATACTTACGCAAAGCCCGGCGTCCATCCCGGCATCTTTGGCCGCGCCCCCAAGCCGACCAGCAGTCTGGACGTACTGCGCGGCGTCGATTTGACGGTGGAAAAGGGCGACGTCGTGGCCATCCTCGGCCCTTCCGGCTCAGGCAAGACCACCCTGCTGCGTTGTCTCAACTTCCTCGAGACGGCGGACGCAGGCAAGCTCACCTTCGACGGCGAGACATTCGACCTCGCCCACGCTGACCGCGCCAGCATCGCGCGGCTGCGCCGCAAGACGGCTTTCGTCTTCCAGAACTACAACCTCTTCCGCAACAAAACGGCCCTGCAGAACGTCACCGAGGGCCTCATCGTCGCCCGGAAGATGCCCAAAGCGGAGGCCGATGCCGTCGGCATGAAGATGCTGGAAAAAGTCGGCCTCGCCGACCGTGCCGACTACTACCCCCGTCAGCTGTCGGGCGGTCAGCAGCAGCGCGTGGCCATCGCCCGCGCTCTTGCCTCCGGCCCCGAGATCATCTATTTCGACGAACCCACCAGCGCCCTCGACCCGGAATTGACCGGCGAAGTGCTGGCCGTCATGCGGCAGCTGGCACAGGAGGGCATGACCATGCTGGTCGTCACCCATGAGATGGGCTTTGCCCGCAACGTCTCGTCCCGCACCGTCTTTATGGAAAACGGCGTCGTGGTCGAGGAAGCCCCCTCGCAGGAGTTCTTCGCCCATCCCAAAGAGGCAAGGACCCGTGAGTTCCTTCAGAAAATTTCCCATACTGAATAAGAAAGGATCATCACCTATGAAACGCAGAACCTTTATTTCTCTCATGAGCGTCATGGCCGCTGCCGGTGTTCTCTCGCTGGCTGGCTGCTCTTCCAACACTTCTGCCTCCACTGCTTCCAGTACCGCTGCTTCTGCTTCCGCTGCTGCCGCCAACAAGCTGGAGACCATCCAGTCCAACGGCAAGCTGGTCATCGCGCTGGAAGGCGCATGGCAGCCCTGGAGCTTCCACGATGAGAGCGACACCCTCGTGGGCTACGACGTCGAAGTCTCCCGCGCCATTGCCGAGAAGCTGGGCGTCGAGCCCGAGTACGTCGAGAGCGACTGGGACAGCCTGTTCGCCGGTCTGGATGCTGGCCGCTACGACCTCGTCTGCAACGGTGTCGAAGTCACCGAAGAGCGCGCCAAGACCTACGACTTCACCACGCCCTACGGTTACATCCACACTGCCCTCGCCGTCCGCAAGGATAACGAGGACATCAAGAGCTTCGAGGACCTTGCCGGCAAGACCACGGCCAACAGCCTCGCTTCCACCTACATGGAGCTGGCCGAGAGCTACGGCGCGACCGTGCAGGGCATCGACACGCTGGAAGAGACCATCCAGCTGCTGACTGCTGGCCGCATCGACGCCACCCTGAACGCCAACGTCTCCTTCTACGACTACCTGAACGTCCATCCGGACGCCGACTTCAAGCTGGTCGCCCAGACCGAAGATGCTTCTCACGTTGCGATCCCTATTGTCAAGAGCGAAGACTCTTCCTTCCTCGACGCCCTCAACAGCGCCATCGACGAGCTGCGCGCTGACGGCACCCTCAAGGAGCTGGGCGAGAAATATTTCGGTCAGGATATTTCTTCCGAGAATTAACTTTTGTTTTGATCGTCAGCAAAGCATCGGAAGTGCATCATGGTCTATCCGTAGGCGAAACCGCAAAGCTTCTGGGAGTCGTCAAAAATATCCGGGAAGAAGATGTTCCCGAGCGCTTCCGTGCCGAACTGCGCGGTGTCCCGGAAAGCAAATAAGAATATTGACGAAGGGGGCAGGTGTCATGCAGCACCTGCCCCCTTTTTGTTATAAATATCTTCCGGTAATACTCTCCGGGTTTTCCTGGATCTCCTCCGGCGTGCCTGTTGCCACGACGCGGCCGCCGCTCTCGCCGCCGCCCGGCCCCATGTCGATGACATAGTCCGCGTTGCGGATGACATCAAGGTCGTGCTCAATGACAACGACCGTTGCGCCGTTGTCCAGCAGGGCTTGGAACACCCGCAGCAGTACCTGCACGTCCAGCGGGTGGAGGCCGATGCTGGGCTCATCGAAAACGAACACCGAGTCAGTCTGGGTGCGGCCGATCTCGCTGGCCAGCTTGAGGCGCTGGGCCTCGCCGCCGGAGAGGCTGGGCGTTTCCTCGCCCAGTGTCAGGTAGCCCAGACCCAGCTGCTGCAATGTCTGCAGGCGCTGGCTCACTGTCTTCATCCCGCCGCAGAACTCAAGGGCGGAATTGACGTCCATATCCATCAGCTGCGGCAAAGAGGCTGTCTGCTCCGCCTCGTTGGTCAGCTTCACGCCGTAAGCCGCCCGCGCGTAGCGGGAACCCCGGCAGTCGGGGCAGACGATGTTCACATCCGGCAGGAACTGCACGTCCAGGCTCACCTCACCGGTGCCGTCGCAGCCGGGGCAGCGCAGACTGCCAGTATTGTAGGAAAAGTCGCTGGCCTTGAAGCCCTTTTGCCTGGCGTCCGGAGATTTGGCATAGAGCTTCCGCAGCTCGTCGTGGACGCCCGCGTAGGTCGCCACGGTAGAGCGCACATTGATGCCGATGGGCGTCGCGTCGATGAGCTTGACGTGCGCGATGCCCTCGGCGCGAATCTCCCGGATATGTGCCGGGAGGGCGCTGCCGTTTATCTTTGCTTCCAGCGCCGGTACGAGGCTTTCCAGCACCATCGTCGTTTTGCCGGAGCCGGACACGCCCGTTACCACGGTGAGCCGCCCCTTGGGAATGTCCAGCTCCAAAGGCTTGACCGTGTGGATGCTGCCGGTGGAGAGATGGATAGCCCCCTCTGCGAACATCTCTCCTTTCCTGGCACACCGGCGCAATTTCGTCTCAGCTTTTCCGGAGAGGAACGGCCCGATCTGGGACTCCGGCTTTGCCTCCAAATCAGCTATCGTCCCTTCGGCAATGACATGTCCGCCCTTAGCTCCCGCTTCCGGCCCCATCTCAATCACCCAGTCGGCCTCTTTCAGGATTTGGGTGTCGTGGTCCACCAGAATGACCGAGTTGCCATCGGCCACGAGGTCGTGCATCACACCGGTCAAGCCCACGATGTTCGACGGATGCAGGCCGATGGACGGCTCATCCAGCACATAGAGCACGCCGGTGGTGCGGTTGCGGACGGCCCGGGCCAGCTGCATCCGCTGGCGCTCACCGGTGGAAAGGGTCGAGGCCGAGCGGTCAAGCGTCAGATAACCCAGACCTAAGTCCATCAGCCGCTTGGCGGTACTTTCGAATGCCTCACAGATGCTCTCCGCCATCGGGCGCATCTCTTCCGGCAGACTGCCCGGCACGCCCTTCACCCACTCCACGAGGGCTTCCAGCGTCATCTGGCAGGCTTCGTCCAGCGAGATGCCCCGCAGCTTCGGCGCACGCGCCGCCGCTGAGAGCCGCGAGCCGTGACACTCGGGGCAGACATCTTCCCGCAGGAACTTTTCCACCCGCTTCATGCCCTTGTCATCCTTGACCTTTGCAAGAGCATTTTCTACAGTGTAGACGGCATTGTAATAGGTGAAGTCCAGCTCGCCGGCCTGATTCGAGTTCCTGGCGTGGTAGAAGATATGCTTTTTCTCTGCTGGACCGTGGTAGACGATGTCCTTTTCCTGTTCGGTCAGGTCGCGGAACGGCACATCCGTCCTCACGCCCATCTCCCGGCAGACGTCTGTCATCAGCGACCACATCAGGCTGTTCCACGGGGCCACTGCGCCGCCGTCGATGGTCAGCGAGTCGTCCGGCACCAGCGACGCGATGTCCACCGTCCGGACGCTGCCTGTGCCGCTGCACTTCTGGCAGGCCCCTTGAGAGTTGAAAGCCAGCTCCTCCGCCGACGGCGCATAGAAATATGCACCGCACTCCGGGCAGACCAGCTCCTTGCCCGCCGCAACAGCCAGCGTCGGCGGGATGTAATGCCCGTTCGGGCAGCGGTGGCTTGCGAGGCGGGAGTACATGAGCCGCAGGCTGTTCAGCAATTCCGTGCCGGTGCCGAAGGTGCTGCGGATGCCCGGCACGCCCGGCCGCTGGTGCAGCGCCAGCGCCGCCGGGACATACAGCACCTCTTCCACCGAGGCTTTCGAAGCCTGGGTCATCCGGCGGCGGGTGTAGGTGGACAGCGCCTCCAGATACCGGCGGGAGCCTTCGGCATACAGCACCCCCAGCGCCAGCGAGGATTTACCCGACCCCGACACGCCCGCAATGCCCACGATCTTGTTCAGCGGGATGTCCACGTCGATGTTTTTCAGGTTGTGTACCTTTGCCCCGCACGAGCATTTTGTCTATCATTTTGGTTTCCCTTCCCTTTGGCTTTTTTTCGCCAGATGAATTCCATGTTCTCTGTTTTAGTATAGCGTATCCTGATGTGTATTTCCACAATGGTCACCAATAAAATGCTATTTGCACCGGCAGCCACAGAAGAGTATACTATAATCAGTAAGGATCTCAAGTTCCTGTACACATGTATCTGACGAGATAAAAGGAGAACGAACATGGCAGTATTTCCAAAAGAATTTGTATGGGGCGCTGCGACTGCAGCCTATCAAATCGAGGGCGGTGCCGTCGAGGATGGAAAAGGCCGGAGCATCTGGGATGTTTTCTCTCACACACCGGGCCGCACCTATCGGGGCGAGACCGGTGATACCGCCTGCGACAGCTATCACCGCTGGCGGGAAGACATCGAACTGCTGAAGTCGATGCACCTGAAAGCCTATCGCTTCTCTGTGGCGTGGACGCGCATCGCCCCCACCGGCGGCACGGACTGGAACGAAAAAGGCTTTGCCTATTACGATGGTCTTGTGAATACTTTGCTGGAAGCGGGCATCGAGCCGTATATTACGCTGTATCACTGGGATTTGCCGCAGGCGCTGGAAGAAAAGGGCGGCTGGCAGAATGAGGACACTGCCCGGGCGTTTGCAGTCTACACGGCAAAACTGGCAGAACATTTCAAAGGCAGGGTCCACCAGTGGTTCACCTTCAATGAGCCTGCCTGTATCGTGAAAATGGGCTATGGGACAGGTGAGCATGCGCCGGGGCTGAAACTCCCGCTGGAAGGGCAGTTCACCTGCTGGCAGAATATCATCTATGCGCACTGCCTTGCCGCGCAGGAGCTCCGCCATACGGACGCCGAAAACAGAGTGGGCTTCGTCTCCACAGGCCGCATCTGCTACCCCGTATCTGAGGCAAAAGCAGATGTGGACGCCGCCCGGGCTCTGACCTTTGCCTGCCCGGACGAGGACTGGGCCTTTACCCACACGATGTCGCTCGACCCTCTGTGCCTTGGCCGCTGGCCCGGACCGGACCTCTGTGGGCCGCAGCTTTCCGCCTGCATCGGTGCTGTGCCGCAATACATCAACGACGCCCTGCCTCTGGGCAGACCGGATATGCTCGGGCTGAACATCTACAATGCCGCGCCTGTACAGATGGGAACGAATGGTCCCTGTTATGTGGAGCGCCCTGCGGATACGCTCACACAGCCATGAACTGGCCGGTAGAGCCGGAAAGCCTGAACTGGGGTCCCCGTTACATCCAGGAGCGGTATGGACTGCCCATGTTCATCGCGGAGAACGGCTTATCCTGCACCGACAAAATCTATCGGGACGGCAAGGTGCATGACGTGGAGCGAATTGATTTTCTGGCGCGCTATCTGGAAAAACTCTCCGAGGGCATTCAGGCCGGTGCCGACGTGCGAGGGTACTTCCATTGGAGCCTGCTGGACAACTACGAGTGGCACAGCGGATACAGAGAGCGTTTTGGTCTGGTGTACGTCGATTACGCTTCCGGGCGGCGCATCCCGAAAGATAGTGCCTTCTGGTATGGCGAAGTTGCGGCGACCAACGGCGGGTCCATCTGACCTGTAAAATAAAAGGCCGGCAGTTTCTCCAATACAGAACGAATATTGCAGCCATATCCAAGATACGTCTTACCCATCCTGCAAATTCTTTTATAATAGCACTGCTGCCTGAAAGCGCTGCAACAAATTCCCATATCAAAAGGGAAGCTTTCCGGTATGGGACAACGACAAATCATTTTATTGGGATGCGAAAGAGACGCCCTCCGCCTGCTTCGGCGCTGCCGGATGGCCCGGCTCCGCTTTTGTCAACATCTGCTGGAACTTCCGGGCCGCCGTGTTCAGCGGGCGGTGATGGTCGTAGACGAGGCAGATAGAGCGGGAAGGAATGATCTCCTGCAGATGCAGCTCGACAAGCTCGCCGCTGGCCAGAAGCTCTTTCGTCATCGGTTCCGGCACGAAGGCAAGGCCCAGCTCACTTTTCACCAGCGTGAGCATCTGGTCGGTGGTGGCGGCCTCGGTGTCGGGCCGGAGCACGGCGTTGTGGTCGAGGAAGAACTGCCGGTAGAAGCTCCGGGTCATGCTCTCATCGCTGAGAGAGATGAGCGGATAGCAGCTCAGTTCCTTCAGCGTCAGGCGCTGGCTGGCCAGTGCAGTGAAGGTCTTTCCACCCACCAGCACTTCATAAAACGGTTTCAGTTCCACCATCTTCAGGCCCTGTTCTACTTCCGCCGGGGTAGAGATGATGGCAAAATCCACTTCTCCGTTCTTCACAGCCTGCACCGCCTGGGGCGTAGAGTGGTTCGAGATGCGCAGCCGGATGCCGGGATACTCGGTGTGGAACGTCCGCAGCTTCTCGGCCAGATAGATGTTCAGCGCCGTCTCCGTCGCACTGATGCTGATGGAGCCATGCTCGAGGGTGGCGCTGGCGCTCAGCTCTTCCTCCGCGTCCTGTATCTGCACCGCCGCCGAGGCGATGCGGGAGTAGAGCATCTCGCCCTCCGGCGTCAGGGTGACGCCCGGTTGGAGCGGGTAAAGAGCACACAGTTCAGCTGGCTTTCCAGCCGGTTCATCGAGTGGGTGATGTTGGGCTGGTTGTTGCCCAGCACCCGCGCCGCTTTCGTAAAGTTCTGATACTTCGCCACATAATAGAAAATTTTGTAGTATTCCCAATCGACGTACATGGGAGCCTCCCCTTTCATACCGGAATCACATTTTTACTTTTTCCCCACCAGCGCCACGGCAACATCATTGACATTCGTGCCAGTAGCGCCGGTCATGATAAGGCCGTCCACAGCTTTCAGTGCATGGTAGGCGTCGTTGTTTTGCAGGGTGTCGAACACATTCCAGCCCTTGGCGGTCAGTGCGGAGAGGGTGTCACCATCCACATAGCCGCCGGCAGCATCCGTGGGGCCGTCGGTGCCGTCACTGCCCACCGAGAACACTGCTGCATCCAGCCCGGCCAGCGCCGGAACCGCTGCAAGGGCCAGCTCCTGATTCCGTCCGCCAAGGCCCTTGCCCGTCAGGTGGACGACCGTCTCGCCGCCTGCGATGCAGGCCAGCTTTTCCCTGCCCGCGTGGGTCCGGACGATGGAGCCAAGGAAGCTGCCCGCCTCCCGGGCTTCACAGCAGAGCTGGTCGGTCAGCAGGACGGGCTCATAGCCAAGCTCCCGGCAGGCGGCAGCGGCAGCGGTGCAAATCTCCCGCACACTGCCAGTGATCTGGGTCGTCACATTGTCCAGCATCTTGGGCGTTTCCTGCGCCAGAAGAACTTTTGCCTGTTCCGAGAGCTTCAGGTGATACTTCTCCGCAATGGCAAGCGCCTGTGCGCAAGTAGAGGTGTCCGGCACCGCCGGGCCGCTGGCTATCATATCCAGCGGGTCGCCCAGAATATCGCTCAGCACGATGCTGAATACCTGAGCCGGGGCGCATGCCTGCGCGAACCGCCCGCCCTTGACGCCCGAAAGCCGTTTGCGGATGGTGTTCATCTCCACGATGTCAGCGCCACTGGCAAGGAGCTGGCCAGTGATGTCCTGCAATTCTGTGCCGGGGAGCAGCGGTTTTCAAACAATGCACTTCCTCCGCCGGAGAGCAGAAACAGCACGGTATCCTCCGCCGCCAGGCCGCGCACCAGCTCCAATGCCTTCTCGGTGGCCGCAAAGCTGTTCTCGTCCGGCACCGGATGTCCCGCTTCATAACAATTTACTCCCAGAATTTCGCCCCTGACGTGCTTGTATTTGGTCACGACCACGCCGCCGTCCACACGGCCCAGCGCTTCCACCGCCGCGTGTGCCATCTGCCATGCGGCCTTGCCCGCTGCGACCAGCAGCACCCTGCCGCCCTTGGGCGCAAAGGCTTTCAATGCGCGGCGGACAGCTTTGTCCGGCAGGACAGCGTTCAGGCTGGATGCGATGATGGCATCGGCATCCTTTCGCAGAGTCGAGTTCATAAAACAGACCTCCTTGTGGGGTATGATTTACAGCAGACCGGCTTCGGTCATGGTTTTTACAAAGCCCCGTCTGGCCGGGCCGTCCAGAATCATTATACAGCAAGACCGACGTTTCGGGAATACTTTCGGCAATGGTTTTGAAATTGCTGTACAGCTCGACATCACGGACTGTACCTTCCTTAGTTGGGTCTTGTATCTGATTTTTATACTCGCTCTCTACGAAATACCAGGATCTTGTTTACAAACATCCCCCATGCAGCCGCCGGATCACCTTAAATGCGACCTCATGTTCTGTTGTCAGCGGTTTTTCAACGCGAAGAAAACAACACCACTGGTCGGACAGGTGATCTCTGCCTCCACCTCCGCAGTAAACGGGTCAAGGATCACGCCCATTTTCTGACCACACTCCACTTCCTGTCCCGGCTCCACGAAGCGGCGGAAGATCCCGCCCGCCGGGGTGAGTACATTTGCCATCTCGTTTTCCTGCACGACGGTGGACAGATACCCGCTGTGGCAGTGGTATCGCAGTAAACCGACCCGGCTGAGATACCGCAGCACGGCAGCAACGGCTTCCTGTGCGCTCTGCTCGTCAGCTTCGTCCGTTTCCTTGGTATAAATGCTGAACGCATTGGTCTCCCAGATCTGCCAATTATAGTTCAGCGTCGTCGTATCAATGGGGGCCGGTTTACGCATGACCACATAAGGCAGGCCGAACAGATTGCCCAGGCTGGCCGTCTGATAGCCGGTGTTCATAATGCGAATGTGCGGAACAAAGTCACCGGGCAGATAGAAGGACGCAAAATGGATATGCCCACACGCAGGACAAGCCCCGGTTGGAGCTGACCGAGAAGATCGAAGCGAACTTCTATTCCCAAGACCTGACCCCGGCAGCACCTCAGCCCCGGCAAAATGAAAAGCCGGCGGCAACAAAAATCTCCGGTAAAGAGATCCTTGAAGCCATCCGGCTGATGAATGCAGACGAACGCAAAGAGTTGACGAGATCCTTGTTCGCTTAACATCTCTTCTTTTTATGAAAAGGAAAGCAGGCTGTGCAAACCTTGCGCAGAAAAGCCCCCGATTCGGGCAAATGTGCAAACGGTGTGCAGAAAGTGTACAGCCGCTTTTCTACATAAAGAAAGAACGTCAAATCTTACGAATTGACGTTCAATATCTGGTGCACCTCCAGGGACTCGAACCCTGGGCCCACTGATTAAGAGTCAGTTGCTCTACCAACTGAGCTAGAGGTGCATATGGTGACCCGTACCGGAATCGAACCGATGTTAAAGGCGTGAGGCCTCTGTCTTAACCGCTTGACCAACGGGCCATATAAAAGTCGGCGACTACCTATTTTCACAAGCCGTTTCCAGCTAACTATCTTGGGCACGAGTGAGCTTAACTGCTGTGTTCGGAATGGGAACAGGTGGAACCTCACCGTCATCGTCACCGACCATATGACTGACACAGTATATCACATTTCTGTGTATCTGTCCAGTATTTCTTAGAAGGACGTGCCTTCAAAACTGAATAATCACTGCTACTTCTCGTTGACTTGAGATACTCAAGCGAATTGTGGTCAAGCCCTCGACCTATTAGTACACGCTTGCTGAATGGATCGCTCCACTTACACATCGTGCCTATCAACCTTGTAGTCTTTAAGGGGTCTTACTTGTTTAAAACAATGGGACATCTTATCTTTGGGTCGGCTTCACGCTTAGATGCTTTCAGCGTTTATCCGATCCGTACGTAGTTGCCCAGCTATGCTCCTGGCGGAACAACTGGTGCGCCAGAGGTACGTCCGTCCCGGTCCTCTCGTACTAGGGACAGCTCCCATCAAATATCCTGCGCCCACGACAGATAGGGACCGAACTGTCTCACGACGTTCTGAACCCAGCTCGCGTACCGCTTTAATTGGCGAACAGCCAAACCCTTGGGACCGAATACAGCCCCAGGATGCGATGAGCCGACATCGAGGTGCCAAACCTCCCCGTCGATGTGGACTCTTGGGGGAGATCAGCCTGTTATCCCCAGGGTAACTTTTATCCGTTGAGCGATGGCATTTCCACTCACATACCACCGGATCACTAACTCCAACTTTCGTTACTGCTCGACCCGTCAGTCTCGCAGTTAGGCTCGCTTCTGCGTTTGCACTCTTTGCTTGATTTCCGTTCAAGCTGAGCGAACCTTTGAACGCCTCCGTTACTTTTAGGAGGCGACCGCCCCAGTCAAACTGCCCACCTAACAATGTCCCCCGACTCGATTCAGAGCCGCAGGTTAGAATTCCAATATCGCAAGGATGGTATCCCAACGGCCACTCCGCAACCGCCAAAGCGATTGTTTCCCAGTGTCCCATCTATCCTGTGCATGCAACATCGAAACCCAATATTAGGCTACAGTAAAGCTCCATGGGGTCTTTCCGTCTTGTCGCGGGTAACCGGCATCTTCACCGGTACTACAATTTCGCCGGGCGGGCTGTTGAGACAGTGCCCAAATCATTACGCCTTTCATGCGGGTCAGAACTTACCTGACAAGGAATTTCGCTACCTTAGGACCGTTATAGTTACGGCCGCCGTTCACTGGGGCTTCGATTCAATGCTTGCACATCTCCTCTTAACCTTCCAGCACCGGGCAGGCGTCAGCTCGTATACGTCATCTTTCGATTTAGCACAAACCTGTGTTTTTGGTAAACAGTTGCTTGGGCCGATTCTCTGCGGCTCTATTGCTAGAGCACCCCTTCTCCCGAAGTTACGGGGTCAATTTGCCGAGTTCCTTAACAACCCTTCTCCCGTTGGCCTTAGAATCTTCTTCCTACCTACCTGTGTCGGTTTGCGGTACGGGCACCTCAGAAATACACACAGCTTTTCTCGCCATCTTCCATCTCAGACTTCGGTACTAATTTCCCTCGATCTCTACCGGAACCAACACCCGGCTCTGAGACTTCAAATGTGTCCCTGTGCTTAACTCTTTTGGTGGTGACGGAATCTCTACCGTCTGTGCATCGGCTACGCCTTCCGGCCTCACCTTAGCTCCCGACTAACTTGGAGCGGACGAACCTTCCTCCAAAAACCTGAGGCTTTCGGCCATGCAGATTCTCACTGCATTCGCGCTACTCATTCCGGCATTCTCACTTCTATACACTCCACAGCCACTCACGCTACTGTTTCTCCGCGTATACAACGCTCCCCTACCCAATCCATTACTGGATTGCCTAAGCTTCGGTGTCAGGTTTAGCCCCGTTAAATTCTCCGCGCAAAGACGCTCGACCAGTGAGCTATTACGCACTCTTTGAATGAGTGGCTGCTTCTGAGCCAACATCCTGGTTGTCTGCGTATCTTCACATCGTTTTCCACTTAACCTAACTTTGGGACCTTAGCTGTAGATCTGGGCTGTTTCCTTTTGACAATGACATTTATCTGACACTGTCTGACTCCCAACCATCAATACTCTGGCATTCTGAGTTTGATAAGCTTCGCTAACCTCTCGGCCGCTAGGCTATTCAGTGCTTTACCTCCAGGTATCTAACTTGAGGCTAGTCCTAAAACTATTTCGGGAGAACCAGCTATCTCCGGGTTCGATTGGAATTTCTCCGCTACCCACAGTTCATCCGCCGCCTTTTCAACGGAGGTCGGTTCGGTCCTCCATGGAATTTTACTTCCACTTCAACCTGACCATGGGTAGGTCACCCGGTTTCGGGCCCATTATATGCAACTTAACGCCCTTTTCAAACTCGCTTTCGCTTCGGCTTCAGTCCTTAAGACCTTAACCTTGCTGCATATAATCGCTCGCCGGACCGTTCTACAAAAAGTACCCTATCACACTTTGACGTGCTCTAGGTGCTTGTAGGCACAGGGTTTCAGGTTCTTTTTCACTCTCCCGGGGTGCTTTTCACCTTCCTTCACAGTACTATACGCTATCGGTCACTGGGTAGTATTTAGGGTTGGAGGGTGGTCCCCATCTTCCGACCAGGTTTCACGTGTCTGGCCGTACTCTGGAAATCGCTCAGCTCTCGTCGCTTTCATCTACGTGGTTCTCACACTCTCTGACCGGCCTTCCCATGCCGTTCGATTAGCAACTTAAGTCTTAAATGCGTACCCCGAAGGTATTTCTACCTTCGGTTTGCCCTCTTCCGCGTTCGCTCGCCACTACTTACGGAATCTCGTTTGATGTCTCTTCCTCGCCCTACTTAGATGTTTCAGTTCAGGCGGTTCCCTCGATGTACCTATTTTGAATTTCAGTACAACGTACCTGAGTATGAACCCAGGTGAGTTTCCTCATTCAGAAATCTCCGGATCAATGCTTATTTGCAGCTCCCCGAAGCTTATCGCAGCTTATCACGTCTTTCATCGGCTCCCAGTGCCAAGGCATTCGCCCTGCGCCCTTGTTCGCTTGACCATATCAAACGTTCTTTCGAGATTGGCTTGTATCCTCTTGATTCTCTTGCCAACGAAGATTATGTTACCCTTCCTTTTGAAATTGTAATATTTCTTCAAAAAGAACTTACTATAATCTTTGTTTCGCAGTTATTATTCAGTTTTCAAGGTACGTCTTGGTGATGCTCCTCAAATCCCGGTCTCCCGAAACTTCGATTCTCATCACATGGTGGGCCAAAATGGACTCGAACCATCGACCTCACGATTATCAGTCGTGTGCTCTAGCCAGCTGAGCTATTGGCCCATGTGGTGGAGATTAAGGGAATCGAACCCTGACCCCTGCTTGCAAAGCAGGTGCTCCCAGCTGAGCTAAACCCCACTTCAGGTTTTGAGTTCCCTTTTCAGGGCCCTCAAAATCGAACAATATCTAATCAACTTGTATCTATCACCTGTTCCAGGAACAAATCATCTTCGATGTTTTGCTCCTGCCTGACTCCTTAGAAAGGAGGTGATCCAGCCGCAGGTTCTCCTACGGCTACCTTGTTACGACTTCACCCCAATCACCAGTTTTACCTTCGGCGGCGTCCTCCTTACGGTTAGACTACCGACTTCGGGTCCCCCCGGCTCTCATGGTGTGACGGGCGGTGTGTACAAGGCCCGGAACGTATTCACCGTGGCATGCTGATCCACGATTACTAGCAATTCCGACTTCGTGCAGGCGAGTTGCAGCCTGCAGTCCGAACTGGGACGTTGTTTCTGAGTTTTGCTCCACCTCGCGGTCTTGCTTCTCTTTGTTTAACGCCATTGTAGTACGTGTGTAGCCCAAGTCATAAAGGGCATGATGATTTGACGTCATCCCCACCTTCCTCCGTTTTGTCAACGGCAGTCTGGCCAGAGTCCTCTTACGTAGTAACTGACCATAAGGGTTGCGCTCGTTGCGGGACCTAACCCAACATCTCACGACACGAGCTGACGACAACCATGCTCCACCTGTCTCCTTGCTCCGAAGAGAAATGCTGTTTGCATCGTCAAGGGATGTCAAGACTTGGTAAGGTTCTTCGCGTTGCGTCGAATTAAACCACTCCACTGCTTGTGCGGGCCCCGTCAATTCCTTTGAGTTTCAACCTTGCGGTCGTACTCCCCAGGTGGATTACTTATTGTGTTAACTGCGGCACTGAAGGGTCAATCCTCCAACACCTAGTAATCATCGTTTACAGTGTGGACTACCAGGGTATCTAATCCTGTTTGCTACCCACACTTTCGAGCCTCAGCGTCAGTTGGTGCCCAGTAGGCCGCCTTCGCCACTGGTGTTCCTCCCGATATCTACGCATTCCACCGCTACACCGGGAATTCCGCCTACCTCTGCACTACTCAAGAAAAACAGTTTTGAAAGCAGTTCATGGGTTGAGCCCATGGATTCACTTCCAACTTGTTCTCCCGCCTGCGCTCCTTTACACCCAGTAATTCCGGACAACGCTTGTGACCTACGTTTTACCGCGGCTGCTGGCACGTAGTTAGCCGTCACTTGTTGAGTACCCGTCATTTCTCAACAACAGGAGTTTACAATCCGAAGACCTTCTTCCTCCACGCGGCGTCGCTGCATCAGGCTTGCGCCCATTGTGCAATATTCCCCACTGCTGCCTCCCGTAGGAGTCTGGGCCGTGTCTCAGTCCCAATGTGGCCGTTCAACCTCTCAGTCCGGCTACCGATCGTCGCCTTGGTGGGCCGTTACCTCACCAACTAGCTAATCGGACGCGAGGCCATCTCAAAGCGGATCACTCCTTTTCCCTCTGCTCGATGCCGAGCCGTGGGCTTATGCGGTATTAGCAGTCGTTTCCAACTGTTGTCCCCTCTTTGAGGCAGGTTCCTCACGCGTTACTCACCCGTTCGCCACTCGATTTGAAGAGCAAGCTCTCATCTCGTTCGACTTGCATGTGTTAGGCGCGCCGCCAGCGTTCGTCCTGAGCCAGGATCAAACTCTTTATAAATGATATTTATCACTTAAAAGTGTTAAATCTTCTTCGCTCAGCACGCAATCGCTTGCGTCCTGTGAATTACTTTGAATTGTTTAACGTGTTTTTCCAACACGAAAATAGGTTCCGTTACAAGTTTTTCGATATTGTTCAATTTTCAAGGTCCTGTAGCGCCTCAGCCAAGCGGCTGACAGCTTATTTATTTTACCACCGAAGTGCCAGATTGTCAAGCACTTTTGAAGATTTTTTGAGGTTCTTAGGAGAACCAATCGACTCTTCGTACTTTTCCTGTCACTTTTTGAGGTGTTTGTGCCAGACGTCCGCCTGACAGTAATGTATTTTAGCACAGACCCCTCAAAAAGCAAGTCCTTTTTCACTTTTTTGAATTATTTTGCGGTTCGTCCTTTGCCCAGTTTTTCTCTCAGATTTGGCCGCTCTGTCCATCATTCGTCCAACAGCCTGTCCCGCATCACCTTTAATATCTTGCGCTCCCGCCGGGAGATCTGTACCTGTGTGGTATGGAGCAGTTTTGCCGTATCGCTCTGGGTCTTGCCCCCATAAAAGCGAAGCTGGATAATAAGTCTGTCCTATTCGGGCAGGCTCTTCAATACCTCCGCCAGACCTATCTTATCCGCAAGCTCTTCCTCCGGCGACTCTACCGGAATATCCATCTGACGGTCGCCCTCTTCCCGGTTCTCCGGAGTCAGACTCAACGCAGGCTGCGCCGCCTGGATAGCCAGTGTGATATTCTCACGCTTTCTCCCAGCTCCTCTGCCAGCTGCGACAGAGTAGGCTCTGTTCCGCAAAGCTTGCTGTGATGCTCCCGGGCCGCATTGATGCGCAGGCTCAGCTCTTTGAGTGACCGGCTCACCTTTACGGTGCCGCCGTCCCGAAACAGCTTTTTGATTTCGCCCAGAATGACCGGCACGGCGTAGGTGGAAAAACAGACGCCACGCGACTCATCAAACCCGTCATACTTTTACCAGCCCCATACACCCGGCGCTGTAGAGGTCGTCGTATTCAATGCCTCTCCCCCGGAACCGTCCGGCACAGGAATGCACCAGTCCCAGATTCTGCTCGATGAATGTGCTCCGCCGGGTCTTGTCCGTTACCATTGCGACGCCCTCTTTCTCTTTATTATGTAGAGCGCTCATCCAGACGCTTGGTCAGCACCACCCGCGTCCCTTTCCGGGCTGAGAGGACACCTTGACCTTATCCATAAAGCTCTGCATCACCGCAAAGCCCAGACCGGAGCGCTCTTCCGGGTTGCCGGTGGTGAAGAGAGGCTCCATGGCCTTTTCGACGTCCGGGATGCCGATTCCCTTATCCGTCACCGTTATCTTCACCAGCCGCTCCGGGTAGACGGCGATGCTCAGGGTCACGGGACCGATGGCATCCGGGTAGGCATGGACGATGCAGTTGGTCACTGCCTCGGACACCGCCGTCTTGATGTCGGCCAGCTGCGGCACGGTGGGGTCATACCGAGCCAGAAAGGCCGCCGCTGCGCCCGGGCAAAGGCCTCGTTGGCACTGAGCGAATCAAATTGGATCTTTGCACTGTTTTCCGCTTTCATTTATACCCCTCCTGATACTTCCCCGCCCGGCTCGGTGCAGGGGATGCTTGCAAGCTGTAAGACCCGCCGGAGCTGTTCCGGCGCGTGCTGGATGCGCAGACTGCCGCCCAGCGTCCGGGCGCAGCGCTGCCGCCCCAATATCAGCCCGATGCCCGACGAATCCATGAACCCCACTCCGCCGAGGTCTATCACCAGAATGCGCGGGCTGCGGGTGAGCAGGGCGTCGTCCAGCTGGATGCGAAGCCCCTGCGCCGCGTCGTGGTCGATTTCGCCGGCCAGATAGGCGTAGAGCACATCGTCCGCCGCGCTGAAGGTCACTGTCGCCATATCCTCATCTCCTTTTTTCTGGCATAAAGAAAAGACCTGTACACCTTTTCAGTGTACAGGTCTTTCGGGTTATTTTTTAGAGAACGGTGTCGCTCAGCGGTTCTCCAGCAGCTTTTCAGAAGCTATTTCGTAAGCGGGGTGCACCGAATGACGAGAATTTTTGCCCGCAGACAAGGCGATTTTCCGCTGCAATCCTTGGTGGATTGCAAGGGAAATCAACGCAGTATGCAGGCAAAAAGGCCGTTCAGACGGTGTGCAATGCTTATGAAAATAGTTTCAGGGCCTCAAGGGCGATGGCCTCACTGCCGCAGACCAGCAGGCCGCGGCGGCTGTTGGCTTTCGCCTGCTCCACGGCCTCGGCCAGCGTCGGGCAGAACACCGCGTCGAAGTGATACCGTGCCTTTTCGGTCAGGCGCTCTGCCAGCGCCGCTTCCGTTCCCGCCGGGGCGACAAGGAAGACTTTGTCGAAGGGGTTCTCGCCCATGCCGGGCATAGTGCTCTTGTCCTTCTTCTGCTCTTCTGAAGTCAGTCCGGTCCCCAGTGCGGCAAGGAACGACTCCGCGCCTTCCTCTTCAGTCAGGCCGATAACGGCGCTCATATGGCGCACTTTCGCCATATTGAGGACGCGCAGAAGGGCTGCAGCCTGCTGCGGAGTACGGCAGGCGTCGAGGATGATGAGGGGCTTCTGGGACAGGACGCGGATGCTGCTGCGGTTCTCCACAGCGGCAAGACCCGCCAGAATGGCCTCATCGGGGATCTCAAAGCCCTTGCGCCAGAGGGCCAGCGCCAGCTCGACCGCGACGGCAGCGTTGCCCGCCGCGTGACGGCCCAGGAAGGCCAGCGGGCGGTGTATCCGCCGTAGTCCACCTTACTGGTGAACTTTTCCGCCTCGAGGAAGGTGATGTCCTCGGCGTCGGGGACGACGAGCTCACACTCGGCCTTGGCCGCCGCCACCACCAGCTCACTCAGAACAGCCTTCGGCTGCTCCGGCGCGGTGACGCAGACGGCGTCCTTCCGCATGACGCCTGCGGCCAGTGCGGCCAGACGCTCCACCGAGCGGCTCACGCCGTCCGGGCCGATGGCCGTGACGGCGCAGACCGGCATCTGGGGCAGGGCCGATGCCAGACCGGCATCCGGCAGCTCCACCACAGCCAGCTTGCAGCCCGCCGCACCAAAGCAGCGGGCTGCCGCCGCCAGCTCTGCCGCCTCACGGGGCAGAGCCTTTGCGGCATTGAGAGCCTCGGCAGCCTGACAAAGCAGCACCGGGTCCACCGACACGCCGCCGATGGCGATGCGGGCCGACAGCGGCTCACAGCCGGCGCGGTAGAAGCCGACGTGGAACGCCGCCTCCCGCAGGATAGCCGCCAGCAGACCGGCAGCAGCGGTCTTGCCCGCCGTGCCGGCCACACCGACGAACTGCACCTTCTGGACATCCGCCGTCAGGGCAGCGCGCAGCTCCTCCGCCGGGGCAAAGCCCTCGGGCAGAGAAGAAAAATATTCGTTTGCCTGTTCGATGGTCATTGCGTCAATCCTCGTTTCGATGTTTGTAGAGCAGCCAGCACATCCTGCACAGGGCCAGACAGAACAACCCCACCAGAATACCGGCCAGCGCGCCCGAAAATCCAGCCAGACGTCGGTGAGCTGGCTGCTCCGGCCATCGCTGAACATCTGGATGGTCTCGTCCGTCAGAGCCGTGAGCAGACCGCCCAGGATCGGCCACGAGATGTGAACGAAAAAGTGCCGGGTATAGACCCGCAGGCAGAGAGTGAGCAGGAAGCCTTCCAGCGCATACTCGCAGAAATGTGCCAGCTTGCGCACGATGTGGTCTGTCAGATGGTTCGCCACGCCGGGCATTCCCAGACGGGTGAACACCTTTTCATCAGGAGCAATACTCGTCCGCTTGCCGATTCCGAGACGTCACCGATCTGCATGGAGTTGGAAAAGATGAAGACGATGCAGGCAATGAGCGCGAAGGTAAAGATGACTCGTGCCGCAATGAGCCAGGGAGAAGTTTTTTGCATATCAGGACCCGTTTCCCGCATCAGCCCAGGGCCTTGATGCTCTGCTCAATGTTGGCAAGCTTATCCTGGCTCTTGGCGTGCTTATTGCGGATGTCCTCCACCAGAGCGGCGGGAGCGCGCTCGACGAACTTGGGGTTGTTGAGCTGGTTCTCGAACATGGCCAGTTCCTTCTCGGCCTTGGCCTTTTCCTTGTTCAGACGGGCCAGCTCCTTGTCGCGGTCGATGAGCTCCATCATGGGGATGAAGCCGCGGGCGGCGTGGGTGGACACCTGCACCATGCCGTCGGTGCTGCCCTCATACTTTCGGTGAAGGTCACATCGGTGGCGAAGGCGAACTTTGCCAGATAGACCTCGGCGCTCTGGAAGGGAGCCGGGTCAGCCGTCTCGATGATCATGCTGGTCTTCTTGGCGGGGTGGACGTTCATCTCGGTGCGCATGGTACGCACAGCCTTGATGTAGTCCATCACCTTCTCGAAAGCTTCGTCGGCCCAGTTGTGAGCTTCATCGAAGGTGGGCCAGCTCTGGGTCATGATGGTCTCGGCAGAGCCGGGCAGAGCCTGATACAGCTCCTCGGTGATGAAGGGCATGAAGGGGTGCAGCAGCTTGAGGGCCTTGTCCAGCACATACACCAGCACGCGGCGGGCAGTGTCGGCCTGCTCGGCGTCGCCGGAGTTCAGGCGGGGCTTTGCGATCTCGATGAACCAGTCGCAGTAGACGTCCCAGATGAAGCTGTTGATCTTGGCAGCGGCCAGACCCATCTCGTAGTGGTCGAGGTTGTCGCTCATGGCGCCGGCCACCTGATTGAGCTTGGTCAGCACCCACTTATCGCTCATGTCCAGCTTATCCTCGCTGGGCAGGCCGGGCTGGAAGTCCTCGGGCAGGTTCATCAGCACGAAGCGGGTAGCGTTCCACAGCTTGTTTGCAAAGTTGCGGGCAGCCTCCACCTTCTTCTCGCTGTAGCGCATGTCGTTGCCCGGGGTAGAGCCGTCCACCAGCATGAAGCGCAGTGCGTCAGCGCCGTACTGGGCGATGACTTCCAGCGGGTCGATGCCGTTGCCGAGGCTCTTGGACATCTTGCGGCCCTGGCTGTCGCGGACGATGCCGTGGATGCAGACGGTGTCGAAGGGAGCCTTGCCGGTGTAAGCCAGACCGGAGAAGATCATGCGGCTGACCCAGAAGCCGATGATGTCGTAGCCGGTGACGAGGGTGTTGGTGGGATAGAAATACTTGAGGTCTTCGCTCTCCTCATTGGGCCAGCCCAGAGTGCTGAAGGGCCACAGAGCAGAAGAGAACCAGGTGTCGAGGGTATCGGGGTCCTGGGTGAGCCTGGTGCCGCCGCACTTGGGGCAGGTGCAGGGAGCCTCTTTGGCAACAACGGTCTCGCCGCAGTCGTCGCAGTACCAGGCCGGGATCTGGTGGCCCCACCACAGCTGGCGGCTGATGCACCAGTCGCGGGTGTTCTTCATCCAGTTCATATAGTTCTTGGTGAAGCGCTCCGGCACGAACTTGATCTCGCCCTTCTCCACGCTCTCGATGGCGGGCTTGGCCAGAGGCTCCATCTTGACGAACCACTGCTTGGACACCATGGGCTCGATGGTGGAGTGGCAGCGGTAGCAGGTGCCGACTTCGTGCTTCAGGGGCTCTATCTCCTTCAGGAAGCCGCCCTCCTTCAGGTCAGCCAGGATGGCCTTGCGGGCCTCGAGGGTTGTCATGCCGGCATACTTGCCGCAGTCCAGCACATGAGGCTCGTTGACGGTGTTCTTGCCTGCAGCAAACAGAGCGTCGGCAGCCGCCTTATCGGCGGCGCCGGTCATGCGACCGTCGTAGGTGAAGACGCGGACGATGGGCAGGTCGTGGCGCTTGCCGACCTCAAAGTCGTTGGGGTCGTGGGCGGGGGTGATCTTCACGACGCCGGTGCCCTTGGTCATGTCGGCGTGCTCGTCGCAGACGATGGGGATCTCCTTGTTCAGCAGGGGCAGGACGACATGGCAGCCGTGCAGATGAGCATAGCGGGGGTCATCGCCGTTGATGGCAACAGCGGTATCGCCCAGCATGGTCTCGGGACGGGTGGTAGCCAGCTCCAGCATTTCGCCGGTCTCCTTGACGGGGTAGAGCAGATGCCAGAAGCTGCCCTCCTTTTCCTCGTACTCCACCTCGGCGTCGGAAATGGAGGTATTGCAGTGGGGGCACCAGTTGACCATGCGGTTGCCGCGGTAGATGAGGCCCTTGTCGTACAGGCGGACAAAGACTTCCTTGACAGCCGCAGAGCAGCCCTCGTCCATGGTGAAGCGCTCACGCTCCCAGTCGCAGCTGCTGCCCAGCTTCTTGAGCTGGCTGACGATGCGGTTGCCGTACTTGGTCTTCCAGGCCCAGGCGCGCTCCAGGAAGCCGTCGCGGCCCACCATTTCCTTGGTCAGGCCCTCAGCACGCATGGCCTCCACGACCTTGGCCTCCGTAGCGATGGAAGCGTGGTCCGTGCCAGGCACCCACAGGGCGGCATAGCCCTGCATCCGCTTGGTGCGGATGAGGATGTCCTGCATGGTGTTGTCCAGGGCGTGGCCCATGTGGAGCTGGCCGGTGACGTTCGGAGGGGGCATCACGATGGTGTAGGGCTTCTTGTCGGGGTCGGCCTTGGTGTGGAAGTAGCCGCCATCCAGCCAGAACTGGTAGATGCGGTCTTCCACCTGGCTCGGATCATACTGTTTTGCGAGTTCTTTCATAGTATCCTCCCAGATGAATAATTGGAGTGGGACGAAAAAAGCCGCCCCACGGAGCGTTCCATGGGACGGCTGTAATATAACCGCGGTACCACCCAAATTGCACACGGCTTTCTGCCGTATGCCCCTTGATGCCCCGATAACGTGGGGCAGACCCGGAGGCGACTACTCCTGTTTCCCCGCCTCTGCTCAAAAGCGACAGCACGCCGCACTGCCATACCGGGTTTTCAGCAGCCCCCGGCTCTCTGGATGGCGAAAACGACGCACACTCTTTTTCCTTGCATTTATAAAAAGAATATAGCGTTTTTTGTGCGTTTTGTCAATCTCTTTTTGTCCGGAACAAAATTTTCACAGCTGCCGTTCAGCGTACGGGCCGCGCTCAGACCGCCGTTCTTCTGCCGGATGGGCCGGACGTGGCTGTCCCGCCCGGCCATTCAGCTTTCCCTCCTTTTCAGAACAGCCGTGACACGGTCCTTGAGCCGATTGAACTCCGGCGCGTTCCGGTGGAGCACCACCATGACAGCCCCGAACAGCAGCGTATACAGCACACCGTCCAGCAGAAACCAGCCGATGTTCTTCGCCGGGCAGAAGCTCACCCATCCGTAGGACACAGCAGCCAGCGCCGCGACGACAGCAACGCGTTCGGCGTAGCGGACAAAGTAATCTTTCAGCTTGCCCTGCCAGTCTTCCCGGATGCCGTAGCGCATCAGGATGTAAGGCTCCATCCAGAGGCAGGTCGTCACGGTGCTGATGACCGTTCCTCCCAGAATGCCTGCCACGCCGAACTTCTGCACCAGCAGCAGCGACGCTGCCAGATTGATGGCCGACTCGAACAGCGGCTTATACCGGTCGTACCAGAACAGGCCCTTGGCTTCACGGAAGAGCAGGTTGACCTTCCGCTGACCCGAAACATAAAATTCCGTCACGAGGACGGCGACTGTCGCCGTGGAGAAGCAGTATTCCGCGCTGAAGCAGAGGGTGATAAAAGCGTTGAACAGCGCGAACAATCCCGCCGTCCAGTAAGCGTAAATGACGAAGAAGAGCAGATCCAGTTCCCGGTAGATACTGTACACCCGCGTCTCATCCTCGATGGCTCCCAGATTGCCCAGACTTCCGGTAAAGGCATTCGAGAATTTATCCATCAGGTTGTTGATGCCGGACAGAACGAGCTTGTAGTTGGAGTAGATGCCCACTGACAATAAACCCACGAAGCTGGACATCAGCAGGCTGTCCGTGTTCCGGACGATGACCGTTCCCAGCTTGTGGAAGCTCATGGCACCGACGTTCCGCAGGATGCCGTGAAATTTTTCTTTTTCCGGCAGCTCCCTGCACTCTTTCAGGTAGGGAAATTCCTTATCCACCTTGACCGATACGATGATGTTCGGGATGAACTGCATCACAAACTGCACCGCCAGATAAAGGATAAAGTTTCCGGTCAGCACGATTAGGACGATTTGGAACAGCGTCTTGACCGCGTCGCAGAGCTGCGCCCAGAGGTTGCGGACATAGGCTTTCTGGTAGGCCAGATAGATGGAGTTTTTATAGCTCAGCAGATAGGAGCAGACCGAGTTTGCCACATACATCAGATAGATGAGCCGCAGATGCTCGATGCCGCTGCTGTCCTTGATGAAAAAGCCCAGAAACGGCATCAGTGCAAGGCCCACGAGCAGCACCACGACCGCCACGATACGGTAGAGGAGCCGGTAAAGGTTCATCAGCTGCGCCAGCCGATGCTCATCATTCTTCGCAGCCGGCTCATACAGGCTGTATATCATCGCCGTGCCGACGCCAAGCTCTGCAAGGTTCAGGATGCCCAGCACATCGGTGAACAGTCCGTTGACACCCAGATATGCCGCCGACAGATAGTGGATGAACACCATCCGGCTGATGAACAGCAGCACCTGATTCATGAGCTGTCCACCCACATTGACGACCATATTGATAAGGGTATACCGTGTCCGCATTTTTCTTATGTCCCTTCCTTTTCGAGTGTGGCCCGCTGCATTCGCTGCAACAGGGTCCACAGGGACCCTGTTCGTTATTCTTTATTATAATATTATCTCATTGCGGCGCTTTCAACGATTTATCTGTATTTCAGCCTTCCGCGTCCAGAAGCTCCGTTTTCAGCCGGGCAATGAGCCGCTCCATCAGGGCCACACGGTTGAAGGGGGTCATGAGATAGAAGCCGTCGGCGTAGGGCAGAGCCTCCCGGGCCATCTGCATCGACACCTCAAGGCCCAGCGCCTCGCCCTGCTCCCGGTCGAGGCCCGCGAAGCGCTGGATGATGTCCTCCTCCACATGGATGCCGTTGATCTCGTTTTCCATAAAGATTGCGTTCCGCTGGCTGACCACGGGCATGATGCCGGCCAGAATTTTAGCCCGTTCGCCCAGTGTCTGCCGGGCCTTGCGGAGATTTTCCACCGCCTGTGCCGACAGCACCGGCTGGGTCAAAAAGCCCGACATCCCGTTTTCCAGCTTTTCCACAGCCCGGCGCAGCTCCACGTCAAAGTTCCGGGCGTTGAGATTCAGCGCACCAAAGACGGTCATGGCCGAGGGCATCTCCCGGCCCTCCCCGGCCAGCGAGACGATGTACTGGGCCAGTTTGCGGGAGTTGAACTGGTAGACATTCTTCACCTCGTCCCGCTCTGCGGTGGGGATGGGGTCGCCGGTGATGGCCAGCACCTCCCGCACGCCCTCGGCGTAAAGGCCCAGCAGAAGGGCCTTGGTGGCGTTGAGGTTGCGGTCACGGCAAGTCATGTGGGGCAGAGCACACATTCCCAGTTCCCGGTGTATCCGGCAGGCCACGAGGGAGGAATCCATCCGGGCCTGCGCGATGGGGCAGTCGGCGATGGTCAGCAGGTCAGCGCCTGCGGCCTGCAGCCGCCGTGCGCCGTCCAGATAGCCGCTCAGGTCGGCCACCCGGGGCGAATCCAGTTCAATGGCGATGACCTTCTCACCTGCGTTCAGTTTCCGCAGGAAAGTGTCGTCTTTTTCCACCGCCGGTGCAGTCCCGGTGGAAAGTTTCGCTGCCGGAGCTGCTTCGGTCTGCTGGGGCAGGGCATCCAGCTCTGCACGCAGGGCCGCGATGTGGGCGGGCGTCGTGCCGCAGCAGCCGCCCAAAATACGGACGCCCGCAGCGGCGATCTGCCCCATCTCCCGGGCAAAATACGCGGGCTTGCCCTGATACAGCACCCTCGCCCGGGTGACCACCGGATAGCCCGCGTTGGGCATCACCGACAGAGGCAGCAGCGTCTCACCAAGGCTCTGCACCAGTTTCTTCATCGCGCCGGGGGCCGAGACGCAGTTCAGTCCCACGGCGTCCACCACGCCGCTCTGCTCCATCCGGCGCAGCAGGTCGCGGAACAGCAGACCCTCGCGGGTGTAGCCATCCGGCAGCACCGCGAAGGACACCATGACAAAGGCGTCCGGCACGGCCACACGCAGTGCCTTTACCGCCTCCACAATGCCCACATCGGAGCTGAGCGTCTCGAACAGAAAGTTCTTTGCACCCAGTGCGGCGAACTGCTGCGCCACAAGGCCGTAGGCGCTGCTGGCCGGGGCAGCTTCGGTGTCCGGGGCCGGGCCGAGGTCAGCGAAGACGGCGGCGTCCTTCTCGGCAGCAGCGTCACAGGCCAGCTTCCAGCCCGCCTCGGCCAGCTCTTCCCAGCCCGGCATCTGGGCCGCCGCCATCCGGGGCAGACCGAAGGTGTTGGTCTTGATGGCCTGCGCACCTGCGGCCAGATATTCCGCATGGACCTTCTTCACGCCCTCGGTGTCGGTGAGGTTGGCCATTTCGCAGTCCGCGCCCGGTGCCGCTTTATAATAGGTACCCATGCCGCCGTCGAACAAAAGCGGCTTGCGGGCAAGATACTCTCGGATGTCCGTCATAGAAAGGTTCTCCTTTTTTATTTTCCTTGATTTTATAAAGAAATTCAGGTATAATTTTTGTATGAAAGTGAGGTGCTTTTGGATGCCCAAGATTCGTTCCAGTGCAGACCTGCGCAACAACTACAATGAGATCTCCACCTTCTGCCACGACTACGCCGAGCCGGTGTTCATCACCAAAACGGCAAAGGCGACCTTGCCGTGATGAGCATCGAGACCTACGAGGCCCTGACCGCCCGGTTCGATTTGTATGCGAAATTGCAGGAAGGTCTGGATGATGTGGCGGCGGGAAGAACGCGCCCGCTGGATGAGTTCATGCAGGAACTGCAAAACAGAAGGAGTCTTCGATGAACTACTTTATCGATGTTGCCGCTTCTGCTCAGCGTGACCTTGCAGATGCCTTCGACTATATCGACCTGACCTTGAAAAATCCCTCTGCTGCCGACAAGTTGGTTGCCATCGCATGGAAGAAATTCCGTTCTCTCGACACCTTCCCACAGCGTTTTCACTTGTGAATGACCCATTTCTTTCCTCTTTGGGAATCCGGCTCATTCCAGTTCAAAACTATCTTGCATTTTATAAAGTCGACTCTTCCACCCAGACCGTCCACATCCTCCGCTTCCTGTATGGTCATAGCGACTGGCAGGCTATCCTGCGGGCGGATGTTCTTTCAACCTGAGCATTCTCCCCGGCCCTTTGCCGGGGAGAATTTTATGCAGTCATCTTCAGTTTAATGAAGTTTGCGCACTTGTCAAGCATTTTTGCCCCGAAGCAGCCCATTTTGCTTGCGCCGAAGCCGGTTTTGTGCTATTCTATGCATATTTACAATGGTTGGGAGGAATGTATCATGCGCCACGCCGGCACACAGGAAATCGAAACGCCGCGGCTGCTTCTACGCCGCCTTATGCCGTCGGATGCCCCGATGATGTACTCGAACTGGGCCAACGACCCGGAAGTCACCCGCTGGCTGCGCTGGACGCCGCACAAGGATGTGGCCGAGACGCAGGAGCTTCTGAGCGCATGGGCGCTGCTCTATCCCAATGAGGACTACTACCAGTGGGCCATCGTGGAAAAGGCCACCGGACAGGTGTTCGGCTCCATCAGCATCTACAACAGCCTGCTGGGAGAACCGGCACAGCGAAATGAATGGCCGGGATTCGACCTCTCCGAGGGCATCTGGGAGCCGGGCTACTGCATTGGCAGAGCATGGTGGGGCAAAGGCTGCACCACCGAGGCTCTGAACGCTCTGGTAGAATACTGGTTCAAGAATACAGACAGTAATTGGCTTGCCTGCTCCCACGCCGTGGAGAACCCCGCCAGCGGCAAAGTCATGATGAAAGCAGGCTTTGTCTACGACCACGAGGCCGTCTACCATAAATTCGACGGTACAGCGATACCCTGCAAGTGCTATGCCCTGACGCGAGAACACTATAAGGAGCAACCTCTCCGTCAGCGCTGACGCGCGCCACCTCCCCTATTGAGGGAGGCCTTGGCTTTCGTAGAGCTTTTCTCTTCGCCAGAGGCTCCCCTTGGTAGGGGAGCTGTCGAGCGATAGCGAGACTGAGAGGTTGGCTCCACTAACAGAAAGGAATTATTTTGAGCGAACTTTACGATATTTTAGTTGAAACTCCCCCGACGAAGGTCATCCTTCTCGCCCTCGACCAGGGCCTGTGGGACTGCGAGCGCAGCCTTGCCGAGCTGGCTGCGCTGTGCGAGGCCAACCACATGGAGGCCGTGGCCGAAGTCACTCAGAAGCGCCAGACCCTGAGACCGGCATCGTGCTGGGCAGCGGTAAGCTGGAGGAAGCCGCTGCGGCCGCAGCAGAGCTGGGGGCCGAGTGCGCCGTCTTCGACGGTGAGCTGACCGGCAGCCAGATCCGCAACATCTCCACGGCCCTCGGCGGCCTCGAAGTCATCGACCGCACCATGCTCATCCTCGAGATCTTCCGCAGCCGTGCCGTGACCAACGAAGGCAAGCTGCAGACCGAGCTAGCGCTCCTGCGCTACCGCCTGCCCCGGCTGCAGGGCATGGGCGAAAGCCTCAGCCGCCAGGGCGGCGGCGGTGGGGGCGGTGGCGGTGCCCGCCGTGGTGCCGGTGAAACGAAGCTTGAGCTTGACCGCCGCCACGTCCACGCCCGCATCGACGCACTGGCTGAGAAACTGGCCGAGATGGAAAAGCGCCGGGGCGAAAGCCGGAAAGCCCGCGCCAAGACTGGAATGCCGGTGGTCAGCCTCGTGGGTTACACCAACGTGGGCAAATCCAGCCTGATGAACGCCCTCTGCGGCCCCAGCGTCGCCGAGGCCGATATGCTCTTTGCCACCCTCGACCCCACCAGCCGGAAGCTCGTCCTGCCCAGCGGCATGGCCGTGCTGCTGGTGGACACCGTCGGCTTCGTCTCCCGTCTGCCCCACAATCTGGTGGAAGCATTCAAGTCCACGCTGGAAGAGGCCGCATGGTCGGACGTCATCGTCCGGGTGGCCGACGCCGGCGATGAGCAGCGGGAGGAGCAGCTGGCCGTCACCGACGAAGTGTTGGACGGCCTCGACTGCGCCGACATTCCCCGCCTGACCGTCTACAACAAGTGCGACAAGCCCGGCGCGCTGAGCTTCGACCCCGACATCCTGCTCACCAGCGCCAAGACCGGCTACGGCCTCGACAAGCTGCTGGCCAAGCTGGACGAGACCCTCAGCGACCGCGTCCACACCATCCGCGTTCTCCTGCCCTACGATAAGCTGGGCCTCGCCGCCCCATGCGGGAGCGCGGCAGCGTCCAGCTCGAGGAGTACCGCGAAGACGGCCTCTACCTCGAAGGCATCGTCAAGACTGAAGACCTCCACTGCTTCGAGGGCTATCTGGTCTGAGGACCCGCATACGAAAAGAACCGGACTCCGCGGAGTCCGGTTCTTTTGCCTTTCAAGGCATCAGCCTGCGGCAGGAGGCGCTTCCTCTGCGCCCACCAGCTGGTCGTACCGGCCGGTGAACACCCGTTCCGGCAGGGCCGCCGTCAGGGCGAGGGCGGCGGTGAACCGCTCCTCATCGGTCAGCGCTTCCTCCACCGGTGGAAGTGCGCGAGCACTTCGTCCAGCTGCTTTTGACCTCCCGGGCCACAAAGATGCCCCGGTCGGTGAGGTAGATCTTGCCGTAATACTCCTTGACGATCATCCCCCGCTCCATCAGCAGGTTCATCACCCGCACCACCGAGGGTTTGGTCACGCCCAGCTTCTCGGCGATGCTGCGGGAGCTGATGTCAAGATGGGTCTGCGAGACCTCATAGATCGCGAGCAGGTACCGCAGGTGTGCTGGCGTCAGTTCCATCTCGTATCACTCTCTTTTCGTTATATCACACAAACTCTTGGTTTACAAAGGGCGCGGGCCAAAGCCTTGACCCGCGCCCCTTCTCCTACGCGATCACTCAGTGGCAGCCACCGCCGCAGCTGCTGCAGTTTCCACTGCAACCGCTGTCACAGCCGCCGCTGCATCCACTGCAGCCGCCATGCTTATGAGAGTGCCAGGTGATCCAGCCTACACCGCCAAACACGATGGCTCCGACGATGATCGTCGGCAGATTGAAATTAGCAGCCAGAAACTCCATCATAACAATGCACTCCTTTCAGCGCGTTTTGAGAAGTTTTTTACTTGATCTTGGAAACGTCGATCTTGACCTCGTTGTCGTTCACATACTTGTTGGGACGGACCAGCAGGTAGATGAAGGCCACCAGAATGACAGCAGCCACGATGGTGAAGAAGTTGAAGCTCAGCTCGCCGGTGATGAGGCCGCCCAGCTGGTACACGACCAGAGCAGAGCAGTAGGCCAGTGCGCACATATAGCCGATGGCGAATGCCGTCCACTTGCCGTTGTTCATCTCACGCTTGATAGCGCCCATAGCAGCGAAGCAGGGAGCGCACAGCAGGTTGAAGATCATGAATGCGTAAGCGCTCAGAGCGGTGTAATCTGCCGCAACGAGGTTCCAGATCTCATCGCCGTTCTCAGACAGCTCCTCGCCGCCGAAGTGATACAGGACGCCGAAGGTACCGACGACGTTCTCCTTTGCGATCAGGCCGGAGACAGAAGCGACGGTAGCCTTCCAGTTGCCGAAACCCAGAGGAGCGAAGATCCAAGCGACTTTGGTTGCGATAGCAGCCAGAACGGAGTTGTCCTGATCCTCCACCATGCCGAAGGCGCCGTTTTCGAAGCCGAAGCCCTGCAGGAACCACAGGCCGACGGTAGCAGCCAGAATGACGGAACCAGCACGCTTGATAAAGGACCAGCCGCGCTCCCAGGTAGCACGGAAGACGTTGCCCCAGGCAGGGATATGGTATGCGGGCAGCTCCATGACGAAGGGAGCGGGGTCACCCGCAAAGGCCTTGGTCTTCTTCAGGATGATGCCGGAGCAGATGATAGCAGCCATGCCAATGAAGTAAGCAGAGACAGCCACCAGAGAAGAACCGCCGAACATCGCACCTGCGATCAGGCCGATGATGGGCATCTTTGCGCCGCAGGGGATGAAGCAGGTGGTCATGATGGTCATGCGGCGGTCACGCTCGTTCTCAATGGTACGGGAAGCCATGACGCCCGGGACGCCGCAGCCCGTGCCGACCAGCACGGGGATAAAGCTCTTACCGGACAGGCCGAACTTACGGAAGATACGGTCCATGATGAAGGCGACACGGGACATATAGCCGATGTCCTCCAGAATGGACAGCAGGAAGAACAGGACCAGCATCTGGGGAACGAAGCCCAGGACCGCGCCGACACCGGCGACGATGCCGTCCATGATCAGGCCGTACAGCCAACCTGCCACGCCGATGCCCTCGAGGAAGCCGCCCAGCGCGTTGGGGACGATCTCACCGAACAGGACGTCGTTGGTCCAGTCGGTCGCAAACGTGCCGATGGCCCAGCCGCCGTCGGCGATGGAAGTACCCATAGACAGGGAGTACATCAGGTACATGATGACTGCGAAGATGGGCAGAGCTAGCACACGGTTGGTGACGATCTGGTCGACCTTATCGGAAACGGTCAGGTGCTCGACGCGGGCCTTCTTCTTGACAGCCTTATCGACGACACCGTTGATGTATGCGTAACGCTGGTTGGTGATGATGCTCTCGGCGTCATCGTCCATCTCAGCCTCGCAGTCCTTGATGTGCTGGTCGATGTGAGCGATCAGGTCGGAGGAGAGCTTCAGCTCGTCCATGACCTTGTCGCGCTCGAACAGCTTGACAGCGTACCAGCGCAGGAAGCGGTCATCGACTTTGCCCTGGATGGACTCCTCGATGTGAGCGATGGCGTGCTCAACGCTGCCGGTGAAGACGTGGGGCAGCTCGCCGCCCTTGCCAGCCTTTGCAGCAGCCATAGCAGCCTTTGCAGCAGCCTCGGTGCCTTCGCCCTTCAGTGCGCTGATCTCAACAGCCTGACAGCCCAGCTCGGCGCTCAGCTTCTTCAGGTCGATCTTATCGCCGTTCTTGCGGACGAGGTCGATCATGTTGACCGCAACCACCACCGGAATCCCCAGCTCGATGAGCTGCGTCGTCAGGTACAGGTTGCGCTCGATGTTGGTGCCATCAATGATGTTCAGGATGGCATCGGGCTTCTACTTGACCAGGTAAGTACGGGAGACGACCTCTTCCAGAGTGTACGGAGACAGGGAGTAGATACCGGGCAGGTCCTGGATGATGACATCCTTCTCGCCCTTCAGCTTGCCTTCCTTCTTCTCGACGGTAACGCCGGGCCAGTTGCCGACGTACTGATTAGAGCCGGTCAGATTGTTGAACAGGGTAGTCTTACCACAGTTCGGGTTGCCGGCCAGTGCAATTTTAATGCTCATTGCAACTCCTTTCCTCTCGTTACGATCAAACGACTTCGATCATTTCGGCGTCGGCCTTGCGCACGCTCAGTTCGTAATTGCGCACAGTCAGCTCCATCGGGTCGCCCAGAGGGGCGACCTTGCGGACGTAGATCTCCACACCCTTGGTGATGCCCATGTCCATGATGCGGCGTTTAACCGGGCCTTCGCCGTGCAGGCGCGCCACGGTGGCAGTTTCGCCGACCTTAACGTCTTTCAGAGTCTTCATAAAAATCCTCCTCTACTTGTCTTTCTATTCAGAGACTATCCAGTTTCGGAGCGTCTCCCAAACAGCGTTTTGCCGCTGCTCAGCCAACCATAATGCGGTTTGCCATCGTCTTGTCGAGGGCCAGACGGCTCTCCTTGACCTGAACGATGAGGTTGCCTGCGATCTCATTGACGACAGTCACCTGACTGCCCACCACGAAACCAAGCTCTGCCAGATGCAGACGCACTTCATCCTTGCCAGTGATCTTCTGGATGGTGACGGTATCGCCTGCTTTTGCCATAGTCAAAGGCATCATATTCGTTTCACTCCCATTCGTTCTCCCCTCGGCGGGGAGCTTTTCGGTTCGCTTTTTTTCGTCCTCGGGGATGGTCGCACCAGCCAGACGCCGCAACGCGCTCGCTCATGCCCGCGTCCCCCTCCGAAAAGCTACGGCAGTTAGTCAGTCGCAACTATCAGCATAGACAGTTTACACCTACTAACCCGCTCTGTCAATCATTTTTTCGCAAAAAAAGTTAGTTCGTATGAACAAACAAATTTTCTTCCCTTATTTCAAGAAGATTTTACAGTTTCTATATGCTAACTTTGTTTGCGTATATTTACGATTTTTCTCTTTACACTCCCCGCAATGACACAGCCGCCCGGTGCAGGGGTATTCTGCAACGAGCGGCCGCGTGTCAAAAGGAGGATTCTTCCCGCCAGTGCGTGGTTTCGCTCTGGCGGGCGCCAGGATAAAAAGAGAGTATTTGGAAGAGAATGTCAAAATTCAGGGGCGTCAGGCTGCGACAGCCAGACGCTGGATGGGCGTTCCGCTGCGGAACAGACGGAGATATACTGTCGTACACTTGTTCAGCTGAGCAAAATGCCGCTGGGCAGCACTGGGGTCACCATAGGCTTTCCAGCAGCCGCAGCAGGTGAAGTTGCGGCCCGCATTTTCGATAAAGCCCACCACATCGTAAAGCGGATAGCCCAGAAATACGCCGATCTCATGGGGAAAATCAGCCTCGCAGCAGAGCCGGCGGGACAGCTGCCGCAAAAGCGGCGCGTAGTCGTCCACCTGCTGAGGCAGAGTGTAGCCTTCCCTGCACAGGAAATCCCGCACCTGCGGCTGGGCCAGCACAGCGCGGAGCTTGCTCTCGCGGTAGACGTACACCAGATACCGGTGGGTCTGCACACAGCCCTTGAGGACGCGGACGCAGAGGCCCTTTTCGCCCAGCTGTTCGTTCCAGCTGCGGACGCGGCGGGCAAGGTCGGCGCAGTCGCTCGTCTCGTAGCGGAAAAGTCCCGCAGGCTTTAAGCTGGCCAGCACCGGGGCGCACTGTTCGATCATGACTGTCTCAAAGTTGCGTTCCATGTCTTCGGCCTCCCTGCCCGTTTTCCACTATTGTCTCCTGCCGTGTGGTGCTTATGCAGGAGATGTAGTTAGAAAAAGCTAACCAGAACTTCAAAAAGAATGCGGCAGCCTGCCCTCTCGAGCTTCTTCCGCTTCTGGGTTAGTCATTTCTAACGTGGCATTATCTTACCATAGGTCCGGCTCTGTGTCAACACCTTTTTGCAAAAATATTTGCTCCATTTTCTCTGTCGTGCTATACTGAGCCAAAGCTGATATAGCAATTCAACTTTTTAATGCAACAGCAACCGCGTTGAATTGCATATCGCAAATATGCTGTTTGGATGTTGCACTAATTTCTTGACTTGCGATAAAAAGGAATGGTATCCCCATGCATCTTATCTCACCCGAAGAGCTGACCTCGACCATCGCCGACCGTCTGGCCCGACAGTCTGCCGTCCTCGTCGCACTGGATGGCCGCTGCGGCAGCGGCAAAACGACGCTGGCCGCACAGCTGACAGAGCGTTTTCCTCAAAGCATCACCGTCCACACCGATGACTTCTATCTCCCGCCATCCCGGCGTGTCACGGGCTGGGAGAAGATTCCCTGCGCCAACATGGACATCCAGCGCCTGCGGGATGAGGTCGTCGCTCCCGCCCGGGCAGGGCAGGCGTTCTCCTACCAGGCCTACTCCTGCCGCGAAGGTGCCTATCTGCCGCCGCGTCCCCTCGGCTCTGCGCCTCTGGTCATCGTGGAGGGAAGCTACAGCCATCATCCCAGCCTTGCACCCTATTATGATATAAGAATATTCGTCACCTGCTCTCCCGATGAGCAGGCCCGGCGGCTCCGCAGACGGGAGGGGGAGCGGTATTCGAATTTTGTGGAGCGGTGGATTCCGCTGGAAGAGAGGTATTTTGCAAATTACTCCATTGAGGAGAACGCGGAGATGATGGTCGTTACTGATTGACGGCATCGCGCGCCGGTGCGCGGGGCAGTTTTCTCTTTCGGTCAAATGGCTTTGCGCTCCGCGCGGGGCAGAGCACTCTTGCATTAAGGCTAACTATTCTCTTTTGATGTCAAAAGAGAACCAGAAAACCACCAGCGATTTCGACGCGCTGGATCCACGAGAAAGGGGCTGCTCGCCCCTTTCAGACCCCAACGGAGAAGTCGAAGTGGAAAAATGCTAGCCGCTTCGCTAAACGCATTTTTCTCACTTCTCCGATTTGCTGCTCCGCAGCTGGTGTTACCTCTCTGCTGACGGTAAAGTCCAGCGAAAGCCTGAAATCTTCGGCGAAGCCGTAAAACGGCGGAGGCTCAAAATGCGGTTAAGAGATCTTCGTGCGAATGCACGAATCTCCAGCATTTTGAGTTGGAGCCCACCTCTCCGGGGTTACTAGGGGCGAGCAGCCCCTAGTTCGTGCCTCCCGCGCCTCGAAAGTAGCGGGCACTTTTCTGGTTCTCTTTTGGTGCGCAAAAGAGAACTTAACTCAACGGAAGAGCACTTCACCCTTGTAAATCTTCCTCAAAAAGGGTATCATAAAGAAAAAAGCAAAGGAGCCTTACTTATGCGTGCTTACGAGCGACTGCTGAAATATGCCAAAGTATACACCACCTCGGACCCCGAGTCCGGCACCCATCCTTCTGCCGCACGGGAATTCGACCTCGCCCACCTGCTGGTGGAAGAGATGAAATCCATCGGCATTGAGGACGCCTATGTGGACGAGCACTGCTACGTCTACGGCAGCATTCCCGCCACCAAGGGCTGCGAGAAGAAGCCCGCGCTGGGCCTCATCGCCCACATGGACACCGCCCCCGACGCTTCCGGCGAGAACGTCAAGCCCATCCTCCACGAGAACTACGACGGCGGCGATGTCACCCTGCCCGGCACCGGCATGGTCATGAAGACCTCCACCTTCCCCTTCCTGAAGGAGCTGAAGGGCGAGACTCTCATCACCACCGACGGCACCACCCTGCTGGGCGCTGACGATAAATCCGGCGTCGCTGAGATCCTGACCGCTGCCGAGACCCTTATCCAAAAGAAGCTGCCCCACGGCAAGCTCTGCATCGCCTTCACCCCCGATGAGGAGATCGGCGAGGGTGCTTCCCTCTTCGACATCCCGGGCTTCGGTGCAGACTTCGCCTACACCGTCGATGGCGGCGACGTGGGCGGCATCGAGTACGAGAACTTCAACGCCGCATCTGCCACTGTCACCATCCACGGCTTCTCCGTCCACCCCGGCAGCGCCAAGGACGCTATGATCAACGCCTCCAACGTGGCAATGGAGTTCCACATGGCCCTGCCCGTCATGGCCCGCCCCGAGACTACCGAGGGCTATCAGGGCTTCTACCACCTGTGCCAGATGTACGGCGACGTCACCGAGGCAAAGCTGGGCTACATCCTCCGCGACCACGACGCCAGCAAGCTGCAGTTCAAGAAGGACAACCTTCTCCACATCGCCTGCTACCTCAACGGCAAGTACGGCCCCGGCACGGTGGAAGTCGAGATCAAGGACAGCTACCGCAATATGCTGGAGAAGATCAAGCCCCACTTCCACCTTGTGGAGACGGCCCGCAAGGCCATCGAGAAGGCCGGCCTGACCCCGGAAGAGATCCCCGTCCGCGGCGGCACCGACGGCGCTGTCCTGAGCTGGAAGGGTCTGCCCTGCCCCAACCTCGGCACCGGCGGTTTCAACTTCCACGGCGTCTGCGAATGCACCACCGTCGAGCGGATGGACAAGGCCACCGAGATCCTGCTGAATATCGTTGAACTTTATTCCAAATAACTTCGCATCGTAAAAAATGGCTCCGGCATCTGCCGGAGCCATTTTTTGCTTCTTAAAACTCGATGCTCTGCGCCGCCTTGGCGATGGCTCCCAGCAGCTCCACCAGCTTGCTCTCGTCCATCCGGCTGCTGTTGTTGGCAAAGGCGTAGAAGCAGCCCTGCACGCAGAACGAGAGCAGGATGCCCCGGTTCAAATCAGCCGCGAAGGTCGGGTCGGCTTCCTCAAAGCGCTGGCGCAGCCCCTTCTCGATGCTGTTGGCGAAGATGCCCTGCCGACTGCCCGAAAAGAGGATGTTTACGGCCCGCTGGTTCTGCATGAAGGCATGGAACAGCTCCCGCGTCAGCGTCTCTGCCTGATGCAGTGCCACGCTGTCGTTGGTGCGGGGTACGCTGGCCAGGATAGACTCGATGAGCTTGTTTTCCAGTGCATTGGCCAGCGCGTAGATGTCCTCATAGTGGGCATAGAACGTCGATTTGTTGATGCAGGCCATCGCACACAAGTCTTTTATCTTGATTTTTTCCAGAGGATTCTTCTCCCGCAGTTCCATGAAAGCCTGTTCGATGGCGCGGTCGGTACGGGCGATACGGATGTCCACAAAATCCACCTCTTCCGTGTTTTAGTTGATTATCCAACGGTTTTCGTCTTTCGTCGATGGACAAGACCCCGTGGATTTTTTACAATGAAAGCAGTACCCTTATTCTTCTTTTTTATAGAGCAGGCCCTTGGCGTCCAGTGCCGCTTCGATGCGGCGGAACGCCTCCGGCGTGGGGCAGCTCAAGGTGTGCAGATGCACACCGCCGGTCATCCGGCTCAGCAGGCACTCAGGCGTATCCGCCGCCTGCTGGATAAAATGATCCACGTCGTACCGGCTGGCGAGGTTGAGGTTGCCGCGCAGCTCACCGTAAAGCGGGTTCTCCACGGCCACATCCACCACGATGCCGCCCTGGTCCACCACGGTATACAACTCCTCCCGCATCTGGTCTGCGGTGCTGTGGACACAGGCGAGAATGCCCGTGTAGCCCCGCGCCGCCGGGTGGAGCTGATAGCCCCGGGCGTTGCGTCGATCTGAGTCCCCGACGCCCGCAGCAGGGCCACATCACCCACCACGATCTGCCGCGAGACCCCCAGTTCCCCGGCCAGTACACTGGCACTCAGCGGTGCATCGGCCTCCGTCAGCCGCTCTAAGATCACTTTTCTGCGCTGCGCAGCATTCATCTTCCGCACTCCCCTTTTATCCTACCAGCCGCAGCAGGGTGGCGTAGTTGGAGGGCAGCTGGACTTTCAGCTTACCCCACTCCACCTGCGTCAGGATGGGCTGACTGCCCACACAGTCGGCCAGCAGGTCTTCGACACCCGAAGCCTCCACCGGCAGCTGGAACTCCATCGAAACCGGGCTGTCACCGTTATTGTACACCGCCACGACAGCCTTGCCGTCCAGCACCCGGGCGTAGGCGTAGCTCTGGGTGGTCAGCGTCAGCTCCTTGAACTCGCCCCAGCTCAGCTCGGGACACTCCGCTTTCAGCCTGCCCAGTGCGGCATAGATGCTGGTGACAGGGTTCGTCTTCTCGGCGTCGGTGTAGTCGGCCAGCTCGAGGCAGGGGCGGAGCGGCCAGTCGCTGCCCCACTCTTTTGCCCTCGATGCCAAATTCCGAGCCATAATAGATGGACGGACGGCCCCAAAGCGTATATACTAGAAGAGCAATATGCCGGATGTGGTCGCGGTTGCGCAGTTTATTGGGCAGCCGCTCCACATCGTGGTTATCCGAGAAGTTATAGAGCCGGGTATCGTGGCAGAGGCCCTGCAGACGCCGCATGGTATGGGCGATCTCGAAATAGTTGTGGTCGTTGTGGCCACTCCACAGACCCTTATGCAGTTCGTAGTTGGTGACGGAGTGGAGCATCTCGGGGTTGGCCCAGCGGCTGTAGTCGCCGTGGATGACCTCGCCCATCAGCCAGAACTCGGGCTTCACCTCGTTGGCAACGCGGCGCAGGCCCTTCATGAAATCGAAGTCCAGCACGTCGGCAGCGTCCAGACGGATGCCGTCAATATCGAACTTATCCACCCAGAAGCGGATGGTGTCGAAGTGGTAGTTCTGCACCTCGGGGTTTGCGCTGGTTCAGCTTGACCAGCAGGTTGAAGCCGCCCCAGTTGCCGTAAGAGAAGCCGTCGTTGTACTCGTTGTTGCCCCAGAAATTCACGTCGCAGAACCAGTCGCGGTAGCGGGCGTTCTCGCGGTGCTCCTTCAGCTCCTGGAACGCGAAGAAATCGCGGCCCACATGGTTGAACACGCCGTCCACGATGACCTTCTGGCCCCGCTCATGGCAGGCGGCGACAAATTCCCTGAACTCCTCGTTGGTGCCGAGACGCCGGTCTACCAGACGGTAGTCGATGGTGTCATAGCCGTGGGAACCGCTCTCGAACAGCGGGCCGATATAGATCGCCGTACAGCCAAGCTTTGCCGCGTGTTCTGCCCACGCATCCAGCTTTTTGAAAGCCCCGGGGACAGGCTGTCCGTCGTTTTCATGCGCGCAGCCGCACAATCCCAGAGGATAGATGTGATAGAATACCGCATTGTCGTACCAAGCCATTGTCTGTACCGCTCCTGTTTTCAAAAAGTTACAGCAGAGCACTTTTCCGACAAAAGTGCATCTGTGTCATATTCAGTATAGCACATTTTCCGACAAAAGTGTGGTAAAAGTGTTGTATATTTCTCATTTTACATATTCCATCGTCCGTGTTCTGTAAAAATTGCGATAAAAGGAGTCTTTCGTATGAATCTTCCCTCCATCCCCAAATCCTTCTTCAACGGCGACTGCTTCGACGCCTACCGCATCCTCGGCGCGCACCCCTGGCAGGGTGACCACGGCGAAGAGGGCTGGCGCTTCGCAGTCTGGGCTCCCGGTGCCACGGCTGTGGAGGTCTGCGGCGGCTTTGACGGCTGGGGCGCAGGCATCCCGCTCCAGAAAGCCGACACCGGCGTGTGGAGCGGCTTTGTCTCCGGGCTGTGCGAGGGGAGCTCTACAAATACCGCATCCACGGAGCCGACGGCAGCGTGGTCATGCGGGCCGACCTACGCTTTCGCGTCCGAAGTCCGCCCCGCCAACGCCAGCCGCCTGACCAAACTGGACTTTTCCTTCGACGACAGCGCATGGATGGAGCGGCGGGATAAATGCCGTAATCTGCCCATGAACATCTACGAACTCCATGCCGGCAGCTGGAAGCATAAGCCCAACTCCACCCAGCCCGACGGCTCGGACGGCTGGTACGATTACGAAGAGCTGGCCCGGGAGCTCATCCCCTGGCTGCTGGAACACCACTTCACCCATGTAGAGCTTCTGCCGCTGGCAGAACACCCTTCGACGGCAGCTGGGGCTACCAGACCACCCGCTACTTCGCCGTCACCAGCCGGTACGGCACCCCGGCCCAGTTTGCCTCCTTCGTCAACGCCTGCCACCGGATGGGCATCGGCGTCATCATGGACTTTGTCCCCGTCCACTTTGCGGCCAACGCCGACGCGCTGGCCAACTTTGACGGCACCCAACTCTACGAGTACGACAGCGATGTGGGCCACAGCGAGTGGGGTACCTGCAACTTCAACTACTACCGCCGGGAGGTGTGCAGCTTCCTGAACAGCGCCGCCGCCCTCTGGATGGAGGTCTACCACTGCGACGGCATCCGGATGGACGCTATCTCCCGCGCCCTCTATTGGCAGGGCGACCCTGCCCGGGGCGTCAACGAGGGTGCCGTCACCTTCCTGCGGAACCTCAACCACGGCCTGAACGATCGCTGGCCCACCGGCGTTTACATGGCCGAAGATTCCACCAACTTCCTCAAAGTCACAGCCCCCACCCGCTACGATGGCATCGGCTTCGACTACAAGTGGGACATGGGCTGGATGCACGATACGCTGGACTACTTCGCCACCCCTTCGGCCAGCGGCCCGACGCATACGGGAAGATCATTTTCAGTATGCACTATTTCTACAACGAGCTTTACCTGCTGGCGCTGAGCCACGACGAGGTCGTCCACGGCAAAAAGACCATCATCGACAAGCTCTGGGGTACCTACGAAGAAAAATGCGCCCAGCTGCGCACCCTCTATTTTTATATGTATGCGCACCCGGGCAAAAAGCTGAACTTTATGGGCAACGAGCTGGGGCATTTCCGGGAGTGGGACGAAAAGCGGGAGCTGGACTGGGATCTGCTCAAGTACCCCTTCCACGATGCATTCCAGAAATATTTCGGCGCTCTGAGCCGCCTTTACGCCACCCAGCCCGCCCTCTACGCGGGCGAGTATGACCCCCGCTGCTTCGAGTGGGTGGCCAGCGAGAGCCGGGACGAGGGCGTGTACGCCTGGCTGCGCAAGGGTGCGGGACAAACCATCCTCTGCGTCATGAACACCCAGAACACTGCCCACAAAAAGTTCCCGCTCTACCTGAGCTTCCCCGCTGGGGCCGAAGAGCTGCTGAACACTGAGGCCCCCTGCTGGGGCGGCGCGGACAAGTCGAAGCCCAAACCCCTCCATACCTCGGACGGCGGCGTCTATGGCCGGGACTACACCCTCACCGTGGACCTGCCCGCCATGGGCAGCCGGATGTTCCGGCTCACCCCCGAAGCGCCCGCCCCGAGGCTGCACAGGCCAGCGCCCGCCGGGCCGCTGCCGCACGCCGCAAGGCAGCCCGCACCCAGAACGCCAAGGCGGATGCCGCTGCATACAACTCCAAAAAGTAATATTTGTTTTGGAATATCCCGTCTGCTGAAAACGCAGCGGGATATTCTGCGTTCTGGCGCGGTCTGCGGCTGGACAAGCCTTGACGGAGCCGTTATACTGTTAGATGGAAAGTTGTGTTTTGCATTTTCCGGAAGTTAAAGGAAAGGAATCATCCTTCTATGCCATCTGCTGCTGTTCGCCGGCTCTCGCCTCTGCAATGGGCGGGGGTCGGTCTGGGCGGCTGTGCGGTGCTGTTGGCTCTTCTGGGGCTGCTTGCACCGGCCAGCGCCTTCTTTTCCGCTGCTCAGTCTCTGGGCCAGCGTGGGCTCTTTGTTCTGGCCCTCTGCGTTCTCCGTGTGGCAGGCGTAGAGCTGGACTTCTTCCACAAAGCCGTCGTCTTCGGCATCTGGGCTGTGGCTGTCGTCTATTTTTACTGGACATTATCGAGCCGGAGCTTTGTATACGTCTGGGATTACGCCAACTACCTGCTCAAGCAGTACGACGCCGAAGCCGCCTTTGCCCAGAGTGCAGGCGCGGGCCTCGCATACATCTTCGGCTCCATGGCCGACGACTACACCAATTTCATCACCCTCTTTACCGAGTTCCCCTTCTGTCTCACCGACCACACCGGCGATAACTACTCCTTCAGTCAGGTGTTCTGCATCCTGCCGACCCTGCTGGTGCTGCTGGCGGGACTCGTCGTCAAGGTCGGGCAGATCCTGAATGTGAAGAACCGGACGTACTATTTTCTCTTTGGGATGACGCTCACGGCAGCTTATCCCTTCCTGCGGATGAGCGCGGTGCTGGCCCAGCCGGACTGGTTCGGACTAATCTTCGCGTTTGCGATTCTTCTGCTGACGCTGGATCTCCGATTCGACAAGCTGGAGCCGGTGCGGTTCGGACTCATCTTCCTGGCCACTGCTGCCATCATCCTCGCCCGCCGGTGGTTCCTCTACTTTGTGGTGGGCTACTACTTCGCCTACGCGCTGCTGCTCATCGCGGGCTGTGTGCGGTTGGCGAAGGGCGGCGAAAAAAACGCCGCCCTTGTTCGAGTCAAAAACCTCGTCCTCTTCGGCCTTGCGTCCGTCGTGGCGATGGTCATCCTGCTCTGGCCGATGGTGTCCCACATCCTCGCCTACAACTACGCAGGCCGCTACTCCTATTATAACGGCGGCGGTCTGGCCCTCGAGGCGTTCTATCACATCGGTCGGATGGGCCTGTTCAACATTCTCCTCATGGTGCTGGGTCTCGCCTTTGCGGCGAAGCACAGAGCGCCCTCCTGCCCTGTCTCGCCGGGTGTGAGCTGGTGGTGAGCATCCTGCTCTTCACCCGAGTGCAGAACACCGGCTCCCATCAGTTTCTGCTCTTCCTGCCGGGATATTTCATTCTCTTTCTGCTGGGTGCCGCTGCACTGGCCGAGGACATCACGCGCCGCCGGAACCTCAAGCTGGGGTGCTGGGCCTTCGTGCTGGTGCTGTCCATGTCAGTGCGGTGTTCGCCGCTGACTACGCTGGCCATGCCGGGTTTCGTCATCGAGCATTTCCCGATTCAAATTCCGGCCACCCAGTATTTCATCTCGCTGGACAAGCTCATCTACGATAGGAAGGACATCGGCCAGATACAGGCCATCGCCGACTGGATCGACACCCACTGCGATGAGGGGGAGCTGTGCTACATGATCCCCCACGATATGCTCTACAACCCCGACCACTTCAAGAACTGCCGCCTGCCGGACGCCCCCATCAACGACAAGCTGGCCTTCGGCTTCTCAGTCCCCGGCACCCACAACTTCCCATGCAGTTCTTTGAGGCCAAATACGTTATCACCTGCGAGCCCTTCCCCAGACTTACGTCGGCAGCGGCGAGATGTCCATCAAGCTGAACGACCAGTTCCTCGCCGTGAGAGACCAGTACTTCGCCTTTGAGCAGAGTTTTGATATGGGCAACGGCACCACCTTTACCATCTGGAAGCGCGCCGCTGCCCCACCCGGGAGGAAGTGGAGTATTATCTGAGCGCTTTCGCTGAGGAAGACGCCCAGTACCCTGAAATGTTCTCCCAGGTGGCCGAAGCCTGGCTCACCGCTCACGGGCTGTGAGCTTGCCCTTTCTGCCGAAAACGTGTATAATTCGATTTATTGCTATAAAACCTGCAGCGCCGCCCGCCGGCCTGCTTACATCATAAGGAGTACGCCACTATGGATAAGAAGAACACGCCTGAAGTGAAGTTGGGCCAGTACAAGGGCCTGGCTGTCACCCGTCACGTCCGCCCCGTCACCGACAAGACCGTGGACATCGAGCTTGTCCACCAGGCCCGGATGCACGCGGTCTACCACCCCACCACCGAACCTGCCAAGCGCGGCTTCCGCGCCCTGCTGGACTTTGCCGGCTATATGGACGGCAAGGAGATCCCCGACAGCCGGATGGAGAAGGTCATGGTCGTGCTGGGCGACGGCAAGCTGATGCCCGCCGCCGAGCAGGCCATCTACGGCCACCGTGCCGGCGAGGTGTTCCGCTTCGACTTTACTTACCCGCAGGACTTCCGTCTGCCGGAGCTGTCCGGCAAGACCGCACAGTTCGAGATCGAACTCCGCTCTCTGGCCGAGAAAGTCACGCCCGCACCGGACGAGGCTTTCGCCAAGAGTCTGGGCTTCGACTCCCTCGACGCGCTGAAGGCTGACCTTCGCGCCAAAAGCAGAAGATCCACGAGGAAGGGGCTGACCGCGCCGCCGGAAAGCAGCTGCTGGACATGGCCGGTGCCAACATGACCGTGGACCTGCCCGCCGAAATTCTCGACCGCACCGCTCAGAATGAAATGAAGCTTCTGAAAGAGCGCCTCTCCCGCAGCGGCATCACCCTCGAGCAGCACTGCAAGAACAGCCGCACCACTCCGGAAGCCCTCGAGAAGGACTACCGCGCACAGGCCGAGAGCCGTATCCGCTTCGTGCTGGCCGCCAAGGCCATCGCCGAGGCGGAAAACATCGTCGTCCACCCCGAGGAAGTCAACGCCGAGTACCGCCGCCTGTCCCAGCTGCAGGACACTCCCGAGGCTGAGATCCGGAAAGCCCTGCCCGAGGATACCATTGCCGCCGCGCTGGCCGCAAAGAAGGTGCAGCGCTTCCTGCTGGACAACGCACAGGTCACTACCGTGACCGATGCCCCCGAAAAGGAGTGATACCGCTATGGGTCTGTTTACCCGTTATGCAATGGACGCCCTGATGAAGACCTCCCACCCCGAGGTCATCCGCCGTCAGTGCTGGAATCTCCATCCCCACCGCACCCCCTGCACGGCCTGCAAGGACATCTGCCCCTACGGCGATGCCATCTTCACCCGCCCCAACCTTGTTAAAGACTGGGACCCCTGCACCGACTGCGGCCTCTGCGTGTCCGCCTGCCGCTCGGGCTGCATCGTCCCTTCGCCGGAGCAGGTACAGCGGGACACCTCGCTGGCTGATACCGACAACGACACCCTCTGGCTGGGCTGCGAGAAGAGCACCCGCAAGAACACCACCGTCCGCACCTGCATCGCCTCCTTCTCGTGGGAAACGCTGGCCTATCTGGCTCTGAACAAGAAGCTGGTCCTTGACCTGACCCCCTGCGGTGAGTGCGAGAACGACGTCTGCGCCGCCCAGCTCCGCAAAGAGCTGACCCGTCTGGTGGAGTTCCTCGGCCCCCAGCTCTTCGAGAGCCGGGTCACGCTGGCCTATGAGCAGGACGAAGCGCCCTACCATGTACAGGAGCTGAGCCGCCGGGAGATGTTCTCCCACATGACGGAGGGCTCCCGCGCCGGCACCAAGAAGCTGCTGCAGATGCTGCCCGGCCTGCGCAGCGAGGAGGACAGCGCCGCCGACTTCCGCCTCATGCTCCACCAGCGGACAAAGCAGCTCAAGGCTGCTTCCGAGACGCCGCTGCGCTACGGCTGGTATCTGCCGAACTTCACCCAGAAGTGCTTCGGCTGCGGCAAGTGCGAAAAAGCCTGCCGCTCCGGCGCGCTCAAATTGGAAGACCTGCCCGACGGCCAGACCCGCGTCGTCGTCACGCCCTGGAAGTGCAGTGAGTGCGGCGTCTGCGTCGCGGCCTGCTCCAACAGCGGCATCGACGGCATGAAGCTCCGCCAGCTCACCACCCTCGGCCCGGTGAGCGTCTACAAATGCAGCAAGACCCTCTGTGCCGACTGCGGCAAGCCCATCGCACCGAACAGCTCCGAGGGCATCTGCTCGGTCTGCCGCATCAAGCGCCGCACCAAGCAGCGTCAGGAGGAGGCCGCAGCCCGCGCCAGGGAGCGGATCGCTGAGCGCGAGGCCCGCAAGGCAGCGGAGGAAGCTGCAAAGGCCGCTGCCGCAGAGCTGGCCGCTGAAAATGCCGCAAATGCTTCCGGTGCCGCCGCAGCCGAAACGGCAGCGGTTCCCGTCTCTGCCGCACCTGCCGCTGCAGCAACAACAGCTGTTTCTGTTGCAGCAACAGCATCTGCACCCAAAAGGATTGACGCGGCCGCAAATCAATGCTATACTCAGTCATGACCACACTGTTTGGTGGCCGGGACTGTTACAAAGGAGTAACGGATGGATTTCCGTTGCTCTTTTTTCATAAAAATGGTCCATTTGTCCGCTGCCGGGAAACAGTGGACACCGCACAACGCGATGCTGTCCTTTGTACAGCAAAAACAAGAAAAGAGGGAATTTATGATGAACACTTCCATCTCCCGCCGTCAGTTCCTGAAGGCCAGCGGCCTGGCAGCCGCTGGTGCCTGCGCAGCCGGCCTGCTGACTGGCTGCGGCGGCTCTTCCTCCGACAGCGCTTCCGGCGCAGCCTCTTCCGGTTCCGGCTCCAGCTACACCATCCTGTACGACAGCCAGCCCGCTACCCTGAACTACCTGACCACCGGCACTGACCTTGAGATGGTCGTGGGCGCAAACTGCGTGGATACGCTGGTCGAGTACGACAACAAGGGCGTCATGCGCGAAGGCCTGGCCACCAGCTGGGACTGGGATGTCGACACCCTGACCTGGACGTTCCATCTGCGTGAGGAGAACTGGGTGGACTGCAACGGCGAGGTCGTGGCCCCCGTCACCGCACAGGACTTTGTGGACGCTCTGAAGTACGTCCTGACCCCGGACTACGCCGCCTCCAACGTGGGCCTCGTCACCGCTTACATCGCAGGCGCTGACGACTACTACAACTACCACGTCTATCTGAACAACGCCAACACCGGCGTCGTGGACGATGACGGCACCACCTACACCGTGGACGGCAGCGGCGTCGTCACCGTGACTGCCCCCGACTCTGACCCCGCCACCTACGCACCGGTGGACTTCGACGCCGTGGGTGTCACCGCTGTGGATGACCACACCCTGACCTACACCCTGACCTACGATTTCCCGGGCTTCCTGAGCCTGCTGTGCTATCTGCCCTACGAGCCCGCTTACGGCCCGCTGCTGGAAGAGACCGGCGACCAGTTCGCTACCAGCGCAGAGACCACCTACAGCTGCGGTGCCTTCTATCTGGCCGCCTACGAGTCTCTGGAGACCTGGATCATGAAGAAGAACCCGAGAACTACGACGCTGACAACGTCTTCATCGACACCATCAGCCGCATCTACAACGCCGAGGCCAGCGTCAACGGCCCCGAGATGATCAAGCGCGGCGAGATCGACGAGGCCACCATCGGCTCCGACATCCTCGACAGCTGGCTGTCCGACGACACCACCAAGGATATGGTGTCCATGGACCGCCCCAACACCAACTACACCTACTTCTATATGTTCAACTTCATGCCCTTCTCCCACGAGTTCTCCAACTGGAGCGTGGAGGGCATGGACGCTGAGTACGAGCCGGAGAACTGGGCCAAGGCCATCAACAACACCAACTTCCGCAAGTCCTTCCTCTACGGTATCAACAACTCTGTCACGCTGGCCGTCAAGGCACCCGAGGGCTACGACAACTACAAGCTGAACACCATCACGCCCCCCAGCTTCTGTGCCAACGCTGACGGCGTGGACTACCTCAAGTGCGGCGACCTGGCCAACATCACCGAGTTCTTCGACGAGGCGAAGGCCAAGGAGTACCGCGACGCTGCCATCCCGGAGCTGACCGCTGCTGGTGTGACCTTCCCCATCAAGGTGCAGATGCCCTACAATCCCTCTTCCACCGACTGGGACAAGCAGTGCCAGGTGTTCAAGCAGCAGCTCGAGGGTGTGCTGAACGACGGTTTCGATTTCATCGACATCATCATCACTGCCGGCCCCTCCGACAGCTTCCTGTCCAGCGTCCGCCGCAACGGCAAGTTCGCTTTCCTGCAGTGCAACTGGGGCGCTGACTACTCCGACCCCCAGACCGAGACCGACCCCTTCTATCAGGCCGAGGGCGCACGCGGCAGCCGCTACGCCTTCCTGCGCACCGGCGTCGAGGACGGCTTCATCACCGGCGACACCGCGGACGCCGTCATGAACTACATGAAGGCCATCGAAGAGGCTGTCAAGATCACCGACGACATCAACGCCCGCTACGACGCCTTCGCCAACGCCGAGGCTTCCCTCATCAACAATGCCCTCGTCGTCCCCATGGGCATGAGCATCCCGGCCTACATCGCCACCCGTCTGAACTACTGGGAGGGCCAGTACGCTTCCACCGGCTTCTCCAACAAGCGTCTGAAGGGCATCCACGTCCTCGACCACTACATCTCCATGAGCGAGTACGAGGCCAACCGCGACGCCCGCTAAGACTTTTGAGTCTGTCTGCTCCAAAGCTCTCCGTTTTCCCACGGGAAAGCGGAGAGCTTTTCGTTCTGAAGCTTCTTACATGAATTTTTGTAACGAACTTTGCTAAATCACTTTCCAAAGTGGTTTTTTGTTGTATTCTATTCCTATCCGACATTCATTTTATAAAGAGGGGTGCGCACAGATATGCTCAAATATCTGGCGAAACGCATCGGGCGCTCGATACTGACCCTGTTTATTATCGTCACGCTCGTTTTCTGCCTTTTGCGGCTGATGCCGGTGGAAGGCTATTTTGCTAACTACGAAAAAATGACCGAGGCCCAGATACAGGCCGGCTTACAGTCCATGGGCCTGCTGGACCCGCTGCCGGTGCAGATCGGCCGCTTCTGGGTCAATATGCTCCACGGCGACCTCGGCGTGAGCCACATCTATAAGGTCAACGCCTCCGTCACCAGCATCCTCGCCAAGAAGCTGCCCATTTCCATCCAGATGGGCGTGTACGCCATGCTGCTGAGCCTTGTCATCGGCATCCCGATGGGCCTGTTCATGGGCCGCTTCAAGAGCCGCTGGCCCGATAAGATCGGCACGGCCATCATCGTCCTCATCCAGGCTGTGCCTGCGGCAGTGTATTATCTGTACATCCAGATGTACGGCACCACCGCGCTGAACGTGGGCCTGCTCTTCGACGCCTCCAACTGGAAATACTGGGTGCTGCCCGTCTGCTCCATGAGTCTGGGCAACGTGGCGTTCTACGCCATGTGGCTGCGCCGGTACATGGTGGACGAGAGCAACAAGGACTATGTCCGCCTTGCCCGTGCCAAGGGCGTGAGTGAAAACAACATCGCCCTGCGCCACATCTTTCGCAACGCAATGGTGCCGCTGGTGCAGTATATTCCCTCCGCCTTCCTGAACACTGTGGTCGGCTCTATCTACATCGAAAGCCTCTACAGCATCCCGGGCATGGGCGGCCTGCTGGTCACCTGTGTCCAGCGCCACGACAACACGATGGTGCAGGGCATCGTTCTGCTCTACGCCTGCGTGGGCATCATCGGCCTGATTCTGGGCGACCTGCTCATGGTGCTCATTGACCCCCGCATCAGCTTTGGCAAGAAAGAAGGTGGCCGATAATGCTTTTCCGTATGAAAGATGAAAAAGCACACCAGCTCGAGGCAGAGCTGGATAAGTTACAGGCGGACGGCCCCGCCGCATGGGCAAAACTGCCCGAAGAAGAGCTGTTCACCCCCGCCGGGTTCAGCGAGGAGCGGGCCGAGGCCACGTCCTACTCCAACTACAGCTACTGGGGCAGCACCTTCCGCGCCTTCTTCAAGAACCGCGTGGCCGTGCTGCTGCTCGTCGCCCTCATCGCCGTGGTGGCGTTTGCATTTTTGCAGCCCTACCTGCCCGGTCAGGTAGACCCCAACCTCTGCGCCGTGGACCCCGTCACCGGCATCCAGTACCGCAACATCGCCCCCGGTGAAAAGGGCTTCATCTGGGGTTCCAACGCCATCGGCCAGGACCTCTGGGCCCGCATCTGGGCCGGTGCCCGCACCAGCCTGACCATCGCTTTCTTCGTGGCCCTCATCGAGGCCGTGGTGGGCATCACGGTGGGTGTGCTCTGGGGCTATGTCCGTCAGCTGGACTTCTTCTTCACCGAGCTGTACAACATCTGCGACAATGTGCCTTCCACCATCATCCTGATCCTTATTTCCTACGTCGCCAGCCCCAGCGTCCAGACGCTGATCCTGGGCATGTCCATCACGGGCTGGATTGCCATGGCGCGTTTTATCCGCAACCAGATCCTCATCATCCGTGACCGTGACTACAACGTGGCATCCCGCTGCATCGGCACCCCCACCTCCCGCATCGTGGTGCGCAACCTGCTGCCCTACCTCGTGTCGGTCATCATGCTCCGCATGGCCCTGACCATCCCCGCCGCCATCGGCAGTGAGGTCTTCATCACCTACATCGGCCTCGGCCTCTCTGTCGAGGTGCCTTCTCTGGGCAACCTCATCAACGATGGCCGCAAGGTCATGATGCAGGCTGGCCTGCGCTATCAGCTGCTCTACCCCACCATCATCCTCAGCTTCGTCACCATCGCGTTCTACCTCATCGGCAACGCCTTCTCTGACGCAGCCGACCCCAAGAACCATCTGCAGTAAGGAGGAACAGGCATGAAAAAGAATGAACTGATCCTCTCTGTGCGGGATCTCAACATCAAATTCAATCTGCGTGGAAAGATCCTCCACGCCATCCGGGGCATCGACCTCGATGTCTACCACGGCGAAGTCCTCGCCATCGTGGGCGAGTCCGGCTCGGGCAAGAGCGTGTTCACCAAGTCCTTCATGGGCCTGCTGGACTCCAACGGCTCCATCACTTCCGGCACCATCGACTACTTCGGTGCCGACGACCACCAGCCCATCCGGCTCTCCGAGTTGAAAAAGGAGAAGGACTGGCTGAAAGTCCGCGGCCACGAGATCGCCATGATCATGCAGGACCCCATGACCAGCCTGAACCCTCTGAAGACCATCGGCGACCAGATCATGGAGGCCGTGGAGCTCCATCAGGGCCTCAAGGGCGCTGCCGCCAGGGAGAAGACCGTCGAGTACCTGCGGGATGTCGGCATCGCCGACCCGGAAGTGCGCTTCAAGCAGTATCCCCACGAGTTCTCGGGCGGTATGCGCCAGCGCGTCGTCATCGCCATCGCTGTGGCCTGCAATCCGCAGATCCTTATCTGCGATGAGCCCACGACGGCTCTGGACGTGACCATTCAGGCCCAGATCCTCGAGCTGCTGAAGGAGATGCGGGTCAAATATAACCTCACCATCATCCTCATCACCCATGACCTCGGCGTCGTGGCCAACATCGCTGACCGTGTGGCCGTCATGTATGCCGGCGACATCGTGGAGATCGGCACTTCGGACGAAATTTACTACGACCCCCGCCACCCCTACACCTGGGCGCTGCTGTCCAGTATGCCCCAGATGGGCGTGAAGGGCGAAGACCTGTTCAACATTCAGGGTACGCCCCCGAACCTCTTCACGGAAATTCACGGCGACGCTTTCGCGCCCCGCAACCCTTTGGCGCTGAAGATCGACTTCGTCAAGCGTCCCCCTTATTTTGATGTCAGCACGACCCACCGGGCCAAGACGTGGCTTCTCGACCCCCGCGCACCCAAGATAGAACCGCCCGCCGCTGTGCGGATGCTGCAAGAGGAGGGCAAATAACATGACAGACGAACGCGAAGTTCTGGTCGAGGTAAAAAACCTCGAAGTGACCTACGGCTCCGGCCGCAAGGCTTACAAGGCCGTCAAGAACGCAAACTTCACCATCTATAAAGGCGAGACCTTCGGTCTGGTAGGCGAGTCCGGCTCGGGTAAGACCACCATTGGCCGGGCTATCATGCGCATCCTGCCCACCTCGGGCGGCGAGGTGTTCTATAAGGGCCAGAAGATAAACGGCAAGATCTCCCACGCGCTGGACAAGCAGGTCATCAAGGAAATTCAGATGATATTCCAGGACCCCCAGTCCTCCCTGAACGAGCGCGCCAAGGTGAGCTACATCGTAGGCGAGGGCCTGATGAACGTCCGGCCCGACCTCTCCGCCGCCGAGCGGGACGAAAAAGTCCGTCAGGCGCTGCTGGATGTGGGCCTGCTGCCCGAGTTTGCGTCCCGCTTCCCCCACGAGTTCTCGGGCGGCCAGCGCCAGCGCATCGGCATCGCCCGGGCTCTCATCGTGGAGCCGGAATTCATCATCGCCGACGAGCCCATCTCGGCACTGGATATGTCCATCCGCGCCCAGGTCCTGAACCTTCTGCGCCATATGCAGAAAGAGCGCGGCATCACCTACCTCTTCATCGCCCATGACCTCTCCGTCATGCGCTACATCTCCGACCGCATCGCCGTCATCCACAAGGGCGACATCGTGGAGCTGGCCGACGCCGAAGAGCTGGTGACCCACGCCATCCACCCCTATACCCGCAGCCTGCTGTCGGCCATCCCCATGCCCAGCCCCCGCCGCGAGCGGCAGAAAAAGCTGTTGGTCTATGACCCCTCCATGCACGACTACTCCACGGAGGCTCCCCAGTGGCGGGAGCTTCGGCCCCGTCACTGGGTGCTCTGCAGCGCCTCCGAGGCTGAAGACTGGTGCCGGGAATTGTAAACTTTTTTCTTGCGTTTTTCTCATTGTGGCCTCTCTGTTTATTGACTTTTGTTCTCTGCTCTACTACAATAACAGGAGTGGCTTTGTAACAAAACGAAACAAAACATTGGCCCCCGCGCGGGTCTACAAACATAAAGGAATGAGAAATTGATGACGACGCAGAATCCTGTTTACGCATCCCAGGCCAAACCCTGGCTCAAATACTACGCTCAGAAGTACATCGACCAGACCCTGCCCACCCTTTCGGCATTCGATTATGTCTGCCACCGGAACCGGAACCATCTGAACGATACGGCACTGGACTACTATGGCCGGAAGTTCACCTACGCCGACCTCATCGTCAATGTCAAAAAGACTGCTGCCGCCCTGCGGGGCGTCGGGGTCAAAAAGGGCGACATCGTGACGGTGGTCAGCGTCATGACCCCTGAGGTCATCGCTCTGTTCTACGCCGCTGACATGGTCGGCGCCACTCTGAACCTTGTGGACCCCCGCTACAGCGTCGAGGGCATCCATGAGTATATCGAGGAGGTGGATTCCCACCTTCTCATCTGCCTGAACGTCGTGTACGAGCGCTGCCGTCAGGCCGCAAAGCGCACCAACGTGGAAAAGGTCATCGTCCTCTCTCCGGCCGACTCTCTGCCCCCGGTGATGGCCGTAGGCTACAAGCTGACCACCCCCGACAAGAACAAATATGCCTCCAACGTCATCCGCTGGAAGCAGTTCATCAAGGGCGGCGAGGGCCAGAGCACCGCTGCGGAGTCCTATGACCCCGACCACGCCTGCGTCGTCGTCCACACCGGCGGCACCACCGGCTCCCCTAAAGGCGTCATGCTCACCGACAACTGCTTCAACGCTCTGGCGCAGCAGTTCCGCGCCTACGACAAGCTGTTCCACCGGGGCCAGAAGCTCATGAACATCATGCCCCCCTTCATCGCCTACGGCTACGCCTGCGGCGTCCATCTGCCGCTGGTGCTGGGCTTCACGGTCATCATCATCCCCAACCTCGACCCGGCCAAGCTGGGCAGTCTGGTGCTGAAGTACAAGCCTGAGCATATGTTCGGCGTGCCGGCCCACTATCAGCAGCTGGCCGCAGATCCCAAGCTGCGGGATAAGGACCTCTCCTTCATTCTGAACTACGCCGCCGGCGGCGATGCCATCGCCCGGGGCGCAGAGCAGACCGTCAACGACTTCCTCGCCGCCCATGGCGTCCGCTACCCGATAGCAAAGGGCTACGGCATGACCGAGGTATCCTCTGCCGCTACCGTGGCTGCCGGCGCAGACAACAAGCCCGGCAGCGTCGGCATCCCGATGGTCAACACCGTCATCGCCGCCTTTGAGCCGGGTACTGACAGGGAACTGCCCATCGGTGAGCGCGGTGAGCTGTGCATTTCCGGTCCCACCACCATGAAGGGCTACTACAATAAGGCTGACGAGACGGCCATGATCCTTCGCCGCCACCCGGATGGCCGCATCTGGGTCCACACCGGCGACATCGGCTATCTGGACGAGGACGGCTTCGTCTACCTCGACTCCCGCATCAAGCGACTCATCATCCGCCACGACGGCTTCAAAGTCTTCCCCTCCATGATCGAGAATGTCGTCAGCCGCCACCCCGCTGTGCATCAGTGCTCTGTGGTGGGCTGCACCGACAAGGATCATGTGCAGGGCCGTCTGCCCTTCGTCTACATCGTGCTCAAGGCCGACACCACCGCCAAGAAAAAGCAGGTGATACGGGAGCTGGAGCGGATGTGCACCGAGGAGCTGCCCGAATACGTCCAGCCCGTGGCCTACAAGTTTATTCCCAGTATGCCCATGACCCCTGTGGGCAAGGTCGATTACCGTCAGCTCGAAGCTGACATCTCCCCCCGCGACTATTGATTTCCATGAAAGGACTCTTCTGCCATGAACAAGCGTTTTGCAAGTCTGGCGGTCTCTGCCCTGCTGCTTGTCTCCCTGCTCAGCGTCCCCGCGCTGGCCGAGGGGACCGAGGCCGTTGCGGACACCGTCAGCGATGATCATGTCATCGTCACCCTGAACCCAGAGGCTGCCCTGCAGCCCGAGACTCCGGCGGAAGCCGCGGCTTCTGCCACCGAGACGGCTCAGGCTGACCCGGTCCCTTCTGCGGACGACGCAGAGGAGGCCTTGACCGCTGCAGAGGCCGAGGTCAAGGCCGATGACACCAAAGAGGAAGATAAGGACGAGCAGCTCACCTACGTCGCACTGGGCGACAGCATCGTGGCCGGCGTCGGCCTGGCCGATGTCCAGTACAGTGCGCGCTCCGGCTACAGCGTCGATATGACTCCCAACTTCCATGGCTACTCTCCCGACTGCTATGTCGGCAAGGTGGCTGCAGCTCTCGGCCTCGACCGTGACCACGCCATCAACCTCGGCCTGCCGGCCCTGACGGCTCCCGACCTCGCGGACATGATCCGGTACGGCAAGATGCCCCAGATGAACATGGCGTCCGGTTGCGAGTACAACTACCCTGAGTTCCAGGACTACATCCGCAAGGCCGACGTCGTCTCCGTCCAGATCGGCTCCAACGACGCCTTCGTCCCCTGCATCGTGGCTCTGGGCAACGCCACCAACTGGAAGAGCGAGAAGCTGGCCGCTACCATTCTAGCCGGCGACCTGCGCAATGAAGGTTCCGGCTCCACCATGTCCACCATCTACCGCAGCATCAAGGCGATGGACCTGACCAAGGCCGAGAGGGACGCCACCTGGAACCTGCTTTTCTCCGGCATGAGCAAGATCTGCGACGAGACTTACCCCAAGACCACCGCAGCCCTCATCTCCATCGTGCAGGAGATCCGCAATCTCAACCCGGATGCCCAGATCATCCTCGTGGGCTACACCAACCCTGTACCGCTCATCCCCTGCTGGCGCAGCTACTTCAACAAGCTGAACAAGTTTGAGAAGCAGATCGCCAAGACTTATAACTTGACTTATGTGGCCATCCCCAACACGGAGACCACCCTCGACGTGCATCCCACCATCAAGGGCCACCAGTACATCGCCAACAAGCTCGTGAACGCCATCGAGAATCCGTAATCAACAAATACAGCAAAGCCCCCGTTTCCAGCTGGAAGCGGGGCTTTTAATACGTTATGCGGCCAGAGCCTTTTGATGTTTTCAAAGACGGTGTCGCTGTCCTCACAGCAGACCATGACCACCTCGCCGGTGGGGACAGTCGCCACGCGGGCGGCAGAAGCGATCTGGTACTGGTCTTCGAGGTAATGCTCCATGGACTTCTGCTGGCTCTGGACATAGGCATCCATCGCATCCACCACGTCCTGCGTCTTGCCCTCGGCGGGCTTGACGATGGCCACGCCGTAGACGCTGACCATCATGCCGGACACTGAGGCGGCGAAGTCGTCGTACATATCGTCCTCGAGGCCCAGCAGAGGCATCATCATGTTGGCCACCTCATCGGAGAGCTGGTCGGCCTCATACTCGGCGCTGTAGCCGTACTGGGCCGTGAACTTGCCATCCTCGCCTTTGGTGAATATCATCTCATACTTGTTGTCCTCGTCGCTGCGGGCGTCGTGGAGGATCTGGGTGTAATCTTTCTTCGCGGCAGAAGACGCGCTGCCGGAGCTGCCCGACGCGCCGCAGCCCACCAGAGCCAGCAGCATGACGCCGGCCATCAGACAAGCAATGATACGTTTCATATTCAATTTATCCTTTCGTTCGCAGGGTGAGGTTTTCGGTGTGCAGTGATAGTATTTGATGTTTTATCCCTGCTATTCGGTAAACGACCCACGGCGGGCGAAAATTGCACCCACAAGTGTAACAGTTCTATGAACGCTTACAGCATCATGGCCTCAAGGTCACCGTGATTGACGGGCGTCGAGAGGATGATCTGGGTGCTGGTGGTACCCAGCTTCTGGAACTGTAAGATGAGGTGTTCCAGCTGGGGCATACTGCCGCAGCTCACCTTGATGAGGAAGGTGTAAGCGCCCGTGACGTGGTAGCACTGCAGCACCTCTTTGCTGTTCTTCATCAGCTCCACCAGCTCGTCTCGCTGGGACGGGGCCACCGAGAGGCTGATGAGTGCATCCACATAGACCCGGTCGGACGGGCGGTTGAGCATCACGGTATAGCCGCTGATGATGCCGTCCGTTTCCAGCTTGTGGATGCGGCTGGAGACAGCGGGACTGGTCAGCGCCACCTTTTCGGCGATCTCCTTCACCGGCATACGGGCGTTCTTTGCGAGGAGGGCGAGAATCTTGCGGTCCAAATCGTCCATAGGAAAAGTACTCCTTTTGAAATATGTTACATTACACAAATTTTTGAAAGTAAAGTTTTATTGTTGTGGCAATAGTACAAACTGTGCAAAAATCAGTTTTCGTTTTGCCGTCTTTAATTATATAAAGTTTTTGTCAAAAAGTAAAGTGCTAAATTAAAGCGAAACCAAATTTTTGCATTTGACAAGAAAACAAATTCGGGTATAATACATACTGCAAGGCAGCGTCACTGAAGCTCTGATGTACCGCCGGGGATTCCGGTGTTCGGGTACGATATGCTGCCGACTGATAACGCGATTCACCACTTTATATACTTTCCCACCCCTCTATACACAAAAACCCGCTGCCAGGCGGGTTTTTGTGTTTTATACAGGTTTTTATGGCTCTGCCAAGGCTCTCCCCTTGGGAGAGCCTTTTTAACTGTATCTTACACGCCAAAGGCCCCCATCCGGTATCTGCCGGATGGGGCCTTTGGCTGTTTATACTGAAAAGGGAGCGAATAGCCTGATCATTCTTCGGTGCGGGTCTTCTTGAGCAGGCTCAGGATGACCGCACCCACGACGCTGCCCACAGCCAGCGCCACACAGTACATCACGGCATGGTCCACGACTGGGAACACGAAGATGCCGCCGTGCGGTGCACGCAGAGCGCAGCCGAAGGTCATGGAGAGCGCACCAGAGAGGGCTGCACCGATGACACAGCTGGGCAGGACGCGCAGCGGATCTGCTGCTGCATAAGGGATTGCACCCTCGGTGACGAAGCACAGGCCCATGACGTAGTTCACGATGCCGTTGCGGCGCTCGTCGGCAGTCCACTTCTTGGGGCAGAAGGTGGTGGACAGGGCGATGGCGATGGGAGGAACCATGCCGCCCACCATGACAGCGGCCATCACCTCATAGTTGCCGGAGGCAAGGGCTGCCGTGCCAAAGACATAAGCTGCTTTGTTGAACGGGCCGCCCATATCAATGCTCATCATACCGGCCACGACGGCACCCAGCAGCACCTTGGAGGTGCCGCCCATGGCGTTCAGGCAATCGGTCATGGCCGTGTTGATCATGCCCATGACCGGGTTGATGCCGCACATCACCGCGCCGAGGATGAGCATACCGCCCAGCGGGTAGATGAGCATGGGACGGATGCCATTCAGGCTGGCAGGCAGCTTTTCGGTGATCTTCTTGAGGAACTCCACCACATAACCGGCCACGAAACCGGCCAGCAGTGCAGCAAGGAAGCCGCCGGAAACACCGGTGGTCTCACCCGCTGCAATGCCTGCAAAGTTGGTGCCGTTCATGGCCAGCACACCGCCCACAAAACCGACCGCCAGACCCGGACGGTCCGCGATGGACATGGCGATGAAGCCCGCCAGGATGGGGAGCATATAGCTGAAGGCTGCAGAACCCACCGTCTTGAAGAAGGCGGCCAGCGGGGTGTTCATGCCAAAGTTGGAGGGATCGATGGTGTAATCGTCCAGCAGGAACGCCAGTGCGATCATGATGCCGCCGCCCACCACGAAGGGCAGCATGTGGGAGACACCGTTCATCAGATTCTTGTACAGAGCGCGGCCAAAGCTGTCCTTGCCGGAAGCATCCTCGGCGGCCTGTGCGCCGCCCTTAGCGTGGAACTCTGGCACCTCGCCGGAGGTTATCTTATGGATGAGCTCCTCCGGCTTGTGGATGCCATCGTCCACCCGGGTGAACAGCACCGGCTTGCCGTCGAAGCGGGCGGTCTCCACCTTCTTTTCTGCTGCCACGATGATGCCGTCGCAGTTTGCAATTTCATCTTTCGTCAGGATGTTCTTTGCGCCGTCGGAACCGTTGGTCTCGACTTTGATGGTCACGCCCATCTTGGCACCGGCCTTGGTCAGGGCTTCCGCTGCCATATAGGTGTGGGCGATGCCGTTGACGCAGGCGGTCACGGCCAGCACACGGTAGCCCGCCTGCTCGATCTCCTGGTCGGTGAAGCTCTCGTCGCCGAACTGGGCTTCTTCCTGCGCGTCGATGGCGGCGAGGAAGTCTTCCGGGGTCTTGGCGGTGCGCAGCTTCTCTACAAAGTCCTCGTTCATCAGCATCTGCATCATGCGGGCCAGCATGTCAATATGCAGGCTGCCGTTTTGGGAGCCGCAATGGCAAACAGCAGGTCGGTCTTACCGTCGTCCTCGGCATTGTACTGCACCGGGGTCTTGAGGCGGAGGGCCGCCAGACTGGGCCAGGTCACGCAGTCGCACTTGGCATGGGGGACGGTGATGCCGTTATCAACATAGGTCGAGCCCTCGTCCTCGCGCTCATACAGGCCCTTTTTGTAGGCGTCCTTGTCGGTGATGTTGCCGTGGGTGGCCTGCAGCTCCACCAGACGGCTGATGATCTGGCTGCGGTCCTGCTGGGCTTCGTCCAGCGCGATGGACTGTGCCGTGAAAAATTCCGTGATTCGCATAGTGTGTCTCCTCTCCTTGTTTCCTTCTATCGCTCAAATCGTCGCCAGCAGGGCGTCGATTTTTTCCTTCTTTGCCAGCCCGAGGCTGAACGCGGTGGCACTGCCGCAGGCGGTGCCCAGACGCAGGGCTTCCAGATAGCTGCCGCTGCGCAGGTAGCCTGCCACGAAACCGGCCACCATGCTGTCGCCTGCGCCCACGCTGTTTACGACCTTGCCCTTGGGGCAGCCGATGCGGTGCACCTCGCCATTTTCGTCCATCAGCAGGGCACCGTCGCCCGCCATGCTTACCAGCACGTTGCGAGCGCCCTTTTGCTGTAGGGTGCGGGCCGCAGCGGTGATGTCGGCGTCGGTGGTGAGAGTGCGGCCCACGATCTCGCCCAGCTCGTGGTTATTGGGCTTGATGAGGAAGGGGTGGTACTGCAGCACGTTCACCAGCAGGTCGCGGGTGGCATCCACCACCGTATGCACACCGTGGCCTTCCAGACGGGCCAGCAGACGCTCGTAGGTAGTCTGGGGCAGGCTGGACGGGATGCTCCCCGCCAGAATGAGGATGTCGCCCTCGGCCAGCTTATCGAGCTGTGCTTCCAGCTCCTGCATGGCGCTCTCCGGAATGTCGGGGCCTGCGCCGTTCAGCTCGGTCTCCTGCCCTGCCTTGATCTTGACGTTGATGCGGGTCATGCCCTGCTCGAGGTGGATAAAATCGGTGGTGATGCCCTGCGCGGCCAGCCCCCGCTCGAGCCACGCACCCGTCTCACCAGCCACAAAGCCCAGCGCCGTGTTCCGGCAGCCCAGCTGTGCCAGCACACCGGACACATTGATGCCCTTGCCGCCCAGCACGCAGTCCTCGCCTTTGGCGCGGTTCACCTCGCCTACTTCCAGCGGTGCATCCAAACGCACCACATAGTCAATGGCCGGGTTGAATGTTACGGTATAAATCATTCTGCTGCCTCCTTTACCAGAGTGAATTGTCTGTATTTCGGATTCGGACAATGATTCGTCAGGATAGCGCCGCCGGACAGCTCGGCGATGACCGCCGGGTAGATGCGGGCGAACTTCGAGTCATCCACGAGGAACCAGGCTTCTCTCGCCCGGCGCACGACCGCGGCCTTGACAGCCGCTTCCTCGGGGTCGGGGGTCGTGAATCCTGCGTCCAGCGCCACGCCGTTTGCCCCCAGGAACGCTTTCGTGAAGTTGTACTGCTGCAGGCTGTGGAGAGCCGCAGCGCCGATGATGGCCTCCGTCTCGGGCCGCAGCAGACCGCCCACCAGAAAGACCTTGCAGCCCTTCTGGGCCAGCAGACGGGCGTGAGCGACGCCGTTGGTGACGTACCGGGCGTCCAGCGCCGGGCCGCTCAGCTCCCGGACCAGCGCCAGCGTGGTGCTGCCGGCGTCCAGAAAGACGAAATCCTCTGCGGTGATGAGGGCCGCCGCCGCCTTTGCGATACACTTTTTCTGGACGACGGCCAGCGTTTCCTTCGTGGCCATCGTCGGCTCGTCGGCGAGGAACTGGCTGTCCGGCAGGGTCGCGCCGCCGTGTACCTTGTTCACCTTGCCCATCCTGTCCAGCTCGTTCAAATCGCGGCGGATGGTGGACTCGCTGGCATCCAGCGCCTCGCAGAGCTCCTGCACCGTCGCGGTGCGCTGCTGGCTCAGCAGCTTCATGATGCGGGAAAGCCGCTCCTCTGCCAACATCTTCATCCCTCCTGTTGCACGTTTCTGCTTGTGTTTGAATCGTTTTGACTGTTTCTGTCTGTATTATAGCAAATACTCCGTCAAAATCAATCACTTTCCGTCAGTTTATCTGCCAAAATATTTCCGTCAAAATCATGCATTCTGCACAAGAAGTGGGATACAACCAGCAAAAGAGCGCAAAAAATCCGCTCCGGAGCAGTCAGCTTCGGGGCGGATGACGGTTTTGTGGTTTGATTTGACCGTTTTTGACGGTTTTGGTTTTGCCGGAAATGATTTTTCCTTCCGGGTCGGATGCGGTTTAGGCGTCCGAACGGGCGTAAGCGTTCTTCATGCCGCTGCTCAGCTCGAAGAGGACCTTATCCAGCGTATCGGAAGCCCGCTTCTTCAACTCGGCAGCGATGGCGGTGTTGGCCTCCTCCCGCAGGGCGGCGCGCTGGCTTTCCCCGGCAGAAGCGATTTTCTTATCGTACTGGTTCAGCAGTGCGCGGCTGGCGGAGAGGACACCCTCCTCGTACCGCTCCACATGGATGAGGCTCTTGGCGTAGGAGGCATCGGCCATGGCGGCGATCATCCGGCTCACCCAGTAGAAGCTGTCGGTGGAGACTTCACCGGTGGTGCAGGCCAGATAGGCCGGGGTGCGCTCGACGTTGGCGTAGAACGGCACCATGGTGTTGAAGGCATTGGAGGCGTAGGCCAGCCACTCCACGGCGCGGAAATCTTCCGGCACGTCAGGCCGCATCTGGATGAGGGCCATGAAGTCGTTGCGGTTGATGCCGATGGAGCGGTAAGCTCCCTTCATGCTCTTGTCGCCGTAGCTGGCGTAGGGGTCGAAGGGAGTCCCCTGATAGTGGGAGGACAGCACGTACTTTACATCCTCCGGGGTCAGCTTCCGCTCCGGCACCATGCACCAGGGCAGGTCGTCCGAGCGGGGGCCGTAGTCAGCGGCAGGGCCGTCCCAGACCCAGGTGTTGGGATTGAGGTGGCGGAGCATGAACCATGCGCGGGGGCGTGTTGTAAACGTGGTCGGCGTCGTCGTGGCTGCCGAAGGCGTCACGCGGGTTCAGACGGCCATCCAGCGAGAGGTCGAGGTAATTGTCCCGGATGAACTCCCTCAGGTCGGCAGAACAGAGATAATTCTCCTGTGCGCCGAAAGCGTCGTCGAGGTCGAAGGCGTCGATGCCCAGCTGGTTCGGCATGACGACATAGACATCGTCGGGTACGCGGCGGGCCATCCAATGGTGGCCGCCGATGGTCTCCAGCCACCAAATCTCGTCCACATCCTGGAAGGCAATGCCGTTCATCTCATAGGTGCCGTACTGTTCCAGCAGCTTGCCCAGACGGAGCACGCCCTCGCGGGCAGAGTGGATGTAGGGCAGGACGAGGTAAACAATATCCTCTTCGCCGATGCCGCCGGGGACTTCCGGCTGGCCGTCCCTGGCGGGCTGGTAGACCACCAGCGGGTCTGCGCCCATAACGCGGGGTTGGAGGTGATGGTCTCGGTCGCGGTCATGCCGACGTTGGCAGCGTTCACACCGCTGGCCGCCCACAGGCCCTTGCCCTCCACGGCGTTGGGCATGGCGGTCATCCGCAGGGCATTGCCCGGCAGGGGAACTTCTACATGAGAGATGACCGACTTGTAAACAGCCGGGTGCTCCTCCGGCTGAACGACAACGAACTTTTCGCGGTGAAGTGGCCGGAGCCGGAATCGTCGTTCCGGGCGATCATGGTAGAGCCGTCATACGAGGCTTTTTTGCCGACAAGGATGGTAGTACAAGCCATAGCTGTTATCCTCCAAAATTTTACATCTTGTATGTATAGTGCTCATTTATACAGTTTCGCAGGCGCGTTTGTTCTGCAAAACCCATTGTATCGCGTTTGGCCTCCGGGCGCAAGCCCTTACATTTCGCCAATGTAGGCAAAGCGCGGCTGACGCTTGCCGTCCCGCTCCACCTCTTCGGCCCACATAGCCGCCGGACGCACCCAGAGCCCGCCCTCGCCGTACAGAGGGCGGTAGACCACCATTTCCTCTTCGGTCTCGCTGTGGCGGGCCATCCCGATGACCTGATATTCGTTGCCCTTGAAGTGCCGGTAGCGGCCCGGCTTGATGTCGTATTGGAACTGGTACATAAAAACTCCTTACAAAAGCCCGGCCGCAGACTGGTCTGCGCCGGACTTTTCCACTTGCTTCACCCCTGCGGGTGGAAATATTCGTAAATGGTCTGGGCCATCTGCCGTCCGACGCCGGGGTGTTCTCCAGCTGGTCAGGGTGGCCTCTTTGACGGCGCCCACGCTCTTGAACTGGGTCATCAGGGCCTTGGCCGTCTTGGGGCCGACGCCCGGCACCTCGGTGAGAGTGGACGAATAGCTCTTCTGCTTCATCTGCTGCTTGCGGTAGGCGTTGGCGAAGCGGTGCGTCTCGTCCTGAATGGCGGTGACGAAGGTGAACGTCCCGCGGTTCATGTTGATGGCGATCTCCCGGCCCTCGCTGTCCACGATGGCGCGGGTGCGGTGGTGGTCGTCCTTCACCATGCCGTAGAGGGGTACATCGGCCAGTGCCGTCCCGGCCAGTGCGGCCTTCGCGGCGCTCACCTGTCCCCTGCCGCCGTCCATCAGGAGCAGATCAGGCTTCTGGCCGAAGTAGTTGCTGCTCGGCTCGCCATTTGCGGCCATTTCGGAATACTTTTCGTATTCAGCCGCACGGCGGGAGACGGTCTCCGCCAGCGAGGCGTAGTCATCGGTCCCGGCGACGGTCTTCATCTTGAACTTCCGGTAGCCCGCCTTGTAGGGCTTGCCGTCCCGGAACGTCACCATGCCGCAGACGCTGGTGCCGTCGCCCCAGTTGGAAATATCGTAGCTCTCGATGGTGCGGGGGGGCTTGGGCAGGCCCAGCACCTGCGCCAGCTCATCCAGAAGCTTTTCCTCCCGGGCATAGCGGCCGCTCTCGCGGGCCAGCCGCTCGACGGCGTTGGTGTGGGCCATCTCGACGAGGTGCGCCTTATCGCCCCGCTGAGGGACATAGAGCTGCACTTCGCTGCCCCGCTTCTCGTTGAGGGCCTGCTGCAAAGCGTCCACATCCGGCGGCAGCTCGTCCACGGCAATGACTTTCGGTATCTGTTCATCGTCGAGGTAGTACCGGGGCAGAAATTCCTCCCGCACCGCCGCGATGTCGGCGGTATCGTGGAACAGAAACTCCCGTTTGTCGGTCAGCCGCCCCTCCCGGAAGCGGAGGACAGCCGCGCAGACGCTGCCGGGCGTACCCGCCAGCGCTACCACGTCCATCTCCACGTCGGGGTCAACCACGACCTTCTGCCCTGCCGTCACCTTGGTAATGGCGGCGATCTGGTCGCGGATGAGGGCCGCTGTCTCAAATTCCAGCCGGTCAGAGGCTTCCAGCATCCGCTCGTTGAGGGTTTTCAGAATATCCTTTTTGCCGTAGCGGATGAGGTGGACAGCGCTTTTGACAGCCTGCTCGTAGTTTTCACGGCTTATCTTGCCGCTGCACACCGCCATGCACTTGCCAATGTGGGCGTTCAGGCAGGGACGGCCCCGGCCAATTTCCTGCGGGAACCGCCGGCTGCACCGGGGCAGCAGAAAAGCATCCATCGCCGTCTCGGCCATCTGACGGGCCGCAAAGCTCGAGGTATAAGGGCCGATATACTCCGCGCCGTCATCCTCTTTTTGCAGCGTGAACGACAGCCGCGGCCACTCGTCCTTTGTCACCTTGATATAACTGTAGCCCTTGTCGTCCTTGAGCAGGATGTTGTACTTCGGGGTGTGGGCTTTGATCTGGCTTGCTTCCAGCACCAGCGCCTCGAACTCGCTCTGGCAGACGATGACGTCGAACGCGTAGGCGTGGGCGATCATCTGGCTGACCTTGTTGTCGTGAGGCACACCCTCCCGGAAATACTGGCTCACCCGGATGCGCAGACGTTTGGCCTTGCCGATATAGATGATGGTGCCGCTTTTGTCCCGGATGATATAGACACCCGGCAGAAGCGGCAGCATACAGGCCTTTTTGTAAAGTTCTGCCTTGGTCATCAGGTGTTATGCCGGCCTTTCTGCATCATCTCGGTCTTGGCAATATTCGACACCGTCAGCGCCAGACCGCACACGTCGAGGGCCACGCTCCACCACTTGGGCTTCTGCTCCGAGGTGAGCAGAAGGGTGATATTGACGATGAGCGTCACCAGATAGACGCCAAAAAAGCAGTACCACGGCTTGCCGGAATCACAGAACTCGCCAAACTTGAACAGTGCTTCTTTCGTCGAATCTTTCATGAGGCTGCCTCCTTTATTCTGATGCATCATACCAAAAAAGCGGCAAGGATGACCCCCGCCGCTCATACACGAAATGGAACTGAATTACTCTGCGAAGCCGGACTCCACCAGCTTGATCAGGCCATCGACAGCAGCCTGCTCGTCTGCGCCATCAGCGATGATGCGGATGGTGGTGCCGCCCACGATGCCCAGAGACAGAACGCCCAGAAGGCTCTTAGCGTTCACGCGGCGCTCTTCCTTCTCGACCCAGATGGAAGACTTGAACTCATTGGCCTTCTGAATAAAGAAGGTTGCCGGACGGGCGTGCAGACCAACCTGATTTTCAACGGTAACTTCTTTGACGTACATAGTAAAACGCTCCTATCTATTATCGTTCTGGGGAATGCAATTATGTTTTGCGCCTGTTGCGTTGTGATTATTTTAACGCAAAGCGAAACCGTTGTACAGACCCCAGACGCATTTTGGCGGTTTTCCCAAGGATGAGGGGGCATTTTCCACCTTTTATACAAATACAACAAAATTATTCCCCCAGTGTTGGCGGGGTAATACAAAAGTTTTCAACATTTTTCGACAGAGGGTCAGCACTCCGACTGCTTTTGTGCTTATCCGGCAGAGTATGACGTTTGCCGCAGACTCCGCTCAACCCTCGTACTGCATCCACAGCAGCGCGCATTTCTTTACAACAGAAGGGTATTCCGCAGGGTCAAATTCCATGTCTTTTTCGCCTGTGAATTTCCATCCCATCCGACGATAGAGAGCAATGGCGCGGGCGTTGGTGTCCAGCACGCTCAGGCGGGGATGCTCATACTCTTCCAGCTTTTTGCGGGCGAAATCCAACATTTTCTGACCGATGCCCTTTCCCCGGGCATTTCCAGACACAAAGAGATGCTCAATGCGGCCGGTCTTGTGGTCTACGCTCACCATGCCGTCCGGCACATCTTTCGTCGTGTGCAGGTAGCAGGCCCAGCCGCCTTTTTTCTCCGCCTTGAGCTGAGCGAGAAGCTCCTCTTCTGTCAGGCCTGCACAATACTCTTCCGTCCAGTTTCCGGCGCAGACGGCGCGGCGTCCCTCCGCAAACAGCTTTGCCGCAGCGGCAAACTGTTCTTCCGTCTTGACGAGGCGGACATTCTCGCCCCGCTTCCACTTGGGCAGCTCGGTGATGGGGTGGCTCTCGCACCACTGCTCATACAGCTCCGGGCGGCGCAGACGGGTGCGCTCCCGGCTCTTTTCGCCCCGCCATGCGTCGATCTTCTGGTGGTCGCCGCCCAGCAGAACGTCGGGTACAGCGCGGCCCTCCCAGACCTCGGGGCGGGTGTACTGGGGGTATTCCAGCAGGCCGTCCCAGTAGCTCTCTTCCTCGTAGCCCTTTTCCTCTGCCAGAACGCCGGGCTGCAGGCGCAGCACGCTGTCGGCCACCACGAGGCTGGCCAGCTCGCCGCCGGTGAGGATATAGTCGCCAATCGAGATCTCTTCGTCCGCAAACGCTTCAATGACGCGCTCGTCGATGCCCTCATAGTGGCCGCAGACCAGCGTCAGGTTATCGTACTGGGCCAGCCTGCGGGCGTGCTCTTCGGTGTAACGCTGACCGCCCGCCGTCAAGAACACGATATGCGGGGCCGGGCGTCCCTGTTCCGCTACCTCTTTCTGGACGGCGCGCAGGCAGTCGGCGATGGGCTGGGCATAGAGCACCATACCGCAGCCGCCGCCGTAGGGGTAGTCGTCGGTCTGCTTCTGCTTGTTGAGGGTGTAATCCCGGATCTGATGGCAGTGGGTCTCGATGTAGCCGCGCCTGGCTGCGCGGCCGATGATGCTGGCGTCCAGCACCTGCTGGCACATCTCAGGGAAAAGGGTCACGATGTCCACACGCATTCCCATCGCTCACTCCTCCTCCCGCTCACTGTCGAAATCGTCGTCCAGCAGGCCCGGGATGGGGGTGACGAGGATATAGCCTTCCGGCGGGTTGCGCTCTTTGAGAAAGGCGTCCACACCGGGGAACATATATTCCTTGCCGCTGGGGGACTTGACCGTATAGATGTCCTGTGCGCCGGGGTGGTCCACGCTGGTGACGACGCCGTACACCTTGCCGGTGTCGGCGTCCCGCACCTCGCAGCCGATGAGGTCGGCCACATACCACCGGCCCTCGGGCAGGGTGGCGTCGCTGCGGTCGAAGTAAAACACCTGACCCGCAGCGCGCGGGCGGCGTCCATATCGTTCACGCCCTCCAGCTGGAGCAGCGCCATCTGCCCCTGCGGGCGGATGGAGGTGATGTTATAGCACTTGCCGCCCTTTGCCGAGGCGTAGAGACGGCCCGTCTTTTTGAGGAAATCCACGCCGTCGCACCACAGCTCCAGCTTCATTTCGCCGCGCACACCGTGGGTGGTGACGACCTTGCCTGCTTCCAGATATTGCTGCATAAATTTGCTCCTGTTCAACCTCTCAGTCTCGCTTCGCTCGACAGCTCCCCTATCGAGGGGAGCCTCTGGCGAAGAGGGAAAGCTTTCCGGTATGCCAAGGCCTCCCTCGATAGGGGAGGTGGCACGCCGTAGGCGTGACAGAGAGGTTATTCCTAATAAAAGGCCCTTTGCCATTACAGCAAAGGGCCTGTAGGGTGCTTAGTCGATCTCAACAAGGACCTTTTCATCGACCCGCACAGCAGCCGCGCGCATCACCACACGAATGGCTTTTGCGATCCGGCCCTGCTTGCCGATGACACGGCCCATATCTCCCTCTGCCACGCTCAGGTGGTAGACGATGGTGCCGTCCTCACGGGGGGCGTCCACCGTGACCTTGACGGCGTCCTTATCCTCCACGAGGCCGCGGGCAACTGCCAGCAACAGCTCCTGCATGAGTCAGCCCTCCACCTTACAGAATGTTGGACTTCTTCAGCAGCACGCGAACGGTGTCGGTGGGCTGAGCGCCGTTGGCGATCCAGGCCTTAGCCTTCTCGCCGTCGATGCTCACGACAGAGGGCTCCTGGTTGGGGTCGTAAGTGCCGATCTCCTCGATGAAACGGCCATCGCGGGGGAAGCGGCTGTCAGCAACAACAACACGATAGAAGGGAGCCTTCTTGGCGCCGACGCGGCGCAGACGAATCTTAACTGCCATGGTAATATCCTCCAAAAATTTCTTGTTCCCCGGTTTGCGGGGATTAAATCTATCTGTACAACCCCACAGCGGGGTGTATACCGGAATTATTTCATGCCTCTAAAGGCGCCCGGGTTTCCCATCAGGCCGCCCAGCTTGCGGGCAAAACCCTTGGGGCTCTTCTTGAACTGCTTCATCATCTTCTGCATCATCTCAAACTGCTTGAGCAGCTTGTTGACATCAGACACCTGAGTGCCGCTGCCCGCAGCGATGCGGCGCTTGCGCTTGGGGTTGATGATGGAGGGGTCTTCGCGCTCAGCCTTGGTCATCGAGTAGATCATGGCCTCGATGCGGTCGAAGGCTTTCTCGTCGATCTGGCTGGCGTCGATGCCGGACATTCCGGGCATCATGCTCAGCATGGCACCCGCGCCGCCCATCTTGCGGATCTGGGCGAACTGGGCCAGCATATCGTTCATATCGAACTTGTTTTCCATCATCCGCTTGGCGGTCTCTTCGGCCAGCTTCTCGTCGGCGGCATCCTGTGCGCGCTCGATGAGGCTCAGCACATCGCCCATGCCGAGGATCCGGCTTGCCATGCGGGAGGGATGGAAGACTTCGAGGTCATCCAGCTTTTCGCCGGTACCCTGGAACTTGATGGGCTTGCCGGTGACAGACAGCACCGAGAGCGCTGCACCGCCGCGGGTATCGCCGTCGGTCTTGGTGAGGATGATGCCGTCGATGCCGACCGTTTCGTTGAAGGTCTTGGCGACGTTCACGGCGTCCTGACCGGCCATGGCGTCCACGACCAGCAGAGTCTCGTCCACGGGGACAGCCTCTTTGATCTGGACCAGCTCCTGCATCAGCACTTCGTCGATCTGCAGGCGGCCTGCGGTATCGAGGATGATGATGTCGTTGCCGTAATCCTTGGCGTGGGCCAGTGCCTTTTTGGCGATGGCAGGCGGCTTCTCGCCCGGCAGCGTGAACACCGGCGCACCGGCCTGCTTGCCCACCACCTGCAGCTGGTCGATCGCAGCGGGGCGGTAGATGTCGCAGGCCACCAGCATCGGGCGGCGGCCCTGCTTGATGTAGTATTTTGCAAGCTTTGCTGCGTGGGTCGTCTTACCGTTGCCCTGCAGGCCGCAGAGCATGATGATGGTCTGCCCCTTGTTCTTGATGACCAGACGAGGCGCTTCCTCGCCGCCCATCAGGGCGACCAGCTCCTCGTTGACGATCTTGACGACCTGCTGAGCGGGGGTCAGGCTCTCCATGACCTCCTGGCCCATAGCCCGCTCCGAGACCTTAGCGCAGAAGTCTTTGGCCACCTTATAGTTGACGTCGGCTTCCAGCAGGGCCATCCGGACTTCCCGCATGGCAGCCTTGATATCGGCCTCGCTCAGTTTGCCGTGGCCGCGCAGCTTTTTGAACACACCGGCAAGGCGGTCGGTCAAAGATTCAAATGCCATTGTTCGGTGCTCCTCCCAAATCAGTTTTCAGCTCTCATTCACTTCGTCGATGGAGCGGATGAGCCCCAGCATCTTGTTCAGAGTGGTGGCATACTCGGTGGTGGTCAGCCGGGCGTTCGGGCCGGTGCATTCAAACCGGGTGTCGATGACCAGCTGCTCCAGCTGCTCCAGTGTGGACTGCACCCGGCGGTACCGGGCCGCAAAGCCCACCTTTTCTTCCAGCTCCTTGAGGGCCGTTTCGCCATGCTTGATGGCGTCCCGCGCCCCCTGCCGGGTGATGCCGAAGTTTTCTCCGATCTCGCTGAGGGAGAGGTCATCGTTGTAATACTGGCGCAGCATCTCGCGCTGTTTGGGCGTGAGCACTTCGCCGTAAAAATCGAGCAGATAGCCCATTTCAAAGTCTTTTGCCATGTTCTGTCCTGCTCTGACCTCCGCTGTTTGTAAAGGTTTTTTGCTTTACATACGGAGTATAGCAGACGGGGTGTCCCTTGTCAAGGACTTTTTGCGTCATTTTGCCAAATTTTCTTCCGATCTTTCTCTTTTCTGCCCAAGCCCCGCTTGACGCTTCCTCTCCTTTGCGTTAAAGTTATAGGCGTAAGCTTTCCCCCGGACGCGAAAGGAGACCGCCCGTGCCTATCTACCCCAACATCTACCAGACCCTGCTGCCCGGCCCCATCGTCGAGCTGCGGGGCTATCTTGCGGCCTGCGGGCTGCGGGGGCGGCTGTACGCCTATCTGAACTACAACGGCCCCACCGGCACGGCGCGGGACGAGCTGGCTGAGGGGATGCTGGCGCTGGCCCTTGAGCGCGGGCGCTGACCCCGGCCAGACCATCGTGGAGGCCGTGTCAGGGCCTTTTGCCACAGCGCTGACGCTGGCGGGGCTGACGGCGGGCCACCCGGTGACGCTGGTCATGCCGGAGGACGCCCCGCCATGCGGCAGGAGAGCCTGCTCCGCCTCGGAGCGCAGATCATCCATACCCCGGCCCAGGCGGGCCTTGCAGGCGCACGGGCGCTGGCAAAAGCCACCGCCGCCGAAAAGGGCTGGTACTATATGGACTGGCTCAACAACGACGACAACCCCACCTATCACCGCCGGGTGACGGGGCCTGCACTGGTGCGCTCCATCGCGCGGGAGGGTTCCAGCATCGTGGACAGCATCGTCATCGGCGTGGGCAGCGGCGGCACCATCACCGGCGTGGGCGAAACGGTCAAGGCGTGGACGAATGACGTCCGCATCGTTGCCGTGGAGCCTTACGAGAGTCAGGCCCTGAGCAGCGGCCTCACCGGCTCCCACGGCATCCCGGACATCGGCTTCGGCCTCGTTCCCGGCAACTACAACTCCTATGTAGTGGACAACATCGCTGCCGTCACCACTGCCGATGCCGTCCGGGCGGCGCAGCGGGTCCTGCGCACCGATGCCATCCCGGCCTCCCCCAGCGCAGGTGCCGCCCTTCACGCAGCGGCTCAGCTTATCGCAAACGGCAAAAGCCGTTCGGCACTGGCCGTGTTCAGCGCACGCCAGAACATACTATAAAAAGGAAACGAGAAGGAATCCATGACAAAAGACATGACGACCGGAGCCATCACGCCCCTTCTGGTCAAATTCACCATCCCGCTGGTGCTGGGCAACCTGTTCCAGCTCACTTATAACGCCGCCGACAGCATCATCGTGGGCAAATTTGTCGGCGAAGACGCCCTTGCCGCCGTCGGCACCTCCAACCCGCTGATGACGCTGGCCATCCTCTTCATCAACGGTCTCTGCCTCGGTGCCGGCATCCTTGTCAGCACGGCCTATGGTGCCGGAGACACCCAGCGCGTGGAGCGTCAGGTCTCCACCACTGCCATCGCAGGCACGGTGTTCTCGCTGGTCTTTTCGGCCCTCTGCGTCCTGCTGGCGACGCCGCTGCTCCGGCTGATGCAGGTTCCGGAAGAGATCCTGCCCATCGCGGTGCAGTACCTTCGCATCGTCTTTGCGGGCCTCATCTTCACCTTCTTTTACAACTTTCTCGCCGCCACCATGCGGGCGCTGGGCGATAGCAAGAGCGCCCTATACTTCCTGATGATCAATTCGGTGCTGAACATCGGCGGCGACCTCTTCTTTGTCGAGGTGCTGGGCTGGGGCAGCGAAGGCTGCGCCCTCTCCACCGTCCTCAGCGAGGCGCTCTGCTGTGTGCTCTGCGTCGTCTACATCCAGTTCAAAGTTCCCGTCCTTCAGCTGGGGCGGCGCTGGCTCGTCTTTGACGGCTCTCTGCTGCGCAGCACCGTCCGGTACGGCTGGACCAGCGCCATGCAGCAGGCCACCGTCCAGCTGGGCAAGATCGCCGTGCAGGCCATCGTCAACACTCTGGGCATCAACGCAATGGCCGCTTTCACCGCCGCCAGCCGGGTGGACGACTTCACCTATATGCCCCAGCAGAACATCGCCCACGCTATGACCACCCTGATGGCTCAGAACCACGGTGCCGGCAAAAAGGAGCGGGTGCGTCAGGGCTTTTTCTGCGGCCTGCGCATCGAGCTCATCTACGGTTTCTGCCTGATGGCCGTCTGCCTGCTCTTCGCCCGCCCCATCATCTCCCTCTTCGTGGATGACCCTGCCGTCATCGACCTGGGCGTCAAGTTCCTGCGGTGCGCCTCCCTCTTCTACCTGATGCCCGGCGTGACCAACGGCATTCAGGGCGGCTTCCGCGGCCTCGGCGATTTGAAGATCACCCTGAACAGCAGTATGCTCAACATGGGCTTCCGCGTGGCCGCCGCCGCTGTGCTGGTGCTGGTACTCAAGGTAGACCTTCAAATCATGCCTGTGAGCTACGGCATCGGCTGGCTGTCCATGCTGGTCTATGAGCTGCCCCTGCTCATCCGCTACATGAAAGAGGACAAGCTTTAACTCCGACAAAAAAGAGCAGGGCGTGCAGCCATATGGTCGCACGCCCTGCTCTTTTTCGCTTTCAGGCTATTTACAAGAAGTTACTTATTCTTGTACATTTCCTCGTAGTATTTCTGGTAGTTGCCGCTGGTGATGTGGTCCATCCACTCCTTGTGGTTCAGGTACCAATCAATGGTCAGGACGATGCCCTTTTCAAAGGGAGTCTCGGGATACCAGCCAAGGTCGTTCTTGATCTTGGTGGGGTCGATGCCATAGCGGCGGTCATGGCCCAGACGGTCAGCGACGTGCTTGATCAGCTCTTCGCTGATGCCCTCGTCCTTCAGGCGGTCATGCAGCTGGTCGATGACGGTCTTGACGATGAAGATGTTGGGGCGCTCGTTGTGGCCGCCGACGTTGTACACCTCGCCGTCCTTACCCCCCTGTGCCACCATGTCAATGGCCTTGCAGTGGTCCTCCACATACAGCCAGTCGCGGATCTGCATACCGTCACCGTAGACGGGCAGCTGCTTGTGGTGCTTGACGTTGTTGATCATCAGCGGGATGAGCTTCTCGGGGAACTGGTAAGGGCCGTAGTTGTTGGAGCAGCGGGTGATGTTGATGGGCATACCGTAGGTATCGTGGAATGCCTTGACGAACATATCCGCGCTGGCCTTGGAGGCAGAGTACGGGCTGTGGGGGCACAGCGGGGTCGTCTCCATAAAGTAGCCCTCGGCACCCAGCGCGCCGTAGACCTCATCGGTGGACACCTGCAGGTACTTCTTGCCCTCTTTCCAGGTCTTGGCCTCGGCGTCGTACCAGGCTTCCTTGGCGCGCTGCAGCAGGTTGACGGTACCCATCACGTTGCTCTGGACGAAAATTTCAGGGTTCTTGATGGAGCGGTCAACATGGCTCTCAGCGGCAAAGTTGATGACGTAATCGAAATCGTACTTTGCAAACAGGCTCTCGACCAGCTCCTTGTCGCAGATATCGCCCTGCACAAAGACGTGGCGGGGGTCGCCCTCAACGTCCTTCAGGTTCTCGAGGTTGCCGGCGTAGGTCAGCTTGTCGAGGTTGACCAGCAGGATCTCGGGGTACTTCTTGAGCATATAATGCACAAAGTTGGAACCGATAAAACCGGCGCAGCCGGTGATAAGATATTTTTTCATAAATTTCCTCTTTTATTTTCTGCAATTACTCTGCATTCTCATTGTTTTCACCAGAGGACAGACAATCTGCAATCTGACCCAGTGTCGAGTCCATTGAAGCCAGAATTTCATTGTTCGCTTTTGTATATTCCACTAAATCCGCAAATGAATACAACGCCCATACAGAAAGCATCGACAAAAACCAAACAACAACTGCAACGATTACTCCGAGCAGTAATCCTACCGCATTATTATCTGTAGCAGCTGCGGCAGAATAAATAACTGCGCCTAAAACAATCGCAACAACACTGAAAAACATGCCTTGAATCGTCGCCCATGTTTTCAGTTTCTTTCTGACTGGTTAAACATAATCTTTTTCCTCGCAAAAGCCAATTAAGCTTTCATCCCGTTGTCGCCGTCCCAGTGCTCAAAGAAGCAGGCCAGCGCGTCCTTCCAGTCGCGGACGTCGTTGCCGACGGTGCAGCGGAGCATCCGGTTGTCCAGAGCGCTCCACTTGGGGCGGTCGGCGCTGTCCGGGTGCTTTGCCTTGTACTCTTCGCTGGTGCAGGGAGACACGGTGGCGTCCACGCCGGACAGGCGGATGATCTCCGATGCAAAATCATACCAGGAGCAGATGCCCTCGCCGGTGCAGTGATACAGGCCGTACTCGTGGGTCACGCAGAGCTGCAGGATCTCGTGGGCCAGATCGACGGCGTTGGTCGGGTTGCCGCACTGGTCGTTGACGACTTCCAGCTTGCCGAACTTTTTGCCGGCGTTCACGATGGTCTTGACGAAGTTTTTGCCGTAGTAGCTGTAGAGCCATGCCGTGCGGACGATGAAGTGGCGGTGGCAGAACTGCTCCACATACTTCTCACCCATGAGCTTGGTGGAGCCGTAGGCGCTGATGGGGCCGGGAATGGTGGCCTCATCCTGCGGAATGCCGCCGTTCTCGCGGCCGGAGAAGACATAATCCGTAGAGACGTGTACCAGACGTGCACCGGTCTTGGTGGCGGCCTGTGCCAGATTGCGGGGGCCGATGGCGTTGGCCTTGAAGGCAGCGTCATGGTTCACCTCGCAGCCGTCCACGTTGGTGAAAGCGGCGCAGTTGATGATGACGTCCGGGCGCTGACGGCGGATGAAGTCATCCACCATCTTGTAGTTGGTGATGTCCAGCTCCGGCAGGTCCACCGGAATGACCGTGGCGCTCACCAGCTTCTCGGGGATGGGGCCAAGCTCACTGCGGCCTTCCCGGAGCTGCTTGATGATCTCGGTGCCAAGCTGGCCTCTGCAGCCGGTAACAATGATTTTCATGCGGATACCGCCTCTCTTAATACTTCAGTTTGCCGTCGGCCACATTCTTGAGGTGCTGGCCGTAGGGGCTCTTGCCGTAGCGCTCTGCGCTTTCCAGCAGGGTATCGCGGTCGATCCAGCCGTACTTGAATGCAATTTCCTCGGGGGCGCTGATCTTGATGCCCTGACGCTTCTCGATCATCCGCACAAAGTCGGCTGCCTCCACGAGGCTGTCCATCGTGCCGGTGTCCAGCCATGCAAAGCCGCGGCCCAGCAGCTGGACGTCCAGCTCATCCTGCTTGAGGTACATATCGTTCAGGGTCGTGATCTCCAGCTCACCGCGGGCCGAGGGCTTGACCTGCTTTGCCATCTTAACGACTTCCTTGTTGTAGAAGTACAGGCCGGTGATGGCGTAGTTGCTCTTGGGATGCTGGGGCTTTTCCTCGACGCTCAGCACCTTGCCGTTTGCGTCGAACTCCACGATGCCGAAGCGCTCGGGGTCCGGCACATAGTAGCCAAACACGGTGCAGCGGCCCTTGTTCTCGGCATTGGAGACAGCACTCTTCAGAATCTTGGAGAAGCCGTTGCCGTAGAAGATGTTGTCGCCCAGGATCATTGCGCAGCAGTCGTCGCCGATGAACTCTTCACCGAGGATGAAAGCCTGAGCCAGGCCGTCCGGGGACGGCTGGACCTTATATTGCAGATGGATGCCGTACTGGCTGCCATCGCCCAGCAGCGCCTCGAAGCGGCGGCGTGTCGGTGGGGGTCGAGATGATGAGGATGTCCTGGATGCCCGCCAGCATGAGGGTGGACAGAGGATAATAGATCATCGGCTTGTCGTAGACGGGCAGCAGCTGTTTGCTGGTGACCATCGTCAGCGGATAGAGCCGGGTGCCGGCACCGCCGGCCAGAATGATACCTTTCATTTTGTGCACTCCTTATATTATGAAATAAAAAAGTTGTGCAGCTTGTACAAGGCCTGACAGCGTATCCGCCGGGTCCTGTATGGATTCAAAGCGGAGCTGCGTCCGCTGTAAACATTGTTGGTGGTAATACGCCGCCAGCCGCCGGGCTTCCCGCGCTACTCGTGCTGGCAGGATTTCGCTGTGCACTACTGGCAAGCTTGCGATAGTATTACACCTTATTCTACTATCAAATCGAAAAAAAAGCAAGGAAAGAGCGCCCTCCACAAAAATTTTTGTGGAGGGCGCTCTTTTGTTTCATCAGCAAGCCCTCAGAACTTGAACCCCCACTTATGGAAGTACCGCAGCAGGCTCCCGGTCTGCCACAAAAAGGGCTTGAGGCTGCGGTGGGCTGCACGATGCCATGCATGGATGGCGGTGTACTGCGGCACGAGGTAGGCTTTGCCGGTGGTGCGCATCTTCTGGGTCAGGTCGGCATCCTCCACATACATGAAGTAGTGCTCATCGAAGCCGCCTACGGCCTTGAACTCCGCCGTCCGCACGGCGGAAAAGCTGCCGGTGCAGAACTCGATCTCAACGGAGCGGACAGATCCTCCCCTCCATCAAATACGCACGGTTATATTTCTCCCAGAATTTCAAAACGGCAGCTGTCGGTAGACCATGGGCCGCAGCGCACAGCGCCGCAACGGCAGGCTCTGGGAACGGCCATCCGGAAAGCGCAGCCCCGGCCGGGCCATCACAGCATCCGGATGCTCCGCCATCCAGTCGGCCAGGTCGCTGAGGGTATCAGCAGTGAGCTGAATGTCCGGGTTCAGGATGAAGTGATAGTCGCTCGTCAGCTCCGGCAGGACGGTGTTGTGTCCGGTGCCGAAACCGCCGTTCTCCTTGCGGCAGCGCACCTCGACTTTCTGGCCGGGCTGAGTGCTCAAAGCGCCGCCCTTCACGGCGGCTTCCAGACGTGCGCCGCTGCCGTCGGGGCTGGCGTTGTCCACCAGATAGAGGGTCAGCGGGTGGCGGCGGGTGTATTGCAGCACCGTCTGCGCCGCCTTGAGGGCTTCGTCGCAGCCGTTATAGACAACGATACAGGCAGAGAGTTCCAAGTTCGTTCTCCTTATCATTCCAGCGGTAATATCTTCAGGCTGAAATCTTCGCGCTGGATGTCGAAGTTGGGGTTGGTGCAGGGGTCGCCCGCAGCCAGCAGATCGCCCCAGCGGGCCTGAAAACGCAGCACCTCGCCCTGAAAACGCTTCTGCTTTTCGGGGTTGTCCTCCATGCCGCGGCTCTTGCTCTCGTAGTGGTAGAGCTGGGCAAACGGGGTGAAGACGTTGGTGTAGCCTGCCTGACGGACGCGGACGCAGAAGTCCACATCGTTGAAGGCCACGGCATAGCTCTCGTCCAGACCGCCCACTTCGTCGTAGATCTCCTTGCTGATGAGCAGGCAGGCGGCGGTGTCGGCGTAGACGTCCTGCACATAGTTCAGGCGGCCCATATAGCCGTCGGAGCTGGCGGGATAGTACTTGTGCAGATGGCCCGCCACGCCGCCGATGCCGAAGCCGACACCGGCGTGCTGGATGGTATCGTCCGGGTAGAGCAGCTTTGCGCCCACGCAGCCCACCCGCTTCTGCTGGGCATACATGACCATCTCTTCCAGCCAGGCGGCGGTGATGACCTCGGTGTCGTTGTTGAGCAGAAGCAGATACTCACCGGTGGCGAACTTCTCGCCGAAGTTGTTCAGGGCGCTGTAGTTGAAGCCCTTGCCCTCCCAGGTAACGACCTTGAGATTATCGGGGTGCTCTTTCTGCATCCGCTTATAGGTGAGGAAGGTTTCGGGGGCCTTGCTGTTGTTCTCGATGAGGATGATTTCAAAATCCGGGTAGGTGGTGCGGGCGTAGATGGACTCCACGCAGGTCTCCAAGTCGCGGATGTGGTCGCAGGTGGGGATGAGGATGCTCACCCGGCCCGGATGGTCGATGGTATAATCGGTCTTGTAGTAGCCCGGCGTACCCGGGATGAGGGACACATCGTCCACGGCCACGCCGCAGCGGGCGTAATGAGCCTTGAGGGCGGCAATGCCCGCGTCGATGCAGTAGGTCTTGGCGGAGATGTCGCTGGCCGTGCTGCCGGGGCTGGAACGCCAGTAATAGAGGGCGTGGGGGATGTGGACGATCTTCCGGGCCGTCTCGGTCAGGCGGAGGAAGAGCTCGTAATCCTGACTGCCGTTGTACTCCATCCGCTCCGGGCCGCCTGCGGCATCCATCAGCCGGCGGCTGAACAGGGTCAGGTGGCAGATATAGTTGTTGGAGCGGAGGTTGTCCAGCATAAAATCAGGCTTGAAGTGGTAGAGCACCACATTCTCCACCTTGCCCTCAAAGGTCGCCTCATCGGTATAGACGAAGTCGGCTCCCTGCTCGGCGATGGCCTTGGCCGCGTACCAGAGGGCGCAGGGATGGAGGATGTCGTCGTGGTCCAGCAGGGCGATGAAGTCGCCGGTGGCCATCTCGATGCCTTTGTTGGTGTTGCCGGGGATGAGCTCATTCTTCTCCAGCTTCCTGTAGCGGATACGAGGGTCCACAGCGGCGCGCTGCTGCACCATCTCGCCCACACCCGGGGCAGTGCCGGCATCCACACAGCAGAGCTCCCAGTTGCGGTAGGTCTGGTTCACAACGGAATCCAGCAGCTCTTCGAGGAAGTCCAGCGGGGTGTTGTAGAGCGGCACCACGATGCTGATTTTCGGGCCTGCGGGCTGGTCGCCTGCCTGCCGCACCAGCAGTTCCACTGGTGCGAACCGGTCGGTGCGCATGACTTTGCCCGGGAAGAGGGCGGCGTACTCGCGGCGGGCGCGAGCCAGTTCCCGCACACCCTCGATGCCGCCGCTGCGCAGCTCCCGCAGGAGCACGAAGAAGGGCAGAGTGTGCCAGAGCTGGCGGCTCTTGCTGACGACATAGCGCATGGGCCAGGTCATCTTCCAGAACTTCGAGCCGGTCACCTCGCCCAGTGTCTTTTCCAGCTGCTGCTCGTGGCTGCGGCTGAGCGAAAGGTCGCTGCGCAGCCGGGCGATGAGCTCGGCTTCCTCGCCGCTGTGCGCTCGGCGCGCACCATCCGGTCACGCAGGATGTCCATTTCCATCTCGTAGCCCCGCACCATCTTCAGCTGGGTGGGCTGGCTGGTGCAGAACAGCGCCGACGGCTGAGCGCGGCCCTGCTGCGCCAGCCAAAATCGCGGAACCCCCGCTGAGCCAGCTGCTCGGCCCAGCCCGCCATAACGGTGCTCTCATCGCTCACCAGCAGCACCCGGGCGTAGGCAGCGTCTCGGGCAAAGCGTTTCCCACGCGGGGTCTGCCACCACCAGAAGCTCTGCCTCAGAGCTCTCTGTCCACTCTTCTGCCTCCACACCTGCACGGTGCTTGGCCAGCAGGGGCATCTGCTCTCCCAGCAGGCCGCCGAGGCGGGTTGCCTCCTCCTGCGCGATGCGCCGCCAGTGGCAGCGCTCCCGCCCCTGCTTCCAACCGTATTCTGTTCTTCCACCTGTTGTTCTTTTATCGTATCGTATCTCCCGCCGTGAAACGCGAAATAGTCTGTCTCTTGTGTACAAGCGTGTACAGTATACCAAATCACGTCTCATTTGAGAAGTATTTTGCGCAATTCCTTTTGATTTTTTACATGCCCAGCAGGCGGCGCAGCCAGCCGAACAGACCGCCGCTGGAGCTCGTGCCGCTGCCCACCGTCCGGATGGAAACGCCGGAGTAGTAGTGCTTCAGGATGTCGCGGTAGCCCATCCCCTCCTCGGCGGCGTAGCCCACGGCGCCGCACTGGCTCATGCCCACGCCGTGGCCGAAGCCGTAGTAGTACATACAGGGTACACCCGCTGCATCCGTGCTGAAATCGAAGCAGTAGCGGGAGGACACGAACTGGCCGATATAGCGGTAGCTGCGGCCATTGGACACCAGCGTATTGTACTGGACGAAGCCGCCGAGGTCTTTGTGGGTGGTGTCGGCGCTCTGGTAGGGCTCACCGGTGCGGCTGTCGTTGTACTCGACATAGTCATAATCCTTGCCGATGATGCGGCGCATCTTCTCGTGGTACTGGCGCTCCTATACTTTCCACGCTCTTAAGATAAGGCACGTCCGAGCCCCAGGCGTCGATGGAACAGGTGCCGTAGACGCCGGTCTGAGGTGTTGTAGCCCGCGCGCTGGCCGACCAGACGGCGTCGATGACGCTGCCGTTGTAGGTCAGCACCTCATCCTTCACCGACTCCACCGCCTTGCGGATAGCCGACCGGGCCGAGGACGGGATGTCCTCCACGCGGGGTGTAGATGAGGGCGTTGGCCGAGGAGCCGTACTGCTTATGGTACTCGAGGTAGGAGTGGATGGCCACGGCCTGGGCCTTCCACGCCTCCTGCGCGGCGCTGGCGCTGACATAGCCGATGGAGCCAAGCTCGGTGTAGGTGATGCCCACCAGGCAGTCCACGAGGTCCAGCGACACGTTCCGGCGCAGGCCCTTGCCCTTGATGTTCAGATAGGGCAGTGTGATCTTATCTTTGGAGCCGAAGAGCCAGCTCAGACAATTTTCCTCTTCCTCAGGGATAAGGGTGGTGTTTGCACCGCCAATGGTGGTGGCACCGGGTGCGGCATCCTCGGCGAACGCCGCCGGGACAGCCACACACAGCATCACAGCTGCCAGCACCAGCGCCGCCAGACGGCGCGCGAAACTCAGACTCTGCTTCACGGTCATTTCCTCCTGTGGTTTCTGGATCTTTTTATAGTTGTTATCAGTGTAACACACTGCGCCCCCGACGGCAATGACGGAAGTTGTGCAAAAATGTGAAAAGACGCCTTTGCAAGCCACCGGAATTATGATACAGTATAGCATGAGATGATATGCCCCCTTTGGCGGGCATGACAAGGAGGGCCGGAATGGACAGCAGAGAGTTATATCCCAGCGACGAGCAGCGGCGCCGCATCATGGACTTTATCATGGCGGCGGGCGAGACGCTGCTGGAAAACGGAGCAGAGGTCTTCCGGGTGGAGCAGACGATGGAGATCATGGCTCGCAGCTTCCATCTGCGGGAGTTCCACGTCTACGTGCTGACCAACGGCATCTTCGCCAGCGCCGGCACAGCAGAGATCGCCGAAGTGCGGAACGTGCCGGTGCGGACGACTCACTTAGGCCGGGTGGTCGCGGTGAACGCCCTTTCCCGCGAGATAGCAGCCGGGGGCGTCACACTGGACGAGGCTGAACACCGCCTGGCCGATGCCCGGCGCATCCCCTTCCCCAAGGGGAAGACCCAGCTCCTCGCCGGGATGAGCGGCACAGCCTGTTTTGCGCTCATCTTCGGCGGCACGATACGCTCGGCGCTGGCGGCAGCGGCGGCGGGTCTCATCGTCAGTGGCTATCTGCTGCTGTGCGAAAAATCGGAAGAATCTTTCCAACGGCTTCCGCAAGATCTCGGCGGCAGCGCTCATTACATTGGTCTGCATTCTGGGGTGCCATCTGCTGGACACTGAGGCCAGCCACGCCATCATCGGCACCCTGATGATATTGACCCCCGGCATCGCCTTCACCATGGGCATCCGGGATTTCGTGCAGGGCGACTACCTCTCCGGCACCATCCGGATGATAGATGCCCTGCTCATCGCGGCCAGCATCGCCATCGGCACCGGCCTTGTTCTGAGCCTTACTTCTCTGCTGACGGGGTGACGGTGGTATGATGGCCTTGACAAGCACACAGATCGGCCAGCTGATGGCACAGTTCTTTCTGGCCGGGGCGGGAACGCTGAGTTTCGCCGTCCTCTTCGCCTGCCCTAAGCGCACGCTCCCCTGCTGTGCGCTGGTGGGCGCGGTGGGCTGGTTCGTCTACGAGCTGGCTGTCTTATACGGGGCCGACGCGGCGGCAGCCTCCCTCATCGCGGTCATCCCACTGTCGCTGGCGGCGCGTATCTGCGCCGTGCTGCTCAAGACGCCGGTGACGGTCTTTTTGCTGACCGGCATCTTCCCGCTGGTCCCCGGCGCGGGCATCTACTACACCGCCTACTATTTCATCCAGGGCGAGAATGCCCTTTCACTGGCCAACGGCATCTCCACCTTCAAGGTGGCCGTGACGCTGGCTGTGGGCATCGCGCTGGTGCTGGGTCTGCCCATGCCCAGCGGCCACGCCTGGAAGCGGAAATAGATCTCCGCCTCCCTTGTGCGGCTCTTTCGCCGGTGCTATAATCAAATCATATTTAATATAAAGGAGTGTCTGCCGATGTCTATTATGGAAACGCTCAACACCCGCCGCACCTACCGCCGCTTCGCCCAGAAGCCGGTGCCGCAGGATGTGGTGGACGATATGGTGGAGGCCCTGCGCCTGTCGTCCTGCGGCGCGAACCGTCAGGCCGTGAAGCTGGTGGTTGTGCAGAGCCCTGAGATGGTGAAAAAGGTCCATCCGCTGGTCAAGTGGGCCGCCTATCTGCCGCCGGAACAGGGTGCTCCCAAAGCCGACGAGCAGCCTGTGATGTATCTGGCCGTCGTGCAGGACAGCTCCATCCCCGGCGACCTGAACACCGACACCGGCATCGCGCTGGCGAACATCACCCTCGCCGCATGGGCCAAGGGCGTGGGCAGCTGCATCATGGGCGCCATCAACAAGCCCGCCCTGAGCGAGCTGCTGGGCATCGCCGCGCCGGACAAGCTGGCGTTCATGGTAGCTCTTGGCTACCCCACTCACGCCGCCAGGGTCGTACCGATGACGGAGAAAACCGGCATCAAGTATTACCTCGATGAGAACGGTGACTACTGCGTGCCGAAGCGGAGCGTGGAAGAGCTGGCGCGGACGGTTTAACCTTCCGTCAGCGCTGGCGCGCTGACTGCTGAAAGCTTTCGGTGGCGCAAAATGCCGGGCCTCGCTGCAGCTTCTGGATGAGCGGATTTTGTCAAGCTGCCGTGAATCCAGGCAGCAGGACACTACAGCTCCCGATAAATCAAGCCTTGCTCGTCCAGCGTAAGCCTGACCGACATGCCAAGGGCTCCCCTGATAGGGGAGCTGTCTGTGAAGCAGACTGAGAGGTTCTGCATATATACATCGCTCTCAAGCTTTATTCTGCATAATTGTTTGCAATTCGGTTTCAATTTGATGGAATTTTTGCACAACACTTGACTTTTCAAATTGTACAACCTATACTAAACACGCTCTCTGATTTTTCGATGAATCGCATCGCAGCAGAGAGATGCAAACGATATGCACATAAAGAGGAGTGTTTGAATATGAAAAAGATCTCTCGCCGCAGCTTCCTGGCTGCCGCCGCTGTTTCCGCTGCTGCTCTGGCTCTGACCGCCTGCGGCGGCTCCGCCTCCACTGCTTCTTCCGCTGCTGCAAGCTCTGTTGCTGCTTCTTCTGAGGCTGCTTCCACCAGCACTGCCGCTGCTGAGCTGACCACCGTTGAGGCTGGCAAGCTGACTATGGCCACCAACGCCACCTTCCCTCCCTACGAGATGACCACCGACGCCGGCACCATTGAGGGCATCGATGTGGACACCGCACAGGCCATTGCCGAGAAGCTGGGCCTGGAGCTGCAGATCGACGACATGGATTTTGACGCCGCTCTGCTCAGCGTGCAGCAGGGCAAGGCCGACATCGCCATGGCAGGCATCACTGTCACCGACGAGCGGATGGCTGTGATGTCCTTCTCCGACAGCTACGCCACCGGCATCCAGTCCGTCATCGTGCCCGAGGGCTCCGACATTGCCTCTGTGGACGATCTGGCCGGCAAGAAGATCGGCACCCAGCGCGGCACCACCGGCTACCTGTACTGCTCCGACGACTTTGGCGAGGACGCCGTGGTGGCCTACGACAACGGCCTGACCGCTGTACAGGCCCTGAACAACGGCCAGGTGGACGCTGTGGTCATCGACAACGAGCCCGCCAAGGCCTATGTGGAGTCCAACCCCGGCCTGAAGATCCTGGACACCAGCTACGCCGAGGAGGACTACGCCATTGGCATGAACAAGAGCAACACCGCTCTGCTGGAGGCTGTGAACGCCGCTCTGGAGGAACTGAAGGCCGACGGCACCCTGCAGGCCATCGTGGACAAGTACATCAAGGCTGAGTAAACAGACCCCTCAAGGGGAGGCGGCCCACCGGGCACCTCCCCTTTTTTAAGGGATATAGGTTACAAAATTCTGACAAGATCACAACAGACGAAAAGAAAGTGAGGATGCGAATGGCCGCACAATACGAACTGTTGAGCCAGCTGCTGAAAAGCGGCGGCCGGCTGGACATGGGGCAGGAGCTGTTCTTCAAATTCTATCAGGCCTTTGTCCTGAAGGACCGCTGGCTGCAGTACATCCGGGGGCGTGGGCACCACCCTGCTGGTCACTGCCATTGCTCTGGCCATGGGCGTCCTGCTGGGCAGCGTGGTGGCGCTGGTGCGTGTGGCCCACGACCAGCAGCGCCCCAGCCGCCGCAACCCGGTGCTGGGGGTCTTTAACGCCGTGTGCCAGGTGTACACCACCGTGATCCGGGGCACCCCCATGATGGTGCAGCTGCTGATCATGAGCATGGTCATCTTCAACAACAGCCGCAACTTTACGATGGTCGGCGCGCTGGCGCTGGGCATCAACTCCGGCGCTTACGTCTCCGAGATCATCCGGGGCGGCCTGATGGCTGTGGACCCGGGCCAGATGGAGGCCGGCCGCAGCCTGGGCCTGAACTACATCACCACCATGGTGGTCATCATCATCCCCCAGGCCATCCGGGCGGTGCTGCCTGCCCTGGGCAACGAGTTCATCATGCTGCTGAAGGATACCTCCCTTATTACCGTCATCGGCGGCAAAGAGCTGTTGTACGCGGCCCAGGGCATCATGAACCGCACCTACGAGGCTATGTTCCCCCTGTTTGGCGTGGCACTGATCTATCTGGTGCTGGTGATGATCTTTACCTGGCTGCTTGCAAAATTTGAGAGGAGGCTGGCACAAAGTGACCGATAAGATCCTGGAAGTCCGGGGCCTGACCAAGACCTACGGCGGCGAAAAGCGGAAGGGCGCAAAGCAGGCTGCCCCCACTCTGGACGTGCTGCGGGGCATCGACATCGACATCTACCGGGGAGACGTGGTCTGCCTTATCGGCCCCTCGGGCTGCGGCAAATCCACCTTCCTGCGCTGCCTGAACCGGCTGGAGATCCCCACCGGCGGTAGCATCAAATTTGAGGGCGTGGAGGTGGACGACGACCACATCGACTCTGTCCGCCAGAAGATGGGCATGGTGTTCCAGCACTTCAACCTCTTCCCCCACCTGACCGTCAAGAAAAACCTTGAGCTGGCCCCCAGCCTGCTCAAGCTCAAGGACAAGGAGGCCATCTCCAAGCGCGCCGACGAGCTTCTGGCCCGCGTAGGTCTGGCCGACAAGGCCAACGTCTACCCCAAGAGCCTTTCGGGCGGCCAGCAGCAGCGCATCGCCATCGCACGCGCGCTGGCAATGGACCCGGACGTCATCCTCTTCGATGAGCCTACCAGCGCCCTCGACCCCGAGATGGTCGGTGAAGTGCTTGAGCTGATGAAAGAGCTGGCTCACACCGGCATCACCATGCTGGTGGTCACCCATGAGATGGGCTTTGCCCGCGAAGTCTCCAACCGCGTCATCTTCATTGACGAGGGAAGGATCCAGGAGGATGAGCCGCCGCAGGAGCTGTTCACCAACCCCAAGCATCCGCGTCTGAAGGCATTCCTCTCCAAGATGCTGTAAAAAGAAGCAACACAAAACCCGGAACTCTTTTCAAGCCGTCCTGGCTCTGAAGGAGTTCCGGGTTTTGTTCATTGTTTTTTTCCGAAAGCTGTTTTGCAGCAGTCTTTCTTCTTATGCTCAGTTGTTGGCTTCCACCTTGCTCAGGAGGATGCGGTCATTGTCGAGGACCTTGCCGGCGTTCTCGCGGAACTTCTCAAGCAGGTCGTCCACGGTCATCTTGCTGCGGGCCTCGCCCTTGACATCGAAGACGATGCGGCCCGCGTCCATCATGAGGGTGCGGTTGCCCAGCTCCAATGCCTGATGCATATTGTGGGTGACCATCAGGCAGGTGATCTTCTTTTCGGCCACGATGCTCTTGGTGAGGTCCAGCACCTTTTCGGCGGTGGCGGGGTCGAGAGCGGCGGTGTGCTCGTCCAGAAGCAGGAGCTTCGGGGTGACGAGGGTGGCCATCAGCAGGGTCAGGGCCTGACGCTGACCGCCCGACAGCAGGCCCACCGGCTGCCTCATCCGGTCCTCCAGGCCCATATCCAGCAGGGCCAGTTTTTCCCGGAAGATCTCCTTATCCCTGCGGGAGATGCGGGAGAAGATGGCGTTGGGGGCGGTCCCGGCGCGAAGGTAGGCCAGGGCCAGATTCTCCTCGATGGTCATGTTGGGGGCCGTACCCTTGAGCGGGTCCTGGAACAGGTGGCCGATGACCCGGCTGCGCTGATATTCCGGCGCGAAGGTGATGTCCTCGCTGCCCAGCGTGATGCTGCCCTCGTCGGCGATGAAGCCGCCGGTGATGGCGTTGAAGAGGGTGGATTTGCCCGCGCCGTTGGAGCCGACGATGGTGGCGAAGTCTCCCGCTTCCATGGTCAGGCTGACGCCGTTCAGGGCCACTTTCTCGTTGACGGTGCCGGGGTTGAAGGTCTTGTGCAGGTCACGAAGTTCGAGCATCTCCATTTTACACACGCTCCTTCCGTGCCTGACGGGCCGCACTGCGGCGCTTCTCAAAGGCGATCTTCTCCTGGATGGCGGGCATCGAGATGGCCACCGCCACGATGATGGCGCTGACCAGTTTCATGGCAGCAGCCGGGACGTTGAAGCGGAGGGCCACCGCCACGATAAAACGGTAGAGGCAGCTGCCGAACACGACGCCCAGCACACGGCGCACCATCGTCCGCTTGCCCACCAGCGTTTCGCCGATGATGAGGGAAGCCAGCGCGATGGTCACCATGCCGGTGCCTACGTTGATGTCGCAGCTCTTCTGGTACTGAGCCAGCAGGCCGCCGGAAAGGGCCGTCAGTGCGCCCGAGATGCAGAGGCCCACCGTGATGGTGAAGGCGGGGTTGATGCTGGAAGCACGCACCATGGCAGCGTTATCGCCGGTGGCACGAATCGAGAGGCCGAGGCGGGTGCCGAGGAAGCCCACCATGGCGGCACCGGCCAGCGCGATGACTACCGCCGCCAGCACCAGCTTATACCCGCCGCCCGTGAAGCTCAGGGCGCTCTTGGCGATGGAGAAGACGGTATCGGTCTTGACCAGCGACATGGTGGACGAGAAGCCCATCACGGCCAAGTTGATGGTGTAGAGGCCGGTGTTGACGATGATGCCGGCCATGATGCTCTCGACGCCGAGGCGGGTCTGCAAAAAGGCTGTGATGAAACCGGAGCACACACCGGCCGCCATCGCCGCCAGCAGGGCGAGGAAGGGGTGGCCGGTCAGCGCCACCTGACAGGCGACAGCGCAGCCAAGGGTGAAGCAGCCGTCGGTGGACAGGTCCGCGATATTCAGGATGGAATAGCTCAGAAACAGAGCCAGCGCAACGAGGGCGTAGATGCAGCCCAGCTCGAGCGCGGTCTGGATGACGTTGAGCGAAAAGATACTCGCCAGCATGGTGTGCTCCTTTTATTTTAATGTGTAACCTCTCAGTCTCGCTACCGCTCGACAAGGCCGGGTTGCGGCACCCAGCATCCGCTTCGTGTTTTACACTTGCGTCTTGCTGGCCGCGGCCCCAACAACGACTCCCTGTTTCCACCACTGGCGGCAGTCGTCGTTGTTGCCCCTACCGAGGGGAGCCTCTGGCGAAGAGAGAAAGCTTTCCGAAACGCCAAAGCCTCCCCTCGATAGGGGAGGTGGCATTGCGAAGCAATGACGGAGAGGTTTAACCAAAGTTCTCGGCCGTGGTCACTTCCACAACTTCGGTGCAGTAGGGTGCAAAGGCCTTCTTCACGGTGTCGAGGTCGAGGCCCAGAGCCTCGCAGGTCTCGGTGTTGATGGTGGCAATGCCGTTGTCGAAGGTCTGGAAAGGCAGGTCTGCAGGGGTCTTGCCATCGCAGAGCAGTTCCACCACCATATCGGCGGTAGCCTCGCCCAGCTGGACGTAATCGACGCCGTAGCCCACGAAGGCACCGTTCAGGGCAAAGCTGTCAGCGCCGGTGTAGTGCTGGACGCCTGCCTCGGTGAAGGTCTCGTAGATGGAAAGCTCGGCGGTCATGACGGTGTTATCGGTGGGGGTGAAGACAGCCTTGACACCGGCGGCGATGAGGGCCTCAGCGGCCATCTGGACTTCGGCGGTGGTGGTGCCGCTCTTCTCGATGTACTTGATGCCCTTGCTGTCGCAGAAAGCCTTGGCGTCTGCAATGGCCTGTGTAGAAGCATCCTGGCTCAGATCATACAGCAGGCCGATGGTGTCGATGTCGGGGTTGACGGCCAGGATGAGGTTCATGATGGCGTCGGTGTTCAGGGCGTCGGAAGTGCCGGTGATGTTCGGCTCGGTGTCAAAGCCTGCGGCGGCGGGGTCGGTGACGGCGGAGTAGACGACGGGGATGTCGGTGTCCTCCACAGCGGCCAGCATGGTAGCGGCGGTGGGGTAGCCACAGCCACGATGACGTCTACGCCGTCGGCCACGAGGTCGGCGCCGATCTGGTTCAGGTTGGTCTGGTCGGCCTGCGCATTGGCGTAGTAGTCGGCGTAGTCGAAGGTGACGCCCTTCTCCTTGCCCACCTCGTCCAGACGCTCTTCCACCGACGCAACGATCTGGTTCAGAGAAGCGTGGTCAACGTAGTTGACAATGCCCACCTTGAAGGTCTGGCCTGCCTCGCTGGCGGCGGCAGAAGATGCTGCTGCACTGGAAGCGGTGCTGGATGCAGTGCTCGAAGCGGACGAACCGCAGCCGGTCAGACCCAGAGCGGAAACAGTGGCGGCGGCCATAGCGGCTTTCAGAAAGCTGCGGCGGGAGATCATGTTCATGGTTTTCATAGCGGTTGCTCCTTCCCTGGAGCGGGCGGCATGTAAAATAAAAACCCGCTCCACTTGCGGGACGGGCTTTTGTTCTCATATAACAAAACGACCCTGTCCCTGTGTGTTCATCCACAAGGACAGAGTCGAAAGATTCGAATCTGCGGTGCCACCTTGCTTGCCTTGCTCGCTTTCCTCTTGAAAGCCGCAAAGCCCCTCACGGAGAGCCAACACTCCCCTGCCCTGTAACGGAGGCTTCCGTCCCAAGCTACTGGAGGCTCTGCCTCGTTTGCCCGGCCCTCGGCGGCCCACGAATCTCTGCCCCGCTCTCGCCCGTTTTCACTGTCCGGGCTCACTGAAGATGCGCTTTGCAGGTTCTCTTCCGCCTCATCGGTTTGATTGCATTATACACTTTATCCGTGTAAAGTCAAGAGGGAATTTCAAAATTTTCCGTCAGATTTTTTCACGTTTCATCACTCGAGGTTGAGTTTGTTTCGCATCAGCCAGACCGTCAGCCCGAACCAGAAGACACCGAATGCCACCGCGATGCCCAGCGTGACCATCGCGCTTCCCATGTAGCCCAGAGCCGAGACGGCAGTCTCGATGCTGCCCACATCGCCTACGGCGCTGTAGATGGCCGTCTCGTAGACGCCGGTGCCGATCTGGAGCAGCTTTTCGAGCCAGCCCTGCACATACTGCAAGACAAAGAAGCTCAGGATGCCCGCCAGCGCAGGGTGGTTCTTGAACTGATGTCCCACCATGCAGGCAGCATAGATGCAGGCGATGACGCTGACCATCCGCACGAAGCCGACGACGCCGCTGAAAGCCAGCGTTCCCCAGAACTCCATGTTATAGCGGGCAAATGCCTCCCGGATGATCGACCACATCCGCGGCAGCTGCTCAAGCAGGTCCATATCCGCCATCATCAGAACAGCCAGAATGCCGAAGGAAAGGCAGGCTGCGAGGATGCTGCACAGGCTCCACACGGCGCTGGAGATGAGCTTCGAGGTCACAAGCTGTGTTTCCGTCACCGGCAGAGTATGCATCAGATAGCCCTCCCGGCCCAGCAGGTTGCGGTAGAACCGCTGCACGATGGTCATGATGGTGACGACCACGGTGCCGATGATGACGGCGGTGTAGACAAGGCTCAGCAGGCCCACGAGAGTCGAATAGGTGTCACTATTGGTGCCGTTCCATCTCCTGACTGAGCCGCCAAAGAGCACCGACGCCGCCAGCAGGGCCAGATACATTCCGCCGTAGGTGCGGGCGGTAGCCTTGAACTCATATTTCAGTAACTTTTTCAGCATTTGAATACCTCCCGGAAATATGCATCCACACTCATGCCCTCGGTCTCGCGGAGCTCATCCACCGAGCGGTGGGCGAAAATTCTGCCGTTCTTCAGGAACACAGCCTCATCCAGCACCGGCTCCACATCCTCGATGAGGTGGGTGGAGATGATGACCGAGGCGTCCCGGCTGTAGTTGGTGAGGATGGTGTTCAGGATGTAGTCCCGCGCCGCCGGGTCCACGCCGCCGATGGGTTCATCCAGCAGGTAGAGCCGGGCATTCCGGCTCATGGCAAGGATGAGCTGGACTTTCTCCTTGTTGCCCTTGGAAAGGCTCTTGAGGGGTGCTTTGGGCGAAAGCTCCAGCTTTTCCAGCATCTCATTCGCCTTGGCGGGGTCGAAGTCGGCGTAGAAATCCCGGAACATCTCCACCAGCTGCTCCACCCGCATCCAGTCGGGCAGCCATGCGGCGTCCGGCAGGTAGGAGACGATGGCCTTCGTGTCCGGGCCGGGGTCCATGCCCGCGATTCGGATGCTGCCCGCCGTGGGCTGCAAGAGGCCGTTCGCCAGTTTGATGAGGGTGGTCTTGCCGCTGCCGTTGGGGCCAAGCAGGCCCACGATGCGGCCAAAGCCGATGTGCAGCTCGATGTTATCGAGGGCGTTTGTCCCCTTCTGGTAGGATTTCGTCAGGCCCTCACAAGTTAAAAGCTCCTTCATTTGAATCACTCTCCTTTGTTTCCCAGCCCGTCATAAGTTTTGCGGCCTCTGCCGGGCCGTAGCCGATGCCGCGCATTTTTTCGAGATATTCGGCGGTCATAGCGCGGGCCGTCTCGTCCCGCAGCTGTTCCAAAAGGGCTGTATCTTCGGTGACGAAGCGGCCCGTGGTCCGCTCGGTGTAGACGAGCCCTTCCGCTTCCAGCTGGGCCAGCGCCCGCTGCATGGTGTTGGGGTTGACGCCTGCCGCTGCGGCCATGTCGCGCACCGAGTCCAGATGTCCGCCGGGCGGGTAGACGCCCGCCAGGATTTTTGCCTTGAGCCGTTCCACGATCTGTGCGTAGATGGGGCGGCTCATATCGAATCGTTCGCCCATCGTCTCATCTCCTTGTGTCGCTGTACTAAGTGCCTAATACAATAATACTCAAATTATCTTTTTTGTCAAGAGGGAATTTTCAATCTCTTCAAAATATGCTATACTGTCTTTTGTATATTAGAAGAAAATGCGCAGGAGCACAGAATCTATGAAAGCGACCATCATCATCCCCAACATCAACGGCAAAGGCTGGCTCAAGGACTCCATCGAATCGGTCTACGCCCAGACGGAGCAGGACTTCGAGCTTATCGTGGTGGATAACGGCTCCACCGACGAGAGCCTTGAGCAGGCCCGCAGCTATTGCAGCCGCCCGAACTTCCATCTCATCGAGAACGGCTCCAACACCGGCTTCTCCCACGCCGTCAATCAGGGCATCGCCCGGGCGAAAAGCGAGTTCGTGGTGCTGTTCAACAACGACGCCTTTGCAGAGCCCCAGTGGCTGGCCGAGCTCATCCGCGTGGCTGAGAGCGACGAGAAAATTTTTGCCGTCCAGAGCCTTATGATACGCCACTTCGACCGGGAGCTGGCCGACGACGCCGGCGATTACGTCACATGGATGGGCTTTGCCTGCAAGACCGGCGACGGCCGCCGGGCCAGCCGCTACACCAAACAGAAGCGCATCTTCTCGGCCTGCGGCGGCGCGGCCCTCTACCGCAAAAGCATCCTCGACGAGATCGGCGTCTTCGATGAAAACTTTTTTGCCTACTTCGAGGACGTGGACCTCAGCTGGCGCGCCAACAACGCCGGTTACAAAAACGTCCTCTGCCCCACGGCAAAGTGCTACCATATCTGCGGCGCCAGCACCGGCGCGGTGCGGTACAACGCCTTCAAGAGCCAGCAGAGCGGCCGCAACAGCATCCTCCTCCCCCTCAAGAACGAGCCTCTGCTGATGCTCATTCTCAACTTCATTCCGCTGGCGCTGGGCTATCTGCTCAAGTGCTACAAGTTCCACAAACAGGGCTTCGGCGAGGCGTGGGACAAGGGAATGCGTGAGGCGTTCGATTTGCTCAAAAACGACCAGTTGGGCAAGCGTCCCTTCCGCCTCCGCGACCTGCCGAATTATGTTCTCATGGAGCTGTGGATGATATGGAACATGGTGCCGTATCTCTGGTATCGGCTGGTGGTCGTGCGGTTTTATTTGAAGTAATTCTGGATATGCAAAACCGGGAAGCTCTGGGAGCTTCCCGGTTTTTGTTTTTGATTCGTTTTATGCCGCCGCGCTGGCCGCACTCTCGGCCTGCGGCTCTGCATCCGAGGCAGCTTCGCTTTCGGCGGTGCTGCCCGCTTCCTCGCTGGCGGCTGCGGCCTCCGAGGACGCAGCGTCAGACTCGGCGGGCGTTTCGCCGCCGGTGGCGAGGATGGCGTCCTGCACCTCGCTGTCTGCCATCATGGCAGGCTCGGCGGCAGTGGACGCCGCCGTTGACTCGGGCTTCGTCTCGCTCTCGGTCAGGCCGGTGAGATACCAGCTGCCGCTCTGGCGGCTGAACAGATAGTCCATGTACTTGACCGGCGTATCCGAGGTGGTGGTGAGGATGCTGTCCGTTGCATTCTGGTTGGGGATATAGCCCACGGTGACGTGGAGGAGGCCGTCCTTCTTGAACAGCTTGGTGACGGTAGCGCGGTAGCTGCCCACGCTGCCGGTGACGGGGATCTTATAGCACTGGGTGGTGTCGTCGAACTCGATGGTCATATCCTCCATCTCGAAGGTCTTGTGGGTCATGCGGAAGCTGGGGCCGACAAGCTTTGCGAGGTAGGCGTCCACGTCCACCGAGGGGATGAGCAGCTGCTCGGTATCGGGGTCGGTGTTGTAGCCGTCGAAACCGCCCTGCGTCTCCTGGATGCTGTACACACAGCCCCAGACCGCAGCCTCGCGGAGGGTCAGGTCGTCGATGTTCTCGATGCCCTCAAAGGCACGGGGTCGAACAGCACCAGACCTTCCAGCTTGTCCTCGTATTCCTGCTTCTGGGCCGTATCGTCAAACAGTTTTGCCACGGCGTTCACGCCTGCGTGCAGCACGGTCAGCACGCCGATGAGCACCAGCACCGCGATGACCAGCCCGAGGGCCTGCCGACCACGGCGGCGGTGGAGCCGGGCGTGTTCTTCCGGGGTCATTTCTATCTTCATATGGTTATCGTCTCCTGCGTTGTTTCACTTTTCAGATAAAAACAGTATACCACAATCATGGGCAGGGTGCAAAACCCTGCCCGTGTTATTTTGGTGAAAGCCGTTCATTCCCAGTTCTTCCAGACGTCGGGCTGGTAGCCGACGGTGGCCTGACGGCCATTGCGGACGATGGGGTGCGGAACAGCTGCTGGTTCTCAAAGAGCTTGTCTTCTTTCTGCCAGTCTACCAGCGCGTCCAGCAGAGCGAGGGTCTGCTTGTCCTTGGCGTTGGGTTCCACCAGCGCCTGCCAGCCGCCCAGAGCGCGGGACACATTTTCAAACTCGCCCCGGCTCATCTCTTTTTCTTTCAAATCGATCATCTGGAACTTGATGCCGCGCTCCTTGAAATAGCGCTGGGCCTTTTTGGTATCAAAGCACTTGGTAGTACCGAATATCTGGATGTTCATGGTCTTGCCCTCCTGTTCATTCTGCTCTATTGTAACATATCTGCGCCCGAAAGCCTATCGCATATTTTTTGCTCCGCCGGGCCACACTGCTCTCAGCGCCTTTTCTTATTCTGAATGGAGGTAGTACCAACATGAAAGCATTCGTAGACCCTGAACTCTGCATCGGCTGCACCCAGTGTGCCGGGCTCTGCCCCGAGGTATACCAGATGGAAGGGACTCTGGCTGTCGCCATCCCCGGCGACATCCCGCCCGACCAGGTGCCGCTGGCTGTGGACGCCGCCAACGCCTGCCCGGTGAGCGCGATAAGGGTAGAGTAAAACTTCCCGAAAGAGACTGAGAGGTTTATCTCTCAGTCTCTTTTTTCTTTGGGCCATTCGTGGTATACTATAGAATGTGAAATTATGGAATGGAGGACCACAAGCTATGCGTTTACTGGTCATTGACGGCAACAGCATCGCCAACCGTGCCTTTTACGGCATCAAGCTGCTGACCACCAAAGACGGCCGCTATACCAACGCCATTTTCGGCTTTCTGAATATCCTGCTCTCCCTGCTCAAGGAATGCGAACCCGACGAGGTGGCCGTGGCCTTCGACCTCAAGGCCCCCACCTTCCGCCACAAGATGTATGACGGCTACAAGGCCACCCGCCACAAGATGCCCGACGAGCTGGCCGCGCAGATGCCGGTGCTCAAAGAGCTTCTGGCCGCGCTGGGCTACCGTGAGGTGACAGCTGAGGGCTGGGAGGCCGACGACATCCTCGGCACCCTTTCTGCCGCCTGCGCCGCCCGCAGCGACGACTGCTTCCTCGCCACTGGAGACCGGGACAGCTTACAGCTCGTCAGCGACACCACCACCGTCCTGCTGGCCACTACCGCCATGGGCCGCAGCAAGACGGCGGTAATGGACGTGGACGCCGTGAAGGAAAAGTACGGTGTCTCTCCCCGCCAGCTCATCGACGTCAAGAGCCTCATGGGCGACACCTCCGACAACATCCCGGGCGTGAAGGGCATCGGCGAGAAGAGCGCCATCACCCTCATCCAGAAATACGGCAGTCTGGCGGGCGTTTACGCCCATCTCGACGACACTGCTGACAAGACCATCAAGCCAAAACAGCGGGAGCATCTGGCCGAAGACCGCGCCATGGCAGAGCTGAGCTACACGCTCGGCACCATCCGCACCGACGCCCCCATCGACACCGCCGAGGGTGCCTATGTCGTGGGCGAGGGCAACAAGGCCGAAGCCGTCCGGCTGATGCAGGAGCTGGAACTTCACTCCCTTATCGCCCGCTTCGGTCTGAGCGACATCGTCCCCGCCGCCGACCCGGAAAGAGCGTCGACAGAGCCTCTGCAGGAGGCTGAGGTGACTGTTCTGCCCGCCGAGCCGAAGGGCATTACCTCGTGGCCACGCGGCCTGCCGTCATGGGCAAGCAGGGTACCCGCAATGTGGAGCTGCAGCCCGCCGCATGGTACGCCGTACAGGACAAGACGGTCTTCCCGCTGGAATACGGCGACCTGCTCCGTCTGCTGGACAACAAAGACGTCACCCTTGACGTCTTCGACAGCGCGCCGCTCTACGCCCGCGCCATGGCTGCGGGCGGCTGGGGCAGCAGCATCGTCTGGGACGGCAAGCTGGCGGCCTATCTGCTGGACGCCTCGGCTTCCAAGTACAACCTCTCGGAGCTCATCATCAGCTACCGCGCCGACGCCGCTTTTACCTGTGAGAAGTGGCCGGACGCCGGTGCGCTGGCCGACCTGTTCGCCAAGATGAAGGCAGAGATCACCGCGCTGGGCGAAGACTCCCTCTACAACGACATCGAGTTCCCGCTGGCGCAGGTGCTGGCCGACATGACCCGCATCGGCATCCTCGTGGACAAAGAGGGCATCGAGAAGTTCGGCGTGAAAATGCGCTCGGAGCTGGAAGACGTCCTCACCCGCATCCACATGGAGACGGGCAGCGCCAGCTTCAACCCCAACAGCCCCAAACAGCTGGGCGAGATGCTTTTCGACACCATGGGCCTGCCCCACGGCAAAAAGACCCAGCGCGGCTGGTCTACCGACGCCGAGACGCTGGAAGCCCTGCGGGACTACCCGCTGGTAGAGGATATTCTGCAGTACCGCGCCTACCAGAAGCTGAACTCCACCTACGTCGAAGGCCTGCTGAAGGTCATCGCGGAGGATGGCCGCATCCATACCCGCTTCAACCAGACCGAAGCCCGCACCGGACGGCTTTCTTCCGATAACCCCAACCTGCAGAATATCCCCATCCGCACCGAGCTGGGCAGCAAGCTTCGGGCCTACTTTGTAGCCCGTCCCGGCTGGGTGCTGGTGGACGCCGACTACTCCCAGATCGAGCTGCGCATCCTCGCCCACGTCACCGGCGACGAGCATATGCAGCAGGCGTTCCTCACCGGCGAGGACATCCACCGCAGCACTGCCGCTAAAATCTACGACCTGCCCCTCGAGCAGGTCACGCCCCGCCTGCGCTCTTCGGCAAAAGCCATCAATTTCGGCATCATGTACGGCAAGGGGGCATACAGCCTGTCCAAGGACATCGGCGTGAGCGTCAAGGAGGCCGACGCCTTCCTGAAAAACTATCTGGCCACCTTCCCGAAAGTCAGCGGCTACATGGACAAGACCATCTCCGACGCCCGGAACTGCGGCTATGTGTCCACCCTCTTCGGACGCCGTCGCTCCCTGCCGGAGCTGACCAGCAACAATCACAACATCCGGGCCAGCGGCGAGCGGATGGCCCGCAACACGCCGATCCAAGGCACCGCCGCCGACGTCATCAAGCTGGCGATGGTGCGGGTCTGGCGGCGTCTGCGGACGAGAAGATGGAGAGCCGCCTCATCCTGACCGTCCACGACGAACTCATCGTCGAGGCCCCGGAGGCAGAAGCCGCGAAAGCCGCCGCCATCCTGCAGGAAGAGATGGAAGGCTGTGTCAATTATGCTGTCCCCCTGAGCACCGAAGTGCATCAGGGCAAAAACTGGCTGGAGGCCCACTAAAACCATGATCATCTTAGGAATCGAATCTACCTGCGACGAGACCGCCGCATCTCTGGTGGAAGATGGCCGGCACCTGCTGAGCAACGTCATCTCCACCAGCGTCAAGGAGCAGGCACTTTACGGCGGCGTCGTGCCGGAGATCGCCAGCCGCCGCCACTGTGAGTTCATCAGCGCCACCGTCAAAAAGGCTCTGCTGGATGCAGGCAAGACCATCGACGACGTGGACGCCGTGGCTGTCACCTTCGCGCCCGGCCTCATCGGCGCAGTGCTGGTGGGCGTCAACTTTGCCAAGGGCCTCGCCTACTCGGCGGGCAAGCCGCTGGTGCCGGTCCACCATCTGCGGGGCCACATTGCAGCCCTCTACCTGACCCATCCGGGCTGAAGCCGCCCTTCCTCTGCCTTGTGGCGTCCGGCGGACACAGCCACATCGTGGAGGTGCAGGACTACACCCATTACCACATCCTCGGCCACACGGTGGACGACGCCGCCGGCGAGGCCTTTGACAAGGTGGCCCGGACGCTGGGCCTGCCCTATCCCGGCGGTCCCAGCGTCGCCAACGCCGCCAAGACCGGCGACCCGAAAGCCTACCGTCTGCCGGTGCCTCATGTGGAGGGCAAGTACAACGTCAGCTTCTCCGGCCTCAAGACCGCCGTGCTGAACGAGGTGAATCAGGCCCAGATGAATGGTACTGACATCAACGTCCCCGACCTCGCGGCCAGCTTCCAGGAGCGCATCGCGGGCATCCTCGCAGAAAAGCTTCTTCTCGCCGCCGCCGACACCGGCGCAAAGCAGGTCTGTCTGGCGGGCGGCGTCGCGGCCAATGGCCGTCTGCGCCAGCTGGTCAATGACGGTGCCCAGAAGCTGGGGGCCAAGGTCTACCTGCCAGAGCTGAAATTCTGCGGCGACAACGGCGCGATGATCGCGGCTCAGGGTTACTATCAGTACATCGCGGGCCATACCGCCGGGCTGGAGCTGAACGGTCTGCCGACTCTGCCCATCGATTACGAATAACTGACATAGAAACGGAATGGCCGCGCACAGCTGTGCGCGGCCATTCCGTTTATTTCATATCACGTCCGAAATAAAGCTCCACTTCACTGAGTTTCTTTTTCCGCAGCAGGAACACCGTGGGGATGAGATAAACCGCGATAGACGTCAGCATGGTGATGTCATAGGTGCTGATGCTGTCGGCCACCGTCTGGGTGCCGTACAGGCCGCCGATGAGCATGGACGTGATGTCCATCGCGGCGTGGATGAACACCGTCACCCAGATGTTTCCGGTGCGGAAATAGACCGCCGCCAGCAGCGTACCCAGCGAGGCCGCAAAGACGCACTGCATCAGAACGCCCAGCGGCGCACTGCCGGTGAGGTTGGTCAGGTGGGCCGCACCGAAGTAGAGGCCCGACAGCAGGCAGGCTTTCCAGACGCCGGCCCGGCTGGTGCCGAAATGCTCCAGAAGCGTCTGGGCGATGACGCCCCGGAACAGAAACTCTTCTGCCACACCGACGCTGGTCATGCCGATAAGGAACCACACGACATGCCACGCAGGCAGCATATCGCCCTCCGGCCTGCCAAACAGCAGAGTATTGTAGGCGTTGTAGCCGATGAGCGCGATGGGGTACAGGCCCACCAGCAGACCGTTGAAAAAGCCGCTGCCCCGGCGGCGGAGCAGGCCGCTCTTCCCGGTGCGCGCCAGAAAGAGCCACGCCACCAGCACGCCTGCTGCCTCCTGCATGAAGGTCAGCATATAATCATCGACGGCATCAATGTCCCGCACGACGAACAAGATGAGCAGAAGCGACAGCAGCGATGCCACGAACAGCATCCCCAGAAACAGCACCTCGGCCACAAGGCAGTAGAGCATCGGGTGGGCGCTGCGCAGACGTTTGAGCATAGAAAGACCTCCTGTGTCGTAGTGGTACTATTTTAGCATATTTCAGAAGAAAGAGATAGGGATTTGTGTGAATAATAAAGCGGAACCCGGGTTGCGGCTCCCAGCGTCTGTTTCGGCCCTTGGGCGGGCCTCACATCCTGCTGGCCGCGGCCCCAGCCTCAGCTCCCTGTTTCTGCCGCTGGCAGCGGTCGCTTCGGCTGCAGAGATAGAAAAAGACCGGCACACGAATGTGAAGCGGCAGTCACCAACTGTTGACATTCCTGAAGATTGGAACCCGCGGGCTAAGCAACAGCCCACTGGGCTGATTGCTTGCTCTGCTGCGCCGCCTTCGAGTTGCGCTTGCCAATTTTTCCGCAGCCCCTGACAGGGCCTTGAAAAATTGGGCGCGGCCCCAGCCTCGCCTCCCTGTTTCCGCCGCTGGCGGCGGTCGGCTCTGCTGCTGTTCAAATCCCGCGCCCGACTAAATAAAAAAGCAAGTACACGAATGTGTACTTGCTTTTTTAAGTCGGAGCAGCGGGATTTGAACCCACGGCCTCCTCGTCCCGAACGAGGCGCGCTACCAACTGCGCTATGCCCCGAAAATACCGCAACCCAATGGGCTGCGGTCTGGTTGGGGATGAGAGAATCGAACTCCCACAAGTAGAGTCAGAGTCTACCGCACTACCACTATGCAAATCCCCACTATTCGGTTTCGTCCTCAGCACCGAAGCGCTGCTGACGAGGAATATTATTCAGCCTCCGCCTCCATTTGTCAACCACTTTTTGATTTTTCCGTCCATGTTTTTTCTGCTTTCTCCACCACCGCGTTTTCACGTCTTTTTCGGCCCCGGCTCTTGACACCCGCTCCCTTTGGGAATACTCTTATAGTATCATTTATCTGCCCCCTCTGAGGGAGAACGGAAGAAACGAGGGTTGTTCGATATGAAAAAACGTGTTGGTATCCTGACCTCCGGCGGCGACTGTCCCGGCCTGAACGCCACCATCCGCGGCGTGGCCAAAGCCCTGTATGCACGGTTCGGCGAGAACGTCGAGATCGTGGGCATCCTGAACGGCTACCACGGCCTCATCACCGGCGAATACAAGGAGATGTGCGAGGACGATTTCCGCGGCATCCTGACGCTGGGCGGCACCATCCTCGGCACCAAGCGCACCCCCTTCAAGCTGATGCGCGTGGTGGAAGAGGACAAGATCGACAAGTTCGCGGCCATGAAAAAGACCTACAAGGACGCCAAGCTCGACTGCCTGCTCTGCCTCGGCGGCAACGGTACCCACAAGACGGCCAACCTCCTCTCCCAGGAGGGCCTGAACGTCATTGGCCTGCCCAAGACCATTGACAACGACATCTACGGCACCGATGTGACCTTCGGCTTTCACACCGCCGTGGACATCGCCACTGAGGTCATCGACCGCATCCACACCACCGCCGGCAGCCACAGCCGCGTCATGTGCATCGAGATCATGGGCAACAAGGCCGGCTGGCTGACCCTTTACTCCGGCATCGCCGGCGGAGCTGACATCATCCTGCTGCCAGAGCAGCCCTACGACATCGACCGTGTCTGCGACGCTGTGGAGCGCCGCGCCCGCAAAGGCTCCAACTTCTCCATCATCGCCGTGGCCGAGGGTGCCATCAACACCGAAGAGGCCAAGATGAAGCGGAAAGAGTGGATGGCAAAGCGCGCCGAAGCCGGTTACGGCGTCACCGCCACCAACCGCATCGCCGCCGCCGTCCAGAAAAGACCGGCATGGAGACCCGCGTCTGCATCCGGGCCACATGCAGCGCGGCGGCAGCCCCAGCGCTTACGACCGTGTGCTGGCCACCGAGTTCGGCAGCTACGCCGCCAAGCTGGTGGAAGTGGAGCGCTACGGCGTCACCGTCGCCATGGTCAACAACCGCGTCGTCGCCAACCGCCTCGAGGACATCGCCGGTAAGACCCGCAACATCCCCGAGGGCTGTGAGCTGCTCACCGTCGCCCGCCGGATGGGCGTGAGCCTCGGCTGAGACCCTGAAAATAAAAACACCTCGCTGTATCATGCAGCGAGATGTTTTTGTTTTTATGCTTCAGAACGAGCCGCCCGACGAGCCTCCGAAGCCGTCGGAATCGACGGACGAACCGCCGGAGGAGTGAGACTCCTTCTGGGGCGGGTCATAGGTGCGCTCCCGGGTAGTGTGGGTGTAGCGGTCACGCTTGACCCGCAGGGTGAAGCCGGGCATGTACTCGTCGGCCTCTGTCTTCTGCCGGGCCGTCTTCATCCGGTGGTAGAGGATGAGGCAGATGAACGCCGAAATGCCGAGAGGGAAGATCATGGCAATGAGCAGGTCTTCCAGGCCGATGTCGTTATCCACATCGATGGGCTCGCCATAGTCGGTATAGTAGTCCAGTGCATCGTCGCACATATCGATGTAGGTATAGGCGGCATCCGCCCATTCCTCATCGGAGAGCTCCGGGACGATCTCGTCCTCCTGCTGCTCGATGCGGTAGTCGGTGAAAGCCGTGACGCCCTCGCCGTAGGTGATGGTGACGTACTTGCGGGAGCCGACTGCCAGCAGGAAGAGGATGCCGCTCTGTTCGTCGCCATAGCCGAGGCCGTTGGCGATGTAATAATTTTTCGCGTAGTCGCGCTGGTCGGCATCGCCGATGTCGTCCACCACGAGGAAGTAGACATCCACGTCGTGGCCGTCGGAGGCGCTTTCGGCCTGCTCCTCAAGGTCGGCCAGCGTGTCGGCGTCAAATACGCCGCACTCATCCCGCACCAGCGGGGCCGCTGCCCCGGCCGGCAGGGTCAGGGCCATGCAGAGCAGGGCCGCAACCAGAAGGGCAAACAGTTTTTTGCAGTATTTCATATTCCCGTCTCCCCCTCTCACAGCAGCATGATGAGAGCCGTCAGTATCATCAGCGGGATGCTGATGCCGGCAAACCATGCAGCTACCCTGCCCTTATCCACGGGCAGGTCGCCGATGAGCTTGCCGGTCTGGCCGTTCATCGCAAAGAGGAAGTCCTGCTCCTTCCAGCGGGTGTGGAGCATCCAGACCGGCAGCAGGGCGTAGTGGGGTTCCAGCGTCCGCGAGTCGAGCTGCTCCGAGAGAGTCTGGACGCCGGTGTAGCCGCCCAGCGTATCGTGGAGGGCCGCAGCGGTACTGTTCTTCATCCGGGTCAGAACGCGGGCAGCACACTTCTTGTCGTCCTCGTCGTATCGGTCCGCCAGAAAGCCGGGCAGGTAGGCCGTGGAGAAGGGCTTGAGGTCGCTGTAGTCGAAGGGTTCGATGGCGTCCATATGGGTGTCCGGCATCTTGCTGGAGCCGTCCACCGGCACCCGGACAAAGTCGGCATCGCCCACGCGGGCCACGTCGAAATGTCTGGTGGTGGTGACAATGTAGTCGCCATCACGGTGGCTCTCGCTGATCTCGGCCTTGTAAGCGCCCCGGGCCTCCATCCGGCCATCGTAGAGCCAGAACGGCACATACACGCCCTGGATCTCCTCGATGTGGTTGGACTCTTTGAAAGCTTTGGGGAGAAAGGCTTTGCCCTTATAATACTTCTTCAGGTTCTCGATGGCGGTCTTTTTGTCCATCCGGAAGGGGATGATGTACTCCGGCTTGAGCTTACCGGAAAGCTGTCCGCCCAGCACGGTGGGGTTGCCGCAGTAGGGGCAGGTGGTGGCAGCTGTTTCGGGGCCGCAGACCAGCTCTGCACCGCAGGAAGTGCAGGTGCGGCTGCTGAGATCTCCCGTCTCCATCTCCCCCCAGACAGGGCCGCTGGACGCTGCCTTTTCGGCGGCTTCGGCGGCCTTATCGGCCTGAGCCTGCTTCTCGCCGTAAAGAGCCTCGACCTGTGCTACATCGTAGGTGGAGCCGCAGTAATCACAGCAGAGCTTTCCGCTGGCGCTGTCGAACCGCAGCGGACCGGTACAGGCCGGGCATTGGTAATTCGTGGTGTTTTCTGCCATATCTCAGCTCCCCTTTCAGGCTCCGAAAGGCTTGCCGCATTCGGGGCAGAACTTGGGCGGGTTGGCCGGGTCGTCAGGGGTCCAGCCGCAGTTCGGACACTTGGCCGCCGGGCGGGGCTTACCGCATTCCGAGCAGAATTTGCCGGTATTGTGTGCGCCGCAGCTGCACACCCAGCCTGCTTCGGGGCGGGGCTTGCCGCAGGCGGTGCAGAACTTGCCGGTGTTGCCGGTCTGGCCGCAGGAGCAGCTCCAGCTGCCAGCCGCCGGGGCGGCTGCGGGGGCAGGAGCAGCGGCAGGCTGCTGCTGTGCGCCCATCTGGTAGAGGGCCTGGGCGTTGATGCCGCCGGCAGCAGCGGCCTGGTTCATGCCCATAAAGGCCATGGCCGGACCGGCGGAGGTATTGGAAGCCGCTGCCTGCATAGCCGAAGCCTGTGCGCCCACCATGTGGGCGGCGGCGCGGGTCGGGTCCATAAAGGCGGCGCTGCGCTGCAGCTCCTTGATCATCTGCTCGTCTTCTTCGCTGGCTTTGACGCCGGATACACCGAGGGAGACGATCTCGATGCCGCGCAGCTTGCTCCACTTGCCGGACAGCTCCTGATTCAGAGCCTCGGCCAGCTCGGTGGTATGGCCGGGCAGAGCCGAGTAGCGGATGCCCATCTCGCTGATGCGGGCGAAGGCGGGCTGCAATGCGGTCATCATCTCGGTGCGCATCTGGCCTTCCAGCGCGCCACGGGTGTACTCGGTTTCCACATTTCCGCAGACATTGGTGTAAAACAGGATGGGGTTGACGATGCGGTAGCTGTACTCGCCGAAGCAGCGAATGCTGACGTCGATGTCGATGCCGGCACGCTGATCCACGACGCGGAACGGCACGGGGCTGGGGTGCCGTACTTGTTGCCCATCAGCTCCTTGGTGTTGATGTAATAGATGCGCTGGTCGGTGGCAGCCTGACCGCCGAAGCTGAACCGCTTGCCGATCTCAGTAAAGACTTCGTCGATGTTCTTGGCCAGACCCTCGCTCAGCAGAGAGGGCTGGGTGCCGGTGTTATAAGTATACTCGCCGGCCTCGGCGCAGAGGTCCACCACCTTGCCCTGCTCCACGATGAGGGCGCACTGGCCCTCGGCCACCGCCACGATGGAGCCGTCGGTGATGATGTTTTCGGCGCCGTGGCGGTTGGAAGAGCGCCCGGAGACTTTCTTCTGTCCCTTGACAGCCAGCACCTCCGCCGGGAGAGCACTGCAGTAAAAGTATTCTTTCCACTGGTCGCCCATCACGCCGGATGCTGCGCCCAATGCCGCTTTAACAAGACCCATAAGCCTATCTCCTTTATCTGCCCGTTTTTTTGCAAATGCGGGCCTTTTTCAGTATACCACAAAACGCGCCGCAAAAAAAGAAAACCCTTGCATTTTATCCCCGATGGGTGTAGAATACTCCCGACAAACAAATACAGGGGAGCTTGTGAATGCAGGCTGAGAGGGAGTTCTCGAACTTCGACCCTTAGAAATTGTTTTCGGACAGTTTCTGCACCTGATGCGGATAATGCCGCCGTAGGAAGTCATAACACTGTTTATGGATTTTTACAGGAGACGCCGCAGAAGGCGTCTCCTTTTTTGTTGTCTCCGGCTGAGGGGAGCGCCCTGAGTCTGGGGTTTTGTATGCGATGGGAAGCCGTGTTCCGGCGTGAGAGGAGGCCAGTGAGCCTCGACCGCTTCTTCCGTTTCCGGCATCTCTGCGCGGGTGCCGGGTCTGTTCGTGTGCGGGAGCGGCGGTCTGCCCCTGCACTTATTTTTTATTGAAAAGGAGCACTCACTATGAAACACTATTCTGCCAAAAAGCTGGCCCTCGCCGGTATGTTCTGCGCTGTCGCTGTCGTGGGCAGCGTCTTCTCCTTCCCGGTCTTCGGCAGCAAATGCGCCCCTGTGCAGCACATGGTCAACATCCTCTGCGCTGTCCTGCTGGGGCCTTACTACGGCGTGGGCGTGGCTTTCGTCGCCTCTCTGCTGCGCAACCTGCTGGGTCTGGGCAGTCTGATGGCTTTCCCCGGCAGCATGTTCGGCGCACTGCTCTGCGGCATCGTCTTCCACAAGACCAATAAGCTGCTGCCCACCCTCGTGGGCGAGGTGTTCGGCACCTCCATCCTCGGCGGTCTGTGCGCCTACCCCGTCGCCATCCTGCTGATGGGCAAGAGCGCCGGCGACATCGCGTTCTACGCCTACATCGTCCCCTTCCTCGTCTCCACCGCCGGCGGTGCCATCATTGCAGGCGCACTGCTGGCCGCACTTTCCCGCGCAGGCGCACTCCGCGCCATGCAGGCCAGCCTGAGCTGATTCGAAGGAGAAGCCATGTTTCAGAACCTCTTTGCCAACGTCCGGGCCAAAAGCCCGCTTGTCCATAACATCACCAACTACGTCACCGTCAACGACTGTGCCAACATCGTCCTCGCCTGCGGGGCGTCCCCCATCATGGCGGATGATGCCGCCGAGGTCGAGGACATCACCTCGCTGTGTGCCGGGCTGAACCTCAACATCGGCACGTTGAACAGCCGCACCATCCCCTCCATGCTGCTGGCGGGACACACCGCCAACCGGCTGGGCCGTCCTGTCGTGCTGGACCCCGTGGGCGCAGGCGCTTCCCATCTGCGCACCGAAACGGCACTGCGCCTCCTGCGGGAAGTTAAGTTCACAGTCATCCGGGGCAACATCTCCGAGATTCGGACGCTGGCGGCAGGCAGCGGCACCACGAAAGGCGTGGACGCCGACACCGCCGACAAAGTGACTGACGAGACGCTGGACAAGACCGTGGCATTCGCCAAAGCGTTTGCGGCCCGCACAGGGGCGGTCGTCGCCGTCACCGGTGCCATCGACATCGTGGCCGACGGAGAGCGGGCTTTCTGCATCCGCAACGGCCACCCCATGATGAGCGCCGTCACCGGCACTGGCTGTCAGCTTTCGGCCCTGACGGCGGCATTCTGTGCGGCCAACCCGGACAAGCCTCTGGAAGCCGCTGCTGCAGCTGTCTGCGCCATGGGCCTTGCGGGCGAAGCAGCTCACAGCCGCCTGTCCAGGCTGGATGGCAACGCCACCTACCGCAATTACATCATCGACGCGATCTTCAACATGACCCCCGAACAGCTCGAGGAAGGAGCACGCTATGAAATGCGATAAACACACCATGCTTCTCTACGCCGTCACCGACCGGGCGTGGACGGGCCGCGAGACCCTCCGCCAGCAGGTGGAAGACGCGCTGAAAGGCGGCGTCACCTGCGTCCAGCTGCGGGAAAAGGAGCTGGACGACGCGGCATTTTTGCAGGAAGCCATGGAGCTTTCCGCCCTCTGCCGCAGCTATGGCGTACCCTTCATCATCAACGATAACGTCGAGATCGCTATAAAATGCCATGCCGACGGCATCCATGTCGGGCAGGAAGATATGGCTGCCGCAGACGTCCGCGCCAAGGTCGGCCCTGACATGATCATCGGTGTGTCGGCCCATTCCGTCGAGGAAGCACAGCTGGCCGTGGCCCACGGCGCGGATTATCTGGGCGTCGGCGCGGCATTTTCCACCCACACCAAAACCGATGTGGATGTCCTGCCGGAGGGCAGACTGAAAGAGATCTGCGACTCCGTGGATGTGCCGGTCGTAGCCATCGGCGGCATCCATAAAGACAATATCCTCAAGCTCAAAGGCTCCGGCGCGGACGGCGTGGCCCTCGTGAGCGCGATCTTCAGCGCCGAGGACATTGAGGCTGAGTGCAAAGAGCTGAAGGCACTGACAGAACAAATCATCTAAAGGAGCAACCCCATGAAAACTGCAATTACCATCGCGGGCAGCGATTCCAGCGGCGGCGCCGGCATTCAGGCCGACCTCAAAGCCATGACCATGAACGGCGTCTTCGCCATGAGTGCCATCACTGCCCTGACGGCCCAGAACACCACCGGCGTATCCGGCATCTTCGAGGTCAGCCCCGAATTTCTGGCCCAGCAGATAGACGCCGTCTTCACCGACATCCGCCCCTGCGCCGTCAAGATCGGCATGGTGTCCTCTGCCCCGCTCATTGAGACGATCGCCGCGCGTCTCCGCTTTTACAAGGCGGAACACATCGTCGTGGACCCCGTGATGGTAGCCACCTCCGGCTCTGATTTGATTGCATCGGATGCCGTGCGCACTCTGCGCCGGGGCTGTTCCCTCTGGCCGAGGTCATCACGCCCAACCGGCACGAGGCCGAAGTGCTGTCCGGCCTGCACATCTCGGGCCGTGCCGACATGAGCGCCGCCGCCCGGGCCATCGCCGCCGACTGCGGCTGTGCCGTCCTGCTCAAGGGCGGCCACAGTGACACCGACGCCGACGATCTGCTCACCTTCCCGGATGGCACGGAGATCTGGTTTCCGGGTAAACGTATCGCCAACCCCAACACCCACGGCACCGGCTGCACTCTGTCCAGTGCCATTGCGGCCAACCTTGCCAAAGGGTTTGCACTGGAAGAAGCTATCGCCCGGGCCAAGGCTTACCTGACCGACGCGCTGAACGCGCAGCTCGATTTGGGCCGCGGCTCCGGCCCGCTGGACCACACTCTGGGCGGCGTCGGGGTCGAAAACTGGATGCACGGCGTCCCGGACGCTGTTCATAAATAAAGAGAGCGTATTTTCGGAGGATTTTCAAATGCAGACTTACACCACACAGATGGATGCCGCCCGCAAGGGCATCGTCACGCCCCAGATGGAAACGGTGGCCAAGAAGGAGTACCGCACCGTCGAAGAGATCCGTCAGCTGGTAGCTGAGGGCAAGGTCGCCATCCCGGCCAACAAGCACCACGAGTGCCTGAACCCCGAGGGCATCGGCTCCATGCTCCGCACCAAGATCAACGTCAACCTCGGCGTCTCCCGCGACTGCAAGGACTACAACATCGAGATGCAGAAGGTCATGAGCGCCGTCAACATGGGCGCAGAGGCCATCATGGACCTCTCGAGCCACGGCAATACCCAGCCCTTCCGTCAGAAGCTGACCCACGAATGCCCCGTCATGATCGGCACTGTGCCGGTGTACGACTCGGTCATCCACTATCAGCGCGACCTCGCCACCCTGACGGCACAGGACTTCATCGACGTGGTGCGTCTGCACGCAGAGGACGGCGTGGACTTCGTCACCCTCCACTGCGGCATCACCCGTAAGACCATCGAGCAGATCCGCAAGCATAAGCGGAAGATGAACATCGTCAGCCGCGGCGGCTCGCTGGTATTTGCATGGATGTGCATGACCGGCAACGAGAACCCCTTCTACGAGCACTTCGACGAGATTCTGGACATCTGCGAAGAGCACGACGTCACCATCTCTCTGGGCGATGCCTGCCGCCCCGGCTGCCTCGCCGACGCCACCGACGTCTGCCAGATCGAAGAGCTGGTGCGTCTGGGTGAGCTGACCAAGCGGGCCTGGGCGCACAACGTCCAGGTCATGGTGGAAGGCCCGGGCCATGTGCCTCTGAACCAGGTCGCCGCCAACATGGAGATCCAGAAGACCATCTGCATGGGCGCACCTTTCTACGTCCTCGGCCCCATCGTCACCGACATCGCCCCCGGCTATGACCACATCACTGCTGCCATCGGCGGCGCTGTCGCGGCCATGAGCGGCGCAGCCTTCCTGTGCTATGTCACCCCGCCGAGCATCTGGCTCTGCCCAATGTGGACGACGTCAAGCAGGGCATCGTGGCTTCTAAGATCGCCGCCCACGCCGCCGACATCGCAAAGGGCATCCCCCACGCCCGGGACATCGACGACAAGATGGGCGACGCCCGCCGCGTCCTCGACTGGGATGCGCAGTTCGCCTGCGCCCTCGACCCCGAGACGGCAAAGGCCATCCGTGACGCCCGCCTGCCCGAGGACGACCACAGCGACACCTGCTCCATGTGCGGCAAGTTCTGCGCCGTCCGCAGCATGAACAAGGCTCTGGCCGGTGAGTACATCGACATCCTGTAAGCTGCTGTAAAACCGATATTTTCATCGCTTTTGCGATTTTTCTTCTCCATTGCCGCCCGGTACAAAAGCCGGGCGGCTTTTTGCTGTTCTATACTACTTTTATACTGCTTTTGGAACTTCAAAACGCCCAAAATCAGCAAACCCTTCTTCTTCACAGAAAACAAAAAACCGCATGAACACTGGATTTTCCAGCATTCATGCGGTTTTTTCTCAAGTTGCGCCAGCAGGAGTCGAACCTACGATGGGGGAGTCAAAGTCCCCTGCCTTACCGCTTGGCGATGGCGCATCAGTAGAGAATAGTATAGCATATTTTTCAAAATTCCACAAGCCCGCCGGGCGGTTCCACCCAAATTTTCTGAGCCGGGCAGGCAAATCCCGTCCTTGTCGGGGTCTCACCGATATGATATACTTGCACTGTAAAAGTTTTTCTGTTCAGCGCACAGCGCAGAAAGGAGCGTGGCTTATGTTACACCATCTTGTCATCGGCGTTATCTTCCTCGTCTGGGGCATTGCAGACGTCCTCCGCGTCCAGCTGCCCGGCGTGCTGGCGCGGCGGCTGGAATCGTCCAGCGAAGAGGCCCGCCGCCTCTGGCAGAGGCTTCTGGGTGTGCTGGAGCTCATCGTGGGCGGCGGGCAGCTGCTGTTCTACTTTTTCTCCGACAATCAGACCGTCACCAGCATCATCCTCGCGGTGATGATACTCGCCGCCGTCTGCATCCTCGGGCCGTACTACCACTGGCGGAAGCAGGAAAAAGAGAACACACAGGAATGAATCACGGGAGGAAACAGTATGGGGCCTTGGTATTACGAAGTCGTGAGCTTTGACGGCGATTACGTCAACCTGCGCCGCACCGACATCGAGAGCGACGAGCTGAACCCGGTGGCACTGGCGCTCCTGCCGCCGGAAATCGACGTGGGCAGCAAGCTCAAGTGCGAATATTTCCAGTACGAGATCATCGGCTGACAAAACGAAACGCCGCCCGTTTGGGCGGCGTTTCTGCATCTTCTGATAAAGTTATACGCGCTCGGCTACCAGCTGGAAGCCTGCCTTGGTGAGCTCCTGACGGATCTGCTCGATCTGGGCGTTGTCGCGGGTCTCAAGGGTGAGCTTGAGGAAGCAGCTGGAAATGGGCATGTTGGGATCGGAGCCATCGTGCTGCACCGACACCACATTGCTGCCGCAGCGGGACACGATCTCGGCCACCTGCTGCAGCTGGCCGGGCTTGTCCTCCAGCGCAATGGTCATGTTCGCCTTGCGGCCGCTCATCACCAGACCGCGGGTGATGACGCGGTTGAGGATGTTCACGTCGATGTTGCCGCCGGAGACGAGGCAGACGACCTTCTTACCTTCGATGGGCAGCTTGTGGAACAGCACTGCAGCCACCGGCACGGCTCCTGCACCCTCGGCAACCAGCTTCTGGTTCTCCATCAGGCGAGAGGATGGCGGCAGCGGTCTCATCCTCGCTCACGGTCACGATGTCGTCCACATACTCTTCACAGATCTGGTAGGTCAGCTCACCGGGGAGTCTTGACCTGAATGCCGTCTGCGAAGGTGGAGACGGCAGAGAGGGTCTGGTATTTGTGCTCATGGAGAGAGCGATACATGCTGGGTGCACCCTCGGCCTGTACGCCGTAGACCTTGACGTCGGGCTTCAGGCTCTTGATGGCAAAGGCCACGCCGGAGATCAGGCCGCCGCCGCCCACCGGCACGATGACCGCATCCACATCGGGCAGCTGGTCGAGGATCTCCAGGCCGATGGTTCCCTGCCCCGCAATGACCAGCTCATCGTCATACGGGTGGATAAAGGTCATGCCGGTCTCTTCCTGCAGCTCCACAGCCTTGTCGTGGGCATCATCGTAGGTGCCGGGCACCAGACACACCTCTGCGCCCAGATTCTTGGTATTCTCCACCTTCATGATGGGGGCGCCGTCCGGCATACAGACGATGCTCTTGATGCCGCGGCGGGTGGCGGCCAGCGCCACGCCCTGTGCGTGGTTGCCGGCAGAGCAGGCGATCACGCCCTTGGCGCTCTCCTCCTCGGAAAGCTGGCTGATCTTATAATAAGCACCGCGCACCTTGAAGCTGCCGGTCACCTGCAGGTTTTCGGTTTTCAGGTACAGCTGGCAGTCCTTGGAGAGCTTGGGTGCCTCGATGAGGTCGGTCTTGCGGGCAACATCCTTGAGCACAAAGGCTGCATGGTAGATCTTATCCAGTGTCAGCATATCGTTTTTCCCATCCTATCTCTGTTTATCCATCCCGGCACACGGGCTATTTTTATTGTTAAAGACAGGATTTAGTATAGTTTACATAAATTGATTTGTCAAATGAATCTATTTCACACTTTAAGGCGGAAAGCGGAATTTGCTGACATTGTATTATAGAAAAAACGCCGCCATTCACCAAACAGCGAACAGCGGCGGGGTATTACCACTTTATCCTATTACTTTCCGGTAAACTCAAATCTCCGCGAGGATAGCGTCACCCATGGCGGTGCAGCCCAGGCAGGTGCAGCCCTCGCTCATGTTGTCGGCGGTGCGCAGGCCCTTGTCCAGCACCTTGTTCACGGCGGTCTCAATGGCATCGGCCTCCTCGGCCATACCGAAGGAGTAGCGCAGCATCATGGCGGCAGAGAGGATGCAGGCAGTAGGGTTGACGATGTCCTTGCCCGCGATGTCTGGGGCAGAGCCATGGATGGGCTCGTACAGGCCCCGGGTACCGTCGCCCAGACTGGAGGAGGGGATCATGCCGATGGAGCCGGTGATCATGGAAGCCTCGTCCGACAGGATGTCGCCGAACATGTTCTCGGTAACGATCACGTCGAACTGGGCGGGGTTCTTGACGATCTGCATGGCGCAGTTGTCCACGAACATCTCGCTGTATTCCACATCCGGGTATTCGGCCTGCAGGCGGTGCATGACGGCGCGCCACAGACGGCTGGTGTCCAGCACGTTGGCCTTATCCACACAGGTCAGCTTTTTGCGGCGCTTCATGGCTGTTTCAAAGCCGATGCGGCCGATGCGCTCGATCTCGTGCTCCGCGTAGGGCATGGAATCCACAGCCTGCTTCTCGCCGTTCTCCAGCGTGTAAGTCTCGTGCTTGCCGAAGTATACGCCGCCGATCAGCTCACGCACGATGATGAAATCGATGCCCTGTGCCACGATCTCGGGCTTCAGGGGGACTGGCAGGAGCCAGCTGGGGCCAGATCTTGGCCGGGCGGTTGTTGGAGTACAGGCCCATGCCTGCACGCAGGCGCAGCAAGCCCTTTCTCCGGGCGCTGCTCACCGGGCAGGCCCTCCCACTTGGGGCCGCCCACGGCACCCAGCAGGACGCTGTCAGCAGCAAGGCACTTGTCCAGTTCGTGCTGGGGCAGCGGGTCGCCGTACTTGTCAATGGCTTCGCCGCCCATGGCAGCGTCGGTGTAGTGGAAGGTGTGGCCGTACTTTTCGGCCACCTTATCGAGAACGCGGAGGGTCTGCTTGACGATCTCCGGGCTGGAGCAGTCGCCCCAGATGACAGCAATGTTTTTTTCCATTTTAGGCTCCTTATTTCTTCGTCAGCGACTTCATCAGACCGCCGTCGGCGATGATCTCCTGGATGAACGGCGGGAAGGGCTCGGCGTGGAACACCTTGCCGTTGGTCTCGTCGGTAATGACACCGGTGTCAAAATTCACGCTGACAGTATCGCCTGCGCTGATGGCATCCACAGCCTCCGGGCACTCCATGATGGGAAGACCGATGTTGATGCTGTTGCGGTAGAAGATGCGGGCAAAGCTCTTGGCGATCACGACCGAGATGCCGGCGGTCTTGATGCACAGCGGTGCGTGCTCACGGGAGGAGCCGCAGCCGAAGTTCCAGCCGCCCACCATGATGTCGCCGTCCTTCACCTTCTTGACGAAGTCCTTGTCGATGTCCTCCATGCAGTGGCTGGCCAGCTCTTTGGCATCCTGCGTGTTCAGGTGGCGGGCCGGGATGATGACATCGGTATCCACGTTGTCCGGGTATTTGAAAACAGAACCTTTTGCGTTGTTCATGGGTGACTCTCCTTTTCTCAGACCGTGCGGGGGTCGGTGATGCAGCCGGTCAGTGCGCTGGCGGCGGCGGTGGCGGGAGAAGCAAGGTAGACCTCGCTCTTCACATGGCCCATGCGGCCCACAAAGTTGCGGTTTGTGGTGGAAACACAGCGCTCGCCCGCGGCCAGAATGCCCATGTAGCCGCCCAGGCAGGGGCCGCAGGTGGGGGTGGACACGATGCAGCCTGCATCAATGAAGGCAGTGGTCCAGCCGCGCAGGATGCATTCCTTGTAAACGGCCATGGTGGCGGGGATGATGATGCCGCGCACGCCCTTGGCAATGTGCTTGCCCTTGAGCACATTGTAGGCGGCTTCCATGTCCTCCAGACGGCCGTTGGTGCAGCTGCCGATCACAACCTGATCGATCTTGATGTCCTTGCCCTCGCTGGCAAGGTGGGTGTTCTCGGGCAGGTGGGGGTAGCTGACGGTGGGCTCGAGGGCAGAGAGGTCGATCTCAATGGTCTTTTCGTACTCGGCATCCGGGTCGGCCTCAAAGAACACCGGCTCACGCTGGCTGCGGCCCTTGAGGTAAGCCTTGGTCACATCGTCCACGGGGAAAGATGCCGTTTTTGGCACCGGCTTCGATGGCCATGTTGCAGATGCACAGGCGGTCGTCCATGGAGAGGGAAGCGACGCCCGGGCCGGTGAACTCCATGGATTTGTACAGTGCACCGTCCACACCGATCATGCCGATGATGTGAAGGATCAGGTCCTTGCCGGAAACTTTCGGCGGCAGCTTGCCGTTCAGCACGAACTTGATGGCAGAGGGCACCTTGAACCATGCCATGCCGGTGGCCATACCTGCGGCCATGTCGGTGGAGCCGACGCCGGTGGAGAAGGCACCCAGTGCACCATAGGTGCAGGTGTGGCTGTCCGCACCGATCACGCAGTCACCGGCGGTCACGATGCCTTTTTCCGGCAGCAGAGCGTGCTCAATGCCCATCTGGCCCACATCGTAGAAGTTGAGGATATCGTATTTGTTGGCGAACTCGCGGCACTGCTTGGACTGGGTGGCGCTCTTGATGTCCTTGTTGGGCACAAAGTGGTCGAGCACGATGGCGATGTGCTCTTTGTCGAACACACCGTTGAAACCGGCCTTTTCAAACTCGTTGATGGCAACCGGGGTGGTGATGTCGTTGCCCAGCACGATGTCCAGCTTTGCATTGATGAGCTGGCCTGCCTTGACCTCGGCAAGACCGGCATGTGCGGCAAGAATTTTCTGCGTCAGGGTCATTCCCATGGTTCATTCTCCTTTGATACTCTCTCAAAATCTCTCTTTATTTATTATTGATGGCGCTCACCAGTGCCTTGATGCCAGCCACGATGATATCGGTGTCGGTACCGGCACCCCAGGTGACGATGCCGTCGCCCCACTCGAGGCCGACATAGGAGGCAGCGCGGGAGGTGGAGCCTTCGTCCAGACTGTGCTCGGAGTAGGTCTCGAGGTGGAACTCCATGCCGGTGGCGCTCTGGATGGCGTTTGCCACAGCGTCCAGACGGCCATTGCCCACCGAGGTGACCACCTTGCGCTGACCATTCAGCTCCAGCGTGACGGTGGCGGTGATGCCGCCCACCTGGGCAAAGTGGGCCTCGACGACAGACAGGGGCTTCGACTTGTTGAGGAAGGCATCCTCGAAGATGTGCAGCACCTCGTTTGCGCTCAGCTCCTTGTGGCTGTGGTCGGAAACGCTCTTGACCTTGTAGCCCAGCGCTTCGCGCATTTTGGGCGGCAGGTTGTAGCCGAAGTTCTGTTCCAGCACAAAGCCGATGCCGCCCTTGCCGCTCTGGCTGTTGATGCGGATAACATCGGCATCGTAGGTGCGTCCGATGTCGTGGGGGTCAACGGGGATGTAGGGACAGGTCCAGCGGTGTTCGCCATGCTCCTTGCGGTAGGCCATGCCCTTTGCAATGGCGTCCTGATGGCTGCCGGAGAAGGCGGCAAACACCAGCTGACCGGCGTAGGGGGTGCGCTCGTAAATGTGCATCCGGGTCACACGCTCGTAGGTGGCGCAGATGTCCGGCATATCGGAGAAGTCCAGCTTGGGGTCCACGCCGTGGCTGTACATGTTCATGGCCAGCGTCACCGCGTCCACGTTGCCGGTGCGCTCGCCGTTGCCGAACAGGCAGCACTCCACCCGCTGTGCACCCGCCAGCACGGCCAGCTCTGCGCAGGCCACGCCGGTGCCGCGGTCGTTGTGGGGATGGGTGGAGATGATCACGCTGTCGCGGTATTTCAGGTGCTTGTCGCAGTACTCAATTTGATTTGCATAGACATGGGGCATGCTCATCTCGACCGTGACCGGCAGGTTGATGATCATGGGACGGTCCGGGGTGGGCTGCATGATGTCCAGCACGGCGTTGCACACATCCACGGCATAGTCCACCTCGGTGCCGGTAAAGCTCTCGGGGCTGTACTCGAACAGGAAGTTGCCCTCATACTCTTCGCTCAGCTGCTTGACCAGCTTTGCGCCGTCGGTGGCGATCTGCTTGATCTCCTCCTTGCTCTTGTGGAACACCTGCTCGCGCTGGGCCACAGAAGTGGAATTGTAGAAGTGGATCACCGCGCGGGGTGCGCCCTTGACGGCCTCGAAGGTCTTGCGGATGATGTGGTCGCGGCACTGGGTCAGCACCTGCACGGTGACATCCTCGGGGATCATGTTCTTCTCGATCAGGGTGCGCAGGAACTCGTACTCGGTGTCGCTGGCGGCAGGGAAGCCGACTTCGATCTCCTTGAAGCCAATTTTGACCAGCATCTGGAAGAACTCCAGCTTTTCCTCAAGGCTCATGGGCACGATCAGGGCCTGATTGCCGTCGCGCAGGTCCACACTGCACCAGGTGGGAGCTTTCTCGATGTGGTCTTTCTTTACCCAGCTGTCATAGCCGGCGGGTACCGGGTAATATCCCGGTGCGTACTTGGTAGCGTCCATCATAATTCTTGTCCTCCATTTTTGCTGTGTCAACCTCTCAGTCTCGCATTCGCTCGACAGGGCCGGGCTGCGGCAGCACGTCAGCGCTGACTGAGAGGTTGACTCCTTTTATCAAACGAAAAGGCTCCCGTCTCTCAAAGGACGAAATCCCCTGAGAGACGAGAGCCTGTAATTTCTGTTACAGGGCACCCGTGGTACCACTCTCTTTGCTGTGCCAAAAGCACAGCCGCTCTGCACGATCGGCTTTTTGAAGCGAATCGCTGCCCTTATAACGGTGGGCTTCCGTCAGGACCTACTGTCTGCTTCAGTCCTGCCGCTCAGGGGCCAGTAACCGAGACCCTCTGCACCGCCTTGCACCATCCGGCGGCTCTCTGCACGCAGAAGAAAATCGTTTTTTCCCCGTCAACGCATTTGCGCTTTGTTCAAAGTGGTTTCATTTTAGCAAAAGCCGCCGCCACTGTCAAGCAGTTTGACTCACATTGAAAATGAAACGATTTCACATAAATAGCAGCATAAATTTTCAAAATTTGCGGGTGGATTCTTTGCTTTGTTAAGAATCTGCGAAGTTTTTGCAAAGTTCGCCTCGAAACGCTGGTTTCTGAAATGGCGTCGTGGTATGCTGTTTGCAACGTAAGGAGGGACCCCATGAAAGAAGTCAAGACCCCCAAAAAGCCATTGGCTATTTACTACGCCATTGTATTACTGGTGCTGATGCTGCTCAACTTCGTGCTCGTGCCGTGGATGAGCGAACGGCAGGTAAAAGAAGTGGACTACGGCACCTTCATGTCTATGACCGAGGACAAAGACATCGGCCGGGTGGATGTGGAATCGAACCAGATCATTTTTACCGATAAAGACGAAAAGCAAATTTACAAGACCGGCCTGATGAACGACCCTGACCTGACCCAGCGCCTCTACGACGCAGGCGCACAGTTTTCCAGCGAGATCGTCGAGCAGGCTTCGCCGCTGCTGAGCTTTCTGCTGAGCTTTGTGCTGCCCATCGTCCTCTTCGTCTGGCTGGGCAATTTCATGAACAAAAAGCTCATGGAAAAGGCCGGCGGCGCGAACTCAATGATGTTCGGCGGCGTGGGCAAGTCCAACGTCAAGGTCTATGTGCAGTCCACCCACGGCATTCGCTTTGCGGATGTGGCCGGCGAGGATGAAGCAAAGGAAAACCTGCAGGAGATCGTGGATTACCTGCACGACCCCAAGAAATACGAAGAGATCGGTGCCTCGATGCCCAAGGGCATCCTGCTGGTGGGCCCGCCGGGCACCGGCAAGACCATGCTGGCCAAGGCCGTGGCAGGCGAATCCAACGTGCCGTTCTTCTCCATTTCCGGCTCTGAATTCGTGGAGATGTTCGTGGGCATGGGCGCGTCCAAGGTGCGCGACCTGTTCCGGCAGGCCAAGGAAAAGGCCCCCTGCATCGTGTTCATCGATGAGATCGATGCCATCGGTCAGAAGCGCAACAGCGGCAATCTCGGCGGCAACGACGAGCGTGAGCAGACTTTGAACCAGCTGCTCACCGAGATGGACGGCTTTGAGGGCAACACCGGCGTCATCATTCTGGCGGCTACCAACCGCCCGGATTCGTTGGACCCGGCGCTGACCCGTCCCGGACGTTTTGACCGCCGTGTTCCGGTGGAGCTGCCCGACCTCAAGGGCCGCGAAGAGATTTTGAAAGTGCACGCCAAGAAAGTCGCTCTTGCCCCGGGCATCGACTTCAACACCGTGGCCCGCATGGCTTCCGGTGCATCCGGTGCGGAGCTGGCCAACATCGTCAACGAAGCCGCCCTGCGGGCTGTGCGCGCCGGCCGCAAGTCGGTCACGGAAGCAGACCTCGAGGAGAGCATCGAGGTGGTCATTGCAGGCTACCAGAAGAAGAACTCCATCCTTACCGACAAGGAAAAGTGCATCGTGGCCTACCACGAGATCGGCCATGCACTGGTGGCGGCGCTTCAGAATCACTCCGCACCCGTGCAGAAGATCACCATCATCCCCCGCACCTCCGGCGCACTGGGCTACACCATGCAGGTGGACGAGGGCAACCACTACCTGATGAGCAAGGAAGAGCTGGAAAACAAGATCGCCACCCTTACCGGCGGACGCGCCGCCGAGGAAGTGGTGTTCCGATCCATCACCACCGGTGCCTCCAACGATATCGAGCAGGCAACCAAGCTTGCCCGCGCCATGCTTACCCGCTACGGCATGAGCAAAGAGTTCGACATGGTGGCGCTGGAGACCGTGAACAACCAGTATCTGGGCGGCGACACCTCGCTGGCCTGCTCGGCCCAGACCCAGCGCGAGATCGACCAGAAGGTGGTGGAGCTGGTCAAGGCCCAGCACGAAAAGGCCATCAAGATCCTCACCGACAACCGTGCAAAGCTCGACGAGCTGGCGAAGTACCTTTATGAAAAGGAGACCATCACCGGCGACGAGTTCATGGCTATCCTTGAGGAAAAAGATTCCAGCGAAAATTAAAATAGGATCTCTGCAATAATCCAGCCGCCGTATCCGTATTCATTACAGATACGGCGGTTTTCTGATACGCCGTACCGCTGATAAAAGCATTTGATAATCTCCGTCAGCGCACCAGCGCTGACGGAGAGGTTGACTTCCTACATCTACAGGAGGATACTACTATGAGACTGCTGAACAAGAACACTGCCCGCCGCGCTGCCGCTGCTGCCGCTCTGGTGACCATGACCGCCGCCATGAGCATGGGTGCCTTTGCCGCCGACGCCGAGGACGCGACCGTTGCCGGTTATCTGCCCCTCAGTCGTCCGAGGTCATGGTTCAGGGTGACATCGCTCTCCACTCTGACGTTCCGGTGGGGGAGGTAGACCCCAACTACGGCGGCTACGCTTCCCCGGTGGAGAACCCCATTCAGGGCAACGTGATGATGATCTCCGACGAGACCCCCCTGCCCTCTGACACGCCGGTGGAAAAGAGCGAAGCCCGCTACACCGTCAAGGGTCTGCTGGGCAAGCAGGTGCTCTACACCGCCCGTCAGGAAGGCCGCGTGCTGACGCTGGACGCCCCTGATGACAACGCCACCTTCCGCACCACCATCCTCGACATGCAGACCCTGATGAATCAGGGCGTAAGCACACTGGTGCTCAAGACCGGCAAGACTTCCACCACCCTGAACATGACTCTGCTGTGCCAGGATCAGAAGCCCGGCACCCGGGTCACTCTGCGCCACCTCGGCAGCAACGCTCACCTCACCGTGGGCTTCCGCGGCCGCCGCGACCTCATCGTTGGCCGATAAGCTTTTCCCTCTCTCCTCTTTGTTTTCCATAGATACTTTTCCCTCAGACGCAAAAGACCCCCGCTGCAAATACAGCGGGGGTCTTACTGTTTATCAAATGGTCCCGTCCGAGCCGTTCTCGCTCTGCTCCGATGCATAGAGCACCATCAGGTGGTTTGCGGATGCTTCGAGCTGGCTCTTGGCCTGACGGAGGTTCGCTTCTTCCGTCTCGTTCATCTTCTCGGGCTTATCCTTCCGCAGGCAGCGGCGGAGGTTCGCCACATCGGCCTTGATGCGGTTCTTCTCCTCCTTGTCCAGCTCCTTCTTGCACTTGGAGAGGGCCTCGTCCACCTTATAAGCCAGCACCTCGGCCTGATTGTGGAGGTCAAGCCGCTCTTTGCGGCGGCTGTCCTCGGCCTCGTAGGCGGCCGCGTCGGCCATGGCGCGCTGGATCTCATTCTCCGAGAGGTTCGTGCTGCCGGTGATGGTGATGTTCTGCTCCCGGCCGGTGCCGAGGTCTTTGGCCGAGACTTTCACAACGCCGTTGACGTCAATATCAAAGGTGACTTCGATTTGGGGCTTGGACGAAAAGCTGGCCCGGATGCCGTTCAGCTTGAACTTGCCGAGGCTCTTATTGTCGCGGGCGAAATGCCGCTCACCCTGCAGGACGTTGATCTCCACACTGGTCTGCATGGGGCGGGCCGTGGTGAATATCTGGCTCTTGCGGGTGGGTATCATGCTGTTGCGGGTGATGAGGGGGGTCGCCACGCCGCCCAGTGTCTCGATCGAGAGGGTCAGCGGGTGACGTCCATCAGCACAAGGCCCTGCGCCGCTGCACCAGAAGCGCCAGCCAGCTTGCCACCGCCCTGTAACAGACCGCCCTGCACAGCGGCACCCATCGCCACGCATTCGTCGGGGTTGAGGCTGTGGCTCGGTTCACAGCCCAGCAGTTCCTTCACCTGACGCTCGACGGCAGGCATCCGGGTGCTGCCGCCGACGAGAAGGACTTTGCCCAGCTGCGAAGCCGAGATGCCGGCATCCCGCAGTGCGTTCTGCACCGGGGCCACCGTCCGTGCCAGCAGGTCGCCGGTCATCATCTCGAACTGGGGGCGGGAGATGGTCAGATCGAGGTGGTGGGGGCCATCCTTGCCCACAGCGATGAAGGGCAGATTGAGCTGGGCCGAGAGGGCGCTGGACAGCTCTTTCTTGGCCTTTTCGGCCTCTTCTTTCAGGCGTCCCATGGCGGCGGGGTCGCGGGAGAGGTCGATGCGGTCCGATTTCTTGAACTCTGCCACGGCGTATTCCACGATGCGCTGGTCGAAGTCGTCGCCGCCAAGGCGGGTATCGCCGCCGGTGGCCAGCACGGTAAAGGCGCCGTTCTCGATCTCGATGATGGACACGTCAAAGGTACCGCCGCCCAGGTCGTAGACCAGGATCTTCTGGGGCGCTTCGTTGTCAAGGCCGTAGGCCACAGCGGCGGCGGTAGGCTCATTGATAATGCGCAGGACGTTCAGGCCTGCGATGCGGCCCGCATCCTGGGTGGCCTTGCGCTGGCTGTCGTCAAAGTAAGCGGGGACGGTGATGACGGCCTCCGTCACCGGCTCACCCAAGTAGCCTCGGCGTCGCGGCGTATCTTGGTCAGTATCATTGCGCTGATCTCCTGGGGAGTCAGGTCCTTCCCATCGATGTGGGCACGGTAGTCGCTGCCCATCCGCCGCTTGATGCTGGACACCGTCCGGCCGGAGTTGGTGGCAAGCTGGCGCTTTGCCGCGCCGCCCACCAGACGCTCCCCGTCCTTGGTGAACGCCACCACGCTGGGGTGGTGCGCTCTCCTTCTGCGTTGGTGATGACGACGGGCTTGCCGCCCTCCACCACTGCCACGCAGCTGTTCGTGGTGCCAAGGTCAATACCGATCACTTTGCTCATTCTGGTCGTCCTCTCTGTTTTTGCGACGCGCATATTTTTCCTTCAATATCATATCGGTTCCGTATGACGATTTCTTAGAGCATTTGTAAAGATTTTGTGTTTCCGCTCATTCTCTCTCGAGCAGCTGGCGGATGACGGCCTCCGTCTCGTCCAGCCAGCTCTGGGCCGTCTCGTCCCCCTCTTCTTTGCGGACGAGGAAGCCCTGCTTCGCCTCAGCCAGCTGAGCCAGCGCCTTTTTGCGGGAGATATACTGGGTCTCATACTGGGCCACCCGCAGGCAGACCTGCGGCATATAGGCGATGTCGGGGTGGAGGCGCAGAGTTTCTGAGCCTTGCGGTAGGCCCGCAGAGCCGCACCGGCCCCTTTTCCCTGCACCATGGCATCGTCGCCCAGCGCCACCCATGCGGCCACATCGCCGGCGTCGGCAGCTTTTTTCCAGAACTTGCGGGCCTGTGCAGGGCTCTTGCGGCAGCCCCGGCCCTCGTAGAGCATCTCGCCCATCATGGCAAGGCCCTCGGCGCAGCCCTCTTCGGCAGAGAGCTGATAATAGTGCATCGCGTCGTCCCAGCGTTCCTCGGCCATGGCATGGTTGCCGGCCCGCAGCTCCGCTTCGCCCGGCTCATCGGTGTCGTGGCTGGCATGGAGCAGACCGTTCAAAAGCGAGCAGTCCAGCGTGGCAGAGCTGGTCCACGGGTCGATGACCACGCCGTCGATGCTGTCCGAGTCCAGCGCCATCTGCATGGCGGAAGCCAGAAGCCGTTCCGCCATGGGGCGGCTGGCCGTGCCTTTATCGGCCTCCGCCATCTTCACTGAGGTGAACACCGGCAGGTAACACCGGCCCTTCTGGGTACGCAGGGTCCAGGGCTGCAGGTCTTTCGCTTTCTCCGCCGGGACAGGATGCTCCGCCCACGGGGCGGCCCCATCCGGCTGGTCGGACGCAGCTTCCAGCGGCACCAGGACCCTGGTGTCCAGCTCGAGGGCACAGTTGATGGCGTTCATCAGCGCCCAGAAGCTCTCCTCGTTCTGGCCCTTATAGAGCGCTGCCACAGCCCGCTCTATCGCCGGACAGCCCGTACCCAGCGGCCCGTATTCCGGCAGCTTTTTGCGGTCTGCCGCGCCCACCGGGCGCAGCCGCAGCCGTGCCGCACCATCTTTTGCCATTGCATCCACCATTCTTTCCGTTGAGATTCCTTTCCAGTATAGCAGGATTTTCCGGTTTTCTCAATCTCCGGAGCCGAAATCTGCATCCAGAGCCGGTTTTCTTTGGCAAAAACATAGCATTCCTGTTGGTAGTGCGTTATAATAAGGAGCGTCTCGACTAAATGTATGAAAGAAAGGGAGTATCGAGCCTTGAACAAAATGCTTCGCTATCTCAGCGATTACAAGCGCGAGAGCGTGCTTGCACCGCTTTTCAAGATGCTGGAAGCTACGTTTGACCTGTTCGTGCCGCTTGTGATGGCCGACATCGTCAACGTGGGTATCGCGGCCCACGATTTCCACTACATCCTCGTGCGGTGCGGCATCCTGCTGCTTCTGGCCATCGTCGGCCTCGCGTGCAGCCTGACGGCCCAATACTTCGGCCAAAGCCGCCGTGGGTTACTCCACAGGCCTGCGTCATGCGCTGTTTGAGCACATCCAGACGCTGAGCTTTTCCGAGATGGACACCATGGGCACCAGCACCCTCATCACCCGGATGACCAGCGACGTCAATCAGGTGCAGAGCGGATTGAACCTCTTCCTCCGCCTGTTCCTGCGCAGCCCCTTCGTGGTGATTGGCGCCATGATCATGGCCTTTACGGTCAACTTCCGTGCCGCCCTCATCTTCGTGGTGGCTATCCCGCTGCTGAGCGTCGTGGTCTTCGGCGTCATGGTCATCACCCGTCCGCTTTATAAGTCGGTGCAGACCCGCCTCGACCGGGTTCTGGGCCTCACCCGCGAAAACCTGACCGGCGTGCGCGTCGTCCGCGCCTTCGACAAGGAAAAGAGCGAAGTGGACCGCTTCGAGGACGCCAATGAGCTGCTGACCCAAATGCAGCTCCACGTGGGCCACATCTCCGCCCTGATGAACCCGCTGACCTATGTTATCATCAACCTTGCCATCGTGGCGCTGCTGTATGTAGGCAGCATCGAGATAAGCATCGGCGGCATGGCCTCCGGCGACGTCATCGCGCTGGTCAACTACATGAACCAAATCCTGGTCGAGCTGGTCAAGCTGGCCAACCTCATCGTTCAGGTGAGCAAAGCTCTGGCCTGTGCAGGCCGTGTGCAGGCGGTTCTGGACACCAAGCCCGGCATGGAGTTCCCGGCTGAGCTCACCGGCAATGTTCCGGCGGAAAAGGCCGACGACGCCGTCCGTTTCGACCATGTGAGCCTGACCTACAAGGGCGCAGGCGCACCCAGCCTCTCTGACATCAATTTCACCGCCAAGCGCGGCCAGACCATCGGCGTCATCGGCGGCACCGGCAGCGGCAAATCCAGCCTCATCAGCCTCATCCCCCGCTTCTACGACGCCACTGAGGGCAGTGTGGAGATCATGGGCCGACCGGTCCAGCAGTACCCCCGCGCCGACCTGCGCGGCAAGGTGGCTGTGGTCATGCAGAAGGCCCAGCTCTTCGGCGGCACCATCCGCTCCAACCTGCTCTGGGGCAGCCAGAATGCCTCCGACGCCGACCTCTGGGCCGCGCTGGAAACGGCACAGGCTGCGGAGTTCGTGAAAGCCAAGCCCCTCGGCCTCGACGAGCCGGTGGAGCAGGGCGGACGCAACCTCTCCGGCGGTCAGAAACAGCGTCTGACCATCGCCCGCGCCCTCGTAGGCAAGCCGGACATCCTCATCCTCGACGACAGCGCCAGCGCACTGGACTACGCCACCGACGCGGCCCTGCGCAAAGCTCTGGCCGCTCTGCCGGGCGATCTGACCGTCTTCATCGTCAGCCAGCGCGCCGCCAGCCTGCAGCACGCCGACCAGATCATCGTGCTGGACGATGGCCGTATGGTGGGCCTTGGCCGTCACGCCGAGCTGCTGGAAAGCTGCCCGGTCTACAAAGAAATTTACGAGAGCCAGTTCAAGAAAGGGGATGCGCAGAAATGAGTGCAAAAGCAAAAAGCAAGCTGACCCCTGAACAGCAGAAGGCCACCATGACCCGGGTGCTGCAGAAAATCAAGCCCTATGGCTTCTTCGTGGTGTGCAGCCTCATCGTGGCCGCTGTGAGCGTGGCGGCCCAGCTGTATATCCCCATCCTCTGCGGCAGTGCCATCGACATGATGCTGGGCAAAGGTGCCGTGAACCACGCGGGCGTGCTGCGCATCATCTACGAGATCATTGTGGTGGCTGTTGTCGCCGCCTTTGCGCAGTGGCTGCTGAGCGTCTGCAACAACCGCATCACCTTCGCAGTCAGCCGTGACCTGCGCAACGCCGCCATGCGGAAGATCCAGACCCTTCCCCTCTCTTACCTCGACAGCCATCCTTCCGGCGACATCGTGAGCCGGATGGTGGCCGACGTGGATACCTTCGCGGACGGCCTGCTGATGGGCTTCACCCAGCTGTTCTCGGGTGTGCTGACCATCCTCGGCACCCTGCTCTTCATGTTGCAGCAGAATGTCCCTATCACGCTGGTGGTGGTCTGCATCACCCCCCTGAGCCTCGTTGTCGCCAGCTTCCTCGCAAAGCGCAGCTACAAGTATTTCCAGAGCCAGAGCACCGTGCGCGGCGAGCAGACTGCCCTTGTCAACGAGATGATAGAGGGTCAGAAGGTCGTGCAGGCCTTCGGCCACGAGGCCCAGAGCCTCGAGGCTTTTGACGAGGTGAATGGCCGACTGCAGAACGTGAGCCTGAAGGCCATCTTCTTCTCCAGCATGACCAACCCCGCCACCCGCTTCGTCAACAACATCGTCTACGCAGGCGTCGGCCTCGTGGGCGCAATCTATGCCGTAGCTGGAGGCATCACCATCGGCCAGCTGAGCATCTTCCTGAACTACGCCAACCAATACACCAAGCCCTTCAACGAAATTTCCGGCGTCGTAACCGAGCTGCAGAACGCTCTGGCCTGCGCAGCCCGCGTGTTCGAGCTGCTGGACGCTGAAGACCAGACCCCCGAAGCGGAGAACGCCGCAAAGCTCGTGCCGGACGGCCACGTCCAGATCGAGGACGTCTCTTTCCGCTATCTGCCCGACCGCCCGCTCATTGAGGGCCTGTCTCTGGACGTCAAGCCCGGCCAGCGCATCGCCCTTGTCGGCCCCACCGGCTGCGGCAAGACGACCCTGGTCAACCTGCTGATGCGGTTCTATGAGATCAACGGCGGCTCCATCAAAGTCTCCGGCACCGACATCCGGGACGTGACCCGCGCCTCGCTGCGCGGCAGCTACGGCATGGTGTTACAAGATACCTGGCTCCGGGCCGGCACCGTGCGGGAGAACATCGCCTACGGCAAGCCGGACGCCCCCCTCGACGAGGTGGTGGCTGCGGCCAAGGCAGCCCATGCCGACAGCTTCATCCGCCGCCTGCCCAAGGGCTATGACACCGTCATCGCCGAGGACGGCGGCAACATCAGCCAGGGCCAGAAGCAGCTGCTCTGCATCGCCCGCGTGATGCTCTGTCTGCCCCCGATGCTGATTCTGGACGAGGCCACCTCCTCCATCGACACCCGCACCGAGGTGCGTATCCAGGCAGCCTTTGCCCGGATGATGCAGGGCCGCACCAGCTTCATCGTGGCACACCGCCTTTCCACCATCCGGGAGGCCGACGTCATCCTCGTGATGAAGGACGGCCACATCGTGGAGCAGGGCGACCACGATACTCTGCTGGCACAGGGCGGCTTCTACGCCAAGCTCTACAACAGCCAATTCGAGGGTGTGGAGACTTAACGCTTCAATTTATAGCAATTCAACTTTTTAATGCAACAGCGGTGAATTGCATATCGCAAAGATGCCGTTTGAATGTTGCACTAATTTCTTGACTTGCGATAAAATTTGCGATAAACGATTTTTGGAAGGAATATAATCGTGTCGAAAGATGAATATTTGATTACAGATCCACCCCTTAAAGCGCTGACTGTTTTTGCGATGCCGATGATCCTTGGCAGCTTTTTTCAACAAGTATACAATATGGCCGATTCCATAATAGTTGGTCAATTTGTTGGCTCCTCGGCACTTGCGGCTGTTGGTGCTTGTGCTGCACTGACCAATGTTTTTATTTGTGTGGCGCTTGGTGCTGGTGTGGGCGCAGGTGTGCTTGTAAGCCGCTGTTTTGGTGCAAAAATTATGGTAGAATGAAAACCATTGTGTCAACGTCCCTGATCAGCTTTTTGATTTTAAGCGTTGTCCTTGGTGTCTTTGGCTTTTGCTTTTCCCATTTCATGATGAGCGGATTACAGACCCCTGCCGATATATTGGAAGAAGCAGTATTGTATCTGCGTGTCTACTTTGTGGGTTTCCCGTTTCTATTCATGTACAACATTCTTTCCACCATGTTCACTTCCATCGGTGAATCCAAAATTCCGTTGGGACTGCTGATATTCTCATCTATCCTGAACATTTTTATGGATCTCTGGATGGTGGCTGGTCTTGGTCTGGGGGTGTTTGGTGCAGCCCTTGCGACCTTGATCGCACAAGGAATTTCTGCCGTGTTTTCGTTTTTGATCTTTCTGTCTCGGATGCGGCAATACAAGAGCTCCTTTAGCAGGTTCGACCGGCAGGAGCTGTATTCCATGCTTCGCATTGCGGTACCATCGGTTTTGCAGCAGTCCACAGTGTCTATCGGTATGATGATCGTGCAGGCAGTGGTAAATCCCTTCGGCACACAGGCACTTGCCGGGTATGCGGCAACGATGCGGGTAGAAAATGTTTTTTCGCTGATCTTCGTATCCATCGGCAATGCAGTTTCGCCGTTTGTATCCCAGAATCTTGGCGCAAAGAAAATTGAGCGTATCAAAAAAGGTTATCATGCTGCACTGGTTTTGGATCTATGCTTTGCAGTTCTTGCCTTTCTCGTCATTGAAACGCTGCACACGCAGATCTCCTCGCTGTTCTTAGGAAAAGACGGAACGGCGTTGGCCTATCAGGTGTCCGGTGATTATATGAGATGGATTGGTTACTTTTTCATCGTCATGGGCATCAAGATGGCAACCGATGGCGTCCTTCGCGGTCTCGGAATTATGCGTCCGTTCCTCGTTGCAAACATGGTGAACCTTGCGATTCGTCTGTCCGTTGCCCTGATCTGTGCACCGCGTTTCGGCATTGCCTTTGTCTGGCTTGCTGTACCAGCTGGTTGGCTTGCGAACTTCCTTATTTCCTATGCGGCGCTCAGAAGATCGTGGCCAGAGGATAAAGCAGCGGTATCTCAATGATTTCATGCAGTGGAGAGGTGCTTTGTTCTGACGGGTTTCACTTACAGAGCTTGTGGCACGCAAGCTCCAGCTTTCGGGTGGAGTAGATGCCGCCCTTCCTGTATCCTGTTCTTGTTGTATCTGTTTTTCACAACCTCAGTTCACAACAAAAAATGAGATAGGCACCCCCTTTCGGGGAAGTCTATCTCATTTTTTTCGTTGGGGCTATTTTGCAACAGCCCCATTTTTGTTTGCTCTGTTTTATTTTTTGCGGGTCGGCAATATTTTCTTTTTTACCTGTTTTCGGCTTTCAGCACCGTTGCCTCAGCAGGCGGCGGTGTGAGGGTGGAGTGGGCCAGAATAAAGGCAGCGGCGCGGCTGGATGCGATGCGCTGGGCGGCGCGGCGGCGGTCGTTGGAGGCGAAGGTGTGCTCCCCGTCCCGCTTTGCGTCCCAGTGGGCAAGCTCGTCATCCACCTCGGCTTCCGTCGGCCAGAGCTCTTCTTTCTGCGCCACCAGCAGCAGACCCATCCGGCTGCGCAGTTTGCGCTCGGCCTCGGCGTGGAGCCAGGCTCGGAATTCTTCCACCGTCTGGCCCTGCACCTTTAAGTACTGGTCGAAATTGACGCCGTTGGCCTGCATCCGCAGATTGAACTGGCGCTGCTCGGCAAAGTAGTTGCCGGCCACCAGCTGCTTGGGCAGCGGGCCGGTGACGTGTGTACCCAGCTGGGCGATGAGGGCCTGTTCGGCCACGGCGCGGGCCTGCTGGCAGCGCTGGGCGTAGATGTCCTGCGTCACCTTGGCGCGGAGGGCGCGCTTGCCCTCGGCGTCAGCGGCGCGGTCTTCGTCACCGTGGCGGCGGTTTATTTCAAGCTCGATGGTCAGCTCCCGGATAGGCCGGGGCTGGATGGGCTGGGTAAAGCCGGTGTACTCTCCCAGTTCCAGCGGCGGCAGGCAGAAGAACTGCGCCCCCGCCCGGAAGCCCTCGGCCCGATTCACGGCCAGAAGCTCAAAATCCGGGTCGGTGACGGGCTGCAAATCGTTTTCTTTCATCAGCTGGGCAAACAGGGGCGAGAAACCCTCCAGAATCGCCCGATTGACCGCCGCCGTCAGCAGGTCGTCCTCGTCCTGCGGAGCGTCCGGAGCCGCCTTTTCGGCCTGCACCGCCGCTTCTAGCTCTCCTGCTGCGGCGGAAAGACCACCCGGCAGTCACCGGGTTCTGCCATGCCAAAATGTTCGAGTTTCATTTTCTTCTCCCCCTCTCAGCGGACGATGCCGGCCATCAGCACCAGCAGCACGATGCCCAGCACCACATACAGCACCTCTGCACCCAGGACGGACTTGTCGCCCTCGACGTACATCTCGGCGGGGTCGTCGGGGTTATAATAAAGGGTGACGACAGCTCCCTGTGCAAGCTCTCTGCCCTTGGCAGACTTGGGGTAATGGAGGCGGTGGGTACCGCCAGCAGTGGTGAACTCCAACAGGTAGGCTTTGCCGTCCCGGCTCTGCACGGTGCCTGCCACAGCGGCCTCGACCTTTTCGCCCCTGGTCATGAGCTTGCGGCGTCTCGACCAGCTCCGCCATGCCATGTAGAACATGATGCCTGCACCGATGAGAAAGATAATGATGTTGAACATTCGCAGTTTCCCTCTTCCGTAAATAGTCCCGCCGGGCCGCTGCCCCGCAGGGGTAATATTTATTGTATCATACTCCGCCGGATTTTTCGCCCCATTCGGCCTATACGGAATGCAACACAAAAAAATTTGTCGTACTATTTTTGCAGAAAATGCTTGACTTTCTTTGCACCTGTGGTATAATAAATATCGTTCCGAGCCGAACGGCAGCGAACAAAACAGAATATGCGGATATGGCGGAATTGGCAGACGCGTTAGATTCAGGTTCTAATCGGGGCAACTCGGTGGAGGTTCAAGTCCTCTTATCCGCACCAAGAAAAAGCAGAACACCTTCGTGTTCTGCTTTTTTTTCGGTGCGAAAGAGGACTTGAACAGCAGCTTTACAGAGCTCTGGCCCGGAAAAACCTCTCAGTCAAAGCCGACAGGCCCACGCTGGACGAACAAAGCTCGATTTATCGGAAGCAATAGTGCTCCGCTGCCTAGATTCACGGCAGCTTGACAAGGTGCATTGTCCAGAAGCTGCTGCCCTCTGTAGCGAGGCCCGCCATTTTGCGCCATATTGGGCTTCCAGCGTCCAGCTCAGAGTTTCCCGGCTCGCCAGAGGCTCCCCTACCAGGGGAGCTGGCTGCGAAGCAGACTGAGAGGTTGTACGAAGGACAGCATTGAACAGAGAAAGGACCCCCATGCAGATAAACGACCTCTTCGGCGCAGCAGCCGCCTTTGAAACCGTACGGATGCCGGACGGCACGGAAGCGGCCATTCCAACAGAACACGCCGCAGTTATCTATGTAAATGAACAGCCGGCCTTCCGGGTGGTATGCACACCCCAGCTTCTGCCGCAGCTGGCGCTGGGGCGGCTGCTGACCGAAGGATGGATCGCCTCCGCAGAGGAAGTGGAACAAATTTCCGTCTGCGCGGAAGGCTTGAAAGTCAATATCTACCTGAACCACCCGCTGACGTCCCGCCGCGCGGCGGCACAGGAAGTTTCCAGCTGCTGCACCGACAATGTCGCGCTGGGCAGTCCGGTGGAAGTGCAGCCGCTGCGCACGGTGCCGCATCTGGACGTACAGCCGGAGTGGGTGGATGCCCTCGCCGCCGCCATGAGCGCGGGCCTTCCGCTTTATCAGGCCACTCATGCAGTCCACAGCTGCTTTGTGCTGCACGAGGGCCGCATCCTCTGTGCCTGCGAGGACATCGGACGCCACAATGCGCTGGACAAGGCCGTGGGCAGCATGCTTCTGGCCGGTGTCCCTCAGCGAATGCGTGCTCTACACCAGCGGCCGCGTACCGATGGATATGGTGCGCAAAGCCATCCGGGCCGGCGTTCCGGCACTGGTCAGCAAGACCATGCCCACCGTCCAGTCGCTGGAGTTGGCCGCAGAATACGGCCTGCAATTCGTGTGCGGCCGGAAACATCCCTTAACTTTGAAGGAACGTACAAAATAAAAATCACAAAACAAAGAACGCTTACAGTTCGCGTTGACTTACTTTCGACCTGAGTGATAATATATTAACGAAGAGACCGCTCCGCTTGTTGCAGCAGGCAGAGCGGTCATTTTCGTGTTTGGGAGTTTTCCCGGACGACCAAAACAGGCAGGTGATAACATGAAGCAGGCAACCAACCCGTTTGCGCCCGTTTCGCTGTGGCGCAAGCGGCTGCCGGGCTATGCGGCCATGGGCGCTGCGACAGTCGCAATGGCGGTAGGTCTTATCGCAATGCAGCACGCGCGTACCACGGTTGCAGGTACCCTGCTGCAGGTGTCGGAGGCGGATGCAGCCGCCTACGGCATCAGCGCAGTGTACCAGCTCGACAACGGCAGCTATCGCGTGGAGGGCTCTCAGAAGGGCTTCCAGAGCGATGTGCAGGCTGCCGTGACCCTTGACGCCGAGGGCAATGTTTCCGCTGTCGAGATCCTCTCGCAGGCAGAGACGGACAGCCTCGGCGGCCAGTGTGTCAACCCGGAGTTCACGTCCCAGTATCAGGGCGCAGCTCCCTTTACGCTGGCAGGCAAAAGCTATACTGTGACCGACCCCCTGACCGGTGCCGCCTATGCCGCTGCCGGTGCGGCGGAGGAGCAGCCCGCTGCTGCGGAGGATTTTGACCCCGCGCAGTGGAACGTGTCCGACACCTCTCCCGAGGCCGAGGCCACCCGCAGGATGTACGCAGCAGGTCTGACCCTCTCGGCACTGAACGGCGAGCCGCTGGCTGATGAGCTGGCCCCGCCGCTGGATACCAGCGCCGAGGCTGTGGCACGCCGCAAGCTCTACGCCGCCGGTCTGAGCAAGAGTGCGCAGGACGGTGAGGAGCAGGCTCTGCCCTATGCGGACTGGTCCGCAGAAAAGCAGGCCGCTTATCAGCTGGCACAGGCCGAACTGACCACCGGGCAGACCAGTGCCGGCGCTGTCAGCGCAGACCTGACCGAGGTGGACGCCCTTTCCGGCGCGACCATCACCTCGGCCGCCGTCACCAACATCGTCAACAACTCGTATTTCTATGTAACTGAGGTGCTCCGCGCAGAGTGACCTCAACGGAGGAATGGAACCTATGGCAAAACTGATTTTCTGACGGCTGACATGACCCGCCGTCAATTTATGAAGATCTCGGGCAAGAGCCTTGCAGGGCTCACCCTCTCCGCATCCATGCTGTCCCTCTTCGGCTGCTCGCAGAAGCAGGTGGACAGCGGCGCAGTGGCTACCTGGGCGCTGCCCCAGGGCCTGCTGGTGGTCAACGCCGACCTGTGTACCGGCTGCCAGCGCTGCGAGATCAACTGCACGCTGACCAACGATGGTGTGTGCTCCTCTTACATCAGCCGCGTGAAGATCCAGCGCCGTCTGAATCTGGACGGCGACGGCAACGGCCTGCTGTCCGGCAACGACAACTGCTTTGTCTACTTCCCGGATACCTGCCGCCAGTGCGAGGACCCCGCCTGCGGCAACGCCTGCCCCCAGAAGGCCATCACCACCAATGACCAGGGCATCCGTGTGGTGGACACCGACAAGTGCATCGGCTGCGGCGCCTGCCACGAGGCCTGCCCCTGGCATATGCCCACCGTCAACCCCGAGACCGGCAAGTCGTCCAAGTGCATCGCCTGCGGTGCCTGCGTGGCAGGCTGCCCGTCCGGCGCTCTGTCCATCGTGGACTGGGATGCCGTCACCAGCGCAGCACAGGCTGCCTACATGGACCTGTAAGGAGGAACAACAATGGCTGAAAGTTATGGCTGGGCAGGCAAGATCCTGCGCGTTGACCTGACCACTGGCGAGATCACCACGCAGGATGACGCAAAGTACCATAAGTATATCGGCGGTATGGGCATGGCCTACCGCATCATGTATGAGGAAGCTCCCATGGACCTCGACCCCTACGACGAGAAGGCACAGGTCATCTTCGGCGTCGGCCCCCTGACCGGTGCCGGCGTGCCCTGCTCCGGCCGCATGAACGTCACCTTCCGCTCCACCTGGTCCAAGGGCAGCTCCATCATCGACGCCCACATGGGCGGCCACATCGGCCCCATGCTGAAGTATGCGGGCTGGGACGGCATCGTCATCACCGGCATCTCCGCAAAGCCCGTCTACCTGCGCATCGAGGACGACGAGGTCTCCCTCGAGGATGCTTCTGACATCTGGGGCAAGGGTACGTTCGCGTCCAACAAGTGGATGGTGGAGCAGAACGGCCGTGAGTTCGAGACCGCTTCCATCGGCCCTGCCGGTGAGAATCTGGTGGACTACTCCACCCTGAACACCAGCTTTGGCAACTCCGGCGGCGCCGGTCTGGGCGCTGCCATGGGCAACAAGAAGCTGAAGGGCCTGGCCATCCGCGGCACCGGCAGCGTCAAGGTGGCCGACCCCAAGAAGGTGCTGGAGCTGTCCAACTACATGATGGGCAACCTCATCGGCGGCAACAACAACCACAACGTCCCCGCACAGCCCCAGAGCTGGGCCGAGTACAGCGCCACCTCCGGCAAGAACCGCTGGTCCGGCGCACCGGGCCGTATGTGGAAAAAGGCTCCTGGCGGCCCCGTGGATACCGGCGAGCAGCCCTACAACGACATCAACAAGATCGCGCTGCGCTGCTTCAAGGGCTACTTCGACTTCGGCGCTCCGGCTGCGGAGTACACCGTGAAGAACGGCGGCTGCTCCTCCTGCCCCATCCGCTGCTACACCGAGTATGATGTGGACCCGCTGGCCGATTACGACCTGCCTACCCACAACTCCAACACCTGTATGCCCGTGCTGTACGGCACCCGCGTCTACCCGGACGGCGTCCACGACTTCAAGTACGAGGGCGACGGCACCATGGTCATCAACCTGGCATGGTCTCATGCCGTCGATGACATGGGCCTGTGGGACAACTACGGCAACCTGAACCGTGACCTGCTGTGGATCCTGCGGATGCCGCGTGAGGAGGCCACCAAGTACATCAGCGAGGCCGAGTACGACTCTCTGCCCTGGGCATGGGAAAAGGCCGGTGACCCCCGCTGGGAGGTGGAGCTCATCCGCCGCATGGCTTACGGTGAGGGCGACCTGTCCGTCATCGCAAAGGGTACGCTGGCAATGATGGAAAAGTTCGGCCTGCCCAAGAGCTGGCTGGACCGCACCGACGGTGCCACCAACTCCAACCTGATGTACAACGGCTTCCCCAACCACCACGGCCCCGCAGAGGCATGGCAGGTTGGCATGCTGTACAATCTGGTGTATAATAGAGACTGCATGATCCACGAGATCGTCTGCGAGACCGGTTCCGGCGCACCCTACGAGGTGACCAAAAGGTCATGGAGGACTTCTTCGGCGAGGGCTGCTACGACAAGGCCAAGGCCTACACGCCCATCAACGAGAACAAGGCAAAGCTGGCTGCTTACTGCGTCAACGACAAGAACTTCCACGACTCTGCCACCCTCTGCAACTGGATGTGGCCCATGACCCAGTCTCCCTCCAAGGAGCGGGCCTACCACGGCGATCTGGACCTGCAGGCAGATTTCATGACCGCCGTCACCGGCGAGACCTACACCCAGGCCGGTCTGCAGGAGGCAGGCGAGCGCATCACCCAGATGCTGCGCGCCATGACCGCCATCAGCTTCCAGAAGAACTGCGGCAGCGCAAACCTCCGTCAGGAGCACGACGCCATCTGCGACTGGGTCTTCGACAAGGAACCCGACTTCAAGGCATTCGAGGAAGGCACCACCAAGCTGGACCGCGCCGACATGGAGAAGGCAAAAGACCTCTTCTATGACATCTTCGGCTGGGACAAGACCACCGGTGTGCCGACCCGCGAGACACTGGAGAAGTTCGACCTCGGCGACATGGCCGACGATCTGGAAGCACGCGGCATCTACGACCAGACTCCCGCCGGAGAGACTGCTGCCAGCGAGGCCGCAGCCCAGTAATTAGAAGCCGTTTTCATAAGCATTGCACACCGCCCGAACGGTCTTTTTGCCCGCATACGGCGTTGCTTTTCCTTGCAATCCGTCAGGATTGCTGCGGAAAATCGCCTTGTCTGCGGGCAAAAATCCTCGCCGTTCGATGCACTCTGCTTACAAAAACAACTTCACAGAAACGAGAGGAACTATCATGCTGTTTGGCAGACGCAAACCCGGTTATACCACCACGGTGGACGCCGCCTCCGACCCTGAGCAGGTCATCCTCGACCTGCAAAAGGCAGAGATGGCCGCGAAAAGAAGCCGAAGGCCGAGGTTTTGACATCGACGCGGCCAGCGAGACTGCCCGCCGCCTGAAGGAAACGGGCAGTATGTTCGACGGCAGCGCTGCAAAGCTCGGCGAGGACGTCATTGCCGCCGTGCAGAAGGAGACGGATGCTCTGGCCGCAAAGCAGGCCGAGGCACAGCCCACTCTCGAAGAGACGGCTGCACCGGACGCCGCCGAAAAACCCCAGCTGCTGGATTTTCTGGCCGCTGCACCGGAGGCAGAGGGCGATCCCTACGCCGACCAGCCCACCGTCACCGCGCCGGAGCTGCCGGAGCTTACCCCGGCACAGGAGCTGGCGGGTTACATCCGCTCCCGCTCGGCGGCGGCGCTGGTCACATCCCACGCCCTGCTGGTGAGTGAGGTGGAAAACGCCGACGAGCTTCTGGCCCAGATGCCGGAAGACCCCCAGTGCGCAGACATCGTGTCCCGCGCCGGCGCAAAGGATGCCTACTACTACTCCAGCGCCAATATGAGCGACAACTACGCCATGATCGCGCAGCTCATCGAGGACAAGGACCTCTGCGCCATGGTGGCCGAGATGGTGCGGTTCAACGCCCGCGTCTACCCCAGCGCCACCCCGCTGCGGTACTTCCGCCGCTCGCCCTACGATCTGACACAGGAAGCCATCGAGCAGACGTGGCAGTCCATGCAGGGCAAGCCGGAGTACGCCGACATCGAGGAGCTGACCAACAATCAGAACGTGCGGTTCCTCTTCTCCACCCAGCACCTCACCCGCCGCTACGCAAAAGCCATCAGCGACGTGGACGAGTGGACCGACTAAAGCATCCCACACAATCAAATAGGGTATATGAGCTTCTTTGAGCAAAGGTGTCTAAACCGTCGGGCATGACACCGCGCCGCAATGCTAAGGGCTATATAAGCCGGCATTCAAGGGTGGAGGGGAAACCCCGCCGCCTTCCCGCAGAAGAAACGCTGCAATTTGAAAAAAAGAACTCCTCCCATCCTCACAGGGGCTTTCCATGCTCTGCCGCCACTGCAAGAGCGGCAGGGAGCGGAGAGCAGCCATCGGCAGGGCAGTCTGCAAGCTGCCCTTTGCCGGAATGTGCGGATATTCTGCGGAGGCGTTTTGATTTTCCATCAAGACGTCTCCGCTTCTTTTTTAACCTGCCTTTTATATGGATCCCCGCTGCGCCCCGCCTGAGCCATAGCAGGCCGGGTGTAGCCGGGCATTTGGAGGATTTTTTATGAAACAGCCTTTCTGTGCGCCCTCTGAGGCGCTGCGCCGCGTGCTGGATGCCGCTGCGGCTCTGCCGAGGCCGGAGACGGAGATTGTCCCGCTGGACGAAGCGGACGGCCGCATTGCCGCCGGGACGCTTTTGGCCCGGATGGACCAGCCGCCCTTTGACCGCAGCCCCTTCGACGGCTACGCCCTGCACAGCGCCGACGCCGCCGGTGCCAGCCGCGAAACACCCGTCACCCTGCCCGTGACCATGAAGCTCTACGCCGGAGATGCCCCGCTTCGCCTCTGCCTGTGGGCTGTGCGGCCCGCATCATGACCGGCGCACCCCTGCCCGAGGGCGCAGACTGTGTGCTGATGCAGGAGCTGACCAACAGCGGCGAGGAGACGGTACAGCTTTATGCCGCCATGAAGCCCCAGCAGAACGTGGTATTCCGGGGCGGAGACATCGCCGCCGGTGCTGTCATCGCTGAGGCCGGTACGGTACTCTCCCCGCCCATCTCGGCGTGCTGGCCGGGCAGGGATACGCTGAAGTCCCCGTTTACAAGACGCTGACCGTGGGCGTTCTGGCCACAGGAAGCGAGCTTTTAGCTCCGGGCGAGGCTTGGACGCCCGGCAAAATTTACGACGCCAACGGCGTCCAGAACGCCGCCCGCCTGCGGCAGCTGGGCTTTGCGGTAAAACGTCGGCACTGCTCCGACGACCCGGAGGAGATCGCCCGTGAGATGCGGGAACTGCTGGCGGAGTGCGATGCCGTCATCACCAGCGGCGGCGTCTCGGTGGGGCAGAAAGACTATCTGCCCGCTGTGCTGGAACAGCTGAATGCGGACATCCTCTTTGCAGGCGTGGCCCAGAAGCCCGGAAGCCCCATGCTGGCCGGGAAAATTGACGGCAAGCTGGTGTTCTGCCTGTCCGGCAACCCCTTTGCCGCCGCCGCTACGCTGGAACAATATGCCGTCCCGGCTCTTTTGCGGGCAGCGGGGCGCTGTGAGGAAAGCTGCATTCTTCCCCGCACCACCCGCACCCTGACCACGGGCTTCTCGAAGTCCAGCAAGGGGAACCGCTATCTGCGGGCAAAGGCCATGGGCGGCAGCGTGACCATCCCCGGCGAGGGCAACGCCGAAGCCCACTCGTCCGGCAGCCTTTCCGCCATGATCGGCTGCAACTGTCTCGTTGAACTGCCTGCGGGCAGCGGCCCGGTGACTCCGGGCGAAGAAGTGGAGGTGCTCAGTTTTGTACAGTGAACAGAAAGAGGCTCTGGCCCAGGAGATCGAACTCAAGCGCCCGGCGGTGCTGGCCGTCAGCGGCCTGCACAACAGCGGCAAGACGACGCTGCTGGAAAAGCTTCTGCCTGCCCTGCGCAGCCGGGGGCTGAAAGTGGGCATTATCAAACACGACGGCCATGATTTCACTCCCGATGTCCCCGGCACCGACAGCTACCGCCTGCGGGAAGCGGGGGCCGAGGGGGTGGCGGTCTACTCCGGCCAGCGCTATCTGCTGACCGAGATGTTCCGCCTGACGGAGCAGGACTTGCTGGCGCTCTTTGAGCGCCACGGCTATGATCTGGTGCTGCTGGAAGGCTTCAAGGACAGCGGCTGGCCGAAAATCGAAGTTGTCCGCAAAGAAATTTCGGACACACCGGTGTCTTTCCAGCCGCTGGCGGTGGTGGGAGACATTCCGGGGGCAGATTTTGATTGAAGATGCGCAGGCTCTGGCCGACTGGCTCGTTGCCCAGATGCCGGGCCTGTAAGGAGAAGACAGATATGAAACTGATTCGTACCGAAGACGCGGCAGGCCAGGTGCTCTGCCACGACATTACCCAAATCATTCCCGGCGAGTTCAAGGGCGCACGTTTCCGCAAGGGCCATATCATCCAGCCCGAGGACATCCCCGTGCTGCTCTCCATCGGCAAAGAAAACCTCTACGTCTGGGAGAAAAAGCCCGGCATCCTCCACGAGGACGAAGCCGCCGCGCTGCTGTACAAGGCCGCTGCGGGCAAGAACATCCACGGCACCGAGCCGAAAGAGGGAAAATCGAGCTCATCGCCGACTGCGACGGCCTGCTGAAAATCAACCGCGAAGCCCTGCTGGCCGTGAACCGCACGCCCCAGATGATGATCGCCACCATCCACGGCGACCTGCCCGTGAAAAAGGGCCAGAAACTGGCCGGTACCCGCATCATCCCGCTGGTCATCGAACAGGAGAAGATGGACGCCATGCAGGCTGCCGCAGGCAGTGAGCCTATCCTGAACGTGCTGCCCATGCAGGCCAAGAAGTTTGCCGTCATCACCACCGGCAGCGAGGTGTTCAAGGGCCGCATCGAGGATAAGTTCACGCCTATCCTCGTGGGCAAGCTGGCCGAGTACGGCTGTGAGATGACCTTCCACAAGGTCTGCGACGACGACCCGGCGGGCATCACGACCGCCATTCTGGAAGCGAAAGAGGCGGGCTGTGAGCTGATCTTCACCACCGGCGGCATGAGCGTGGACCCCGACGACCGCACCCCGCTGGCCATCAGAAATACCGGCGCGGACATCGTCACCTACGGCGCACCGGTGCTGCCGGGTGCCATGTTCCTCGTGAGCTATCTGGACGGTGTGCCGGTCTGTGGTCTGCCCGGCTGCGTCATGTACGCCAAGCGCACCATCTTTGACCTGCTGCTGCCCCGTCTGCTGGCCGACGATGCCATCACCGCCGAGGATATTGCCCGTCTGGGCGAGGGCGGCCTGTGCCTTGGCTGCGCCGAGTGCCACTGGCCCAACTGCGGATTTGGGCATTGCTGAGAGGTTTCATTCTATGACTGACAACAAATTGACCCACTTTGATGCCTCCGGCAACGCCGTGATGGTGGATGTGAGCGAGAAGACTGTCACCTTCCGGGAGGCCACCGCCCACGGCATCATCACCATGAACGCCGAGGCATTCGCCGCCGTGGAGAGCGGCGCCGTGAAGAAAGGCGATGTGCTGGGCGTGGCCCGCATTGCCGGCATCATGGCCACCAAGCGCACCAGCGAGCTCATCCCGCTCTGCCATCCGCTGCCGCTGACGAAAGTGAGCGTGGACTTTAAGCTTCTGCCCGAGCGGCAGGCTGTGGAGGCGCTCTGTACCGTCAAGACGGCGGGCGTCACCGGCGTGGAGATGGAGGCCCTGACGGGCGTTTCCACCGCCCTGCTCACCATCTACGATATGTGTAAGGCCGTCGATAAGGGCATGGAGCTGGGCGAGATCCATCTCGTCGAGAAGACCGGCGGCAAGAGCGGCCACTACATCCGGGCGGAGGGCGGCTATGTTTGATTCTGCCCAGCGCAATATCCACTATCTGCGCCTGTCCGTCACCGATCTGTGCAACCTGCGCTGTCGCTACTGTATGCCCGACGGCGTGGAAAAGCTGGAACGGGAAGCCGTGCTCACCTACGAAGAGTTTCTGCGTCTGGCGGCCCTGTTTGCCCGGTGCGGCGTCGATACCGTCCGCGTCACCGGCGGAGAGCCGCTGGTGCGCAAGGGCGTAGACCATCTGGTGGCGGGCCTGAAATCCATCCCCGGCATCCGCAAAGTCACCATGACCACAAACGGCATCCTGCTGGCGCAGCAGCTGCCCGCCCTGCTGGCGGCTGGCCTTGACAGCGTGAACATCAGCCTCGACACCCTGCGCCCCGAAGTGTTCCAAAGCATCACGGCCCGGGACGAGTTCGAGCACGTCATGGAGGGCATCCGCGCCGCACTGGACAGCGGCATCCCTGTCAAACTGAACTGTGTGCCGCAGGTGGGCGTGAACGAGGGTGAATTGGAAGACCTGGCCGCCCTCGCCGAGAGCCGCCCGTTACAGGTGCGGTTCATCGAGATGATGCCCATCGGCTACGGCGCGGCTATGCCCTGCATCTCGGGGCCGGAGCTGCGGGAGCGGTTTGCCCGCCGCTGGCCGGAGTTTTCGCCCCTGCCCGCCGCCCAGAGCGCCGGGTTCGGCGACGGGCCTGCCGTCTACTACACCGTCCCGGGCTGGAAGGGCGATGTGGGCTTCATCGCGGCGGTCCATGGCAAGTTCTGTGCTTCCTGCAACCGGGTGCGGCTGACCAGTCAGGGCTTTCTGCGCCCCTGCCTTGCCAGCGAGACGGGCTGCGACCTGCGCACCCTGCTGCGGGCGGCGCAGCCGACGAGGAGCTTTACAGGCCATCCGGGAGACGATCTGGTCGAAACCCCGGGAACATCATTTCGGAGACAATTCCATGCCCGCCACCCGCGGGATGTACCGTATCGGAGGATAAATTACTATGGGAAAAATTCTGGCGATCTGCACCAGCCCCAAGCGCGGCACCGTCAAGACCGAGGTGCCAAGTGCTGTCCTGACCCCGGAATGGGGCATCGTGAGCGACGCCCACGGCGGAAACTGGCACCGGCAGGTGAGCCTGCTCAGCGCCGAAAAATCGAGGCGTTCCGCAAGAAGATCTGGGTGGACTACGGTGCCTTTGGCGAAAACCTCGTCATTGAGGGCTTCGACTTCCGCAATCTGCCCGTCACCAGCCGCTTCGCCATCGGCGACGTGGTGCTGGAGATGACCCAGATCGGCAAGGAGTGCCACAACGACTGCGTCATCAAGCAGCAGACCGGCGAGTGCATCATGCCCCGGGAGGGCGTATTTGCCCGGGTGCTGAAGGGCGGCGAGATTCATGTCGGCGACGAAGTGACCCTTCTGCCGCCGCTGGCAGATCCGCCGCTGCGCGCTGCCGTCATCACCCTTTCGGACAAGGGCAGCCGGGGCGAGCGGGAGGACAAGAGCGGCCCCCTCATCGTGGAGATGCTCACCGCCGCAGGCTATGTGGTGGAAGAGACGATGCTCCTGCCCGACGAGGCCAAGGCGCTGAAAGCACAGCTCATCCGTCTGGCCGATGGCCGTCAGGTGAACCTTATCCTGACCACCGGCGGCACCGGCTTCTCGCCCCGGGATATTACCCCGAGGCCACCTATGCCGTGGCCGACCGCAATGCCCCCGGCATCGCCGAGGCCATGCGGTATCACAGCCTTTCCATCACCCCCCGCGGGATGCTGAGCCGCGCCGCCAGTGTATTGCGCGGCAAGACGCTCATCGTCAACCTGCCGGGCAGTCCGAAAGCCGTGAAGGAGAACCTCGAGTACATCCTGCCCAGCCTGGGCACGGCGTCCGCATCGCCGCCGGTCTGGACGGCGAGTGCGCCCGCAAGTAACATTGTTGTCCCGCTCCGGTTTCGGGACGTGAACATATATGAGGGAATTTTAACCACTATAGAAGGAGAAAATTCATGAAAGCCGATCTCATTTCCCGCCGCAGCTTTCTGTCCGTGGTCGGCGCAGTCGGCGCTGCTGCTGCCCTGACCGCCTGCGGCGGCTCTGCTTCCAGCACTGCCTCTTCCGCAGCTGCTTCCTCTGAAGCCGCTTCTTCCGAGGCTGCTGGCGAGAGCGTCGAACTCATCGTCTTCGCCGCTGCCTCCTTGACCGAGACTCTGAACGCCATCGCCCAAGACTACTCTGTCGAGAACCCGGGCGTCACCTTCCGCTTCAACTTTGATTCCTCCGGTACTCTCAAGACCCAGATCCAGGAGGGCGCTGACTGCGACCTCTTCCTCTCCGCCGGTCAGAAGCAGATGAACCAGCTGGACATCACCGCTTCTGCCGACGTAAACACCGACGGTCTGGACTTCGTGGACCCCTCCACCCGCGTGGACCTGCTGGAAAACAAGGTCGTCCTCTGTGTGCCCGAGGGCAGCGACAAGGGCATCGACAGCTTTGATACTCTGGCCGAGCAGCTGAAGGCTCAGGACATCCTGTTCTGCATGGGCAACAGCGATGTGCCTGTGGGCCAGTACACCCAGAAGATCCTCGCTTACTATGACCTCGACGAAGAGGCTCTGGCTGCTGCCGGTGTCATCACCTACGGCTCCAACGTCAAGGAAGTCACCACTCAGATCAGCGAGGGCAGTGTGGACGCCGGTGTCGTCTACTGCACCGACGCTTACAGCGCCGGCCTGACCCCCGTGGACGAGGCCACCGCCGAGATGTGCGGTCAGGTCATTTACCCCGCCGCTGTGCTGAAGACTGCCCCCAACGCCGAGACCGCCAAGGAGTTCCTGGCCTATCTGCAGACTGACCGTGCCGCCACCGTGTTCGAGGGCGTGGGCTTCACGGCGATGTAAAAGGTTAAAATCATGGATTGGTATCCCTTATGGAACAGCCTGCGCATCGCGCTCATCAGCTGCGCAGCAGTGTTCTTCCTCGGCATTTTTGCCGCTTATTATATCGCAAAGCTGCCCCGCACCGTCAAGGGCGTGCTGGACGTGGTGCTCACCCTGCCCATGGTGCTGCCGCCCACGGTGGTGGGCTATTTTCTGCTGCTGCTCTTCGGCGCAAAGCGGCCGCTGGGCATCTTCTTCATGGAGCATTTCGGCGTCAAGCTGGTCATGAACTGGTACAGCGCCATCTTTGCGTCCATCGTGGTGGCCTTCCCACTGATGTACCGCACCGCCCGGGGCGCCTTCGAGAGCTTTGACGAGACGCTGGCCTGGTCGGCCCAGACTCTGGGACAGTCCAATGCGTGGATATTCTGGCGGGTGCGGATGCCCTGCTGCCGACAGGGCATTCTGGCCGGTACGGTGCTGGCCTTTGCCCGGGCCTTGGGCGAGTACGGTGCTACCAGCATGATAGCAGGCTACACCCCGGGCAAGACGGCCACCATCGCCACCACGGTGTACCAGCTCTGGCGCACCAACGATGAGGCCGGTGCCATGCGGTGGGTGCTGGTGGACATCGTCATCTCTGCTGTGGTGCTGCTGGCTGTGAACCTCCTGGAGAAAAAGCAGAAAGCAGGTGGCCGCGCATGAGCCTGGAAGTACATATCGAGAAAAGCTGAACGGCTTCACCCTCCGCTCCGACTTCACCGCCGGGAACACTGCCATGGCCATTCTGGGCGCGTCCGGCTGCGGCAAAAGCATGACACTGCGCTGCATCGCGGGCATCGTGAAGCCCGACAAGGGCCGCATCGTGCTGGACGGGCGGGTGCTGTTCGACAGCGAGCAGCACATCGATCTGCCGCCCCAGCAGCGGGGCGTGGGCCTGCTCTTCCAGAACTACGCCCTCTTCCCGAATATGACCGTGGAGCAGAACATCCTCTGCGGCCTGAAAGCCGAAAGGGACAAGGCCGCCCGCAAGGCCCGCTGCGCCGGGATGCTGCGGGCCTTGCGGCTGGAAGAACTGGCCAGCCGCCGCCCGGCAGAGCTTTCCGGCGGACAGCAGCAGCGCACCGCGCTGGCCCGTATTCTGGTGGGCAAGCCGAAGATTTTGATGCTGGATGAGCCGTTCAGCGCGCTGGACAGCTACCTCCGCGAGGAAGTGGAGGGCGAAGTGGGCAGCCTGCTGGCGGGTTTTGACGGCACAGCCCTGCTTGTCACCCACAACCGGGACGAAGCTTACCGCCTGTGCCGGGACATGATCGTTATGGACGGCGGGCAGGTGCTCCGCACCGGCACCACGAAAGAGGTCTTTGCCGACCCCCGCAGCACCGCTGCGGCCCGGCTGACCGGCTGCAAGAACATCCTGCCCTGCACCCGGGTGGACGCCCACAGCGTCCGCCTCGCAGGCTGTGAGAGTCTGCTGCACCTCGCCGCTGAGGTGCCGGAGGGCTGCACCGCCGTGGGCATCCGCGCCCACGACTTCGCCCCTTGCGCCCCGGGCGCAGAGAACGTCCTGCCGGTGGAGCTTCTCTCGGCCAGCGAGAACCCCTTCGACTGGAACCTCATCTTCCAGCTGCCGGACGGCACCACTCGTCTGTGGTGGAAAGTGAGCAAGACGACCCTCTCCGTGGCCGAACCCGACGCCCCGGCCTGCCTCTCAGCCCTGCCGGAGCGCATCATGGCGCTGGTGGATCATAGCCAATACGAACAGTAAACGCCAAAAGAGCCGGTGCAGATGCACCGGCTCTTGCTCTGTTTTTATGACTCGCCGAAGAATTTCTTGGCAATATCGGCACTCTGCTTGGCGTCCTTGGCGTACCAGTCTGCGCCGATCTTCTCGGCGTACTCGGGCGTCAGGACAGCGCCGCCCACCATCACCTTGCAGTCGAGCTTTGCCGCATGGAGGGCCGCGATGGTCTCCTCCATGCTCTTGAGGGTGGTGGTCATCAGGGCCGAGAGCCCCACGAGGTGGACATCCTTCTCCCGGACAGTGTCCACCACCGTCTCCACCGGCACATCGCGGCCAAGGTCGATGACCTCGAAGCCGTAGTTCTCGAGGATGACGCGGACGATGTTCTTGCCGATGTCGTGGACATCGCCCTTGACGGTCGCGAGGACGATGCGGCCCTTGCTGGCCCCGGCCCCGCCCCGCTTGGCGATGGCAGTCTTGATCTCTTCAAAGGCGGCCTGTGCGGCGCTGGCGGCCTGTAACAGCTGGGGCAGGAAGAGCTTGCCCTTCTCGTACTTTTCACCCACGACGTCCAGCGCCGGGATGAGGGCCTCGTCCACCAGCGTCAGGGGCTCGTTTTCGTCCAGCAGGGTGTGGGTGCGGGCGGCGGCTTCACCCTTGAGGCCCTTTTCCACCGCCTGCATCAGCGCGGCAAAGGGCCGCTGTGAGCTGCATCCGCCTCCGCCGGGGTGTTTGACGTCTGAGACGCCTGGGCCGTCCGGGCCTGCTTCAGCGCGGCGCTGGCAGGGACTTTATCGGCATAGCGGGCAATGTAGGCCATGCTCTGCTTATCACGGTTGGTGAGGACGTTGTAAGAGTAGACCGCCGCCATCATCTCTTCGCTGGAAGGATTCATGATGGCGAGGTCGAGGCCCGCGTACATGGCCATGGTGAGGAAAGTGGTGTTCAGATAGGGGCGGCAGGGCAGGCCGAAGCTGATGTTGGACACACCGAGGATGGTGCGGACGCCCAGCTCCGTCTTGCAGCGGGCCAGCGCCTCCACGGTGGCCAGAACGTCCTGCTGCTGGGCGCTGGCGGTGAGGGTCAGGCAGTCGATATAAATATCTTCCCGGGGGATGCCGTGGGCCAGCGCCGCGTCCACCACCCGTTTTGCGATCTCAAACCGGGCGTCGGCGCTGGGCTGGATGCCCCGCTCGTCGATGGCAAGGCCGACGACGGCCGCGCCGTACTTTTTGCAGAGGGGCAGGACACGCTCCAGCACTTCGGTCTCGCCGTTCACCGAGTTGACGATGGGCTTGCCGTTGTAGACCCGCAGGCCCCGCTCGAGGGCGTCTGCGTGGGAGGAATCCAGCTGCAAAGGCAGGCTGACGACACTTTGTAAAGCCTTCACCACCTGCTCCATGACGGCGGGCTCGTCCACGCCGGGCGCGCCCACGTTGACGTCCAGCACCTGCGCTCCGGCCTCAGACTGGCTGACAGCCTGCTCGAGGATGTAGTTCATGTCGCCCTCGCGCAGGGCCTGCTGGAACCGCTTTTTGCCGGTGGGGTTGATGCGCTCGCCCACCACGGTGATGCCGTCCACGGTGACGAAGTCCATCGGCGAGCAGAGCACCGAGGGCATGGCGCGGGCGGGGCGGCCCGGCTTGCAGTCGGCGAAGACGCCGTTCAGCAGCTTGATGAAATCGGGGGTGGTGCCGCAGCAGCCGCCCGCCGCAAAGAGCTTCAAATCGCGGTAGGGCTTCATCTCCATGGCAAAGAGCTGGGGCGTGATGTCGTAGCCGCTGCCGTCGGCGCGGGGCAGGCCCGCATTCGGCTTGACAAAGACCGGGAAATCGCCGGGCAGAGCCTCGGCCAGCCGCTTTGCCATGGGGAAAATTTCTTTCGGGCCGAGGGAGCAGTTGATGCCCACGGCGTTGGCCCCGAGGCCCCGGGCCGTGACGGCGAAGCTCTCGACGGTGCAGCCGGTGAAGGTGCGCCCGCCTGCCTCAAAGCTCATGCTGGCGAGGATGGGCAGGTCACAGTTCTCTTCGCAGCCAGCAGGGCAGCTTTCAGCTCGTACAGGTCGGTGAAGGTCTCAAAGAAGACGAGATCGGCCCCGGCGGCGACACCCGCCCGGACGATGCGGCCATACTCGGCCACGGCGTCTTCAAAGGCCAGCGTGCCGTTGGGCTCCAGCAGTTCGCCCAGCGGGCCGACGTCCAGCGCGGCCAGTGCGCCGTAGGGGGCGCAGGCCCGCTTGCAGTTGGCGATGCCCGCCGCAATGATCTCTTCCAGCGTGTATTCGCTGCCCGCCAGCTTATGGGCCGACGCGCCGAAGGTGTTGGCATTGATGATGCGGCTGCCTGCGGCGGCGTACCGGCTGTGGATGCTCTCGATGAGCTGTGGGTCGGTGATGTTCAGTTCCTCAGGCCGTGCGCCCAGTTTCAGGCCCGCCGCCTGCAGCATGGTACCCATGCCGCCGTCGAGGAGGATTGTATTCGGCTGGATAAACAGTTCATTCGCTTGCACAGGTCTTGCCCCTCTTTCTATATTCGCACCGCGTGTTCAGCACGCAGTGTCCGCACCCGGCAAGACGTCCTTTCACCGGATGGTCGCTCAGGCCCAGCAGAGCGGTCACGCTCTTGCGGGGCGTCATCAGGTCATTTTTGGTCACGCAGAGCCCGGCACGGCGGGCGGTGTCCAGTGCCGCTGCCACCAGCGGCTGCACCCCGATGGGCCAGTCGCCGTAGCCCGGCGAGAAACGGCCCGTGAGGTACTTGTCCTGCTCTGCGGCCCACTGCCGCAGCTCGGCCTCGGCGGCGTCCGCAGCCTGTTCGACCAGCACAGAGCCGATGGCGTCCGACGCCACACCGGCGGCGATGTCGCCCACACCGGCCCGGCGTATCTGTCCGTCCACGCCGGGGCCGACTGTCACGGCCAGAAGCACGGCCTCACTGCACCCTTCCAGATGCCGGAAGATGTCCTCCCCCTTCAAAATACCGGCCTGCGTGAGGCTCTCCACGTCGGCCTCGAGCCAGACGGCCCGGGGCGTGGCGGCGGCGAGAAGGGCGCAGCGCACTTTTCCAGAAGGGTGAGGGTAGCGCTGTCAGCCTCGCCCCGCGCGCCGAAATACCGCGCGGCCTGCCGGATGTCGATGGACTCCGGCTTTGCTAAATTCAGGGGTCTGCTGGGGCCGATGGGCATTTTCCGCCGCCTCCTTCTTTTGAATAAAGTATGATAAGTATACCGCACCAGTAGGCTAAAATCAACACAAAAGCCCCTCCCTCAGCATTTTTGCCGGGGAGGGGCCTATTATATGATCTTTCCTTGCAGCCCCTTGATAGGGGCTGCGGCACGGCGTCAGCCGTGACGGAGAGGTTTATCAGCGGATGTCCCTGACCGACACCGCCTGTTACTTCAAGAACTTGCGGACAGCGCGGGCGACGATGCCGCCCAGGATGCCGGAGACAAGGAACTCGGCCACGCCCTGCACGCCGACCAGCAGGACGACGAACATCAGGGGGTTGGCTGCGCCCTTGACGGACACGAGGTTCTGGACGTAATCGCAGCCGTAGAAGGCCAGCACGATGTAGCCCATGAAGAACAGGGTGTTGAGGGCCGGGGCGCACATGGCGCTGACGATGTAGCTCCAGGTGCCGGGCTTATCGAAATTCTTGACAGCGTTGAAGATAAGGCCGGTACACAGGCCCATCAGCACACGCATACCCACACAGAGGATGAAGGTGTTGACGGGGCTGACCTGGAACAGCGCACCAGTCATGGCGGAAGCGCCGGTGACGGCATCATAGAAGCTCACGGCGCCGAACACGCCGCCGAGGATAGCGCCTGCGGCGGGACCCATGGTGATGGCACCCACGGCGATCGGCAGGGTCAAAAAGCTCATGTAAAGCGGGCCTACAGGGACACTGCCCAGGCCGACGGCCTTCATGACCAGCTCAATGGCGACCAGCAGTGCCAGCCGGGTGAGGGTGCGAATGTCATTCTTTTTCATAATTCAGTTTTCCTCCTTGCTGCCGTTCCGCCCTAAATTGTCGGATACGGCGCAAACCTGCCCGTGAAATACACGGGGTCTTTTGTAGAATACAGTCTGAAATATACGGGATGTTTTGTCAGGGAACTCCCGGGGATAGCATTATAAATCAGTAGTGAAGCGGATGCCCGCATCGCGGCGGGCCGTTTCCAGCACACGGCTGACGGCTACCGAGGTGTCCAGCATCCGGCTGCAAAGCTCCATATCCTCGCTCTCGATGGCGCGGGCAAAGGCGTGGAACTCCGCCGCCTGCCGGGGACGGCCTGCGCTGAGGTTGAAGTGCTCTTCCTTGCCCTTATAGGGGTGGAAGGTGACGCCGCCGCAGAAGTTGGCGGTGGATTTCTGGAGCAGATACCCCTTGGTACCCTGAATGATGTACCGGGCCGGGGAACTGCTGTCCTTGGCATTGATGCTCACGGCCTTGAAGCTGCGATACTCCATCGTCAGCACGCCGCTGGTGTCGATGCCCCGGGTGATATTGGCCGCATAGTGGACCTTATTGGGCGAGCCGAAGAGGCCCACCACATAGCTGACATTGTAGACACCCAGATCCATCAGCGCGCCGCCGGCGCAGGCCGGGTCAAAGGACGGCCAGACCTTGCCGGCGCAGAAATCATGATACCGGCTGGAATACTGGCTGAAATTACACTGCACCATCGTGACGGCGCCTACCTTGGGCAGCACCTCACGGATCTTGGCGTAGTTGTCCTGATACTGCGTGGTGACAGCCTCGAAGAGGAAGAGCTTTTTGCTCCGGGCCAGCTCGGCCAGCTCTTCGGCCAGCGCCGCCGTGGGGGCCATCGGCTTTTCGACGATGACGTGGCGGCCCGCTTCCAGAGCGGCACGGGTATATTTTACGTGCAGGATATTCGGTACGGCGATATACACAACGTCCACCCAGCTCAGCAGTTCGTCGTAGCTGGTGGTGTGGCGCGGCACACCATACTGGTCGCAGAGGGCCTGTGCTGCACCGGCGCTCCGCTCCGTGCTGCAAAGAGCCTCGACCTTGAAGGGGCTTTCCGGCCCAGTGAGCCAGGGCAGGAACTCCCGGACGATCATGCCTGCGCCGAGAATGCCTAATTTCATCATAAGGTCTCTCCTTTCAGGGCTCAGCCCGCTTTGGCCTCATCGTCCCGGCGGGGACGGCGATTATTGCGGCGGCGGGGGCTGCTGCCGTTGTTGTAAGGGCGTCTGCCTGTCGGGCGGGGACGGCGGCGCTCACCGTCGCTGCGCGGCTCGTGGTGACGCTCATGCTGCGGCGCATTGAGCTGGTAAAGGAGAGCCAGCCCCTTCAGCAGCAGCTCGGGGTCATAGGTGAGCGGGTGACGGCAGAGCGGGATGACATACTTTGCCAGACCGCCCGTGACCACCAACGTGGCCGGACGGCCCAGTTCTTCCTCGATGCGCTGCGTGATGCCGTCCAGCAGGACAGCCGTCCCCAGCACAGAGCCGGAGAGCATACACTTCTCGGTATCGACGCCGATCGCGCTTTTGGGCGAAGAAAGATGTACCTGCGGCAGCTGGGCGCACCGCTCCCCAGCGCCCGCAGACCGGTGGAAAGTCCGGGGCAGATGACGCCGCCCCGGAAGACCTTATTCTCATCTACCACGTTGAACGTGGTGGCGGTGCCGAGGTCTACCGTGACCACCGGCAGGGGGAAATTCGCCGCCGCGTAGGCCGCATCCACAAGGCGGTCTTTGCCGACGGCGTGGGGGTCAGGCACCCCCATCGTGAGGCCGGTGCGGATGTCGGGCGAGACGATGACCGGCTTTTTGCCGGTGTAGTGGCGGGCGCACTCGGCCAGCGCCCCCGTGATCTGGGGGACGACGCTGGTAAGGACAGCGCCCTCGAAGCGGATGGGCTTTTCCGGGTGTCTCCGATGAGAGAACACCTTTTCCATCTCGGCACGGTACTCCGCCGCTGTGCGGGTGCGCACCGTGTCCATGTGGGCCACAAAGCATACACGTCCGTCCCGGATGCCCCCGAGGGCGACGGTGGTGTTGCCTATGTCAATGGCTAAAATCATAATTCAGTTCCTCGCAGGGTCGAACCTCTCCGTCATCGCTGTGCGATGCCGCCTCTCCTACCGAGGGGAGGCCTTGGCATATCGTAAAGCCCCATCTCTTCGCCAGAGGCTCCCCTACCAGGGGAGCTGGCGCGAAGCGCCTGAGAGGTTGTATGGAGACGGGCCTGCCCGTGAGCCGCAGGCTTGACAGAGAGCTTTTTTGTATAAGTCAAGCTGTATTTTACCGCATTTTGAGCCAAGATACAACCCCCATCAAAGATTTTGTTGTGCTCTGGGCCGTTTTGCATTATACTGTAGTTATATTATCCCTATTTATAGGAGGTATTTTGGATGGATCTGAAGGGAAAATGCGTCCTTCTGGGCGTCAGCGGCGGCATTGCCGCCTATAAAATGGCCAACGTGGCCAGCGCACTGCGCAAGCTGGGGGCCGACGTGGAGGTCATCATGACCAGAAACGCCACCCAGTTCATCACCCCTATCACGTTCGAGACCCTGACAGGCCACAAGTGCATGGTGGACACCTTCGACCGGGATTTCAAGTTCGAAGTCACCCACATCTCGCTGGCAAAGAAGGCCGACGTCATCCTCGTGGCCCCGGCCACCGCCAACGTCATTGCCAAGATGGCCCACGGCATCGCCGACGATATGCTTACCACCGTCGTTCTCGCGGCCAAGTGTCCCAAGCTCGTCTCCCCTGCCATGAACACCGGGATGCTGGAGAACCCCATCACCCAGGACAACATCGCCACACTGGAAAAGTACGGCTTCACGGTCATCCCTCCGAGAGCGGCGTACTGGCCTGCAAGGACGTGGGCAGCGGACGCCTGCCGAAAGAGGAAGTCCTGCTGGACTACATCTTCCGCGCCATCGCAAAGCCGAAGGACCTCGCCGGTCTGCGCATTGCCGTCACGGCCGGCCCCACTCAGGAGCCGCTGGACCCTGTGCGCTACCTGACCAACCACTCCACCGGCAAGATGGGCTATGCCGTGGCCCGTGCCGCCGCGATGCGCGGTGCCGAAGTCACCCTCATCCACGGCCCGACGGCCCTGCAGCCGGTGCGGTTCACCGAGGATGTCCCCATCACGACAGCCCAGCAGATGTACGAGGCCGTGACCAGCCGCTTCGACGAGATGGACGTTCTGGTCATGGCCGCTGCCGTGGCCGATTACCGCCCCGCCGCTGTGGCCGACGACAAGATAAAGAAGAAGGACGGCGACCTCTCCATCGCTGTGGAGCGGACGCCCGACATCCTCGGCACCATCGGCCCCAAGAAGAAGGGCCAGTTCCTCTGCGGCTTCTCGATGGAGACGCGGGACATGCTGGCCAACTCCTCGGCCAAGCTCGAGAAAAAGAACCTCGACATGGTGGTGGCCAACAATCTGAAGGTAGCCGGTGCCGGGTTTGGTGTGGATACCAATGTTGTCACCTTCATCACGCCGGACGGCGCCCGCGAGCTGCCCCTGATGAGCAAGGATGATGTGGCGGACGCCATTCTGGATGAGATTTTAGCACGAAAGAGCAAGTGATCGTGCTGAAAGAAGTTCTGTTCTTCTGTCGAAAAATATGATATAATCGAATCGCCGTCCTTACCACTCCATTCCGTTTGGAAGGGAGGTGATTCCGAATGAACAGTATTTTCTCATTTATGCTGTCTGTCGCAGCAGGTGTGGTTGCAAACTACATCTACAAGTGGCTTGGCAGATGGTTCAACAAGGACTGTAAGCACTAAATAATAAGACCCCTTCCCGGAGCTAGCACCTCCGAGAAGGGGTCTTATTATTTGCGATTCCAAATGAACAGCATTTGATTTTCTCGTTTATAAGTATACGCAGTTTTCTAAAAAGTCAAGCGCCTCGCAGAAAATTTACAATGCTGTAAATATTACTGTACCACGCAAAAGTGCTCTGCCGGCCGGCAGAGCACTTTTCCCTTATACAGAGATTTACTTGGTGCCGTAGATGCGGTCGCCTGCGTCGCCCAGACCGGGAACGATATAGCCGTTCTCGTTCAGGTGGTCATCCTCTGCACCGAGGTAGATATCCACATCGGGGTGTGCCTCGTGCAGGGCCTTGATGCCTTCCGGAGCGGCGATCAGGCCGATGAACTTGATGCGCTTTGCGCCATGCTTCTTGATCTGGGTGATGGCATCAATAGCGCTGCCGCCGGTAGCCAGCATCGGGTCCAGAACCAGAACATCACGCTCTGCGATATCCTGCGGCAGCTTGCAGAAGTACTCCACAGGCTGCAGGGTCTCCTCGTCGCGGTACAGGCCGATGAAGCCCACCTTTGCAGCGGGCAGCAGGGTCAGCATACCGTCCAGCATGCCCATGCCTGCCCGCAGGATGGGCACCAGAGCCAGCTTGCGGCCAGCCAGCACCTTGGTCTTTGCCATGGTGATGGGTGTTTCGATCTCGACCTCCTCCATGGGCAGGTCGCGGGTAGCCTCGTAGCACAGCAGGGTCGCGATCTCGCTAACGAGGTCACGGAACTCCTTGGTGCCGGTCTGCTTGTTGCGCAGAATGCTCAGCTTGTGCTGCAGCAGCGGATGCTCAACGATCATAGGGGTCATAATACACTCTCCTTATATTGTGAATAGATATTGGAATACTAAGGTTTACCGATTCTCGATCGCCATCAGCTTTGCGATGCGCTTTTCGTGGCGGCCGCCTTCAAACTCGGTGTTCAGGAAGAGATCCACCAGCTGGCAGGCCAGGCCGGCGCCCACCACGCGGCCGCCCAGGCACAGTGCGTTGGCGTCGTTGTGGCGGCGGGTATACTCGCCGCTGAAGGTGTCGCTGCAGCAGCAGGCACGGATGCCCTTGATCTTGTTTGCAGCCATGCTGATGCCCACACCGGTGCCGCAGAACAGCAGCGCCTTGCTGCACTGGCCGCTCACCACGGCGTCGCAGGCAGGCAGTGCCATGTCGGGGTAATCCACGCTGTCGGTGCTATGGGTGCCAAAATCGATGTATTCCAGCCCCAGCTCCTTCAGATGCGCCTTGACAGCTTCTTTCAGTTCAAATCCGCCGTGGTCAGCGGCCAGTGCAATGGGTTTCGTCATTGGTGTTGATCCTTTCCCTTTGCAGTATCTTCCGGTATTTCGGTACGGGCAGCTTCTGCTGCCAGGCGCTCTGCGCGCTCCCGCTCGGCCTGGCTCAGCCGGTGATAATCCGGCAGCAGAGCCTCGGGCAGAACGGCTTCGCCCCGCTGGGCCATCTGCTCTGCCATAGGCCAGCGCAGCGGCACGGCCATTGCGGAGAGCCGGCGGTACACAGAGCACGCCCGGTACACTGCCGTATTTATTATAGCACAGAGATGCGCCATCACCAACAAAAAACAGGGGCTTTTTGCAATTTTCTACAAAATCGGCCAGATCTGCCACCGCCCGGGCATCGTCGTCCATCAGACGCTCGTGGGTCTCAAGGTCGAAAGCGGCGCTGTATACCTGCGCACGGCGGGCATCCAGTGCGCACAGCACGGTACCGCAGCCGGTGTGGGCTGCGGCCAGCGCTTCCAGCGTGGAGACCGGTGCGCACAGCGTCTCCCGGGGGAAGGCCAGACCCTTGACCGCCGCCAGCCCGATGCGCAGGCCGGTAAAGCTGCCGGGGCCGGCATTGACGCCGTAGAGGTCGATGTCCTTGCAGCCCATGCCGCAGAGTTTGAGACAGTTGTCGATGAGGGGCATCAGCGTTTCGCTGTGGGTCATGCCTGCGTCCAGATACACCTCGTACAGCAGGCGGTCATCCTGCAAAAGAGCCACACCAGCCGTTTTGCCCGCTGTATCCACAGCTAAGATGTTCATACTTCCACCCCCTCGATGGTGATGCGGCGGGTGGTGTCGTCCACCCGCTCGATGTTGATGTGGATGGGGTCTTCCAGCGCCAGCAGGTCTGCAAAGTTCTCGCTCCACTCTGCCGCCACCACAGCGCCCTCATCCAGATAGTCGTAGAACCCTGCCGCGCACAAATCGTTCTCCGTGGAGATGCGGTACAAATCAAAGTGCGCGAAAGGCCGCGGCCCGCGGTAATAGTTCACGATGGCGAAGGTCGGGCTGCTGACCGGGTCAGTGCAGCCGAGGCCCCTGGCAATGCCCTCGCAGAAGGCCGTCTTGCCCGCGCCAAGCCCGCCGGTAAAGGCGATGAGCGCCCGGGCGCAAGATGCTGCGCCACCTGCGCCCCCAGCGCCACCGTCTCGGCGCGGGAGTGGGTGATATATTCTGACATGGGTATCCCACCTCATATGCGTTTCTATAAAAAAGGGACGGCAGAGTCCTGCCGTCCTGTTCTGCCGTCCCTTAGTATAAACTATTTCCGTCAAAGTGCAACGCTCAGGCCGCGCTTTCAAGCACATCGGCCAGCATATCTTCCGCGGCCTCCGCGCGTTCCTCGGGCGAGAAGTTTTCCGGCACATTCAGCCGGGCGTTCTCGTCACCGTAGAGCACCAGACACGCTGCTGCGGCGTGGGGGCGGCGTCCGCCCTGCTCAGTATACCAGATGATGTCGTTCTCGCCGTAGGTGTCCTTCGCATGGGCCAGCGCCCTGCCGATGGTCTGTCCCATCGCAAGATGGTTGATGGTATCCCAGAGCATACTGCGGGAGTAGACCGTGTAGACGTTGTTCACATAGCCCAGCACAGTCCGCGCGCCGCCCGCCAGCAGCGCTTCGGCCATCGACTCATCCACGCTGTTCGTGACGCCCAGGAACTCACAGGTCTCAGAGTAGATGATGGTATTGCTGAGCTGGCCCGAGCGGTACGCATTGCGGAAGAAATCCGCTGTGACACAGTAAAGGCCGTTGAGCTTGATGATGCGGTGAGCCAGCAGGTCAAAGCCGTAGATGATGTCTTTATACAGCGTGGACGCTTCTGTCAGCAAGATGATGGGCTCGGTCCGGGTGTGCTTCCGGAAAGTACCGTAGCTGTAAGTATAGTAGGCACCGTGGGCGCTCAGGATGCACAAATCGTATTTGTTCATCCGGCGCAGGTCCGACAGGGTCACCCGGGTGTTCATCGTCGTGCGCAGGCCCATGCCTTCCAGAAGCCCTGCATATAGGAATAATACGGAAAGCGGGAGCTGTTCACCGTATTATCGAAGGCATAATAAATAGCGGCACGGCCGATTGCCTCAGGCAGAGCGTTCTCCCGGTACTGCCGGGCCTCCACAGCCTGCCGGACATCGTCGGTCAGGGGCATCTCGGCGGTGCGGGGAGTGCATTGAGCAATGTCCCTCGGGGCGCGCAGGCCGTTGTCTCCGGCGTCAAAGGTCATCTCGTCCAGCTCGTCGGGCAGAGTGAGCAGGATGCCGCCCAGCACGCCGCAGCGGTAGGTAAAGCTGACTATCCCGTTTTCCTCGTCGGTGCGGATGGAGTCCCGGCGCACCAGCCCCTTCCGGGCCAGTTCATCCAGCTCCGCAAGGGCCGAGGTGAGCCGTTCTTCCCGGGACATCTGCTCGTATTCGTCGCTGCCGGTCAGGGCCGTCACAGCGGCGTCTGCCTGCTGCATCTCGGCGGCATCGTCCGTGGTGAGGGCGGACTTTGCCGTATCCTGCACCTCGCCCGCTCCGTCTGCCGCCCATGCGGCGGGAGCCAGCACAGCCGTCAGCACCAGTGCCAGTGCGCAGACCGCGCACAAAATTCGATGGCGTTGTTCCTTCATATAAAAACTGTTCCTCCAAGAACGCCGGGGACCGGCCATTTACCGCCCCGGTACGTTTCATTTTAGAGGGCATATCGGCCTTTGTCAAGCGTTCTGCGCCGATTTTGCAAAGCTGTCACAACCGGCCATCTTGCGCGCCTCTCTCCCCTGCTGTATAATAAGGTATATTGGGGGATCATGCCCGGCTGTGAGGCGGGGTTTCGAGGAAGCTGTTTTCGTAAGCGGAGTGCAATGCTTAGAAAACGGCTTCCCAAAGATACAGAAAGGTGGTGCTTTTTTGGAAAGCATTCAGCGATATTGGAAACGGACAGACAAGATGTACCTGCTGCTCTGCCTGTTCAGCAGCGCGATGGCGGTACTGGCGCTGTCGTCGTGGGCGGCGAAGCAGGGCAGCGGCTTTGCCGTGGATGAGCTCACCGGCCAGCTCACCGGCATCGGCGACTACCGCCGGGCCGTGGTACAGGCGGGCGCAGCGGCCATCGGCATCCTGGTGGCCATCCTTCTGTCCAACATCGACTACCGCAGCCTCGTCAATGTCTGGCCTGTCCATGTGGTGCTCACATGGGGCCTCGTGCTGCCCACGCTGTTCATCCGCAATGTGGCCATCGGCCCGCTGACCATCGGCTTCAACGCCGGTGACACCGACAACTACTCCTGGTACAAGCTGGGCGGCTTTACCTTCCAACCCACCGAGCTGGCAAAGATCAGCTTTATCCTTACCTTTGCCATGCACCTGAACAATGTGCGCAGCCGCATCAACGAGCCAAAGGAGCTGGGCAAGCTGCTGCTCCATCTCTTCGTGCCGATCGGCATCATCCACATTCAGGGCGACGACGGTACGGCCATCATCTACGGCATCATCGGCTGCTGTATGATGTTTGCAGCCGGGCTGAGCTGGAAGTATATCATCGGGGCCTTCGCTGCCCTCGCAGCGGCGGCAGCGGCGGCGTTTGCCTTTTTCAGCGATAAGATCGGCAAGGGCTACCAGTGGTACCGCATCCTTGCGGTCATCGACCCCAACAACGAGACGGGCTGGGCGCCCAGCGAGACGATCTGGAAGAACATCATCTACCAGCAGCAGCGCGGCGAGATCGCCATCGGCTCCGGCGGCATCTTCGGCAACGGCCTGTTCAGCGGCCGGTACTACAGCGTGCCCAATGCCCACAATGATTTCATCTTCAGCTGGATCGGCAACGCGGCAGGCTTCGTGGGCTGCTGCGTGGTTCTGGGCGTGCTGCTGGCCATCATCATCAAGACCTTCGCCACCGGGCATGCAGCGAGGATATGCTGGGCTCCTTCATCTGCGCAGGCATCGGCGGCGCGTTCATGGCCCAGATATTCGTCAATGTCGGCATGAACCTCCGCCTCCTGCCGGTCATCGGCGTCACCCTGCCCTTTTATTCTGCGGGCGGCAGCTCGGTGCTGATGCTGTATATCTGCGTGGGGCTGGTGCTGTCGGTGTATATGCACAATACGAAAAAACTGTTTGGTTAAGTCTTTCTCAGAACAGGCGCTGTCGTTCAGCGCCTGTTTTTGTTTTTCGGCCAAATCTCCAAAAGTCTTGTAACACGACAGAAGTCGTGATAGAATATTCAGGTATTTTATCTATATTCTTTTGACTTTTTCAGGAGGTCCCATGAAGCATCAATCTCTCTCCAAAGTCCTCAAGCGCCTTGCCTGCGTGCTGGCGGCGCTGGTCATCGCACTGGCCGTTGCCGTGTTCGCCCTCTGGCACAACGAGCTGGCCACCCTCTCGTCCCTCAAAAGCTCTCTGACCGCGACGAAGCCCACCGCGACGGTGCAGTCTACCAGCTCAACGTCTCGGGCGGCTACTACTTCGACGATTTTCTGGCCCAGGGCGGCGCATCCACTGACTCTGAGCTCATCTCCTTCATCACCCAGAGCATCACCAAGGGCATCATCCCCATGAACATCAAGACCAGCACCATCGCCTGCTCGGCCTTTACCGCAGACACCCAGAGCGGCGACCGGGTCTTTGGCCGCAACTACGACTTCTCGGCCACCAACACCGCCATCGTCTACACGAACCCCGGTAAGGGTCGTCACGCCTCCTACTCCACCATCGACCTGAGCTTCCTCGGCCTCGACAAGGACAAGGACGTAGAGAGCCTCGGCCAGAAAATCCTGACCCTCGCGGCCCCTATGTGCCGCTGGACGGCGTCAATGACGCCGGTGTGGCCTGCGGCATCTTCATGTCCTATCAGGGCGAGGGCAAAGGCACCCCCACCGACACCCAGACCGACAAGCCCGACCTCCCCGCCCCCGACCTGCTCCGGCTCATCCTCGACTACGCCGACTCGGTGGAGGACGCCGTGGCGCTGGCCCAGCAGTACGACCTTCACGACTCGGCAAGCAGCTGCTTCCACTACATGGTGGCCGACTCCACCGGCCGCAGCGCCGTCCTCGAGTGGGTAGGTGCTGATGCCGACCACGACGCCGACGGCTCACAGCGTCAGCTGAACGTCCTCTGGAACGACACCGACGCCCTCTCCGATTCCTCCGACTGGCAGGTGGTGACCAACTTTATCAAGGCGCCCGGCTACTACGACGGCACTACCGTCGAGATGAAGGGCCTCGACCGCTACGAGCACCTTGCGGCTGCCCTGCGCCAGACCAACGGCGTCGTAGCCGACAAGAGCGCTGCCATGGACCTGCTGGCCTCGGTGGGCCGCCGCACCTGGAACAACGACGACTCCAACACCAACACCATCCACAGCGTGGTCTACGATTTGACCGATCGGTCTGTTCTCTGGGTAGGCAATGAGCACTACGGCGAGGATGGATATACATTTGAGTTTCAGCTTGGGGCGTAAAATGTAATTTTCTTGCGGTAAGCTTGACTTTTTTTGAATTTCGCATATACTGAAAGCGGAAATGCAAAGATTCCATTTGGACTCACCCCTCTCCTATAAAATAGGCGGGTGAACCGCAGGACGATTATATTACACTTTCCGATAAAGAACAGGAGCTGCGTCCCGAAAGGATGCAGCTCCTGTTCTTTATATTATCTTACTTCAGCACTGCGCCGAGGTTTGCACTGGTGACCATACGTGCATAGCGGCTCAGCCAGCCGGTCTTGATGTTGGGTTCGGGTGCAACATACTTTGCCTTGCGCTGGGCCAGCACCTCATCCGAAACTTCCAGCGTGATGCTGGCGTTGGGGATGTCGATGTGGATGGTATCGCCTTCCTCAACAAGGCCAATGGGGCCGCCGGAAGCAGCCTCCGGGCTGACGTGGCCGATGGCAGCGCCGCGGGATGCGCCGGAGAAGCGGCCATCGGTGATGAGAGCCACCGTCTTGTCCAGCTTCATGCCTGCCAGAGCGGAGGTGGGGTTCAGCATCTCACGCATGCCGGGGCCGCCCTTGGGGCCTTCGTAGCGGATGACCACCACATCGCCCGGGACGATCTTGCCCGCATAGATGGCGGCAATGGCCTCGTCCTCGCTGTTGAACACGCGGGCCGGGCCGGAATGCTGCTGCATCTCGGGGGCTACGGCGCTGCGCTTGACGACACAGCCGTCCGGTGCAATGTTGCCCCACAGGATCTGCAGACCGCCGGTCTGGGAGTAGGGGTTGTCGATGGGACGGATGGCCTTGTCGTTCAGGATGTGTGCGCCCTTGATGTTCTCGCCCAGCGTCTTGCCGGTAACGGTGGGCACATCCAGATCCAGCAGGCCCTTCTTGGCCAGCTCTGCCTGCACGGCGGGGATGCCGCCTGCGGCGTACAGGTCCGGCATGTGGGTGGGGCCGGCCGGGTGCCAGATGGCACAGGTTCGGGGTCTTGGCGCTGATCTCATTGAACAGCTTCAGGTCGATGGGCACACCAGCCTCATAAGCGATGGCCAGCAGGTGCAGCACGGTGTTGGTGGAGCAGCCCAGAGCCATATCGCAGGTCAGAGCGTTGCGGATGGAGCGCTCGTTGATGATCTGGCGTGCGGTGATGCCCTTCTTGACCATATCCATAATGGCCATACCGGCGTGCTTTGCCAGCTGCAGACGCTTGGAGTAGACGGCAGGAATGGTGCCGTTGCCGGGCAGTGCGATGCCGATGGCCTCGCACAGGCAGTTCATGCTGTTGGCGGTGTACATGCCGGAGCAGCTGCCGCAGCTGGGGCAGCAGTTGCAGGTGCAGTCTTCCAGCTGATCCTCGGTGATCATACCGGCCTTGTAGGCACCCACAGCCTCGAACATCTTGGAAAGGCTGACCTCTTCGCCGCCGTAGCTACCGGCCAGCATCGGGCCGCCGGAGCAGACCACAGCGGGCACATCCATGCGCACCGCTGCCATCACCATGCCGGGCACGATCTTATCGCAGTTGGGCACCAGCACCAGACCGTCCAGCTGGTGGGCCATGAGCATGGTCTCAACGCTGTCGCAGATCAGCTCACGGGATGCAAGGGTGTACTTCATGCCCACATGGCCCATGGCGATGCCGTCGCACACGCCAATGGCGGGGATCAGGATGGGGCGTGCCGCCTGCCATCTCAACGCCGGCCTTGACGGCATCGGCGATCTTGTCCAGATTCATGTGGCCGGGGACGATCTCACTGTAGGCACTCACCACACCGATGAGGGGGCGGTCCAGCTCTTCCGGGGTGTAGCCCAGTGCATAGAACAGGCTTCGGTTGGGCGCGCTCCGAACCCTTGGTCACGTTGTCACTTCTCATTTTATCCTCCTGATGCAAAAGCGCCGGAACCAGCAGTTTTTCTGCTAAAACCGACGCTCTGGGATTCAACCTCTCAGTCTGCTTCGCAGACAGCTCCCCTACCGAGGGGAGCCTCTGGCGAAGAGACGAGGCTTTACGATATGCCAAGGCCTCCCCTCGTTAGGGGTGGCAGCGCGTCAGCGCTGACGGAGAGGTTTTTCTGATTTTCTTACTTCTTCAGCCAGCTCATCATGCTGCGCAGCTCTGCGCCGACCTTCTCGATGGGCAGCTCTGCTTCCATGCGGCGCTTTGCCAGGAAGTGCACCTTGCGGCCGCCGTTGGGGCTCATCTCGGTCAGGAACTCGGAAGCGAAGGTGCCGTCCTGGATCTCGGTCAGGACCTTCTTCATCTCCTTGCGGGTCTCAGCGGTGATGAGGCGCTTGCCGGTGCGGTAGTCGCCGTACTCAGCGGTGTTGGAGATGGAGTAACGCATCTTGGAGAAGCCGCCCTCGTTGATCAGGTCAACGATCAGCTTCATCTCGTGGCAGGTCTCAAAGTATGCCATCTCGGGCTCGTAGCCAGCTTCCACCAGCGTATCGAAACCGGCGTGGATCAGCTCGGAAACGCCGCCGCACAGCACTGCCTGCTCGCCGAACAGGTCGGTCTCGGTCTCCTCCTTGAAGGTGGTCTGCAGGATGCCTGCACGGCCAGCGCCGATGCCGGAAGCGTATGCCAGAGCAATATCCTTAGCCTTGCCGGTGTAGTCCTGCTCCACGCAGATCAGGGAGGGGCAGCCCTCACCCTCGGTGTACAGGCGGCGGACGATGTGGCCGGGGCCCTTGGGGGCGATCATGATGACGTCCACATTCTTGGGCGCGGTGATGGTCTTGAAGTGGATGTTGAAGCCGTGTGCAAAGGCCAGGGCCTTGCCCTCGGTCATGTAGGGAGCCACCTGCTTGTTGTAGATGTCAGCGCACAGCTCGTCGGGCACCAGCATCATGACAACGTCGCCGGCCTTGGCAGCTTCTTCCACTTCCATGACCTTGAAGTTCTCGTGAGTTGCTGCGAACTCAGAAGCCTTTTCCCAGTGAGCAGAACCCTTGCGCAGGCCGACGACGACGTTCACGCCGCTCTCGGCCAGGTTCTCGGAATGGGCGTGGCCCTGGCTGCCGAAGCCGATGACAGCGACGGTCTTGCCGTCCAGCACGCCGAGGTTGCAGTCGGAATCGTAGTATTTCTTGATAGCCATGGTAGTTGTTCTCCTTTTGTTTTTTACTTATTTCAGTATAGAATGAATGATAAGCATCGTATATTTTTCGCTCACTGGGGAGCGGAAAAGTAACTTAGCGGCACCGTGTGCCGGGCAGCGGGAACTGCGCCTCTCTTACCTCCTGCGGAGGCTTCTGCATATGCTGATGCATCCCGCCGCGCTCCAGTGCGGTAACACCGGTGCGGCACTGCTCCAGGATCTGATAGTCCGACATGAGCTTCAAGAAGGCGTCGATCTTCTCGGGACGGCCCGTCAGCTCGAACACCATGCTGTCCGGCGAAAGGTCGATGATCTTGGCCTTGTAGATGCTGGCGATTTCCCGCAGCTCTGCGCGGTTGGTGACATTTGCCATCACCTTGAGCAGGAGCAGCTCCCGCTCGAGAGCGGTGGACTCGTTGAGTACGAAGACCTGACGGGTGACTTCCAGACGCTCGGTCTGGAGGATGAGCTGCTGGAGCTCCTTTTCGGTACCCGAGACGGAAACGGTGATGCGGCTGACCGCCGGGTCGTTGGTAGCCGAGACCGTCAGGCTGTCAATGTTGAAGCCGCGGCGGCAGAACAGGCTGGACACACGGGCCAGAACACCGCTCTGGTTGTCCACCAGCAGGCTGATGACCCTGCGCTTGTTGGATTCCATATTGCTGTGCCCTCCTTATTCCATGATGATGTCGTTGATATCGCCGCCGCCGGGGATCATGGGCAGCACCTTTTCGTCCTTATCGATGATGCACTCGATCCAAGTAGGGCCTTTCTGCTTCAGAGCGTCGGCGAATGCCTCCTGGAACTGAGCAAGGTTCTCGCAGTGGTAGCCCTTCAGGCCAAAGCCCTCGGCCAGCTTGACGAAGTCCGTCTTGCGGTGGGGGTCGGTCTGGGAGAAGCGCTTGCCATAGAAAGCGGTCTGCCACTGGCGCACCATGCCCAGCACCGAGTTGTTGAAGATCACGGTGATGATGGGCAGCTCATAGCTCACGGCGGTGCAGGCCTCGTTCAGGTTCATGTGGAAGGAGCCGTCGCCGGTAAACATGACCACCCGCTGGTCGCGGCCCAGAGCCATCTGTGCGCCAATGGCGGCACCGTAGCCAAAGCCCATGGTACCCAGACCGCCGCTGGTGATAAAGCCACGGCTCTTGGCGTGGCGCAGGTACTGTGCAGCCCACATCTGGTGCTGACCCACGTCGGTCACGTACACAGCCTCGGGGCCGCACTGGTTGCACACCTCGCCGATGACCTGATGGGGCATCAGGCGGGTGGAGTCAGACACCGGGTGGTAATCCTGTGCCTGCCACTCGCGGATCATTTTTATCCATTCAGGATGCTTCTTTTCCTCGATCATCGGGAGCATGGCGTTCAGCACATAGGCGGCGTCACCCACGATGGAAAGATCGACCTCCACATTCTTGCCCAGCTCACTGGGGTCGATGTCGATCTGGATGATGGTGGCATTCTTTGCAAAGGTCTTGGGGTTCAGGGCCACACGGTCCGAGAAGCGGGTGCCCACTGCAATCAGCACGTCGCAGTCGGCCACGGCACGATTGGAGGTGTAACAGCCGTGCATACCCACCATGCCAATGTTCATCGGGTCACCGTAAGGGCACAACGCCTGCGGCCATCAGGGTGTAGGTGGCCGGGATCTCTGCCTTTTTCAGAAGGTCACGCAGGGGCTGGCAGCTGGCCGCCGAGCGGACGCCGCCGCCGAAGTAGACCAGCGGGCGCTGTGCGCCGTTGATGATCTCTGCCGCCCACTTGACCTGCTCTGCGTTGAAGGTGGTAACGGTGCGGATGGGCTCCGGCTTTTTGGGGGTGAACTCGCATACCGCCGCTGTCACGTCCTTGGGGATATCCACCAGCACCGGGCCCTTGCGGCCGCTCTGGGCGATGCGGAAAGCCGCACGCATGGTGTCGGCCAGCTCTTCGACCCGGCGCACCGTGAAATTGTGCTTGGTGATGGGCATTGTGATGCCCTCAATGTAGGCTTCCTGGAAGCCGTCCTTGCCCAGGCCCTCCGTGGTCACGTTGCCGGTAAAAGCCACCATCGGCACCGAGTCCATATAGGCCGTGGCGATGCCGGTGACGAGGTTCGTTGCGCCCGGGCCGCTGGTGGCCAGCACCACGCCGGTGCGGCCCGTTGCACGGGCGTAGCCGTCTGCCGCGTGGGATGCGCCCTGCTCGTGGGCGGTCAGCACATGGGTGATGCGGTCCGAATTTTTGTACAGTTCATCGTAAAGGTTCAGCACTGCGCCGCCGGGGTAGCCGAAGAGAGTGTCCACGCCCTGCTCGCAGAGGACCTCCACAAAAATCTGAGAACCATTCAACTGCATGGTGAGTTTCTCCTGTTTCCGTTTCCATTTTCCACTTTATACACTTTTTTCCCAACACTCTCAGGGAGCAGCGCCTGATAAACAAAAGGTCTCTGTCCCCTTATCCAAGAGACAAAGACCTGGAATCAATCCAAAACTCTCTGCGGTACCACTCTCGTTGACGTGCTTTCCACGCCCTCTCACGGGCTTCCAACAAAGCCCTGCGCTCTAACGGCCGCCACCGGCTCTGCTTAGCAGACGTCCCATATATCGTCCTTCAGCAGGCTGCTCCGGGAGGATTCCGCGCCGGGCCGCCTGCTGCCTTGCATCGTCCGGCAGCTCTCTGAAAAGCGGGTATCCTGCGTTACTTTTTCCCATCTGCGCATTTGTTGATGTAAATTATACTATAAATCGGCCTTTTGTCAATCGACAATTTGTAACGTGAATCATGGCAAACATGAAGATAATTAAACACCATCTTGCACAGGGCCTTACATCGCTGTATAATTCTGAGTAACCGACTTTACTTAAAGCATAGCCTCTCCCTTTGGGAGAGCCAATTATATAATAGAAAGGGATATTATGAACCTCACAGAATGGAACGCCCGGCTCCACGGGCTGGTCATCTTCCGCGCCCTGCTGGACGATGACGTCATTGCAAAATTTGTTGACCTCACCGACCGGATGGCCGCTGCCCCCCAGAACACGGGAGCCGTGTGCGACGCTGCCGCTTCCTTCGAAGCAGCCCTCTTCGAGCACACCACCAACTTTGGCGAATACCTTTCCGCTGCCGTTCTCGAAGCCGAGACGGTCTGTGTCCGGCAGGCGGCTGTCAGCGAAGTGCCGCCCGTCTTGCAGACTGCACTGGACAATGAGCTGGACTTCCTGCAGCAGCTGTGCAGCCTGACGCTGGACGAGCTTCTGGACGCCGCCGGTGCCGCCGACAAGCTGCCTTTCCTGCCCCGGTGGGAGACGAAAGCCATCGACCTCCACGCCGCCTACGCCCAGCGGATGAGCGAGGTGGGCAAAAAGGGCTACGGAATGTTCGCCAAGCACCACGTGTTCACGGTGGAGAACGGCCAGCTGGTGCCGGTGCGATACCCCGACCCCCAGCGCCTCGACGAGCTGCCAGGCTACGAGCAGGAGCGGGAGAAGGTCATCGCCAACACCCGCGCCCTGCTGGCCGGGATGCCTGCCAACAATGTCCTGCTCTACGGCGATGCAGGCACCGGCAAGTCCAGCACCGTCAAGGCCATCGCCAACGAGTTCGCCGCCGACGGCCTGCGGCTGGTGGAAGTGAAGAAGAACCAGCTCTACCAGATCCCGGATCTGATGGACAAGCTGGCCGCGAACCCGCTCAAATTCATCCTCTTCATCGACGATTTGAGCTTCACGGCTAACGACGACAACTTTGCGGCCCTGAAAGCCATCCTCGAGGGCAGCGTGGGCGGCAGAGCCCGGAACATCGCCGTTTACGCTACCTCCAACCGCCGCCATCTCATCAAGGAAACCCTCTCCGACCGCACCGGCGACGACATCCACGAAGCCGATACCCGGCAGGAGCTGATGAGCCTTTCCGCCCGGTTCGGCCTGACCGTCACCTTCCAGCGGCCTGAGAAAGCCCGCTTCGAGGTCATCCTCACCGAGCTGGCCAAACAGCGCGGCATCGAGATGCCCCACGACGAGCTGCTGACCAAGGCCGAAGCCTTCGCCATCCGTGCCGGAGGCCGCAGCCCCGCGTCGCCAAGCAGTTCATCGAGCAGTGCGCCGCAGGAGTGCAGAAGTAAATAAAAGGAACGATTCAAATCTTCGAGAGTTCCCTCATGGAATCCTCTGGAGGCATTCTTCGGATGCCCCGGACCACAGCACCGGGATCCTGCAAAAATGCGAGAGCTCATACTGCGCAAAAGCGCGGCCCTTATCCGAGACGAAGATTTTCCCCTCCGCAAAGCTCACGGTGAAACCCCGGAATTCAAATGCAAGGCCGTTGTCCGGTTCATTGATGGTGTCGCCCCAGACGGCCCGCTTCAGGGCCGAACAAAGGCGGTATTCCTCTTCCGTGCGGAGCCAGAGTTCCGGCGTCTGGACACTGTGCTCCAGCAGGAACAGGTTGGTAAAATCCCTTACAAAGCCCGTTTCTTTGGCCTCGATGGGCCGATTCAGCTGCTTCCATTCCCGGATGTCGAAGCGGTAATAAAAGTTTCCTTCCGTCCCTCTCCGGGGACTGACCTCTGTGATAGCGCTCCGGCGGACGGCGCTGCATTTCATGACTTCGCCGTAGTACCGGACGCCCGCCTGTGCGCCGAACACATACTGCGACTGGTAAAGGGCCACATAGCGGATAGGAAAATCACTGTCTTGCAGGCGCTCTGCCGGAATGTAATAAAAGCAGTGCTTCCGGCAAATATCCAGTTGCCGCGGGCTGCGCATAGTACCCACCAGTACATCCCGCACGGCCCAGTCCACTGCTTTCAGCTTCGCTTCCAGTTTCTCCATCTCGCCCGCCCCCTGCTGTGCTTTATTTTATTGTACCGTCTTTTCTGCCGGGAGGCAAGATGCAGATAAAATATACGAGTCCTCTTTGTAAAGAATCCGGATTCAGCTTCCCCGGTAGACATTCCCCCAGAAGCTGAATCTGAGGTGTGCCGCCTTGACGGGTTGCGTTTACTGATTTTTCCGCAGCCCCTTGACGGGGCCTTGAAAAATCAGAACGCAGCCCCAGCCTCGCCTCCCTGTTTCCGCCGCAGGCGGCGGTCGGCTCCGCTGCTGTTCGAGTCCCTAATTCTCCATACTCTAGCATCAGCTGCATTACATAAAAAGAAAAGCCACTAACTTTCGTTAGTGGCTTGCATTTGGTGGAGCATTGTCAGCAGCAGTCGAACCTTTAAGCAGGCATATCGTTGCTGCGGTCAGAGCGCTTTAAACCGAGAAACGGCGGCACTTCGGAACGCTTCAGCCCTTGATCGTGTGCTTTTTTCAGTTGGTATTCGTGCAGGGCAATGCTGTCCAGCAGATCACGCTGATTTTGGGAGGCTGCATAGTAATCGACGCCGAACCGTTTGCAGACTGCGCTGAGTTGGTCAAGCATTTCAATAGCAGTAGGGGACATTCGTTTGACTTCGATATCCATAAAAACTCCTTTTCCTAAAGGCGTGAGGGGGACATTCGTTTGACTTCGATATCCATAAAAACTCCTTTTCCTAAAGGCGTGAGGGCAATAATCGTCCCGTGGCCACAAATTTTCAATTCTTGAAAATGTTGTGCCCTTCCGGGACTGCACTTCTGCAACGCTCCCGCGTTTTGAAGTGTTCTTGTTGGGGCGTGCCTGCCCCAGACCCTGCTGGAAACGAGTACAGCAAACTGGAGGTTATCGTTTGTTTTTCATATTGCTAAAAGTAAGAACAACGCAAACAGCTATAACTACTGCTGCGACGATTAAAAGCATATCGTTATGAAAATACAGACTCAATAACAACAAAACCAAATCTATGATTTGCAAAATTGGTAATAATTTTCTCATCTACTTTTCCTCCTCAAATTCTTATTTGTTGAACTAAGCCGAGTATACCATACTCTCCAATGAAAGAACACCCCCGATATAGTGAAATTTTGCCATTTTCCTGCGTACGTGCGTACACGCTCCGCAGGGATTCTAAGGGGCTTGACCCCTTAGCACACAGACTTTGGCACAAAGTCTAGTGTGTTACACCTTGCCAGAGGTGTACAGGCTCTCCCCGGTACGCACGTATGCAGCGATTGCCCCCAGTGAGCCATATAGGGGGGCGACCAAGTTCGCACAAGGCGAACTTGATCCCGCAAAACAAAAGGCAGGATACCACCGTCATAGTGATACCCTGCCTTTGCTCGTTTACTGTTCCGAGTAGTCCTTTCTCAGAACCTCCTGCAAACAAAAAACGTACCCGAACCCTTTTTCATAAAGAATCGGGTTCGAGTACGAACTGTATGGTGGAGAATTAGGGACTCGAACCCCAGACCCCCTGCGTGTGATGCAGGTGCTCTAACCAGCTGAGCTAATCCTCCGAATCGGAACACACTTATTATATCACTGCGCGAGGCCAAATGCAAGCCCAAATTTTCGTTTTTCGAAAAAAGTTTGAGCCGGCAGCGCTTTCCGGTTGCTCTCCGGGGGCAGATGGTGTATACTGGGGTTGGAATTCTTTCGAAAGAGAGGTCTTTTTTATGATAACTGCACGCGGTATCATCACCTTGCTGGTGCTGGCTGTCCTGTTTGCACTGGCGGTGGTGTGGATCTCCCGGCAGGGCGGCTGGAAAGGCGAGGGTTGCGGAGGCAACTGCTCTTCCTGCCACCAGCACTGCGACACCCCGAGAAGAAACACTGAGCACACGAATGCCCCCCTGACCGTCCGGTCAGGGGGCATTTTTGCGTCACAGCTCACCGTAGTGGGCGGCAAAGACCGCAACGGTGCTCAGCAGGTCGTCGTGGGCCTTCTGATAAGTGCTGTAACTGATGTTCAGCTTGTCCATCACCTCTTCCCGCCTCCGCCTTTCCATGTAGCGCAGCTGCAGGATGCTGCCCCGCAGGCCCGGGTCTGCCTCGCGGTAATACTCCTCGGCCAGCTGGATGGCCCGCTTCCAACCCCAGTTGCAGGGGCCGTAGACCCAGTTTTTCTGCCCGTAGCGGCTGAGGGCCTCCTTCGTCTTCTGGCGCTGTTCCTGTGTCATGGCTTCCATCACCTTTTTCCCTCAGCCCGCCGGGCCAAAAAAGCAGCGGTCGCGCTGCTCGACGGTCATCCCCAGCATCTTCGAGAGTTTTTCGGCCTCACTCACCTTGAATTCACTCTCATTTTCCAGCTTGCAGCGGAGAGTGTTGTTGGTGATGCCCAGAACATGGGCCACATGGCCCAGTTTCATGCCCTGGCTGCGGATGCAGTCGCGGATCATCATGGTATCGGTCATAGGCGTTTCTCCTTTCAGTTTTGTGCTCAAAGCGTTTTACACAATCATTGGTTGTATTATATCTTTTGGTTGATTATTTGTCAACATTGTTTGCAAAATAATCCCTAAAAAGTTGATTTATAGTAAATTTTTTGCTATACTGTCCTCAGAACACCGAAAATCGTGCAAACCGCAGAGAAAGCGAGGCCCTATATGTCCGATACCGATCTATCCAGCCGCATCCGGCAGCGCCGGGAGCAGTTGGGCCTGTCGCAGGAAGAGCTGGCCGCCCGGATGGGCTACCGCTCCAAATCCTCCATCACCAAGCTGGAAAGGGCATCAACGACCTGCCCCGGGCCAAGCTCGAGGAACTGGCCGCCGCTCTGGACACCACACCCGCGTGGCTCATGGGCCTCGTGGACCTGCCCTGCCCTCCGCCGGGTTTCGAGCCTCTGCCTGAGATGGTGCGGGTGCCTCTCGTAGGCTCCATCGCCTGCGGCACCCCCATCACTGCTGAGCAGAACATCGAGTGCTACATCGGCGTCCCCGCCGCGTGGCACGCCGACTTCGCCCTCACCTGCCATGGCAACAGCATGGCCCCCACCATCTGTGACGGCGACATTGTCTGCATCCGCCGCCAGCCCGAGGTGGAGCAGGGCGAGATCGCCGCTGTCCGCATCGGCGAGGAAGCCACCCTCAAGCACTTCCACCGCCAGGGCGAGACCGTCATTCTGCTGGCCGACAACACCGCCGTCTGCCCGCCCATGGTATTCGCAGGCCACCCAGCTGGAAGAAATTCAAATCGAGGGCCGTGCCGTGGGCTTCTGCCGTGGCTTATAATAAGGAGGAGTCCCCATGTCTGCACCCGAAGAAATGACCCTCAAGGTCATCGCCCATATCCGCACCGCCTTCCCCACCAAGTTCGGCATCCCGCGCCAGAGCGGGCTGGTGGACAGCCTGCGGGGCGAGGTTATTTTTACCCCCGAATACCGCAATGCCGACGCCGTGCGCGGCCTCGAGGATTTCAGCCACATCTGGCTGGTGTGGCAGTTTTCCGGCGCGGTGCGGGACAACTGGTCCCCTACCGTCCGGCCGCCCCGCCTCGGCGGCAACACCCGGATGGGCGTATTTGCCACCCGCTCCCCCTTCCGGCCCAATCCGCTGGGACTGTCCAGCGTCCAGCTGGAAGCCATCGAGCACCGGCCTGACGTCGGCCCCGTCCTCATCGTGCGGGGCGCCGACCTGATGGACGGCACCCCATCTACGACATCAAGCCCTACATCCCCTACGCCGACTGCCACCCGGACGCCGCCGGAGGCTTTACAGCACAGACCCAGTTCCACCACCTGACCATGGTCTGCGACGCCGGCCTCTGGGCCAGAGTGCCTGCCGTCCAGCAGGCCGCTCTGCAGGGTGTGCTGGAAAACGACCCCCGCCCCTCCTACCAGCACGACCCGGAGCGGGTCTACGGCATGGAGTTTGGCGGGTTGGAAGTCCACTTCAAAGTGGACGGCGAGGTTCTGACCGTCACCGGCATCGACCGCCGCTGACGCCGGAGGGACTGTTATGGAACTCCGAAATATTAACACCTTCCTTCATATCGCCGAGCTGCACAGCTTTTCCAGCGCTGCGCGGGAGCTGGGCTACTCTCAGTCGGCGGTATCGGCCCAGATCTCCCAGCTGGAAACAGAGCTGGGTACGCCTCTCTTTGACCGGGTGGGCAAGACCGTCCGCCTCACCGACGCGGGCCAGACTTTCCAGAGCTATGCCCGCACCCTTCTCATCACGGCCCAGCAGGCCAAGGCCGCGCTGGTGCCTGCCCGGGCCGTCAGCGGCACCCTGCGGGTGGCACTGGCCGATTCCGTATGCAGCACCTTCCTGCCCGACCTGCTGCAGCAGTTCCACGCCCTCTGCCCACAGGTGGAGCTGGTGCTCCGCACAGCCACCGCCGACGAGATGCTGCGGCTGCTGAGCGCGAACCAGATCGACCTGGCCTACACCCTCGACCAGCCTCTGCTCCTGCCCAGCCTGACGCTGGCCGTCAATGTGCCGGAGCCGGTCTGCTTCGTGGCCCCCGCCGGGCATCCGCTGGCCGACAAGGCCGAAGTGCCGCTGGAAGTTCTGGCTCAACAGGAATTTCTTCTCACAGAGCGGGGCATGAGCTACCGTGACGCCCTCGACCAGCGCCTCGCCGCCCGTGGGCTGTCTATCCATCCCTACATCGAGCTGGGCAGCGCCTCGCTGCTCTGCCAGATGGTGGAGCGCGGGATGGGGCTTTCCTTCCTGCCCGAGTACATCGTCCGTCCTGCCCTCCGCCGGGCGTATCGCCCGCCTCAATGTCCCCGACTGCACTGTCACCATGCACCGGCAGCTGTTCTATCACAAGGACAAATGGCTCACGCCCCAGATGAAAGCCTTTATTGAGCTGGTAAATCAATAAGCAAAAGCCCCGCACCACATCGAACGATGCAGTGCGGGGCTTCCTCTTTGTATTTTCGGTTCAGCTCAGCCGGTTCATCCGGACCGCCACATAGGGGTCCGGAAGCTTGAGTTCCTCGGCCAGGTCCTCTTCCGTGTCGTACTTGTCTGCCGCAAGGCCCACGAAAACGCTGCAGCTGTCGAAGCGTCCATCTGGCGAGAGCGCCGTTATCTTTGCCTCGCCGTCGGCGACGGCAGTCACGACACCAGAAGCGTCCACAGTAGCGACGCCGGGATTACTGCTGACCCATGTGATGGGTACATTCACGCCGTCTTCCACAGCGACAGACGCTGTGAGTGCCTCTTTGCTGCCCACCGTGCGGAGCAGCAGGTCGCGCTTATTCAGAGTCACCTTGCCGACATCGCTGTTGACGGTAACGGCGCAGCGCAGCGCCTGACCGTTGGTGGCCAGCGCCGTGACGGTGGTGGTGCCGGGCTTCTGGGCCGTGACAAGGCCCTCCGGATCCACCGTTGCCACCTCGGGGTTGCTGCTCATCCACTGGTAGGCATAGACAAAGGAGCCGCTCGTGTTGATGAGCTGCAGTTTCTGGCTGGGGTGGGCGTTGTTGTACTGGATAACGAGGTTGAGGGTGGTGTGGTCGAGGGCAGGCTTTTTGCTGGCCGCATTGCCGCTCTCCTTGCGGACAGTCACCTTGCAGGCAGCGCACTCGCCCCGGTCAGTGATGGCGGTGATCGTCGCCTCACCGGCGCTGCGGCCGGTGACACGGCCATCGCCGTCCACGGCAGCCACGGTGGGGTTGCTGCTCATCCAGACGATGAAGTAGTAGTCGCTCTGCCCGCCGGTGTAAAGATAGGCTTTGGGGCGGGGGTCGTCTGCCGTGATCTCCAGCTCCATCTCGTTCACTTCCAGCTCAAAGTTCGCAGATGCTCCCAGCAATGCGGGGGCCGCCTGTGCGGCAGGAGCTGCCAGAAGAAGCCCGCTCAGCACAAACGCCGCTGCAAGCCGTGTGATCTTATTCATAGGGTAGCACTTCCCTCCTTTGGATAAGTTTTATCGCAATGTGCTCTGCACAAAATCCCTCTCACTATTTGTTTATTGTACACGCACCCAAAAGAAGGGTCAAGTTCTTCGCCAGAAGTGTCACAATTTCGCGCACCTTTTCGTGAAAGACACTAAAACACCCCCGCCAAATTTATACAAATCGTGCAGACTGTATTTCACCAGACAGCAAAAGAGCCGCCGCACTTTATACAGGTGCGGCGGCTCTCATCGGACGGAATATCTGAAAAAACTTAGTAATTCCTGGCCTTCAGCTCAAAGTAGCTCTGGGGATGTGCGCAGACCGGGCACTTGAGCGGTGCGGACTTGCCGATATAGGTGTAGCCGCAGTTCCGGCACTGCCATACCTGCTGCTCCTCGCGGGCAAAGACCTTGCCCTCCTTGAGGTTGGCGGCAAGGGCGCGATAACGTGCCTCGTGCTCCTTTTCGATCTGGCCCACCATCGTGAAGAGAGCGGCCAGCTGGGTGAAGCCCTCCTCCTTGGCCTCAGCTGCCATGCGGGGGTACATATCAGTCCACTCTTCGTGCTCGCCGCTGGCTGCCATGTCGAGGCAGGTCAGGGTGTCGGGGATGGAGCCGCCGCAGAGGGCCTTGAACCAGATCTTTGCGTGCTCCTTCTCATTGCCGGCGGTCTCCTCAAAGATCGCGGCCAGCTGCTCGTAGCCTTCTTTTTTTGCCATGCTGGCAAAGAAGGTGTACTTGTTGCGTGCCTGGCTCTCGCCTGCAAACGCTTCCATCAGATTTTTCTCGGTCTTGGTTCCCTTGAGTTCCATAATCTGTTCTCCTCTCAGATAGTCTGACACTGCCAGTATGGGCTGTGTCCGGTTTGGTTTATTCTACGCGCAGCCCGCTTTGTTCGGTACCGGGTGTGCGATAGGTCTTACTTGTCTCTGAGAGTATTATACCAGAATTTCGGGCAGAAATCAAGAATTATTCCTATTTATTTTGAGAATATTTCCTATTTATTTTTTTAACTATGCTGCTTGAGTGCGCACACGGCGATGCTGAGAGCGCTCCATGCCGCCTGATACATCAGCACCGCAGCCACGCTCAGCATCCCCACGCTGCCCGCATAGGTCAGCAGGACGGCGATGGCCACCGAGAACCACACCGACACCAGCTGCACCGTGGTAGCGCTGCTCTCGGCGTTCTGGGCCTGATCCGCAGCCTGCAGACCGCCGGTCAGGCTGGCAAAGCCGTTGGTGCAAAGGATGCAGCAGCCTTCGGAGCCGGTGTCTTCGGCGGTGGCAGCGCCCAGTGCGGCACACTGCTCCTGGTCCAGCAGGACGACCATGCCCTCGGGCAGATGGTAGGCGTCGGTGATGTGTCGTGCGGTCAGGGTGGGGTCCTGGCAGGACACCAGCAGCTGGATATTCTCTTTTTGCAGCTGTTCCAGACCGCGGGCGGCGTTCCGTCCGCCCACATAGTGGAGCACGAACATGGCGTGCAGGTTGCCGGACACAGCCAGATACAAAATTTGCAGCTCGCCGTTCTTGGAGTGCTTGGCCTCATATTCCTCGTCGGGCAGGGGAACTTCTTCTTTTTCCATGTACGCACGGGTGCCGATGAGGATGCGGTTGTTGTCGCACCATGCAGAGAAACCGAGGCCGCGATGGACTTCCAGGTCCTTGACCGGGTAGAGGATGTCGGTGCGTTCCTCAACGATCTGGCGGAACAGGCCGCTCAAGGTGTTGCAGCACTTGCTCAGGACGCTGGCCGAATAGAGGATGGCGCGGTCGATGCGGCCGCCCTTGAAGATGCGGATATCCTCGAGCATGGCGCTGTCCGGGGTGAACAGCTCATCGGCGTCAGCCTGAACGGTATCCACACCGCCCAGTTCCTCGATAGCCGCCCAGCCGGGGATCACCGCACCCGAGGCAGCGGCAGTCTGCTGCAGCCGCAGGGATGCAAAACCTGCGATAAGGGTGGAGGACAGAGGCGAACCCATGCAGAGCACAGCGGTCAGCGCCGCAGCGCCGCCGTTGAGGCCGCCGCCAAAGACGCAGAAGACCAGACCGGCCAACACAGCCGCACCCAGCAGGATGTAATTCGTCTTACGGGCGCGGCGCTCACAGGCGCGGGGGCCGAAGCCCTGCTCCACCATCGCGTCGTCCCACTCAGCGGGTCGGCTGAGCAGCACCCAGGGGTCTTTTTCGTCCATGTCCTTGGAGAGGATGCGGATAAGGTCTTTGTCCTTGGCGCGGAACGCACCGCGATGCTCCGGACCAGCCTGCGCCAGTTTGAAGCCGCCCTGGACCGAGGCCAGAAGGACACGGTCGCCCAGCAGTGCAAGGAACAGCCCCAGCGCCGCAATGCCGGACAGAAGGGTGAAGCTGGACGCCTGATAGTTCTGCGCGTTCAGCAGGGCCACAGCGGCCTGCAAAAGCGCAGCGCAGGCTGCCATCGCGGGCATGGTCTCCATGCTGGGGCGTTCGCCCCGCAGTCCCTTCAGGCCGTCCCTCACGACGGGCCAGCCCACAGCCAGCGCCAGCGCCAGGAAGAGCAGATCAGCGGCATAGAAGGCCGCCGGGGCAGTTACGGGGTCAAGGCCGCCCAGCGGACCGACAAGGCCCTCCGCGGCGAGGCCGAAGTGGAGCAGCACCAGTGCAAGGATGCCGCCCAGCGCACAGCGCAATGTAAGGGCCGCGCCCATCTGGTGCAGCCGTTCCCCACCTGTTCCGGCGTCTCGGGCGTTTTTCCTCTTCGACAGGCGCTTCCTCGACGGGTGCAGCCTCCGGAGCAGCCGGGGCAGTACCGGCCTCTTCGGCCGGCTGTGCAGGCGCTTCCTCCTTCGGCGGCTCCACCGGAGCCACCTCGTCGCCGTCGTTCAGGAACATGAGCGGCAGGCTCATGCTGTCGTCATTGTCAGGCGGCGTCGCGCGGGCCGGGCTGCGGGCGCTTTCTCGTCGTCGCCCTTGCCGAAGAACTGCATCGCCGGGGCCGCATGGGGCTTCGACACCTTGTCTTCTGCAAACACCATCTCGGGCATCGGCACGGCAGGCTTCTCCGGCGCTGCATCCGGCTCTTTTCTGCGTCCGGTTTCGCTGCAATGACCGGAACTGCCGGGTGCTCTTTTCCGGTTTTGCGGGCTTCACCGGCTGGGGAGGCTCTTCCTCCTGCGGCGGAAGCTTTGCACCAAACAGCATGGCTTTGAGCGCCTGCATCTCCCGGTCCTCGTACTGCTCCTGCGGGGTGCGCGGCTCGTACTGGACCGCCTTTTTCCGGGGTGCAGCCTGCTTTTCTGCCGGCTTTTCTCCGGCTTGGGAGCAGGCGGCTCCGGCGCTTTGACGGGTTCTGCGGGCTTTTGGGGCTTCTCCGGCTCAGGCTGGGGGGCGCTGACCGGCTCGGCAGGCTTCGGCTGCTCGGGCTTCGGCTCTGTGACTTCCTCTTCCAGCGTCAGGATCAGCTCCAGGTCGGAGGGTTCCTCCGGCTCTTCGCCGCCCAGCTGTATCTCGCCGGTACGGCTCTCTTCGGGTGTGCCGCTTTCCTGCTGTCCGCCCTTTTCACGGCGGAGCAGCCGGCCCAGCAGGCTCTTGGGCTTTTCTTCATTCTCATCGTCCCGCCGGGTCATCTCCTCCGGGACCTGGGCTACACTGGTGGTAAAAAAGGTGCGGAATTTTTCTTCGCGGGCGTCGATCTCTTCCTGCGTCATTTCCTTCCGCTCGTCATCCTTTGGCATCCTGATCTTCCCTCCCTTGTTTCGTTCGGCACGGGTCAGCTCAGCCCTGTGCGGCGCGCTGGCTCTGGATCTCATACAGGATGATGCCTGCGGCCACCGAGACATTGAAGCTGTCCACGCCGGTACCCTGTGCGGTCATATCGAGGCTCACAACGCCGTCGCAGAGCTTTTTCACCAGCTGCGAAACACCGCTGCCCTCGCTGCCCAGCACCAGTGCAATGGGGCCGGTCAGGTTGTTCCTGCGCAGAGACACGCCGTCCATGTCGGCGCAGTAAACGAAAACACCCTGCTCCTTGAGGCGGCGGATGGTCTCGCCGATGTTGGCCACACGGGCCACGGGCAGGCGCTCTGCGGCACCTGCGCTGGACTTGATGACGGTGGGCGTGACCGATGCGCCGCCGCGCTTTGGGATCACGATGCCATGCGCACCGCACAGCAGAGCCGAGCGCATAACAGCGCCCAGATTGTGGGGTCTTCGATGCCGTCGCTCAGCACGAGGAAGGGCGGTTCGCCCTTCTCTTTGGCAGCGGCCAGCAGGTCCTCCACCGTTGCATATTCGATCTCGCTGGCAAATGCCGCCACACCCTGATGGCTCTCGGTGCCGGTCATCAGGCGCAGCTTGTTGGGGTGCACCCGCTTCACCGTGGCACCCGCTTCCTTTGCCAATGCGGTATAGTAAGCCGCCACAGCCGGGGCCATGCCCTCGGCCAGCAGCACCGTATCCACGCCGGAGCCGCTCTTCAGCAGCTCTGTGACCGGGTTCTTGCCGTAGACGAGGCTCTCGTTCCGGGGCTGGTCGTCGGCCTTTTCGCGGCGGGGACGGCGGGGCATATTGCGTTCTTCCATGAAGTTCTCCTTCCGTTTCTATCGCAGGACGCCAAGGTCCTTCCGGCCCGGCGTCATCGTATCGCTTCAAGCGAGTTTTCAGGGCCGCAGCGCTGCAAAGCAGCATTTTGCGGCAGGCACTGACGCATTTCAGACGTACAGCGCTTATAACTCATCCTGAAGTATAACATAAGCGGCAGGGGTTTGCCATAGAATTGCGCTTTTTCTTCCCGTGAAATTTCTGTGCCGCCCGCCCGGGCAGCTCCTCATGGGAGAAGTGTTGCCTTTTGCGCGCCGGTTATCCGTCTTTTTGCCTGTGGTAAAAGTTTTCCACATTCAGACTGCTTTACCATCCGTATACCCGCCCTGTTTTTTCCACAAGTTGAAAACCCTGTGGAGAAAGTTCAAAACTCAAGCGTTCAAGCCTGTTTTCCGGGTGGAATTCCACACTTTCCACAAGGTTTTCCACAATCTCATCTCGACAGGCTCAGAACCCTTCATACATTTTGTAATTTTCAAGTCAGAATTATGACAAAATTTTGAAGCAGAGTGGCACTTGTTTTGCCTTTTATCCAACATCATTTTGACGAATGTGGATCCCTGTTGAAAATCGTCTGCTTTGGTGCCTCCGCCGCCGGTCTGGCCGGATGTTGTCGAAGCCTGTATAAAATGTTGCATCCCACTTATTTCTCTGTCTTTCGAGCACACTGCTGGCCAAGAAAGCTTCGGTTTGGTTACAAAAACTCTCCGGTGGATTGATTTTACCATCTGTTTGGGGTATACTTAGGGTGCAACTTCGTTAAACCATACACAAAGCGGTGTGTGGGTACGAACAGACCCCGATAATTTTTGGAGGTAATGAATAATGTTGGTAAATGCAACCGAAATGCTCATCAAAGCTCGTGACGGCCACTACGGTGTGCCTCAGTTCAACATCAACAACCTGGAGTGGACCAAGGCTGTTCTGACCGCCTGCGAGGAAATGAAGAGCCCTGTGATCCTGGGTGTTTCCGAGGGTGCCGGCAAGTACATGACCGGTTTCAAGACCGTCGCTGCTATGGTCGATGCAATGGTCGATTCCATGGGTATCACCGTCCCGGTCGCTCTGCATCTGGACCACGGCACCTACGAGGGCTGCAAGGCCTGCATCGAGGCCGGCTTCTCTTCCATCATGTTCGATGGCAGCCACTACTCCATCGAGGAGAATGTGGAGAAAAGACCAAGGAGCTGGTTGCTCTGGCACACGCTAAGGGCTTGAGCATCGAGGCCGAGGTCGGTTCCATCGGCGGTGTTGAGGACGGCGTCGTGGGTGCCGGCGAGATTGCAGACCCCGAAGAGTGCGCAAAGATCACCGCTCTGGGCATTGACTTCCTGGCCGCCGGCATCGGCAACATCCACGGTGTCTACCCCGGCCAACTGGAAGGGTCTGGACTTCGAGGCTCTGGACCGCATCCACAAGGCCACCAATAATATTCCTCTGGTTCTGCACGGCGGCACCGGCATCCCCGACGACTTGATCGCAAAGGCAATCAGCCTGGGCGTTTCCAAGATCAACATCAACACCGAGTGCCAGCTGGTGTTTGCTGAGGCCACCCGCAAGTACATCGAAGAGGGCAAGGATCAGCAGGGCAAGGGCTTCGACCCCCGCAAGCTGCTGGCTCCCGGCGCAAAGGCCATCGAGGCCAAGTGCAAGGAAAAGATCGAGCTGTTCGGCTGCGCCGGCAAGGGCTAAGCGGAAGCTTCCTTCTTAAAGGATATACCACCCAATAAATCATCGGCCCCGCCGCGTTGGAGTTTTCCACGCAGCGGGGCCGATTTGGTTATGTAAATGCTTTCGCACAATAAGAAAACGCTCCAAGATTTCTCTTAGAGCGTTTTGGTCAAGTCGGCGACTACCTATTTTCACAAGCCGTTTCCAGCTAACTATCTTGGGCACGAGTGAGCTTAACTACTGTGTTCGGAATGGGAACAGGTGGAACCTCACCGTCATCGTCACCGACCATATGACTGGCTCAGTATACCATAAGGTCTACTGTTTGTCCAGTATTTCTTAGAAGGACGCCTTCAAAACTGAATAATCACTGCTACTTCTCGTTGACTTGAAATACTCAAGCGAATTGTGGTCAAGCCCTCGACCTATTAGTACACGCTTGCTGAATGGATCGCTCCACTTACACATCGTGCCTATCAACCTTGTAGTCTTCAAGGGGTCTTACTTGTTTAAAACAATGGGATATCTTATCTTTGGGTCGGCTTCACGCTTAGATGCTTTCAGCGTTTATCCGATCCGTACGTAGTTGCCAGCTATGCTCCTGGCGGAACAACTGGTGCGCCAGAGGTACGTCCGTCCCGGTCCTCTCGTACTAGGGACAGCTCCCATCAAATATCCTGCGCCCACGACAGATAGGGACCGAACTGTCTCACGACGTTCTGAACCCAGCTCGCGTACCGCTTTAATTGGCGAACAGCCAAACCCTTGGGACCGAATACAGCCCCAGGATGCGATGAGCCGACATCGAGGTGCCAAACCTCCCGTCGATGTGGACTCTTGGGGAGATCAGCCTGTTATCCCCAGGGTAACTTTTATCCGTTGAGCGATGGCATTTCCACTCACATACCACCGGATCACTAACTCCAACTTTCGTTACTGCTCGACCCGTCAGTCTCGCAGTTAGGCTCGCTTCTGCGTTTGCACTCTTTTGCTTGATTTCCGTTCAAGCTGAGCGAACCTTTGAACGCCTCCGTTACTTTTTAGGAGGCGACCGCCCCAGTCAAACTGCCCACCTAACAATGTCCCCCGACTCGATTCAAAGCCGCAGGTTAGAATTCCAATATCGCAAGGATGGTATCCCAACGGCCACTCCGCAACCGCCAAAGCGATTGTTTCCCAGTGTCCCATCTATCCTGTGCATGCAACATCGAAACCCAATATTAGGCTACAGTAAAGCTCCATGGGGTCTTTCCGTCTTGTCGCGGGTAACCGGCATCTTCACCGGTACTACAATTTCGCCGGGCGGGCTGTTGAGACAGTGCCCAAATCATTACGCCTTTCATGCGGGTCAGAACTTACCTGACAAGGAATTTCGCTACCTTAGGACCGTTATAGTTACGGCCGCCGTTCACTGGGGCTTCGATTCAATGCTTGCACATCTCCTCTTAACCTTCCAGCACCGGGCAGGCGTCAGCTCGTATACGTCATCTTTCGACTTAGCACAAACCTGTGTTTTTGGTAAACAGTTGCTTGGGCCGATTCTCTGCGGCTCTATTGCTAGAGCACCCCTTCTCCCGAAGTTACGGGGTCAATTTGCCGAGTTCCTTAACAACCCTTCTCCCGTTGGCCTTAGAATCTTCTTCCTACCTACCTGTGTCGGTTTGCGGTACGGGCACCTCAGAAATACACACAGCTTTTCTCGCCATCTTCCATCCCAGACTTCGGTACTAACTTCCCTCGATCTCTACCGGAACCAACACCCGGCTCTGAGACTTCGAATGTGTCCCTGTGCTTAACTCTTTTGGTGGTGACGGAATCTCTACCGTCTGTGCATCGGCTACGCCTTCCGGCCTCACCTTAGCTCCCGACTAACTTGGAGCGGACGAACCTTCCTCCAAAAACCTGAGGCTTTCGGCCATGCAGATTCTCACTGCATTCGCGCTACTCATTCCGGCATTCTCACTTCTATACACTCCACAGCCGCTTACGCTACTGTTTCTCCGCGTATACAACGCTCCCCTACCCAATCCATTGATTGCCTAAGCTTCGGTGTCAGGTTTAGCCCGTTAAATTCTCCGCGCAAAGACGCTCGACCAGTGAGCTATTACGCACTCTTTGAATGAGTGGCTGCTTCTGAGCCAACATCCTGGTTGTCTGCGTATCTTCACATCGTTTTCCACTTAACCTGACTTTGGGACCTTAGCTGTAGATCTGGGCTGTTTCCCTTTGACAATGACATTTATCTGACACTGTCTGACTCCCAAGCATCAATACTCTGGCATTCTGAGTTTGATAAGCTTCGCTAACCTCTCGGCCGCTAGGCTATTCAGTGCTTTACCTCCAGGTATCTAACTTGAGGCTAGTCCTAAAACTATTTCGGGGAGAACCAGCTATCTCCGGGTTCGATTGGAATTTCTCCGCTACCCACAGTTCATCCGCCGCCTTTTCAACGGAGGTCGGTTCGGTCCTCCATGGAATTTTACTTCCACTTCAACCTGACCATGGGTAGGTCACCCGGTTTCGGGCCCATTATATGCAACTTAACGCCCTTTTCAAACTCGCTTTCGCTTCGGCTCCAGACCTTAAGTCCTTAACCTTGCTGCATACAATCGCTCGCCGGACCGTTCTACAAAAAGTACCCTATCACACATTGACGTGCTCTAGGTGCTTGTAGGCACAGGGTTTCAGGTTCTTTTTCACTCCCCTCCCGGGGTGCTTTTCACCTTTCCTTCACAGTACTATACGCTATCGGTCACTGGGTAGTATTTAGGGTTGGAGGGTGGTCCCCCCATCTTCCGACCAGGTTTCACGTGTCTGGCCGTACTCTGGAATCTGCGCAGCTCTTTCCGTTTTCACCTACGTGGTTCTCACACTCTCTGACCGGCCTTCCCATGCCGTTCGGTTAACAGATTAAGTCCTAAAGTCCGGACCCCGAAGGTATTTCTACCTTCGGTTTGCCCTCTTCCGCGTTCGCTCGCCACTACTTACGGAATCTCGTTTGATGTCTCTTCCTCGCCCTACTTAGATGTTTCAGTTCAGGCGGTTCCCCTCGATGTACCTATTTTGAATTTCAGTACAACGTACTCAGGTATGAACCTGAGGTTTCCTCATTCAGAAATCTCCGGATCAATGCTTATTTGCAGCTCCCGAAGCTTATCGCAGCTTATCACGTCTTTCATCGGCTCCCAGTGCCAAGGCATTCGCCCTGCGCCCTTGTTCGCTTGACCATATCAAATCTCTTTCGATTGGCTTGTATCCTCTTGATTCTCTCTTGCCAACGAAGATTATGTTACCCTTCCTTTTGAAATTGTAATATTTCTTAAAAGAACTTACTATAATCTTTGTTTCGCAGTTATTATTCAGTTTTCAAGGTACGTCTTGGTGATGCTTCAAAGCCCGGTCTCCTGAAACTTCGATTCATCACATGGTGGGCCAAAATGGACTCGAACCATCGACCTCACGATTATCAGTCGTGTGCTCTAGCCAGCTGAGCTATTGGCCCATGTGGTGGAGATTAAGGAATCGAACCCTTGACCCCCTGCTTGCAAAGCAGGTGCTCTCAGCTGAGCTAAACCCCCACATCAGGTTTTGAGTAACCCTCTTTCAGGGCCCTCAAAATCGAACAATATCTAATCAACTTGTATCTATCACCTGTTCCC